>Ga0196972_1000012_pt1 | contig 195699 bp, 190 predicted proteins | sample S1v_2013CmetaG_FD_148618 | JGI IMG/M metagenome (GOLD analysis project Ga0196972, IMG submission 148618) | Soil microbial communities from Anza Borrego desert, Southern California, United States - S1+v_20-13C | ecosystem: Environmental > Terrestrial > Soil > Desert | place: USA: California...
TCGGCCGACGGCGTGCGGGGTGTTGTGTTCACCAACACGTTCCGGTTCGTCTTCCCGCGTTTGACGCGGGCTTCTGCGCCTCTGCGATACCTCCGCCTTCCGCCACGTCTGCCGCGCCGGAGGCTTCAGCCTTTTCGCTCGCGTTCCGAAGCGCCCAGCCTTGGCGCGTCCGGCGGAAAAGCATCAGCGCTTCACGCTCTCTCGCATCGCTTCAACGTCAGCTCGAACAGGGTACCGACTGCTCTCCGGTGTGAAACGATGCAGGCATTATACGCCAGCTTTGGGAGGGGTCGGATAGATTTTCTCGACAAACGCTTGTTTTCAATAACTTGAGGTCAAGAAAGTGTGGGATTGGGCCTGAGTCTATCCCCGCAACGCCCGCCATCGCGCCGACCATTCTCGGACTCCGAGGCAGCGCGCAGCGTCGCTGCGCTCGGCGAAGCGCCACAGGAACAGGCGGCGCTGTTCCGCCGTTGGGGGCGAGTTCGGAGGTAACGGCGTGCGTCTCGGGCGCGCCGATGTGAAGGCGCCCAACAACGGCACAAGCGCAGCCAGACGCGCGGCCGGCTCGGCCGATTTCCGAGCGCTGGCGACGGCTGCAGCGCCTGCATCAGGCTGCGCTGTTCGCGTTTCCGATGCGCCACGCCATCGCTTCGGTGTTCTTGCTCGTTCTGGTGATCGCCGCACTGAATGCGGTCGAACCGCTCATTCTGAAGATGCTGTTCGACTATCTCGGCGCGCCGACGGGGAGCCAGCCGCTGCTGATCGGCCTCAGCTTGCTTGCCGTGCTCGCAGTCAGCCGCGATCTGCTCAAGGGCGCGTCGACGTGGCTGACCTGGCGCACGCGCATCGGCGTGCAATACGCGCTGCTCGAGGCCACCGTCGGCAAACTCCATTCCATGCCGCTCCGGCTGCAGCGCAGCGAAGGCGTCGGCGCAATCATGACGCGGCTCGACCGCAGCATCCAAGGTTTCACGCAGGCGGTGGCGACGATACTCTACGACATCCTGCCGTCGCTGTTGTTTTTGGCGATCGCGATCTGGATCATGTTCGGTCTCGACTGGCGGCTCGCGCTCATCGTCCTGTTCTTCACGCCGTTCCCGGCGCTGCTGGCGACCCGCGCGGCGCCCGAGCAGGTCGAGCGCGAACGCTCGCTGCTCGATCGCTGGGCGCGCATCTATTCGCGCTTCAACGAAGTGCTATCGGGCATCGTGATGGTGCGCAGCTTCTCCATGGAAGAGATGGAGAAACGGCGCTTTCTCGACGCGGTGGCCGCCGCCAACAGGCTCGTCATTCAGGGCGTCGCCGTCGACGCCAGCTATAGCGCGGCGAGCAATCTGGTGATGGCGCTGGCGCGCGTGGCGGCCATCAGCGTCGGCGCTTGGCTGGTGCTGCGGGGTGAAATCACGGTCGGCACCGTGGTCGCGTTCCTCGGCTATGTCGGCGGTTTGTTCGCGCCGGTGCAAGGACTGAGCAGCGCCTATTCTTCGCTGCGCAAGGCCTCGGTGTCGCTCGACGAGATTTTCGGCATTCTTTCGTTCCAGGACCATCTTGGCGATGCGCCCGACGCCGAGGACTTGACCGAAATCGCTGGCAATGTGCGGTTCGAGAACCTGTGCTTCCGCTACGAACAGGCAGGAACGCCCCTGCTCGACGGCGTTACGCTCGACGTGAAAGCCGGAGAGACGATCGCAATCGTCGGCCCGAGCGGCGCCGGCAAGACCACGCTAATGGCGCTGCTGATGCGCTTCTACGATCCGATCGAAGGCCGCATCCTGCTCGACGGGCGCGACTTGAAACGCATCAAGCAAAGCTCGCTCCGGCGCAATATCGGCGTCGTGCTGCAGGACCCGCTGTTGTTCAACGACAGCGTACGCGCCAACATCGCCTACGGACGGCCGGACGCCAGTCAAGACGAGATCGTCGCGGCCGCGCGCGCCGCCTATGCCGACGGGTTCATAGCAAGGCTCGCCGAGGGTTACGACACGCAGGTGGGCGAGCGCGGCGGGCTGCTTTCGGTCGGCGAACGCCAGCGCATCACCATCGCGCGCGCATTGCTGAAGAACCCGCCGATCCTGGTGCTCGACGAAGCGACATCGGCGCTCGATGCGGAATCGGAGGAAGCGGTGCAGAGCGCGATCGAGACACTGGTCAAAGGCCGCACCACGTTCGTCATCGCTCACCGTTTGTCGACGGTGGTGAATGCCGACCGCATCATCGTGCTGAAGGAAGGCCGCATCGTCGAAGCCGGCCGCCACGCCGAGTTGGTGCGGCAGAGCGGCTATTACGCGTCGCTGGTGCGGCGGCAGAGCCGTGGGTTGATCGTGAACGAGGGGGAAGAGAGCGCGGAGGATTGAGGGCGCGTGGGGTGGGGATGTTCTCGTCCGCGGCGCGGCGAAGCCGCGCTCGATCAATCGCCAATGACGTGCGGTGGCCCCCTGGGTTCCCGGTTCTTCGCTGCGCGAAGCCCCGGAATGACGAACTTGGACGCTCAAGGGGCTCAGAAGCTCGCGAACGCCTGGGCTTGGGCGCGGCGGGCGTATTTGTCCGCGTACATCGCTTCGTCGGCGCGGGCGATGGCGGTTTCCGGATCCTCGACCAGGGCGATGGCGTGGACGCCGAACGAGGCGCGGACGCGATGGCCCATGCCTTCGTGCAGGATGATGGCGCCATCGAGCTTCTCGCTCAGCGCCGCGGCCTTCGCGTGCGCCTCTTCGGCGCTGGCGCGGTTGAGGATGACGCCGAATTCGTCGCCGCCCAAACGGCCGACGACGTCGCTTTCGCGGACACTGTCGACGAGCATGAGGCCGACATGGCGGAGCACGGCGTCGCCGGCGGCGTGGCCATAGGCGTCGTTGAGCTGCTTGAAGCCGTCGAGATCGAGATAGAGCACCGCGGCCGGAGTCCTGTAGCGCTCGACTTCCGACATCGTGCGGTGCAGTTCGCGCAAGAAAGCGCGGCGGTTGAAGACGGGGGCCAGCGTGTCGCGGTCGGCGAGATTCTCGGCCGCGGCGAGCCGCTCGGCCAGCGAATCGCGCTCGGCGGCGAGTCGCTCCAAAGCGGCGAGCGCAGCGTCGGAAACGTCGCGCCGCGACAAGCCCAGCCCTTGCAGGAGCTGGCTCGTTGCGGAGCCGATCTTCGCCGTGCCGAACCGCATAGATTGCGCCTCTTCACAGCAAGGGATGCGCTGATGAGGTAAAGACGGCCTTAACCGGGGTCACGGGGATCGGTTGTCGGGGATCGGTTATCGGGAATCGAGCACGGCGGTCCAAATCCCGAGAACCGACAACCGATAACCGATACCCGACCACCTCTGGACCTAGACGTGCGGCGCGGCTTGATTTACTGGGCCGTTTTTTAGGAGCAGCCGAAACATGGCTACGCCCCCGGTCGGCCTGATCATGGGCTCGAAGTCGGACTGGGAGACGATGAAGGCCGCGGCCGAGGCGCTGGACGCGCTGGGAGTCGCCTACGAGGCCAAGATCGTTTCCGCCCATCGCACCCCGCAGCGCCTCTACGACTACGCCTCGAGCGCCAAGGCGCGCGGCGTGAAGGTGATCATCGCCGGCGCCGGCGGCGCGGCGCATCTGCCGGGCATGGCCGCTTCGATGACGACGCTGCCGGTGCTGGGTGTGCCGGTGAAGAGCCGCGAACTCAAAGGCCTCGATAGCCTGCTCTCGATCGTGCAGATGCCGAAGGGCGTGCCGGTCGGAACTCTGGCGATCGGCGAAGCGGGCGCAGCGAACGCGGGGCTCATGGCGGCTTCCATTCTGGCGCTTTCCGACGAGGCGCTGGCGGCGCGGCTCGAAGCGCATCGCGCGGCGCAGACCGCGGCGATCGGCGAAGACCCGCGATGAATCCGCTGAAGCCGGGCTCGACGATCGGCATCCTGGGCGGCGGCCAATTGGGCCGGATGCTCTCGCTGGCCGCCGCACAGCTCGGCTTCGATGTGGCGATCTACACCGATGAACCCGACAGCCCCGCGTCGCGCGTTTCGGCGCGGACACGTGTCGGCAATTATCTCGATGAAGCGGCGCTGGCGGATTTCGCGCGCCATGTCGATGTCGTCACCACCGAATTCGAGAACGTGCCGGCGGAGACGGCGCAGGCCTTGATCGCGGCCGGCGCACGTGTGGCGCCCAACCCGCACGCGCTCGCGGTGGCGCAGGACCGGTTCGACGAAAAGAGCTACTTCACCAGCGCCGGCATCGCGACGCCGCCGTTTCGCGCCATCGGATCGCAAGAGGATCTCGACGCGGCAATCGCCGAGATCGGCGCGCCGGCGATCCTGAAGACGCGGCGGTTCGGCTATGACGGACGCGGCCAGATCCGCATCGCGAGCGCCGGCGATGCGCGCGGTGCGTACGAGAAGCTCGGCGCGCCGGGCATTCTCGAAGGCTTCTGCGTATTCGAGCGCGAAGTCTCGATCATCGCCGCGCGCGGCTGGGATGGCGCGATCGCGTTCTACGACCTCAACGAGAACGAGCATGCGGGCGGCATCCTTTCGCGCACGACCTTGCCGGCGCGGGTCGGCGCCGATGTCGAGCGCGCCGCGCAGGATGCGGCCAAGCGCGTGATGGAAGCGTTCGATTATGTCGGCGTGCTGACGATCGAGTTCTTCGTCATGCCGGACGGATCACTGGTGGCGAACGAGATGGCGCCGCGCGTGCATAATTCGGGGCACTGGACCATCGAAGGCGCCCTCACCTCGCAGTTCGAGCAACACATCCGCGCCGTCGCCGGCTGGCCGCTCGGATCGACCAAGCGGCTCGCTGGCGTCGAGATGGTCAATCTGATCGGCGAAGACGCCGAGGCTTGGCCGGCGCTCGCGGCCGACGCCGACGCGCGGCTCCATCTCTACGGCAAGCGCGACACGCGCGCCGGCCGCAAGATGGGCCACGTCACCAAGCTGCGCTTCTAGCGCGGGAACGCTTCGTCGCGGGCGGTGTAGAGCCAAAGGCCGATGACGTAGATCACCGGCAGGAAGAACCAGAGCACGCCGGACACATCGCCCGCCCAGCGCGGCACGACAGCGACGGAATCCGCTTCGCCGAACACGCTGACGGCGCCGCCGAGATAGGCGACCAGCAGCAAGGCGGCGACGCAGGCCCAGAAGGCGATGGCGGTCGCGACAATGGGAGAGGTGCGCTCGACGTAATCGTCGGCGGCATGGTCCTCCAAACGCGTGAGGCTTGGCCAGATCGTCAGCGGCCAAGCCGCAGCATTGAGGAACCGTAGCGGCGCAGCATGCATCGATGCCTCCAACACGGATTGATGCGCACGAGCATACGCCTCACGGCTTCGTGATAAGAGTGAAATCGCGATAAGTTACCGCCTCAGCGGTAGCGGAAGCGGGCGGCGACGCCAACGGCGCTCTCGACGCCTTCGCCAAGTGGCTTCAGGCGCGCTTTGAATTTTTCGAACTGCATCACGTTCTCGATCCGCGCGTCGAGGAAGGCCCAGGTCGCTTCGTGGCCGTCGCTGTCGTCGGCGAACCAGCGGGCGTAGGTGCTGGCGAGCACGCCGGAGAGAATGGCGCGCTTGGAGTAGAAGTTCTCGTCGGTCGACTTGTCGCCGAGCGCGCGCCAGATCTTGTCGGCTGTGCGCCAGAGCAGGCGCGCGGCTTCGGCGGCGCGGTCCGGGCGGGCGAGCGCGCGGGTCATGGCGCGGGCGGCGTCCTTGTAGGGCGCCTGGGCTTCGAGCCGGAGCTGCACGGCGGCGCGGACCTTGTGGCGGATTTTCATGGCCGGGAGATCGAGCTCCTCCAGGGCCGCCAGCATCGCCTCGTCGGCCCGGGCGGCGAAGGCGTCGAACAGATCGGCTGCGCCTTTCGGGCAGGCCAGCGCCGCCTCCCCTTCGCTGAGGCCGGCCTCGGCGACCGCCGCCTTGAAGGCGGCGTCGGTCCAGCCCACGCGGGCGGCTTGGAGCGTGAAGGCGTCCAGGAGACGGGCGCGGAACCGGTCTGAGGGGGTATCGGCCATGCGGCGACGGTACGCGTAAAGCTTTGGATCGTCGACGGTCCCGGCATGGACAGGGCCGCGGCGTTTTGCTATTGCCGCCGCTTCAATTCAGCCGCCACGCGGGCGCGAGAGGCGACCGCGGCGGTCACGTGTTTGGCTTTCAGGCGACGGGAGAAGAGTCCTGGTACAGATTTTCGTTCGCGATAACAACGTCGATCAGGCGTTGAAGGCGCTCAAGAAGAAGATGCAGCGGGAAGGCACTTTCCGCGAAATGAAGCGTCGCAACCATTTCGAAAAGCCGTCGGAAAAGCGTGCGCGCGAGCGCGCCGAAGCCGTGCGCCGGGCCCGCAAGCTCGCCCGCAAGCGCGCGCAACGCGAGGGCCTGTTGCCGCGTCCTGCGCCGAAGCCGCGTTAAGCGAACCCAAGATCTGAATTTGGAAACGCCGTCCGGTTCGCCGGGCGGCGTTTTCGCGTTCAGGTCTCGGGCGCCGCTGCGAGCCGCAGCATCAACGCGGCGGCTTGATCCAACAGCGCGCGCTCCGATGCGCTCAGTTTCGCCAGCCGCGCCTGCAGCAGCGCGAGGCGCGCCTTCAGTCCGCGCTGCATGAGCGCCCGGCCCTTCGCGGTGACATCGATGCGCACGCCGCGCCGGTCGGTGCGGTCGATGCGCTTGGCGACGAGCGCTTCCGCTTCGAGATCGCTGACCAGTTTGGACATCGTCGCGCTGGTGACCTGCTCGGCGCGGGCAAGGCCGCTGAGGCTTTTCGGCCCCGCAAACACCAGCACTGAAAGCGCCGAGAGCTTCGGCGCGGAGAGACCAGTCTCATCGTCCGCGGTGCGGACCATGCGCAGCAGGCGGATCGCGCCGGAATGCAGCCGCGCCGCCGTCTCAAGCAAATCAGCCCGGGCCATGGGTTCAATTGTGGCTTGACGTAATTAGTTCGTCAAACTAAATATATGGAGATAAAAGGCCGAGGCGCGCAGGATGAACCGATTGTGCCGGCAGGATGCCGTCGGTCCTCGGATGTAATCCTGCCGGGAAGATGCGGGATCGAGGAGCGCGTGATGAACGATGCGCCGATGTTGTTGTCAGGGATCGCGCAGATCGCGTTGGCGAGCGCGGAGCCGCTGAAGCTGGTGGCTTGGTACCGCGACACGCTGGGCCTCGCCGTGCTGTTCGAAGCTTCGGGCATGACGTTCTTCCAGTCCGGCGCGACGCGGCTGATGATCGGGCCGCAGCAGCCGGGCCAGAGCGTCGGCGGCGATGCGGTGATCTATTTCGAGCCGCGCGACTGGAGCGCGGCGGAAGCGGCGCTGGAAGCGCGCGGCGTGGTGTTTCTGCATCCGGCGCAAGCGGTGCAGCGCGCGCCCGGGCGCGAACTGATGCTGCGCCCGTTCCGCGATCCGGAGGGACACGCGCTGGCGATCATGGGGTGGCGGGCTGCGGATTGATCGGGCCGGCATCTCCGGACTCGGACGTTCGCCTTGTTCCGATTTTCGTTACGCCGATGTTGCGGCGTGCGTCCCCGGCCGATCACCAAAACGATTGGGACCGCGCGTGCCCGGCCAAAGCATAAGGACAAGTAGGAAAGCGGCGTCCAATCCAAACCCGACGGGATCGGCCGCAGCACGAGAAGCAACTGCGCCCCAAAACCCTCGCACGAAGCCGATGGCGAAATCCCCAGGGTGTTGCGCAACAGCGGCCCAGTCGATATGGGGCCCCGTTGGGCTCTGACTAAGTGCGGCTAGCTGCGCCGTTTGAGCGGAGGCCAAGCCTTCGATGAGGCGTTCGCCGAAACCCTGCATAAATCCCCACGCAAATCCCGCTGCGAAGGGGACCAGAGCCCACCACCATCGTGCGTTGAAGTCATGCAGACGCCTCGACGCCATCCAAAACCACGGCAACAGGGCAAAGGCATCTACAAGAAACGCGTTCCCGGTCGCGATGAGCATCGCAGCTTTCGCCACAACTAGACAGACATAGGCGGCGAAAAACGCCCGCCTGCTCATCCGCCCTGCAAACAATGACATCGCCGCACCCCGTCACTCTTGCTAACGCGGAGACGCTAACTCGCGAATCCTGAGACAAATGCCGTCGGCACATCGGTCGCCGTCGGCGCGCAAGCACGCCGTCGGCTGTCAGTCTGCGCTATTGCCCATCGCTCGCCGGGATTTTTACTTGTGACGGCGTGTGGCTTTCGCCAAGCGCGCGCAATTCCTCCTGGACCGAGCGGAACGGCGTGTGCGAGTCGCATTGATCGCGGATGATGTTGAGCGAGCCGCTGTCCTCGAACGCGACGACGTCGACGACTTCGGCCAGCACCGGATCACCTTCGATGTTGGGATAGCCGCGCAACACCTCGCGCGCCGCGGCCAGGCTGTCCCGGCGGGATCCGATCTGATCGTAGGATTCGCCAAGCATCGCCCTCAGTTGCAGCACCTGCATAGCTTCGACGACCACGACGGAGTTCGGCGGAATTCGCACGACCGGCGCGGCGCGGTCATAGCAAAGCATTTGGATGTAGTTCCATTGGGACATGGTGTCGGTGATCTGGAGTACTGCGTAATCGCCCGGCTCCATTCTCGCCTTGGCGAACTCCGACGTGCCAATGACGCCACCGGCCGCGTCGGTGCGCACGAGATGGTTCTCGATCAAGAGAAACACGGTCTGGCTGGCGCCGATGGGCTGGTTGCCCGCGAGATCGACCCGTTGCAACTCAAGATGCGTCCCCATCAGCCCGCCAACCTGAGGCTGCTCGATCAGCACCAAAGACACAGGCTCCGTCGGCGAATAGCCGAAGCTGGTGCGCACACCCGCGCACCCGGTAACGCACAAAGCGGCCAGTGCGCCTGCCAGCAGACGCAGATCGAACGATATACCCATGTACGCGGCTCCCCCCGGAGTGGCTCAGCAGGGCAATTTTACCACCGCCGGTACCGCGCGCTAGTGCGAACAGATGACGAAAGGTGTCGGTGGATTGGCACATAACGCGTCTCACCACGCATATACGCAGTCGGCGTCACTCTAATCGCTACTCTCTTCCCCCGCGCACGTCTCCAGCGGTTGCGGCGCGGGCGCTTCGTCTTCCTCGATCAAATAGAGGATCGGCCGCGCCACATCGATGACGGCGCGGTGTTCGGTGAGCGCGTCTTGGCCGATGATGCCGACGATGGTCTCGCCGGTGAGGGGGCCGAGCACGTCGGCGACTTGGGCGATGTCGGCGACGGCGATGCGGCTCTGGCGGATCGGCACGCCGGCGATCGCGAGGCTCTCGATCTGCGCAATCTGCGCGCGCTGGCCGCCGCCGACGCCGAAGGCTTGCCCTTGCAGACCGCCGGGCGTCAGACCGAAGCGTTCGACGTAACGCCGGTCGATGACGCTGGCGTTGGCGCCGGTGTCGAGCACGAAGAGGCCGGTGTGGCCGTTCAGCTCAACTTCGACGAGATGGTGGCCGGTGACGGCGGCGGCTTGCAGCGGCACGCCGGTGAAGCCGAGCAGGCAGAGCGCCTGGTCGACAGTGCCGGCCTCCTGCGGGCGATACTCGGCCGTACGCGTGGCCAGCCGATCGCAAGCGCTGCACAAGAGCGCGGCGGCGAGAATGATGGAGAGGCGCATGGACAGGGAATGCGGGCTCTCGCGCCCGCGTTCCCTATCCTGTCGCGCGGCGCTTACGCCGCTTCCTGCTTGAAGTCGCCGAGCTGGGCGGCGAGCGCGCGCTGGAAGGCTGGGCGCACCGTGCAGCGTTCGAGATAGGAGGAAAGGTTCGCGTGCTCGCGCGCATATTGCGGCAAGATCCGCAACACTGACGACATCATCAGATCGCCGGCGGTGAAGCGATCGCCGTCGAGATAGAGCTTATCGCCGAGCGCATTGGAGAGACCTTTGAGCCGCTTCTGCATGAACTCGACGGCGCCCGGGCGGCGAAGCTTCGCCCACTCCTCGTTGGCGTAGAAGAGATCGATCAGGGCGACGTTCATGATGGATGGCTCGATCGAGTTGAGCGCGGCGATCAGCCATTGCGCAGCGCGGGCGCGCGCTTGCGGCTCTTTCGGCAGCAAGCTTTCGCTGCGCTCGCCGAGGTGCAGCACGATCGCGCCGGTTTCGAACAGCACGAAGCCGTTCTCTTCAAAAATCGGCACTTGGCCGAACGGCTGCAGGGCGCGGTACTCGGCCTTGTCCTGGTCGCCCTGATTCAGGAGGCGGGTTCGGTACGACAAGCCGGCTTCTTCCAGCGCCCAGCGCACGCGCAGGTCGCGCACTTGGCCGCGGGCGAAATCGGGCACCCATTCGAAAGCGGAAATGGTGATCATGACGTCTGCTCCCTTGCGAATTTCTCGACGTAGGCCTGTTCTTTGTCGAAGGCGGAATTCCAGCCGCCGATGTGGCTGTCGCGGCGTTCGACGTTGATGAACGGCGTCTGGTGGAAAAGCTGCGCCGTCCTGCCGTCGCGCTCCTCGAACGTGAGGGTGACGAGTGTTTCGACTTCGCCGGAGGGGCCTTCGTCCCACTTGAACGTGAAGACGAGGCGCGTATTGGGGACGATCTCGCGATAGACGCCGCCGAACCAGCTGTCGCCGTATTGAGGAGAGCGGATCACGGCGCGATAGGCGCCGCCGACGCGGAAGTCGATGCTCACCTCGGCGCACTCGAAACCCACCGGCCCCATCCAGTTCTTGAAGTGCGCCGGATCGCTCCACATTGCGAACATCAGCGCCGCCGGCGCGTCGAAGGTGCGCGTAATCAGGAGTTCGTCGTCGGCGAGCGTCGCGCTCATGACTTCCCTTCCCTCTTCTTCAACTCGGCGAGATACGATTCCATCTTGTCGAAGCCGCCGCTCCAGAAGCGGCGATAGTGCGCGAGCCAATCGTCGACGCCTTTGAGCGCGTGCGGCTCCAGCCTGCACGGGCGCCACTGGGCTTCGCGGCCGCGGGTGATAAGGCCGGCGGTCTCCAGCACCTTGAGGTGGCGCGAGACGGCGGGGAGCGAGATGTCGAACGGCGCGGCGATCTCGCTCACGGTCGCCTCCCCTTCCGCCAGCCGGGCGAGGATGGCGCGGCGGGTCGGGTCGGCCAGGGCCGAAAGGGTGAGCGAGAGGGGATCGTTCATTTAACCAATCATGCAATTAACGTACTACTTAAATACGCCGGATTTCCGTGTCAAGGAGCCGGGGTTGGAGCGCGGCGCATGGGGTTTATGCTTGCTCCGACACGGGGACGGACATGACCGGAACTGGCAAGGCGCTCGGCGCCGCTTCTCTGCTCGCATTGGCGCTCACCGCGCTCGCCGCGTGTGCGCCGCCTTCAGCACAGCCGGCGCGGGACGGAGCGCAACTTGCGCCAGGCGCCGGCGTCGACACGGTGCGGGCGCTCTGCACCTCCTGCCACCGCGAGAACGTGATCACGCGCAGCTCGGGCTATACGCGCGCGCACTGGGACGAACTGATCGCGACGATGGTGGAGTTGGCGCCGGAGCAGGAACGAGCCGTGCTCGACTATCTCGCCGCGCACTATCCGCCGTCGCACAATCCGCGGCCGGCGCGGATCGCCGAGGGGCCGCTCGACGTAAGCTTCCGCGAGTGGGCCGCGCCGCAGCTGGGGCAGCGCGCGCGCGATCCGGTCGAAGCGCCAGACGGGGTGATCTGGTACGTCGGCCAGCGCGGCAACACGATCGGCCGCATCGATCCGCGCACGAACGATATCCGTGAATGGCCGCTGCCGGCGGAAACGCTGCCGCACAGCGTCAACGTCGATCGCCAAGGCCGCGTCTGGTACATGGGCAACGGCAACGGCACGATCGGCCGGTTCGATCCGGCGAGCGGCGAAAGCACCGAACATCGCATGCCTGATCCGGCCGCGCGCGATCCGCATACGGCGGAATTCGACGCCAACGGAATCATGTGGTTCACGCTGCAGCAGAGCAACATGATCGGCCGCTTCGATCCGCGGAGCGGCGAGATACGGCTGGCGACAATTCAGCGCGAGGGCGCGCGGCCGTACGGCGTGAGGATCGACGCGCACGGCAATCCGTGGGTCGCGTGCAACGGCAGCAATTGCCTCATCCGCGTCGATCCGAGGACCCTGGCGCTGACCGAGATTGACCTGCCGGGCGAAGACACGCACGTGCGCCGGCTCGACATCGCCGATGACGGCATGATCTGGTACGTGAATTCCGGCCGCGGCAAGCTTGGGCGCTACAATCCGCAAACCGGCGAAATCCGCGAATGGGACAGCCCGAGCGGGCCGGATTCGCATCCTTACGCCATCGCCGTGATCGGCGGCATCGTCTGGTACAATGAAAGCGGCGTCAGACCCGATCCGCTGGTGCGGTTCGATCCGCGCACGGAGACGTTCCAGAGTTGGCCGATCCCCTCCGGCGATCTCCACGCCGGCATCGTCCGCCACATGCGGGCGACGCGCGATGGCAACCTGCTGCTGCACCAGAGCAGCACCAACCGCATCATCCTGGCGACACTGCCGCCGGCGAACTGACGTCAGCTCTTCTTGCGGCCGCGCCAGTTGACCATGCTGACCTGATCGACGACGCCGGCCTTGAACACGCGTGACGCCAGCCAGAGCACGACGATCACGGCCAGCACCATCAGCGCGCCCTGCCCGGCGATCTCGATCCAGTCCAGGCCGGCCGGCGCGCGCATCAGCATCAGGAAGGGCGTGAACAGCGGCACCCAGGAGGCGGCCTCGATGATCGGCGCGTTCGGGTTATCGAGCGCCGGCATCACCAGCATCATCGGGATGGCGAGCACGAGCGCCACCGGGCCGAGTAGCGTCTGCGCCTCCTGGATCGACTCGCAGAGCGAGCCGAGCGCCAGGAAGATCGCGCCGTACATCAAATAGCCGGCGACGAAGCCCACGACGAACGCCACCAACAGGCGCGGCTCCAGGAACGCGGCGGCGATCTGGCCGAACACGGAATCGCCGAGCTGCGTCGCCGCCATGCTGAGCAGCGTGCCGCCGAGCGCGCCCCAGAACAGGAAGAGCGTGGCGCTCACCGCCGCCACGCCGAGCAGCTTGCCGATCAGGAGCTCCATCGGCGTGACGCTGGTGAGAATGGTGTCGAGAATCTTGTTCGACTTCTCCTCTATGACGCCCGAAAGCAGCATGTTGGCGACGGAGAAGACGACGCTCCAGAGAATGAAGGCGAGCGCCAGCGCGGCGAAGGCCGGCGCGCGTTGGCGGGCCGTCACTTCGGCGCTGCCGGTGGAGGGACGCGGGTCAAACTGGACGACGCGCGGATCGAAGCCGGCGAGCCGGTCCGCTTCGGTCGGCGCGAGTCCCTGCGCGGCGAGCGCCTCGCGCTGCATGGCGAGCCGCATGGCGCGGTGGGCGATGTTCGACGGCTCCTCGTGCGAAAGATTGGTGCTCCAGTACTCGATCACCGGTGCGCCGGCTTCGCGACGGACGTTGAGCGCGCCGAACAGCATGCGCCCGTCCGGCAAAGCGCGGCTGCCGTCCAGATAGGAGCGCAGCGCTTCGATATCCTGCGCGGGCGCGGTGGCGATGACGTAACGAGGTGAGGGTTGCGGAAAGGCGGCGAGCGCGCGCGGCGCGCGGCGGGCGACAATGGCGCGCGCCGCTTCAACGCCGGCTTCGCGGCTCGGCGCGGCATCGAACGCGGCGAGGATTTCCGCCTCCAACGCCGGCGCGGTGGCTTTGATGTAAGCGCTGATCTCGCCGCGGGCGTCGGCGCGGCCGCGTTCGAGGAACGCGTTTGTCACATGGGCCGCGTCGGCGGCCTGGTCGGCTATAACGGCAAGCACACGCGGCGGCTCAGCGCGCGCCAGCAAGAGCGGCATGAACATCAAGGCGGCGATGATCAGCGGCGCCGTGATCAGCGAGAGCCAGAAACCCCAGGCGCCGACATAGGCGAAGTAATCGCGGCGGGCGACGAGTAAGACTGGTGACATCGCCTACTCCGCCGCATCCGGCATGGCCCGGTCGCCGACCATGGCCACGAAAGCTTCATGTAAACTCGCGCGCGCCGGCTCGAACAGGGACAGCGGCGCGCCGGCTTCGACGCACGCCTGCAGCAGCTGGCGCGAGCCGTGGCCGTTCTCGAGCTTGGCGCGCCAGCGCCGGTTGCCGTGCTCTTCGCCTTCGGCGGCGATGTTGAACCCCTTCGGGGCCAGCGCGGCGGCGAGATCGAACTGGCCTTCCGTCTCCAGCACGGCGACGCTGGGCGCGAGCGCCAGCGCTTCCTGTACCGTGCCTTCGAACGCCTTGCTGCCGTGCGCGATCAAGAGAATGCGGTCGCACAGGCGCTCGGCATGTTCCATGACGTGGGTGGAAAAGAGAATGGTGCGCCCGGCCGCGGCTTGGGCGCGGATGGTGTCTTCGAGGACGCGCTGGTTGACGGGATCGAGGCCGGAGAACGGCTCGTCGAAGATGACGATGTCGGGCTCGTGGGCGATGGCGCCCAAGACCTGCACCTTCTGCGCCATGCCCTTGGAAAGCGTCTTGATCTTCTTGCGTTTGACCTTGCCGAGACCGTGCTCGTTCAAGAGCTGGTCGGCGCGCTTGAACGCCTTGCCGGAGGGCGCGCCCTTGAGACGGGCCAGATAGGCGATGGCGCCGCGAGCGCTCATCGAACGGTAAAGTCCGCGCTCTTCCGGCAAGTAGCCGACGCGCTTCAACGCATCGCGCGTGACCGGCCCGCCCATCATCGAGATGCGACCCTCGGTCGGCCTGAGCACGCCAACCAGCATGCGCAGCGTCGTCGACTTGCCGGCGCCGTTCGGGCCGAGCACGCCGTATATCGATCCCTGCGGGACCGAAAAGCTGAGGTCTTGGACCGCGGTGCGCGCGCCGTAGCGCTTGACCAGGCCTTCTGCTTCAAGCGCTGCGTTCATGCCGGCCAAGGTTTACGGGCCTTCGCGGTGAGATCAAGCGCGGTTCGTCGCTGCCGAGGCCGCAGCCGCAGCGGCCAAGCCTGACACGCGAATCTCATGTCGGATGGGGTAGCCAAGCCCGCCGGATCAAGTAGATTCCCGCGCTCGAACTGCATCCCAGGGGAATCGAACATGCGAGCCATGGTCTTCGCCGCCGCTCTGATGGCGGCCGGCGCCGCTTACGCCGAGCCGGTGACGTACACGCTCGATCCGGCGCACACGCAGGTCGCGTTCTCGATCGACCGGTTCGGCTTCAACCGCGTTCTGGGTCGCTTCGAGACGATCGCAGGGGAAGTGGTGCTGGACGAAGCCAATCCGGCGAACTCTTCGGTGCGCGCGACCATCCAAGTCGCCAGCGTCGACGCTGGTCACGACACGCGCGACGAGCACATCCGCGGCGAGCGTTGGCTGAATGCGGCGCAGCATCCGACGATGGAGTTTCGCTCGACGTCGGTGCGGCGGACGGGCGAGCGTACCGCGGAAGTCACCGGCGATCTGACACTGCTGGGGCAGACGCATCCGGTGACGCTGAACGTCACGCTGAACAATATTGGAACGGCGCCGAACAATCAGCGCCGCACCGCCGGCTTTTCCGCGACCGGCTCGCTCAACCGCAGCGCCTTCGGCTCGACCACGGCGGCGAACATGATCGGCGACAGCGTCTCGATTCAGATCGAAGCGTTGGCGCAAGCGCCGGCGGCGAACTGATGGCGTACTGGCTGGTGAAGAGCGAGCCTGGGACCTGGTCCTGGGAGCAGCACGTGAAGAAGGGCGCCGACGCTTGGACCGGCGTGCGCAACCATCAGGCCAAGGCGCATCTCAATGCGATGAAGAAAGGCGACAAGGCGTTCTTCTACCATTCCGGCGAAGGCAAGGAGGTCGTCGGCGTCAGCGAAGTGGTCAAAGAGGCCTATCCGGATGCGACGGATAAGACGGGCGCGTTCGTGTGCGTGGATCTGAAAGCGATCGAGCCGCTGAAGACGCCGGTGACGCTGGCGGCGATCAAGGCGGAGAAATCGCTGGCGAATATGGTGCTGGTGAAGAACTCGCGCCTTTCGGTGCAGCCGGTGACGGCGGACGAATGGAAAGCGATCCGCAAGATGGGTGGGCTGAAGTGAGTCCTTTCGATCCCGCGCCGTTCACCGACGCCGCCATTCCGGAAGAAACGAGGCAGCTCAACGCGGGCATTGTCGCCGCGATGAAGGACATGGCGAACTGGTGGGAAGTCGGCGCGCAGAAAGTGCGCGATGCGCGCGCCAGCGGCCAGGGCGTGTTTCCGGCGCCGGCGAAGTCCGAGCGGGCGCGCTGGATCGAGATCGACGGGCCTGCCGGCAAGGTCAAGCTGCGCGTCATCGCGCCGGCGCAGTCGCGCGGGGTTTACCTGCACATGCATGGCGGCGGACACGTGTTGGGCGCAGCGGATCAGCAGGACAAGCTGCTGGAGCGCATCGCCGATGAAACGCGGCTGACGGCGATCAGCGTCGAGTATCGGCTGGCGCCGGAGAACCCCTACCCGGCGGGGCCGGACGATTGCGAGGCGGCGGCGCTCTGGGTTAGCGACAATATCCGCGACTTCGGCGGCGAGGCGCTGGCGATCGGCGGCGAGAGCGCCGGCGCGCATCTTGCGGCGCTGACCATGCTGCGGCTGCGCGACACGCACCGCCGCACGCCGTTCAGAGCGGCGAACCTGGTGTTCGGCGTGTTCGATCTCGGCATGACGCCGAGCGCGCGCATGTTCGGCGACGAAAGGCTGGTGCTGCGGACGCTGGACATCGTGAAGTTCGGCGAGGCTTTCTTGCCGGGGCTGAGCGCAGAGGAGAAGCGCGCGCCGCATCTGTCGCCGCTTTACGCTGATCTGCGCGGTCTTTGCCCGGCGCTGTTCACTATCGGCACGCGCGATGCGCTCTTGGACGACAGCCTCTTCATGCGCGCGCGCTGGGTGGCGGCCGGCAATGCGGGCGAGCTGGACGTCTATCCCGGCGCTTGTCACGGCTTCATCGCGTTTCCGTGCGCGCAGACGTTTGCGTCACTGAAGAGGCAGACTGCGTTTCTGAACGCTACCCTGGACTAGTTGCCCGTCATCCTGGGGCGCACCAAGTGCGAGCCCAAGATCCAGGGGCCAACGCACTGGTTTAGATTCCCTGGATCCTGGGCTCTCGCTGCGCGAGCCCCAGGATGATCCTGGGGGGTAGGTCTCGACGAACAACACTTGCCTAGCGACGAACGGGAAGCGCGTTTCGCATTCGCCGCGTTCGCATGCGCCCTCGTCTCAATCGCGTTGAACGCGACAGCGAAACAGAGCGGTGTAAGCCTCAGGAAATTCGGAGGGGTTCATGCTTTCGTTTACGCGTCGCGCGATGTCGGCTTCCAGCATTGCGCTGCTCGCGGGCTGTGCGACGCAGGCCGGCGGGCGCACGCAAACGGCTGCAGCAGCGGCGCCGCGTGCGCCGGCCGCGATTGGCGCCTGGGGCATCGATCTGACGGCGCGCGACACTTCGGTGGCGCCGGGCGACGACTTCTTCCGCTACGCCAACGGCGGATGGCTCGACCGCACGGAGATTCCCGGCGACCGCACCCGCTGGGGCACATTCGACATGCTGCGCGAGAAGTCGGACCGCGACGTGCGCACGATCATCGAAGAAGTGGCGCTCGCCGGCGGCGCGCCGGGGTCGAATCAGCAGAAGATCGCCGACTTCTACAATTCCTATCTCAATGTCGAGGCGATCAATGCGGCTGGGCTTGCGCCGGCGCAGGCCGATCTTGCGGCCATCGCCGCGCTGCGCACGCATGAGGATGTGTTCCGCCTGATCGCTCGGCCGGACATGCCGGTCGCCTCGCCGATCGGGATCTACGTCACGCTCGATGAGAAGAACCCTGACCGCTACGCTGTCGGCATGAGTCACGCCGGACTCTCGCTGCCGGACCGGGACTATTACCTGCGCGACGACGAGCAGTTCACGACCATCCGCAACGAGTTCCGCGCCCATGTCGCACGCATGCTGACGCTGGCGAACCAGAGCGACGCCGACGCGAAGGCGCGCCGCATTCTGGCGTTGGAAACCGAGATCGCGCGGCGTCATTGGCCGCTCGCCGAGCGGCGCGAGAGCGAGCGCGTCTATAACCTGCGCACGCGCGAGCAAGTCCGCGCTCTGGCCCCGAACTTCCCGTGGGACGCGATGTTCGAGAGCGGCGAAATGGCCGCCGTGCCGGACGTCATCGTGGCCGAGGTCACGGCAATGGGGCCGCTCGCGGAGCTCAGCTTGGCGACGCCGGTGTCCACTTGGCGCGAATACCTGACCTATCACTACCTGACCAATGTCGGCGCGGTGCTGCCGCAGCCGTTCGACGACGAGAACTTCGCTTTCTACAACCGCACGCTCAACGGTCAGCCGCAGCAACGCGAACGTTGGAAGCGCGCCGTCGCCGCCTGCAACGGCGTGTTGGGCGAGGCGGTCGGCCAGCTCTACGTTGCGCGCCACTTCCCGCCAGAAGCCAAAGCGCAAATGCTGGAGCTGGTCGAAAATCTGCGCCGCGCCTACGGCCAGCGCATCGAAGCGCTGAGCTGGATGACGGCGGAAACGAAGATTGCGGCGCACGAGAAGCTGCGCACATTCCTGCCGAAGATCGGCTATCCGGACAATTGGCGCGACTATTCGGGCTTCGAGGTGCGCGCCGGCGATGCATTCGGCAACAATAAGCGCGCGGCGGTGTACGGCTGGCGCTACGACCTCGCGCGCCTGTCGCGTCCGACCGACAAGAGCGAATGGCTCTACATGGCGCCGCAGGAGGTCAACGCCTACTACAACACGGTCTTCAACGAGATCGTGTTTCCGGCGGCGATCCTGCAGCCGCCCTTCTTCGATCCGAACGCCGACGCTGCGGTGAACTATGGCGCGATCGGCGGCGTCATCGGCCATGAAATGGGTCACGGCTTCGACGACCAGGGAGCGAAGTCGGACGCGCACGGCGTGCTGCGCGATTGGTGGACGCCGGCGGACTTCGCCGCTTTCACCAGCCTCACCGACCGCTTGGCGGCGCAGTACGATGGCTTCGAAGCGCTGCCCGGCATCAACGTGAACGGGCGGCTGACGCTTGGCGAAAACATCGGCGACAATGGCGGCCTGCAGGTTGCGCTCTACGCCTACAAGCTTTCGCTGAACGGCCAGGACGCGCCGGTGCTCGACGGCTTTAGCGGCGATCAGCGCTTCTTCCTATCGTGGGCGCAGGCGTGGCGGCAGGACATCCGCGACGAGGCGCTGCGCAACCAAGTGCTGAGCGATCCGCACTCGCCGGCGCGCTTCCGCTGCAACGGCACTGTGCGCAACATGGACGCCTGGTACGCCGCGTTCAGCGTCCCGCAAACGGCGGCGCTCTATCTGCCGGAGAATGAACGCGTAGAAATCTGGTGAGACGCGCCTGATACCCCCGCTCACCAGGCTATGCCTTTCCCTCGCCTCCACCGAGTGAAAGGCGGAAACGCCGGCGCCGTTTTCCGAGTGTCGGCGCCGGCGTTTCCAATACGCGATACTCTTCTCACTCCACCCATCCCGGATGGCTCGCGAAGCGAGCATTCCGGGGCCATAAACACGACTATCGCAGTTCTACACTGAAACCGTGAGTGTTTATGGGTTCCGGGCTCGCCGCTTCGCGCCGCCCCAAAAATGGGTGAGAGCCTAGCGTCCCTCCAATTCCGCCAGCAGCTGCGGCATGTCGTAGACATCCGCGAGCGAGGTGCGGATCGCGGTGGCGGCGACTGTGACGGAGCGGTTGAGCGCGCCGTCATAGAAGTATTCGCCGCCGAGCGAGTGGATGTTGCCGTCGAACACTGCGCCGACGACGCGGCCTTCGCGGTCGAGCAGCGGGCTGCCCGAATTGCCGCCGATCACGTCATTGCTCGACGACACATTGAAGATCGCGTTGGGATCGAGGCGCGGACGTGCGTCGATCCAGCGTTGGCTGAGCACAAACGGATCATGGCCGGTCGCGCGCTCGTAGAGACCGGCGGTGTAGGTGAACGGCGCCACGACGCGGCCGCTCGGCTCGGTCCAGCCGATGACACGGCCGTACGAGATGCGCGGGCTGAAGGTGGCGTCCGGGTACTGGCCTTCGCCGAAGGCGCGGAAACGGGCGCGGGCGATGCGCTCGTGTGCGCGCGCCGCCGGACCCTCGACTTCGTTGACGTAGCGCGTGCGCACCGCGCGCGCGTCGGCGTCCCAGGCGCGGACGAACTGAATCAGCGGATCGTCCGAAGCGGCGAGCGCCGCCTCGCCGCCTTCCCAGAGCTGCAGACGATAAGCCGGATCAGCCAGACGCGAACGTGAAAGACGGGCGGCGAGCGCTTCCGGGCTTTCATTGCGAAGAATACGACGCGCCATCGGATCGTCGACCGTCAGATGCTCGCGCATCTTGGAGAGCCAGAACGCCAGATGGATTTCCTCGAACTCAGGCGTCACCGGGCGCTGCGCGCGGATACTCGCTTCCACCGAAGCGATGCGGGCGTCGGTGTAGCGCGGCAGGCGCTCAGCATCCGGATTCGCACGTTCCGCGGCAGCGCGGACGAGATCGCGCGCCCAGCTGAACAGCACCGAGCGTTCGCCGGCGCGGGCTTCGAGATATTGGTACTGGTAGAACATGCCGCGATAGGCGTTCTGCGCGCGTTCGATCTCGCCCCAGGCATCGCCGACTTCGCGCTGCGAGGCGCGGTTGCGGCGGACTCTGGTCTGCAGATCGGTTTGGCGTTCGGCGACGCGCGCGAAGCCGGCGGCGTCAGCCAATGCTTGGCGGCGACCGGAGAGGCCTTTGAACGAATTCTCGACGCCTTGCAGCGCGCTCGAGGCGATCCGCGCTTGGTCCGGGCCAAGTTGCGAGTACGCGATCAAGCGGCCGCGGATTTCCGACAGCGATGCGATCTGCCAGGGCAAGTTGTGATCACGCTCGAACGCGAGCTCTGCGGTGGTGCGCAGGCGCGAGGTGCGGCCGGGATTGCCGGCGATCAGCACGACCTCGTTTTCTTCCAGCGGGGTGAAGCGCATGGAGAGGTGGTTCGGCGTCGCCGCTGGCGCATCGTTTTCGTAGAGGCGCAGGAATGAGAAATCGACATCGTAGCGCGGGAAGTTGAAATTATCAGGATCGCCGCCAAACGCCGCCATGCCGTGCTCCGGGGCAAAGACGAGGCGCACGTCCTCGTAACGACGGTAGCGATGCAGCGCGTAGCGGCCGCCCTGATAGAGCGTCACCACTTCGCATCGCACCGTATCATTGGAGCATTCGCGCTCGAGCCGGGCGATCTCAGCGTCGCGGGTGCGGGCGAAGGATTCGGCCGCAACGCCCGCCGTCGCCGTTTCGATACTTTGCGTGACGTTCTCGATGCCCTGCAGCACGTCGATGCGCATGTTCGGGCAGCGGCGTTCTTCTTCGCGCGTGCGCGCCATGAAGCCGTTTTCGATATAGTTAGCTTCCGTCGTCGACAGCGCGGTGACGCATGAGATGACGCAATGGTGGTTGGTCAGCGCCAGGCCCTGACCGCTGACGTTGGAGGCCGAGCAGCCCGGCAACCGCGCCGTGCCGGCCATGACGCGGTCGCGCCAAGCCTGATCCGGCGCCCAGCCCATCTCGCGCTGCATGCGCTCGGCCGGGAAATTGTCGAACGTCCACATGCCCTCTTCGCTCGACGCCGGCGTCGCGACGAGCGCAAGCATTCCCAATGCGGCCGCGGCCGCGCGCAATTTCTGGCGCATGATGCCCCCTGACGAGTCCTCTCGTCAGGTACTGCCGAAGCGGGAGCCGCCCGGCAAGCGCCGAGCGGCAGTTCGCTGGGGTCAGAGCCCCAGCGCCGTCCGCATCTCGGCCTTCACTTCGGCCGAGAGGTCCTCCTGTTCGTCGATGAAATCGCGCACCGCCTCGTCGTCGGCGCCGGTGATGCGGACATAGGCGCGGTCGTCTTCTTCGCCCGGGCCGCCCTCGTCGGCGCGGACGACGACGTTCTGGCCATCGCCGCCGATATTGATGTTGACGCGCCCGTTCTCGCCGTGCCCCTCCTCATCCGTTCCGGCCACGCTCATCGAGAAGCCCGGCAGGCGCATGGAGAACGTTTCCGGCATCTCCTCGCCCTCGGGCGGCGGATCGGCGAACAGGGCCTGCGCCCGGTTAGCATCCATCAGCGCGGACGCGCCCTCGGCGGCGCGCGCGCCGACGGTGCGGCCGTCCGGCGCGACGATGATGTAGGTCTGCTCGACGCTCGAGGCGCGAATCTCCATCGTGTAGCCTTCGGCCGCGGCCTGCGTATCGCCGCCGCTCGTGCTGGTGGCCGCATCGTCACAGCCGGCTGCCGCCAGCGCCAGTGCCGCCGTCAGGATCAGTGCGCGCATCAAGTCCTCCCCGTTCAGCTCATACTCGGGTCCATACTGAGCAGATGCAAGCAAAGCGGCCGGCGGATGCAGGCGGGCGGAACCCCTTCTCACCCCCTCCGTTGACCGGCCAGGAGAGCGCCATGACAGAGCTGACCAACGATTTGGCGGAAGAATTCCCGGACAAGGCGGACGAGATCGAACGGCTGACACGCGAGAACGCGCGCTTCGAGGCGCTGCGCCGCCGCAATCGCGATCTCTGGCTGCAAATTCAGGAGATCCAACGCAGCCGCGCGCCCGACGACGACGAGCTGACGCGCTTGGAAGAACAGCGCCTGGGCGTTCTCGACGAGATCAGCCTCATTCTCCGCGGCGGCAAGAAAGCGCCGAGCCAAGCGCGCGAGGAAGGGCGGTTGTGAGGCGGTTCGGCTAAGGCAAGTAGGCAGGTCGGCAATCGGCAAATCGGCAATAGGCCAGCGCGCAGTCGATCGATTGCTTACTTGCCTATTGCCGACTTGCCTAACGCCTCACCTTGTCCGCTCGAACCGGACCACCTTTTCATCGCGGTCGACGTAGGCGACGCGATAGCCGGCCTGCATCCAGGCGCGGGCGTGGCTGTGGTGATCCTGATTGTCATTGGCCCAGAAGGCGCGGTGCTTCAGCGCGCTCTGCGGCAGCGGTTTGCCGATGATCTGCTCGATGTCCTCGAAGGTAAGCATTTCCGGGCGGCCATTGCGCCGGTTGAGATGAGAATTGAGCGCTGCGTACTTGCGCATGTCGTTTCGTCTCCCGCACAGGCACCTGAAGCGGATCGCACCCGCAACGATGCTGACGGAGGCGCAGTGTGAACTGATTTGCGCGATATGCACAGGGGATGCGGAATGACTCCGTTGAACTCTAATTCAGCGGTGTTTTCGGCCCGACGCCGCAGCGCGCGGCGGCGGCGCGCAGGTTCTTGTTGCGCGACCACAGTGTTGCGCCGGGCGTGAGCACAGTCGAGGCCAGTAGGTTGGCGTCGACATATCCTATGCCAGTGGTCTGGAGTTTGTGTCGATCGATGAAGATCATCACCTCGGCGTGCGTGGCGGAGGTCACCGCAGGCAGATTGTTGAGATAGCGAAGCACCTCGGCGCGTTTGGAGATGCTGCCGAGCGCCACTTCGCCGATAACGGCGGGATGCGCGAGCACTTCGTTGCGCGTGAGCAGCGCTACAAGTTGCGGCTCTGCCGCGCGCAAATGGTCAATCCAGATCGACGTGTCGACCAGGATCATCCGTTCAGCCCGGCCGGCGGCGCGGCGGCGCTTTCGCTTTCGGATCGCTGCCGCCCAAGCGCGCGAGCCGGCGCGCGGATTCGCGCTCGATCAGTGCTTTCAGCGCTTCACGGACGAGCGCGGTTTTTTCTGCGACGCCGGTTAGGGCTTCGGCTTCGGCGAGGAGATCGTCGTCCAAGGCGAGCGTAGTTCTCATGCACGAAAGATAGCATCAAATGATGCCGTTTTCAATGCCGGTATTTCAGGTCGGGTGGTCATTCGCAACTCTCTTTCCGCCATTTGACTTCCTCATCTCGCCACCGCTTCAGGCACTCGCGGAACATCTCCGCGCCCTCGGCAAAGTAGACATCCCCCTCCGTGACACCGCGCTCTTCGAACAGCACCGCGCCGTCGTGCGGCGGCATGCCGACGGGCGTAACGTCAAATACCTGAAAGCGCCAACCCCGCCCGCGATGGCGGAAAAATACAAAGAATGGCTTGCGGCCTTCGGAGAAGTGATAGCCCTCGAACAAGACCGGGGCGCCGTCGCATGCGGCCGTCAGCGCAAAGTCCTCACCGAAGTCGAGATCAGCTTCGCTCAACGCCCGAACTTCTGGAACTTGATCCGGCTCGGAATGATTTCGCTCACCCCCAGCCGCCGCATCTTGTCGGCTTCGTAGCTATCGAAATCGCCTTCGAACCATTCGACGTGACTATCGCCTTCGAAGGCGAGGATGTGCGTCGCGAGGCGGTTCAGGAACCAGCGGTCGTGGCTGATGACGACGGCGCAGCCCGCGAAATCTTCGAGCGCCGCTTCCAGTGATTGCAGCGTTTCGACGTCGAGATCGTTGGTCGGTTCGTCGAGCAGCAGCACGTTGGCGCCAGTGAGCAGCGTCTTGGCGAGGTGGACGCGGTTGCGTTCGCCGCCGGACAACAGCCCCACCTTCTTCTGCTGATCGCTGCCCTTGAAGTTGAAGCTCGACACGTAGGCGCGCGAGGGCACGTCGCGGCCGTTGATGGTGAGGATGTCCAAGCCGCCGGAAATCTCTTCCCAGATCGTCTTGTTCGGATCGAGCGTGTCGCGCGACTGGTCGACATAGCCCATCTTCACGCTGTCGCCGATGGTGATCTTGCCCTCGTCCGGCGTCTCGTGGCCGGTGATCATCCGGAACAAAGTCGACTTGCCGGCGCCGTTCGGGCCGATGATGCCGACGATGCCGCCCGGGGGCAGCTTGAACGTCAGCCCGTCGATCAAGAGCTTGTCGCCGAAGCCCTTCTTCAGATTGTCGAATTGGATGACGTTCTGCCCCAGGCGCGGGCCTGGCGGAATCTGAATGGTGGCGAAGGTTTGCTTCTCGCGCTCGGCCTCGGCCGCCATTTCCTCGTAGCGCGAGAGGCGCGCCTTCGATTTGGCTTGGCGCGCCTTCGGCGATTGGCGCACCCATTCCAGTTCGCGCGCGAGCGCCTTCTTGCGGCCCTCGCTTTCGGTCGCTTCCTGTTCGGAGCGCTTAGCCTTGGCTTCGAGCCAGGCTGAGTAATTGCCCTCGTACGGATTGCCGCGGCCGCGATCGAGTTCGAGCGTCCACTTCGTCACCTGGTCAAGGAAGTAGCGGTCGTGGGTGACGAGGATGACGCAGCCCGGGAACGCCTCGAGATGGTGCTGCAGCCAGGCGACGCTTTCGGCGTCGAGGTGGTTGGTCGGCTCGTCCAGCAGCAGCATGTCGGGCTTGGAGAGCAGCAGCCGGCAGAGCGCGACACGACGGCGCTCGCCGCCGGAGAGTTTGTCGACCGGCCAATCGTCCGGCGGACACCGGAGCGCGTCCATCGCCATGTCGATGCGGCTGTCGATGTCCCACGCATCGGACGCGTCGATCCGCTCCTGTAGCGAGGTCATCTCTTCCATCAGCTCGTCAGTGTAATTCTCGCCGACCTCCATGCTGACTTCGTTGAAGCGGGTGACAAGCTTCTTCTCCTCGCACCAGGACTCGACATTCTCGCGCACCGTCATGGACGGATCGAGCTGCGGCTCCTGCTCGAGATAACCCATCTTGGTGTTGGCCATGGCGAAGGCTTCGCCGGTGAAATCCTTGTCGAGGCCCGCCATGATCTTCAGCAGCGTCGACTTGCCCGAGCCGTTGACGCCGACGACGCCGATCTTCGCGTCCGGGAAGAACGACAGCCAGATGTTCTCGAACACCTTCTTGCCGCCCGGATAGGCCTTGGTGAGGCCCTGCATCGTGAAAATGTATTGCGCCGGCTGCTGCGCCATTCTGCGTCGTCCTTTGGAGCTGAGCCGCGCGATATAGCGACGCGCCGCCTTGCCGGCAATGTCGCAGATGCCGGCGAGCGGCTTGACGCTGTCGGTCCGCATGGGAAACTGCAGCTGCGGACGCAAGGGGTTCGGCATGCGGTTAGGATTTTTCGCGCTCGCCACGGTTCTGGCTGCCGCGATCGTCGCGCCCGCTGCCGCCGAACCCACGGCGCACCTCGGCCTAGAGTTCGCACAAGGCGGCACGGTGATCCATCCTGTCCGCGCCACTGATGCGCGCGCCGGCGATATCTATGAAATAACGCTTCGCCCGGAGGCGTTCGAAATCCGGCTGCCGTCGTCGATCTGGTCCAACCGCCGCGACGGCCGCTCTATGTTGATCATCGCCGCCTCGATCAGACCGGATTTCTTGAACCACCTGCGCACTGGCGTCGCCGCGAGCGATGCCGATTTGGTCGGCCCAAGCTTCTACTACGCGATGGCGTGGGACCCGAAGGAGCCAGGCGAACTGTTTACCGCCGAGCGGCCGATCTATGACGAGATAAACTACGGCAACAACTGGATCGGGGCGCATCGGTTTGTCGACCAGGGCGAATATCAAACGCTGCGCGTCACGAGCCTTATTGACCGCGACGGACTAGCGCCCCTGTTGAATGACGGCACAGTCGTCACAATCATGTTCTATCTAGATCAGGGCTTGGGCGACCCGCCGAATGCTCCGTCGCAAATGCTGCCGAGATACCAGGAGGACGACCTCGTCCACGCCGGCGAAATCGATGTCGTGCGCATCACTTTCGCCGGCGCGAGAGACTAGGCGGCGTATTCATTGCGGCGCCGAGATCGTGATCTCGCGCTCGCCTGAGCGTCACAGCAGTTAAGACGGAACGACGGTTACGCCTTGGCGTTGGCCGTGCATGCGCGCGGAGCCTGTTCCCCGCCTTGCCGCTTTGGCCACCGCCGTTCCGCAATACGACATCCTGCAGGCGGACGCCGCGGCGCTGGCGCGCGAACTGTTCGCCGACATTGACTACGGCTTCGAGCGCTTCGCGCCAGTGTTCGAGAACGCGGCGATAGAGCGGCGGCATTCGTGCGTGCCGATCGCCTGGTACGGACAAGAGCACGCGTTCAGCGCGCGCAACGACCTCTACATCGAGAACGCACTGGCGCTGCTGGAGCAAGCGGCGCGCGAAGCATTGGATGAAGCGGATCTCGAGGCGGAGGATATCGACGCCATCGTCACCGTCTCCTCCACCGGCATCGCCACGCCGGCGCTCGATGCGCGCTTGATGCAGCGCATGCCGTTTCGCGCCGATGTGCAGCGCACGCCGATGTTCGGGCTCGGCTGCGCCGGCGGCGTGTTGGGTCTGGCCCGCGCGGCGGCGGCGGCAAAGGCCGATCCCGATGCGCGCGTGCTGCTGCTTGTCGTCGAGCTGTGCGGCCTGACCTTCCGCCGCAACGATATCTCCAAGAGCAATCTCGTCGCCGCGGCCTTGTTCGGCGACGGCGCGGCCGCGGCGGTGATCTCCTGCCGCGAGGACGGCGCTCGGCTCGGACCATGGGGCGAGCACACCTGGCCGGACTCGCTCGACGTGATGGGCTGGGACGTCGCCGACGATGGGCTCAAAGTGCTGTTCTCGCGCGATATCCCGAGCCTGGTGCGCAGTGATCTGCGCGCGGTGGTCGACGCGTTCCTGCGCCGGCACAATCTCAGGCTCGACCAGATCGACGGCTACATCACCCATCCCGGCGGCGCCAAAGTGCTCGACGCGCTCGAGGAAGCGTTCGACCTCGCGCCCGGTGAGCTCGCAACCGCGCGTGAGGCGCTGCGCGAGCACGGTAACATGTCGGCGGCGACGGTGCTGTTTATCCTGCGGGCGGCGTTGGATGAGGGGCTGGAGGGTCGCCATTTGATGACGACGCTCGGGCCCGGCTTCACCGCCGGCTTCATGCTGGTTGAAGCGCAGTGAGCTGGCTGGCTTTGGTGCTTGGGTTGGTGGGGTTGCAGCGGCTGGGCGAGCTCGTGCTGGCGCGGCGCAATACGAAACGTCTGCTTGCGCGCGGCGGACGTGAGATCGACGCAGAGCATTATCCCCTCTTCATCCTGCTGCACGCTTCGTGGCTTGCGGCGATTGCGCTGAGCGTGCCATGGGATCGCGAGCCCAACTGGCCGCTGCTCGCCCTCTTCGCGGCTCTGCAGCTGCTGCGTGTGTGGGTGATTGCGACGCTCGGCCGCTACTGGACGACGCGCATCATCACGCTCGATGACGCGCCGCTGATCCGCCGCGGGCCTTACCGTTTGGTGCGCCATCCGAATTACTGGATTGTCGCTCTCGAGATTGCCGTGCTGCCGCTCGCGTTCGGCGCCTGGGCCGCGGCGCTGATCTGGTCGGCGCTCAACGCGCTGCTGCTGCGCCACCGCATCCGCGTCGAGGATGCAGCGCTCGCCCCGCGCCGCAGCTAGCGGAGGCGACTGAAAGCGGCGTGAGCGCCGTTCAAAGCTCCGAGGGGCGTTCAGAGGAGCTTCACATGAAATACGCATTGACCTTGTGCGCCATTGCGATCGCCGCTGCGTTCCTCGCGCCGGCGGCGGCCGAAGCGCGCAACTGGGACCGGATCGAGAACCGCTTCGACCGCGCCGAGAACCGCTGGGATCGGCGTGAAAACCGCTGGGATCGCCGCGAGGATCGGCGCGACGTGCGCGAGGACGTGCGCGACGCCATGCATGACGGCGGTTGGCGCGATCGGCGCGAGGACGTCTGGGATGCGCGCGAAGACGTGCGCGACCTGCGCGAGGATGTTTGGGATCGGCGCGAAAATCGCTGGGACCGCCGTGAGAACCGCTGGGACCGCCGCCACTGAATGCAAGAGGCCGGCGCTTCCACGCCGGCCTCCGTCATTATCGGCGCTGTCTCGCGCGTCAGGCGGGGACCCACTGGCCGCCCGGCGCGCGGCAGAACGTTTCCGGCGGCAGCTGCTGGTTGCCGTACTGCGGATCGGAGATGGTGGCGCTGACGCGCCGGCATTCCGCGCCACGGCCCGGCGCCGACGATGGCGTGCTGACGCGCAGCGAACGCGGCGCGCCTTGATCCGACTGCCAGCTGTCGCTCACCGGCTGCCCGGTCTGCAACGAGCGGTAATATGCGTTCTCGACCCGCTGTTGTTCGCGCGCGCTCATATAGCGGCAGACACCATATGTGCCTGCGCCAACAACCGCCGCGCCGATGGCGGCGTTCTCGACGCGGTTGTCCTCGTCGCCGACCGCGGCGCCGGCGATCGCGCCGATGCCGGCGCCGATCAGCGCGTTACGCATGCATTGCGACAGCTGCGTCCGCGGCGGGCCGCCGCCATAGCCGCCCGTGGTCTCGCACGAGGCGAGCAGCATGGCGCCCGCGAGGGCGGCGCAAACCGTTCTGGCCTTCATCTTGACTCTCCATTCATGTCCGCCCGCCCTCGCAAGGCGGCGACGTCATGGCTCGGCTTCGCCTCTAGCAAATGCGCGGGCGCAGCGTGAAGCTTATTGCACCTCTTGGCAGACGGTCTCCGCAGCGCCCGGCCGCGTCCAACGCGCCTCGCCGCCGCGGCCGCGCAGCTCGGCGCCGTTATCCGCATAGCGATAGCCCGAGCCGCTGACCCGCGCCGGCAGTTGCAACGTGATGTAGCCTTCCTGAACTACTGTGGCGCTCTCGTTCGTGAACGTCACCTGCAGCGCCGAGCCGTCGTCGCAGGTGAAGCGCGCATTTGTGGGCGCCGTCGGCGCGGCGGGGCACGGCGTCTGGCACGCGGCGAGCGAGACCAACGCAAGAACAAGGGCGACAGAGCGCATGGCAATCTCCTTGCTCGCGTTCTAGCACGGCTGTCGCGGAGGGAAACGGCTCAGGCCGCGGCTTCGCCGGCAAGCCTCGCCAGCGCCGACTCGGCGGCTTCATGGCCGGTCTGATAGGCGCCATGAACGGTGGAGTAGCGCTCGCGCGAACACGCCTCGCCGGCGAAATAGAGCCGCCCCGCGGGCGCCGCCATGACCGCCCGCGCCTCGGCGCCGCCAGGACGCGCGAAGGAATAGGCGCCCCGCGCATGCTCGGCGGTCGACCACGAGGAGGCTGCGAGCAGGGTCAGACGCGAGGGGAAGCGCGAGCCGAGCAAACCGGCGAGTTCCTGTCGGGCGAAGTCGGCCATCGCCTCGACGCCGGCCTGCGCGAGCCCGCGCGCGAGCGGACCGCCGAAATAAACCTCGATCAGCGGCCGCCCCATTGGACGCAGATGATAGGAGCCGGTGGCGGCGCTGTCGGTGCGCGCGAACAGATGGCCGTCGATGGGAAACTCTTCCGGCCGAGACAGTTCGAAGAAGAGCTTTTCCGCTGCGCCGAGCGGCAGGTTCTGCCCCGCCGCGGCCTTCTTCGGCAGCGCCGGCGAAATCGCGAGTTGCGCAATCGCCCACGGCGGGAGCGTGACGATCGCGGCTCTGGCCTCGACTGTTCCGCGCCCTGTCGCGATGCGCACATTCGCGCCAGTTTGATCGATGCCGCGCACCTGCGTCTGCAGCTTCACCGGCAACGGTGCGGCGAGGGCGGTCAGCAGCGCGCCATAGCCGGCGCGGACGCGCCAGTTCTTCCCGGTGTCCTCGTAGCGCGCATAATCGCGCGCATCGATGTCCGAGAGATGCGCGCCGCTGATATACGAGAACACGGCGTCGAGCAGCGGATTCCAGCGGCAGTCCGGCTCGAAATAGAAGCTCGCGGGGCGCGCTCCGTCCTGCTCCGCCTGTTCGGCGATGTGCGCCTCGAACGCGCGGAACGCCGAGCGAAACTCGGCTTGCTCCTCGGCCGACATGCCGTGCGCGGCGGTTTGTTTCTCCCAGGGCGCTTCGGTGTGGTCGATTTCGAAACCGGCGGCCTCGCCGAGCGCCACCATGACATTGCGGTCCGCCGAGTGCAGCCAGCCAGCGCCAAGATCGAGCGCATGGCCGTTGCGTGCGATCGTCAGCGTCCGCCCGCCAACGCGTTCCTGCGCTTCGAGCAAGACGAACGTCGCCGCGGAGCGCGCCAGCCGCCGTCCGGCGCCTATGCCGGCTGCGCCAGCGCCCACAATCGCCACATCGTAGAGATCAGCCATGACGCAGCCTAACGCCGAAGTCGCCCTTCCGGCGCCGCGATTTGAATGCTAGGGCGTCCTCCCGCTCGCGCGGGCGCGTAGCTCAATGGTTAGAGCCGGCCGCTCATAACGGTCTGGTTGCAGGTTCGAGTCCTGCCGCGCCCACCACTCCATCCTTCGCCGTAGAGAACGCGGCTTCGGCCTGCTGCGCGCCGGTGGGTGCGCCCTGCCGTTACTCGACGGCGAAATAGCTGCCGCCGGCGCGGTAGCGCTCGAGTCGCTCCAATTCGTACGCGTCGATCTTGTCGCGCCACGTCGAAGCGCCGTTGCGCAAGTCGGCAGAGGTCAGCACCAACGGGTCCCATACCGCCGCACCGATGACATTGTGGAGCGTGTAGCTCATGCGCGGCCCGTCCTCGAAGCTGAACTCCATCAGTCCGACATTCACGCTCCGGGTATAGGTTTCGCGAATCCGCACCTCCGGCATCTGCTCGACGAAGTCGCTGTCCGGCAGATTGGCGAGCGGGGACGAGCAGAGATCGTAAAAATCGTAGCCGCCTTGCTCCGATCGCGGCACACAATTCAGCTCACCCATATGGCTGTCGCCGGAAATGCCAAATACGCCTTCGATGCGGTGATCGCGGATGAAATCGAACAGCTCGTTGCGCTCGTGGGTGAACACCGCCCAGGAGTCGCCGCCGCGCTCGGCCATCGAGAAGCCGCCGCCGGACACGAGAACCTTGAACGGCGCCCGGCTGGCGCGCAGCTCGTCCTTGAGCCAAGCCTTTTGCGTCGCGCCCAGCATAGTCTTGCCGGGGACATCCGGGGCGTCGGCAGGATCGCGATAATAGCGGCCGTCGAGGAAGAAGAAATCGACGCCGGCATAGGCGTATTTGAAGAAGACGCCGGGCGCGTTCGGCTGGCCGTAGGACGGATTGGCCCAATAGTTTTTGAATAGGGCCAGCGACTGATCGCGTATCGGATTTGTGCGATCGGAGTCGTTGAGCGCGAAATCGTGATCGTCCCAAATGGCGAGGCTGGGCGTCGTGCGGATCACCGGCTTGAGGCGCTCGATCTCGCGCTGACGACGATAGAGGTCGGCGAGCGCCTCGGGCTCGGTGCTATCGGCGTAGATGTTGTCGCCGAGGAAGAACATGAGATCCGGCTCGAGCGCCTGCACGACCGAGAAGATGCGCTGGTCGGTGTCGATCTGCAGCCGGGCGCAGGAGCCGAAGGCGGCGCGGAAGGCGCTGCGCCCGCGCGGGGCTGTGCGGGTGCGATACGGCAGCGGCTGATAACGATCGAGCATGCCGTCGATGCGCAGGCGATAGAAGTACGCCGTGGCGGGCGCGAGACCGCCGATGCGCATATGGGCGCAGAAATCGGTGCTCTGATCGGCGCGCGTGGGGGCGGATTGGCGCGCGTCCGCGAAGTCGCGGCGCGTTGCAGCTTCGAGCACCACGTCGAAGGCGCCGCTGACGCGCACCCACACGGCGATGGAGTCCGAGGTCGGAGCGCCAACCATCGGACCTTGCAGCGCGCGCGGGTAGCCGAGCGTCTGCGCCAACGCTTGCGGCACGAACGGCAGCGAAGCGGCGGCGAGAGCGGCGCTTCTCAGCAGCGAGCGGCGATGGGGGGTGCTCATGAGCGTGCTTTCTCTGCGGCGAGTTCGGTGGCGGCGGCGCGCACTTCGGCGGTGACTTGATCGACCAGCGGGCGGGGCCCGGCGCAGAGGCTGCCGCCGTGGAGACGAAGCGGGTTGCCGTCGGCGTCAGTCGCGGCGCCGCCCGCTTCGCGGATAATGGCGACGCCAGCGGCCATGTCCCACGGCGCCATCACGCGTTCGACGTAAGCGTCGAAGCGGCCGGCGGCGACGTAAGCGAGGTCGACGGCGGCCGAGCCGGTGCGGCGCACACCGGTCGTGCGCGGCGTCAAACGGCCGATCTCCTGCCGGAAAAGATCGTGTCCGTCTTTTCCAGCGTGCGGAATGCCGAAGGCGATCACCGCGTCTGCGAGGGCCGTCTTCTGCGAGACGCGAATCGGTCTTCCGTTCAGGAACGCCCCGCCGCCCTGCTCGGCCCAGAGCATCTCACCGAGCGCCGGCAGGTTGATGACGCCGGCGAGCACGTCGTCGCCGCGCGCAAGGGCGACACACGTGCCGAACAGCGGCGCGCCCCAGAGGAAATTGGTGGTGCCGTCGAGCGGATCGACGAGCCATGTCAGCGCGGCGTCGCCACCGCCGGTGAGGCCGCCCTCCTCGCCATGGAAGGCGTAGTCGGGGGCGAAGCGCGCGAGCATGGTCTTGATCGTTTCCTCGGCCCGGAGGTCGGCGGCGGAGACGAAGTCAGGGCCGATCTTGTTGCGGATCTCGAGCTCGCGCACGCGGGCGAAATCCTGCAGCAAGCCTTCGCCGGCGATGCTGGCGGCCTCGGTCATGGCGGAGAGAAGCGGGCTCATCAGTCGCGCAGCTTCGCGCGCCACAAGGTGGCCGCCAACAGCATGGAGACGATGGACGAGCCGATCCAGAACCAGATCGCCGGGCCGAAATCGTAGATGCGGTCGGCGCCCTGCATGTATGAATTCTCATCGATGAGGACGCCGCTGATGTTCTCCTGGATCGCCGCGCCGATATAGGAGAACACGCCGATCACGCCCATGGCGGCGCCGGCGACGCGCTTGGGACAAATGTCGACCGCGAAGAGTCCGCCGAGCGAGGCGACGAGGCCAGTCAGCCCCAGCCCGAACAGCACCATGCCGATGATGAGCGTCGGCACATCGGTGGGGCCGAAGAAGATGAGGCCGAGGCCGACGATCTCGAGGACAGAGAACAGCAGGTTCGCCGGCGGGCGGCGCGCGTTGAACAGCTTGTCGCTGATGACGCCGTAGAGGATAGAGCCGGCGATGCCAGCCAGGGTCGAGATCATCAACATCGTGCCGGACATGATCTCGTCGAAGCCGCGCGCCTCCTGCAAATAGAGCGGACCCCAGGAATTGATGGCGTAACGCGTGACGTAGTTGGCGAGGCTGGACAGCGCGAGAATCCAGATCGTCGGGATCGACAGGATGGAGAATTGAAGCCGCAGCGTCGACTTGGACTTGGAGGCTTCGCTTTCGGCGAGGTGATCGTTTTTCCAATCGGCGATCGTCGGCAAGCCAAGCGTGCTCGGCCGGTCTCGCACCAGCCACCACATCATCGCGGCGGCGAAGAAGCCGATCATCGCCGGCACGAAGTACCCCCAGCGCCAGCCGAAGTACGCAACGACGGCGCCGATGACGAAGAATGTCAGCCCTTCACCGAGCGAATGCGCGGTGCTCCACAAGCCATAGGCGCGGCCGCGCTCCTTGTTGGAGAACCAAGCGGTCATCGCGACCACCGATCCGGGCGCGCCAAACCCCTGAAACCACCCGTTGAGACCCCAGAGCACGGTCGCCAGCAGCAGCGTATCGGCAAAGCCCATGCCGATATTGCAGACCGCGCTCATCAAGAAGCCGAACGTCAGAAAGAAGCGGATGTTGACATGATCGGCCAAAAAGCCGTTCGTCAGCTTGCCGAGAGCGTAAGTCCAGAACAGCGCCGAGCCGATGACGCCGAACTCCGCCGGCGTGAAGATGCCCTGGTCGATCATCGAAGGCTTCACCATGCCGATGGCGAGACGGCACGTGTAGATAAGACCGTAACCGAGCGTGATCGCCAACATGACCCGCCAGCGATAGCGCTTGAAGAGCGCGTCGATCTCGGCTTGATCGCCGATGGGCGGGGCGTCTGCAGCGGTGGCGAATGCCCTGAATAATTGCGATCCTGCCAACTCGTCTCCCCCGCTCTCGTTCTTATTTCTTTTGTGCGATCCAGGCGTGGGCCGGATCGTTGTTGAAGATCCAGGTCCGCTGCGGCCCTGCCATGATATTGAGATAGTAGAGATCGTAGCCGTGCGGGGCGCCGACCGGATGATAGCCGCGCGGCACCAGGACGACGTCACCGTCCTCGACGCAGACGGTTTCGTCGATTGAGCGGTCGTCCGTGTAGACGCGCTGGAAGGCAAAGCCCTGCTTTGGATTGAGGCGATGGTAATAGATCTCCTCGAGCGCGGATTCTTCCGGCGGCGCGAGGCGATCATGCTTGTGCGGCGGATAGGAGGACCAATTGCCGCCGGGCGTTATGACTTCGGCGATGAGCAGGCTCTCGGCCGGTTCGGTCTCGGGCAGGATGTTGCGGACGTAGCGCATGTTCGTGCCGGCGCCGCGCGTTTCCTTGGAGATGTGCTCGGCCGAGATCAGGCGCGCTTCGCCCGCGCCGCTTCCAGGCGCAGTACCTACGGCGATCTCGACCGCAGTGCGCGCAATAATGGCGTAGAGCACGCCGGCGGGCGCATAGACGGCGGCGGGCGATTTGTCTTCGAACACGCTCATACGCTCGCCTATGTTCTCGAAACGCTGCTGACCGACGTCGACGTCGCAACGTCCGCTCAGCACGATGATGCAGGCTTCGCGATCGGGTTCGCCGCCTCCGGCGGCTTCGCCTGGCTCCAGCGCGATCACCTTGAAGCCGACATAGGTCCAGCCCGCGCTTTGCGGAGTCACTTCGAGCACGGCGCCGCTGTCGTCACGCGGCTTGGGCCTCACACGCAGCTCTGACATGACATGCGCTCCTTAGATCAGCCCCACCGCCGCCGCTTCGCGCTTCAGCGTCGCCAGCCCCAGCGCACCGTAGACGCGCGGATTGGCGACGGCGGGATCCTGTTCGGCCTCGACGATGATCCAGCCCCTGTAGCCGATGCGCTTCAGCGCCTTCATCACCGCGCCAAAATCGATGTCTCCATCTCCTGGCGCCGTGAACATGCCGGCGAGCACGCCATCGAGGAAGCTCTTGCCGGTGCGCCGCGCTTCGGCGTGGGCGGCGCCGCGCACATCCTTGCAATGGACGTGTGCGATGCGCTCCGGATGGCGTTCGATGACGTCGATTGTCTTCACGCCGCCAAGCACGGCATGGCCCGTGTCGAGCGTGAATCCAACGCTTGGGGAAGTGGCTACTATGAACGCATCCACGTCGGCCTGATTTTCAACGACGGTGCCGAGGTGATGATGGTACGCGAACTTCAAGCCCTCGCCGGCGATGTAGTCCGCGACCTGACTCATGCGCTCGCCAAATGGTTTCCACTCGCCGCTCTTAAGGCGCGGCGCGCCTTCGAGCGGCGTGGCGCGGTCGGCGTGGACTGCGTTGCTGGTTTCGGCGAACACGAAGACGGTCGAACCCATCGCCTTCAGCAGGTTGAGGTGCGGCTGGAGGGCGGCGATCTCGGCGTCCGCATCTTGCGTAAGCAGACTGCTGCTGTACCAGCCGCCGACGAGATCCAGCTGGTGCGGCGCCAGCGCTTTCTCGAGCGCCGCCGGTTCGCGCGGAAACTTGCCGCCGAGTTCGACACCTTCGAACCCGATCTCGTGCGCCTCGCGCAGGATCGTCTCGAGCGGGGTGTCGCCGCCGAGCTCCGGCATATCGTCATTCGCCCAGGCGATCGGGCTGACGCCGAAGCGGACGCTCATGACTTTGTCTCTTTCAGCTTCTGCTCGTAGGCCCCGCGCGCGGCGCGCACTTCGGCGCGCGGCGACACTTCGGGCACAGCCACATCCCACCACCAGCCGCCCGCTTCGGTAGTGCGCACGGGGTCGGTATCGATCACGATGACGCTGGTGCGGTCTGCTTGCTTGGCGCGCGTGAGCGCCGCTTCCAGTTCGGCGATGTCCGCCGCCTTCTCCGCCAGAGCGCCCAGGCTCGCTGCGTGCGCCGCGAAGTCGATCTCTGGCAGCGTCTCGTGACATGCGTCGGCGAGGAGATTGTTGAATGGCTGGCCACCTGTGCCTTGTTGCAGGCGGTTGATGCAGCCGAAGCCGCGATTGTCGAGCACAACGACGATGAGCTTCCTGCCGAGCATCACTGAGGTGGCGATCTCGGAATTCATCATCAGATATGAGCCATCGCCCACCATCACGAAGACGTCGCGCTCCGGCGCGGCGAGCTTCACGCCAAGGCCGCCGGCGATCTCGTAGCCCATGCAGGAATAGCCGTATTCGAGGTGGTAGCCGCCGGGCTTGGACGCGCGCCAGAGCTTGTGCAGCTCGCCCGGCAAACCGCCCGCGGCGCAGACGATCACGGCGTTCTCATCCGCCGCACGTTGCACCGCGCCGATCACCTGCGCATCGCTCGGCAGGCCGGCGCTTTGCGGCGGCGCGGTCGCACCATCCACCGCCTTGTGCCAGGCGCGGATCCGCTGCCGGTTGCTCTCGGACCACGCCGCCGAAGACATCCAACCGCTCAAGCTGCGACTAAGGGCCTTCAACGCGGCCGTCGCGTCGCCAACGATCGCGAGAGCGCCGTGCTTGTGGGCGTCGTGCGGCGCGACGTTGATCTGGACCAGCGTGCAGCCCGGGCGCTCGAACAGCGTCCGCGAGCCGCTCGTGAAGTCCTGCAGGCGCGTTCCGATGCCGATGACGAGGTCGGCGCTCGCGGCGGCCTCGTTCGCAGCACTCGAGCCAGTGACACCGATCGAACCCAGCGCCTGGGGATGATCCCACGCCAGCGCGCCCTTGCCGGCTTGGGTCTCGGCGACGAAGAGGCCGTGCTCCGCCGCAAACTGCGAGAGCACGTTTTCCGCGCGCGCATAGAGGACGCCGCCGCCGGCGATGATGAGCGGCGCCTTGGCGGCTTTGATCAAGCTAACGAGCGCCTCAATATCCTGCCCTTGCGGCTCAGGTTTGCGCACGCTCCAGATGCGCCGTGTGAAGAAGCGCTCGGGATAGTCGAACGCCTCGGTCTGCACGTCCTGGCAGAACGCGAGCGTCGCCGGGCCGCACGACGCGGGATCGAGCAGCATCGCCATCGCGCGCGGCAGCGCGTCCAACAGCTGCTCGGGCCGCGTGAGGCGATCGAAGTAACGCGAAACCGGACGGAAGCAGTCATTGGCGGAGATCGTGGCGTCGCCGAAGTCCTCGATCTGCTGCAACACGGGATCGGGACGGCGCGAAGCGTAGACATCGCCGGGCATCAGCAGCACTGGCAGCCGGTTCACGTGCGCGAGCGCGGCGGCGGTCACCATGTTGGTGGCGCCGGGGCCGATAGAGGTGGTGCATATCATCGCGCGTTCGCGCCGCATCTGCTTGGCGTAAGCTATGGCAGCGTGCGCCATCGCCTGTTCGTTGTGCGCGCGGTAGGTCGGAAGCCGCGCGCGCTCGGCGTGGAGCGCTTCGCCGAGGCCAGCGACATTGCCGTGGCCGAAAATCGCCCATACGCCCGCGAAGTAAGGGACTTCGCCCGCATCCGTTTCCACGAACTGGTTCGCAAGGTAGCGAATGGCGGCCTGCGCCGCGGTGAGGCGGATGGAGCTCATGGCCCGCTGGTGCGCCCCTTCTTGGCGCGCCGCCACGCTTCGACCAGCACCGAGAGGTTGGACGAAAGCGCCTCGATGGCCGCCGCATCGTCGATCTCGCCCTTGAACCATTGCTCGGCGGCGCCGTTGAAAATCGTGCGGCCCACAGCGAAGCCCTTGACGATGCCGGCGCGCGCGGCCGGCGCGAACGATTTCACAAGCTCGTCCTGCGGCACAGAGAGGCCCAGCAGTACGACGCCGCGGCAATGGGGATCATTGGCGAGGATCGCCCGCTCGATGTTGGCCCATGTCTCGGCATCGGCCGCGGGCTCGAGCTTCCACCAGTCGGGACGCACGCCGATGTCGTAGAAGCGCTGGATCGCGCGCGCAGCCGTCATCGCGTTCACGACGGCGTTCTTCGAGGCGATAATCTCGACCAGCAGCTCGTGGCGCGTGGCGCGGCAGGCGTCGAACAGCCGAAGCGCTTGGCGCTCCTGACGCTTGCGCAACTCCTCCTCATCGTCCGGATGGTAGTGGAAGAGGCATTTGACCGTGTGGTTGAGCGGCCATTGCGCAATCTCTGCGCCGACGTCGCGCAACTCAGTGTCGAACTCGATCGGGCACGATTGCGGCAGCTCGATCGGCCGGCCGATCCAGTATGGAAGATCGGCCGCCATCTCGAGCGCGCGCATGCCGTGGCGGCCGTCGATGAGCACGCCGAAGCGCGGATCGCCTTTGGCGAGCTGGTGCGCAGCCCGCACGGCGAGGCGTTTGAACTCGGCGATGCGCTCCGGCCCGGCGCCGCTCGAGCGTGCCAAGTCCTCGAATTGCGTGCGGTGGTCCACGGCGAGCACCGTGAGTTCGTCATAGACGCCGCGCCGCGTGCCAACCCAATGCAGGTGCTCGAGATCAGCCGCTTCGCGCAGCCGGTGCGGGCGAACTTTCATGGCGAGGAAATGCTGCATCTCCGCCCAGGTCGGCATCGCCGGCGCGCAGCCGTGGCGCGAGACGACGATCGCGCCGGACGCATTGGCCAACTCGCAGCAACGTTCCAGCTTTTCGTTGCGCAGCCAGCCGCGCAGAAAGCCCGCCATGAACGCATCGCCCGCGCCGAGCACGTTGTAGACCTCGACCGGGAAGCCGTTGACGACGACGCCCTCCTCTGGGGCGTCGGGAATCGTTCCCGGAAATGCGGCGCAGCCTTGCGCGCCGAGCTTCAGCACGACGAGGGCCGACGTTTTCGTGCGGATCGCCCGCAAGGCTGCGATGGTGTCGGTGGCGCCGCCGAGGATATGGATCTCCTCTTCGGTGCCGACCACGAGATCGCACAACGGGAGCACGCGCTGCAGCTGGCCGGTGACGCGTTCGTCGGCGACGAAACGGTTCTCGCCCTTGTCGCGCGCTTCCAGCCCCCACAGCACGGGCCGATAGTCGATATCGAGCGCCACTTTGGCGCCGTTCTGCTTTGCCATCTCGGCTGCGCGGAAACTTGCGGCGAAGACATTAGCGCGCGAAAGATGTGTGCCGCTGAGCAGCACGCATGCGGCGGAGGCGATATAATCGGGGTCGATGTCGCTCTCGTCGAGCGCCATGTCGGCGCAGTTCTCGCGATAGAAGAGGAGCGGGAATGTATCGCGGTCCCGGATGCCCAGGATGACGAGCGCCGTCAGCCGCTCGGGATCGCTGCCGACGCCGCGGACGTCGACGCCCTCGCGCTCCAGCTCTTCGCGGATGAACCGGCCCATGTGATCGGCGCCGATGCGCGTGACCAGCCCGGCCTTCAGACCGAGTCGTGACGCGCCGACCATCGTGTTGGTCGGGCTGCCGCCGACATACTTGGCGAACGAGCCCATGTCTTCGAGACGCCCGCCCACCTGCTGGCCGTAAAGATCGACGCTGGAGCGGCCGATCGCAATCAGATCAAGCGTGCGCTCGCGCTGCGCCATTGCGTTCGAACTCGCTCTCAGGCCGCACGCGGGCGGCAGATTTGCAATGTCTATTCTAGTTTCAGAATACCTGCAACATTCATTTCACACGTGGCTCAGCCGGCCCTGCGTCGCCGCGCCTGCGGCTTGCGCGCGACGTTCGCCTCAGTCTGCGACATTTCGAACGCGAACGAGATCACCAGAGCCTGCGCCAGGCACATGGTCGCCGCCAGCGAGCGGAATTTGCGGATCTCCGCTTCCTTCACTTGCAGCGCCAGCGTCGCCGGTTTGGCGGTGGGACTCACCAGCGAGTCGCTGATGGAGAGCACCTTGGCATTGTGCGTGAGCGCCATTTGCACGGCTTGGATGGTCTCCTCCGCATAAGGATGGAAGCTCACGTCGATCAGCAGGTCGGCGGGGCCGATGCTCTGAATTTGCTGGCGCGTCAGGCCGCCGACTCCGTCGACGAAGACGGTGCGCTTGTTGAGCTGCTGCAGCGAGTAGGCGAGATAAGACGACACCGGCAGGGAGCGCCGGAAGCCGACGACATAGATGGTTTCGGCGTCCGCCATCAGATCGACGGCAGTGCGCAGATCATCGCCGGGCACAAGCTCGCGCAGATTATTGAGCGCCAGCACGTTCCCCTCGACGAATTCGGCGAGCACGTCGGCCGGACGGCCGCCCTTTCGCGCTTCTGCGTCCTCGCTGAATTGGCGCACGCGCTCGCTGTAGCCGAGCACGCTGCTGCCGGCGATCAGACCGTCGCGGATCACCTTCTGCATTTGGCTTGCGCTGTCGAAGCCGATCGCTTTGGCGAAGCGGACAATGGCGGACGGCTGAACGCCGGCCCGCTCGCCGATCACCGCGAGCGTTTCGAGCGCCACGGCGTTCGGCTCATCCAGCACATAGCGCGCGATTTGCTGCAGGCGCTTACTCAAATCCTCGTAGCGGGCGAGGATCGCGGCGCGGAGCTCCTCGCTGGTCTGCGGCGGACCTTTGGCGCTGGGCATGGCGGCTCCGAGACAAGAACCTGCGCAGAATATCCATTCCGCCGTTGGAACACAACGAACGCGCCTTGAGGGGCTTGCCAATTTCAGAATTTTCGTTCCATAAGCGAGCATCGCCGCAACATTCGTTCTGGACTTTGCGCATGGCCGTTGGAAAGCACGCTGTGGCGCTCATCGGCGCGGGGCGGATGGGACAGATTCACGGGCCTAATGCGGCGCGCCATCCGGCGCTGAGCCTACGTTATGTCGTCGATGCTCAATCTGGTGCGGCCAAAGCGTTGGCGCAGCAACTTGGGGCCGAGGCCGCCGCGCTCGGCGACGCGCTGGCCGATCCGGATATCGCCGGCGCGATCGTCGCGAGTTCGACCGACATGCACCTCGAACACAGCCTCGCGATGATCGACGCCGGCAAGGCCGTGCTGTGCGAGAAGCCGATCGATCTCGACCTCGAGAAAGCAAAAGCGGCGGCGCCGGCGTTCAAGGATGCGCGGTTCGTGCTCGGCTTCAACCGGCGTTTCGATCCGCATGTGGTCGCGTTGCGGGAGAAGCTGGCGTCCGGCGCGATCGGAGCGCTGGAGACGCTGACGCTGATCAATCACGATCCCGCCCCGCCTCCGCCCGCCTTCATCCCGCGCTCCGGCGGCCTCTTCAAGGACTTTACCATCCACGATCTCGATCTCGCCTCTTACCTGATGGGCGAGCCGCCAGCGGAAATTTTCGCCGCTGCGAGCTGCCTCGTCGACAAGGCGATCGGCGAAGCCGGCGATGTCGATACGGCGCGAGTCCTGCTCCGCACCGGCTCGGGCAAGCTGTGCGTCATATCCAACACCCGCCGCAGCGGCTATGGCTACGATCAGCGCATTGAAGCATATGGCTCGCGCGGGATGGCCGCCACCAGGAACGAGCGCGTCGACACTGTCGAGTTCTGGAGCGAAGCCGGCGCGCGCGCCTCGCCGATCCGGCCGAATTTCCTCGATCGCTACGCGGCGTCCTACGCTGCGGAAATGGATCACTTCGCAGAAGTCGTTTCTGGGCGAGCGCGGCCGCAGGTGGGTTATGAGGAAGGTCTGGCGGCGCTCGCCTGGGCGGAAGCCTGCGCCAAGTCGGCGCGAACCAACACCGTCGTAAAGCTCCGAGGGGCATGATGCAGAGAATCGCACTCATTGGCGCAGGCAGGATCGGCCGCATCCACGCCGCAAACGTCGCCGCGCATGCCGACCTCGAGCTTGCCTATGTGATCGATCCGAACACCGATGCGGCGGCAGCGATCGCGTCGAGCCACGGGGCAACTGTCGCCGACCTCGACGGCGCGCTGGGCGATGCGAGCATCGTCGGCGTCATCGTCGCCTCTTCCACAGACACACATCTCGACTTCAGCTTGCACGCGGCGGCTGCGGGCAAGGCCGTGTTCTGCGAAAAGCCGATCGACCTTGACCTCGCGCGCGCCAAAGACGCTGCGCCGCGGTTCGAGAGCTTCGGCGCGCGTCTCTTCCTCGCGTTCAACCGGCGCTTCGATCCGAGCTTTCGGGCGCTGAAGCAAAGGCTGCACGCGGGCGCAGTCGGCGCGCTGGAGACGCTGCACATCACCAGCCACGACCCGGCGCCGCCGCCCGCAGGCTACATCCCGGTGAGCGGCGGGCTGTTCAAGGACATGGCGATCCACGACTTCGACATGGCGCGCTGGCTGCTCGGCGAAGAGCCAAGCGAAGTGTTCGCGACGGGCGCGTGCCTGGTCGATCCCGAAATCGGTCGGCTTGGCGACATCGATACGGCCAAGACGATCCTGCGTACGCCATCCGGCAAGCTGTGCGTCATCTCCAACAGTCGCCGCAGCGGCTACGGCTATGACCAGCGCATCGAGGCGTTCTGCGCAAAGGGCGCGCTGCGGGCGGGCAACGTCACCGAAACGACGGTCGAGACCTGGACGGAAACCGGCGCACAGGCCGATCAATTCCAGAACTTCTTCCTCGACCGCTACGCCGCCGCCTATCGCGCCGAGATGGCGCATTTCGCTGACATGCTCACGCGCGGCGCTGCGCCTGAGGTCGGATATGAGGATGGCGTTGCGGCGTTGGCGCTGGCGACAGCGGCGCAGGAATCCATGCGCCGTGGCGCGCCCGTATTTCTCTAGAGCGCAAAAAGAAGCGGCCCCAAGAGGGGCCGCTCGAGGAAACGCTCGGGAGGTCGTCCGCTTCAGAACACGGCGCGGAGAGTGACCAGAATCGTCGGCGAGGAGTTCTCGCGTTCGATCTCGAACTCGTCCACGTCGTTGGCGAGCATCGCATCGCGCAGCTCGACCGCGTCGTCGCCGTCGAAATTTTTCTCTGACTGAATGCTGTCGGCGTCGAGGAGATTGTTCCCAACCACACGTAGCACGACATTGTCGGAGAGCCGCTTCTCGACAAAGACCTCGAGATTGCCGTCGTACCATTGATCCTCGATCTCGCCGAGGAACACCGACCGAGACATCCCCTGTTCGCGGTAGCTGAAGCCGACGCTGGCGCCCCAGGACGGAATGTTGTGGGTGATGCCGTAGTTGTAGACGAATTCCGGCTGCGCGTTGAACGTCGACTCGATGCCGGTGAACGGATCGGTGCGCTCGGAATCGAGACCAGTGTAGTTGAGGAAGAACCCCGTTTCCGGCAGACCGATGAAGTCGAGCGGCGTCGAGACGTCGAGCTCCCAGCCCCACACCGTGCCGTCGCCTACGTTGTCATAGCTGTAGACGAAGCCGCCGGCGCCGGTCGGCACGCCGGTATTGATCAAACTGATCAGGTCACTGACTTCGCGGTGGAAGAAGTTGATCCCGATCACGCCGCGGCGGCCGATACGATGTTCGTAACCGACATCCACGCCCCACGCCGTTTCCAGACCCAGGTTGGGATTGCCAACGGTTTCGTCCTCGTCGCCGGGGGTTTCTTCATCGGCGAACGGAACCAGTTGATCGAGCAACGGCCGGCGCACGGTGCGCGCGGCGGAGAGGCGGATCTGACCGTTCTCCCCGACATCCCATTGCAAGTGCGCTGAGGGATAGAATTCCGCCGTTTCGCTCTCGACCGTTGGTCCAACGCCGGCGAGCGAGGTTTCGGTTTCTGTGGTCTCGACGCGAACCCCGGCCTGGAAGGTCACCGCTCTCGACAGTTCGAGCTCTGTCTGCATGAAAGCGTCGAGCCGGCGCTCTTCGTAGTCGAAATTGCCGCTCCCGAGCGGATTGGTCTCCTCCTCGCCCGGATCGGCGAAGTCGAGATCGTTGTCGTCCGCAAAGATGCGCTGGCTGTAATCGCGGGTCTTGAGTTTGCCGGCGACGCCGACCTCAAACTCGAAACCGACCAGTCCGATGCGTTCGGCGAACGCGCTGCTGTTGAAGGTGAGCGAGCCGTCCAGCGAGATTTCCTGATCGTCGCTGTCGATGATCGTGCGCTCACCTTCGGTGGGGTCGCCGTCGAAAACAGCGGTCTCGAAGTCGGTTTCGGTATTGGCTTCCAGGAATCGGGCGTAGCGCGCTTGGCTCTCGATGCTCCATGCGGTGGTCACATCCCCCTCGTAGAGCACGGAGACGCCGAAGCTGTCCTGCTCGATCTCTTGGGCTTGGCTCGCAACCTCGCTCAGCTCCCACGGATCGTCCGACACATCGCCGTTGTCGTTGCCGGTGCCGGGATCGTCACCGGAATCGTCGTTGCGGAAATAGAGCTGCGCTTCCTCTGTCTCGTCCCGCTGGGTGCTCAGATAAAAGCCGTCCAGCCGCACGCGATGGTCAGGGGTAAGTTCGACCGTGAGGTCGCCGTTGAACGAAAGATCGAGGCTCTCGCGGGTATCTAGCTGATCTTCGTGTTCGATCGCATTGGTCGACGGGGTCGTCGGATCGAAACCGTCCGGGTCGAACATGGACAGGCCATTGTTGTCCGGATCGAAGCCGGGCGAGGTGTCGTCGAACAGCTGCTGATCGAGCACCTTCGTGTTGTAGCGCTGCTGCACGTCGAAGGTGGCGGAATAGGCGATCCGCCGATCTTCGGTGCGGTTGGAGAACGAGAGCGCGCCGAGCCCGCCCAGCTCCTCGTTGTCGACATCGTAGACGCCGCCGACGCGGGCGATCACGCCCGGCGGCAGGCTCGCGCCGTCCTTCAGAATAATGTTGATGGTGCCGCCAATGCCTTGGCTGTCGATATCGGCGCTCGGAGCGCGGACGATTTCTATGCGATCGATGATCTCGGCGGGGATGCGGTCGACGAACACGGTGCGATCATTGCCGGCGCCGGGGATCGGGCGGCCATTGACCAGAACCTGAGTGAAGCCTTCGCCGAGGCCGCGCATCTGCGGCGCGTCGCGTTCTCCGATGTCGCTGGTGAATGCGACTCCGGGCACGCGAGAGAGCTGATCGCCAACCGAAAGCGGCTCGAATTGTTCGAAGAATTGCTGATCGTACACCAGCTCCGGCGCGACCGTGTCGGTGCGGTTGCGGTATTGGATTTGGCCGGTGATGACGATCTCTTCGAGAGATTGCTCCTCTTCGGCGTCCTGCGCCAGCGCCAGGCTTGGCATCGCGAAGCAGCACGTCATCAGCAGCGTCTTCAACGCCGCCTTCCGCATCGATCTCATTTTTCCCTCCCCTTGAGGTCCCCCGACTCCGGGGCCGACGCGAACGCCGGCCACGTGCGAGGTTGTCTTGACCGGATGATGATACGAACGAAAATTCCAAAAGGCAACATATTTGGAATTTCCCTTGCAGAGCCCTTGGGCGAGTGGCAGCAAGGCAGGACGAAACGTTGCAAAGTGCGCGTAAAGCGCTCGCGATGCGCCGACAGAGGGGACAAACATGAGAAAGAGCTGGGCTCTCAGCCTTTTCGCAACCGCAGCACTGGCGGGCTGCGTCACGGGCAGAGGTGACTCGCCGGCAGCGCTGGCGCCGGCTGCGGAAACCGCACCCACCACCCAGTCGGACGCCAATACGGCCGTGATCATCCCGCGCGGTGGAGCCGACGGGCTGATCGTCGGCTCCAGCGAGAGTGAGGGACTGGTGGTCTATAGTCTTGACGGCGCGCGGCAGAGTGCGGTCGCCGGCGGCGCAACCGTCGGCCTCGACGCGCGCTATGGCGCACCGGGCGAAGACGGGCGCGCGGTGTGGACGCTCGCTTCGGTCGACGGAGCGACGAATGCGCTGAGGCTGTTCGAGTTCGACGCCGAAAGCGGCGGCGCGCGCGAACGGACCGCGCGCGAGATACCGGTCGGCTTCGCCAGCGAAAGCATGTGCCTCTATCGCGATGCTCGCGACGCGACGCTCTACGCCTTCGTGCTCGGCGGCGCCGGCGAAATCGCGCAATATATGATCGGCGGCCGCGGCGCCGCGCTCGACGCGCACCTCGTTCGGCAGCTGCACGTCGCGTCCGAAGCCAGCTATTGCGCGGCCGATGACGCGACGGGCGATCTCTACGTGGCCGAGCAAGGCGTGGGCGTCTGGCGGTTCGACGCCAATCCGGAAGCCGAGGTCGTGCCGCAGCTGATCGATGCCGCGCGGCTCGGGCGCATCACCGAGGAGGCCGGCGGTGTCGCCGTTTATAATGCGGGCGAAGCGAGCTACCTGGTCGTCTCCGATGCTTCAGCCAACCGTTTCCATGTTTACGACCGCAACGCCGATCACACCTACGCCGGCAGCTTCACGCTCGGCGCGGCCGGCGCCGTCGATGGCGTCGAAGCTGCGGGCGGGTTGAACGCCTCGAGTTTTGTGTTCGGTCCGAATTACCCGCTCGGCGCGCTGGTCGTCATGGACGACGAGAACGACGGCGGCACAAACTATAAGCTGGTCTCCTGGGCCGCGATCGCCGGCGCGCTCGACCTCGCCGCGGGCGCGCCACGCGATCCGCGTACGCCGCCCGAATCCGACGTTGTCGTCGTGCATCCGATCATGGAAACAGCGCCGGTCGAGACCGACGGCGATGCCGCGGACGATCCGGCGGTCTGGGTCAATCGCAGCGACCCGGCCCAGAGCCTCATCATCGGCACGCAGAAGCAGTCTGGGCTGTATGTCTACGACCTCAACGGGCGCGTGGTGCAATTCCTGCCGGATGGGCGGATGAACAATGTCGACATTCGCGACAATTTCCGGCTCGGGAGCCAGAGCGTTTCGCTCGTCGCCGCCAGCAACCGCAGCAATGACGGCATCTCGCTCTATCGCGTCGATGGCGCGGCGCGCCGGCTCGTCAATGTGGCCGACGGCGTCCAGCCGACCGGCATGGTCGACCCTTACGGCCTCTGCATGTACCAAAGCGCCCAATCAGGCCGCACCTATGTGTTCGTGACCGATAGCGAAGGGCCTGTGCGGCAATGGGAGCTGGTCGATGCCGGCAACGGGCGCGTGCGCGCCCACCGCGTACGCGACATTCCGTTCGCGACGCAGACCGAGGGCTGCGTCGCCGATGATGCGACAGGCGTTCTCTACGTTGCGGAAGAAGACATCGGTCTCTGGCGCGTCGGCGCCGAGCCCGACGCGCCGGCGACGCCGGTTTCAGTCGCAACAGTGGCCGCGAACGAGGCGCTCAAGGACGATCTCGAAGGCATTGGACTTTACGACCTCGGCGGCGGACGCGGTTATCTCGTGCTCTCGAGCCAGGGCAACAACAGCTACGCCGTATTCCGGCGCGAAGGAGCGAACGAGTATGTCGGCTCCTTCTCGATTTTGGCTGACGCCGCGCGCGGCATCGATGGCATTTCCGAGACGGACGGGCTCGACGTCACCAGCGCCAATCTGGGCGGCGCTCTCGCCGGCGGGGCGTTCATCGCCCAAGACGGGCGCAACATCTCACCGCCCGAACACCAGAACTTCAAGCTCGTGCCTTGGTCGGCGATCGCGAACGCGCTGAACCTGGAGACGCGCCGCTAGAACCGCCCGCTGGCGGAGACGCCGAGCGTGACGCCCTGGCGGCGCGCTCGGACGTCGCCGCCGTCGGGGCCGCCGAGCCGATCGGGATCAAACAGGCTGCGGCGGCGCCACTCGGCGCTGTCGTTCACGTTCTCGGCCCAGGCGCGCAGCTTCAAGTCGCCGAAGGCCGTGGTTTCGATCCAAAGCGTGAGCTCCTCGGGCTCGCGCTCGGTTTCGATGCGATCGAGACGAAACTCCGGCGTCTCGACTTCGCGCTCGTAATCGACCCCCCATGCAAATGCGCCGAGATCCTGACGCAGGTTCGCGATGAAGGCGCTCTCCTCGATGGCGGAAATTTCGCGGCTCTCGCCCGTGAGCGGATCGGTTGCTTCCGAGCGCTGCGCCATGGCGTCCAGCCTGAGCTCGGCGTCGAACGGCAGCGGCAAGGCGAGCTGAATGCGCGCGCCCCAGAGCGTCGCATCGCCAATATTGCCAGGCGCATCGAAGCGATTGCCGGGCGCACCGATGGGCACGACGTCAAGCGCATCCTCCACGCTCCAATGATAGAACGTGAGCCCCAACACGCCGTCTTCGCCGAAGCGCCAATCGGCGCCCGCCTCGACGCGCCAAGAGGTCTCCGGGACAAGATCGGGATTCCCGGCGTCGACGGCGGTGTTCTGGAGGTCCGCCGCCGAGACGAAATCCTCGAAGTCGAGCTGTCCGACATCTCGGTAAATCCGAAGGCGCAGCTGATCGCCCTCCCCCAGCGCGCGCACCAACTGCAGCGTGGGCTTAAAGTAGCTCAGCGTCGTTTCAGCGTCGGCGTCGCCGCTCTGCGTCAGCACAGACGCTTCGAACGCGCCGCCGGCCTCGATCGACCAACGCGGCGAAAGCGGTCCTGAAAGCATGATCCTCGCTTCGCCACGCTGCTCTTCTACGCGCACGTTGGCGGAAGGCAGCACAACTGGCGCTGGCCCCGACCCATCGTCCTCGGTGAGCTCAAGGCGCTGCTCCAGCGTGTTCAGCGTCGCTTCTGCGCCAAGCTCGACGCTCCAGGCGCCCGGTAGCGTCCGGCGCACTGCGCCGCGCAGAATCGTCTCGCCGCTGTCGACCCGCTGGCGCTGATGCGACGCTTCGTCGAGCGCGCCGCCTGCGTCGACGTCGCTCGAGCTCTCGTCGGCGCTGAAGCGGGTGCGCGTGACGATTGCCGCCAGCTCGGAGCGCCAGCCGTTGCGCTCGCGGCGCAACGAGAGAGCCAGCTCGCCGATTGTCTCGCGCTCGGCCAGGTCGCCGATCACGAATTCGTCCGCGATTCCGCTTGCATCGAACACGGTAGAGAAGAGCTGCTCGTCCAGTTCAGCGCGGCTGAGTTGTGCGTTCAACCCGGCGCGCCAACCGGCAACATCGAAACTTAACTCGCCGCCGGCGCGCGCCTCGCGCTCGTCGGTAGGCAGCCGCTCCACCCGCCGTTCATTCAGCATCCCGACGGCGTCGAAGTCGCTGCGCTCTCCGCGGATCGCCGCGCGCTCCATATCGAGCGCAGCGGAGACGCCGTACTCGACGCCGCGCCAGCGGCCGGAGTAGGCGCCCTCAGCGCTCGGCGACAGACGGCCGTCGCGGCTCTGCGCGAGCTCCGCGGTCCACACACCTTCGCCACCGCCCACGCGCCGGATGACGTTGACGAGCTGCGATTGCTGCGTTCCCGCTCCTGCAGCGCGCACCAATTCGATCCTGAGCACGCCCGAAGCGGGGATACGGGCGAGTATGTCTTCGATCTCCTGCGCTTTCGTCGCGGGCGGTTCGCCGTCGATCAGCACATTGCCCTGCGCGCCGGCAAACCCGCGCCGATCTTCGCCCTCGTCGATGCTGAATCCGGGAACGCGCTGCACCATGTCCAGAGCGCTTTGCGGTTCATAGGCCGCAAAGAAGTCAGGTTGGAAGACAAGGCGTCCAGCTTCCTGTGCGAGCGCCACGCCCGTGGCGGCCCAGAGCCCGAGAGCGAATTTCAGAGCGGCCCATGACGACACAGAGCCGATGATACATTCGTTCCACTGGATGTACAGATGATACGTCTATTCCGCTCGAGAGTGCGACGCCTCAGCGGGCGAGCGGCTTGTCCTCGAACTTGCCGTAGCGCTTGGAGACGTTGACGAGGCCTTCGAGCACCTTGGTGCGGGCGTTCGCGTCGGCCGCCACTAACGGATTGCGCAGCGCCTTCAGCGCTTCCACGTGCACGCGGATCGCTGCGCCTTTCTTGGCGCCTTCCTCAGAGGCGAGCAGAGCGCAGAGGCTGTAGGCCGCCTTGCTCACATCGGTCATGTCGAACGTGCCGGCGAGGGCGAACACCTCGTCCGCAAGGGCATAGATCGTCTTGGCGTTCTTCTCCGCGCCCTCGGTGGTGAGCGCGCAAATTTTGGCGATCGTCGCGTCCACGGCGGCCGTGCACTGCGACCGCAGCGTCTCGACGCCTTGCTGAGCGTTCGCCAGCGCTTGTTCGATCGATAGGCCCCCGGGACGCGCCAGCATTTGCTGCAGACGGACCTCGGGGCGATATGAGCGGAGCAAGGTCACAACTGCACCCTTTGCGGCTTGATCATGGTGTTGACTTCGTCTTGGGACATGTTCGGCGTCATGGAATCGCCGATCGGCGCCTTGAGATCGTCATGGCGCCTGCCCTCGCAACCGGGTGGCGGACCTTCGAATTTGAACCGCCGCTCAGGACCGCAATAGCCGCTCGCCACTTCGATGAAATTGCGGTTGTCGCGGCCGATCCAGAGAATGCGATCGAGCAGCACCTTGGGCGTGATCGGCTTGGCGACGAAGAAATTGGCGCCGGCGTCGCGCGCGCGGTGCACGGTCGTGAGCGTCGAGTATCCCGAGATCATGATGATCGGCACGGCGCGGGTCGGATCGGGCGTGCTTCGGCGCACCCACTCGACGAAGCTGTGTCCATCTTCCTTCTTCAGGTTCGGATCGACGATGATCAGATCGACGGCGATGCGGTTGATGACACGCTCGGCCTCCGCGATCGTCAGGCAGCGGTGCACGTCCTGCGCGCCAAGCCCCTTCAGAACTTGCGTGAGAATGTCCAGATTGTGATCGCTGGCGTCGAGCAAGAGCACGCTGGCCAGCGCGAGATTGATCCGGCCGCTCCTCACCCACTATCCTCCTCGAAGAAGTGGCAATCGCGGTGGCGTTCGCCGGCATCCTGGCCGAGCAGGCGCAGGCGGAGGTCATGCAATGTCAGCTTGTCGGCGGCGTCGGCGATGTCGATCGGCGCATCGGCGCCCTGCGTCGCCGCCGCGGTTGTCAGGAAATCGCGCAGCGCCGCCAGCTGCTGCAAGATCAGATCGAACTGCTGCAAGTCCTCCAGCCAAACGCCTTGTTCAGCCACGCCGCCGGCGAGCTCACACAGCGAGGTTTCGATCTGCAGTCCTAAAGAGCGCATACGATCCAGCTCGTCGGCGACGCTCGACATGATCCGGCCGGCTTCGGTGGGTTGGCGCCGATCGGCGCTGTGTTCGAGTGCTCGCGACATGGCTGTGCCCTTAGAAGAGTTCGACGGCGCCGGCTTCCGGCGCGGCGGGCTTCGGCGGCGACTTGCGTTCGGCGGTGAAGACATCGGCTTTGTCGAGCAGCAATTGCGAGGCGCGGCCGGAGCAAGGCCAGTACCGCACACGCCGGGCGCGATCGCCCCCGAGGCTCGCGCCGACAATCTGAATTCCTTCGGTCTGCAGGAAGCGGCGGGCGAAGGCGCCGTTCTGCGCGCCGATATCGGAGAGCCCGCCGACCACATGCGCGCCGCCGAACAGCTTCGCCTCCAGCCGCGCGCGTGAGGCGCCACGTTGCAGCAGTCCGTTGATCAGCAGCTCCATCGCATTGACGCCGTACTTCATGTCGTCCGCGGCGTTCGCGCTGGTGTCGCCCGGAAGCAGAAAGTGGTTCATGCCGCCCACACGCGCGATCGGATCGTGCAGGCACGTCGCCACGCACGAGCCCAGGATCGTCGACAGCACGATGCCGTCCTCGCCGACGATCGCTTGTTCGCCCTGAACGACGTGGACGATGCGCTCGGACGGAGAGCTGCTGGCGGGGACGGTATCGCGGATCATGTCAGCGGGCCGAACACTTCCTCGATCTTGCCGCGCAGGACCGCCGGCGAGAACGGCTTGGTGACGTAGTTGTTGACCCCATATTGCATCGCCCGCTGCACCAGCTCCTTGTCGGCGCGGCCGGTCAGCATGATGAACGCCGTCTTGCGGATCGGCTCGTGCGAACGGATCGCGCGCAGGAAGCTCAAACCGTCCAGCTTCGGCATGTTGAAATCGGAGATCACGAGATGCGCAGGCGCGGCGACGAGCGCCTTCAAGCCCTCCTCGCCGTCGCCGGCGTCGGTGATATCCTTGAAGCCGATCTCCTGCAGCGCGGAGCGGATCAGAGCGCGCATCGTCAGCTGATCGTCGACGACGAGCACTTTGATGGCGGAAGCGGCGGGCATATTAGGCGGCTCCTCGCATTTCAACAGAACACAAATCCAGAGCGGCGCGGCCCAGACTTCCGAGCGGCGCCTGGCGTTCGACCGCGCCGATCTCGAAGGCGGCCCGCGGCATGCCGTAGACCACGCAGGTCGATTCATCCTGGCCGAGCGTGCGTGCGCCTGCCTCGCGCATCGCTTTCAGTCCAAGGGCGCCGTCCTTGCCCATGCCCGTCAGGATGACGCCGACGGCGCGGGCGCCGATCTCCTGCGCAACGGAAGTGAACAGTACGTCCACCGAGGGACGGTGTCCGTTCACCAGATCCGATTCATCGAGGCGGCAGACGCGCTGCGTTCCGCCGGCGACACGCAGATGCGTTGCTCCGCCCGGCGCGATATAGATGCAGCCCGTCCGCAACGGCGCGCCGTCGCGGGCTTCTTCGACGTGTGGTTTGCAGGTGCGGTCGAGACGCGCCGCGAAGCTCGACGTGAAGGTCGCCGGCATGTGCTGCGTGACCAGGGTTGGCGGGCAATTCTCGGGAAATACCGACAGCATCGTGATCAACGCCTCGACGCCGCCGGTCGACGAGCCGATCGCCAGCACCTTGTCGCTCGGCCGGTACGGCGCATGATCCACCCGCAGCGCCGTTCGTTGCACCAGCGGGCGCACGCGCGCGCGGGCCGCCATCTTCACCTTTTCGGCCAGGCCGTCGAAGTCAGGCTTGCCGACACAATCCACCGCGCCGATCTCGAGCGCTTCGAGCGTGATGGCCGCGCCGGCCTGGGTCAGCGTCGACACCATCACCACCGGCATCGGCCGTAGGCGCATGATCTTCTCGAGAAATTCGAGACCGGTCATCTTCGGCATCTCGACATCGAGCGTGATGACGTCGGGACTAAGCGCCTTGATGGCCTCGCGCGCCTCGAACGGATCGCCGGCCACGCCGACGACCTCTATCTCTGGATCGCGCGACAACTCCGCCTTGAGCAGACTGCGAATGGTCGCCGAATCGTCGACAATGAGAACGCGCACGCTCATTGAGCAGACCCCGTCAAACGATAGATGGTGAGCCCGTCGCTGGCGTAGCCAGGGGCCTCGACTCGTTCGGAGTGGCCAACATAGAGCCGCCCCTGAGGCGTCAGCAGGTCGCGGAAGCGGCCCCAGATCAGGTCCTGCGTGTCCTGCTCGAAATAGATCACGACGTTCCTGCAGAAGATCGCGTCGAAGCGGCCCCTCATCGGCCACTCGCCGATCAAGTTCAGCGTATTGAATCGCACCAGAGCGCGCATCTCGTCGCCGGCGCGCCAGCCGCCGTCGGCCCTGCTTTCGCGCGTCATCCAGCGGTCGCGCAGCGAAGACGAGATAGGCTCGACGGCCTGGGCGCTGTAGACGCCGGCTTTGCCCGTGGCGACGACATTGGGATCGATATCCGTCGCGAGAATGCGCACGTCGTGCCGCGCCGCTTCCGGCATCAGCGAGAGAATGGTGAGCGCGATCGAATACGGCTCCTCGCCGGTAGAGCACGCGGACGACCATAGCCGCACGCGCCCGCCGTTTCGCGCTTTCTCCAGCAATGGCGGCAGGACCTTCTCGCGCAGGTGATCGAAATGGTGCGGCTCGCGAAAGAAGCGCGTGACGTTCGTCGTCAGCGCCGCAACCATCGAATTGCGCTCGGCGGCGCCGTCGGGCGAGGCGATCAGCGCACAATAGGCGTCGAAGGTCGCGAGCCCCAGCTGCCGCAGCCGTTTGGCCAAGCGCGAATAGACGAGCGTCGCCTTCGCCTCCGGCAGATAGATGCCGGTCTGCTCTCGCATCAAGGATGCGATGCGGCGGAAGTCCCCGGCGGTGAAGGCGAACTCGCCTTCGACCAACCGCTCTTCGCTCTTGCGGAGGGCGGCGGCTGCGCTCATGCGGCCTCGGCGGCCTCTTCCGGCGGCAGGATATCGTCGAGCGCGACCCAGGAGATCATCCGCCCTTCGAGCGCGATGATCCCGCGTACGAACCGGCTGACCACCTCGCACCCGACGTTGGGCGTCGGCTGCACGGTGGCGGGGTCGGCAGCGAGAATTTCGGAAACGCCGTCGACCAGAAGTCCGACGAGGCGCCGGCCGATATGCACAACGATGATGGCGCTGCGCGCGTTGGGCTGCGCTTCGCCCAGGCCAAGTCGCGCCTTCAGGTCGAGGATGGGCAGCACCGCGCCGCGCAGGTTGATCACGCCGCGCACAAAGGGCGGCGAATGCGGCAACGGGGTCGCCGCTGTCCAGCCGCGGATTTCACGCACGGCCATGATGTCGAGGCAAAATTCCTGATCGTCGATCAGGAACGAAATCAGCTCGAGGCTTTCACTGTGGCGTTCGGCATCCATGGGTCAGCTCGCTTGTGCAAGAGGAGTTTCGAAACGATCGGCGCGTCGGCTGTCGACCAGCGCGTCGATATCGAGGATGAGCGCGACGCGGCCGTCGCCGAGAATGGTGGCCGCGGCGACCGCATCGACGCGCTGATAGTTCGCTTCCAGACTCTTGATCACGACCTGGCGTTGGCCCTGGATCGCGTCGACGACGACGGCCGCGCGCGCGCCGCCTTCAGCTTCAACCAGCAGCGCCACGCCATCGGCCGGATCGATCGGCTGCGTGCGCCATCCCAGCGCGACGCCGATATCGATCAGCGGCAGATGCGAGCCGCGCGCGGCCAAGACGGCGCTGCGCGGACCGAGCATGCGGACCTCGTCCCGCTTCGGCTGCAGCGTCTCGACGATCGCCGACAGCGGGGCAACGAACGTGTGCTCGCCGACTGTCACCACCATGCCGTCGAGCACGGCGAGCGTCAGCGGCAGCGACAGCGTGAACGTCGAGCCCCTGCCCGGCTGCGAGCTGATCGAGATGCGCCCGCCCAGCGCTTGGATCGAACGCTTGACCACATCCATGCCGACGCCACGGCCGGAGATATTCGAGACCGTCGCGGCAGTGGAGAAGCCCGGCAGGAAGATCAGGTTGTCAATCTCGTCGTCGGTGAACTGTGCGTCGGCGGGAATGAGTCCCTTGTTGACGGCAATCTCCCGCACGCGCGGACGATTGATGCCGCGCCCGTCGTCCGAGACTTCGATGACGATGCGGCCGGAGCGGTGCAGCGCCGCCAAGCGGACCGTCCCCTCGGCGCCCTTGCCGGCGGCGATGCGGTCCTCCGGCGCCTCAAGGCCGTGATCGATGGCGTTGCGCAGCATGTGCGTGATCGGATCGGAGAGCCGTTCGATCACCGGCTTGTCGACTTCGGTGTTCTCGCCTTCGGTCACCAAGCGCACCTGCTTGCCAGTCGAGCCGGCGATCTCACGCACGAGACGCGGCATGCGCTGGAACACCGACTTCACCGGCTGCGCCCGGATCGCCATGACGCTGTCCTGGATCTCGCGGGTGAGCTGCTCGAGTTCGTCAAGGCCGATGGCAACGTTCGACGAGCGCGCAAGGCCGCTTTCGGCGACGCGCTGCGAAAGCATGGCTTGATTGATCACCAGTTCGCCGACCAGGTCGATCAGGCGATCGACGCGCTCGAGATTGACGCGAATCGTCGCCGCAGCGTCGCCTTTGGCGGCTTTCGCGTTGGCAGCCTGCTGATCGTCGCCGACCGTGCTCGCGGCGTTCGGTGGCGCGGGCGGATCGATGACGCGCGCCAACAGCGTGCCGATGTCGATCTCCGGCTCGACGCCTGCGGCCGGCGCCGGCGCCTCGATCGTCCATTCTTCGCGCGACAATTCGATCGGGCAATCGTCGCCGACGAAGTCGAATACGTCGCGGATGGCGGCTTCCTCGACGTGGGCCGGAATCCGCACGTCCCAGACGAGATACGCCGCTTCGGGATCGAGTTCGTCGAAACCGGGCAGCGCGGCCGCGTCGCACTTGGTCTCGAGCGGCGCAAGCCGCGCCAGTTCGCGCAACAGCACCGCCGCGTCGTGACCCTTGGCGTACATCGCCGCCGTTGGCCGCATGACAAGCCGCCAACCGGCGAGCGGCGCGGGGCACGCGGGCGCATCGACCTCCATGCGAACCGGACGGAAACCCCATTCGTCGGCGGCCGGCTCGTCCGCGTTCGCGACGGGCGCAAGGTCAGGCGCGGTCTCTGCCTCGCCGTTGGTGAGCGCCTCGAGTTCGGCAGCCATCGCCGCGCTGCGCGCTTCGTCGACGGAAGTGTCGTTCTTCGCCGCCTGCACCAGATCAGACAGCACGTCGGACGCGCGCAGCATCAGCTTGATCGCATCCGCATCGGGCTCGAGCTTGCCGGAGCGCATCGCGTCCAGCGCCGTTTCGAAAACGTGCGCAAACGCCACCAGCGCCTCGAAGCCGAACGCGCCGGCGCCGCCTTTCACCGAATGAACGGCGCGGAACACGGCGTTGATCGTCTCGCCGTCGCCCTCGCCGGCTTCCAGCGCAAGCAGGCCCTGCTCCAGATCCTGCAACAGCTCGTCGCATTCCTGGAAGTAGGTGACCTTGATGGCGTCCATCGCATCCATCGTCCCGCTCCTCAGGCCGACACGCGCCGGATCGCTTCGATCAGGCTCTCGGCTTTGAACGGCTTCACGATCCAGCCCGTCGCGCCCGCCTCCCTGGCGCGCTGTTTCTTCTCGGGCGCACTCTCGGTCGAGAGCACGAGAATCGGCGTCGCCCGATGGCGGCCTTCACTGCGCACGCCGTTGATGAAGCCGTAGCCGTCCATCCGCGGCATGTTGATGTCGGTGATGATGACGTCGGGCTCGCAGGCCGAAAGCGCTTCCAGCCCGGCGACGCCGTCCTCGGCCTGCACCACGTCGAATCCGGCGTCGCGCAGCACCTTGAGCAGCATCTCGCGCATCATACGGCTGTCGTCGACAGTGAGAATGGTCTTGCTCACGGGTTCACTCCCAAGTGCTCGGCGCCGCCCATGAGCGTAAGCGCAGACGAAAAAGCCTCTGACGGATTAGCGATGGCGAACGCGTGGCCCTCGGCGGCCCAGCTCGCGCGCGCTGCGGCGAGCACCTGCAGGCAAAGCCCGCCGAAGCGTTCGACATCGGATGCGTCAAGTTCGAGCGGCTTGCCTCGGTGCTCGAGCAGGCTCGCTTTCAACGGCTGCGCCGCGCGGAAATCGAGAACGCTCGTCAAGCGCAGGCATGCGGTGTCCGACATGCTCAGAACTCCTCCCAATCTTCATCCGTACGCGTGGCGGGCGCTGCTGCTTGCCTCGAGGCGAACGTCGCGATCCGCTTCTGCTGCACTGCGATGGGCTGCGGCCTGACCGGCCGGCTTGCCGGCGCTGGCATGACGATGGGCTCGCCCGTCTTGAAGCGGGCGATGAGCGCCATCAGATCGTTCGCCTCTTGCGTCAGCGAATGGCTGGCAGCGGTCGACTGCTCCACCATCGCGGCGTTCTGCTGCGTGACCTGGTCCATCTGGTTGATCGCGGTGTTTACTTGCGACAGCGCCGTCGCCTGCTCCTGAGCCGAAGCGGCGATCTCGCCGACCAGGCCGCTGATCTCGCCGACGCGATCGGCAATGAGACGCAGCGCCTTGCCGGCCTCGCCGACCAGGCCGACGCCCGTCTCGACGTGCTGCGAACTGGCTGAGATCAGCGCTTTGATCTCCTTGGCCGCATCGGAAGAGCGCTGCGCCAGTGCGCGAACCTCCGAAGCGACGACGGCGAAGCCGCGGCCCGCCTCGCCCGCGCGCGCGGCCTCGACTCCGGCGTTCAGCGCCAGCAAGTTGGTCTGGAACGCGATCTCGTCGATGACGCCGATGATCTGCGAAATCTGCTTCGCCGAGCGTTCGATCTCCGACATCGCCGCCACGGTGTCAGCAACGACCTTGCCGCTCGCTTCGGCGTCGGCGCGAGTCGAAGCGACCACGTTGTTGGTGAGGTTCGCGCCCTCGGCTGTCTTGCGAACCGTGGCGGTCACCTCGTCGAGCGCCGCGGCGGTCTCTTCGAGGCTCGCCGCCTGCTGCTCCGTCCGGCGCGACAGATCGTCGGCCGCCTGGCCAATCTCGCCGGCGCCGGTGCGCACGCCGCCGACATTGGCGGCGATGCCGCGCATCGCGTCCTGAAGCCTTTCCATGGTGGCGTTGAAGAGCACCCGCTGCTGTTCATACGCCGCCGGAAAGCGCTCCTCGATGCGGTGGGTGAGATTGCCCTCCGACAAGGCGGAAAGCGCCTGGGTCAGCGCCGTCATCGCGGCCTGCTGCTCCGCCGCCGCCGCTTTCGCCTGCGCGTCCAACTCCGCCTGCGCGCGTTCGGACGCCTCCAAATAGACCGATATGGCGAGATCCATATCGATCATGGCCGCCTTCACGAGGCTCGCCAGCGTCTCGGCAAGATCGTCGCTGTCGACGCGGCCGAACACGCCCTTGGCCTTGGTCTTCTCGGCGACCACGACACGGATCAGCTTGTCGAGGATGAGGGCGTAGCCGCCGATGTGCCATTGCGGCTTGAGGCCGATGCGCGCATGCGTCTCGCCGATGCGGCGGACGCTTTCCCAATAATCGTCGCTGAAATCGCCGGCGGCGACGCGTCCCCAATGGCGCTTTTGCCCGTCTTTGGCGGCGTTGATCTGGCTCTCGCCCGAAAAAAACCGGCTGATTTCCGAAGTCGCGCGGATGCGGGCGTAGAGCTGCTCGAGCCCCTCGGCGACGCCGCGGTCGATCACCGCACGCGATTTCTGCATCGCGCTGCGCGCCGCGTCCCCGATCTGCACGAAGTCCAGCCGCTCGCGCAGCCTAGTAGAAGTCATCACCGCCCCCGAAACCTTGCATCAGCGCGCACGGACTAAGAGCAGCCGCGGCAGTAAACGACGCGTTGAGCAAACTGCATTCGCTGCTACGCCGCAGGAGATAGGCCGTTCCGGCTACGGCCACGGCGCACCTCCCGGCTGCGGTATGCGACTCCCGCGCCGCCTCAAAACTCCTCCCAATCGTCCTCCGCCCTCGCGAGCGCGGCGCTACCCGCCGTCGAGAACGACGCCGCCCGTTGACGCTGCGCCGCCTTCGGCGGCGCCTTGACTTGCGGCTGAGCCTTTGCGGACTTCTTCGGCGGATGCGGCTTGGCCGCCGGCATCGCCACCGGTTCGCCGGTTTTGAAGCGCGAGATCAGCATCATCAGGTTGTCGGCTTCCTGCCGCAGCGAATGGCTCGCCGCCGTCGATTGCTCGACCATCGCCGCGTTCTGTTGTGTCACCTGATCCATCTGATTGACGGCGGTGTTCACCTGCGCCAGCGCCGTCGACTGCTCTTGCGCCGAGGCGGCGATCTCGTTGACGAGCGCGCTCATCTCGGTCACACGCCCGGCGATTTGCTGCAGCGCCTTGCCGGCCTCGCCGACCAACTCGACGCCGGCGCCGACATGGCGCGAGCTCGCTGAGATGAGACTCTTGATCTCCTTGGCCGCGTCGGACGAACGCTGCGCCAGCGCCCGCACCTCCGAAGCCACGACGGCGAAGCCCCGCCCCGCTTCACCGGCGCGCGCCGCTTCGACGCCGGCATTGAGCGCGAGCAAGTTGGTCTGGAAGGCGATCTCGTCGATAACACCGATGATCTGCGAAATTTGGTTGGCTGACCGCTCGATCTCGGACATCGCCGCCACCGTGTCGCGCACGATTTTGCCGCTTGCCGCCGCATCATCGCTCGTGGTGCTGACGACTGAACTCGCTTGCGTCGTCCCCTCGGCGGTCTTGCGTACGGTCGCGGTCACTTCATCCAATGCCGCCGCCGTTTCCTCCAGGCTCGCGGCCTGCTGCTCGGTGCGGCGAGACAGATCGTCCGCGGCTTGGCTGATCTCGTTGGCGCCCGTGCGGATGCCGTTGGCGTTCGTCACCACGCTGCGCATTGCGTCCTGAAGCTGCTCCACCGCCGTATTGAAATTCGCGCGCAGCTGCTCGTACGCCGGCGGCACCTCGCGGACGAGACGATAAGTCAGATCGCCCGTCGCGAGCTTGGCCATGCCCTCGCCGAACGAATCCGTCACCAGCGCTTCGGCCGCCGCTTTGGCTTCCTCGCGCGCGCGTTCCTGGGCGGCCGCCGCCTCCTTGCGCGCTTCCGCTTCGCGCCGTTCCGCCTCGAGCCGCTTCAGCGCGGCCTCGCGGAAGCTGATGAGCGCCTTGCCCATGGCGCCGATTTCATCTTCCCGCTTCGCTTCCGGCGGATCGACGCTGTTGTCGCCGCCGGCGACCCGCGTCATTGCGCCGGTGAGATTCATCAACGGCGCAACAAGCTTGCGTCGCGTGAGCAGCGCAAGAGCAATTACGGCGGCGGCGGATATGGCCAGCGCGGCGATCACGAGCCAAAAGGAGAGCTGCGTGTCGCGCTCGGCGCTCGCGGTTGTCTCAGCCGCGCTTGCGCTGATGACACCGGTGATCACTTCCATCGAATCTTCGAGCGTGCGGAATTGCTCGAAGAAGCCAGGCAACGCGGCCAGGGCGGCGTCGGGATCGCGCTCGGCCAGCGCGATCACCTGCTCGGCGCTGCTGATGTAAGCTTCGAGCGGTGCGGCGACGCTGTCGACGGCTTCGCGCTCCGCCTCGGTTTGTGCGAGAGCGCCTTCCGCCTGGATCATGGCGCGGAATTCCTGGATGTGCTCGGCGAAGTCGGCCCGGACGGCCGCGAATTCGATCCCCGACGCGGGGTTGCGTGACATCAGAGCGGCGAGCACGTCTGAACGCACCGCGTCGTGCATCATGTCGGCGGTCAGGTGGCTGCGCAGCAGGCTGGCGCTTCGGTTCGAGTCTTCGAGGGCCGAGTCGAGACGAAGTTCAGCCCACAATCCCGCCCCGCCGCAGAGCGCAACCAAACCGAAAAGAGCAACGCTTGCGGCCGTGGCCGCGCTATTTATCGACGCCATCGCGCACAGCTCCTTGTCACAGCGGGTATCCAGAAAAACACGGTCAACCGCCGGCATCCCCGAAGGGCGTCACCGCAAAGCGCAGTCCCGCAACCCACAAGTGATCGCGCCCGCGATCGCCTCCGGGGTTCAGCACCAACTGAAGGTCCGGCTGCACGCGCAGCCACGGCGTCAGCTGGTCGGAATAGGTGAGTTCGAATCCGGTCTCGTCGGCGGCGACGTCGACTCCAGCATCACGTTCATTCGCGCGATGCTTGGCCGAGAGCCGTCCCTGATAAACGCCGAACGACAATTGGCTTTCAGGGCGCGCCTCAAATACGCCATCCAGCAGAACACCCGCCTGCCAGCCGCCGACGTACGGTGTGGTGTCGCCATCGGAGACGCCGAGACGCGCGAAGCCGGTGAGGTCCGGCTGAAGCTCGCGCTCGATCGTGAGATAAGCGCCCGCCGAACGCCGCTGTAGCGGCGCGCCGCCGCTATCGACGTCTCGGATGTCGTCGTGTTTGTCCGTGTACGCCCAGCCGCCGAGGGCGAGACGGGTGCCGCCTCCCCGGCTCCACTCGCCGATCAGCAATGCGCCATCATCGAACGAGGTGTCGACGCCGTCGGGATCGCCGAGCACACTCGCCGTGGCGTTCAGCGCGGCGACGCGAATGAGCGAGTCATCTGTGACCGGGTGAGCGATCCGCAGCGCGAGCGCGGTCGATGGAAAGATTGAGGGCCCGTTGGGGCCGGTCGCCGCCAGCTCCGATCCAATGCCGAAAGCCGGCGCGATCAACAATCCGGCGGAGTCGTTGGCGTAGAACTCGCTGTTGAGATCGTAGAGGCCGGCGCGCAGGTTGGCGCGGCCCACGCCTGCTTCGATCCATAATTCGTAGAGCCGCGCGCGCTGACGGGCCACTTCGATGTTGTCCACGCCCTGCAGTGTGCCGAGGTCGTCGTTCGGCGCCTCGCCGGAATTGTTGAGCACATGTGCGTACACGCTGACGTCGCGCCAACCCGCGATGCGGCCCATGTCAAAGGTCACGCCCAGGTCGAGATTGTCGAGAAAAACGCCGTCCGCATCATCCGCGCCCGAGATCGGCGCAATGTAGTCAGCGGTGTATTCAAGCGTCGCCTCGACCGGGCCCGCAGCCGCCTCTCCGGCTTGCGCGAGACAAGCGCCGACTGCGAGCAGCGACCATGCGTGCGCGACGCGCGTGCGACCCAGCATCTGTTCTCCCCCGAATGGGAGACAAAATCCGCGCTGAGCGTAAATGCGGCATTGAGGAAACCGAACTCAGCGATAGGCTTCTCGCTCTAGGCCGAGCGGCTTAGGCCTTGCGTGAGATGCGAGGTCGCCGTTTGACAGTGGCTTTCGTACGCGGCGCGCAGGCCTCTATGCCGTTTGGGATAGTCGCAGATTGCCGACGACACAACGCGCCGCTATCTATGCCCCGAGGAGACGAATGATGGACGCGGGGTTTTGGATCGGGATTCTGATCACCGTTCTAGTGGTGGTCGGCGCCTCTGTGCTGGTGGGCAAGGCTTTGTCGGCGCCGCGCGCCGAGCCGCGTTCGCGCGCCGAGAAGATGCAGGCGCTCAAGGCCTCGGGCGCGCTGAAGCATCGGAAGTCGAACCGCTAATGGCCGAGGCTGCGCGCGCGCCGCTGCCCGAGGGCAAAGCCGAACGGTATGCGGCCCTGCGCGCCGAAGTCGCCGCGGTGCTCGCCGGCGAGCCGAACCGCACGGCGCGCTACGCCACCGCCGCCTCACTGCTGGCGGAGGCGTTTCCGGACCGCTTCTTCTGGACCGGCTTCTACCTGGTGGACGAAGCCAAGCGCGACGAACTCGTGGTCGGGCCCTACCAAGGCACGCTCGGCTGCCTGCGCATCGCATTCGGCAAGGGCGTTTGCGGCGCGGCCGCACAGGAGCGCCGAACCTTCCTCGTGCCCGACGTGCACGCCTTCCCCGGCCACATCGCCTGCGACAGCCGCTCCAATTCCGAGATCGTCGTGCCGGTGTTCGACAGATCCGGCGCGCTGGCCGCCGTGCTCGACGTCGACTCCACTCGGTTCGACGCTTTCGACGCCGACGACCAGGCGGGCCTTGAAGCCATTTGCGCCGATCTGCTGACGGTAGATTAGAAGCGCGCCAAGGCCTTGGTCCGCGCCGGCAAGCAAAAACGGGTCTATCCGGCTTGGCCCAGCCAGCACCGCGCACTATGACAGCGCCTTCAAATCAAAGAGGCGCACGTGTCGGACGTCACCACCGGACTAATCCTTTCGCAAATCGCGCAGAACGCGACGGAAGTCGCGGCGATCGCTAGCGCCAAGCTGCGCGGCTTCGGCCGCAAGAACGACGCTGACCAGGCCGCCGTCGACGCCATGCGCCGCTCGTTCCAGACCGCGCCTTTCTCCGGCAAGGTCGTGATCGGCGAAGGCGAGATCGATGAAGCGCCGATGCTCTATATCGGCGAGGAGCTCGGCGCCGGCGGCGTCCGCACCGACATCGCCGTCGATCCGCTCGAAGGCACCAAACTCTGCGCCTCCGATGCGCCGAACGCGATGACGGTCGTCGCGCTTGCGCCTGAAGGCGGCCTCCTGCACGCGCCGGATATGTACATGGACAAGCTGGCGATCGGCCCCGGCTATCCGGCCGGCCTGATCGACCTCGATCTCTCGCCCAGCGAAAACGTGAAGCGGCTCGCCGAAGCCAAGGGCGTTCCGGTGAGCGAAATCCGCGCCTGCCTGCTCGACCGGCCGCGGCACGAGAAGATCATCGCTGAACTGCGCAGCATTGGCGCCGGCATTCGCCTCATTCCGGACGGCGATGTCGCCGGCGTGTTCTGGACCACTGAGACCGCGCGATCGGGCATCGACATCTATTTCGGCTCCGGCGGCGCGCCCGAGGGCGTGCTCGCGGCGGCGGCGATCCGCTGCGCCGGCGGCCAGATGCAGGCGCGCCTGCTGCCGGAGAACGAGCAAGAGGAAGAGCGCGCGCGCCGCATGGGTTGCGACGTGCACGCCAAGCTGACGCTCGACGACATGGTCCCGGGCGACGTCGTGTTCGCGGCCTCGGGCGTGACGCACGGATCGATGTTCCAGGGCGTGCATTTCGAAGCGGGCCAAGCGCACGTTGAAACGCTCGTCTGGGACAGCTTCACCAAGCGCAAGAGCCGCGTCCGCTCGATCTACCCGCTGGCCTAGGGTGCGGCGGCGTCCAAGTCCTCGGGCGCCGGCGCGATCTCTTCGAGTTCGTCCTCGCTTTCCTCGCCACCCTCCGCCGGCGGGGGCGGCGGAGGCGGATCGACCCGCATCGCCGCCGGCCGGCGCGCGAATGCGCTCAAGCCCGGCACGTTCATCGCTCCGTCGTACACTTGGATTGCCGCGCCTTCGAACGAGGCGCCTACCGGCTCGACGTGCCCGCCAAGGCAATCGCCGAGGAAATGTTCGAGCACGGCAAGATAGGACAGCCGGTTCGCCGGCCGCACCAGTTCGCGGCCTTCGTCCGGAAAGACCAAATAGGTGAGATTGCCGCGCCGCGCGCGCACCGCCTGCGCGATCTGATCCGCTTCGCCGCGCAATCCCCGCCCTTGCCGTACGCCAACGCCAAGCAGCAGCGGCGCGCGGATCTGTGTGGCGTAGAACATCGGCGAATGCTGACGGAGGATGTCGCGCTCCCCCGGCAGGCGCGCATCGCCGATCCGCGGATAGAGCTCCGCGCGCGCGCTCAAGGGCGAAGTGTCGAGCCACGCGAACAGATTGCCCGGCGCATTGTAGCTCGCGCCGCATCGATACTCGTCCGCCGAGAAGGCGAGCGCCGCAAGCGCCGCGTAACCGCCGAAGCCCGAGCCGATGATCGCGACTCTGTCCGGCGGCGCGACACCGTTGGCGGCCGCCCATCTTTTCGCATCCACGAGATCGTCGCGCATGCGCCCGCCCCATTCGCGATTGCCGGCGTTGAGGAACGTCTTGCCGAGCCCGGCGGAGCCGCGGAAATTCACGCTCAGCACCGCATAGCCGCGGTTGGCGAGCCATTGATGCAACGGATCGAAGCCGTAGCTGTCGCGCGCCCACGGCCCATCGTGCGGCACGATCACCAGCGGCACGGGCGATTCCGGGCGCGCATCGCCATTGGCGTCCGCGCCAATCGGCAGCGTCAGATAGGAAACCAAAGTCAGGCCGTCGCGCGTGGCGATTTCCACCGGCGTCATCGGCTGCAGCGGCGCGTCGTCAAGCGCAGGCCGATGCCGGAACAGAGAGGAGAGCCGCCGCCCTTCGCGGTCGGCGCGATCGTAAAGATGCGAGCGCGACGCGAGCGCCGGCCCCTCCTCGACGACGATCCAGCGCGCATTATCGGCGCTGCGCGAGACGACGGTGAAGTCGCCGGTCAGCCGGCTGTCGAGAAAGTCGAGATCGGCCTGCGTCTCCGGATCGAGCGCGCGCCATTCGCGGCGCAGATACTCGGTCGCAAACGCTTCCGGCGCATTGGTCGCCGGATCGAGCCAGACATCGACGACGTCCGCGCGTTCATTTTCTCCGAGCGGTGTCTTTGCGCCGGTCTCGGCGTCCACCCGCACGAGCGCGGAATTCTGCCGGCCGGTGGAATCCAGCATCAGGAACGAACGCCCATCCGTCTCGAAGGCGATGACGCGGGAAGATTGCGCGTCCTCGAACGGGATCGTGAGCAGCGTCCGCCAGCGCCCGCGCGCATCGCGCGAAGCCAATTCGTAGCCGCCGTCCGGCAAAGGCCGCGCGCCAAGACGCACCCGGTTCTCGCGATCGACGATGAAGCGCGAAAACCCGCGCGACGGCGGATTGCGCACCAGCAGCGTGCGCTCGCCGCTTTGAATGTCGACGCGATACACGTCCGGCCATTCGCGGTCGCGCTGGTAGAGGCTGACGATCACGCCGTTCGGATCGTTCGGGCTCGAGCCCAGCACCTCGGCGCGCACGCCGCCCGGCGTCAGCGCTCGCGGCAGCCCGCGGCTGACATCGACGGCGTAGAGCCGCCAGGTCTCGTCGCCCTGCTCGTCCTGCAAATAAAGCAGCGTCGCGTTGTCTTGCGCCCATTGAAAATGGCGGATGCCGCGGACGCGATCGTCCGTCACCGGCCGCGCCTCCTCCATCGCCTCGACCGACAGCACCCAGAGGTTTTGCACCCCGTCCCGCGGCGCAAGGAACGCGACGCGGTCCCCGCGCGGCGACAGCTGGCCGCCGTGACGCGCCGGGTCACCGAACAGGTCGGCGCGGGCGATCAGCTGGGGCTGGTCGGCCGCGGGCGCAGTCGGCCGTACGGCCTGCTGGCCGCACCCGGCCACTACAGCCGCTAGCCAAAAGGCGACCGCCCCGGCCCAATATGTCGGCGTCCTCGTGCCCACACCAAAACCTTACAGGTCCGTCATCCACCGGCCAACGCGCATGGCTGACATGGAGTTCACCTTTACGGCAGGGGTTTGGCGAGCGCGCTGTTCCGCCCCAGCCGGGACGTTTTGACACCCCGCACGGCTCACTCTATCCCACTGCCGCTTTGGCCAAATCGACTCAATCCTCCGCCGCCTCAAATGGCGTTCCAACAGGCGCGCTCGTACTCGCCGATGGAACCGTCTTCCTGGGCGAAGGCCTCGGCGCGGTCGGCGCAGCTGACGGCGAAGTGTGCTTCAACACCTCGATGACCGGCTACCAGGAGATCCTCACCGACCCCTCCTACGCCGCCCAGATTGTCGCCTTCACGTTCCCCCACATCGGCAATGTCGGCGCCAATAACGAGGACATCGAAAGCTCCTCCCCAGCCGCTTCAGCAGCCGCGCGCGGCGCCGTCTTCCGCGCACGGCCGACCCTGCCCTCCAACTGGCGCGCCGAGGACGATCTCGACAGCTGGCTGAAGAAGCGCAACGTCATCGCCCTGGCCGGCCTCGACACGCGCGCGCTGACGCGCCGCATCCGCGAACACGGCATGCCGAACGCCGTCATCGCCCATGCGCCCGACGGCAAGTTCGATCTGGAAAAGTTGCACGCGCGCGCGAAGGCCTGGCACGGGCTCGACGGGCTCGACCTCGCGAAGGAAGTGACGACGGCGCAGAGCTACGTCGTCAACGAAGGTCTCTGGCAATGGCCGCTCGGCGTGCCGGAAGTGAACGAGCCCAAGTTCACCGTCGTCGTCATGGACTACGGCGTAAAGCGCAACATCCTGCGCGCGCTCGGCGAGATCGGCGCCCGCACCATCGTGCTGCCCGCCACCGCGACCGCCGAAGAAGCGCTCGCGCACAAGCCGGACGGCATCCTGCTTTCAAACGGCCCCGGCGATCCGGCCGCGACCGGCGTCTACGCTGCGCCTGAGATCAAGAAGCTGGTCGACAGCGGCAAGCCGGTGATGGGCGTCTGCCTCGGTCACCAGATGCTCGGCCTCGCGCTCGGCGCGAAAACAATGAAAATGGGCCAAGGCCATCACGGCGCGAACCACCCGGTGAAGGATCAATCGACCGGCAAGGTCGAGATCGTCTCCATGAACCACGGCTTCGCCATCGACACCGCGACGCTGCCCAAAGGCGTCAAAGAAACCCACGTCTCGCTGTTCGACGGCAGCAATTGCGGCATCGAACTCGAAGGCAAGCCGGTGTTCTCGGTGCAGTACCACCCGGAAGCGTCACCGGGGCCGCAGGATAGTCATTATCTATTCGAGCGCTTTGCGAAGCTGATGAAGAAGAAGAGCAAGTGATCAGGGCGATTGGCATCGTCGTCGCGCTATTGGCAACCGGCTTCTACCTCGCGCCAAAGGTCAGACTGCATCCGCTCTCGATGGGCGTCACCAACAACAATTGGCAGAGCCACATCACTTATCGCTCTGCCGACGGTCGCCACGTGGTGATTTGCGATTTCTTCGGGCACGACTCCACGCCGTATTGGGAGGGGCAAAACAATTGGGAGGACCAGAACGTCTGCCTCGACCTCCCGGTCTATCTGCACCAGGGTCTCCCTCCCTTGCTCGTGCAGGTCGAAATTGGCGGACAAGAAGTTGAGTTGCGCAGCCCCTTGCTGTGGGGTCGACTGATCTAAGCAGAATGCGCCACTTAACCACACCCCTCGTTTCCCTCGCCCCCATGGCCGGCGTGACCGACATCCCGTTCCGCCGCCAGGTGAAAGCCTTCGGCGGGCGCTATTGCGTGTCGGAGATGGTGGCGTCCGAGCAGCTGGCGCGCGAGCGCATCGATATGGTGCGCCGCGCCGCTGGCGCGGGCGTCATAACCCCGCTTGTCATTCAGCTCGCAGGCCGCGAAGCGCATTGGATGGCCGAGGGCGCGCGCATCGCCGAGGACGCCGGCGCCGATATCATCGACATCAACATGGGCTGTCCGTCAAAGAGCGTCACCTCCGGCCTCTGCGGCTCGGCGCTGATGCGCGATCCCGACATGGCGCTGCGTCTCATCGAAGCGACCGTCGCCGCCACCACACTCCCCGTCACGCTGAAGATGCGCCTCGGCTGGGATCACGCCAGCCTCAACGCGCCCGACATCGCCCGCGCCGCCGAAGCCGCCGGCGTGCGCATGATCACCATCCACGGCCGCACCCGAAACCAATTCTACACCGGCCAAGCCGATTGGGCCGCGATCGCGCCCGTTGTGCAGGCGGTGAAGGTCCCCGTCGTCGCCAACGGCGACATCACCAGCGCCGCCGACGCACGCCGCGCGCTCCACCTCTCCGGCGCTGCCGGCGTGATGATCGGCCGCGCCGCGCAAGGCAAACCCTGGCTCCCCGGCGCCATCGAACACGCGCTCATCCACGGCGGCGAGGCAGCCCCGCCCGCGCGCGAACGCCTGCTCGCCTCGCTGCTCGCCCTCTACGCAGACTCGCTCGCTTTCTACCCGCAAGCGCTCGGCCTCCGCATCGCGCGCAAGCACATCGCCTGGACCATCGACGCCGTCCTAGGCCCCAGCGCGCGCGAACGGCGTAAAGCGATCTGCATGCTCGAAGACCCGCAGCGCGTGCACGACGAATTGTGCGCGCTGTTCGAAAGCGAGCCAGAGCGCGTCGCCGCATAATCGTCCCTCGCCCCGCGAAGCGGGGGAGGGACAGCGGCGAAGCCGCAGGGAGGGGGACAGTGTGTTTCCCCCTCCCCTAGCCCCTCCCCCGCTTCGCGGGGCGAGGGGAACGCGCTAAGCCAGCGCCATGAACTCCAAACCCGCCCTCCTCGTGCATCCGCCGCTCGGCTTGTTCGAACTGCGCCTCACCGACTACGACGTCGTCCACTGGCCCGCCGATCGCAAAGACATCAAAGCCGCGGTCACCATCGGCCATGTCGGCCTCTCCAACGCCATGATCGACGCGCTGCCGGAGCTCGCCTGCATCGTCTGCTTCGGCGTCGGCGTCGATGGGCTAGACCTCGCCCACGCCAGACAGCGCGGCGTCGTGATCACGCACGGCCGCGAGATCAACCACGAAGACGTCGCCGACGTCGCCATCGGCCTCATGATCGCGCGCCTCCGGCTCTTCACCGAAGGCGAGCGCGTGCTGCGCGAGGGCAAATGGACGCCGCCGCTCGCCGTGCCGCCGCAGAAGCGCCTGCGCGGCCGCAAGCTTGGCATCGTCGGCATGGGCGCGATCGGCCAAGCCGTCGCCGAGCGCGCCAAGGCGTTCGGCTTGGAGATCAAGTGGTATGGCCCGCGCGCCAAGCCGCATGTCGCCTACGCCTGCGAACCCGACCTGCTGCGACTGGCGCACTGGTGCGACGTGCTCGCCATCGCCGCACGCGGTGACAAGAGCACCGAAGGCATCATCAATGCCGAAATCATCAACGCCGTCGGCTCGGACGGCATCATCGTCAACATCTCCCGCGGCAGCGTCATCGACGAAGACGCGTTGATCGCCGCGCTCAAATCCGGCGCGCTCGGCGGCGCCGGGCTCGACGTGTTCGTCGAAGAGCCGACGCCCGTTTCGCGCTGGGCCGATGTGCCGAACACCACCCTCACGCCGCACCTCGGCGGCGGCACGCGCGAAGCGCTGTGGGAGGGCTCGCAGAACGTGCTGGAAAACCTCCGCCGCTTCCACGCCGGCGAACCGCTGCTCACGCCGCTGGCCAGCTAACCTCCGCGCTCTAGCTCAGAGCGCGGAAGGAGCGCGCCATGAGTTCCGTCGCACGCGAGCGGCTGCGTTTATCCGGCGGGACCCAACTTGCGTTCGCCGCAGCGGGCGATGCGTCGAAGCCGGCGCTGTTGCTGCTGCACGGCTACGCCAGCTCATCGGCCACATTCCGCGATGTGATCCCGGCGCTGTCGCGCGTCGCCTACGTGATCGCGCCCGACCTGCCCGGCTACGGCGAATCCGACCCGCTTCCCACACCCTCGTTCGCCGCCTTCAGCGACGCCGTCACAGAGCTGCTCAGCCATCTCAAGGTCGGGCGGCGCTTCATCTACCTGCACGATTGGGGCGCGCCGGTCGGATTGAATATCGCCATGCAGGCGCCCGAGCAGGTCGCGGGCCTCGTCATTCAGAACGCCAACGCGCATCGCACCGGGTTTGCGCCGCAATGGGAAGACACGTTCAAATACTGGAACGAGCCAAGCGAAGAAAACAAGGCGAAAGCCACCTCGTTTCTCACCTTCGAAGACACGCGCGGCCAGTACACGCGCGGCGTGCCAGAAGACGTCGTCGCCAAGATCAAAGGCGAGCCCTGGGTCGAAGATTGGCGCATCTTGCACCTGCCCGGCCGCATGGAAATGCAGCGCATCCTGCTCGCCGACTACGGCAAATACGTCGCCCGCTTCGACGAGATCGGCGCTTATCTCAAGCAGCGGCAACCGCCGGCGCTGATGCTCTGGGGTCGCCACGACGCCTTCTTCGACATCGCCGAGACGCTGTCATGGATGCAGGACCTCCCGCGCATGGAGGCGCACATCCTCGACGGCGGCCATTTCCTGCTCGAAACGCACGCCGAACGGGGGCACGCTGATGGCGGAGTTCATCGAACGAACGCACCTTCGAGAACGAGAATCGGTCGCTCAATCCTTGGCGGCGTCCTCGTAGATTTTTTGCGAACGCTTCTGATAGCGCTCGGGGTGCTCATACGATTCCTTCGTCGCCGCTTCGGTGATCGCGTCCTTGCTCTTGTCGCGCGTTATGTTGCGCCAGATGCCGTAGCCGAACGCGAGGGCCAGCAAGAGCGCGCCGATACCGTATAAAAGTTCGTAACCCATGCGAATCCAACGGCCCGCGCGGTCGTGAGTTCCGATCAGCGATGCGCGCCGGAACCATCCCCGCGCCTATCGGCTTGAAGTGCGGGGGCATGGATGGAGATTGGAACATGGCAGACAGAGAAGGCGGCGGCTCGTCGCCGTGGCTCGCGTTCTTGGCGGGGATTGTGCTCGTGGCGGTGATCGCGTTCGGCATCGTCGCCTATTCAGGCGGATTCCAGCAGCAGCGCACCGCCGAACTCGAAGTGGATCTGCCGGACACCAACATCAATCCTCCGGACATCGATCTGCCGGAACCGCCGCCCGCGCCAACCGTGCCGCCGAGCGCCGAGCCGGCGCCGGCCGAAACCGCGCCGGAACCGACCACGCCGTAAACTGCGGCTCACGCGCAAACAGAAAGGGCGGCGGATCGCTCCGCCGCCCTTCGCCTTTCCGATAACGTTTAGCGCAGTTCGAACGTGACGCTGACGCTGACGCGCGTCTCGATCTCGCCGGGCGAGATCGGCGTCGAGGCGTCCTGCGCCGCTTCCATCCGCACCGCCATCGGCATCGGCACGGGCGGCGAAAAGCCGCCGCCTTCCTGCACGGCGACGATGCGGTGAACGCGCATGCCCAGCGTACTGGCGTAGAGCTCCGCGCGCCGGCGCGCTTCGGCGATGGCGTCGCGACGGGCGATGTCGAGCTGCGCGTCCGGATCAGCGTGCGAGAAGAAAACGCCGTGGATGGTGTTGCCGCCCGCGGCCACTGCCGCGTCGATCACGCGGCCGACGTTGTTCACGTTGCGGATCTTCGCCGTCACCGTGTTGTTGGCCTGATAGCCGGTGATCAGCGGCGGCTGGTTCTCGCGGTATTGCTGCTGTGGATGCACCGAGACGTTCGAGGTCTGGATGTCGCGTTCGGCAATGCCCGCGCGCCGCAGCGCCTGTGTCAGCGCCTGCATGCGCCGCGCATTCTCCGTGAGCGCCGCTTGCGCCGTCTGCCCCTCGGTGGTGACGCCGAGATTGATCGTCGCCATGTCCGGGCGCGCCTCGGACTTGCCCTCGGCGCTCACGCTGAGCAGCGTGCCTTGCACCGCGGGCGTCTGCGTCTCGACTTGCTGCGCGGCCGCCATTTGCGGCGCCGCGAACGTCGCCATTACGGCGAACGCAGCCGCCGCCTTGATCAATCGCATGTCATTCACTCCGTTGCCCTCTCCTCATGAACCGCCGGATAGGCGCGGCGATTTTACGGCAAGCGGCGCTGTTTTCACGCAGTTCGCGTGATCGTGAGGCCGAACTGATGCGCCGGCGCCGCGTTTCCCCTCGAGCAACGAAGAGGTGTCCCATGCAAATCGGACGAGTAGTCGGCGCAGCCGCCCTGGTGGGCGCAGGCGTCCTGGCCTATCGGGCCATGAAGAAACGCAAGCAGAACAGCGAAGGCGAACAGCTTCAGGCGCACCCGATGCCGAACGTGCGCGACGCCGGCGCGGAGAACATGTCTTCGGCGCCGAAGCGCTGGTCGCGCACCGATGAGCGCTCCGACGAGAGCTTTCCGGCCAGCGACGCGCCCTCGACCTACTGACCTTGCAGGGGTCCGCCGGCGGGGCCAGATGAGTCGCATGACGCAGCCGGCGGATCACCTAGCGCCCATGCGCGATGTTCGGGACGCGGGTCCCGAAGCGATGGAGAACCCGCCCAAAAGGTGGGACGAAGTCGATCAGGCCTCAGATGAATCTTTTCCCGCCAGCGATCCGCCCGCTGTGCATCCGGGCGCGCATTAGCGGCCGTGGGGCCGAATCGTTTCGCCGAATCGCTGTATAATAGCGAGAGGCGGCTTCCTTCAGGTATTGATGCGTTTTTCCGACACCTTGCTCCGACAGGTGCGCGATCGGGTTTCGATTGCGGATTATGCCGGCAAGCGCTTGTCCTGGCACAAGCAGAAGAGCCGCCCGTCCGCGGGCGACTTCTGGGCTTGCTGTCCGTTCCATCAGGAGAAGAGCCCCTCCTTCCACGTGCTCGACCAGAAGGGCCTCTTCAAATGCTTCGGCTGCGGCGAGAAGGGCGACGTCTTCACGCTGGCGATGAAGCTGGAAGGCCTGAGCTTTCCCGAAGCGGTCGAGAAATTCGCCGACATCGCCGGCGTCGCACTGCCGAAGGATAACGAAGAAGCCCACGGCCCTTTCGCAAATCTCCCCAACCTTCTCAACGCCGCGCGAGATATCCTGAATCAGCGCGAGCAATTCGCAGCGGCTGATGTGCTGTCCCAGTGCTCACACCAACTTGAGAAGACCGGTCGAGACAACTGGAACGGTGGCACCGACACTTACACGCTCTGGCTGAGGCTGGCGCCCAGCCATTTTGCGAGTCTCGATGCGGAACGGGAGCAATTATCGGCTCAGATTAATGGGGCGCTGGAGCCGCTCATGGAACAGGAAGCGAGCATCTTCCTCTCTATACGAATTGCGCCAGCATTCAGGAGTTCGGCCGCTCTTCCTCCGGCTCCACGACCAATTGATCGCGAACTGCGCGAAGCAATCGCAGACACATTGCTCGACAAAAGAATTCCTTTTCAAGGTTCGCTCAAGCATACGGAATTTTTAGGGCGTCTCTACGAACTCGAAAAATTGCCGTCGTTCGATCCCCGGTTCAACAGCGCACTCGGCGATATTTCCACCCACTGCGATTCATTTGCCGATTGGGACGCGAACTGGGTGTTTTACGATCGTCGGTTTGAGTTGCTTAAGTGTTCGGACGAGACTTTTTTGAAGTTCTTGTGCGAGATGCTGCATCCCAAGGTACGCCGAGATCGCGGCGAGGCACTCGCGCTTGCCGCGATTCTAAACAACGAGTTGCAACACGCTGGTTGGTCGTTACGCGAGGAGACCCTCAATGGGAGACGCAAGTATGTTGCGCAATCTCTGAGCCGCACAGCGCCTCCCACGAAATCTGCACGAACCGCCGCAGACTTTCTCGACGCGGAGTTCATGCACCTTGAAATCAGTAGGGCGGAGAGTGCAATTCAGCGCGATCCCGCGCTTGCTATCGGCACTGCGAAAGACCTCGTGGAGACTTGTTGCAAGACGCTATTGGGACGCTTGGGATTAATTCCACCCACCGATCTGGATACGCCCCAACTTGCGAATCTGCTCCTAAACAAACTTGAGCTAGCGCCAAGAAGCGTCCCGGACGTTGAGAGAGGTGCGACGATACTCCGCGCATTGCTCGCCAATTTTGCCAATATCCCACATCGGCTTTCTGAGCTTAGAAATCTGTACGGCACTGGCCATGGGAAGGACGGAAAGTTCAAAGGTCTTGAGCCTCACCATGCGCAATTGGCAGTAACTGCCGCAGTCGCTTTTGTGCACTTCGCGGTCGATGAATACCGCCGACAGATATCGTCGGAGCCAGCGCGCTGATGCGTTTTTCCGACACCTTGCTCCGACAGGTGCGCGATCGGGTTTCGATTGCGGATTATGCCGGCAAGCGCTTGTCCTGGCACAAGCAGAAGAGCCGCCCGTCCGCGGGCGACTTCTGGGCTTGCTGTCCGTTCCATCAGGAAAAGAGCCCCTCCTTCCACGTGCTGGACCAGAAGGGCCTCTTCAAATGCTTCGGCTGCGGCGAGAAGGGCGACGTCTTCACGCTGGCCATGAAGCTCGAAGGCTTGAGCTTCCCCGAAGCGGTCGAAAAATTCGCCGAGATCGCCGGCGTCCAGTTGCCGAAGGACGATTACGAAGACCGCGGCGAGAACGATAAGCGCAAGCGCCTCTACGCCGTCGCCGCCGCCGCCGCGAAACTGTTCGCCGCCGCCCTCCGCTCCTCCGGCGGCGCCGATGCGCGCAAATACCTGCAAGGCCGCGGCTTGAGCCCCGAAGACTGGGAGCGCTTCTCGATCGGCTTCGCGCCGGACGAGTGGACATGGGGCCTCGACAAACTCAAAGCCGAAGGCTTCACGCTGGAAGAGATCGTCGGCGCCGGCGTGGCGCGCGAGGGCGAGGACGGCAAACGCGCGATCGACACCTTCCGTGGCCGCATCACCTTCGAAATTACCGACACCGCCGGCAAAGTGATCGGCTTCGGCGGCCGGGCGCTCAGCAAAGACGCCAAGGCCAAATACATCAACTCGCCGGAAACCGCGCTCTATTCGAAGAGCCGCGTGCTCTACCGCATCAAGCAGGCGCGCGAATTGCTGGCGAAGACGAAAGCCGAGGGCCTCGTCGTCGGCGAAGGCTATCTCGACGTCATCGCCTTCGAGCGCGCCGGCATCGCCGCCGTCGCCCCCTGCGGCACCGCGCTGACGGAAGATCAGCTGCAATTGCTCTGGCGCTCCGGCGGCGAACCGGTGCTGTGCCTCGACGGCGACAGCGCCGGCCAGCGCGCCGCCGAGCGCGCGCTCGATCTCGCGCTGCCGCATCTCGCCCCCGGCCGCACCCTCCGCATCGCCCACGCCCCCGCCGGCCAGGACCCCGACGACATTTTCCGCTCCGGCGGCGCCGACGCGCTCGCCGCCCTCGTCGCCGCCGCCTCGCCCGCCTCCGACGCCCTGTTCGAACGCGAGAAGAACCGCCGCCCGCTCGACACGCCCGAAGCCAAGGCCGCCTTCCAGGCCGCGCTGAAAGAAGCCGTCGGCAAGATCGCCGACAAGGACACCCAGCGCGCGTATTTCAGCGAGCTGATGCGCCGCGCGAACGAGGCGGTTCGCCCGCCGCGCCAGCCCTGGACGCCGCGCCTGCCCGGCCAAGGCGGCGGCTTCGGCCGCAACGCCCCGCCCCCGCCCGCCACCGCCGAGCTGAAGGCCCACGAAGCCGCCCCCCGGCCCCGCCCCTGGGCCGAAAACTTCATCCGCGCGGCAATCGACTACCCCGGCGTGCTCGCCCGTTTTTCCGACTGGATCGAGCGCCTCCACGTCGCCGATCCGGACCTCGAAGCCATTCGCAGCGCCATTCTGGAGCTCTCGGGCGCCGAATTCGGCGCCGAAACCACCGCGCCCGGCATTGACCGGAACCGCCTCAGCCTCCATTTGACCCGATCGGGTCAGGAACGCGCGGCGGCGCGCCTTTCGCGTTGGCCGAAGCCCCGACCGGCGGCGGACAATGGTGAGCTCGAGGGCCAATGGTTGGCGCTCGCCACGCGCGAAGTCGTGTTGCCGGCGATCAGGGAGGAACTGGCGGAATTGAAGCACGCCGCGGCCGAGGGCGACGACGCCGCCTTCGTCCGCTTCCAGGCCCTCTCCCGCGAAGCCCGCGCCATCGAGGCGCGCGCCCGCGACGCGAAGGACATGACCGCCGACACGGACGATGCAGACGGCCTAGTCGCCTAACTTTTGATGCCTATTTCCATTGGGAAGAGCCAAGTTTCGATGAGCAAGACCGAAGAAACAGCGACGGAAGAGAAGGAAGCGCCGGACGGCCCGATCCTCGACCTCTCCGACGCCGCCGTGAAGAAGATGATCAAGGCCGCCAAGACGCGCGGCTTCGTCACGCACGAAGAGCTCAACAAGGTCCTTCCCAGCGAAGAATTTTCCTCCGAGCAGATCGAAGACGTGATGTCCCAGCTCAACGAGATGGGCATCAATGTCGTCGACAATGAAGAGGAAGGCGAAGCCGCCGAGGAAGAGGGCGCCAAGGGCACGGCCGTCGCCGCCCGCGAAGACGGCAAGCCGCCCGTCACCAACACGCGCGAAGACGCCGACCGCACCGACGATCCGGTGCGCATGTATCTGCGCGAAATGGGCAGCGTCGAATTGCTCAGCCGCGAAGGCGAAATCGCCATCGCCAAGCGCATCGAGGCCGGCCGCGACGCCATGATCCGCGGCCTCTGCGAAAGCCCGCTCACCTTCGAAGCCATCATGGTCTGGCGCGACGAACTGCGCGAACAGAAAATCCTGCTGCGCGACATCATCGATCTGGAAGGCACCTATTCGGCCGAGATGGGCATCGTCCCGCAATCGGCGCCCGGCGTGAACGCCGACGGCCTGGTCGATCCCGAAGCCGCGAAAATCGAAATCGCCGAAGCCGAGCGCAAGAAGGCCGAAGCCGCCGCCGCGCGCGCCAAGCCGCAATTGGGTGAAGACGGCGAAGAAAAAGATCCGGGCGAAGCCGCCGCCGAAGCCGATAGCGATTCCGAGTTCGACGACGAACAGGCGATCTCGATGTCGGCGATGGAAGCCGAGCTCAAAGAGGGCGTCATGTCGACGCTCGACAATATCGCCGAAGCGTTCGGCCAATTCCGCAAGCTGCAGGAAAAGCGCATCGAGCTCCGCCTGCAGGGCAAGTCCCTGCCCGGCGCCAAGGCCGAGACCTACGACAGCGCGCAGAACACGATCATCGAAGAGCTGAAGAAGCTGAAGCTCAACAATGCGCGGATCGAGAGCCTCGTCGAGCAGCTCTACGCCATCAACCGCAAGCTCATTCAGCTTGAAGGCAAGCTGATGCGCCTCGCTGAATCCAACGGCGTGCCGCGCGGCCAATTCCTCGAAGCCTATCAGGGCCACGAACTCGATCCGAAATGGGCCGAGAAGGTCGCCGCCAAGTCGAAGGCCTGGGCCAAGTTCGTCGCCTCCGAGACCGACGAGATCGCCGACCTGCGCTCCGAAATCGGCGTGCTGGCGCAAGAGACCGGCGTGCCGATCGACGAATACCGCCGCATCGTCCACGCCGTGCAAAAAGGCGAGCGCGAAGCGCGCCAGGCCAAGAAGGAAATGGTCGAAGCGAACCTCCGCCTCGTCATCTCCATCGCCAAGAAATACACCAATCGCGGCCTGCAATTCCTGGATCTGATCCAGGAAGGCAATATCGGCCTGATGAAGGCCGTCGATAAATTCGAGTACCGCCGCGGCTACAAGTTCTCGACCTACGCGACGTGGTGGATTCGCCAAGCCATCACCCGCTCGATCGCCGACCAAGCGCGCACCATCCGCATCCCGGTGCACATGATCGAGACCATCAACAAGCTCGTGCGCACCTCCCGTCAGATGCTGCACGAAATCGGCCGCGAACCGACGCCGGAAGAACTCGCCGAAAAGCTGGGGCTCCCGCTCGAAAAAGTCCGCAAGGTGATGAAAATCGCCAAGGAGCCGATCTCGCTCGAAACGCCGATCGGCGACGAAGAAGATTCACACCTCGGCGATTTCATCGAAGACAAAAACGCGATCCTCCCCGTGGACGCCGCGATCCAGTCCAACCTCCGCGAAACCACCACCCGCGTCCTCGCCTCGCTCACCCCCCGCGAAGAACGCGTGCTCCGCATGCGCTTCGGCATCGGCATGAACACCGACCACACGCTGGAAGAAGTCGGTCAGCAATTCAGCGTGACGCGCGAGCGGATCAGACAGATCGAAGCGAAGGCTTTGCGCAAACTGAAGCACCCGAGCCGAAGCCGGAAGCTGCGGAGCTTCTTGGATAATTAGTGAGCGGCCAGGGCCTGCCGAATCGCCGCTTCATGGTCCAGCAGATGATGTGAGTAGGTCTGATCGAGCTTCGTCTCGATCAGATTTCGAAATGACGGCACATTTCCAACATGCTTCGCCAGGGCGAGCATGAATTTTCCTCGTGAGCTCGCGACCAAGTGCGTAAACAACGAGCCGGTTGCAGGCGCCAGAACGGCTTCAGCGTAGGGGTCACCGACACGAGCGATGATCATCTCAGTTTGCTCAGCTCGACGTTTACTCGATGAGCGCAACACTGTCCTGAACGCAGCAGCAGCACGTTCTTCAAACATCGTTGCAGTGCTATAGCTCGCGAGCACCGCGTCAGTGTCGGTTGAAAAACTAAGAAGCGCCCTCAGCAAAAATGCGACCCGTTCTTCTTTTGGCGACGCTGTAAAAACATAACGCGCGAACGCGGCTCTATCTGTCTCAGTAAATCGCGGCGACGCATCAATTTCATCTTCAAACTCCATGCCGTCGACGTTCTGTCCTTCAAGCTCAAGGTCCGCGCGACGAATTCCGCGATAAAAGGTTTTCGGGTTGCCACCTGCAAGTTCAGCAAGTTTGCGTACGTCCGTGGTGTCGGCCGTAAGAAGAAGGACCACTTTTTCCAGCCAGTGGGTCATCTGGTTTCTTGCGCAATGACGCTAGACAGCGTGATGACGCCAAACGGATCCTCGATCGAGTCAAATTCGAGACCCGTTTCAACAAGGCGATCGCGGATATACGAAATCGCCGCCGCCATTCGGTTCTTCTCTCCCTTCTGCCCCTTAAGAGAATCCCAGACCGTCTGATCTTTGAGAGCAAGGTCTTCGATTAGTAGGTCTTCTCGTCGGCAGCGAACCTCGACGCGAACCGCACCAGCAATCTCGTGACTACCATCGCGCTCGTCCACCAACGTCAGCCTCGGTGCTTCAGCGGCTTTCCACGGTCTTCCCACAAGCTGTTTGTTAGCGATCGGCTCAAGACGCCAACGATGATGGCCCTCGGAGGTCTGAGAGTGCGTGACGACAAAGGCCGTCACCTCGGATGTTAGCTCAACGTCAGACTTTTGTCTCACAGCTTGCGTCGCCTCAGCTGAGGCGCTCATGCTCGCCGAAGGCGCCGCTGGCGAAACGGTCACCGCAAACCCACCGCCGAGCCGGCCTTGCGCTTCTTGTGCAAACGACTTTCTGACTCTCCCTTGCGTGTCAGGCGCATCTCGCGAAACAGACATGACGTCGACAGAAATGGGTTCAAGTTCGGGCACCACAACGATCAACTCAGCCTGCCGCAAGCTCAACCGAAAACGAACTGGCGACTCCTTTTCAGCACCGATCCGCGCCGTCCCGAACACCACGTCGGCGTGAAGGTCCACTCTTCCGCCTGTTTCGGAGAATGGTTGATGCCACGCATCGACGGTGACCACGTCTGAAAAAGCTCTGGTCTTGTTATCGGAGCCGCCCGCCATCGCCAATCCTCCCGCCGGCATCCCGGACTCCCAAAACTTCGGCTTCCACGGGTCAAATCAAGGCCCCTATCGTACACTCGACGGCTCACCCGCCTTCAAAATCGCGGTCCGTACAAATCTATCTCACACCTCCGGACCCGAGCGATAATCCCTCCGTCCGCACACGGGAAATTTCTGAGACGTCCAAAACTTTGAAACGTGCTGCGGCACACAAATCGTCAGAGCCGTCATTCCGGACGCGCGCTTTGCGCGCGATCCGGAATCCAGGGGATCGTAGCGCGCGACGTCTGCCCCTGGTTTCCGGGTTCTCAGCTTCGCTGAAGCCCCGGAAGGACGAAGCGCCCGTCGTGTGCCACGCTACGCCTCCCTCGGGGGAGGCAAACATGGGCAGAGCGATCCACTTCCTGTCGAAGATCGCGGAAAATCTCAAACCAGAGCCGCCGAAAGGCAGCGGCGTTTGGCTGAGCGGCTATTGGGACGCGCGCGGCGCCTTCGATCCGGCGCAACTGCCCGGCGCCTGGATCATCCTGCACAAACCGACCAAGGCGCAGACGTCTTATCACGGCGGCGAGATCATCGAGGTGCTCGACGAACATCGACCCGAGTTCGCGCGTACCGATCGCTACATCATTCGCTATGCGTTCAATCCCGCCGCGCGCAACGTAACGTGGCCCAAAACCGGCCGCCACGACACCAACGCCTGGTGCAGCGGCCTCGTCGATTGGCCCGATGCGCCGCGCTGACGCAGCGCGGCGCATCGAAGCGCCTCACCGCCCCGCCGGCTCCACCACCAGCGCCACGAACCGCCGCACCAGCGGCAGCACCAGAAACAGCGTCGGCAGCGCGATCAGCCACGAGGCTAGCCACGCTGTCGGCCAAGCGGAAAAGAACTCCGCGCTCGGCCCCAAATTCTTCACCGTCGCCACGGCCGAGACGATCATCGACATGACAATCGAGAGCGCCACCGGCATGACGATTCCCGCGTAGCGCGCCGGCAAACGGCGCGAGCCCGAATGAGTTTGAGACATACATCTACTCCTTGTTGTGAAACTGCATTGCTCATTGAAAGACGAGAAGGCGCGCCAGGCCGGCGCAATAGAGCCCGAGGCCGAACAGCGCGTGCGTGATCAGGCTGCGCTGGCGCGCGACGCTTGGATCGGGCGTGCGCGAGGCGAAGAACCCCGCGCCCATGCCGGGCTGCATGATGAGAAACGGCGCAAGCACCGTACCGACGCCGATCAGCATCGCCGGCATGAAGCGCGGCTGATCCGCCCAGCCGGGAAACGCCAGCAGCAGCAGCGCAGCGTAGCCGACGCCGATGAGATAATGCGCACCCCAGCCGATCAGCGCCTCGCCTGCGACCGGCGCAGCCTGCGCAATCGCCTCATGCGACTTGCGTCCGCGCGCGGCGTGCGCCAGCCAGCGGCCGACCAGGCCATAGTCAGGAGACGGCGCGCCGAGCCGGGCCCGCACCACCGACGCGAGATCCATGAACGCCGTAGCGCCGGCGCCGATCACGATCGCGTTCAACATAAAGCGCCTCCATCTCTTGCAAAGCCATGTCCGGATGCTACGACTTCAAGTTCACTTGAGGTCCAGATGAATTTTCCGGATATCGCCGAGGTCGCCCAGCGCACTGGCGTGCCCGCATCCACGCTGCGCTTCTATGAGGAGAAGGGCCTCATCGCGTCAGTGGGGCGAAAGGGCCTTCGGCGCCAGTTCGACGCCGCCGTGTTCGAACGCTTGGCGCTGATCGCGCTGGCGCGGGCCGCCGGCTTTTCGTTGGAGGAGATCGCGGCCCTGTTTGCGCCCGAGGGCCGGCCTCAGATCAATCGGCAGGCGCTCTCGGCGAAGGCGGACGAACTCGACCGCACCATTGTTCGCCTCCGGGCAATGCGAAACGGCCTCCGCCACGCCGCCGTCTGCCGCGCGCCCAGCCACTTCGAATGCCCCACCTTCCGCAGACTGCTCGCCGCTGCGGCTGCCGGCGCCATCCGCGCACCCGAAACCAGCGCGCAAAAGCGCGCTGCGCCCAAAAGCGGCCGGAGAAGGAAGACGTAGACGCAAGAGTCGAACCCTCTTGCGCAATCTATCCGACACTTTTCGACCGCTAAGTCTTTGGCCGCAAACACAAAGCAAAGAAACTTATCCGCCCCCTCCAGACCTGGCGTATAATGCATGCGCTCTCACACGAGAGGATTTCGAAGAGCTCCGAAGCTTTGAAATGTGAGCGCATCGACCGGCGCGGCAGGCGTCGCTTCGATGGAAGTCTGAGGCAACTCGAACGCCCATCGTTGAGGAAGTCCGCGGACGCGGGATGTCGAGAGGGCCTTCACAGAAGGTACGACGCATCTTCGGGTTCGTAGGACGAAGCGAACGAGGTCTGCATTGCCTGCGGGGCGTGAAACCGCAGGGTCCAGAGTTTTTTCGGAAAACTCTGACGCGCTGAACCGGCTCATGGCCATAAGGAGCCAAGGCCCCTGCGTGCTCTGTGCGTTGGTGAGCCACAAACTCCTGGTCGCCAATCCGGGACAAACGGCCGATCCGGGGCGCGTTCGACGCGCAGCGTTGTTCGAGCGATCGAGCATCGCACACTAGGCACTACCCCAGCGCGTCCGACGCGCCCCGCCTCTCATTAGGGGCAGTAGGCAGTGGGCAGTAGGCAGTAGAAATTTTGAGCACCGGTGTCCGCCGGCGCACCAACGCGCCTATTGCCTGCTGCCCACTGCCTACTGCCTCAAGCGCGCGCAGCGCGCGCTCATGGCGTCGTCTGCTGCTGTTGCTGCGGGTCGCCGCCTTGTCCGGGCGGGGTTTCGCCGGTCGTCGCCGAGCCGCGTCCGCCTTCGGCGCCCGGCGATGTCGTCGTCTGCTCGCCGATCTGGCTCGGATAGGTGTTGCCGAGATCGCTCTGCGGCAGCGGCGTGTCGCCGGTTTCGGTGATCGCGTCCGGCACATCGGCGGGATCGGCGTCGGTCTGGTCGTCGCTGCAGGCCGCGAGCGCGCTCGCAGCCAGCGCGGCCAAAGCAAGGTGGAACTTCATGTTCGACGTCCTGGGCTCATTTCTGGCGCGGAGACCGATCTCCGCGGGAACTCATGAGCGTCAACGCGCGCCGCGCGCTCCGGGTTCGCGTTCCAGCGCCTCAGCGGATCTCGAGCACCGAATTCTGCGGCGGCGCGACCGCTTCGCTCGATTGATTGAAAGCAAGCATGCCGACCAGCAGTTCGAGCACGGTGCCGGACATGTCGCCGTAAGCGCCGGTGCGGCACGCTTCGAGATCGCCTTCGACGTAGCAAAACCGGTCGTTCGGCGCGCCGGCCGAATAGCGCCGTCCCGCATACGTCACCGTCGCCGCATAGCTGCGCTCGGTTTCGTCATTCGCTTCGACGATACGGAAAAGCGGCGCACGTTCGTCGGCCCAGAGCGGCATGCCGGGCGCGGTGACGCCGAGACGCGCCGCGCGCTCGCCTTGCCCCGCGCCCCGCGCATGCGGATCGGGACGCATCAAGTGCCCGACATAATAGATCACATCGTCGAGCGACCGCAGCGCCATCAGGTAGCGCTGATCGCCGACGACGATCTCGACCGGACAGGAGGGATCGGCCTCTCTCGGCGGCGCCGCGCGCGTCTGCTGCGCCGGCTCCGAACCCGGCGCGACATAAACCGCGAACGCCCCGCAGCGTCCGTCCGCCGGCGTCGGCGCGGCGATGCGTTCGGCGCGCGAAAGCTCGAGCGCCAGCTGGCGCATCGCCAGCACGAAGGCGCAACCGCCTTCGTCGCGCCCGCCGCTGCAATCCTCGGAGATCGTGCCCGGCGTGTTGCGCAGATCGCGCGCCGCGCCGCCGTCCGCGGGCATGATGCGCACGCGATCGACCAGCAGCATCAGCAGCAGATCCGGATTCCAGCCGGAGTCCCAATAATACCGGAACACCAACGGATCGGTCGGCCGCAGCACGAGATTGGCGAACTCCTGCGTCGCGAACGGCGCGACCGAAAAATCCGGCGCCTGCGGTCGCGAGCGCTCGAAGCCGAACTCGCCTTCGCCCCAGCTCTCGCCGATCTGATCGAGCGCGACGCCGCCAACGGTGATCGAGGCGCCGCTAGAGCCGCCGGTCTGGGTGAAGCCGCTCATCGAAGTGTATTGGCGCGGCTGGCGGTCGGCCGCGCGCATGACGTTCAAAAGCACCTGCGCGGTGATGGTCCCGCGATAGGCCTCGTTGAAGGCGATGGCGTCGTCGACGATGCGGCGCGCCGTCGCCTCGCGGCGGCGCTGCTGATGCGCCTCGCTGACGGCGCAGGCGGCGAGCCCCAGCGCCAGCACCAGACAAGCCAAACCGCGCGCGAACCGCATCTTCCCCTCCGCAGCGCCGAGCCTTCCGCCAGCACGGCGCGCTTGGCAAGCGGGCGCCCACGGCCGCATGTCCGCTGCTCGCGCCATGCGCGAACTTCGGCGGCTGCGAATGTGTTAGCCTCGCGAGGATTGGAGAGAGCGCCCGTCCATGTCCCGCTTCCTGATCGTTCTCGGGATCGTCATTCTGCTCGCCGGCCTCGCCTGGCCTTGGCTGTCGAAGCTCGGCCTCGGGCGCCTGCCTGGCGACATCGTCGTCCGCCGCGAGGGCTTCAGCTTCTATTTCCCGATCGTCACCAGCTTGCTGCTGAGCGTGCTGCTGTCAGCTTTGTTCTGGCTGTTCCGGCGCTAGGCGCGGCCGCCCGCCGGTTACCAGCTATAATTGAAACTGATGCTGACGCGCGCCTTCTTGGCGTTATTGGGCGGCACTTCGTGGCGGACGAAGCTCTCCCACATCAGCACGTCGCCGGCCTTCGGCTGAACGTAGACGAAGCTGCGCTCGCTCTCCGGCGCATCCTCGCGCCGCGGCGGCGCCGCCATCATCAGCGGCAGGCGCGGGTCTTCCAGCTTCAGCGCCGAGGCGCCCGGCGGCGTCTCGACGTAGTACGTCCCGCTCAGCACCGAATGCGGATGAATATGTCCCGTGTGCGCCCCGCCCGGCTCGAGCACGTTGATCCAGATCGAATCCAGTTTCAGCCGCCGCCCGCCAAGCTCGAGATGGAGCACGCGCGCGAATTTCGTCGCGTGCTTATCCAACACCCCCTTGAGTGCGTGTATGTTCGGATCGCGCTTGGCCAGATCGTTCAACGAGGCATAGGAGGTGTAGCCGCGATAGCCTTTTTCCTTGCTCCACGCCTGTCCCGCTTCGTCCTCCGCCGCGATGGCGCGGCACGAGGCGAGCAGCGCGCGATTGTCCACCCCCTCCACCGCCGCCCGGTAGAGCTTGGTGACGAACAAGGGCGCGATTTCACTCATCCGCGCCGCTTACGTCGCCGCGCGGATGAGGCGCAATCGCTTTCGCCAGCGCGCACAGAAAAGCGCTCCCGCCGCGAAGCGGGAGCGCCAGGGAGAACGTGTTTCGCGGGAGGCAAAAACACGTTGGGCAAACTCGAGGGAGGAGTTTACTCGGTTGCGGCGGCGGGTTGCGCCGAAGCGGTCTGGATGGCCGGGCTGATCGAGGCGATCGTCACTTCACCGCGATTGCGGGCGACGTCGCAGCGGACGTTCTGCAGGTCGCCGTCGCGCCAGACATCGAGTTCGACGCGGATCGAAGTGCCGCGGACGCGAACCTGGTCGAGGCGCACGTCGGCGATGTCGAGGCCGGCTTGCGAAGAGACTTCGGCGCGGCAGAGGCGGATCGCCTCGGTGCGGTCGCTCACGTCATCCGCGGCGGCGACGCCGGGGATCGCGAAAGCGGCCAAAGCCATGGCGGACATAAGAAAATTCTTCATTGTACCCTCCGGGGAGATGAGGCGACCGGCCAACTATGACGACCGGTCTATATTTTCCATATCACTAGACCGGTCGTCATACAAGTGATATCTTCGTGTCCATGGCTAGAGTTTCATCCGCGCGCGAGGACATGCTGTCGGCCGCCGTCGAGCTGTTCCGAGAGCGCGGCTACGAGGGCGTCGGCGTCGCCGAGCTGCTTTCCAAATCCGGCGCACCGCGCGGCTCGCTCTATTTCCACTTCCCTGGCGGCAAGGAGCAGATCGGCGCCGAAGTGGTCGCCCGCGTCGGCGCCGTCGTCGCGGCCCGTTTTCGCGAACTTCACGAAAGCGGCGTCGACATCGACACCTTCATCGAGCGCGTGTTCAAGACAACGGCGAAGGAATGCAAGGAGCGCCAGTACAAGGCGTCTTGCCCGATGGCGGCGATCGCCACCGGTTTCGGCAACGACAATCCCAAGCTCGCCGCCGCCGTCCGCACCGCCTTTTCGTCATGGGAAGCGGAGATGCGCAACGCCGCGCAGGCGCGCGGCATGAGCGAAGCCGACGCCACCGTGTTCGCTTCGGCCATGCTGGCGGCGATGGAAGGCGCCTTCGTCACCTCCAAGGCGCTGGAAAGCTCGGCGCCGCACAAGAACGCCTCGCGCGCCATCCAGGCGCTCGCGGCGGCGCTCATGCCGCACTAGGCGCGCTCGATCGCCGCCGCAAAGCAGCCGCGCCGGGCGTAATGCGCGTGAATGTAGGCCACGTCCGGATTGGAGAAAAAGCGCTCGATCAATGCCGCCGCGTCCTTGCCGTCCGCCAAATCCGCTTCGATCATCATATGCTGCGCACCGAAACCGCGCAGCGACAACGTACGCCGCGCCAAGGCGGGCGCAATTGCGTTCAGATAATTGGCGCGCTTCGTCGTCTCGCGCACGAAGATCGGCCCCTGCTGACGGTACGGCGTGTCGGCAGGCTGATGCGTGTGATTGAGCAGGATCACGGTTTCGCCAACCGCGGCGTCGTCGAGCGCAATCCGGCAAGGCGCGGCGTGTTCGCTTTCGACGCGGATGCGCCGGGCGCCTTTCGCTTCCAGCGCCTCGTCGGTCAGAGCATGCAGGTCCGCGAACAGCGCCGCTTCAAGTCCAACGATGCGAAATCCCATGGCAACTCTCCTGAGGCCGATACTGCCTGTTTCGGCGCCGCAGCGCTGGCCGGTTTCGGACCTTGTGCTAAGCAAATCCCGATGCGCCTCAACCAGATCACCGCGGCCGCGACCGACCTCGACCGATCGATCGCGTTCTACCAGCTGCTGGGCCTGCGGCTGATCGTGAAAAGTCCCCACTACGCACGCTTCGAGCTGCCGCGCGGCGAAGCGACGTTTTCCTTGCATGCGGCCGACGGCCCGATCCCGCGCGAGAATGCGCCGCAACTCTATTTCGAGTGCAATGACGTCGACTTCGAAGTGCGGCGCCTCAGACAGGCCGGCGTCGTCATCGAACGCGCGCCGGCGATGCAAAGCTGGCTCTGGTACGAGGCATGGCTGCGCGACCCAGCCGGCAACGCAATCTGCCTCTACAATGCCGGCGACAATCGCCGCTATCCGCCCTGGCGCAGCGATCCTGCGCCTGACGCGAAGAACCTGCATCTCGTCATCCGCGACGGCGAATATTGGGCGGTCGTGAAAGCAGACGGCGAAGAAGCATGGCGTTCGCTGCAGGCGCGCTACGGCGACTACAAGGCCTCGCTCGGCCCGTTCGATCTATATGCACTGCTCGCGCTGCTCGAAGCGGATTGGCCGGATCTCTATCTCGCACATGAGCAAGCCATCCGCACTTTCGCTGCGGCCGACGAGCAGACCATGGAATTCTAGAAATCGCCCGGCCCGAGTTGAAACATCGACGCCAGACCTATCGTGCCGACGAAGGCAATCACGGCCAGAATCGCCAGCGCCCCGATCACCAACAGCACCAGGGCGCCGATCCAGGCGACACGCGCCATCGTCAGCGCCGTTTCATCGCCCTGCGCCCGCGCTTGATTGGCGCCGATCACGCCCAGCACGAACGCAGCGATTGTCGGCACGAGCGGAATGATGAAGCCGAGCGCAAGACAGCCCAGCGCCACCGCGCTCAGCACGAAGGACGAAGAATGCGATTGGCTGACGCTCGCGGCGCCGCCCGGCACAGCGAACACGCCGCGCGCCTGGCCGCCCTCTTCCATGAAGTCGACGACCTGGCCGGCCACCGGCGTTCCTGTCGAGCGCCATTCGCTCAGTGGAAAGTCGAGCCGCCGGTCGTCGACCGCGAGCAGGACGCCGCGGCCATCGTGCACGCCGAGAATTGTTCCACGCATCGTGCTGTTTTGTCCCACCCGGCGCCGCAGCTCAAGCCCGACAGGCCCTTGCCCTCGCGACGCAGCTTCGCTTCAACGGCGCCATGCAGCAGCTGATCGAAGGATATCGGGTCTACCGCAGGACGCGCTGGCCGGAACTGCAGAGCCTGCATCGGGAGCTCGCGGAGCGCGGCCAATCGCCCAAGACGCTGGTGATCGCCTGCGCCGACAGCCGGGTCGATCCGGCCACGATTTTCAACGCCGGGCCGGGCGAGCTCTTCGTCGTGCGCAACGTCGCCAATCTCGCGCCGCCGTTCGAGGACACGCCGGGGCGCCACGGCGTCAGCGCAGCGATCGAGTTCGCAGTGCTGCAGCTCAAGGTGGAAACCATATTGGTGCTTGGTCACGCGCAATGCGGCGGCGTCGCCGCCGCGCTACAGGATCGGCCGCGCGATCCGGCGTCGTTCCTGGACACCTGGATCGGCCTCCTCGACTTGGCCAAATCCCGGATCGAACCGAGCTGTGAACATCCGCACACCGCGCTCGAATACGAGTCCATCCGGGTCACGCTGGAGAACCTCGAGACTTTCCCGTTCGTGGCCAAAGCCGTGCGGGAGCGCGGCCTTAAGCTTGTCGGCGCCCGCTATGGGGTAGCCGACGGCAGCCTCGAACTGCTGGATGCAGCTACCGGTCGGTTCGAACCGGTGGTTTGACGCGAATTCACCCCATTTCTAGGCGATCCCCGTACCGCGGCGCCATGTTCCATGCTATGCGCCAATTCGGGACCTAAGAGCCGGGGGCGCAGGAGACGTCATGGCGGACGTACTCATCGTTTGTGTCCGCGAGGACGAGCCTCAAGCGAAGGCCCTCGCAGAAATGTTCGAAGCGGCCGGTTTTTCGATCGGCGGCGCGCCCTCCAATGACGCGGCGCTGCGATCGAGCGGCGCCGGCGTCGTGGTGTGGTCGCAAGCCTCGATCCGTTCGCGCCCCTTTCTCGATGCGGCCCAGCGCGTCATCAACGCGAACAAGGCCATCGTCGCGAGCCTGATTGAGCCGCCGCCGCCGTCGAGCATCGGCAATTCACCGGCGTTCGATCTCTCCCATTGGGATGGCGATCCCAACGATCCCTCGCTCGATCCGCTGTTCTTTGCGGTCGACCGGATGGTGAATTCGGCCCGCGTCGGCGCGCCAGCGCAGGACGTTTACGAGCCGGCCGAGCCTGTGCAGCGCGCGGCGGCGCGTCCGGCCCCCGCGCCGGCGCCTGCGCCGCAGCCGGCGTTCCGGGCCCCGCCGCCTGCGCCCGAGCCCGCGCCCGATCCGCTCGGCACCGAGGCCGAGCACTGGCGCGCCATCCGCGACAGCCGCAATCCGACGGACTTCATGGACTATCTCGCGCGCTACGGCGCGCAGGGCGCGTTCGCAGAAGTGGCCGAGCTCCGCCTCAAGCAGCTCACGGCCGAGCCCGCGCAGCGCCCAGCGCCAACGCCCCGCCCAGCGCCTACGCCGCGCCCCGAGCCGCGGGCCGAAGCGCCGCGCCGCGAAGCCGCGCCGCCGCCGCGCCGTCCTGAACCGCCGCCGCGGCGGGCCGAAGCCTTGCCGCCGCCGCGCCGCGCCGAAGCGCCGCCGCCGCGGCGCATGCCGCCGCCAGACCGCACGTACGATCGCGCCGATCTGCGCGATCCGCCGCGCGAAGGGGGGGCGCTGCGCGCCTTCATCCTCATCGCGCTGCTAGGCGGGGCGGCGCTCGCCGGCGGGCTCTATTTCGGCGGCGGTCTGGGCGACCAAGCCAATGCGCCGCAAGAACAGACACAAGATCTCGGCGGCTCGGCGCCGCTCGACGTGCCGAGCGAAGTGCCGCTCGAACCCACCGGCGCCGATGCGCTCGACGAGCCGCCGCCGCAGCCGATCCAGGTTGCAACGCGCGTCGATCCGCCCGCGCCAGCGCCGACGCGCGAACGGGAAGTCGAGCGCACTCAGCCTCAGACGCCGGCTTCGACGACGACAATCTCCAGCCCGCGCAGCGGCCCGATTTCGCTGACGCCGGGCGCCAGCTCGACGCAACCGGGTTCATCCGGCGGCTCAAGCACCGTTGTGCCGCTGTCGCCGCCGACGGCGCCGCCGCAAAGCGGGCCGACACAAGTGGCGTCGACGCCCGTACGGCCGACTGAATCGCGCGCCGCTGCGCCGCCGGGCACGGTGCGATGGGCGCAGCGCCCATCCGCGCGCCGCATTTCCGACCTCTACCCGCAGCGTGCGCTCCGCCAAGGCGTGGGCGGCCGGGTGACGATGGATTGCGTGGTGCAGCCCTCGCTCGAAGTGACCTGCAGCATCGCTTCGGAATCGCCCGCGGGCGAAGGCTTCGGCCGCGCCGCGCTGAGCGCCTCCAGCTCCTACCGCGCGAGCCCGACGCTATCGAATGGCCAGAGCGCGGTCGGCGCGCGCACGCGCATCGCCGTCAGCTTCCAGGCGCCGCAATAAGTCCGGGTCAAGCGATCAGCGCGTCAGGCGCAGCGAGCCAATTCCGGTGCCGATGGTGCTGAACGCCTCGGAGAGTTCAGCAGCGCTGTCGGCGCGGAAGAAGTGCTCCTGACTGGTGGCGCACGCTCGCATCATGTTCACGGTTGCAGAGTCGGTCTCGCGGAAGATGACCGTGTAAATCTCGATGCCGGCGTTCTTGATGTTGGTGCACAGCTGCGCCTGGCGGTTGTTCACGTAGGTGACGTAGCTGTTCGAGGAATTGATGTTGCGGCGGAACTGCGAGGGCAGCACGCCATGCAGCACGCCGAACAGCAATTGTGTGATCAGATTGCCGCTGGCGTGGTTGCGCCAAAAGCCCATGTAATTGTAGGCCGAGTAGTCGCCTTCCATCACCGCGTCCGTGCCGACATTGGTGTTCTCGCCGTCGGACATCAGCACGATCACTTTGCGCACGTCCGGGCCGTACGGCGCGCCTTCGGTGAATGGCGCTGTCGGCGACAGCACGCGCCAGCCCCAGGCCAAACCTTCCGCCTGATTGGTGCCGCCGCCCATCCAATGCTGCATCGCCGCGATATTCGACTGGATCGTCGCGTCGTTCGAGGTCAACGGCACGATCGGCGTCGGGCAGCCGCGGTTCGGTCCGCGCGTATCGGGCGCGCTGTCGTCGACCGAGGCGCTGCCGCCGCGATACTTGAACACGTTGAAAAAGCGAGCTTCGCGTCGGGCCTGATGCGACGTGCCGTCGTTCGACGACATCGTGACGATGACCGTTTGCGTGGACGGCGGCGCCCCATTTGCGTTTTGGACGATGGCCCTCGTCGCTGAGCGCAGATCACCCGGTGTGTCGCTCAGATAGGATTGGTTGTTGTTCCGATAGTTGGGTTGCGTGGTGTTGTTGGAGCTGCCCTGCCCCGCCGTGCCGCCAGTGTCCATCCAGAAGTACGGCACGAACATGGTCGCGGGGGTCGCCGGGTTCGGAGCGGCGTCGGAGATATCGTAGGGCTCGGGGCGCGCTTCGACGCAGCCTTTCCAGTCGACGTTCGAGATGAGATCGAACAGCGTGAAGTGATTGACGCCGTCACTGGGCGTGAATGCATAACAGCGGCTGCCGTCGCGGCTCCAGGTGACGCGGTACGGGCCCGTATACGCTTCACTCCCGCCGGTGTTCGGATTGTCGAAATACGGCAGGTTGGAAAGCGCTTCGCAGTTCGATCCCGTGAACAGGTGGTTCGAGGTCTCGTTGCCGGTGGTGTTGCGGTCACGGAAGCCGATCATGCGGTCTTCGAGGATTTCACCGTTGAGAGGCGCCGTGCCGGCCTCGTCCATCCAAGCCCGATGACTCTGCTGATTGCCGATATTGACCTGCGCCACGAACGGCACCAGCGCGACGCGCACGGTGTCGCCGTCGAGCCGCAGCAGATCGTCGGCGAGATCGGAGGCGGCGTCGCGCAGCGCCTGCATGTCGTTCGCCATCGAGCCGGTGTTGTCGAGCACCAGCGCGACTTCGATCGGCGGGCTCGCGTTGGCTTGCGCCTCGGCGGAGGCGGCCAGAGTCCAGTCCTGATTGTTGATGATGCGCGCCAGAGAAAGCGGCATCGGCATGCGGGCGGTGACACGGTGGCCGCCCTCTTCCAGTTCGACGACATCAAAGTGTACGTTCTGGGCCAAATCGCCCATCTCGCCGTCGAAGAAGGCGCGCGCGGCCGCGGTGCGCTGGGCCATGGTCAGATTGGAGCTGCGCTCCGCCACCAGCGCCGCGCCGTCGATCGCGTTCTGCATCTGCGATCGGATCGCCTGGGCGCGCGTGAAATCCACGGTGATGCCGATGAGGCCCACCAGCACCGCCCCCATCAACGCCCACATCATCGCGACGTTGCCGGTGCGGTCAGTCAGCATCTGCTTTGCAGATCGACGCCGGCGCAGCTTGCCCGAGCCCATGCCCATTCTCCCGAATGAGCACCCTAACGCAAAGTTATTAACACCCTTACGCCGGCGTATGGTGAAGCAATTGTTGCTATCGTGTGATGCGCAGCTGCGAGATCGAAGCGGCGATGGCGTCGAAAGCGGCGATCAGTTCGTTACCGTCGTTACTGATATAGGCGTGCTCCGAGCTGGTTGCGCATTCCTGCATCAGGTCGACGACATTCTGGTCGCTGCCGATCTCGAAACCGACTGTGTAGATAATGACGCCGGCGTCCTTCATTTCTTCGCAGAGCTCCTCGGCCTGATCGAAAGGATCGCCGTTGGTCGCGTCGCAATTGATGCGTTCGGACGCCGAGCCTGCGCCATTGTTGGAGTCGCGGCTGATGACGCCATTGCAATAGCCGGTGTTGAAGGCGCCGTCTGTCATCAGCACGACGATCTTCAAGGTCTCCGGCGCTGTGTAGGCGGCGCCCTGCGATCCCGCCGGGAAGAGCGAGGCCCATCGCGGCGAGATCATGTACCAGCCCCAGGCGAGGCCAATGTGGCCTGCAGTCGAGCCTGCTGCCTGGAACGAAGAAATGCGCGAATTTAGCAGAGTGCGGTCCGTCGTCAGCGGCGTGATCGTGGCGCTTGGGCAAGGATTGGCGCTGCTGGGGTAGTTGGTCCCAACCGGCGCGGCGGCTGGCGCCGCATCGGTGTAGGCCTCCGCGCCGAGCCGCTCGCTCACGCAAGTGCTGACGCGGAAGATCCGTTGCGCACCGTTGTAAGCGTTGTTGAACGCATTGTATTCGCAGCCGGAGACGACGCAGTACGCATCCCCACCCGAACTAAAGGCGCTGTAGTTCGTGTGCGTACCCTGCAGGGTGAACGTGTCGCCGGTGACGGCGGTGATCGTGTAGATGTTGCTGTTCAGCTGCGTCATGCCGCCGACATTGCGGAAATAGACGCGGGCATTGACGCCAAAATTGTGGTCGTTCTCGGTGGTGACGACGACGGAGCAGGTTGCGTTGAAACAGCGGCGGAAACGGCCGCCCGATGAGTATTCGCTGTAACCGCTGCTGTTGACGCCGGCCAGACGAAAGTTGTTCGCGGTCACGTTGGAGACCGTGAAGATGCGGTTGTTCACCTCCGTCATGCCGCTGACGTTCCAGAAGTACACCGTGTCGCCGTTCGACAGTCCGTGCCCGTTCGACGTCACGACCGCGGGGTTGGCGCGCGTGATGGCGGAAATGTTGCGCGTGACGCCGTCGTTCCAGGCGGCGTTCTCTATGTCATGGGCGCCGACAATCGCGCCGCGCGCGGCGTCGGCGTACGTTCCCGCGTTGACGCCCATCGAATAGGGAACGAGGGCGACCTTGGAGTAGTACGGTGTCTGCTCGTCGCGGACGACGGTGTTCACCAGATTGGTCGCCGCGGTGCGAAGGTCCGAAATACGCGTGCCGGACATGGAGCCGGTCACGTCCAGCACCAGAGCGATTTCGAGATTGTTGCCGCTGCGCTCGGCTTCGGAGACGACGTTGAGCGTCCAGTTCTCGTTGTTGACGATGCGCGCGAGGCTCATCGGCATCGGCATAGTCGCCGTGACCTCGACTTCATTGTCGCCAAGATCTCGGATCGTCAGGGTCGCGTTCTGCGCATGCGCCCCCATTTCGGCGTCAAAAAAAGCGCGCGCTGCATCGTGGCGCTGCGCTTCCGTCTGGGCGTCGCCGCGCGCGGCGGCGAGCGCCGCCCCATCAACGGCGTTCTGCATCTGCGCGCGCAACGCCTGGGCGCGCGTGAAATCGACAGTGAGTCCGACCAGGCCCACGAGCACGGCGCCCATCAGCGCCCACATCATGGCGACGTTGCCTGAACGACCTCGCGCGAAGGCGCGGCAGGGTGACTGGCGGTTAAGCATTTTCACGCCCAAAAACTGAGACTTAGCGTCGCTGTTTTGCGGCGATCGCCGTTAAGACCTTCTTTGGAAACGAGGTGAACGGCTCCGATTTCGCTTGCGGTAAGCGCTTTTGCGCTATTATGATGATATCACTTTGATGGCACCGGGAAGGTATGTCATGACCGCTCAAGCGCTCAATCACACGCAGGAACGACGGGCCACGACTTCGAACGGCGGGCTCATTCTGGTGATCCTGCTCGTTCTGCACGGCTGGTTCATCTGGGGCCTGATCGCCTCGATCGGGGCGGCGGAGGCCGGCGCCGACCCGGGCTACAGCATCATCGCCTATGCGCTCGGCCTGACGCTCGCCGCCTTCGCCCTCGCCGGCTTCTATACGCTGCAGCCGAACGAGGCGGCCGCCATCACCCTCTTCGGCAATTACAAGGGCACCGACCGCACGCCGGGCCTGCGCTGGATCATCCCCTGGTACGGCCGCAAGAAGATCAGCCTGCGGGTGCGCAACGTCACCGGCGAGAAGCTCAAGGTGAATGACAAGCGCGGCAACCCGATCGAGATCGCCGCCGTCGTGGTGTGGCGGGTGACCGATACGGCGCAGGCCTTGTTCGACGTCGATGAGTACCAGACCTTCGTCGATATCCAGATCGAAACCGCCGTGCGCGAGATCGCCTCGCACTTCTCCTACGATCAGGCCGAACATGACGAGCCGACGCTTCGCGGCGACGCCGACCAGGTCTCGGCCCTGCTGCGCGAGAAATTGCAGGAGCGCGTCTCCGTCGCCGGCGTGGTCGTGGACGAGAGCAAGCTTTCCCACCTCGCCTACGCGCCGGAAATCGCCAGCGCCATGTTGCGCCGCCAGCAGGCGGAAGCCGTGCTCGCCGCCCGCCGCTACATCGTCCAAGGCGCGGTGGAGATGGTGCAGCATGCGCTGGAACAGCTCAGCGAACGCGAGATCGTCGTTCTAGACGACGAACGGCGGGCGACCATGGTGTCGAACCTTCTGGTCGTGCTCTGCGGCGATCGCGACGCCCAGCCGGTGGTGAACGCGGGCTCTCTCTACCAGTAGGACTGTGGCATCCGAACGCAAAGCCTTCGCGCTGCGTCTCGACCCAGCGCTCCACGACGCCATCGCTCGATTGGCGAATGCGGAATTGCGCAGCGTGAACGCAGAAATCGAGTTTCTGCTGCGCGAAGCGCTGAAGGCGCGCGGCGTGAAGATCGAGCCGAAGCGGGCCGACCAAGACGGGGGTGAGTGATGTCGACGACGAAGAAGTCCGCGATCTTCCTGGCGGTCGCGTTCGCCATCAGCTGGGCGATCACGATCGGCGGCCATTATGCGGGCCTGAAGGAGTCGCTCGGCTTGGCTGGGCCGATCCTCCTGCTGAGCGCGATGATGACGGGGCCGGCGATCTCGGCGCTGATCTGCGCTTTCGCGTTCGAAAAGGGCCGCCGCGTCGATGCGCTCGGACTGCGCTTCAGGCCGAACATCTGGTGGCTGCTGGCCTGGGCGATTCCGATCGCGCTCGCGGCGGGCTCAGTCGTCCTCACCCTCGTGCTGTCCGACCGCACCTTTGTCGACATTGGCGAAGCGAGCCGGCAGGCGGCCGAGGCGCAAGGGCAGGATTTTTCGCAAATGCCGCCCTGGCTCACGAGCTCCGCCTTCATCGTCATCCTGGCGATCACGCTCGGCGCCCTCATCAATGCGCCGATCCTCACCTTCACCGAGGAGCTCGGCTGGCGCGGCTACCTGCACGATCTATGGCGGCCGTTCGGCTTCTGGCGGGCCTCGCTCGGCACGGGGTTCGTCTGGGGACTGTGGCACGCGCCGGCGATCTTCTTCTACGGGCTGAACTATCCCGACAACGCCGCGCTCGGCATCGGGCTCTTCACGCTCTTCTGCATGCTGCTGTCGCCGATCCTGACGCTGGTGCGCGACCGCGCCGGTTCCGTGTGGGCCGCGGGCATCTTCCACGGCGCCTTCAACGCGGTCGGCGGCCTCACGCTCGGGATGGTGAGTGAGCCGATCTTCCCGTGGAACGGCATTGTCGGTATCGGCGGCTTTCTGGCGCTGGCGATTGGCGTCGGCGCCGTCTTCCTGATGCAGCGCAACGCGAGAGCGCCGGCCGCGCAGGCTGCGACCTGATGCCGTGATCCGCGGGCGGCGGGGCGGGCTTGTCCGCCCGCGCCCCTTCCAGTAAGCACGCGCGATCCCCTCTTGGATCGATTCTGAGCCGCTGAAAGCGGGCGGAGACGCATGCCGAAACGCACCGACATCAACTCGATCCTGATCATTGGGGCCGGGCCGATCATTATCGGCCAGGCGTGCGAGTTCGATTATTCCGGCGTGCAGGCGGTCAAGGCGCTGAAGGCTGAGGGCTATCGCGTCATTCTGGTGAACTCGAACCCGGCCACGATCATGACCGATCCGGGCCTGGCGGATGCTACCTATATCGAGCCGATCACGCCGGAGATGGTCGAGAAGATCATCGAGGCGGAAAAGCCCGATGCGATCCTGCCGACGATGGGCGGCCAAACAGCGCTGAATTGCGCGCTCACTCTGGAACGCACGGGCGTGCTGAAGAAGCACGACGTCGAGATGATCGGCGCCAACGCCGACGTGATCGAGAAGGCCGAGCACCGGCAGAAATTCCGCGACGCGATGGACAAGATCGGGCTCGAAAGCCCGCGCTCGCGGCTGTGCAACACGATGGAAGAGGCGCTCGCCGCGCTCGAGTACGTGCAACTCCCCTCAATCATTCGCCCGTCGCTGACGCTCGGCGGCCTTGGCGGCGGCGTCGCTTACAATCTCGAGGAGTTCAAAGAGATCATCGAGCGTGGCCTAGCCGCCTCGCCGATCACCGAAGTGCTAGTCGAAGAGTCGATCATCGGCTGGAAAGAGTACGAGATGGAAGTCGTCCGCGATCGCGCGGACAACTGCATTATCATCTGCTCGATCGAGAACATCGATCCGATGGGCGTGCACACGGGCGATTCCATCACCGTGGCGCCGGCGTTGACGCTGACCGACCGCGAATACCAGATCATGCGCAACGCGAGCATCGCCGTGCTGCGCGAGATCGGCGTCGAAACCGGCGGCTCAAACGTGCAGTTCGCGGTGAACCCACAGACCGGCCGCATGGTCGTGATCGAGATGAACCCGCGCGTGTCGCGGAGCTCGGCGCTGGCGTCGAAAGCGACGGGCTTTCCGATCGCCAAGGTCGCGGCCAAGTGCGCGATCGGCTACACGCTCGACGAGATCGCCAACGACATCACCGGCGGGGCGATGCCGGCGAGTTTCGAGCCGACGATCGATTATGTCGTCACCAAAATCCCGCGCTTCGCGTTCGAGCGCTTCGCCGGCAGCGACACGACGCTGACGACCAGCATGAAGAGCGTCGGCGAAGCGATGGCGATCGGCCGGACGTTCCAGGAATCGCTGCAGAAGGCGCTGCGCTCGCTCGATACGGGCCTAGTCGGCCTCGACGAAATCGCCATCGAAGGCGCAGCCGACGAGGACCAGGGCCGCGCGGCCGTGCGCGCACGGCTGGTCACGCCGAAGGCCGATCGCCTGCTCGTGGTCGCCGAAGCTTTGCGCCGCGGCCTCAGCGTCGAAGAAATCTGCGCCGCCTCGCACTTCGATCCGTGGTTCGTGCGCCAAATCGCTGAAATCGTCGCGACGGAAGCCGATGTCCGCGCCAACGGCTTGCCAAAAGACGCCGCGGCGTTTCGCGCGCTCAAGGCGCAAGGCTTCTCTGACGCGCGCCTCGCCAAGCTCACCGGCCAGCGCGAACGCGACGTCCGCGCGGCGCGCCGCAAACTCGGCGTCAGGCCCCAATACAAACGCATCGACAGCTGCGCCGCCGAATTCCGCGCGACGACGCCGTACATGTATTCGACTTACGAGTTTCCGGCCTACGCACAGAGCGAACCGGAGTGCGAATCCGATCCGTCAGACCGCAAGAAGATCATCATTCTGGGCGGCGGCCCGAACCGCATCGGCCAGGGCATCGAGTTTGACTATTGCTGCTGCCACGCGGCCTTCGCGTGCGCGGAGATCGGCGTCGAGTCGATCATGGTCAATTGCAACCCGGAAACGGTGTCGACCGATTACGACACGTCGGACCGGCTCTATTTCGAGCCGCTGACGACGGAAGACGTGCTCGAAATCGTCGAGACCGAAAAATCGCGCGGCGCGGTCGAAGGTCTGATCGTCCAATTCGGCGGCCAGACGCCGCTGAAGCTGGCGCAACCGCTGGCGGACGAAGGCGCGCCGATCCTCGGCACCAGCGTCGACGCCATCGATCTCGCCGAAGATCGCGACCGCTTCCAGGCGCTCTTGCGCAAAATCGGCCTGAAACAGCCGGACAACACCACCGCCGGCTCACTCGACGCCGCACGCAACGCGGCCGGCAAGATCGGCTATCCGGTGATGCTGCGCCCCAGCTACGTTCTGGGCGGCCTCGCCATGCGCATTGTCCACACCGAAGAAGAACTGAACGATTACGTCGCACAAATCTCGCGCGCGCTCGGCGGCCCCAGCGAATTGGTCGTCTCGGACAAGCGCCCGCTCCTGGTGGACCGCTATCTGCGCGACGCGATCGAAGTGGATGTCGACGCCATCTGCGACGGCGAGCAAGTCTTCGTCGCCGGCGTGATGGAGCATATCGAGGAGGCCGGCGTCCATTCGGGCGACAGCGCGTGCGCCCTGCCGCCCTACTCGCTCGACAAGCAGATCGTCGCCGAGATCGAAGAGCAAACCAAGAAGCTCGCTTTGGCGCTCGACGTGCGCGGCCTGATCAACATCCAGTTCGCCGTGAAAGAGGGCGAGATTTTCATCCTTGAAGCCAATCCGCGCGCCTCGCGCACGGCGCCGTTCGTGGCGAAAGCCATCAACCGCCCAATCGCGGCGGCGGCGGCCAAGGTGATGGCGGGCATGAAGCTCAGCGAGCTGAAGCTCGACCGGCCGTCGAAGGACCACGTCGCGGTGAAGGAAGCCGTGTTCCCGTTCGCGCGCTTTCCGGGCGTCGATCCGGTGCTCGGCCCGGAAATGCGCTCGACCGGCGAAGTGATGGGCCTTGATCAGGATTTCGCCGCGGCGTTCGCCAAGAGTCAGGTAGCCTCTGGCATCAATCTGCCCACCGCAGGCAGCGTCTTCATCTCGGTGAAGGACCTCGACAAGCCGGCGCTGGTTCCGGTCGCCCGCGATCTGATCGCCGAAGGCTTCAAGATCATGGCGACCGGCGGCACCGCCGATTACCTGGCCCAGCAGGGCATTACGGTGCAGCGGGTGAACAAGGTCGCCGAAGGCCGGCCCCACATCGTCGACGCCATGAAAAACGGCGAGGTCCAGCTCGTCTTCAACACCACCGAGGGGGCGCAATCCTATCGCGACAGCTATTCGATCCGGCGGACGGCGCTGACCCAGAACATCCCCTATTACACCACCGTCTCGGGCGCTCGCGCCTCGATCCAGGCCATTCGTCGCCTGAAGTCGGGCGCGCCCCTAGGCGTGAGGGCCCTTCAAGCCTATGCTTGACGTCGGGCCGGGGCGGATACACCTTTTCCTTTCCTAGACGGACTTTACACACACTCTCATGGAAAAAATTCCAATGACCGCCGAGGGTTATCAGGCCCTCGACGCAGAACTGAAGCGTCTCAAGACGGAAGAGCGCCCGTCCGTGATTCAGGCGATCGCGGAAGCGCGCGCTCACGGCGACCTCTCCGAAAATGCGGAGTATCACGCCGCCAAGGAGCGCCAGGCGTTCATCGAGACCCGCCTCGCAGAGATCGAGGACAAGATCGCGCGCGCACAGGTCATCGACGTCTCCAAACTCAGCGGCAAGCAGATCAAGTTCGGCGCAACCGTGAACCTGATCGACGAGGATTCCGGCGAAAAATCAAAGTACAAGATCGTCGGCGAGGACGAGTCCGACGTGAAGGCCGGCAAGATCTCGATCACCTCCCCGATCGCGCGTGCGCTGATCGGCAAGGAGGAAGGCGACGTGGTCGAGGTCATGGCCCCGGGCGGCCCGAAGTCGTACGAGATCGTCAAGGTGAAGTACCTCTGACGCCGCGGGGGCGGGGCTGAATGCGCAGCGTCGGCTATCAGCCCGCCGATCCGATCCAGATCTGGACCGTCACCGACGGCCGCGCCGGCATCGAGAACCAGGCTTTGGGGCTCGCGGAAGCAATCGGCCGGCGCATGTCGATCAAGCTCACGGCCAAGCGCGTCGGCCTCAGAACGCCGTGGAGGTGGCTGCCGCCAGGCTTCGTGCCGGCGCCGCGGCAAGCCATGACTTTGGGCTCCGACGAAATCGAGCCGCCCTGGCCGGACATGCTGATCGGCTGTGGCCGCGCCTCGATCCCATTCGCAATGGGCGTGAGGCACTGGTCCGGCGGCAAGACCTTCGTCGTGCAGCTGCAGGACCCGCGCGTGAATCCACGCGAGTTCGACGTCGTCATTCCGCCGATCCATGACGGGCTCGAGGGCGCCAACGTGCTGCCGATCGTAGGCGCCTGCCATCGCGTGACGCCGGAGCGGCTCGATCAGGAGCTGATCGAGTTTTCGCCGCCACTGGAAGACTTGCCCGGTCCGCGCTTCGCCGTGCTGATCGGCGGCAAATCGAAACGCCAGGACATTTCCGCCAAACGCGCGCGCGCGATCGCCGATGCGCTTGTCTCGGTTCAGCGCCAAACCGGCGGCTCACTGATGGTGACGCTCTCGCGCCGCACCGGCCAAGCCGCGCGGATGCAGTTCCGCACGTGGCTCGCGCCGCACAGCGCCGTGTTCTACGAAGGCGAGGGGCCGAATCCCTACTTCCCGATGCTCGGCGCGGCGGACCATGTCTTCGTCACCGCAGACAGCGTCAACATGGCGACCGAAGCGGCGGCAACCGGCAAACCGATTCACGTCCTCGCCGTCGATGGTTCAGGCGGCAAGCTCGACGCCTTTCACAAGAGCCTCGCCAAACGCGGCTGCGCCCGCCCCTTCACCGGCCAGCTCGAAAGCTGGACCTATCCGTCGCTGCTCGAAACCGACCGCGCGGCGGCGGCGGTGCTGACAGCCTGGTCCGCGCGCGTGCGATAAAGCCAGCCGCACGCCGCCGCTCCCGCGAACGCGCCGACGAGTTGTGCAGCGATGAAGGCCGGCGCGTCTTGCGGACGAATGCCGGCGAACGTGTCGCTCAGTGCGCGCGCGATGGTGATGGCGGGATTGGCGAACGAGGTGGAGGACGTCCACCAATAGCCTGCCGCAATGGTCAGCGCCACCGCAGCCGGAACGGCGCTCGGACGCGCGCGCCCCATCAGTAGAATGGCGCCGATCAACGCGAAAGTCGCCACAACCTCGGACAGCGCCTGCGCTAGTCCTGCGCGCGGGGCGGCGCCTTCCTGCAGGAGCGGCAAGCCAAACATGGCGTGAGCCAGGATTGCGCCAGCAACACAGCCGCCAATCTGAACGACGACATAGCATGCTCCTGTGATGGGGCGTATTTCGCCGCGAAGCGCCATCACCAAAGTGACGGCAGGATTGAAGTGCGCGCCGGACACGGGCGCGAGCGCAGTGATCAGCACGTAGAGGATCGCCGCCGTCGCCAGCGTGTTGGCGAGCAAAGCGATCGCCGCGTTGCCGTCGGCAAGGTTCGCCCCCATCACGCCGGATCCAATCACGACGGCCGCGAGCATGGCGGAGCCGGCGAACTCGGCCGCAATGCGCCGTTGAAAATTGCCGCTCATTTGCCGGGCGCCGGTTCGCCTTTGCTGCGGCCGATCTGGTCGAGCCGGTTCTGCAGCGATAGCCGGTCCAAGCCTTCGAACGGCAAGTTCACGAAGATCGCGAGCCGATTGTTGAGCAGCTTGTAGGTCTCGATGAAGGCCTTGACGACTTCAACGTCCGCGCCCCGCACCGCTGCGGGATCGGCCATGCCCCAGTGCGCCGTCATCGGTTGACCAGGCCAGACCGGACATACCTCGCCCGCCGCCGAATCACAGACGGTGAAGACGAAGTCGAGCGCGGGCGCGTCGGGGCCTGAGAACTCGTCCCAATTCTTGGAGCGGAAGCCGCCGATCTTGTAGTTGAAGTTTTCCAGCATCCGCAGGGTCTGCGGATGCACTTCGCCTTTCGGATGCGAGCCGGCCGAGAAAGCGTTGAATTTGCCCGCGCCAAGGCGCGAGAGAATGGCCTCGGCAATGATCGACCGCGCCGAATTGCCAGTGCACAGGAAGAGCACGTTGTAGGCCCGATGCGGAGCGGCGGCGGTCACGCCACGCTCTCCAGCGCGCGGGCCGAGCAGCACACCGGCGGCTTCGTCGCTGCGTGCGATTCAGGCGCAGCGCTCTCCACGCCCCCGCCATAGTTCGTGCTCTCGCCCGTAGTCAGGAACGTTTCCCACGCCACGCCTTGCGGATCGTTGGTCCACGACTTTTCGGATTTGGCGTAACAGCAGGTCGTTTTGCCCTCCTCGAACGTCGGCGCGTCGGCGCGCTTCAGCCGGGCGTAGACCTCGCGCAACTCTGCTTCGCTCTCGACCTGGATGCCGAGATGGCGCACGCCGCCGCCGTCCTGGCGCGTCGAGATCGCGAAATTCACGCGCGGATCTTCGAGCATCCACTTCGCGTAATCCGGCTTCCGCACAGTCGGCTCGCTCGCGAACAGGGTCGAGTAGAACTGCACCGATTGTTCGAGATCGGCGACACCAACATGGACGTGCAAACGCTTCATGACGTTTTCCTCTTCTTCGGCTCTGCAGCCGCCGGCGCACAGGACGCGCCGCCGCAACAATTCTCGGTCAGGAAGCCGACGAGGCCGTTCATTGCGGCGAAGTCGGCGGAATAGATGAGCGACCGGCTTTCGCGGCGCTGATTGATCAGGCCGGCGCGGGTCAGATGCGCGAGATGAAACGAGAGCGACGACGCCGGCAGGTCGAGCGCCGCGGCGATGTCGCCGGCGGCCTTCCCGTCCGGACCAGCTTGCACAAGCAGCCTGAACACGGCGAGCCGATGCTCATTGGCTAAGGCGCTCAGCGCCGCGATGACGTTTTCGTTCTGCATTTCGATAATTCCAGTATCATCGAAATAGTGCGGGCGCAAGAGCAGGTCGGGGGAGCGGACCAGCGAGTTCAGCTAACCAGCTGTTTCAGCACCCTGAGGAGGTCCGCATCGGCGATCGGCTTGGTCAGGATCGGCGCTCTGGTGAGTTCCGGCGGCAGGTTCTTGATCGTGTCGTAGCCTGTGCAAAACGCGACCGGGACGCCCTCCGCGGCAAGGCCAACGGCCAATTCCGTGCTGGAGACTCCCGAAAGGTTCGCGTCCAGAAGCGCCGCATCCGGCCGCTTGGCGGTAATTGCTTGGCGCGCCTCGTCCACCGTCGCCGCGGGGCCGACAACGTCGTATCCCATGTCCTTGAGCCGTTCTTCCAGCTCCATGGCTATGAGGGCGTCGTCCTCGACGATGAGGATCTTGTAGCGGTCAGACAAAAAATGCCCCTGCAGTCCTGTGTGTAAACATAGCCGCCGACGGGGACAGGGCAACGTCCGCCGGCGCGGGAGAGCCCTGTAACCGCGGATGCCCTCGGCGCTTCCGGCGGTGCGGCGCCGCCGCCATATTGGGCTGACGCGAATCCCTGTTAGGCCAAGACATGACTGAATCCGCTGCCCGCCACGCACCCGTGATCATCATCGGCTCCGGCCCCGCTGGCTATACCGCCGCCATCTACGCCGCGCGCGCGCTACGCAAGCCGCTGCTGATCTCCGGCCTGCAGCCGGGCGGGCAGCTCACCATCACCACCGACGTCGAGAACTATCCGGGCTTCGCCGACGTGATCCAAGGCCCGTGGCTGATGGAGCAGATGCGCGCGCAGGCCAAACACGTCGGGACGGAGATCGTCGAAGATACGATCGTCAGCGCAGAACTTGGCAAGCGCCCGTTCCGGCTGACCGGCGACAGCGGCCAAGTCTATCTTGCCGACGCGCTGATCATCGCCACCGGCGCACAAGCGAAGTGGCTCGGCCTGCCGAGCGAGCAGAAGTTCCAGGGCTTCGGCGTCAGCGCGTGCGCCACCTGCGACGGCTTCTTCTTCCGCGGCAAGGAAGTCGCCGTCGTCGGCGGCGGCAACAGCGCCGTCGAGGAAGCGCTCTACCTTTCACACCTCGCCAACAAAGTGACTTTGATCCACCGCCGCGATTCGCTGCGCGCCGAGAAGGTGCTGCAGGAGCGGCTGCTCAATCACCCGCGCATCGAGGTGGTTTGGGATTCCGCGATCGAAGAGATCGAAGGCACGGAAAGCCCGCCAGGCGTCACCGGCGTCGTCATCAAGAACCTGAAGACCGGCGAACGCGAAGAGCGCAAGCTCGACGGCGTCTTCGTCGCCATCGGCCACGCGCCAGCGACGGAGCTGTTCAAAGGCCAAGTGGCGATGAAGGAGAACGGCTACATCATCGTGAAACCGGGCACGACGGAGACGAACGTTCCCGGCGTCTACGCCGCCGGCGATGTCGCCGACGACACCTACCGTCAAGCAGTGACGGCCGCCGGCCTCGGCTGCATGGCCGCGCTCGAAGCCGAGCGCTTCCTCGCCGCCGCGGAGTTGGACCACGGCAAAGCGAAGACAGCAGCGGCGTAAGGAACGCCGCCCGGCCCGGCCCGTTTCCGAGTCGATCGCTCGGAGGCGTCAGATGGGACAAAATCGCGAAACCGCGCCGAACAAAGGCGCCAACACGCGCGGTGGCAACCGCGCCGGCGGCACGAAGCAGCTCGAAGCGCAAGCCGCGAAAGCCGGCAGCCGCCAATCCGCCGGCAAGGATCCAGACCGCGGCAAAAAGGCCAAGCGGCCGACCGTGAATTAGGACTTGCGCCCGGCGCGCTGAGGCTCCTCCTCCAGCTCCTCAGGCTCGGGCTCCGGCGGCGGACGCATGAGATCGTCGGCAGCGTCGTTGGTGGTGGTCTCGGCCGGCGCTTCTTCGGGCGCTTCGCCGTGTTCGAGCCGCAGCGTCCGCAGCGCATCCTCGCCTTCGTGGCCGAACAAGCCGCGCACGCGGATTTCACGTTGCGGGTACGGGATTTCAATACAGGCTTTGCGTAGCGCGTCGTCGATCGCCCAGGTGTAGGCGGCGTTCATCGCCTTCGGGCGCTTGACCGCCTCGAGGGATGGCCACACGACAAGCTCGAAATTCAACGCCGACTCACCGAAACCCGTCATCCAGACTTGGGTGCGCCGCATGTCGGTGTCCGGCATGGTGAACGGCACGTCGCGTGCGGCCGCCAGCACCGCGTCGCGCACCTTTTCCTTGTCGGCGCCATAGGCGACGACAAACGGCACGTGGATGCGCCGGGTGTCGCCGCGCAGCGTCCAGTTGATCATCGTGTTCTCAATCAGCTTGGAGTTCGGCACCAGCAGATAGACATTGTCGTTGTTGCGGATGCGCGTGGCGCGCGGACCGATCTCCTGCACCACACCGCGCGTGCCCTCCGGCAGTTCGACGTAATCGCCGATGTGCACCGCGCGATCCGAGATCAGCACCAGCCCGGAGACGAACTCCTTGACGATGCCTTGCAGACCGAGCCCCAGGCCGATGCCGATCGCGCCGGCGAACACCGTCAGCGTCGAAAGATCGAGACCAAGCGTCGAGAGGCCGGCGATGACGCCGACAATGACGAGCCCATAGCTCAGCAGCTTTTCGGTCAGGTAGAGCGCCGCGTTGCCTTCTCGCGTGCGCTGGCGCAGCCGCTTCAAGGCGTGGCCAACCGCCCAAGCCGCGATCATGAAGGCCAGCGTCAGCATCAACGCCCCGAGCACGCTTCCAAGCGTCACTCGCGCATCGCCGATCTGAATCAGCTGGAAGTCGCTCAGTTCCGGAAATTGCTCAAACATGGTCTCTGACCCGTGGCTCCTCTATCGACCCGCGGCGCGAGCTATGCAATATTGCAACGCGTAAGGTAGCCATGTGGGCGCCTCAAGAATCGGGATCTGCCGCGCCTTGATGGACTGGGACAAACTCAAGACGTTTCACTTCGCCGCCGAGACCGGCAGCCTGACCGCCGCCGCCGAGAAGCTGGGCGTCAGCCAGTCCTCGGTCAGCCGCCAAATCGCTGCGCTCGAAAACGACATGGGCGTTCCCCTGTTCCAGCGGCACGCGCGCGGCCTCTTGCTCACCGGTCCGGGCATGGCGCTTCGCGAGTTCACGCGCGAAATGGCGGGCGCGGCGGTGATCGCGGAATCGACGCTGAAGGACGCGCGCGAGAAGGTGATCGGCGATTTGAAAGTCACCGCGCCGGTGGCGTTCGGCTCGACCTGGCTTGCGCCGCGGCTTGGCGCCTTCGCTGACAAATATCCAGAGACGCGCCTGCAGATTCTGCTCGATGATCGCGAGTACGATCTGTTGAAGCTCGAAGCGGAGTGCGCGATCCGCTTATGGGCGGCGACCCACGCCGATCTCATTCAACGCAAGCTGCTCGACGTGCGCGTGAGCCTTTATGCGTCGGCTCAGTATCTGCAGCGGCACGGCACGCCGAAGAAAGTCGAGGATCTCGACCATCACCGCATCATCGCCTACCAGGCCAACATCCCGACGCCGATGCGCGAACTCGATTGGGCGCAGCGCGCCGGCCGTGAGGACGCCAAGCCGCGCCCGCCCCTGCTCGAGATCAACAACGTGTACGGTATGCTGCGCGCCGTCGAATCCGGCTTCGGCATCGGCAGTGCGCCCGATTACATGGCGCGCGAAAATCCGCAGCTGGTGAAAGTGCTGCCCGAGCTCGAGGGTCCGAGCTTCGAGGTCTACTTCATCTATCCCAGCGACCTGAAGCGCTCCAAGCGCATCGCCGCGTTCCGGCAATTCCTGATCGAACAATCGGAAGATTGGGAAGCTTGAACAGTGCGGCTTGTTCTCGACACGAACGTTGTCGTGAAAGCGTTTCGATCTCCGGCGGGCGCTTCCGCGACCCTCGTCAAGGCAGTCAGGGCGAAGCGCGCAACAATGCTGGCGACGCCGCCTCTCTTTTTCGAGTATGAACAAGTTCTTCTGAGACCTGCGCATCTAATGGCCGCCGGTGCGAGTGTTGAAGACGCGCATAGATTTCTCGACCTGCTGGCGAGCCTACTCTCACCGGTCGATGTGCACTTTCTCTGGCGGCCTCTGCTTCGCGATGCAGAAGACGAAATGGTGTTGGAAGCCGCAATCAACGGCGGCGCCGACGCGCTCGTGAGCTTTGAACGCGCTACCTTCGTGGAGGCTGCGAACAGCTTTGGTCTTGCACTGATGACGCCGGCTCAAGTTTTGGGTAAACTGCCGCCATGAGCGAAACATTGACCATTTCCCTGCCGCCTGGCGTGCGCAGCGCCGTCGAGCGCTTGGCGAGGGAGAACGGGGTCACGCCCGAGCAATTTCTGGCGACGGCGGCGGCGGAGAAGGTCGGCATTTTGACCGATCCGAAGGCGTATTTCGCAGAGCGCGCCGGCCGCGCCGACATGACTTGGTTCGATCAGTTCATGGCGCGCGCCGGCGGTGAGCCACCGAGCGAAGACGATAAACTCTGAGGAAGGAAGGATGACGCGGGTCTGAGGGCCCGCGCTCCGTCACAGCGCCCGATAGTCCTGCACCGCGAACGTATCGCACTGCCTTGCGTCGCCGCTGTCGAAGCCGCGGCGGAACCAGGTCATGCGTTGGGCGCTGGTGCCGTGCGTGTATTGGTTTTCGCCCGCGCCGAGCGTGTCATCGCCGATCGCGTGCGCGGCGTTGAGCGCTTCGCGCAAATCCGCGTCGTCGATGGCCAGCGCTGCTTGCGCGGTATGTCCCCAAACGCCGGCGAGACAGTCGGCCTGCAGTTCGAGCCGCACGGATGTTTGGTTGCGGTTCTCGCCTTGCACCTCAATCCGGTTGGCGCCGATCAGGTTCTGCACATGATGGCCGACTTCGTGCGCGATAACGTAAGCTTGCGCGAAATCGCCCGGCGCGCGCAGACGCTGCTCCATCACCTGATAGAACGACGGATCGATGTAGAGCATGCGGTCGGCCGGGCAGTAGAACGGTCCGACCGCGGAGGTCGCGCTGCCGCAGCCCTGGGTCGACACCGCGTCGGTGAAAACGACGAGCGTGGGATCTTGATACGTCGCGGGGCGGCTGCCGTACCGCGGCAGGCGGCCTTCGGCGAACTGCCGGCGCCACACGTCTTCGGTCGAGCCGAGCACGGCGCGGGAGAAGTCGCACGCCTCGGCGGCCGTGGCGCACACGCTGCCGGAGCTCTGCATTTCGCCGCCCCCGCCGCCGAGGCCCAGCATGCCCAAGAGCGGCGCACGCATGCCCGGCATCAGGAAATAGACCGCGCCCAGCACAATCACCGCGAGGATCATGCCGCGGAAGCCAAGCCGGCTGATCAAGTGCGCGAGCATGCCGGCGCCGCCGACACGGCCGCCTCCGCCCGCGCCCCGCCCGCGGTCCTGGAAATTCTCCGAACGCCGCTGACCGCCGATGCGCATGAGGTCCTCCTCCGATGTTCCGAAGCTACTAACGCGCGAAACGGCCGGTAGGCTATGGCCTACCAACTAATCGTTGGCGGCGAATAGGTCCGGCTGGCCGCCGGCTTCGATCGGGCGTCGGAATTGGGTGTGGTCGAGCGCAAGTGTCGGCTTGTCGAGCCCGAACCGCCGCAGCGCCGCCGCGAAGCGATCGGCGATCAGCTTGGCGTATGGCCCCTCGCCCTTTTGCCGCTTGCCCCATTCGGGATCATAATCGCGCCCCCCGCGCATCTGGCGCACCAAGGTCATGACCCGCGTGGCGCGGTCTGGGAAGTGCTGCGCAAGCCATTCGCGGAACAGGTCTTTGATTTCGAGCGGCAGGCGCAGCACGACATAGCCCGCCGAGCGCGCGCCGGCCTTGGCGCACTCCTCCAGGATGCTCTCGATCTCGCGGTCATTGATGGCCGGCACGATCGGCGCGACCATCACCGTCACGGGCACCCCGGCGTCGGCCAGCATCCGGATCGCCTCGATTCGCCGATGCGGCGCCGCCGCGCGCGGCTCCATCACCCGCGCGATGCGGCGATCGAGAGTCGTCACCGAAACCGCCGCTTTAGCCAAGCCGCGCTCAGCTAGGCGCGCGAGAATGTCGATGTCGCGGATGACGAGCTGCGATTTGGTGATGAGCGCCACCGGATGGCGCCACTTCTCCATCACTTTGAGGATCGAGCGGGTGACGCCATAGCCGCGCTCGATCGGCTGATAGATGTCGGTCACGCCGCCCATCATGATCGTGCGCGGGCGATAGTTCGGCTTGGCGAGTTCCTGCTCCAGCAGCTCCGCCGCATTCGCCTTCACAAACAGCTTGGTCTCGAAGTCGAGCCCCGGCGAAAGGCCGACATAGGCGTGGTTGGGCCGCGCGTAGCAATAGATGCAGCCGTGCTCGCAGCCGCGGTACGGGTTGATCGACTGATCGAACGAGATGTCGGGGCTCTGATTGGTGGAGATGATCGTCTTCGCCAGCTCCGGCGTGACGATCGTCTCCAGCGGCTGCGACTCCTCAGTCGTCCAGCCGTCATCGAAGGCTTCGCGGGCAAAGCGCTCGTAGCGGCCGCTCGCATTGGTGCGAGCGCCCCGTCCATGCAGCGGGTCGCGTGACATGGATAGGACTATAATCCGAGAGGTAGAACATTTCAAGAACCTTATCCGCGTGAAAAAGGGCGCCGGTTGTTGACCGACGCCCTTCAGATTCCTGGGCTGATCATGTGCTCGCCTAACGTCTTGCGCCTTTCCGGGCTTGGGAAAACGTCTGGCGGAGCTTAGACGGCGAGGATCAGCGCAGCTTGGTTCAGCGTGGCGAACGCGGCGGGGGCGAACACGGCCAGCGCAGCGACGAGGCAATAAAACTTGGTCATTTCCAGCTCCATCTCGGCTCGGATCACCGTGATCCGATGAGGTGAAGCTAATAGGCCGTTCGGCTTATCGCTGTGACGCAGGGCACGGGGCGCTCGGCAGTCGGCAGGCGCAGCTACCAGAGCTTCGGTTGCAGGTTCATCGCCAGGCAGAGAACGGCTTTCGCGATTGCCGACCGCCGACTGCCGAAACTCACATGAACTCCATATCTCGCTCGTACGTCACGAAGCGCCTTCCCGCATCGACATAGATCGTCTGCCCCGTGATCGCCTCGCTCTCGATCAGGAAGCGCGCCGTGCGGGCGATGTCGTCCGGCGTCGGTCCACGTTTCAGCGGCACATCATCATGGAGGCGCTGGAAGTCCGCTTCGCTCTGCCCCGGCGCCGGCAACACGTAGCCCGGCGCAACCGCGTTCACGCGCACGCGCGGCGCCAACGCGCGCGCCATCAGCTCGGTCGCGCCGGCGAGCGCGTATTTCGAGAGCGTGTAGCTGAAGTGATCCGGATACGGATTGGCCAGTTTAAAATCTAGGAAGTTCACGACCGAGCCGCGCGCGTGCTCCGGCATCGCCTGCGCGAAGTCGCGGGCGAGCAAGGACGGCGTATAGGCGTTGATGGCGATCTGCCGCTGCAGCAGCTTTTCGTCGATCGTCGCGACGGTGTCGTGCTCGAACAGTGCGGCGCAATTCACCAGCGCGCCGAGCGGCGCGCCGGCCGCTTCGATCGCGCGCGCGATCAGCGAACCGCGTTCGTCCGCATTGCCGAGATCCGCCCGCACCGTGACAGCCGCGCCGCCGAGCTCACGCGCTTGCGCCGCGACCGCCTCCGCTTCGCCAGCAGAGTTGCGATAGTGGACGATGACGCCCCACCCCGCACGCGCGAGCTCGAGCGCGACGGCCTTGCCCAGCCGCTGCCCCGCGCCGGTGACGAGCGCCCAGCTCATGGCCGCTCGCGTCGAATGCTGACCGCCACCATGCCGTCGCCGGAGAGCACGGACGGCTTCTTCACCGTGACCTCCACCCAGCGGGCGCGCTGGTCGAGCGAGAGGCAATGGCCTGCGACGCGATCCGCCAGCGTCTCGATGAGATGCGCCGGCGCGCCGAGATCGTCGCGGATGAAATGGAGGATGCGGTCGTAATCGAGCGTCGCGCCGATGCGGTCGTGAGCGACGAAATCGGGCGGCTCGGCCAGCCCCATCGCCACTGAAATGCGCACCTCCTGCGGGTTGGCCCGCTCGGGATCGGGAACGCCGACGCGCACCAGCGCCTTTGCGTCCTCGATGCGAATGATCTGCAGATCGGCCATGGATGAAACCTAGTCACGCGAACGCGATAAGGCCAGCACCCCCGGCGACGACGATCGCGCCGAGCCAGCGCCGCAGCCCAAGCCGCTCGCCCAGAAAAAAGAACGCGATCAGCGCGCCCCATACAACGGACGTCTCGCGCAGCGCCGTCACTTGCGCGATCGGCGCGAACGTCTGCGCCCACAACACTAGGCCGTAGCCGGCGAAGCTGATCGCCCCGATGGCGATGCCCCGCCACGGCGCGATCGACGCGCTTTTCATCAACTCTCGGCTGCCGCGCCTCCAGATCGTATAGGCGACCATCGGCACGGACATCAGCGCGGTGGTCCAGCCGAGATAGAGCACGGCGTTTCCGGTCACGCGCGCGCCGAGCGCGTCCACCAGCGAATAGGATGAGATGCACGCGCCCGTCGCAAGCGCCCATAGCGTCGCCTGCAACGGCGCGCGGGGGCTGGCGCCCACCGCGAGCACGCCTAGGGAAACCAGTGCGATGCCCAACAGCTTCAGCGGCGAGGGAATCTCCTGCACCGTCAGCGCCGCGCCGAGCGCGACGAGCAACGGCGCTGAGCCGCGCGAGAGCGTGTAGATGTGGCTCAAGTCGCCGGCGTCATAGCCTTTGAACAGCGTGAACCAGTAGAGCACGTGAATCGCCACCGATGCCGCAAGGTAAGGCCACGCGCCCGCAGGCGGGACGCCGAGCACGGCGATGATCGCTCCACCCGTCAGCAACCCGCCCACTGCGACGAGAAAGGCGTCGCTCACACGATCGCGGCCGCCTTTCAGTGCGGCGTTCCAGCTGGCGTGGATGAGCGCCGAACTCAGTGCGGCGGCGACGGCGAGGAGCGGCATTGGCGCGGGACTTATGGACCGCACCGCCGCTTGCAGTCCATACTTGCTCCGCTGCGGAGGGCATGATGAGCGCTCAGGAATTCGACGTCGTCGTCTATGGCGCGACGGGCTTCACCGGCCGGCTGGTCGCCGAGCACTTGCTGCGCACCTATGGCGCCGACGGCGACGTGCGCTGGGCAATGGCGGGACGCGACCGCGAGAAGCTGAAAGCGCTCGCGATCGAACTCGGCCTGCCACTGAACTTCCCGCTGATCGAAGCGAGCACATCCGACACGGGCGCGCTCGATGCTTTGGCGCATCGCACGCGCGTGGTGATCACCACCGTCGGTCCCTATCAGCTTTACGGCGAGCCGCTGCTGGCGGCCTGCGTGCGCGCCGGCACGGACTATGTCGATCTCTGCGGCGAGCCGAACTGGATGGCGGCGATGATCGCCAAGTACGAAACGCAGGCCAAGCAGAGCGGCGCGCGCATCGTCTTCTCCTGCGGCTTCGACTCGATCCCGTTCGATTGCGGCGTCTGGTTTCTGCAGCAGGAGGCGATCCGCCGCTTCGGCAAGCCGGCGCAAAACGTGCGCGGGCGGGTGCGCAAGATCAAGGGCGGCGCCTCCGGCGGCACCATGGCGTCGATGCTGGCGACATTGGAGGCGGGCAAGCGCGATCCGAATGTGGCGGCGCAACTGACCGACCCGTTTGCGCTGGCGCCGCGTAAGCTTGCGCCGCAGCCTTCCGGGGATGTCGCCGTCCACGACGCCGACATCCCCTCATGGTCCGCGCCGTTCATCATGGCGGCAATCAACACGAAGAACGTGCACCGCACCAACGCGGTGCGCGGCTATCCGTACGGCGAGGACTTCACCTATTCGGAGATGATGCTGACCGGCGACGGCGCCGCGGGCGAAAAGCGTGCGCGCGCGGCGGTGAGCCAGTCGAACATGCAGCGCGCGCTGCTGGCCTTCGCGCCGACGCGCTGGCTGCTCAAGCAGTTCGCGCTGCCGAAGCCGGGTCAAGGGCCTTTGAAGGAAGAGCGCGAAAGCGGCATGTACGACGTGCTCTATGTCGGCGACGCCGACGACGGGCGTTCTCTGCGCGCCGTCGTCAGCGGCGACAAGGACCCCGGCTATGGCTCGACCTCGAAGATGATCAGCGAAGCCGCGCTTTGCCTGCTCGCGACGCCGCGCGAGACGACGCCTGGCGGGATCTGGACGCCGGCCGCGGCGATGGGCGATGCGCTGATCGATCGTCTGGTGATGCGCGCGGGGCTACGGTTCTCGCTGGAGAACTAGCGCTACGAGAGCGCTCCACAAAAACGCTGAATCCGCGCGCACGCGCTTTCCAGGCATTCGTTCGACGTCGCATAGGAGATGCGGAAGCAGGGGCTGAGGCCGAACGCCCCGCCATGCACGACGGCGACGTTCTCCGCTTCCAGCAGCTCCAGCGCGAACGTTTCGTCGCTGTCGATCGCCTTGCCGCCCGGCGTCTTCTTGCCGATCAGGCCAGCGATCGAGGGATAGACGTAGAACGCGCCTTCAGGCGTCGGGCACTTGATCCCTTGCGCCTGGTTCAGCATCGACACGACCAGGTCACGCCGTTCCTGGAACAGTTTCTTGTTCTTGGGGATGAAATCCTGCGTGCCGTTCAGCGCCTCGACCGCCGCCCATTGCGAGATCGAGCACGGGTTCGACGTCGTCTGCCCCATTACGTTCGCCATCGCCTTGATCAGCCATTCTGGCCCGGCGGCGTAGCCGATGCGCCAGCCCGTCATCGAATAGGCTTTCGAGACGCCGTTCATCGTCAGCGTGCGCTCGTAAAGCTTGGGCTCAACTTGCGCGATGGTCGTGAACTCGAAGTCGCCATAGGTGAGATGCTCGTACATGTCGTCGGTGAGGATCATCACCTGCGGGAAGTCGAGCAGCACCGCCGCGAGCGCGCGCAACTCGCCGGCCGTGTACGCAGCGCCCGAGGGATTCGACGGCGAGTTGATCAGCACCCACTTGGTGTGCGGCGTGATCGCCTTCGCCAGCGCTTCGGGACGCACCTTGAAGCCGTCCTCGATGCGCGTGTCGACAAACACCGGCGTTGCGCCGCACAAGAGCGCCATGTCCGGGTAGCTGACCCAATACGGCGCCGGGATCACGACTTCGTCGCCCGGGTTGAGCGTCGCCATGAACGCGTTGTAGATCACCGGCTTGCCTCCCGGCGAAACGTTCACTTGGCTGCGCTTGTACTCGAGCCCGTTCTCGCGCTTGAACTTGGCGACGATCGCGTCCTTCAGCTCGGGAATGCCGTCGACGTCGGTGTATTTCGTCTTGCCTTCGGCGATGGCGCGGCAGGCCGCTTCCTTGATGTTGTCCGGCGTGTCGAAATCCGGCTCGCCCTGCGACAGCGCGATACAGTCGCGGCCGGCGGCTTTCAGCGCCCGCGCTTTGGCGCTCATCGCCATGGTTGCGGAGGGCTTCACACGCTGCAGCGCTTGGGATGTCGGGTTGGTCATGATACCGCCTCGATTCGCACGCGGGCGAGATTAGGGCAACTCTCCAAGCGTGGCGAAAGCGCGCTCCCCCGACGCTCGGTTTTGACCCTCTATAACTTGTCCCTATATCGGGGTGAACGGAGTCCGCCCATGCCCCTGCTGATGTGCCCAAACTGCAACGCCTCCATGAACGAAGTGAAGCGTAACGACGTCGCCTTCGACATGTGCCCCAATTGCCGGGGCGTGTGGCTCGACCGCGGCGAGCTGGAAAAGATCATTTCGGCGGTGCAAGCCGAACGGGCCGAGGTCGATCGCGAGCGGGCGCAATTCTACGGCCAGCAGCCGCAGCCGCAGGCGCCGGTCCAGCAACAGCAGCCGTATCAGCCGCAGCGGCCGCCGCAGCAAGGCTATGGCGAGCGCGGCGAATACGGGGAGCGCGGCGAGTACGGCGAACGCGGCCAGTACGATCAGCACGGCCGCAAGCGCCGCCGCGGCTTCGACCTGTTCGATATTTTCGACTGATGCGCCATGTTGGCGAATGAAGGCTCAATTGCGCCTGAATCGTCGACACATCCCGCAACACTCAGAAACAATCAGCCACAAAACGCGGATGAACGGCGGCTGTCGATTGTTCGTTGACCGTCATGGGTGAGTTCTCAGACTTCGCGTCAAGCGGGGAGCTCACGAATGAAACGAATTTTGGCTGCAAGCGTCACAGCCTTGCTGGCGAGCGCGGGGGTCGCGCATGCGCAACATGCGCCGCCGGCCTCCTCGCCGCCTCCGCCGCCGCCGGCCGAAAGCAGCGAAGACACGGACGTTGAAACCGGAGACGACATCGTCGTTCTGGCGAACCCCGGCGATCAGGTGCGCATCGATCGGCGCACCTATGCGCTGCGCGACGACGCGACGGCCCAAAGCACAAACATGTTCGACGTGCTGGGCCGCATCCCCTCGGTCAGCGTCGCTCCATCCGGCGCGGTGACGCTTCTGGGCGCCGACAACGTGACCATTCAGATCAACGGCCAGCCGGTGCCCGGCACGAACCTGGAGCAGGTGTTGCGCGGCATCACCGGCGCCGAAGTCGAGCGCATCGAAGTGATCACCAACCCGTCGGCGCAATATTCGGCGGCCGCCTCGGGCGGAATCATCAACATCATCACGCGCCGGCGTTTCGACGCGGGCCTTACCGGGTCGGTGCAGGGCGGCGTCGACACGCTGGGCGTCGCCAACGGCGGCGTCTCGGCGAACTGGTCGCGCGGCCCGTGGTCGCTCAGCGGCGGCACGGGATTTTGGGACGGCCAGCAGACGCAGGATTTCGAACGCGAACGCGAGATTTTCAGCTCGGGCGACACGACGCGCGAAACCGGCGACCAGGAGGTCACGTTCGCTGGCCGCTATCTCAGCCGGCTGACGCTCGGCTACAGCCCAAACCAGCGGCGACGCATGAGCGTTTCGTTCGACAATGTCCGCGGCGGCAACGACATTCTGCGCGAGACCGAGACGACGTTGAACGGCGCGCCATCTTCCGTTCAGGCTAACCTGAACGAAGTCGAGTTCTACAACGATCAGCTCAACTTCGACTTCCAGCAGGATGGCGCTCGTCCGCGCGAACAGCTGCGAGCGAACTCAATGGTTCAGGGCCACGGCGTCGATTTCGATCAGACCTTCGCGTTCACGCCTTTGATCGGGGTCGCGAGCGAAGTGCTGGCCAGCAACAGCGTAGATCAATTGAACACCAACACCCGCCTCGAGTATGATCGCCCCTTCGGCGAGGAGCGCTTCCTCAGCGTGGGTCTCGCCTTCGAAACGTCGGAGCAAGAAATCCAGAACACGCGCACGACATTGGTTGGGCCGGCCACGCCGCCCGATTACGTCGCCCTGCTCGAAGGGAGCCAACAGACGCTCGCCGGCTACGGCACATTCCAGTTCGAAACCGGCGATTGGACGTGGCAGCCGGGCGTGCGTGCGGAAAACTATCGCCGCGAGGTGCTCTCTGGCGGCATCGAGAGCGACGATGTCGACACGCGCTACTTCCCGAGCATCCACATCCGGCGGGAGCTCGGCGGCAACATCAACGTCGATCTGAGCTATACGAGCCGTATCCAGCGCCCGGGCTTCAATCAGCTCGATCCGAACCTGCGCTTCATCGACACCAACCGCGCTATCGTCGGCAATCCGAACCTTGAGCCTTCCCTCACCGACGCTTACGAGGCGAACTTCACCTACCAGAACGCCGGCAAGAGCTTCAGCCTCACCTTTTATGATCGCATCAGCGAGGACGTGTTCTCCCCGTTCACCGAGGTGACGGGGGGCGGCGTCATTCTCACCACGACGGTCAATGCCGGCGTCAGCGAACAGCGCGGCCTGCAAGCCATCCTGCGCGGCCCGCTGAGTGAACATTGGCGCTATTCCGCCAACGTCAATCTGATGGAGCGGGAGTTCGACGTGCTGAGCGGCGGCGCCATTAGTCGGCGCAACGAATTCGAATATGACGGCTCAGTCTCGCTCGACTATCGCGACGCGGATCAGAACGCGGTGGGCGCCGACCAGCTGCAATTCGAGCTGCGTTTCCAAGGCCCGCGGCACACGCTGCAAAGCGATCTCGATGAATTCGTGATCGGCAACATCACATGGCGGCGCAAGGTCACGGATCGCCTCTACGCCACGTTGATGGCGCAGGACATCTTCAGCTCGCAGAACAACGTTTCCGAAATCACGACGGACACGTATTTCGAGCGCACCGAGTTCGCCAGCCCAGGCGCGCGCCTCCGCTTTGCGCTGACCTACCAGTTCGGCTCCGGCCCGCAACGCCCGCCGCAGGACCAGCAACAGCCCGGCGGCCCGCCCGTGCCGACGTTCTGAGCCTCGGACGGGGTGACAGTGGGCCGCCGCAAGCGAGAAGCGTCGCTGAGCCCGGCTCCGTTGCCACGGCGACTGAGACGTCAGCTGCGCTTCTTCAAGTCTACGACGTTGGCGCCGCCGCTCGACAGAATTCGCTCCAACGCGGCAACACACTGCTTTTGTGAGAACGGCTTCTCGACGATCACAGCTTCGCGGAAGGCTGTGGGAAGCGCTTCGCGGCCGTAACCCGTGACAAACGCGAACGGGACGCCTTTTTTGGTCAGCGCCGCCGCGATCCCGTCGACGCGCTGGCCGGCGAGATTGCCATCGAGCAGCGCCGCGTCGATGTCGCCCGCGTCCACCAGACCTAACGCAGCCTCGACTGTTGCCGCAGGGCCGACGACTTGGCAGCCGGCCTCTTCGAGATAGTCGACAAGCACCATCGCGATCAAGGTTTCGTCCTCGACGACGAGTATGCGCCGATCGGCCACGCCAGGTTTCACCGCCGCTTGGGCAGGCGCCGTCGCCTCAAACCGAGAGACCAGCGCGAATTCGTCCAGACGTTGGGCCAGGGGGAGCTTGATCGTGCATGCGACACCGGTCGCGGCGTATTCCATCGTGACCACGCCGCCGTGCGACTTGAGACTTTGCTCGATCAGCGTCGTACCGAACCCGCGCGTCTCCGGCGCAGTGACTCGGGGTCCGCCGCTTTCACGCCAGCTGAGCAAGAGATCGCGGACTTCCTGACTTTCGACCACCCATTCAATGGCGACTTTGCCGGACGGTGTGGAAAGAGCACCGTACTTGCGCGCGTTGGTGCCAAGCTCATGTAGGACAAGCGCGAGGTGCAAGGCCGCCTGCCCGCTTAGGGTAACGATTGGACCTCGCCAAGTGATGCGGTTGTCGCCGCCGTCGCCAAACGACAGCTGCGAGGCGATGATCTCGGAAATCTCCGCACCATGCGCGATTTCGCTGCCGTGAATACTAGCCGCCGTGAGCAAGGAGTTGGCGCGTGATAAAGCTCTCAAGCGGCCCCCGAAGCTTTCCGAAAACTCTCTGGGGTTCGCGGCGCGCCTGAGCGTTTGCCGAGAGATCGCATCCACTGTAGCCAGCGTGTTCTTCACTCGGTGATTGAGTTCATTCATCAGCAGATGCTGAGCTTCCTCAGCGCGCTTTCTTTCCGTGATGTCCCTGCCGACCTTCGACGCGCCAACGATCTCACCCCGTCCATTTCGGATCGGCGAAACGGTGAGAGAAACGTGGACCCTGCGCCCGTCCTTCGCCTCGCGAACCGTCTCATAGTGTTCGATGCGCTTGCCGGCCGCGAGTTCGCTCAGAATTCGGCTCTCCTCCGAATGCAGCTCCGGCGGAATGATCTTGGTGATGTGTTGGCCGATCATTTCGCTCGCGCTGTAGCCGAATATCCGCTCCGCGCTGGCGTTCCAGGAGGTGACGACGCCTTGCAGCGTTTTGGAGACGATGGCGTCATCCGACGACTCGACGATGGCGGCGAGCTTGGCGCGCTCAATCTCCGCCTGGTGCAGATCGCTGAGATCGACGAGCAGATTGATGGCGCCGGTGAGCTTGCCGTCTTCATCGTGAAGCGGCGTTGGGTATGGCATGAACGGCACACGGCTGCCGTCCGGTCTCTCGGCTACAGCTTCCACGCCCCTGACCTCGCCGCCTTGCTTGAGGCACATAGCCATCGGGCATTCATCGTGCGGCAGAGGCGTCCCATCAGGCTTGTAGATGCGCCAAGAGCCGCACCAGAGTTCTCCGAGTTCGGGATTGCGTCCCCACAGCTTCGACGCCGCTGAGTTGTAGAACGTGATCCGGCCTTCAGCGTCCGTCGTGTAGACAGCGGCGCTCAACGCCTCCAAGAATCTCTGATGTTGAGTGGGCATACCTGCTCCCGAACCGAGCGAAACGCTAAGCGAATCGCCTGGTTCCTTCCCCTCCTGAAAAACGCCGCGCCCACGCAAACGGCCGGCAGTTGGGATCGCCGACTGGAAGAGCTGCCATGTTCGACAGCCGCCCGGGCTAAAAGGCGGGATTCGCTGAACCAGGGAGCACCTCAAACGAAATTCTCATTTCGCTTGCGGAACTTTCGCCTCGGGCGATAGTGACCTCGAGTTTGCAACCGGGGGGTGGCCAATGACTCATCGTTCGCCTTGGCGTTTCGGGATGACAGCCGCCTGCAGCGCAGCTTTTTTTATGCTCGGCGGCTGCGTCCAGACGCTGCAGGCGGTGGGCGACTCACAAGCGATGGGGCCAAGCAGCGTCTTCGACGACGCGGCGATTGAGGACAGCCTGAAGTTTTGTGAGAGAGTGCGGTCGCGAGACCGTGGGTGGGAGCAACTCGATCACAGATCGTCAGCCTGTGACATGCTCGATTCGTTTGTGGCAGCGCGCGGGCAGATATCGCCCGGCAGTGGCCAGGCCTCATCGCGCGATGCCCTCGCCTATTTCAATCACGGCGCAAACCTTGCTGACGTGTTCTGCGCGACTTGGTTTGCGCAGCTCGATGGCGCACGGCGCAGCAGTCGTCAGGCGCACAGCACCGTGACGGGCTTGGGCGCCCTGACCACCGCCGTGCAGGGCTTCTCCGGAGTCGAAGCCCCCGTGATCGGACTCACGTCGTCGGTGTTCAATGAAACCGCCGTCTATTTCGATCGCGCCGAGCAGAATTACATGCTGAGCCCCAACCTCGACACGGTGCACAATTCCCTGTTCGCGTTCCGGCAGCGCTTCTTCGATCAGATCCGGCGCGATGAACTCATCGTGGATGAGGCAAGCGCCATGCGCTATCTGCGCCAATACGAGGCGACGTGCACCGCGCTCAACGTCCAATATTTCATCAACCTCTCTATCTCCAGGAGCGGCAGCGGCGAGGTCGTGCCGGTACCCGAGACAACAACGCCCGTCGCGCGCGCTCACATGGAAGCTCTGAAAATTCGCGTCGCGAACGCCTTAAATGGAGATCTCGTTCTTTCCGACTGGGAGTTGACCGTAGTGGCCGCGTGGCTCTCGCTGCCGCCGAACACCGGCGAAGAAGATGCACTGCGGGCGCGTCGCGCTCGGGTGGAGCTTGATCTTGCGACGATCCGCGCATCCTCCACATCGAGCCAGAACGCGCTTCAGACACTGCAGAGTATGAGCACCGCCAGCACGGCGGCGCTGCGTGACGAACTCGCGGCGGGGCCCGCCGCCGAGAATCTAGCCGATCGCGTGCGCGCATATCTCGCCGAAGGCGACTTACGTGCAAGCGAAGCGGTGACGGAGGCGTCGAACGCAGAGATCGAGGATCTGCGGGCCGATATTTCGAGAGCCGTGGGCGCCGCGCAGCTGATCGATATCGTGCATCTTACTCGCCTCACGGCGTACTGGGTGCTGTCACCTGTCCCGGAGGGCGAAGCTGCTGAAGCAATCCGTCGTCGTCGTGCACGCATCGAAGCCGACCTGAAGGCGGTACCGACCGGATCGAGCGGCAACCTGCACGATGCATTCGGCGGGCTCGAGGCGCGCGCCGACTTCGTGGACCGCTTGCGAAACGGCCCGGCGGCAGCCGAACTGGATGCGCGTGCGCGTCGCTACATCAGCGGTCTCGATCATGCGATCGCGGAGCAGATGAGGCAGGCGCAACCGGCGCAAGAGCCGACGACGCAAGGGGAGCCTGCTGAGACGACAGAGACGGACAACGACACTGAGTAGGATAACCGCGACATCCGTCTCAAAAAACAAAACGGCCCGGGATTGCTCCCGGGCCGTCGCGTTGTTGGCGTTTCCTCTGACTCTTACTCGGCCGCTTCGGGATGGCCGATGCGTCCGGCGTCTTCGCGCCGTTCGAGCGCCAGCTGCGCGTCGCGTTCGGCCGCGAGCTTCTGGTAGCGCCGCAGCTGACCGCCGGTGCCGGCCGGGATGAGACGGCCGACGATGACGTTCTCCTTGAGGCCTTCGAGCGTGTCCGCCTTGCCGTAGGAAGCGGCTTCGGTGAGCACGCGCGTGGTCTCCTGGAACGACGCCGCCGAGATGAACGAGCGGGTCTGCAGCGAGGCCTTGGTGATGCCGAGCAGCATCGGCTGCGCGAACGCGGGCTTGAGGCCCAGTTCCTGCACGCGCTTGTTCTCGTCTTCGAGATCGAGCGCCTCCACCGCTTCCCCTTTCAGGAATTCGGTGTCGCCGGCGTCCATGATCTCGACCTTCTGCAGCATCTGGCGAACGATCACCTCGATGTGCTTGTCGTTGATCGGCACGCCTTGCAGGCGATAGACCTTCTGGATCTCCTCGACCAAGTAGTTCGCCAGCGCTTCGACGCCCATGATCGAGAGGATGTCCTGCGGCGCGGGATTGCCGTCGAGCAGGTAGTCGCCCTTTTTCACGAAGTCGCCTTCTTGCACCGGAATGTGCTTGCCCTTCGGGATCATGTACTCGATCGGATCGAGGCTTTCGTCTTCCGGCACGACGCGCAGGCGGCGCTTGTTCTTGTAGTCCTTCCCGAACTCTACGCGGCCGTCGCCTTCGGCGATGATCGCGTGATCTTTCGGACGGCGGGCTTCGAACAGTTCCGCGACGCGCGGCAGACCGCCGGTGATGTCGCGGGTCTTGGCGCCGCCCGTGGGCATCCGCGCAAGGTCCTGACCAGGCGTGACGTCGTCGCCGTCGGCGATCGACAGGATCGCGCCGACCGGCAGCGTGTAGCGCGCTTCGCCGCCGCCCGAGAGCTTGGCCGGCTTGCCTTTCGCGTCGAGGATGACGATCGACGGACGCAGGTCCGAGCCCTTCGCCGTCGCGCGCCAGTCGATGATGACCTTCGACGAGATGCCGGTGGCTTCGTCGAACTCGTCGCGGACCGAAACGCCTTCGACGACATCCTCGAACTTCGCCTTGCCGGCCACTTCGGTGAGGATCGGCGTCGCATACGGATCCCAATCCGAGATCCGGTCGCCGCGCTTGATCTTCGAGTTCTCGTCGACCCGCAGACGCGCGCCGAACGAGAGCTTGAAGCTCTGACGCTCCTTGCCTTCCTCATCGACCACGATCGCCTGCATGTTGCGGCTCATGACGATGAGTTCGCCTTGGGCGTTCTTCACCGTGTTGCGGTTCACGAAGCGGATCGTGCCGTCGTGCGCCGATTCCATCACCGATTGCTCGGCGACCTGCGCCGCGCCGCCGATGTGGAAGGTGCGCATGGTGAGCTGCGTGCCCGGCTCGCCGATCGACTGCGCCGCAATGACGCCGACGGCTTCGCCGATATTGACCGGCGTGCCGCGCGCGAGGTCGCGGCCGTAGCAGGCGCCGCAGACGCCGGTGCGGGTTTCGCAGGTCAGCACCGAACGCACCTTCACGTTCTGCACGCCCGACTTCTCGATGCCGAGGACGACATCCTCATCGAGGAACGTGCCGGCCGGCACGAGCACTTCGCCGGTGCCCGGATCGACCACATCGACAGCCGCGGTGCGGCCGAGGATGCGCGTGCCGAGCGAGACGACGATGTCGGCGCCGTCGATGACGGCGGTCATGGCGATGCCGTCCTGGGTGCCGCAATCTTCCTCGGTGATGATGCAGTCCTGGGCGACGTCGACGAGGCGGCGCGTCAGGTAGCCCGAGTTCGCGGTCTTCAGCGCCGTGTCCGCGAGGCCCTTACGGGCGCCGTGGGTCGAGTTGAAGTATTCGAGGACCGAGAGGCCTTCCTTGAAGTTCGAGATGATCGGCGTCTCGATGATCTCGCCCGAGGGCTTGGCCATCAGCCCGCGCATGCCGGCGAGCTGCTTCATCTGGTTCTTCGAACCGCGCGCGCCAGAGTGCGCCATCATGAAGACGGAGTTGAGCTCGCCCGTGCGGCCATCCTTCAGTTTGGCCGGCTTGGACGCCTCTTCCATCATCGCGTCGGCGACCTTGTCGGTGCACTTCGACCACGCATCGACGACCTTGTTGTACTTCTCGCCACGCGTGATGAGGCCATCGGCGTATTGCTTCTCGTACTCGGCCGCGCGCTTGCGGGTGTCTTCGACCAGCGCTTCCTTCGCCTTCGGCACGACCATGTCGGCCATGCCGAAGCTGATGCCGGCCTTGGCCGCTTCGCGGAAGCCAAGCTGCATGATGCGGTCGGCGAAGATCACCGTCGCCTTCTGGCCGCAGTGGCGGTAGACGTTGTCGATCAGGTTGCCGATTTCTTTCTTGGTCAGCGTCTGATCGAGCAGCGCGTAGCTGATCTTCGGGTGACGCGGCAGCAGCTCGGCCATTTTCATGCGGCCAGGCGTGGTGTCGATCGTCCTGCGGATCGGCTTGTTGTTCTCGTCGACCGTTTCGAACCGCGCTTTGATCTTGGTGTGCAGCGTCACGGCGCCCGCTTCGAGCGCCGCTTCGATTTCACCAATCGAGCCGAACAGCTTTCCTTCGCCTGGCTCGTGCTCCTTCATCAGCGACAGGTAGTAGAGGCCGAGGACGATGTCCTGCGACGGCACGATGATCGGCTTGCCGTTCGCCGGGCTGAGGATGTTGTTGGTCGACATCATCAGCACGCGCGCTTCCAGCTGCGCTTCGAGCGAAAGCGGCACGTGCACGGCCATCTGGTCGCCGTCGAAGTCGGCGTTGAACGCGGCGCAGACCAGCGGGTGCAGCTGGATCGCCTTGCCTTCGATCAGCTTCGGCTCGAACGCCTGGATGCCGAGGCGGTGCAACGTCGGCGCGCGGTTCAAGAGAACCGGGTGCTCGCGGATGACCTCCTCGAGCACATCCCAAACTTCCGGACGCTCTTTTTCCACCATACGGCGCGACTGCTTCACGGTGCCGGAGAGGCCCTTGATGTCGAGGCGCGCATAGATGAAGGGCTTGAACAGTTCGAGCGCCATCTTCTTCGGCAGACCGCACTGGTGCAGCTTCAGGTCCGGACCGACGACGATGACCGAACGGCCGGAATAGTCGACCCGCTTGCCCAGCAGGTTCTGGCGGAAGCGGCCTTGCTTGCCCTTCAGCATGTCGGCCAGCGACTTCAGCGGACGCTTGTTGGCGCCGGTGATGACCCGGCCGCGGCGGCCGTTGTCGAACAGCGCGTCGACCGCTTCCTGCAGCATCCGCTTTTCGTTGCGGATGATGATGTCCGGCGCGCGCAGCTCCATCAGCCGCTTCAGACGGTTGTTGCGGTTGATGACGCGGCGGTAGAGATCGTTCAGGTCCGACGTCGCGAAGCGGCCGCCATCAAGCGGCACCAGCGGGCGCAGTTCCGGCGGGATCACCGGCACCACCGTCAGAATCATCCATTCCGGCTTGTTGCCCGATCGGATGAACGCCTCGACCAGCTTCAGGCGCTTGGCCAGCTTCTTCGGCTTCAGCTCCGACGTGGACTCGGCGATTTCCTTGCGCAGCTGTTCGGCTTCCTTCTCGAGGTTGAGGCCCATCAGCAATTCGCGCACGGCCTCAGCGCCGATCGCGGCGGTGAAGCTGTCTTCGCCGTATTCGTCCTGCGCCTTGAGGTAATCCTCTTCGGTCAAGAGCTGCTTGGCTTCGAGCGGCGTCAGGCCCGGCTCGAGCACGATGTATTGTTCGAAGTAGAGGACCTTCTCGATGTCCTTCAGCGCCATGTCGAGCATCAACGCGATGCGGCTCGGCAGCGACTTCAGGAACCAGATGTGCGCGACGGGCGCTGCGAGCTCGATGTGGCCCATGCGCTCGCGGCGCACGCGCTGCAGCGTGACTTGGACACCGCACTTTTCGCAGATGATGTCCTTGTACTTCATGCGCTTGTACTTGCCGCACAAGCACTCGTAGTCCTTGATCGGACCGAAGATGCGGGCGCAGAACAGACCGTCGCGTTCCGGCTTGAACGTACGATAGTTGATCGTCTCGGGCTTCTTGATCTCGCCGAAGCTCCAGGACTTGATCTGCTCCGGGCTCGCGATCGAGATTTTGATCTGATCGAACACCGGCGCCGGCGGCTGATTGCCGAATGTGTTGTTGATCAGCTCTTGGTTCATTGCATTCATCGTCATCACCTACCGGTTCACTCCTCCCCCGCGTGCGGGGGAGGTCGCGAGCGAAGCGAGCGGGAGGGGGGAGTTGACAACTCGCCCCTCAGTCTCACGCTTCGCGCTCGACAGCTCCCCGCAAAGCGGGGAGCACGGGAGTTTCATTCCAATCACTCGGCCGCCTTCAGCCGCGTGCCGTCGACCAGCTCCACGTTGAGGCCCAGCGAGCGCATTTCCTTCACGAGCACGTTGAACGACTCGGGGATTCCCGCCTCGAACGTGTCGTGGCCGCGCGTGATCGCCTCATAGACCTTGGTCCGGCCGGCGACGTCGTCCGACTTCACCGTCAGCATTTCCTGGAGCGTGTACGCCGCGCCGTAAGCCTCGAGCGCCCACACTTCCATTTCGCCGAAGCGCTGACCGCCGAACTGCGCCTTGCCGCCCAGCGGCTGCTGGGTGACGAGCGAGTACGGACCGATCGAGCGGGCGTGGATCTTGTCGTCCACCAGGTGGTGCAGCTTCAGCATGTAGATGTAGCCGACCGTGACCGACCGCTTGAACTGTTCGCCGGTCTGGCCGTCGAACAGAGTCACCTGGCCCGTCTCGGAGAAGCCCGCGTCCTTCAGCATCGCGCGGATGTCGGAATCCTTGGCGCCGTCGAACACGGGCGTTGCGATCGGCACGCCCTTTTCGATGTTGTGCGCAAGCTCCTTCAACTCCTCGACGCTCTTCGGCAGCTCTTCCTTCGGGCCGTAGATGTCCCGCAGCTTGGCTTCGAGCGGCTTCTTGTCGCCGTCGCGCTCGAGCGTTTCGAGCGCAGCGCGCACCTGCTTGCCGATGCCGGCGCAGGCCCAGCCCAAGTGCGTTTCGAGGATCTGACCGACGTTCATCCGGCTCGGCACGCCGAGCGGATTGAGAACGATGTCGACATGCGTGCCGTCTTCCAGGAACGGCATGTCTTCGATCGGCGTGATCTTCGAAATGACGCCCTTGTTGCCGTGACGGCCGGCCATCTTGTCGCCCGGCTGCAGCTTGCGCTTCACCGCGACGAACACTTTGACCACCTTCATCACGCCCGGCGGCAGTTCGTCGCCGCGGGTGAGCTTGTCGACCTTGTCGGCGAAGCGCGCGTCGAGACGCTTCTTGGCGTCGTCGTACTGCTTCTTCAGCGCTTCGATCTCGGTCATCGCCGCTTCGTCTTCGACGCCGAACTGCCAGAGCTGGCCTTTCGAGAACGGCTCGAGGCTTTCTGCGGTGATCTCACCCTTCTTGAAACCCTTTGGGCCCGTCGTCGCCGACTTGCCGATCAGGATTTCGTTGAGACGGCCGAAGATGTTGCGCTCGAGGATCGCGAGTTCGTCGTCGCGGTCCTTCGCCAGACGCTCGATCTCTTCCTTCTCGATCTGCAGCGCGCGCTGATCCTTGTCGACGCCGTGGCGGTTGAAAACGCGCACTTCGACAACGGTGCCGTTGACGCCGGGCGGCAGACGCAGAGACGTGTCGCGCACGTCGGAGGCCTTCTCGCCGAAGATGGCGCGCAGGAGCTTCTCTTCCGGCGTCATCGGGCTTTCGCCCTTCGGCGTCACCTTGCCGACGAGAATGTCGCCCGGCTCCAGTTCGGCGCCGATGGCGACAATGCCGGCTTCGTCGAGGTTGCGCAGCGCTTCCTCGCCGACGTTCGGGATGTCGCGGGTGATTTCTTCCGGGCCGAGCTTGGTGTCGCGGGCGGCGACTTCGAATTCTTCGATGTGGATCGAAGTGAACACGTCGTCCTTGACGATGCGTTCGCTGATCAGGATCGAGTCCTCGAAGTTGTAGCCGTTCCACGGCATGAACGCGACCAGCACGTTGCGGCCGAGCGCCAGTTCGCCGAGCTCGGTCGACGGGCCGTCGGCGATGATGTCGTCGGCGCGGACCACGTCGCCCACGCGCACGATCGGACGCTGGGTGATGCAGGTGTTCTGGTTCGAACGCTGGAACTTCAGCAGACGATAGATATCGACGCCAGGCTTGGCCGGGTCCTTCTCTTCCGTCGCGCGGATGACGATACGCTGGCTGTCCACCTGCTCCACGACGCCGGTGCGGCGCGCGGTGATGGCTGCGCCGGAATCGCGCGCGACCGTGCCTTCCATGCCCGTGCCGACGATCGGCGCATCTGCGCGCAGCAGCGGCACCGCTTGGCGTTGCATGTTCGAGCCCATGAGCGCGCGGTTGGCGTCGTCGTTCTCGAGGAACGGGATCAGCGCCGCGGCGACCGAAACGACCTGCTTCGGCGACACATCCATGAGATCGATTTCTTCGCGCGCAATCAGCTGCGCTTCACCGTTCTCGCGCGCTTGCACGAGGTCCTCGGTCAGATTGCCCTTCTGATCGATCTCGGCGTTGGCCTGGGCGATCTTGTGTTTCGCCTCCTCCATCGCCGACAGGTACATGATCTCGCCCGAGGGCTTGCCGTTCGAGACCTTGCGGTACGGGCTTTCGATGAAGCCGTACTTGTTGACGCGCGCGTGCGTCGCCAGCGAGTTGATCAGACCGATGTTCGGGCCTTCCGGCGTTTCGATCGGGCAGATGCGGCCATAGTGCGTCGGGTGCACGTCGCGGACTTCGAAGCCCGCGCGCTCGCGCGTCAGACCGCCCGGGCCCAGCGCCGAGAGACGCCGCTTGTGCGTGATCTCGGAGAGTGGGTTGGTCTGGTCCATGAACTGCGAGAGCTGCGAGGAGCCGAAGAACTCGCGCACCGCCGCCGCCGCGGGCTTGGCGTTGATCAGGTCGTGCGGCATCACCGTCTCGATGTCGACGGAGCTCATGCGTTCCTTGATCGCGCGCTCCATGCGCAGGAGGCCGATGCGGTATTGGTTCTCCATCAGCTCGCCGACCGAGCGCACCCGGCGGTTGCCGAGATTGTCGATGTCGTCGACTTCGCCGCGGCCGTCGCGCAGATCGCTCAGCGTCTTCAGCACTTCGAGGATGTCCTCGAGGCGCAGAATGCGGACCGAGTCGTCCGTATCGAGGCCGAGGCGCATGTTCATCTTCACGCGGCCGACGGCCGAGAGATCGTAGCGCTCCGAATCGGAGAACAGGCCGGCGAACAGCGCTTCCGCCGTTTCGATCGTCGGCGGCTCGCCCGGACGCATGACACGGTAGATGTCGAACAGCGCTTGCTCGCGGTTCTCGTTCTTGTCGAGCTTCAGCGTGTTGCGGATGTAAGGGCCGACCGTCGCCGGATCGATGTCCAGGATCGGCAGTTCGTCGATGCCCGCTTCGATCAGCGTCGCCAGCACGGCTTCGCTCAGCGCGTCGCCGGCTTCGACGTAGATCTCGCCCGTTTCCGGGTTGACGATGTCTTCGGCGATGTAGCGGTCGAACAGGTCTTCCGACGGCACCTGAATGTCGATGACTCCGTCCTCGACCAACTTGTTGGCGATACGGGCCGAAATCTTCTTGCCCGCTTCGGCGACGACCTTGCCGGTCTTCGCGTCGACCAGATCATAGGTCGGCTTCACGCCGCGCCAGCGTTCGGCGCGATAGCGCGTCGTCCAGCCCGCGCGAGTGCGCTTGTAGACCGACGATTGATAGAACGTGCTGAGAATCTGTTCGCTCGACATGCCGAGCGCATAGAGCAGCGTCGTCGCCGGCAACTTGCGCTTGCGGTCGATGCGGACGAACAGGATGTCCTTGGCGTCGAATTCGAAGTCGAGCCAGGAGCCGCGGTACGGGATCACGCGCGCGGCAAACAAGAGCTTGCCCGAAGCGTGCGTCTTGCCCTTGTCGTGATCGAAGAAGACGCCCGGCGAGCGGTGCATCTGGCTGACGATGACGCGCTCGGTGCCGTTCACGACGAACGTGCCTTTGTCCGTCATCAGCGGGATGTCGCCCAGATAGACGTCCTGCTCCTTGATGTCCTTCACGGACTTCGCGCCGGTCTCTTCATCCGTTTCGAAGACGATGAGGCGCAGCTTCACTTTCAGCGGCGCGGCGAACGTCATGTCGCGCTGCTGGCATTCTTCGACGTCGAACTTCGGCTCTTCGAATTCGTACGAGACGTATTCGAGCACCGCGCGGTCCGAGAAATCGCGGATCGGGAACACCGACTTGAACACAGCCTGCAGGCCTTCGTCGGTCCGCTCGTACGAGCGCGCGTCCTTCTGCAGGAATTGATCGTAGGAGCTCTTTTGCACCTCGATCAGGTTCGGCATCCGCCCCGCTTCCGGGATCTTGCCGAACGACTTACGGATTTTCTTCTTACCGGTGTACGACAGAGTCATCTGGTCTCGTCTTCCCATGCGCTCCCCGCGCTAACTTGCGAACCTCCGGCCATAAGGTTCGCCAGCGCGGGCAGCATGAGCCGCCTTTGTCCGCCCTGGCCTCACGAGAACCCCCGTGAGCCGACCCTTCGTTCGAAACGCCGTGGGCGGGACGGCGCTCCGACGCGCCTCAGGAGAACCCCGGGCACGCAAGTGCGGAAGCCGCGGCCGCTCCCGGAGGAACAGCCGTGCTTCCGCGTCATGTTTGCGAGTTACTTCAGATCGACCTTGGCGCCCGCCTTTTCAAGTTGAGCCTTGAACTTTTCGGCATCGGCCTTGTTCACGCCCTCCTTCACAGGCTTCGGCGCGCCTTCGACCAGGTCCTTGGCTTCCTTGAGGCCAAGGCCGGTGATCGCGCGCACTTCCTTGATGACTTCGATCTTCTTGTCGCCGGCGCTGGTGAGCTGGACCGTGAACTCGGTCTTCTCTTCAGCCGGCGCAGCGCCCGCGGCGGCGCCCGGAGCGGCCGCGACCGCCACCGGAGCGGCGGCGGAAACGCCCCACTTCTCTTCCAGCATCTTCGACAGCTCGGCGGCTTCGAGGACGGTCAGCGCCGAAAGGTCTTCCACGATCTTGTTGAGGTCTGCCATGATTTCTGTTCCTGACGTTTTGTACGTGTTTTCAACGAAATACGGATGTGACGATTAAGCGGCGTCCTTGGTGGCGTAGGCGTTGAGCACGCGCGCCAGCTGGCCGCCGGGCGCTGCGAGCACGCCGGCGATCTTCGTCGCGGGCGCCTGCACCAGACCAATGATCTTCCCACGCAGCTCGTCGAGCGAAGGCAGCGTGGCCAAAGCCTGCACGCCTTGCTTGTCGAGCAGCTGGTCGCCGAAAAGGCCGCCGAGGATGGCGAACTTCTCTTTTTCCTTCGCGTACGCGACGGCCACCTTGGCGGCGGTGATCGGGTCTGCGGAGTAGGCGATTGCCGTGGGGCCGGTGAACAGGTCGGCTGCGGACGCTTTCGGCGTATCCGCGATCGCCAGCTTCACCAGGCGGTTCTTCACCACTTTGAGCGCGCCGCCTTCAGAGCGAAGGCGGGTGCGCAGCACCGTCAGATCCGCAACAGTCAGACCGGAATAGTGGCCGACGACCACCACACCGGCCCCGGCGAACACGCCTTTCAGCGATTCCACCGTTTCGGCCTTCTGAGCACGATCCATTGCGGTCTCCTCAGTTGGGCCGCCGGCCAATCCGGCGCCCCAAGAGCGCACGCGGACCAGCCGGCCGGCGGAAAGACCCCCGGAGCGGCGCGCGGTCCACGCGCTGCCTGTCCCAGGAGCCGGCCTGCGGGACCGGACTTGACATCCGACCCCGAAAAACGTCAGCTTCTGTCTATTGCGGGCCCCGAAAGCCGGCGATTAAGCCAGAGCTTTCAAAGATTTAAGCCACGCACAAAGCGCCCTCTCGGGCCACCCGTGTGCACGGCGCCTGCAGTCTCGGACAGGATCGACGGGCTGTTAACCCGCCGGACCGCGGCATATGCCCGGTTTATTCACGCCCCGCAAGCCCGGCAGGCACAATTCTCTGCGTCTGGCAAGCGGGCGCCGCATAGTGCGGTGCGGGAGGCACAGGTTTGACGACCGCCTCCCCGTTTCGTGCTAAGCTGCTTTATGACCAGGATCGAACAGGCCATCAAAGCGCTCGAAGAACTGCCGGAAACGCAACAGGAAGAGGTCGCCGACCTAATCTTGACGTATGTCGCCAACAACGACACCGCCCCATCCGCTCTAACCGACGAACAATGGGCCGAAGTGCGCAGACGCCAAGCTCGCGGCTTCAAACCGGCTGACCCGGCTCGTCTTGATCAGATCATCGATCGGCTGAAATAGCTGTGCAGGTCGTTTGGGATGACGGGGCCCTTGACGACCTAGAGTCCATCGGCGCATTCATCGCCAGGGACAACCCGCGCACCGCACGGCGCATTGTCGAATTCCTGCGAGACAAGGCCTCGTTGCTCGCGACATTCCCTTATCTTGGCGTTACGATTTCAACGCGGAGCACACCCGTACTCTCATCGTGCCGCGCTAGCCGTACGTGCTGGTTTATCAGGTACTGAACGACGAAATCCGCATTCTCGCGGTGTTTCACCAGAGTCAGGACCGCCCCTAGCGCCCGTCGCCCACCAGCTTCGCGATCGCTTCCAGATACGCCGCGAACGCTTGGCGGCCCGCATCCGTCATCCGCACCCGCGTCAGCGGCTTGCGATCGAGAAAGCTCTTGTCGATCGAGACGTAACCCGCCTCCTCGAGCTTACGCAGATGCACCGAAAGATTGCCCTGCGTGACGTCGAGCAGGGTCTTCAATTCAGTGAAGTCCGCGACCTCGGCTTCGGCCAGATACGCCATCACCCCCAGGCGCACGCGCCCGTGGATCACGTCATCCAGCTTGCCGATGTCGAACGAAGCCATGCGCGCTCAGGCGGACTGCTTTGCGGCGCCGCGCCAGATCACCCAGCCAGGGATCGCCATGCACACGATCAGGGCGACGCCCAGCACCAGCAGATAGACGCCAATGTCCGCGAACACGGCGACGCCAAGCGCAACCGTCGTCGCAAACCATCCGAGCGCCACCAGCCCCAGCCAAGCGCGCCGCAGGATCGCCCAGGCGACGTACCAGGCGACGCCCTGAATCATGCACACGACGATCGGATGATAGAGCCAGAGCCCGAAGTCCTCTGCCTTGCTGGCGCCGTAGGCGAACACCAGCGCCATCACCAGATTGGCGAGACCCGCGCCTTGAAACACCGCGCCGAGCGCCCGCGCCGAAGGCCCGCCGGTAGGCTTCTTGCGGTCCTTCCAGATGATGATGCCGAGAATCACGCAGAACAGCAGCGTCGGCAGCAACGAAATCGCCAGCGCGATCAGGCCTTCGCTCGGAACGAAGCCCAGGGTCTGCAGCCAATGCAGGATGCATTGGCCGCCATAGAGCGCGCCGGCCCAGGTGAACGCTTCGCCGATCGTCGACTGCATCGCCACGCCGCCGCTGACCAGCGAACGCATGTAAGCGAGATCGTCGCGTGCGGACTGAAGATCGGTTGCCATGCTCATCTCCTACTCCGCCGCCGCGAGCGCCGCTTGCGGCTTGGCGCGGACCGGCTTCTCGCGCTTACCGTTGAGAATCGCGCCGATCCAAGAATAGCGCACCAGCAGCTGATAGCTCGCCAGCATGATGACGAAACCAACGGCCAGCATCAGCGGATACTTCACGAACCAGGGCCCCGGATACGGCGCGATCAAGGTTTGCAACGCGATCAGGATCGGCAGGTGGACGATGTAGATCCAATACGACGCGTCCGCGAGATAGCGCCGCGCCGGGCTGTGCCCCGAGAGGTGGCGCACCGCAAAGCCGATGATCGCGATCGTCCAGGCCCAGCAGGCGAAGGCGTAAAGCGCAGCGTAGCCAAGCGTGCGCAAATCCTGCGTCGCCGCGGTGAAGTCCTGCGCCGAGGCGGTGAAGACCGGCGTCACGCCAAGCATCACCAGGCACCCCGCCGTCGCGCCGATCGCCGGACCCACATAAAGGCCCCAACGTTCAGCCCACCGCTGCAACATCTCCGGCTGACGATTGAGCAGCCAGCCGAAGCCGAACGCGAGCCCGTAAATCACCATCGATGTCGAATTCGGGACGACGCCGGTGTCCGGCGTCGGAATGCCGAACCACATCATCCAACCCGGCGTGAAATAGAGCGCCGCCGCCATCGGGATCGCCAGCAGAGCCGGCGCCGCCGGCCCCGCCACGACACGCACCACAGGATCGACGACGCGGCCGCGCAGCCAGCCGCTGCGATCGATCAGATGAACGACGCCGCGCACAACGAGCGCGACCACATAGAAGATCAGCAGCACGTAGAGAAACCACAGGTGCAGGAACGGAAACGTCTCCGCCGTCAACGGCGGCGGCGGCGGGCCGTCCGGCAGCGTGCCGCCGTTCGCTTGCGCCGCGGCCCACAGCAGCGTCGCGATAAACGCCGTCAACACCAACGGCCAGAACATCGCCAACGGCTGCGCGATGCGCTTGGCGCGGTTCAGCAGGAAGCCGCCGACACCGAGCCGCTCCAGCAGCATGCGGCCGAAGAACCCAGCCAGCACGAAGAACACCGTCATCCGGAAAATGTGCAGCGTGAAGAACAGCACCGAGAGTTCGACGCTCCGGGCGCTGTCCATCACCAGCCAAACCTGCTGGCCCGGCAGAAACGAAAGGATGCCGTGAAAGACGACGCCGAGGATCAGCACCCCGCCCCGCACCGCGTCCAATGCGTGGAACCGCCCGTCTGTACCGCTCATCGCCAACTCCCGAACCAGAGCCTCCCGCTCGGCAGTGGTGTTACTAAACTAGTTTGTTTTGTCAACTTATTTATGACGATCCGCGCTCGGGACGCGCCTCTGGCGCGTGTAGTGTTAACCGGGGGCGCCGGACGTGCTTGTTTGCGACCGGCGCGTGCATCCGCACGCGGGCCGGGGGCCATCAGTCGGAAGATGCCGTGACCGCAACAGTCGGAGCGCCGCAGCGTGACTACTTCCTCGGACTCGACGCTCTAAGAGGCGCCGGCGCGCTGATCGTCATTACCGCACATATGCCGGATAAGACGCTGTTCAGGCTGATGCCCAGCGCGCACTTGGGCATCGACTTCTTCTTCATGCTGAGCGGCTTCGTCGTCGCCAACGCCTATCTGTCGAAGCTCGAACGCGGCATGGGGCTCTGGGATTTCACCCTCATTCGCCTGATCCGGCTTTATCCGCTTTATTTCCTAAGCACCGTTCTCGGCGCCGCTTTCTTCGCCGTGCTGCTGCTGAAGGGTTGGGCCGATTTCGGTTGGGGGCCATGGGCGGCCACGCTCGCCGCGAACCTGTTCTACATCCCGATCAATCCGAGCTGGGCCATCAGCGCGGGCGAAGTCTATCCGTTCAACGTGCCGGCCTGGACGCTGTTTTGGGAATTGGCGGCCAACACGGTGTTCGCGCTGCTGGCGCTGCGCATGCGCGGCTGGTTCCTGGCCGCGGTCGTGTTCAGCGGCCTCGTCATGATCAGCCTTTCGGCGATCAGTTACGGCAACCTGCATCAGGGCTGGGCGTGGGAGAATTTCCTGGGCGGCGGCAGCCGCGTATGGTTCGCGCTGTTTGCCGGCGTCGCGCTGCATCGACTCCACCGCCAAGGCAAGCTGCCGCGCATCGGCGGAACGATGCCGCTCGTTGCGCTGACGCCGTTCGCGGTGATGGCGCTCCCCGCCAGCGCGGAGCTGCGCCCGTACGTCGACGTCGCCGTCGCCGCCATCGTGCTGCCGGTGCTGGTGACGATCGCCGCCTACACGCGGCCGCGCCCCGGCTTCGAAACCGCCTTCAGCAGCTGGGCCGGACGCCTCTCCTATGGCGTCTACGTGTTGCAGATGCCGATCATCATGATCGTCGGCACAGCTTACGCCGTGCTGTTCGACGCGCCCTACGAGACTCTGGGCGTATTCGGCACCCTCGCGCTGATGGGCGCGGTCGTCGCAGCCGCGTGGGCCGCCGATCTCTGGTTCGACACGCCGGTGCGCAATGTGCTGCGCGCCTGGCATAAGGGCGTCAAACCGCGCGCGGCAGCTGAAGCTGCGGCGAATTCGTCCGAAGCGCGGCCTTAACCGCCGAGCGGCGCGCCGAGAATCCGAAACAGGATGTCGACTGTCGCCACCCAGACGCCCGCGAGCCATCCCGCCAGCGCCCGCGCCATCGCCTCCTGCAGCAGCAGCACCGACGCGAACACAATGAGGATCAGCGCTGCGACGAACCGCCAGCCATGGCGCGGCGGCTCGTGCGTTCTCACGCGGCGGTCAACACGATCGCGCCGCGCCTGGTAGCGACGAGCGTGTGTTCGAATTGCACCGTAGGACGGCCCGTATCGGCGCGCAGCGTCCATTCGTCGTCGCCTTCGACGGCCCACTCCGAACCCATCGAAAGGAACGGCTCGATCGTGAACACGAGCCCCTCGCCGATCCGTCGCCGCTCGCCCGGCTCATGCCAGGTCGGAATCGAGCCCGGCTCCTCGTGCAGCCCGCGGCCGACGCCGTGGCTCGCGAGATTGCGGATCAAAGTATAGCCGTTCTGATCGGCGAACTTCTGCACCGCATTGCCAATGTCGCCGAGCCTGGCGCCCGCACGCACGCTGTTTACGCCCGCCCACATCGCCCTTTTGCCGTCGCGCGCGAGGCGTTCGAGCTTCGCCGCCTTGGGGGCCATCACGAAGCTCGACCCGGTGTCGGCGAAATAGCCGTCCTTCTCGGCCGAAACGTCGATGTTGACGAGATCGCCCGCCTTCAGCACGCGGTCGCCTGGGATGCCGTGGGCGATATCGGGAAACACCGAGATGCAAGTGGCGCCCGGGAAATTGTAGGTCAGCGCCGGCGCCGGCCGCGCCCCTTCCGCTTCGAGCAGCTTCGCGCCGATCTCGTCCAGCTCCCGCGTCGTCATCCCCGGTTCGAGCGCCTTGCCCATCGCTTGGAGCGTGCGCGCCACGACCGCGCCGATCCGCTTCAGCGCTTGAAGGTCGTTGTCGTTGTCGATCGTCATGGCGCGACCATAGCGCGTCGCGCCGCCCCGCGCCCGCCAAATCGGCAGCCTGGTGGCGCCAGGAACCGCCCGCCTAAGCCATGCCGACCGTTCCCGTGTCGAGCTTCGACATCGGGATCGCCGCTTCCATATAGAGGCGCACAATGTCGAGCCGCGTCATCGGCGCGCCGACACGCATGTCCGGCGCCTCGCCCGCGGCGAACACCGCGAAGTGCTGCGCAACGGCGCCGAACACCAGCATCAGCTTCGAGGGATCGAGCTCGAGATCGAGGAAAAATTGCTTCAGCGTTGGGCCATGCTTGCGAACGGCGTCGATCGGCCGTTCGCTCAGCTGGTACGCGGGATCGATGCGCGGCAGGCCGAACATCGCCCCGCCCACGCCCTGCGAGGTGCGCCGCGCGATCTCCAACACGTCGAGCTTTGCGGCGACGTCCGGATCGCGCGCCGCGCTGGCGGCGAGATTCCAGAACGACAAGAACTTCTCATTGCCCTCCAGCAAACACGCATTGATCGCATCGCCGAAGAAATAACGCTGGCCGTCGCTGGTCTTCACCTCGAGCAGCGTCATGTCCGTCGTCGGGATGACGCCCGCGATCATCATGGCGCGCGCCTGGATTTGCGCGAAGATCCCAGCCCAGGCGCCGAGTGCGCTAACCGCGTTCGCCGCATGCAGCACACCGCGCTCGTCGCGGTACTGCATGAGCAGATATCCGCCCACCTGGGCGACGGCGCTGTCGACGATCCGATCCGGCTGCATCCCTCTCGCCTAGCATGGCCCAAACAAAAACGCCCCGGCTTTCACCGGGGCGCTTCGTGTTCTTGCGAACGTCGGTGCTTAGCCCTGCGCCGCGTTCAGCGCCGCGGCCGGATCGAGCCGGACGCCCGGACCCATCGTCGTCGAGATGGCCAGCTTTTTCACGAACGTGCCTTTCGCGCCCGAGGGCTTCGCCTTCGAGACGGCGTCGATGAATGCTTTCACGTTCTGCGTGATCTGCTCTTCGGTGAAGCTCGCCTTCCCGACGCCGGCGTGGACGATGCCCGCCTTCTCGACGCGGAATTCGACCGCGCCGCCCTTGGCGTCCGCGACCGCTTTCTTCACGTCCATGGTGACGGTGCCGACCTTCGGGTTCGGCATCAGGCCGCGCGGGCCCAGCACCTTACCCAGGCGGCCGACGAGGGCCATCATGTCCGGCGTCGCGATCAGGCGATCGAAATCGATCTTGCCCGAATTGACGGTCTCGAACAGGTCCTGCTCGCCGACGATGTCGGCGCCGGCGGCGCGGGCTTCTTCAGCCTTGGCGCCCTTGGCGAACACCGCGACGCGCGCGGTGCGGCCGGTGCCGTTCGGCAACGAGACGACGCCGCGGACTTGCTGGTCCGGATATTTCGGATCGACGCCGAGATTCATCGCGACTTCGATGGTCTCGTCGAACTTCGCGTTGGCGCGCGCCTTGATCAGCTTCACGGCTTCGTCGAGCGTGTGCAGCTTGCGGCTGTCGATGCCAGCGTGGCTCTTCTGCTGGCGCTTGGGAGTCTTCGGCATCGGTCTACTCCACCACTTCCACGCCCATCGAGCGGGCAGTGCCTGCGATCATCTTCGCGGCCTGGTCGAGGTCAGCGGCGTTCAGATCCTTTTGCTTCGCTTTGGCGATGTCCTTGCACTGGGCCATCGTGATGCGGCCCACCACATTGACGCCCGGCGTCTTCGAGCCCGAGCCCGGCTTCTTCGCCGTCGGCAGCTTGGCCGCCTTCTTGATCAGGAACGACGCCGGCGGCGTCTTGATCTCGAAGGTGAAGCTCTTGTCCTGGTAATAGGTGATGACGACCGGGCACGGATCGCCCTTCGGCATGTCCTGCGTGCGGGCGTTAAAGCCCTTGCAGAATTCCATGATGTTGAGGCCGCGCTGACCGAGTGCGGGACCGATGGGTGGTGACGGGTTGGCAGCGCCAGCCGGCACCTGGAGCTTGATCTGCCCCAGTACCTTCTTAGCCATATTGTATCCTCTCGCTTACCGCCGGACGGTCTTTCGATCGCCCCGCCTGAGGGGGAGCGTGGTCCGGGCGGCTAAACCCCTTCCACGCAGGAAGCGCGGGCCTATAGCGGAAGCGGAACGGGTTGTCGAGGCGGCTTGGCGATCGCCCTGGCCGTCGCCACGCCCTTGTCGGCCTAGCCCGGCGTTGCGACAGTGCCCAGAGGCTCAGCGGGAGGGCGCGTTATGGTCCACTGGAATGTGAGGCGAGCGAAGTCGATCGCGCCCGGGCTGCTTCGGGCGGGTCTCGCAGCCTCTTGCGTTTTCGCGATCATCGCAATGACGCCGGCTGCCGCTCAGTCCTTCTCGGCCGCGCCCAACGCGAGCTTTGTGCTCGACTTCGACAGCGAGGACGGAAACTTCTCTCTCTGGCGCGCCACCGACCTTACCGGGATCAACGCTCTTCGAGCACGTGCGACGTTCGTGCGTAAGGGGCAGCATCGCCAATGGGCGCCGTCCTTCGCCATCTCCGTAGGAAGCGAAGGGGCTGACGCAAGCATTAGTTTCACGGCGGCGCCGCGCAGCGGTCCGCTTATGGTTGAGGCGGCGCTATGGCGCGGCGGCGAGCCGAGCGCGGAAGAGACGTTTCTGTTGACGCCTGCGTTTCAGGAGCCGTTCGATATTCATGTCGATTGGACCGAAGAGGGGCTCGTGACTTTCACCGTATTCTCGCGCGCTGCACAGGCGGTGAACGGGTACGAGCGGCGGCAGGTAAATCTCGGTCAAGCGCCAACGACGGTTCGAATAACGGGCTCGACCGGCGAAGTGCTGTTCGAGCCCCTGCAACTGGGACACGTAGCGCGATAGTTCGCGCTCTCGCGAAGAGCACGCTACCTAAATGCGCGCCTGCAGCCGCGCTTGCGTCAGCGGCCACATCAGGTTGAGCGCCAGTCCCGCCAGCACCAGCCCTGCCGCTAGCAGTTTCCAGCCGGGCATCGGCTCGCTCAGCACGATCGCCGAAGCGCTCATGCCGAAGATCGGCACCAACAGCGCCATCGGCGTCACTACCGCGGCCGGGTGCTTGGTCAGCAGCCATTGCCAAGCCGTGTAGCCGAACATGGTGTTGCCGACGGACTGCCAGAGCACCGCCGCCCAGGCGCCGGCGTCGGCCGTGCGCAGCCCCTGCACGATCGCCGGCCAGCCTTCGAAGAGGAAAGCGAACAGCACAAGCGGCGGCACCGCGAAAATGCTGGACCAGACGATGTAAGGCAGCATCGGCGCCCCGCCCGCCTTGCGCGCGGTGATGTTGCCCAGCGCCCAGCAGAGCGCCGCGCCGAGCGTCAGGGCAAGGCCAAGCGGCGTTGTGCCGCCTTCGGTGTTGATGAAGATGAGGGCGATGCCGGAGGTCGCCAACGCCAGCGCCGCCCACTGAAACGCCCGCACGCGCTCGCCGCTGGTGCGCATCGAAAGCCCGATGGTGAAGAAGATCTGCGACTGCACCACGAGCGAAGCGAGCCCTGGCGTGATGTCGTTCTTCATGGCGAAGAAGAGCAATCCGAATTGCCCGGCGCCGATCAGCACGCCGTATGCAGCAAGGTTTGAAAGCGGCACGTTCGGCCGCTTCACGAAGAGCGCCATCGGCATGAACACGAGCGCGAAGCGCAAAACCGCCAGCAAGAGCGGCGGCAAATGCTCCAGCGCAAAGGCGATGACGACGAAGTTCGTGCCCCACACCGCCATCACGGCGATCGCAAGCAGCAAGTGCGGCAGAGGCAAAGCGAAGCGCTCCAGCGAAGGCGTTGCTCATGTGCGTACCGCTTGGCCGATTGTCCAGAGATGCGCCCAAAAGAAAACGGCCGCACCCGGAGGTGCGGCCGTCGAGGGGAGTTGGGAGGAGAACGCCCTCAGTAACGGAAGCGGAATTCCGCGCCGATGACACGGCCTTCGTTCAACGGCGAGAACGTGTTGGTCGGCGCGCCGACGCCGCCGAACCAAGGCAGGTTCGGCAACACGGTGTCGCCGCCCCATGTCACGTCGTTGGTCAGGTTGTTGCCGTAGACCGCGAAGCTCCAGTCGCCTTCGCCCGGCGTGAACGTGAAGTTCAGGTCGACGATATCGGCTTCGGCCAACTTGCCCGTGTTGGCGTCGTTGTAGAACGCGGCATCACGGTGGTTGTAGCCGAGCCGGCTCGACAGCACGCCGCTGAACAGATCGAGGTCGTAGATGAAGTTGACCCCGTAGGTCCACGGCGCGAGGCGCGGGATGTCCAGGTTCGCATCGGCGGCGGTGATGGCGCCATCGCCGTTCAGGTCGGCGGTGACGGTGTCGTACTCGCCTTCGGTATAGCCGACTTGCGCGCTCACCATGAAGGCGTCGGTCACGCGATAACGCGCTTCCAGTTCGGCGCCTTGGATCACGGCTTCGCCGGCATTGACGATCACCTGCTGCACGCCGCTGCCGACGTCAGGCACGTTGGTCTCACGCTGCATGTCGTCGATCGTGTTGTGGAACACGGCGACGTTCACGCGGCCGCGGCCATCGAGGAAGTCCTGCTTGAGGCCGATTTCGAACGAGCTCTGCTCTTCGGCGTCGAACGCCGTCGGCGCGCCCGAGCCGCCGCCGACCGGGGTCAGCGTTGTGACGCGGAAGTTCACCCCGCCCGAACGGAAGCCCTGCGCCCAGAAGGCGTAAAGGTTTGTGTCCGGCGTCGGCTCCCATTGGATGCCGATGCGCGGCGAGGTGTCGTTCCAGGAGAGCTGGAACGGCGTGTCCGAATAGACCAGCGAACGGCCGTCGATGCTGCCGCCGGTGACGCCTTCGCCCGGCACCACCGCCGCGCCGTCAAGATTGTCGCCCGGGAAGATGCCCGGGATCGGGCCGCTGCGGATGCGCGAGATCCAGGCGTCCTTCTCTTCGTGCGTGTAACGCAAGCCGAGGTTCAGCGTCAGTTGCTCGTTCAAGTGCCAGTCGGCGTTGGCGAACGCGCCGAAGGTTGAGAACTCGCCATAGCCGCCGCCGACGCGGGTCAGGTTGAGCGGCGTGCCGGCCGGGAACGGCGGCGAAGGCAGGATGACGCCGGAGAAAAGCAGGCGCTCTTCGATGTAGAGCAGGCTCTGATCGAAATAGTAGAGGCCGCTCGTCACTTCGACCGGACCGAACGTGCCGGCGTAACGCAGCTCGTTCGAGAACTGCTCCTGCTCGACGACCGAGCGGGAGTGGAACGCGGTGTTCGGCGTCGAGTCGATGTCGCCACCGGTCAGGCTGTTGTACGAGCGCCAGCCGGCGATGTTGGTGATGGTGCCGTCGCCGAAGCCGACGTCCCAATTGGTTTCGAGGATCGCCTGCTCCCAATCGCCCGAGCTGAAGCCCGGCTCGTTGATGGCGAAGTCGAAGCTGTCACGCGCGAACAGGCTGTGGTTCTGCGCCGCCGGGCCGTCGCCGTCGCTGAAGCCTTGCTCGAGACGCAGGATCGCTTCGAAATCCCTCGTCGGCGTGAAGCGCAGCGCGCCGCGATAGATCTGCATTTCGCCTTCGCCGAATTGCGATCCGTCATAGTCGTTTTCGAACCAGCCTTCGTCGCGCGTGTAGTAGGTCGCGAACTTCGCCGTCAGCACGTCTTCGACGATCGGGCCCGACACCGAGAAATCGCCGATGTACTGAAGCCCGGTCTCCACCGCGACGCGGCCGGTGACTTCGAACTCGTCGCTGGGCAGCGCGGTGCGCACCAGCACGGCGCCGCCGGTCACGTTGCGGCCGTAGAGCGTGCCTTGCGGGCCGCGCAGGACTTCGACCGCTTCGAGGTCGAAATTGTCGGCGAGGATGCCCGAATTGATGCCCATATAGACGCCGTCGACGAACACGCCGACTGCGGGATCGACAGACGGGATCGAGCTGTTGATGCCGATGCCGCGGATCGAGAAGTTGGCGACGCCGCGCGCGGTGCCGACGTCCTCCAGCTGCACGTTCGGCATCGTGTAGGTGAGGCTCTGCAGATCCTGGAAGTTCAGCGCCTGCAGCTGCTCGGCGCTATAGGCCGTGACCGCCAGCGGCACGTCCTGCGCCAACGCTTCGCCGCGCTTGGTGGCGGTGACGACGATTTCTTCTTCGACCGCATCCACTGCCCCTTGCGCGAAAGCGGACGGCGCGAACGCCAGCGCGCCGCCGACGCCCAGGACCAGTTTCATGGCAGTGCCCGCGCGCCATTTCCGCACGGCTGCACCCGCATTGTTCATCGCTAGCTCCCCTCGGGCGGCGTCTTGGGAGGAAGTTGTGTGGAGGAGAGCCGCCTTCGCCCCGCACACATGTAACCGGGCGCATGTAATGGAGCTTACGCTACGAGACGAATGACCGAGATCAACCGTTGCTGCGGACATCGGCCGGCTGTGGCGGAACTGCATCGGGCGACGCGAGGGGACCTGCGGCGCGCCGCCGCTCCGCCTATGCCGAAAGGCTTAGCGCCGCAGCGCCGCCAGCGTCAGCGGATCGCCTTCGCCGTCGTAGAAGCGGTCGAGCGCCGCTTGAAACAGCGCCTCGCCGGTCGCCGCTAGAAACAGAGTGGCGCAGGAACGGTACTTGAGATCATCCGGCGCGCCGAACAGCGCCGTCGCCGACTTGCCCTCCGCCGCGTTGGCGAGCCGCACGCATTCGCGCAGCCGGGCGCCGAGAATCTCATGCGCGGCGTACGCCTTGGCTTCGCCCAAGCCGCCCAGCCCGAACCGCCGCGCCGTTTCGCTGCGGCCGAGTTCGCGCAATTGCGGGAAGATGAACCACATCCAGTGGCTGCGCTTCGCGCCAGCGCGCAGCTCCGCCAGCACTTGCGGATAGACACTCTCCTGCGCGGCGATGAAATGCTCGAACACAGGCGTGAGCCTAGCACACGCGGTCAGTACTGCGCGCGCAGTTCGATCCCGAGCACGCGGCCCTTGTTCAGCGGCGAGAAGGTCGGCCGCTCGCCGCCGGTAAACCCGAACGCCGCGGTCGAGGGCAGCACCGTGTCGCCGCCCCAGGTCGCCTCGTCGAGCAGGTTCTCGCCATAGAGCGAGACGCGCCAGCGCGCCGAGGCCGGGGCGAAGCTCAAGTTCGCATCGATCATGTCGGCTTCGGCGAGGCGGCCCAGATTGTTGTCGTTGTAGAACGCCGCGTCGCGATGATTGTAGCTAAGCCGCGCGCTCACTTCGCCGCCGGCCAACGGCGCCGCATAGTCGATACTGGCGCCGTAGGTCCAAGGCGCAAGCCGCGGAATCTCGAGCGCGTAATCGGCTGCGGTGATCAGCAGATCGCCGTTGAGATCCTCGGTGATGCTGTCGTACTCCCCTTCGACATAGCCGGCGTGCGCTGCGAGCGTCAGCCGTTCGCTCACCTCGACCCAAGCCTCGATCTCGCCGCCCCAGATGATCGCGTCGCCGGCGTTCAGCACGATCTGCTGCACGCCCGAGATCGGGTCCGCCTGATTGGTCTCGCGCTGCATGTTTTCGATCGTGTTGTGGAACAGCGCCGCGTTCACGCGGGCGCGGCCCTCAGCCAGATCGTGCTTCAAGCCGATCTCGAACGTCGATTGCTCCTCCGGATCGTAGGCGCGCGGGGCGAGCCCGAGCGAGGCGGTGCGGAAATTGGCGCCGCCGCCGCGGAACGCCTGCGACCAGCTGGCGTACAGATTGGTGTCGCCGTTCGGCCGCCATTGCACGCCGAGGCGCGGCGAAAGATCGTCCCAATCCTGCTGGAACGGCGCATCGGAGAAGTTCAGCGAGCGATCGTCGATGCTGCCGCCGTCGACGCCTTCGCCCGGCACGAGCACACCCGGGCCGTCGAGATCGTCGACCGCGCGCCGCACGCGCGAGATGCGCGAATCCTTTTCCTCGTGGGTGTAGCGCAGCCCCGCGCTCAGCGTCAGCGTCTCGCTCGCGCGCCAATCGACGTTGGCGAACGCCGCCCAGGCGCTGAACTCGCCCTCTCCGCCGCCTGTGCGCCGGAATGTCGGCGAGAAATTGCGCTCGTCGATATAGAGCAGGTCCTGATCGAGATAATAGACGCCGCTGGTCAGATCGAACGCGCCGAAGCTGCCCGCATAACGCAGCTCCTGGCTCAGCTGTTCGTGCGCGTTCAGCACGCGCGTGTGAAACACGAAGTTCGTCGTCGAGTCGATGTCCGCCGCCCACGGCACCTCGACGCTGCGCCAGCCGCTGATGCTGGTGACGACGCCGTCGCCGAACGGCACGCGCCAGTTCATCTCCAGGATCGCCTGCTCCCAATCCGTCGCCGCATAGCCGCGATTGTCGATGGCGAAGTCGAAGCTGTCGCGCGCGTGGATAGCGTGGTTCTGCCCCGCCGGCCCATCGCCGTCCACGGCGCCTTGCTCCAGGCGCAGAATCGCCTCGAACACGTGCGCCGGCGTGAAGCGCAGCGCCGCGCGATAGATGCTGGTCTCGTTCCGGCCGAAGCTCGAGCCGTCGAAATCGTTCTCCAGCCAGCCGTCATCGTCGGCGCGATAGAGCGCGAGCCGTCCCGAGAGCACGTCCTCCGCAAGCGGCCCCGACACCGCCGCTTCCGTGATCAGGTTCGTCCCCGTCTCCACCGCGATGCGTCCGCGCGCTTCGAACGCATCCGTCGGCGCACGCGTGCGCACCAGCACCGCTCCGCCCGTCACGTTGCGCCCATAGAGCGCACCCTGCGGTCCGCGCAGCACTTCGACCGCTTCAACGTCGAACAGATCGGTCAACGCGCCGGCGTTCACGCCCACATACATGCCGTCGACGAACAGCCCGACCGCCGGATCGACCGAGGCGATCGAGGAATTCACGCCGACGCCGCGGATCGAATAGTTCGCCACCCCGCGCGCCGTGCCGATATCCTCGAACTGTACGTTCGGGATCGCATAGGAGAGGCTCTGCAGGTCCTCGACATTGCGCGCGCGCAGGCCCTCCGCGCCGTACGCATTCATTGTGATCGGCAGATCCTGCGCCCGCGCCTCGCTGCGTTTATCGGCTGTGACGACGATCTCCTCGGCGCTCTGCGCCCAGGCCGGCGACGCGCACAGCGCCAACACAAGACTCAAACCAAACCGGCGCAAATGCGGGACCCCTCGCTATTCGCGAGCGGCTTTAGCCCCGGCGCTGCCGCTACGGAATGGCTTTCGCCTGAGACGCAGCTTCTGCTCACAAGAAAACGGCCGCAACCGAAGTTGCGGCCGTTCGAGATGACGTTCTTGGAGGGATCAGAAGTCGAAAGAGAGCTCCACGCCGATGACGCGGCCCTTGTTGAGCGGCGAGAACGTCGGCGTCGGCCGCGGGCCAGCGCCGTCGCCGCCGAACTGCGGAATGTCCGGCAGCTGGGTGTCGCCGCCGAAAGTCGCCTCGTCGGTCAGGTTGTTGCCGTAAAGCGACAGCGACCACGGGCCCTCGTTCGGACGGAACGTGAAGTTCGCGTCGAAGATGTCCGCCTCGTTCAGCACACCGCGGTTGTTGTCGGTGTAGAAGTTGGCGTCGCGGTGATTGTAGCTGACGCGGCTGGAGAGCGTGCCGAAGCCCATCTCCAGGTCGTGCAGGAAGCTGACGCCGTACGTCCACGGCGCAAGGCGTGGGATCTCCAGCGCGTAGTCGGCCGCGGTGACAAACGTGTCGCCGGAAATGTCGGCAATCAGGCGGTCGTATTCGCCGTCAGTGTAGCCGGCTTGCAGCTGCATCAGGAAGTTGTCGGTGAAGTTGAACCGGAACTCCATTTCCGCGCCTTGGATCGTCGCATCGCCAGCGTTGACGATCACCTGCTGCACGCCCGAGGGGCCCGGCAGGTTCGTCTCGCGCTGCATGTCGTCGATCTCGTTGTGGAAGATCGCCAGGTTCAAGCGGCCGCGGCCGTTCATGAAGTCCTGCTTCCAGCCGATTTCGTACGAGGTCTGTTGTTCGGAATCGAACGCGGTCGGGGGCTGCGGCGTGCCGCCGGGGCTGCAGACCGGCACCGCTGGGCACGGCGGAATGCCGAACGTCGTGACGCGGAAGTTGACGCCGCCGGAGCGGAAGCCGCGCGCCGCGAACGCATAGATGTTCGTGTCCGGCGTCGGCTGCCATTGCAGGCCGACGCGCGGCGAGGTGTCGTTCCAGGAGAGATCGAACGGCGTATCCGAGAAAACCAGCGTGCCGGCGTCGATGCTGCCGCCCGTCTGGAATTCGCCCGGCACCACGACAGCGCCGTCGAGATTGTCGAAGAAGGCGCGGATGCGCGAAACCCGCGCTTCCTTCTCTTCGTGCGTGTAGCGCACGCCCAGGTTCAGCGTCAGTTCGTCGGTGAGATGCCAGTCGGCGTTGGCGAACACGCCCCACGTCGAGAACTCGCCGTCGCCGCCGCCGACACGGGGCGCCGGCAGGCCGAGCGCCGGCAGCGCCCGTTCTTCGATATAGAGCAGGTTCTGCTCGAACATGTAGTGGCCGGCGACGAGGTCGACCGGGCCGAACGTGCCGGCGTAGCGCAGCTCGTTGCTCCACTGATCCTGCTCGATCAGCGCGCGCGAGTGGAAGGCGCTGATGGTGAAGGCGTCGATGTCGCCGCCGGAGCGGCCTTCATAATCGCGCCAGCCGTAAATGTTGGTGATGGTGCCGTCGCCGAAGCCGACGTCCCAGTTCGTCTCCAGGATCGCCTGCTCCCACGAGCCGTCGAAGAAGCCGCGATTGTTGATCGCAAAGTCGAACGAGTCGCGCGAGAACAGCGCGTGGTTCTGCGCCGCCGGGCCGTCGCCGTTGGCTTCGCCCTGCTCGGCGCGCAGGATCATCTCGAAATTGTTCGACGGCGTGAGGCGCAGCGCCCCGCGCAGAATGTTCTGCTCGCTGGCGCCATGTTGCGAACCATCGAAGTCGTTCTCGAACCAGCCTTCGTCCTCGTTCCAGTAAGCGGCGATCTTGCCGCTCAGGATGCCGGGCGCGATCGGGCCGGAGACGGAGAGATCGGCAAAATAGTTGAGCCCGGTTTCCACGGCGACGCGGCCGTGCACTTCGAGTTCGTCCGTCGGGGCGCGCGTGCGCATGACGATCGCGCCGCCCGTCACGTTGCGGCCGAACAGCACGCCTTGCGGCCCGCGCAGCACTTCGATGCCGGCGAGATCGAAATTGTCCGTCAGCACGCCCGAATTGATGCCAATATACATTCCGTCGATGAACACGCCGACGGTCGGGTCGACGGACGGGATCGAGCTGTTGATGCCGAGGCCGCGGATGCCGAAGTTCGCAACACCTGGGCTGGTGCCGATATCTTCCAGCTGCACGTTCGGGATCGTGTAGGTCAGGCTCTGGAGGTCGTTGAAGTTCAGCGCGTCGAGCTGCTCGGCGCCGAATGCGGTGATCGCCACCGGCACGTCCTGCACGTTGCGTTCGCCATGCTTCAGCGCCGTGACGACGATTTCTTCTGACGCCGCATCGGTCGCATCCTGCGCCAACGCCGGCGTCGCGAACGCCGCCGCGCCCAACACCAGCGACAGCGCCGTGGTCAGCCGCAAGCCAGACGCGCTGCGCGCGTCCCCGCCCATCTTCTTCATCATTCCCTCCCGCGAAAAATGCTTCGCATCCGTGCCGGCGGTCTTTTTCGCCGCCATACACAAGTGTATGTTGAGCACGCCGCCACGATTTTGACAAAGGTGAAACTGGCGCTTTCTTCACAGGGCCCGCGACGGTGTGTCGGAGATGCATCAATTTGCGGGCGAAGTAATCGCCGCTACACAAACAGCGCATGACAACCGCCCGCCCCCGCCGCGCCGAAAGCGCAGCCACGACACTCGACGCCGCCGCCTGGATCGATGCGGCCTTCGACGCGCTCGCCGAAGGCGGCGTCGACGCCGTGCGCGTCGACCCGTTGGCGAAGCGTCTCGGAGTCACCCGCGGCAGCTTCTACTGGCACTTCGCCGACCGCGCCGCGCTGCACACGGCCATGCTCAAGGAATGGCGCAAGCGCCAGAGCTACCGGATCGGCTCGCGCATCGAGAGCCAAACCTCCGCGCCATACGAGCGGCTGAAGCAAACGCTGGCGCTGCCCAATTCATCGCCGCGCGCCAAACGCGCCGCCGCGATCGAACTCGCCATTCGGCTTTGGGCGCGGCGCGATGCGGAGGCGGCCAAGGCCGTCCGCCACATCGATCGCGTGCGGATGACCTATTACGCCAAACTCTACGGCGAGATGGGCTTGCCGCGCGCGGAGGCGCGAAAGCGCGCGTTCATGTTCTATGCGGCCTTGATGGCGCAAGCGTTCATCGTCACCGATGCGGACACCGACGTGAGCGGCGACCTCGCCGACATGCTGCTGGATGATTAGCGGTGCGGGTATCGGTGATCGGGATTTCCGATAACCGACACCGATAACCGTTGACCCGAGCTAGCGGAGCTTCTCGACCTGCCCGTATTCCAGATCGACCGGCGTTTCGCGGCCGAAGATCATCACCGCGACCTTGAGGCGGCCGCGCTCTTCGTCCACTTCCGAGACCATGCCTTCGAAGCTCTGGAACGGCCCGTCCGACACCTTGACCCGCTCGCCCACTTCGAAATGCACCAGCTGACGCGGCTTCTGCGCGCCGACTTCCGCCACGCGGCCGAGGATGCGCTCGACTTCCTTGTCGGACACGGCCTGCGGCTTGTTCTGCGTGCCGAGGAAGCCCGTCACTTTCGGGGTGTTCTTGACGAGGTGATACGCCTCGTCCGTCATCTCCATCTTCACCAGCACGTAGCCGGGGAAGTGGCGATGCTGGCGCACCTTCTTCGAGCCGCGCACGACTTCGGTGACTTCCTCGGTCGGCACCTGGATGTCTTCGAATTGCGCTTCCAGACCTTGGCGCTGCGCCTGATCGCGGATCGCTTCGGCGACCTTCTGCTCGAAGTTCGAATAGGCGTGAACGATGTACCAGCGCGCGCGGCCCGAGCTGGGGCGCGGGGCGGCTTGTTCGGTTTCTTGCGCTTCGACCATGACCATCAACCGATAGAATTCAGAATGAACTGGATGCCGATGCGCAATACGGTGTCCACGAGGAAGAAGAAGATCGCCGCGAGCAGGCCGAAGATCACCACCATGATGGTCGAGACCGTCACTTCCTGACGCGTCGCCCAGGTGACCTTGCGGGCCTCGGCGCGCACTTCGCCGAAAAAGCGGAATGGTCCGCCCTTGCGCCGCGGTTCTGTTTCTTGATCGGCGGTATCCATCGACATCCGGTTCTAATACGTCCTTTGCGCGCTTCACATCGGGCCGGCCGGCCGCTCCCGCAAGGCGGGATGGCAGGAGTTGAGGGACTCGAACCCACGACCTACGGTTTTGGAGACCGTCGCTCTACCAGCTGAGCTAAACTCCTATACCGCCCCGCCGCCTTCATGGCTTGCGGGCAAGGCATGAGGGAGGCGGCCGCGCGGACGTTCTTCGCGCGCGCCGGCAATCAAGGGCGCGCTTATGCCCTAAGCCCCCCGCGCGGGCAAGGGCGCTGGCGCCGAGGAGCGCCAGCGCCTCGCGAACCTCGCCGCCCCCAGAAGCGCCGGCCCTCCTGCCGGCACAGAGCGCCTCGAGCCCTCAGGTCTGCGGCGCCCCTAAACACTGTTGGGCCGGGGATAGCGCCGCCGTCTATCCCCCACTTTCGCTACAAAATCCGAGCGCAATCAATCGCCGCGCCAAAATCAATCCGACCGCGCCGCAGCGGGCGTACAATGCCGCGCATGAAACCAGCGCGAACCCAACCCATGACCGAGCACCGCCTCGCCAGATTCACGATCTGGCTGGCGGCCGTGCTCGCTTGGTTCGCGCTCGGCGCCCCGCTCCGCACGCGGGCGCATCGGCGCCATAAGAGCAGCTACGGCCATTACACCCGCACCAAGCTGATCCACGCCGTCCGCAACATCGTCCTGATCCGCGCCGCGGCCTTGCGCGCGCACAGACCCGAGCCGCTTCGCACCTATCGTCCGGGACATGTCGCGCCCGGCTTTCGCCGCGCGCGCCTCAGCGGCTCCAATCTGCGCCGCGTCGCCGGCGGCTGGCTGCGCCGCAAGCTCAAAGTACGCGGCTCGATGATCGCCCAAGCTCTGCATCTCATCGAAGCGCTGCGCTGCGTGCGCGGCCTCGCCGCCTTTGTCGCCTGGCGCCGCCGCAAACCGCGCGCACACTTCTGCGCCATCGTCGCGGTGCGTCCGCCGGCCCAAAGCGTGCGCGTGCTCGCCGTCTACGCGCCGGCGGCGGTCGACTCCTCATGATGGGCAATAGGCAAGTCGGCAACGGGACAATTGAAGACGGCCATCCGCGGCGCCAAGCGAACGCGGCGCGTTTGCGCGCGCCAATTAACCCCTATTGCCGATTTGCCGACTGCCTACTGCCGACTGCCCCTTCATCAATTGACCTCCATCAATCCCCCGGCGCCGCCGGCGCGCTAACCTCCGCAATCTTCGGAGACCGCATTTGAAAGCTGCGCAGCGCCTGCTCGAACTGGCCGCCAAAGAAGGCGTCACCGCCTGCTTCGCCAATCCTGGCACTTCGGAGATGCACCTGGTCGCCGCGCTCGACGCGACGCCGCAGATCCGGCCGATCCTGTGTCTGTTCGAAGGCGTCGCCACTGGCGCCGCCGACGGCTTCGGCCGCATGGCGCAAGCTCCGGCTCTGACGCTGCTTCATCTCGGCCCCGGCCTCGGCAACGGGCTCGCCAACCTGCACAACGCCTATCGGGCCCGCACGCCGATCCTGTCGCTGATCGGCGAACACGCAACCTACCACCGCGCCAACGATCCCCCGCTCGCCAGCGACATCGCCTCGATCGCACGCCCCGTCTCGGCTTGGCTGAAGACAGTGGAACGGCCGCAGGACCTGCTCGCCGACGCCGCCGCAGCTTTGCAAGCCGCGAAAGCGCACGGCCCGGCCGCACTGATCCTGCCCGCCGATGTCGCCTGGTCCGACGTCGAGCCGGACGCGCCGCCGCAAGCGCCGCCGGCGCCGCAGGCCGCCGACTGGGGCGAGCGCGTGGACCGCACCGCACGTGCGCTGAACGCGCGCGCGGTGATGCTGCTGGGCGGCCGCTATCTCAGCGCACGCGCCTGCGCCGCCGCCCAGCGCATCGCGGAGAAAACTGGCGCCCAGGTCTATGTCGAGACCTTCCCCACCCGCATCGCGCGTGGCCGCAATACGCCGCCGCTGAAACGCCTGCCCTATCTCACCGAAATGTCGGTCGGCCTGCTCGCCGCCGCCGAGCACATCGTTCTCGCCGGCGCGGCAAAGCCGATCGCCTTCTTCGCCCTGCCTGGCCGGGCGACAGAGCTTGCACCGGCAGGCGCCTCGATTGTCGATTTCTTCCCGCCGTTCGGCGATCCCACGGATGCGCTCGAAGCGCTCGCTGAAGCCGTCGGCGCGAACATGCCGCACACCGCCACCGCCGAGCCGCCGCCCGCCGCCCCATCCGGCGCGCGCCTCGATCCAGGCGGCTTCGCGCAGATCGTCGCCGCGCACCTGCCGGAGCATGCGATCGTCTCGGACGAGTCGAACACGCTCGGGCTCTACGCATTCGACGCCGCGGCGGGCGCAGCGCCGCACGATTGGCTCACGCTGACGGGCGGATCGATCGGCCAAGGTCTGCCGCTCGCCACCGGCGCGGCCGTCGCTTGCCGCGGCCGCCGTGTCGTCGCCCTGCAAGCGGACGGCAGCGCGCTCTACACGATTCAAGCGCTCTGGACCCAGGCGCGCGAAGGGCTCGACGTCACCAACATCATCCTCAATAACGGCGCCTACGCCATTCTGAAGCTCGAGATGATGCGCGCCGGCATCAACGCGCAAACCGAAGCGGCGGCCGAACTCTTCGATCTGCAGCGCCCCGGCATCGACTTCACACGCATAGCAAGCGGCTTCGGCGTTCCGGCGCAGCGTGTGACGACGACGGACGAACTCGCCGCCGCACTCCGGCGCAGCGTCGCAACGTCGGGACCTTCGCTGATCGAGGCAGTGTTCAAATGAGCGAACTTCCCGCCGCTTTCGCCGAGCGCCTGCGCGCACATCTGGGCGAGCGCTTCATCACCTCGAAAGCGATATGCGGTCAGCATGCCGGCGGCGGCATGCATTTGCGCCCGCTGCCGCCGCAGGCGGTGGCGATGGCCGAAAGCATCGACGACATCGTCGCTGTCGTTCGCGCCTGCGACGCGTTCGGCGTTCCACTCATTCCATTCGGCGCCGGCACCTCGCTCGAATGTCATGTGGGCGCCGCGCGCGGGGGCGTGTCGCTGAATCTGAGCGGCATGAACCGCGTCCTGCTCGTGAACTTGGAAGATCAGGATTGCACCGTCGAAGCGGGCGTGACGCGCAGCGCGCTCAACGAGCACCTCCGCCGCACCGGCCTCTTCTTCCCCGTCGACCCGGGCGCCGACGCCACGATCGGCGGCATGGCCTCGACACGCGCCTCCGGCACCACCACCGTGCGGTACGGCGGCATGCGCGAAAACGTGCTCGGCCTCACCGTCGTGACGCCGGCGGGCGAAGTCGTCCGCACGTCGCGGCGCGCGCGCAAGAGCGCGGCGGGCTATGATCTCACGCACTTGTTCGTCGGCGCCGAAGGCACCTTGGGCGTCATTGCCGAAGTGACGTTGCGCCTCTACGGCGCGCCCGAAGCCGCCAGCGCCGCCGTCGGTTCGTTTCCGTCCGCCGCCGCAGCGACGACGTCCGTCATCGAAGCTGTCCAACTCGGCTTGCCGCTCGCGCGCGCGGAGTATCTCGACGCGGCGACGATCGCAGCCGTCAACAACGCGTTCAAAACCAATCATGCCTTGGCGGACACGCTGTTCGTCGAATTCCACGGCGCGCCGGAGGAAGTCGCCCGCGCGTCCGAACGCTTCAAGGCGATCGCGCTCGACAATGGCGGCGGCGAGTTCAAATGGGCGATCGAGGAGGAAGAGCGGACCGCGCTTTGGCGCGCGCGCCACCACGCCGGGTTCGCCGTCGCCGCCTCGCGCCCGGGCGCGCGGCCCTGGTCGACAGACGTCTGCGTTCCGATCAGCCGCTTGGCTGAGTGCATCGTCGAAACCAAGAAAGACTTGGCGTCCGCGCCCTTCCCAGCCGCGGTGCTCGGTCACGTCGGCGACGGCAATTTTCACGTCGTGCTGATGCTGAATCCAAGCTCACGTGAAGAGCTCGCCGCCGCCGAGCAATTCAATGACGCGCTGGTCGCACGCGCGATCGCGATGGACGGGACCTGCACCGGCGAGCACGGCGTCGGTCTCGGCAAGCGCGAGGCGCTCGTGGCCGAATTGGGCGCAAGCGTCGATCTCATGCGCGCCATCAAACGCGCCCTCGATCCGCGCGGTCTCATGAACCCCGAGAAGATCTTCGCCGCTTGAGGGCGCCGCCCGGCCTACTCGCGCGAAACCGAGCGCTCGATGCGGCGCGCAATCTCCGCCCTTTGCTGGCGCGAAGACGCGGCCGCGCGTTGCGCGCGATAGAGCCCTTCCAGGTAGCCGAGATCCCAAGCCGTCATCTGTTCGGGCCGCTGCCCTTCCGCGCCGCGGAAAAGATTGAGGATGCTCGGATAAGCGCTGACGTCCAGCGCCGGATCGAGCTGCACCAGGGCCGCCATCGCCACGTAGTCGGCAACCGCCGCCGGCGGCAGGCTTTCCACCTGCGGCGCATTCACCAGCACCAGCGCAAAGCCGATGTCCTGCCGCGTCGCGCCGCGGAACCGGGTCCCATCGGATCGCACCGCCTCGACCCCGGACAACCCGCCGCCGGACAGCACCGCATCGGAGCCGCCGCCGGTCGCCGCGCCGAGCGCATCGCGCGTGCTGCGCCCAGCGCGCGTATCGGTGTCGTCGACTCGGCGCCCATCGGCGCCTACCGTGTAGGCGATGTGCCACCAGCGCACCGGCCGGTCGCTCGCGGCGAACGCCTCGAGATTCTCCCGCCCAGTTGTGGAGATGGTCTCACCATTCTCGAAACCGAGCAGGTCTCGCCTCGTGTCGACGAGTTCGCGCGCCACCACGCGCGCGTCGGGCGCGAAGATGATGACGAGATTTCGCGTGCATCCGGGTCCGGCGACGTCGAGTCCGACGGCGCGCGCACGCAGCGCGATATGATCGATGAGCGTCTGCGCTTCCGCGGCAGGCAAGCCGGCGACGCTAGGGCACAGCCCGTCGTTCCAACGCGCGTAGAGGTCGTCCGACGAGGTGAGCGCCACCTCGGTTGCGAACGCCGAAGCACGCTCGCGCACGTCTTGCGCCGAAGCCGCCGAAGCGAACGCCAAGCACGTCGCCACGGCCGCGAATGTGAGAAGCTTGGCCACTGCATTTCCTCCCTGCAACGACACGCAGGGAGCCTAAGCCCGGCTTGCGCCGGGCCACAAGTCACATTCAGGACACATTCGGTTGAACGGCGGAACTCAGGCCGCGTCGTGCAACACTTCCCAGACGTGCCCGTCCGGATCGGTGAAGCAGCCGGAATAGACGCCGTCGTCATCCTCGGCGTCCGACGCCGTGGCGCCCGCGGCCTTCGCCTTGGCGATCAGCGCGTCCACTTCCTCGCGCGTATCCGTGAAGTAGCTCAGGATCGACTCCGAATTGCCGCGCGCGGCCGGGCGATGGCCGACGCTTTCGACATAGACGCCGAAATCGCTGCGGTTCAGCAGCACGAGATAGACGCCGTCGACATCGAACGCGGCATGGTCTTCGTCCTGCTCGTCGGCGCTGAAGCCCATCACGTTCTGATAGAACGCCATCGACTTCTGCAGGTCATCCACCGGCAAGGTGACGCAAGAAATCGCTACAGGCATCCTACCCTCCATGTGACGCCACACGCGTCTTCTGAAGCGAGCAGTGAATCGATTTGCCGGGGCTTACAAGGCCGACGGCAGCGCCCAGCGCGAAGACGCGCAGAGGCAACGCGACGACGTTCGACATCGGGTTGCGCGCGCGTTCTGGAGTCTGCGCTCTGCCCGCTGACCTATGGTCGACGCGGAATGCGCCAGTGACGCGTAGTTCCCCTTACAGGAGAATTCGCCGGGGCTTTTCAGGACACATGTTGTGGCGCCGGCGCATCGCCAAAGATTAATGATTAATGAACAAGGGGTGTGGAGTTGCGGGTTCCACGCACCCAGCGCACCTGTGGCCTCCCCAGAACGGGTGATCACTACAGGGGTAAATACCAATGCGTAATTGGATTATCGGTGCGGCGGCCATCCTGGCCGTGGCCGTACCGGGCGTGGCCGCGGCCCAAACGGGCTATGTCGGCGCCGCCATCGGCAATGCCGAAACGGATCCGGGCGATGACGCCGATTTCTACGGCGTCGAGGGCGCTGTTGCGTTCGCGGGCTCGGGCTCGATCGTGTTCGAAATCGACGCTTCGGTCACTGACAGTGACGATCTCGACACCGGCTATGGCATCACCGGCCACGTCTATGGCCGCAGCGACCAGGGCCTGTTCGGCGGCTTCGTCGGCATCGGCGGCACCGACGACAGCGAAACCTGGACGGCCGGTCTCGAAGCCAGCAAGTTCTACACGAACTGGACGCTCGCCGGCGCGCTCTTCTACGCCAACAACGACGACTTCGACGCCGACGGCTATGGCGTGAACGTCCAGGGCCGCTTCTTCGTGCACGACAACTTCCGCCTCCAGGGAAACCTGGGCTGGGCGCAAGCTGACTTCGCCGGCGGCGACACCGATGCGTTCATCTACGGCGTCGGCGCCGAGTATCAATTCACCGCGGCTCCGATCTCGATCGGCGCGAGCTGGAATCATGCCGAACTCGACGACTTCGACGCCGAAGCCGACTCGCTCGTTGGCGTGATCCGCTACAATTTCGGCGGCACGACGCTGCGCGATCGCGATCGCAACGGCGCCAGCCAAGCCGACATCACCGGCGCGGGCTTCCTGTTCTAAGAACAGGCCTTCGTACGCAAACGACTGCAGCGCTCCGGCTTCGGCCGGAGCGCTTTTTCGTCGGCGCAACACAACTGTGACTTCCGCGCCACGCGGGGCCGACGTTCCTTCGTTGCGCCTGCGCAGTAACCACTCGTCAACCATCGCCGCGCCAATGGTGCCCCGACGGCTGCGATGTCATTTCGCGGCAGTGACAACACCGCCGCTGCGGCGGAGACCAAAGGGGACATTGCATGAAGAAGCTGATGCTGGGCGCCGCGGCCGCGGTGGCCATCGCCACACCGAGCGCCGCGTTCGCGGACACCAGCGGCTACATCGACGCCGGCTACGAAGCGACGGAATATGACGGCGGCGGCGAGTTCGACGCGCTGCACCTCGGCGGCGCGATCGCGCACGACCTCTCGTCGGGCTGGGGCGTGCAAGCCGATGCGCGCGCCGTGAACCAAGAATGGGACGGCAGCTCGAGCGACGATACGCACGGCTACGCCGCGGTGCATGCCTACACCAACACGGGCTCGTGGGACTTCGCCGGCTATGTCGGCCTGATCAACTACTACGATGACGGCGGCAAGATGATCGGCGTCGAGACGCGCACCGCGTTCGGCAACGTCTCGGTCAACGGCTCGCTCGGCTACGCCGATTTCGAGAATGGCGCCAACGACTACAATGCGTTGGATCTGCGCGTGAACGGCGCCTACTTCTTCAATCCGAACTTCGCTCTCACCGGCGGCGTCGGCGTCACCGAGTGGGACGCGTTCTTCGACTCCGACGCGCTCGATCTGTCGCTCGGCGCGGCCTATCAGCTGACCAACGGCATCGCCCTCACCGGCGAATACGTCAACACCGATGGCGACGGCGCGTTCGGCGACTGGGAAGTGGACAGCTTCCGTCTCGGCGTGCGCTTCAACATCAATGGCGGCGATCTGCAGAACGTCACCAACAACGGCGCAAGCTGGAGCGGCGCGTCCGACCTCAGTGAATCGATGATGCGCTGGTAAGCGCGATCGTCTCGCCTACGTAACGGCAAGCGCTCGTGCACACGCACGGGCGCTTGTTGTTTTCCACAACCGCGAGCGCGTTTCGCAGTGAACATTGGCGCCTCGTTCATCTTTCCGTGTCCGCGTCGACACACGTTGATCGCGGCGAAGCAACCTTCTGCAGAACGCCTCTTTTGCATGCGCGCGGGCGCGATCAAGTAGCAGCAGCCGTCTCGGCTGACTCCTTGAAGGGGACCACTGCATGAAGAAGTATCTGCTCGGCGCTGCTGCGGCGCTGGCTCTTGCTGCGCCTGGCGTGGCTTCGGCGAACTCTGGCTACGCCGATCTCAGTTACACCAACACCGACTTCGGCAGCGGTGACGCCGACACGACAGCGCTGGGCGGCGCTTACTCGTGGGGCGGCGACGGCACTGTCGGCTTCCAGATTGATGGCGTCCTCGGCCAGCACGAATTCACCGGCGGCGATGTCGACACCTACAATCTCGGCGCTCACGCCTTCGTGCGCAATGAAGGCCACCTGATCGGCGGCTTCGTGAACTTCGGCAACACCGATTTCGGCGGCGGCTCCGAGTACGATTACTATACGCTCGGCGCCGAAGGCGCGGTCTATATGTCCCGCACCACGCTGAGCGGCGTGCTGAGCTGGTCGGATTCCGAAGATCTCGACAACTCGGTCACCGCGCTCGACCTCGGCTTGACCCACTTCGTCACCGATAACTTCTCGATCGGCGGCAATCTCGGCTTTGGCGAATTCGACGCCGGCAGCGATTTCATCGCCTATGGCCTCGGCGGCGAATATCAGTTCGCCAGCTTCCCCGTCAGCCTCTATGGCGGCTGGAACACTACCGACTTTGACGGTTTCGAAGTCGACGCGTTGACGCTCGGCGTGCGCTACAATTTCGGCGGCTCGCTGTTCGATCGCGATCGTTCCGGCGCCAGCCTGTCGCGCAATGGCGGCTTCGGCCGTCTGGGCGGCATCCTCTAAGCAGAACGTCCAGTCGAAAGACGAAGAGCCTCGGCGAAAGCCGGGGCTCTTTTTCGTTGCGGCGGTGCGTGGCGCCGACACCACGCACGCGCGCGAAACTTACCGCCACATCTCACGCCTGCTGTCGCAGCGATTCGAATCCCAGCACAGCGCTCGTGCGGGTGTTGGGACAACTCATTCCAATGAGGCAACGATGATTAAGAGACTGCTCCTCGGCGCTGCGGCCGCGATCGCTATCGCCACTCCGGCTGCGGCGGACACCAACGCCGTCGTCGGCATTCACTACGGCAACACCGATCTCGACGTCGCGGATTTCGATTCCTACGGCTTCAGCGGCGCGTTCAGCCATGATCTCGACAGCGGCGGCGTCCTGCAGTTCGACGGCGACTATACGCGGGTTGACGCCGGCGGTTGCTGCGTCAGCGGCGGCTACGGCGCCATGCACTACGCTATGCGCAACGACAGCCACAGCTTCGGCGGTTTTGCGATGCTCGACGACTTCTTTGGCTTCTCCGCCATCGGCGCCGGCGTTGAAGGCCAGATGTTCTTCTCGAACTTCGTCCTGAACGGCTCGCTGGGCTTCGCCGACTTCAGCGACCTCGAGGCGACCGTCGTCTCTACCCAAGTCGACGGCGCCTACTACGTCACGCCGAACTTCGCCATCAATGCGCTGGCGAGCTACAGCGAAGGCGACGACACGCTCGACGCGGATTGGACCTCGTTCGGCGTCGGCGGCGAATGGCGCTTCGGCGGCGGTCCGACCAGCCTCACTTTCGGCTATCGCAACACCGACTTCGACGGCGGCGATGCCGATACCTGGTCGCTCGGCCTCAACTTCGACCTGGGCACGGGCACGCTGCGCGACCGCGCCAGCTCGGGCCCCGGTTTGAACGGCGCGGCCGCCCTGCACGGCAATCTGCACTCGATCACGCCGTAAACGGCGCATCGGCTGCACACATGAAGAGCCCCGGCCTCACCGCCGGGGCTCTTTTATTTTGCGCAAGGCGTGTCTCAGCGGCCGAGATTGACGCTGCCGGAGCCGCTGTCGACCAGTTGTTCGACGCGGCCCGCGTCGGCGATGGAGATGTCGCCCGAAGCCGACAGCGAGGCGCGCGTGTATTGGGCGACGCCGCCGAAGCGCACGCTGCCGGAAGCGGAATTGCGCGCCGTCAAACGCTCCACCCGTCCGCCATCGACGCTAAGATTGCCTGAGCCGGAGAGGTCGAGCACCGCGTTCTGTCCGCTCACCGCCGCGACGCGCAGATTGCCAGAGCCGTTGAGATCGGCGTCGAGCGAGCCGTCGATCGCGCCGGCGCGCAGGTTCCCCGAGCCATTCAGGACGAGGCGCGCCTCGCCGCCTGCGGCGCCGAGTTCGAGCGAGCCCGATCCGCTGAGGCGCGCGTCGACGCGGCCGGCCACATCGCCGACCTCCAGATTGCCAGAACCGTTCAGCCGCAGCGCCGCGTCGTTGTCGGCGCGGACGACGTGAAGCGCACCGGACCCGTTCAGGGTGGCCGCCAGCATTCCGCTCACGCGTTCGGCGCGCACCCCGCCCGAGCCGTTGAGATCGACATCGAGCGGCCCGTTCGCGGCGCCAAGCGAGGTGTCGCCGCAGCCGTTCAGCGTGACGCTGCCGCCGTTCGAAGCGCCGATGCTCGAATAGATCGCCCCGCCTGCCTCGTACGCCAGCGAGCGCGGCACGCGCACGGTGATCCGCGGCAGATCTCCGCGCCGCACCGTGCCGATCCCGGCGATGCGCACGTTGTCGCCCGAGCCGGTCCAACTCGAGCAGCCGCGAATGCGGTTGCGCAAGCCGCCGTCGATCAGCAACCGGCCGTCGCTGACGCGCGTGGTGAGCGTCGGCAGGCGCCCGGTCGGGCCGATCTGCACGTCGATGTCGGCGCGATCTTCCGGAATGATCCTCACTTCGGCCGCCGCGCTGGTGATCTCGAGCGCGGTGGCGCGGTAGGTCTCCGCCGCAGCCGGGCTGGCGAGCACGCAAAGGCAAGCGGCGGTCGCCGCAAATAATAGGCGCACGTCTATCCTCCCTATTCCCTCTGCAGCAGGGATGCGGGCGGCCGGCCGTTTGGATGCGTTAGATTTCGACGCCGGCTCGTTCGAACACGCGCTTGGCCGGATCGAGCAACGCGCCGTACCTCTTCCAGCGCCCTATCGCGGTGTTGTAGAGCGGCACGCGGACCTGGGCGGCGCTCGGCGTGCCCACCCCCGCGGCGTTGCGATGGAAGGCCAGGCAGCGATCGTTCCAATCGAGCCCGCAGAACGCGACCACGCGGCGCGTCATCTCCTCCTGGCCGGCGATCAAGTCCTCGTATTGGAGCGGCATGAAACGGTCCGCCGGCAGCGTCGCCTGCCAGTGGCGCAGCACGCGGTCGAACTGCACGAACTTATGCGCCGCGAACTCAATGTCGTAGACGTAGTCGTAGAAGCGGTCGTCGAGCGGGAAGAGCTGCTTGTAGTTGGAGACGACGCTGTCGAGCGGATGGCGGCGCACGGCGATGACGCGCGCATTCGGCAGCGCCCGCACAATCGCGCCGGCCAGCAGATAATTGCTCGGCGCCTTGTCGACGAAGCGCGGCGTCGCGCCGGAAAGCGGCCGCGTGCTGTCGATGTAGAGTTTGCCGAGCCGCGCATAATCGACCGCATTCGCGCGCGCGAGCGTGTCTGCATCGAGCGTCGGCCGCGTCGGCGAGTCCGACAGCTTCTTGTTGAGCAGCGCGAAATTGCCGATCTCGCCGATCGAAATCACGTCGGGATGACTGGAGAGGATGCGATCGACCAGCGTGGTGCCGGAGCGCGGCAGACCGGAAACGAAAATCGGCTCATTGCTGTCGAAGCCTGCCGTCGCCGGCGGTCCGGCGTCGATTGCCGCTCGCGCCAGCGCCTCTTCCTTGGCCGCATCATAGGGGCTCAGCGCTTTTCGTTTCGCCTTGCCGCGCTTCAGCCAGGCGAACGATTTTTCGACATCGCCGAAATCCTCGTAAGTCTTCGCGAGCGCGTGCCCCAGATGCGCGGTGCGCCAGCCGTCTTCGTCGGGCCCGGCGAACTGTGCTTCCATCAGCGCGATGCTGTTGCGCTCGGGCGTCTGCTTCTGCAGCCGCACCAGCGCCTCGCGGGCCTTGAAGTAGTCCGGCGCGGCGCCCAGCGCGCGTTCGTAGGCCTTGATGGCCGCCTCGAACTTGCCGGAATATTCCTGCGCCAAGCCAAGCTCGAACAGCACGGGCGCGTTGTTCGGCTGCAGCACGCTGACGCGCGCGAACGCCTCCGCCGCCGCGGCGTAGTCGCCGAGCAGCCGATAGGCGACGCCCGCGCCGAACAACGCGCGCGGATCGTTCGGGTTCTCCGCCTTGGCGCGTCCGGCCAGCGCGCGCATCGCGCCGAAGCGCTGCACGATTTGCGTCAGCTCGTTCTCGTTCGGCATTCGGGATATGGGCGGCTCAGCCCGTCTTCTTCTTCTTGCGCATCTCGATCGAAGCGATCTGCATGTCCGCGGTCTGGTACTCGGCGCTGGCGCCGCAGCTGCGGCAGCTCAGCGTCTGCGGCCCCTTCACTTCGATCTGTTTGCCCTCGAACAACGGATCGTCGACCACACGGAAATGCTTGCTGCACGACTTGCAAGCGACCCACAGATAGGACTTCCCGACGACTGGTCTGGCCATGAATGAACTCCCTGGCCTGAGTTTAGCCGACCAAAACCGTCCGCGCACCCACTGCATGCGGTTGGCGAGCCCAGCTCGCGCCGCAAACGAAAAGGGCCGCTCCCGAGGAGCGGCCCTTCCTATTCCGTCTATCGCTTCGCTTAGGCGCGGAGCTTGGTCAGCACTTCGGTCGCCACGGCGCGCGGCACTTCTTCGTAATGGCTGAACTCCATCACGTAGGAGGCGCGGCCCTGGGAGAACGAGCGCAGCTGGTTCACGTAGCCGAACATGTTGGCGAGCGGGACCATCGCGTTGATGATCGTCGCGTTGCCGCGCATGTCTTGGCCCTGGATCATGCCCCGGCGCGAGTTCAAGTCGCCGATAACCGAGCCGACATACTCTTCCGGGCTCGTGACCTCGACCTTCATGATCGGCTCGAGCAGGCGCGCGTCGCCCTTTTCCTTGAGTTCGCGGAACGCGGCTTGCGACGCGATCTGGAACGTCAGCACGTTGGAGTCGACGTCGTGATAGGCCCCGTCGACCAGGCGGGCGACCACGTCGATGACCGGGAAGCCGGCGAGCAAGCCGTTTTCCTTGGCCATGTTGAGGCCTTTTTCGACGCCGGGGATGTATTCCTTCGGCACCGCGCCGCCGACGATCTTGTTCTCGAACACGAAGCCGGTGCCGGGCTCGCCCGGCTCGAACTCGATCTTCACGCGCGCGAACTGGCCCGAGCCGCCGGTCTGCTTCTTGTGCGTGTAGTCGATCGTCGCCGCGCGGCCGAGCTTCTCGCGGTACGCCACCTGCGGCGCGCCGACATTGGCTTCGACCTTGTAGGTGCGCTTCAGGATGTCGATCTTGATGTCGAGGTGCAACTCGCCCATCCCCTTCAGGATGGTCTGGCCGCTTTCCTGATCCGTGGACACCCGGAACGAGGGATCCTCGTTCGCCAGCTTCGACAGCGCGACGCCCAGTTTTTCCTGATCGGCCTTCGACTTCGGCTCGATCGCCACTTCGATGACCGGCTCGGGGAATTCCATCCGCTCGAGGATCACCGGCTTGTTCGGATCGCAGAGCGTGTCGCCGGTGCGGACTTCCTTGAGGCCCGCGAGCGCGACGATGTCGCCCGCATAGGCTTCCTTGATGTCCTCACGATTGTTCGCGTGCATCAGCAGCATGCGGCCGGCGCGCTCTTTCTTGTCGCGCGTCGAGTTCAGCAGGCCGTCGCCGGCGTTCAGGATTCCCGAATAGATGCGGCAGAACGTAATCGTGCCGACGAACGGGTCGTCCATGATCTTGAAGGCGAGCAGCGACATCGGCGCGTTGTCCGACGATTCACGGATCAATTCCTTCTCCGGGTCGTCCATGTCGACGCCCTTGATCGCGGGGCGATCGGTCGGCGCCGGCAGATAGTCGACGACGGCGTCGAGCAGCGGTTGCACGCCCTTGTTCTTGAACGCCGAGCCGCAGAACATCGGATACCAGGCGCCCTTCAGCACCGCCGCGCGGATCAGGCGCTTCAGCGTCGGTGTGTCCGGCTCTTCGCCTTCGAGATACTTTTCCATCACCGCGTCGTCGAGTTCGACGGCGGCTTCGATCAGGCCCGAGCGATACTCGGCGGCCTTGTCCTTCAGATCGTCCGGAATCTCGACGATGTCGAACTTCATGCCCGAGGGATCGTCCTTCCAGACGATCGCCTTCATCTCGACCAGGTCGACCATGCCGCGGAAGGTGGATTCCTGACCGATCGGCAGCTGCATCGGCACCGGGCGCGCGCCCAGGCGCTTCTTGATGTCGTCGACGCACATGTAGAAGTCGGCGCCGGTCTTATCCATCTTGTTGGCGAAGATGATGCGCGGCACCTTGTACTTGTCGCCCTGGCGCCAAACGGTCTCGGTCTGCGGCTCGACGCCCTGGTTGCCGTCGAGCACGACGACGGCGCCGTCGAGCACGCGCAGAGAGCGCTCGACTTCAATGGTGAAGTCGACGTGGCCGGGCGTGTCGATGATGTTGAGGCGCTTGTCCTTCCAGAACGTCGTCGTCGCCGCCGACGTGATGGTGATGCCGCGCTCCTGCTCCTGCTCCATCCAGTCCATCGTGGCGGCGCCGTCGTGGACTTCGCCGATCTTGTGGCTCTTGCCGCTGAAGAACAGAATCCGCTCCGTCGTCGTGGTCTTGCCCGCGTCGATGTGGGCCATGATGCCGAAGTTGCGGTAGTCTTCGATTTTGTACTGACGAGGCATGACAATTCTGTCCGTGTGTTTGGACCGCCCGGCCCTTTGCAGAGCCGGTGCGAAGCCGGCCCCAAAAGCGCCGGCGATCCGTTTGGATTACCAGCGGTAGTGGGAGAACGCGCGGTTGGCTTCGGCCATCCGGTGCGTGTCTTCGCGCTTCTTCACCGCGTTGCCGCGGTTGTTCGACGCGTCAATGAGTTCGCCGGCCAGGCGTTCCTGCATCGTGTTCTCGTTGCGCGCGCGGGCCGCGCCGACGAGCCAGCGGATCGCCAGCGCTTGGCGGCGCTCGGGGCGGACTTCGACCGGCACCTGATAGGTGGCGCCGCCAACGCGGCGCGAGCGCACTTCGATCGCCGGCGCGACGTTCGCGAGCGCATCGTGGAACGCCTCGATCGACGGGCGCTTCATCTTCTTTTCGACGGTCTCGAGCGCGCCGTAGACGATCTGCTCGGCGGCGGACTTCTTACCTTCGTACATGACGTAGTTCATGAACTTCGTCAGAACGAGATCGCCATAAACGGGATCGGGCAGAACTTGGCGCGGCTCGGCGCGGTGACGGCGGGACATTCGTTCTCTTCCTTACTTCGGACGCTTGGCGCCATAGAGCGAGCGGCGCTTCTTACGGTCTTTGACGCCTTGGGTGTCGAGCACGCCGCGCAGGATGTGGTAGCGAACGCCCGGCAAGTCCTTCACCCGGCCGCCGCGGATCAGCACCACCGAGTGCTCCTGCAGGTTATGGCCTTCGCCCGGAATGTAGCACACGGCTTCGATGCCGGTGGTGAGACGGACCTTGGCGACCTTCCGCAGCGCCGAGTTCGGCTTCTTCGGCGTCGTCGTATAGACGCGGGTGCAGACGCCGCGGCGCTGCGGGCTGGCCTTCAGGGCCGGCGACTTGTTCCGCACCGGCTTGGGGTGCCGCGGCTTGCGGATCAGCTGGTTGATCGTCGGCATTCGCCTCTTCCGTCCTGGTCTTTCAAACTCGAACAGCGCGCCAAGCGGCCCTTCCGGAACCGCCAAATGGCGCGCCAAAATCAGTGCCAATCGGCGGGGCGGCGCATAAAGCAAGGCCGCAGCCGTTCCGAATGAGGGCGGACAAATACGGGCGCAAGGTCATAAGGTCAAGCCGCGCCGGTGCGACGGTAACGCGCTTTTTCCGCCGCCTGACCAAGTTCTGTGGGGCTCGTCGCCTCGCTCCCGCTTTGAGCCGGTTTAGCCGGCCGGCGCAAGGTCCACATCGCCGACCCTGTTTACTACCGTAGCCAGCCCAGCAACTTGCTCCTCGCCCATTGCGACAGCGCGAACTTTCGGCCGGACGTCGGCGGCAGGCCGGCGTGTTTTGTCAGCCGGTCCGGCTCACCGTTCGACATCACGTTGGAGAACGCCACCGCATCACCCGGCGCGCCGCGAAACCGAATTCCGAGATCCGGAAAATCGGTTTCGCCCTCAGTGAAGTCCGCGTTCAGGTAGGTCACAACAGTTGCCACGCGCTGACCGAAGGTTTGGAGCTCGCGCGCGAACAGCGGAACCGCCGGATCAACGAAGTCGCAGTGGTAATCGAAACTCTGCCCCGGCTCGTAGCTGAGCACGTTCGGCGGTTCGAATTGCAGCGGCGAGAGGCCGAACAGGTGCGCGGCCCGGTGCTGCATGATGACGCCAAGCACGTCGATGCGCTCAGGTCCAAACTGAAACATGGTGGCCGTGCGCATAGGATCAGGGACGCCCTGGCCGTGCGCGTTGTTCACGAGCGCAGGCTTGAGCCCTTCGCGGGCGCTGGCGATGAACCAGTCCGCAAAGCCCTCCGGCATGAAGTCGTCGCACGCGAAGACAAGGGACCGTTCGTGCACTCGCCGCGGCGCGGGCGGCGTTACCAGTTCGGCAGGATGGCGGCCTGCGAGTACTTCTAATTGCCCATCGCCACTTTCGCGCAACAGGCGAAGCGCTTCATCCCATTGCCCTTGGAAGGCGGCTCTGACGGCAGTCATGGGAGGTTGGGGTAGCACGGAACTGAGCTTATCCGTAAAGGCGGCAATCCGAGAACATCACCGCAAAAAGAAAAGCGGCGGGCCGTGAGGCCCGCCGCCGGTAGTTCTTTCGATTTCGGCGTACCGACTAGAAGCGGTAGCGGCCCGAGACCGACAGCACGCGGCCGAGAACACGGTAGTTTTGCACGTCCGTGTTGGCTTGGCCGAACAAGCCGTCCGCCGTTTGCGGCGGGTACTCGTCGAACACGTTGTCGACGTTGGCCGTCAACGTGAAGTTGTCGGTCATCGCCCAACGCGCCGTGAGATCGAGGTAGCTCGATTCCGGGTTCGTCGTGTTGGCCCAGTTGAAGCTGTAGGTTTCCGGATAGTAGGTCCAGCGGCCGAACAGCGTCCAATCGCCGACGTTGTACGAAACCGACAGCACCGACTTGTAGTCCGGCAGAGCGCCGCCGATGCCGGCCGACGAACCGCCCGCGAACTCGTTTCCGTTGATCGTGTAGGATTCGAGGAGCGAGTACAGTTCGTTGATGGTCAGCTGGCCCGGGCCGAGCGGCAGCGACCACTCGAGCTGGATGTCATAGCCTTCGGTCGCCAGCGCGCCTTGGTTGCCCAGGCTCGTGTTGACGAAGTCGATCTGACCGGTGCCGGTGTCGCGGACGACGTTGGCGCAAGAGGCCAGGTTGCCGTTGACGTAGCAGTCGTTGATGAAGAACTGCGCGCCGAACGCGGCGATAACGTCCGTGATCTCGATGTCGTAGTAGTCGATCGAGGCGCGGAGATCGCCGACCGGGAACCAATCCGGCGTGAACACGACACCGTAGGTGAGCGATTCAGCCGTTTCCGGTTGCAGGTTCGGGTTGCCGAACGCGAAGGCTTCGACCTGCGAGTTGTTCGCCGTGAAGCCCGGGTAGTTCGCGATCGGAACGCCCTGACCCACGCAGAACGCCTGCGTCACGCCGCCCACGTCCGGGTTGCCGTCGCTGTTCGCGTCGCGGCAAGGATCGGTGTAGGCCGGGAAGCCTTGGTCGCCCGACTGGAACAGTTCGATGACGCTCGGCGCACGAGTCGCTTCGTTCTGCATGACGCGGAAGCGGAGCCACTCGGTCGGCGCCCATTCGCCGCCCAACTTGAACGAGTCGATGTTGCCGACCGACGAGTAGTTCGAACGGCGATAACCGGCTTCGATGCCCAGGTAGTGGGCGAACGGCGCTTCCGAGACCAGCGGCACGGACATTTCCGTGTACAGTTCGTACACGTCGACCGAGCCTTCCGCGTCTTGGATCGCGTTGAAGCCGTAGATGTTGCCCGTACGCTGTTGGTCGTCGATGAACTTGCCGGCGTACGAGTCGCGATACTCGAAGCCGAACACCGCAGCGATCGGACCAGCCGGCAGCTCGAACAGGTCACCGCGGACGAAGCCGGTCACCCGGTTTTCCTCGATGATGTTCTCTTCGAACGTCGTCACGCGGAGGAACGACGCCATCGCGTCAGTCAGCGTGCCTTCGCCGAAGATGTCGAGCGTCAAGCAGCCCGGAAGAGCCGCAGAGCCGAGGTTCGTGGAGACGTCGTCGATCGTGCCGAGGACGGCGTCCGGTCCAGGCGTCAGCGCTTGGCAGCCCGACAGACCTTGGTTGAAGGCCGTGCGGTTGACCGAGTTGAGCGCGCGGTTGCCGAAGTTCACCTGACCGTACGAAGCGGCGAGGTTCCAGTCCCAGTTCTCGCCCAGCGAGCCTTCGAGGCTCGTCAGGAAGAAGAACGCGTTGTTCTCGTAGAACGCGTTCCGGGTGCCGACTTCGTTCGTGCGGCGGTTGGCCGTGAACGGCGCGTACGGCGTCGGACGGCTCATCAGCGCGGTCCACAGATCCGGGTGGTCGTTCTGGATCATGGTGCGCATGTTGTCCGTCAGACGAACCGTGAGGCTCGTCGCAGGCGTCGGCGCCAGCTGAACTTGCGTCCGGCTGTTGGTGTAGTTGATCAACAGGTTCAGGCGGACGTCGTTCTCGAAGTCATAGTGACCCGTGGTCGTCAGCGAGACGCGTTCGGCCGGCAGGATCAGGAAGTTGTCCGGCGCGAAGTTGTAACGCGACGAGCCTTGCAGGCCGATGTCACGCAGCGGAATCGCGCAGAAGCCCGCGCCGTTGAACGGCGTCAGGTTGCCGTTGGCGTCGAACGAGAGCGTGCCGCCGTTCACGGCGCCGCCGCCGACGCCATCGCAGTTGGTGTCGGTGTTGCCGGCGCCGAAGGTGCCCGGCAGCAGCGCGCTGAGGTTCTGGAATGGGTTCGAGGCGTTGTTGCTGATCGAGCCCCAAGCCGGCGTGGCCGAACCACCCGAGTTGGAGATGATGCCGCCGTGCGATTGAGCCGCCGCGACGCTGTCGCAGATCGAGTACGTGTAGCCGCCCGGAACCGCGTCATAGCAGATGGCGCCGGAAACGCGCGAATAGTCGTACGCGTCTTGCAGAACCTTGTCGCGATCGTAGTACGAAGCGTACGCGGTCAGGTTGCCGCGGCCGTTGGCGAAGTTGCCGCCGACGAGACCGTTGATTTCGAATTCGGCGGCGTTGCCGGTTTCGAGCTCAGCGCCGTACGTCATCGTGACTTCCGCGCCTTCGTAGTCATCCTTCAGCACGAAGTTGACGACGCCCGCCATAGCGTCCGAGCCGTACACCGCGGACGCGCCGCCGGTCACGACTTCGATCCGCGAGATCAGCGAGGCCGGGATCGTGTTCAAGTCGACGACGCCCGTGGTGGACGAGGCCGGAACGCGTTCGCCGTTGATCAGCACCAGGGTGCGTTGCGGGCCGAGGCCGCGCAGGTCGACCGTGGCGAAGTCTTCGCCGCCGGCGTTGTTCGACGTGCGGGTGTTGCCCGGAACGATCTGCGGCAGTTCGTTCAGCAGCGAATCGGTCGTCAGCGTGGCGGTGAGTTCGAGCTGTTCGGCGCCGACGGTGGTGATCGGGCTGATCGCTTCGAAGTCTTGGCGCGCGAGACGCGTGCCGGTGACGACAATAGCTTCTTCTTCTTCCTCAGCAGCGTCCTGCGCGAGAGCAGGCGTGCTGGTCAGCGCGGCGGCCGCCGCTGCAAGCACCGAGGCGCCCGTCAGCAGAGACTTACGCTGTCCATTCTGCGTCTTTTTATTCGACATAAGTTGAACCCCCTAAGAGCGCCAGGCCAACGCCGGTATGGCGGCAAGCCCACTTTCTCTTCCGGGCGACCATCGCCCGAATTCGCCTGCGTTTGTCTGCTCGTCCCCCCAGGGACGACCGTGCCTTAAGCCCGGCGTCGACTCCCGCCATGCTGCGGCAACGCTAACGACACAATTTAACCAAGGTCAATTTCCGATCGCCGAAAACTCGCCCCCGAAGTGCGGGGCTGGGCTTGGTGTGTCCCTTTTGCGCCAGTCATGCTTTCGCGGTTACCTGATGATCGGATTTGACCGCGCCGCGTTTCTGCGACGCAGCCCGGCCCAGCTACAAGCTCCCGACGAAATCTTCAATAGGTACAAATAGTTAAACGCTCTCAACCGTAACCGGCGGCGACTCACTCCGGAACCGCGCCCGGTCGGCGCGCCGACACCGGGCGCAGCTGCGCCAGACGTCCCTCACCGCCTTCTGTGATCACGAAACGACAGACGATCCGCCCCCATGAAGCCCTGCCGGAGGGCGCCATAATTCTTACCGGCGGCGCGGCCGATCTGGGCAAAAACGGGCCGCCGCCAGGGGTGCGGGCGGCGGCCCTCGGACGGCCTGTCGCTTCAATCCGTCAGGCTGTCGATTGTCGTCGTGAAGCCGACATAGAAGAAGCGGCCGACCGGGCTCACCGGGTAGGACTCGCTGAACTGATCCGGCTGCTGGTCGAAGATGTTGTTGACGCCGCCATAGAGCGTGAAGCGGTCGTTGAACTCCCAGCGCGCCTGCAGGTCGTGCGTCGAGCGCGCATCGAATTCGGCATATTGCGGCTCGACCAGGTCCGGCTGCTCGCGCAGCACATTGTCGAAGCGGAAGGTCTCGCTGAAATAGTTGTAACCGTAGTTCAGCAGCAGCGGCCCGTACTGCCAAGTGATGTCGAGATTGGTCTGCCATTCCGGCGCGCCCTGCTCGCCCGCCACCGGATCGGGATCGGCGCCCGGCAAGTTCACGAACTCCAGTTCGTCCAGATGGTTGCCGACCAGGCTGATCTGGAACGTGCCGATGTCGCGCTCGACGCCGAAGCGCGATGGATCGAGCAGATAGCGCACCGAAAAGTCGATGCCCTTGGTCGAGAACGCGGCGACGTTCACCGGCTGGGTGACGAAGTCGACGATGCCGCCCGCGTCCGGCCCGCCGCTCTGGCGGAAGATCAGGGCGCAGAACTGGTTGGTCAGATCCGGCAGGTCGACGCACTGATTGGCGATGTCCTGCGGGTCGAGCGTATTGATCGCGTTCTCGAGCTCAATCTCGTAATGGTCGATCGAGATCGTCAGCCCTTCGACCATGCTCGGCCGGAAGATCACGCCATAAGTGAGCGTATCCGCCGTCTCCGGCTCGAGATCGACATTGCCGCTTTGGCTGCCCGCAACGGTGATGCCGATATTCGGATCGGTGAACGTCGCCGGATCGGCGACGCCGAGGCCGCTGAGCAGCGCCGCGCAGTTCGCCTCGCGGAACGCCGTCCCCTCGCCGAGCCTCGCCTGATCGCACGGATCGTCGATGAAGGCGAAGGTCTGGCTCGCCGGCGAGAACAATTCGCCGATGTTCGGCACCCGCACCGCCCGCGCTTGGGTGCCGCGGAACGTGATCTGGTCGATCGGCGACCACACCAGACCGTAATTCCAGGTCTCGGTCTCCCCGAACACGCTGTAATCCGAAAGCCGCGCCGCGGCGTTGAACGTCAGCTCGTCCGCGAACGGCTGCTCGACCAGAATGGGCACTTCGATCTCGCCGAACGCCTCGCGCACTTCGTACGCGCCTTCGGACGGCGCGATCACGTTGTTGAACGTCAGCCCCAGCTGATCCTCGATCGCCGGAATAGACTCGCTGGTCTCACGCCGCCATTCGCCACCGAGCACGAAGGCGATGCGTCCGCCCGGCAGTTCGAACCACGGCATGCGGCCGCTGACATAAGCCGTCGCCACCTGCTGCGTATTCTCGTCGTCGCGGCTGGAGTCGGTCATGATCCAGTCGATAGCTTCGCGCGAGGGCGCGCCGTCGCCGAAAATGTTGATCGGCACGCAGCCCGAACCCGGCCCCGGCGTGAACGACCCCGGCGCCGCAAAACCTTGCCAGCCGACATTGAGCCCGAGCGCCGTCGGATCGAGGTTCGAGCGGCAAGTCGGCTGCCCGGTCGCCGGATCGATCACCACGTCGAGCGCCGCCGCGAAGCGATCGTTGAAGCGGTTGTTGAGCGCGACGTTCTCGCTGTCGACGATGCCATAGACGTACGAGGCGTTGTAGCTCAGCCAATCGTTGAACTCGCCTTCGAGGCCCCAGACGCCGCGATAGGTGTTGCGGGTGATGTCCTCGCCGCGCACGCCGAGATCGAAATTGTCGCGCGTCACCAGCACCGTGCCGGTCGGCAGCCCGAGATCGGCCGCCGCATTGCCCGCCGCCGCCGCGGCGATGTTCGGCGGAATGAACGGATTGTCGGGATTGATCGCCAGGAACAGATCGAACGTCGGCTGCCCGAACGAGCGCGCCTGCGTCACCACGAACTTCTGCTCGGTGAAGAAGCGCATCCGCTCGGTGATGTCGTAATGGCCGAACAGGTTGAGCGCGACGCGGTCGGTCTCGCCGAGCAGGTCGCGGCCATAGCCGGCGACCGGCGTGCCGCTGCCGCCGAGCTGATACGTCCCGCCCTGAATCCCGCCCGGGATCAAGCCGATGTCCCACGGCGCATCGGTGTTGGCGTCGAAATCGGCGCCGAAATCGGCGTCGACGTCGACCGCCCCGCCCGTGCCCGACTCGAACCAGCGCAGATCCGCGAACGGCACCCGGTCCGGCAGCGCCGGATCGTCGACGCCGCCGATGAAGTCGGCCGGATTGCGCACCAGCCGCGCCCCGCGCGCGGTGTGTTCGCGCTCCAGCGACTCCAGCGCGCCTTCGTGGCTCGCCTCCAGCGAGACGGCGATGTTGCCGCGCGCATTGGCGAAATTCATGCCGCCGGTCAGGCTGATGAACGCGTTCTCGGCCCCGCCCTCCTGCGGCTCGCCATACTGGCCGCGCACGCGGAAGCCTTCGAAATCGTCGCGCATGATGAAGTTGACGACGCCGCTCACCCCGTCGGCGCCGTAGATCGCCGACGCCCCGCCGGTCAGCACGTCCACCCGCTCGATCAGATCGGTCGGGATCGTATTGACGTCCACATCGCCCGAGGCCGGCACCGCCGGCACGTGCCGGCGCCCGTTCTGCAGCACCAACGTCCGCTGCGAACCGAGATTGCGCAGGTTGAGCAGGTTGAGGCCGGTCGAGCCGATGAAGCCCTGGTCGCCCGAATTGGCCGCCGTATCGGCCGAGCCGATCAAGGCCGGCACGTCCTGCAGGAACTCGGTCACGTTGGTGACGCCGGAATATTGCAGCGTTTCGCCCGTCACCGAGGTGACCGGATTGGCGAACTCGTAATCCGGCCGCGCAATCCGCGTGCCGGTGACGACGATGGTCTCCTCTTCCTCCGCCGGGTCCTGCGCCAGCGCCGGCGCCGGCGCGAACACGAACGCCAGCATCGCCGCACTGAAAAGAGCGGACGTGCATTGCATCAGCAACTTGCGCCGCGCCGCCGGGCGCGCGCCCACGAACGTATGCATTTTCTCAGCCTGTCAGATGGACCTCCCTGCCGGTCCGCGCGTTTCCCCGCGCCTTCGCGGGACGAGAGACAAAGCGTCAAGCTTTCGCCCCAGTTCCGGTCACTCGTCGCACACACCGCCTTGTGATCGCGCGCCGCGCGCCTAGCGCGGAACTGGCCGAGCGCCTACCTTCAGCGCCATGCCGCGATCTCGCTCCCAACCGCCCGGCGTCGCCGAGGCGCCGGCCCGCTTCGACATGACCGCCGCCGCCTGGACGCCGCATCGTCCGGTGCGCGCATGGGAAAAGCTCGAAGGCGGCCGCCGCTTCAAGCTCGTCAGCGACTACCAGCCCGCCGGCGACCAGCCGACGGCGATCGCCGAACTCGTCAACGGCATCAAGAAAGGCGAGCAGGACCAGGTGCTGCTCGGCGTCACCGGCTCGGGCAAGACCTTCACCATGGCGCAGGTGATCGAGCAGACCCAGCGCCCCGCCCTCATCCTCGCGCCGAACAAGACCCTCGCCGCCCAGCTCTACGGCGAGTTCAAGCAATTCTTCCCGGACAATTCGGTCGAGTATTTCGTCAGCTATTACGACTATTACCAGCCGGAAGCCTACGTCCCGCGCACCGACACCTACATCGAAAAAGAATCCAACATCAACGAACAGATCGACCGCATGCGCCACGCCGCTACGCGCGCGATCCTCGAACGCGACGACGTCATCATCGTCGCCTCCGTCAGCTGCATCTACGGCATCGGCAGCGTCGAAACCTATACGAGCATGACCTTCACCGTGAAGGTCGGCGACGAATTCGGCGCCACCGAACTCAACCGCAACCTCGTCGCCACCCATTACAAGCGCAACGACGCCGCCTTCGCCCGCGGCGCCTTCCGCGTCCGCGGCGACACCATCGAACTCTGGCCGGCGCACTTGGAAGACCGCGCCTGGCGCTTTTCCTTCTTCGGCGACGAAGTCGAAAGCATCGACGAGTTCGATCCGCTCACCGGCCGCAAAGTCGCCTCGATGCCGGCGGTGAAGATCTACGCCAACTCGCACTACGTCACGCCGAAGATGACGCTGCAGCAGGCCGTCGAGCAGATCAAACTCGAGCTCGACGACCGCCTCGCCTGGTTCAAGGCCGAAGGCAAATTGCTCGAAGCCCAGCGGCTCGAACAGCGCGTCAATTTCGACATGGAGATGATGCTCGCCACCGGCTCCTGCGCCGGCATCGAGAATTACAGCCGTTATCTCACCGGCCGCAAACCGGGCGAGCCGCCGCCGACCATGTTCGAGTATCTGCCCGACAACGCCCTCGTCTTCACCGACGAAAGCCACGTCACCATCCCGCAGATCGGCGCCATGTATCGCGGCGACTTCAACCGCAAATCGACGCTCAGCGAATACGGCTTCCGCCTGCCCTCCTGCATGGACAACCGTCCGCTCAAATTCGAAGAATGGGACCGCATGCGCCCGGAGACCATCCACGTCTCCGCCACGCCGGGCCCGTGGGAGCTCGAGCGCACCGGCGGCGTCTTCGCCGAGCAAGTCATCCGCCCCACCGGCCTGATCGATCCGCCGGTCGAAGTGCGCCCGGTGCAAGCGCACGGCCATAGCCAAGTCGACGACGTCATCGCCGAAGTCAAAGAAGTCGCCAAGAACGGCTATCGCAGCCTCGTCACCGTGCTCACCAAGCGCATGGCCGAGGACCTCACCGAATACATGCACGAGCAAGGCGTGCGCGTGCGCTACATGCACTCCGACATCGACACCGTCGAACGCATCGAAATCATCCGCGACCTACGCCTCGGCGCCTTCGACGTGCTCGTCGGCATCAACCTGCTGCGCGAAGGCCTCGACATTCCCGAATGCGGCCTCGTCGCCATCCTCGACGCCGACAAGGAAGGCTTCCTCCGCAGCGAAACCTCGCTCGTGCAAACCATCGGCCGCGCCGCCCGCAACGTGGACGGCAAAGTCATCCTCTACGCCGACCGCGTCACCGGCTCGATGGAGCGCGCCATGGCCGAAACCGCGCGCCGCCGCGAGAAGCAAGCCGCGTTCAACCTCGAACACGGCATCACCCCGCAAAGCATCAAGAGCCACATCAAAGACATCCTCGACAGCGTCTACGAAAAAGACTCCCTCACCATCGACCCGCGCGACCCGATGAGCTTCAAGCGCGGCGCGGGGCTAAAGGAAAAAGGCCGCGGCGTAGCCGAAGACGGCGTCCCCTTCATCGGCCACAACATCAAGAGCTACATCGCCGACCTAGAACGGCAGATGAAAGACGCGGCGGCCGACTTGGAATTCGAAACGGCGGCAAGGCTCCGCGACGAAATCAAACGCCTGCAGGAAACGGAGCTCCTAATCGCCGACGACCCGCTCGCCCGACAAGCCGCCGTCTCCCAAGCGGCCGACGAAGCCGTCCGCGCCGCGCGCAGCAGCGACGGCCGCGCAACGGTGCGAAAGGGAAAGCCGCCGTATCGCGGGCGTCGGAGGAAAGGGCCTTAGGGCGTAGTAGCTCATCCGACGAACCAGACAACCTTCGTGACAATCTGGAAAAATAGTGCAGCCTAGAGTTGGGAGGGGCCACGGATGGCTCAGAAGCCTAACGACTGGGTATTGTCGTCGCCCAAGTTTGCGACATTCCTCAATTTTCTGGAGGAAGTCGAAAGGTCACGTCAGGCGGGCGCTGAGTATTTCATTGAACCGGCCTCGGGCGTCCTCGGCAGAGCTAAGAGCAAGCGAAATCAAATCATCTTCGGAAGGCGAGGATCAGGAAAGTCCAGCCTACTCGAAAAGACCAGGCGAGATCTCGGCCAAGAACGCATCGCGATAGGCTTTTTCATCGACTGTGAACCGCATAAAGACAACACCTACCCTAACGTCCTCATCCTGATTCTCATCGACCTGCTTTCGCAGATTGAACAGTGGCTAAGCACTGCATCCTCCTCCAGGCCGTCATGGTCGCGCCAAGAGCGTGATTCGGATCGACCGCGAGAACGCCTGAGTAAGAAAATTATCAGGCAGTTGCTAAGCGACGTGGCCGCTGAACAATCCAGACTAGAGCAACTGCTCGTCGAACCCGACGAGGTTGATGTCGAACGCATGCGTCAACAAGGTTGGAGCAACTCAGTCCACGCCAAGACCTCCGGCAAACTAGCGAGCCACGGCGCTGAGGCTGCGGCGGAGATCGGCGGCGAGAGCAATGCGCACAGCGCCAACGAAACAAAAGAAACTTTTCGAATGGGTAAGCGAGAGCTGCTAAGCAGGCAGCTGAAGGTGTATCGAGGGCTAATTGAACGCCTAACAGGTGCGGTAGCCCGGCCCATCTATATCTTGTTGGATGACCTATACCACGTACACCGTAGTGACCAACCGCATTTGGTGGGATTTCTACACAGTCTCGTAAAGGGCAAGAACGCCTGCATCAAAATTGGAACGGTAAGAAGCCGCTCGTCTTGGTACCTACCGGGTACGCAGCCAGTGGGGATGAAGATAGGCGACGACGCAAGCGAAATCGATCTCGACGTAACGCTTGAAGATTATGACGCTGCACGATTGTTCTTGCATAGCGTCGCCTCAAAGCTGGCGCAGAGCCGTGGCTTTGAACTAAGTCGCATAATAACAAACGAAGCGTTCGATCGACTTCTCCTCGGCAGCGGCGGTGTCGCTCGTGACATGATTAACATTTGGCGCAAGGCCTCAGCTCAAGCAGTTTCGCGGATCCAAGGCCGTGCGCCGGTTAGGATGGATTCTGTCACCGTAGAGGATGTAAGCAAAACGATTGCCGATCTCGACGAGCTCAAGCAGGAAGATTTGGGTCGGGACGTCGATCCGAACTCTTCCGATGGGCTCCTAACCGAGTTTGCTCGGGTAAAAGACTTTTGCTTCTCGCCCACCTGCGCGACAAACGTGCTATTGATCGAACGCGAGTTTCGCGGCCGGCGACGGGATCATTTGAACCAACTCGTCGATCTGAAATTCTTACACATCGTAAAGAAGAGTGTGTCCGTCCCTTCTCGCGCGGCGCGCGTATACGACGCGTTCATGCTCGACATGAGTCAGTACACTGGACCACGTCAGAGAAAGAACTTTCGCATAGTCAACTTCACGGACCGTGATCTGAACGTTCAACTCGGGCAGCCACAGCTCATCTATTGCGAGGGCGATCACGGTTTGAACTGATAAGACCGACCATACCGACCTTCTCCCGTTTGCTGCGTGTTAATCACGCCGGCGACCATGGCCTATCTCCATCAACTTCGCGTAGTTCGCCCACTCGCGCCTCACACAAGATGCTGATGTCCTGCACGCCAGCGCCGCTAAACTTGCACGCGGATATGGCATTGATGGCCCATGCGCACGTTTTGGCCCTTCGCGCGACTAGCGCTGGCTTGGTCGCTTTCGCTCACCGCGCTCGCGACGCCATTCGCGTTTCTCAAGCCGTTGCGTGCGCCACCGCCTTGCGATGACTGGCTTTGGTGCAGCAGCCCCTATGTCGGCGTGACACTGGCCGTGCCGCTGACCCTTGGCTACTTCGCGTTCCTGCTCACGATTCCCAGCGCCTTCATTGCATTCTCCGCAGCGCGCATCGCCTTGAGAAGCGCAAGTCCGCGAGCGCACTGGTTTATGCTTGGACCGGCGCTTGCGATCCTTGCCGCGTGGACCTTATTCCTGGTCACGCCGATTCACTACTTTAGTATCGACCTGGACGCATCTTACGGCCCGGCGCTTCTCGTATCGACGGCGCAAGTGGCGTTCTATTTCGGCAGCATTGCCAATTTGGCCATGGCCCTTACGACATTGATTGGCGCCGTTGCATGGCGGGTTTTTGCGCGCTGGTACGCGAACGCGCGCTGACAAGGCGCGGCGAAAGCGCGTATGCTGTCGAATAGCCTCGCCCAATGCCACCCCGCCTCATCCCCCGCATCCTGCGCGTGAACCACGCCGGCGAGCATGGCGCGGTCGCCATCTATTCAGCCCAGCTCGCCCGCGCGCGCCGCGCTTATCCCGACCTCATCCCCTGGCTTGAAGAAACGCTCGCGCACGAACAGAAGCACCGCACCCGCTTTCGCGAAGCCATGCCCGCCCGCGCGGCGAAGCCGTGCCGGATGATGTTCGTGTGGTCGGTCGGCGGCGCGGCGCTCGGCGCCCTCACCGCGCTCGGCGGACGCACCGGCATTTGTGTCTGCACCGCCGCCGTCGAACGCACAGTGCATCGCCATCTCGTCGAACAGATCGCCTTCCTCGAGCGCGCCGATCCCGCGCTCGCGCACATCGTGCGCGACATTCTCACCGAAGAAGACGCCCACCTCGCCTACGCCGAAGCGCACCACAACACACGCGGCGCCTTCGCCCGCGCCCTCAGCGCCCTCGTCTCCGCCGCCACCGAAACCCTGATCTTCCTCTCGACACGCGGCGACAACCTGCAGCTCCGCCGCGCGATGGCTCGCACCTAAGCCCTCTCCCTCCCTAGAAGCGTGACACGCGCTCAATCCCTTCACTCCTCCGCCACCACCGCCTCCCAATCCAGGCCGCCGTAGAACACGCCCAGGATCGTCACCGTCTTCTCCGCCGCCGCATTCGCAATCACCACGCGCCGCCGAACGACAGCGTGCGCAGCCCGGGCCGCAGGTCGTCGCGTGGCTTGCCGCGACACGGCATGCGGTCGAGGCTTTCGCAGCGCGCCACGATCGCTTCGGTGAAACGCAGCGCGATCGCCGGCGAGGCCGCCGCCGCGATCCGCTCGTAGATCGCCACAAGCTGCGCTTCGGCTTCCGGCGCGAATACGACGCCGTAGCGCGCGCTCACTTTTTCCGGCTCGCCTTTTTGTGCGCGGCCGTCAGCGCGCCGCGCACCTGAGCTGGCGAGCGGGCGCGCGCGGGCTTGGCCTTCATCGCATCGTAGGCGGCGACCACATCCTGGCGCAGCCAGCTTTCGATGGCCTTGTCGCGCGCCTTGAGCGCGCGCAAACCGTCGCGGATCACTTCGCTCTCGCTGGCGTACTCGCCCGACGCCACCCGCGCCTCGACCTCGGCGGCCATCTCGTTGGGCAAAGTCACGCTGAGTTGTTTGGTGGAGCGCATGGCAAATCCTCGCAGTAGGATTTAATCCTATCAACGGCGAAAATCAATGCGCACTATGAACCCTCTCCCTCCTTTGGAAGGGGTTCGGCGTGGTCCCGCGAAGGGAGCGATTGCACTGCAATCGCAGCGCCGAACGGCAGAGTGAGGGTGGAGCGCGAACGCCTGCACGCGAAGCGCAAGCGGCGCGACTGGGCGCAACGCACAGCGCCACCCCCTCCCTGCCCCCTCCCCCTCTCGGGGGAGAGGGTGTAGCGGTGCGCAATGCATCTAGATGAACCCCGCATCCCGCCGCTCACCGACGAGCAACTCACCCCCGCCCAACGCGAAGCGCTGGCGCCCGCGTCCTACGCCAACACGCCGCCGCTCAACATTTTCCGAACGCTCGCGCGCGCGCCCGAGGCGCTCAGCGCCTTCCTCGCCTGGGGCCTCTACATCCTGCGCAACAATTCGCTGCCGCCGCGCGAGCGCGAGATCGTCATTCTGCGCATCGGATATCTCTGCCGCGCCGGCTATGAATGGACGCAGCATGTCGCCATCGCCCGCCGCGGCATGAGCGAAGCCGAGATCGACGCCATCAAAACCGGCGCCGACGCGCCCGTCTGGTCGCCCGCCGACGCCGCGCTCCTGCGCGCCTGCGACGATCTCCACGCCCGCCAATTTGTCGCCGCCGACAACTGGGCCGCGCTCAAAGCCCACTTCAACGAGCGCCAATGCATGGACGTCGTCTTCACCGCCGGCCAGTACACGCAAGTGTCGATGATGCTGAACACGTTCGGCGTGCAGCTGGAGGACGGCAAGGCGCTCGACCCGGATCTGGACGCGCGCGGCTAAAGACGAAAACGTGCGGGATCGCCTTCGAACGGCATGGCAAAGCTCCTCGGTCCTTGCCCCTCGGCTCAGCCTAGCTGCACGCTCGCGCTTGAACAACTTGTCACGAATCTTAACGCGCGAAAACGAGGATAGAGCGCGCCGCTATCCCCGCTTTTTGGAGGAGAAAAGCGAGCGCGATCAACACCGGCGCGGAAATCAATCCGACCGCGCCCGAACGGGTGTACAATGCGCTTGCTCTGACACGGGAGGATTTCGAAGTGCACCGAACCTTTGAAATGTCAGGGCGTCGACCGGCGCGGCAGGCGTCGCTTCGATGAAGGAGAAGAACGTGCGAACGAACGACTCCAACATCGTTGAGAAAGTCCGCGGACTCGAAGGCTCGGCAGAGAGTCGTGTCCATTGGGCGAAGCGAACGGCGCCTGCATTGCCTTCGGGGCATGAAACCGAAGGGTCCGGCAGCTTTCGGGAGCTGCCGACGCGTTGAACCGGCTCATGGTCATAAGGAGCTAAGACCTCTGGGTGCGAAACCATGCAGATGAGTCAAAAACTCCTGGCTCGCCAATCCGGGAATAACGGCCGATCACGGGGCGCGTTCGACGCGCGGCGCTGCTCAGCGATGATCAGCGCAAACCAGGAACTACCCCTGCGCGTCCGACGCGCCCCGGCCTCCCTGCGGGAGGCGAGGCAGTAGGCAGTTGGCAGTAGGCAGTAGAAATTCGCGCACCGGCGTCCGCCGGCGCATCAACGCGCCTATTGCCTATTGCCGACTGCCGACTGCCCACTGCCTCGCGCGCGCAGCGCGCGCTCTCAATGCTCTTGCGGCTGTCCCAGCGCTTCCAGCCGCGCTTCGTCCATGATGCGGTCGAAGTTCTCGCTGGGATTGCGCACGCGGTAGCGTTGCGGGCCGGAGTCGCGCGGCAGGGCGCCGATCACCTCGTAGATCCCGCTCGGAGCCGTGAACGCGGTGATGCGGGTGATGGACACGCGTTCGCCGGCGCTGAATTTCGTCGCCGTCGTCATGGACTATCCTTGAAAAATCGGGGTGCGGAGCCGTTGCACGGCGCATCAACGCCGGCCGCGCGCCTTAGTTCCCTCGCGGAACGGCCGGGTACGCGGCCAGAACGTCGCCGAGCGCCGCTTTCAGCTCGTCAAGGTACGGCTCGAACGCGCGCCAGGAGTCGAGCCCCCTGGCGCTGATCGGCTGGCGCACCTGTTCGGAACTCGCCGTCCGCACCGCCCGCTCGGTCTCGTGCGGCTTGAGGCACGCCTCCTCGAACGGCAGCCCGCAATAGTCGAGCAGCTCGCGAATGTGCGGTTCGGGATCGGCGACCAGCGCCTCGTGGATCACCCGATGCACGCGTCCGGGCAGCACCGCGTCGTAATGCGCCATCAGCCGAACGTAGTCGCGATAATAGCGGCCCAATTCGGCGAGATCGTAGGTGTAGTGCTGGCCCATCGCGAAGTGCTGCTTGAAGCACGACCAGCCGCACGCCATCGGGTGCCGGCGCGCGTCGATGATCTTCGCGTTCGGCAAGATCAGCTGGATCAGGCCGACATGGCGGAAGTCGTTCGGCATCTTGTTGATGAAGAGCGGCTTGCCTTCCTTGCGCTGGATTCGCGTCGTCCGCAGATAGGTTTCGCCTAGCTCTTTGCGCTCGGCCTGCGTGAGCCCCGGCAGCTTGTCGATGTAAACCGCCTCCGCGCCGCCGCCGCCCAGCTCGAACGCGATCGCGTTCAAATCGCCCAGCTCCATGGTGCCCTCAACCATCGAGTGCGACGCCAGGATCTGCTCCAGCAGCGTCGATCCCGCCCGCGGCAGGCCGACGATAAAGATGGCGTCCCGCGCCTCGCACCCGCCCGCCCGCTCGGCGAAAAACTCCGGCGTGAACATCCGCTCGCTCGCCTCGACCAGGGCGGTGAGCCGGGCCGGATCGTAGTCGATCGTACTGCGATAGAGCTTCGCCCCTTCGGCGTAGCGCCGGAACGCCGGCTCGATCTCTTTCGCATCCTCATGCGCCTTGCCGAGCGCATAGAGCAGATGCACGCGATCGTTGGTGGTCAGGTCCGCGCGCTCGAGCTGCGCCTCCATCTGCTTGAGTTCGGGGCCGGTGAACCTGAACGTCTTCAGGTTGGCGAGGCTGAAGTAGGAAACGCCCATCCGGGGCTCGAGCGCGATGCTCTTGCGATACGCCTCGATCCCCTCCCCGGTGCGGCCCACCGTCTTCAAAACGTGGCCGTAGCTCATCCACGTGCCGGCGTGCTTCGGCGTGTCCTTCAAGAGCTTTTCGTAAACCGCGAGCGCAGCGTCGAACTCGCCGAGCGCATTCAGGATCGCCGCCTTGAGACGCCGGCTGCCTTCATTGTCGGGGTCGAGTCGCAGCAAATAATTGGCCTCGGCATCGGCCGCTTCGAGCCGACCGAGCCCCATCAGCAACTGCCCCAGGCTGTGGCGCGCGAACATGAAGTCCGGCGCGAGCTCCAAAATGCGCCGCAGCGTCGCTTCGGCGTCGTCGGTCCTGCCGGCGCGCGCCTGCGCTTCGGAGAGCATGCGCAAGGCCGCGACATCGTCCGGCAAGCGACGCAGGTGTTCGGCAAGCCTTGCCTCCGCCGCTGCGGCGTCGTTCGCCGCCAGCGCTTCGGCGACGGGCTTGAGCGCCGGCTCCGGCGGCATCGCTCCATGACGCGCATAGGCCGCGCGTGCCGTTTGCCCGTCGCCGGCGAGCGCGCTCTGCTCGGCCAGCTCGCGCCAGATCGTCGGATGCGCGGGATTGAGTTCAGCCGCCCGCTTGAACGCCAGCGCGGCCGGCAGCGGCTCGCCTTGCCCTGCCAGCACGACGCCGAGCTGGCGCTGCGCGCCGAACCATTGCGGCCGCGCGCGGGCCTGCATCTGCGCAAAGTGCAGCGCGCCGGCGAGATCGCCCTTACGCCGCAACGCTTCGCTCAGCAGCAGCTGCGCGTCGTTGTTGTTCGGCTCTGCGTCGAGCGCCGCCCGCAGCAGCGCCTCGGCCTGCGCCGGACTGGCGTTCATAACCTTCAATGCTTGCGACACAAGCGCGTGCGCGGCCGTGCTCATAGGGTCAACGCTTCATCGCTGCGCGAATGCGGCGGCGCGCTGCATCAGCGGCTCGAGCCGAGGCAGAACCGCCATGATGTCCGCCTCGCGCGCCCGCCACTTGCCGTCCTCCGGTTTGGACACCGTGTGGCGCGCGAGCGGTAAGCCGCCTTCGAGCTTGCGGTCCCAGTCCAGATCGACCGCCGCGCAGAGCCGGCGCACTTCGGCGTCCGGGTCCGCGATCAGCGCATCGTAACGCGCCACGGCGACCCGATCGGACGCGATCTCGTCCAGATCGTCGAGCAGCACCTGTGTCGCCGCCGCCCACTGGCCGGCGACCACTTCGTTCAGCGGCAGCGGCCCGAGATCGCGCCAGCCCGGCGTCAGCAGCAGCGACCAGGCGCGCTTGCCGGTCCAACCGGGGAGCGTCGGATAGGTGCGGAAGCGGCCGCTCTCCCAGGCCTCCATCATCGAGGCCAGCACCTCGCGCGGATCGCGATAGAGATAAATGAAGCGCGCTTCCGGAAACGCTGCGTGCAGCAGCGGGATGCGCAGCGCATTCTTCGGCGTCTTCTCCAGCATGCGCACACGGTCGCCTTCCGGCGCATGGCCTTCGCGGTTCTTCAGCGACTGCAAGAAGCGTTGGCGCAGCGTGTGCACCGGCCCCGGCAAAGCGTGTTCGCGCCCGAGCCGGTTGGACTCGAATTTCTGCGAGGCGAGATTGAACGCCGGGATGCCCTCGATCAAATTGTGGCTTTCGCCGCCGATCGTGTAGAGGCCGGGCGCCTGGGCCAATGTCTCGAACAACAGCGACGAGCCCGAGCGCGGCGGGTTGACGATGAAGATCGGCCGATCGAATTCCGGATCGGGCTCGGTAGGCAGGCGCGAAACGGATGGCGCGCGCTGCGCCTGCGGCGCTGCATCGGGGTTCTCACGCACTTCGCCGATGGCGAAATTGCGCGATGTGTCTGCGAGGCCGGGCGACAGCACGAGATAGGACAGCGCCGTCATGAACGAAGCGCGGTTGCGCAAGCGGATGGTGTGCGCCTGCGCCGTTTTGAGATCCTCGGTGAAGGCGTTGAGCGCAGCGCGATAGCGCGGCCAGCCTTCGCGCGACTCACCATAGATCGACCACAACGCGCGCCACTTGTGCAGGAAGTGAACGACTACTTGCCGAACTCCGGGGATCGCAGGCTGGTGCGGCTGCGCTTCGCCGAGCAGGAAGTTGATGTGATCGGCGGCTTCCCAGGGGCTCATCACCGATGGCGCGTTGACGCTCTCCAGATCGAGCGCCCCGACCGGAGTATCGCGCGGCTCGATCTTCTCCGGCGTCCAGTTCGGCGGCGACGGGAAGCCGACAGCGCGCCCGCGCGCGGCCAAGTCCCAGAAGCCTTCGCCGCCGACAGTGTCGGCAACCAGATGGATGCGGAAGCGCTCGTCGTTGTTTTCGACCCGGTGCAGACTCCAGGTGTCGAAGATCCAGCATTCGCCGGCGGCCATATGGATGTCCTGGTCGCCGCAGTAAAAGCGCACCGTCGGCTGGGTCACGATCGGCACATGCACGCGCATGCGGTCACGCCAATAATAGTTCACATCGACGTGGGGATTGACGTCAGCGTGGGGCCCAAGCCGCATCAGCCGCGTGCGTCCCCAGGCGGCGCCGAGGCTGGCCAGCACATCGATGAGGTACGGGCACGCCTTCAAATGCTCGGTTGGCCGCATCGGCCCTTCGAAACTCTCGTCGGCCGGCTCGCCATTGGCCGCGATCAGCGGAATGAAGTCGTTGCCCTGAAAGCCCTCAGGATGCGGGCGCCATGCCTCCACGCCCAGCGCCGCGATCTCCTCGCGCAGCCGTTCAACGTCGTAGGCTACCGGCAGCTGAATGAAGCGGGCGTTCAGTTTCATCGAAATCCTCAGGCCCCGGATTACCCTGCGGCGGTTTGGAGCCGCAAGGTCGAATGCCTGTTGGGAGCCGTACTGACGCAGGGCGCGCCAGAATGGAAAGCGCGCCCTCGCCTTTCGCGAGAGCGCGCTTCGCCGCGGTTGGGCTTGGCTCAGATCGTCTTGGCGAGCGCTTCGAGCTGGCGGGCGGTTTGGCCCCAGCCTTCGTGGAAGCCCATCTGCTCGTGCTGCTGCTTGGTTTCTTCGGTCCAGTGACGGGCGACGGCGCGGTACTTGGTCTTGCCGTTGCCGAGGTCTTCGAACGTGATCTCCGCGATCATGAACGGGCCCGACGGCTCGAACGTGTCCGGCGTGATCGCGTCGGTGGTGACGATCTTCTTGTTCGGCACGATGTCGATATAGATGCCGGCGTTCGGATATTCCTCGCCTTCGGGCGAGGCCATCACGAACGCCATGCGACCGCCGGGGCGGAAGTCGATGTCGGTGCTCTTGATCGTCCACGGCTTCGGCGCGAACCATTGCTGCAACAGCTTGGGATCGGAATAGCAGCGGAACAGCTTTTCCGCCGGCGCATCGAGCACGAGATCGAGCACCAGTTCGTGTTTGGCTTGGTCGGTCATTTTCGTAGTCCTTCGGTCTGCGTGGTTGCTGCTGCTAGGACGAACGGCGGCGACGTGTCCCTACACCGCCTTCTATTTTTTCACAGCTTCCGCTTCGAGGCTGTCGAGATGCTGGCGGATGTGCGCCGCTTCGGCTGGCGTGTTCGCCAGCGCGATGGCGCGATTGAAGGCTTCGCGCGCGTCTTTGTTGCGGCCGAGCTGCTTCAAGTACGCGCCGCGTACGCCGTGGAAATAGAAATAGCCGTCGAGACGATCGCCCAGCGGCGCGATCAGATCGAGCGCAGCCTGCGGGCCGTTGAGCTTCGCCACTGCAACGGCGCGATTGAGCGTCACCACGGGCGATGGCGTGTGGCGTTCGAGTGCTTGGTAGAGCGCATCGATCTCGGCCCAGTCGGTTTCATCCGGCGTTTCGGCGCGCGCGTGCAGGCCGGCGATGGCGGCCTGAATCTGGTAGGGACCGGGCTTGCGGCTGCGCATCGCTTTCTCGATCAGCGCGAGCCCTTCCTGGATCAGCGGCGCCTTCCACTTGGTGCGGTCCTGATCCTCGAGCAAGATCGCGCCGCCGTCCGCGCCGAAGCGCGCGGCGATGCGCGAATGCTGCAGCAGCATCAGCGCTAGCAAACCCATGATCTCCGGCTCGGACGGATACATGCGCAGCAAGAGCCGCGCGAGTCGGATGGCTTCGTCGCACAGCGAGGCGCGGTCGCTCGCCGGATCGGCGGCCGAATAGCCCTCGTTGAAGACGAGATAGATCATCGCCGCAACCGAGTCCAAACGCTGCGACCGCTCCACCGCGTCCGGCGCTTCGAACGGCACGCCGGCGCCAGCGACTTTCGCCTTCGCGCGCGTGATGCGCTGCTCCATGGCGCTTTCGCCCACCAGAAACGCGCGCGCGATCTGCGGCACGGTGAGGCCGGAGACGATGCGCAGAGCGAGCGCGACCTGCTGCGTCGCCGGCAAATCGGGATGGCAGCAGATGAACAAGAGCCGCAGCACGTCGTCGCGATAGTCGGCTTCGTCCAAGCGCTGCACGGCGTCGGCTTCGACATCGCTCAGATCGGAGAGGTGCTCCTCATCCGGCAAGGCGGTCTGCTTGGCGCGGCGGCGCGTCACGTCGATAGCCGCGTTGCGGCCGACCATGATCAGCCACGCGGCCGGATCGCGTGGCGGACCGTTGGTCGGCCAATTCTTGAGCGCGCGCAGGCAGGCGTCCTGATACGCCTCCTCGGCTAAGTCGAGGTCACGGAAATAGCGCAGCAGCGCCGCCACAGCCTGGGGGCGCGCGGAGACCAGCGCCGCATCTATCCAGGCGAGTCCGGTCATGGCTCAGCGCGGCTCCACCGGCGCGCCGGGCTGATAGATCATGATCGGGCGCAGCTCATAGGCGCCGCCCGGATTGGCGACGGCGAGTTCGCGGGCGAACTGCAGCCCTTCCTCGAGATTATCCACCTCGATCACGTAGAAGCCGAGCAATTGCTCCTTGGTCTCGGCGTAGGGGCCGTCGAGCACTTCGTTGTCCTTCTTCCGCAGCGTCGTCGCGGCGGAGGTCGGCAACAGGCGGATCGCCGGCTTCAGCTTGCCCTGCCCCTCCCACTTCTTATGCACAACGTCGAGCCGGGCCATCACCGCATCGTCCTCCTCCTTGGTCCAGGAGAAGACGGCAGCTTCGTCGTTGTAGCAAAGCACGGTGTAGAGCATCGGGTACGGCCTCATGAGTTAAGGACGAACGCTTACGGCCTTCGCCGACATCGCGTCGAGAATTTCCTCACATCGCGGTCATCAAAGCCGCTGGCCTTAAGACGCGTCCATGTTGTTCGGCTGCGCTTGACGCGCCCGCGCCGCCTTCGGTTCAAAATAGGAGGCGAGGGAGAGCATGGCGGAGGTCTTCATAGCCGCGCCCGCGGGAGAGCAGGCGCAGGCGCGCGGATTGGCGGAGGCGCTGACAGCGCTCGGCTTCGAGGCTGCGGCCGCGACGCCGACCGACGCCGAGATCGGGCCGCTGCTGGAGAAGGCGAAAGCCGTCGTCGCGCTCTGGTCCGGCGCGGAGCCGCCGACCTGGATGGCGGTGCTGGCGGCGATGGCGCTGCAGCAGGGCAAGCTGATCTGCGCCAGCACGCGGGCGACGGCTGCTCCGGCCCCGTTCCGCGCCGCGCCCGCAATCAGCCTGAAGCCGCGCGACCGCACCGCCTTCAAAGCGAGCTTCACGGCGCTCGTGGCCGCGATCAACAAGCTGGCCCCCACCGAAGGCAAGGCGGCGGTCCTGCCGGACGCGTTGATCAAGGCGCGCGCCGCGCTGCTGGCGCGCCCGCCCTCGCCGCGGCGGCGGATCGTATCCACGGCGATGTTGATGACCGCGGGCGTCGCCGCGCTTTTCGCAGTCGGCTTCGGCGCTGGGCGCGTAGTGCAGGCGGTGCGTTCCGGCGAAATGCTGGCGACGACAACGCAAGCCGACGCTGCGCCGACGTCGGCTCCGCTCGATGCGCCTGCCCTGCCGATCAGCTGGCAAGATCTCGAGCGGAAGGACTGGCGCGAGGCGGCCCGGCAACTGCAAGACGGCGACCGGATCAAGCGGCGGGCGATCGCCGGCGACGCGCGGGCGCAGGCGCTGGCGTGCTTAGGGCACTTGGCCGGCGCCGACGGTTTCCTACCCAGCCCCACGGCGGCGCGGGAGTATTGCGATCTCAGCGCCGATCAGAACGAGGCGGCCGGGCTTTATCTCTCCTGGGTTCTGCAGCGCTCGGCGCCGCATGCCGGGATCGACGCAATCACGGCGCGCGAGCGGCTGGCGCAGGCGGCGCGGCTCGGTTGGCTGCCGGCGCAGATCGAATACGCCGAAATGCTTTCCGAGCGGCGCTCGATGGAGGCGCAAGCGGAGGCCGGCCGTTTCTGGCTTGCCGCGGCCGAGCGCGGCGAGCCGCGCGGGCAATTCCATTACGCACGCTGGCTGCGCGACAGCCCGGCCGGTCCGCGCGATCCGGCGGCGGCGCTGCCGTTTCTCGAGCGCGCGGCGCGATCCGATCAGGTCGATGCGCTGCACCTGCTGGCGACGCTCTACCGCGATGGACGCGGCGTCGCCCGCGATCTGGCGCGGGCGCGGGCTTTGTACGACCGCGCGGCGCGGCAGAACTATCCGCCCTCGATGTTCAATCTCGCCGACATGCTGCGCGGCGGCTCAGCGCAGGATCGGGCGCGCGCAATCCAGCTCTACAAGGCTCTGGTTTGCCTGCGCGACGAGCAACAGATCCAGCCGATGGCGCAGCGCCGGCTGCGGGCGATGGGGGAGCCAGCGCTCTGCCAGTGAAGCGGGCTCGCCGCCGTGGCGAGGCGATCTAGTTCTGCCGTGCAGAAGGAGTTCGCATGAGATTGCTCAGCATCACCGTAAGCCTCGCCCTGCTCGCCGCCTGCAATCAACAAACTACCACAGAAGCGCCGGCTCCCGTCTCGGAGGCGCAACCGGAAGCCGAGACTCTGAGTGTCGAGCTGATGCAAGCGACCGAAACTGGACCGGGAGCTAGCGTCGGCACGGTGCAAATCCGGGGCGGCGGCGAAGGCGCCGTATTCGATTTGAACCTGACCGGACTACCGCCTGGCACGCATGGCTTCCATGTGCACGCGAACGCGGACTGCGGCCCCGCGCCCGAGAGCGGCAGGATCACGCCGGCCGGCGCCGCAGGCGGGCATTGGGATCCCGGAAACACCGGCCGCCACGCCGGCCCCACCGGCGACGGCCACCTCGGCGATCTGCCGCGCATCGAAGTCGGCCAGGATGGCCGCGCCATGCTCTCCGTCACCGCGCCGCGGATCGACGACATCACCCAGTTGCGCGGTCATGCGCTGATGATCCACTCGGGCGGCGACAATTACAGCGACGAGCCGGCGCCGCTCGGCGGTGGCGGCGACCGCATCGCGTGCGGCGTGATAGACTGACGCAGCGCCGCGGCATGGCGTAGAGAAGCGCCATGCCATGGAACAAGCGCTACGAGGGCGCCGAGCCGCAACGTGTCAACAAATGGTTGGCTAGCGAAGGCGTGTGCTCGCGCCGAGAAGCGGAAGAGCTGATCGCGAAGGGATTGGTGCGCATCGACGGCGAACGCGTCGACGACCCCGGCCGCAAGATCCTGCCCGGCCAAAGCCTCGAACTCGGCGAAGCCGGCGGGAGGCCGCAGATCAGCGTGGCGCTGAACAAGCCGGTGGGCGTTGTCTCGGCGCAGCCGGAGGGGGATCAGATTCCGGCGGCGCGGCTGCTCACGCGCGCAAACCTGATCGGCCCGCCGCGCAACCTGCCGAACAAGCGCACGCGCCTCGCCCCGCTCGGCCGACTCGACCAGGACTCGCGCGGGCTGCTTCTGCTCAGCGAAGACGGCGTGCTGGCGAAAGCGGTCATCGGGCCGGAGTCAAAGCTCGACAAGGAATATCTCGTGCGTGTCGCCGGCCAGGTCACGGGCAAGAAGCTCGCCCTGCTCCGGCATGGGCTCTCGCTCGATGGGCGCCAGCTGAGGCCCGCCAAAATAGAGCTGGTCGAGCCCCAGCGGCTGCGCTTCGTGCTGACGGAAGGCCGCAACCGGCAAATCCGGCGCATGTGCGAGCTGGTCGATCTCGACGTGACCGACCTTTTTCGGATCCGCATCGGCCCGCTGGAGGTTGGCGATCTGCCCGAAGGCAAATGGCGGGCCCTGTCCATGGACGAGCGGGAGACTCTCATCGCCGCCAGCAAGTGATCAGCGGCCGTGGCGCCGGCGGAGCTCCCGCAGCAGCTCGCCGTCGAACGACGCCGGCGGCGCCTGGTTCAGCGCTCGCACGAACGCGGTGATATCGGACCGCGCGTGCGCCGCCGCGAAGGTTTCGCCCGGGATGATGCCGCGCTCGAACAGGTATTCGTCCGAGCGTCCGGTGAGAACGTAGGCCGGCGCCCAGTGGAAGCCGGCCGCTTTGGCCAATTCGTTGGTGCAGTTCGACGTGATCGTATTGTAGTACCGCGCACGCGTTTCCAGCGCATCGGTGCGGTGCAGGAGGCGCGACAGTAACGTGCGCTTCTGATCGTCGGTGATGCTGACGGGATAAAGGAACACCTCGTGATCCAGCATCACCGCGCGGCGGACTAGAAGATCACGCGCCGTGCCCCAGACATAGGCGAGTTCGAACGCGTTGAAGACGCCGTTGAGCGCGGAATAGTCCTCGCTCGCCTCGCGACGGGCTTCGATCGTGAGTCCAAGCAGGCGATCGCCTTCGAATTCGAACAAGAGCAACGTGTGTGCGGCGAGCTGCGAGCCGGGCTGGGGCTCCAGCATGAACCACACGTTCCGTAGTTCCGCGAGATTGTACGACGCTTCGATGTAGCGCTCGTTCGTCACGCCTTCGCGCGAATAGCTCCAGTCGGTCACGGGCGAGACGGCGAAACCGTCGCCGACCATGTTCACGCGCGCCGTGCGTCCGAGATACGGATACCAATCGCGCGCCAATTGCGGCGGACCGCTGATCTTGGCGGCCGCGCCGAGCGCAAGGATGGCCGCAATGCTGGCAAGCGCCGGCCGCAGCGGGTGCGCGCCGAACCAAGCTAACACTCGCTTCACCTCTTGCTCCCTCCTTCCGCGCCGATCGGCGCCATTTTGCGGAAACGCTCGTTACTGAATCCCTTTTTCTGGCGGCGATCCGTGCGCCGTGCTATCGGGCGATAGGCATGGAAGGAGTTCTCGCATGGCGCTGCGCATTGGCGATAAAGCCCCCGACTTCGAAGCCGAGACTACGCATGGCCGGATCAGATTCCACGATTGGCTGGGCGACGGCTACGGCATCCTGTTTTCGCACCCGAAAGACTTCACGCCCGTCTGCACCACCGAACTCGGCTACCTCGCCAAGCTGGAGCCCGAGTTCAAGCGGCGCAACGTAAGGGTCATGGGGCTCTCAGTCGATCCGGTGGACGCGCACGAACGCTGGCGCGCCGACATCCGCGAAGTCACCGGCGGCGACGTTCAGTTCCCGATGATCGGCGACCACGATCTCCACGTCGCGAAGCTCTACGAGATGCTGCCGGCGGAGACGGCGGGCACGTCCGAGGGCCGCACCGCGGCGACGAACGCAACCGTGCGCACCGTTTACATCATCGGCCCGGACAAGCTGATCAAAGCGATGCTGATCTATCCGATGTCGTCCGGCCGCAACTTCGATGAAGTGCTGCGTCTCGTCGACTCGATCCAACTCACCGCCAGCCACAAAGTGGCGACGCCGGTGAACTGGAAGCACGGTGAGGACGTGATCATCGTGCCGTCGGTTTCCGATGACGAGGCGAAGACGCGCTTTCCGAGCGGCTGGACCACGGTGAAGCCCTACCTCCGCGTCGTGCCCCAGCCGCGGGGCTGACCCGGCCTCACACGCAGCTATCGTGGTAGCTCGGCCAATTGCCCGATCCGAAAGGACGGGCGCCGCATCTCTTGCGGTCGGGCGCGGGACGTAGGACTCTCCAGCCGAAGGAGAGATCCATGATTTTCGAACAGGTCGCGACCGGCGGCTGCCAATCGTACCTGATCGGCTGCAGCGACACTTGCGCCGCCGCTGTGATCGATCCGGAGGTGCGCCAGATCGAGCGCTACAAAGCGCTGGCGGCGCATCATGGCGTGCGCATCCGCTACGTCATCGACACGCACACGCACGCGGACCATTTCAGCGCCGCCAAACAATTGAGTGAGCAACTCGGCGCGCCCGCGGTGGCGCACCGACTCTCGCCCGCGCCCTATCCGGATTTGCGCGTGGACGAAGGCGATGTGATCAAGGTCGGCAACATTCGTCTCGCCGTGCTGCACACGCCAGGTCATACGCGCGATGCGATGTGCCTCGTCGCGAGCGACCGTGTCTTCACCGGCGACACGCTGCTGATCGGCGCGACCGGCCGCACCGATCTGCCGACGGGCGATCCGGAACAGCTCTACGACAGCTTGTTCAACAAGCTGTTGAAGCTCGATCCGCAGATGAAAATCTATCCCGCACACGTCTACAAGGGCCACAGCTGCTCGACGATCGAGGAAGAGCGGCGGTCGAACCCGCGGCTGCAGAAGACCGACCGCGCCGAGTTCGTCGAAATGATGCGCACACTCTCGCTGTCGATGCCGGAACACTTGACCGAAGCGCTCCGTGTAAACATGAGCGGCGCCGTCAGCGTGGCGCAAATGCTAAGCGAGGCGGCGGCCGAAGTGCCGTTCATGTCGATGGACGAAGTGAAGGCGCGCGCCGAAGCCGGCGCCAACGATCTCATCGTCCTCGACGTGCGCGAGAAGGATGCGTTCGAGGCGGGCCATATCCCGAACGCCAGGCATCTGCCGCGCGGCGTGCTGGAGCTCAAGGTCAACGAAGCGCTGCCCGATCCGACGGCGCGCATCGTCACCTATTGCGAGTACGGCAAAATCTCGACGCTCGCGGCGGCGACCTTGCGCAAACTGGGCTTCACGCGCGCGGTGGCGCTCGACGGCGGCATGAAGGCGTGGCGCGAGAAAGGCTTTCCGGTCGAGCCGTCTTAAGGAACGCTCTTGCCTAGGCCTGCACGTCCTGCGTGGCGGGGTGACGGCGGAAATAGGCGACGGCGTAAGAGCAGCTCGCCCGAAGCAGATGGCCGCGCTCGCGCGCTTCGGCCACGATCGCATCCATCAGCTTCTGCGCATAGCCGCGGCCGCGCGCCTCCACCGGCGTCTCCACGTGCAGGATCACGCGGGTGTTGGCAATGTCGCGATAGTTCGCGAACGACATCCCCTCGGGCGCATCCAGTTCATAGCGGTGAGCGGACAGATTATCGCGGAAGCCTTCCATCAGCGCCTCTTTCCTGAGCTCGGGCCAGAAGCTACGTCCAACCCGTGAACTATCGCCACGCCTTCCACGTGGGCAATCATGCCGACGTTCTCAAGCACGCCGTGCTTCTGTTCTGCCTTAACGCGCTGAAGCGCAAACCGGCGCCCTTCGCGGTGCTTGATACGCATGCGGGACGCGGGCTTTACGACCTGGCGGGGGAGGAAGCGGAACGCAGCCCGGAGTGGCGCGACGGGGTCGGCCGGCTGTGGAGCTGGCCTGAACCGCCGCCGCTGGTGGCGCGCTATCTCGAGGCGGTCCGCGGCTTCAACCAGGACGGAAACTTGCGCGTCTATCCCGGCTCCCCGGCTCTGGCGACGACCCAATTGCGGCTGGACGACGTGCTGATGGCCTGCGAGCTGCACCCGGAAGAACACGCCGCGCTGCGGCGCTCGCTGCCACGCCAGCCGAACGTGCAGGTGCATGCGCGCGACGGCTGGGAGGCGCTAGGCGCGCTGTTGCCGCCGCCGCAACGGCGCGGGCTGGTGCTGATCGATCCGCCATATGAAGCGCCGGACGAACTCACGCTTTCCGCACGTGCGATCGGCGGCGCCCTGAGGCGGTTCGGGCACGGCAGCTATCTATGGTGGCGGCCGCTGAAGAGCGAAAGCGCGCTCGCGGCGGCCGACGCCGAAGCGCGCGCGCAGGGCGCAAAGGAAACGCTGCGCGCCGATCTCTGGACGGCGGCGCCTTCGCCCGAAGGGCGGCTCGTCGGCTCGAGCGTGTTTCTCATCAACCCGCCGTTCGGGCTCGCAGACGAATTGCTCGAAGCGCTGCCGTTCCTGGCGGACGCATTGACGAAGGGCCAAAGCGGCTGGCGGCTCGCGCCCAGCTAAAAGGGCGCGGATTGCTCCGCGCCCTTCCCCCTCGCCACGAGTGTCGCAACTCAGGCGACGATCATCGCGGCTTGGTTCAAAGTCGCCATCGCCAGCGGGAAGAACACGGCGGCTGCGGCGATCAGGCAATAAAACTTGGTCATGTCGTGCTCCCTGGCTGGAGTGGCTGTCAATCGCGTCAGTGCGATGAGAGGAAGCTACTCACTGGCGGCCAGGGATGCTGTGACGCTTGTCACGCCGCGCGAACGGGCCGACGATGCGGGCGGGGAGAGGCATGACCTTCGAACAAGTTTTCGCATTCCTGCAGCAATGGCAGGTCGCGCTGCCGATCGTGCTGGCGGTGATGGCTGCGTTCTTCTTCGCCGGGCATCGCTGGGCCGCGCTTTATGTGGGGCTGATGCCGTTCATCAATTGGTCGTTCGCGGCCGTTCCGACGACGCCGATCCCCGACTGGCTGGGCGGTGGGCAGTTTCAGCCGCTGGCGATCGTGACAGGCCTCGTACTCGTCGTCCGCGACTTCGCCCAGCGCGAGATGAAACACTGGGTTTGGGCGGCGATGATCACGGGGCTTGCGCTCTCGACCCTCACCTCGTGGATCCAGGTCGTGATCGCAAGCGGGTTGGCGTTCCTGATCAGCGAGACGGTGGACTGGGCCGTCTACACCTTCACCAAACGCCCGCTTTCGCAGCGCATCATGATCTCGAGCCTCGCTTCGGCGCCGCTCGACCAAGTCGTCTTCATCGGCCTTGCATCGCTGGTCGTGCCCGGCATCTTCGCTTGGGGCACAATTGTGACCGGCATCGCCTCGAAGCTGGCGGGCGCGCTCGTGGTGTCCCAAATCGTGGCGGCGCAGGAGAAGCGGGCGCAAGCAAACGAGATGAATCCCGCGTAAAGCAGCCCTTTGGCGCTTGCGCAGCGGAACCCTCTCCCCCATAACTCGGTTGTGTAGCGCCGGCCGTGGCGGCCGGTGAAGGTGCGAAGTTCCGCAGAGTGCGGCAGAGTTTTCTTTCCCCAACAAAGCAGGAATTCGCGGTGACGTGCGTACGCCTTTGCGTATGCGCGGCCGATGGCGTGCGCCTCGGCCTCAAGCAGGAAAAGTGGAAATGAGCTTCGACGACGATTTCGGCGACGACAACGACAACGATCGGAAGAAAGAAAAGCGCGGCGGACGCGGCCGGGAAAGAGACAATGCCGCCCCTGAATTTGGCGGTGAGAGCGGCGGCGGCTTCGGCGGCGGCGGCGGCGGTGATGGCGGCGGCGGAGGCGGCGGCTATCGGGG
>Ga0196972_1000013_pt1 | contig 181851 bp, 161 predicted proteins | sample S1v_2013CmetaG_FD_148618 | JGI IMG/M metagenome (GOLD analysis project Ga0196972, IMG submission 148618) | Soil microbial communities from Anza Borrego desert, Southern California, United States - S1+v_20-13C | ecosystem: Environmental > Terrestrial > Soil > Desert | place: USA: California...
GCTGGCTAACCGGTCTTGTTCCAGTTGTGCTACTTTCATGGCGACTCCTCCTCGGTTGACTTCAAAGTATTCGGAACTTTAAGTCTGGCACTGTCCATGCCGTTCGGGGGAGGAGTCCATTCCATTGGAATAGGGTACTCCCGTATTCCGCCGCATGAATTCGGCCTCTATTCGGCGCAATACGCGAGTACGCTATTGCGCCCTGCCGCGCTTTTTCCAAACCCGGTAGAGCCTTCAAAACCCGAGAGTGATGACCCTTATCGCTCATCTTGCAAAGATATAGATGATGATAAAGACCAGTGTTTTGAACAATGCGTCATCGAGGGATGGAGGAAGCCAAGACCTCCATATGCTATAGGGCCTCTTGGAGTTGATTGCCAGGAATATTCGCAAGCAATAGTTTTTTCTTGTGAAACTCAATGTCAATAGCCAATAGGATTTTGTTTTATGTTGTCCGTATTTTATGGGTTGGCATTTGCGGATATTTCTTCATAAAATTTTATGAAGATAAGGACAAATGGCAAAACTCGGAGATTATTGAGTTATTTTATTATGAGATGATGCTATTGACTATTCCGTCTGGGTACGTCATTGCGTTAATTTTAGGAGGAGTTTTAGACTTATTAGACATGGTTTTCCAATGTCTTACCGGTAACAAGGTTATTACGTTGGAACTCTATTATGTATTGATCTGGATCTCCATGGTATTTGGTGGTTATTATCAATGGTTCGTTTATCTCCCTCGGAAGGTAAAGAGCCATAGGGCAGGTTAGGCGCGCACCACAATGCCCCCGCTTAAACTCGCATGTCCGACGCTCGCCGTAACCCGCCTGTCGAGAGGCGTCGGTGAATCTCTAAAAGCAGGTTATGCTCTGCTAACCCACCCGCGCCGTTGATACGGTCATGGAAGTCAAACAACGAAAGCCTGCGCCTTCTCCTGTCGATTTGGGAATGATAACGATAAGGTTCCAGCAGTGGCCGGAGTTCTGGTCCGGCGAGTTGAGTCTTCATCTTCGGGTGGATTATCGCCGGGAGGGGATCAACGAAGCGTTCCGATTCGACAATCCCAACGTCAAGGCGACCTGCGGCTGCGGGGAAAGTGTCGCGGTCTAAAGGCCGTCTTCAATCTGCCGTGCGACGCCATGACGCTGCTCATGGCGTTTGAAAACGGGTTCAAGGGCCGGTATTTCTTATCATCGGCTCAATTTTCCAGTAAAATCCCAATGTTTTATCTGCCCGTATCTGGGCGGCGAATGTTTTTCCGAAAGCCGAGAACGCTCGGTTTTCATTCACTACACAACACCGGCGAATCCAAATCAAGGAGATCCAATGGCGGTCGAACGCACCTTGTCCATCATTAAACCCGACGCTGTAGCCAAGAACGTGATCGGCGAAATTTACAGCCGCTTCGAGAAAGCGGGGCTTAAAATCGTCGCAGCTAAAATGCTGCATCTTTCCCGCGAGCAAGCGGAGGGATTTTATGCCGTCCACAAGGCAAGACCGTTCTTCAACGATCTGGTGAATTTCATGATTACCGGCCCCGTGATGGTTCAGGTGCTGGAAGGCGAAAACGCCATCGCCAAGAACCGTGAGATCATGGGCGCCACCAATCCCAAGGAAGCCGCGCCCGGCACTATCCGTGCCGATTTTGCCGTCAGCATCGACGAAAACGCGGTGCATGGTTCCGACGGACCGGACACGGCGGCACAGGAAATCGCATTTTTCTTCAAAGAGAATGAGCTCTGCCCCCGTACCCGCTAATTCCAGCGAAAAGCTGAATCTTCTCGGCCTCGACCGGAAGGCGATGGAAGCCTTCTTCGTCGAGATCGGGGAAAAGCCTTTTCGTGCGACGCAGTTGCTGCAATGGATCCATCAGCGCGGCGTCGACGACTTTTCGGCGATGACCAACCTGAGCAAGTCGCTGCGGACGCGGCTGGCCGAACGCTGCGAAATCCGGGTGCCGGAGATCGCCTATGCGCAGAAATCCTCGGACGGCACCCGCAAATGGTTGCTGCAACTGGACGAGCAGAATCGCATCGAGACGGTTTTCATTCCCGAGGACGACCGCGGCACCTTATGCATTTCGTCCCAGGTGGGTTGTGCCCTGGAATGCTCGTTCTGTTCCACGGCGCGACAGGGGTTCAATCGCAACCTGAGCGCTGCCGAGATCATCAGCCAGCTTTGGGTGGCCCGGCGCGAACTCGGCGAAGATCGAGTGACTAACGTGGTCCTCATGGGCATGGGCGAGCCGCTGCTCAACTTCAACAACGTGGTCGCCGCTACCCATCTGATGCTGGATGATTTCGCCTATGGGCTCTCCAAGCGGCGGGTGACGCTCAGCACGTCGGGAATCGTCCCGGCCTTGGACCGACTTGCCGAAGTGAGCGATATCGCCTTGGCCGTTTCGCTGCACGCGCCGGACGACGAGTTGCGCAACGAACTGGTGCCGATCAACCGGAAATACCCGATCAAGGAGCTTTTGGCGGCCTGCAAGCGCTATGTGGGGCGGGAAAACCGCCGCAAAGTGACGTTCGAATACGTGATGCTCGACGGCGTTAATGACACGCCTGCGCATGCCAAGGCGCTGATCCGGCTGTTGAGTCATGTCCCGTCCAAGGTCAACCTGATTCCGTTCAATCCGTTTCCGGGTTCCAATTACCGGTGTTCCAGTCCGGAAACCATACGCCGGTTCAGCGATATGCTGCATGCCGCCGGATTGATCGCCACGACCCGCAAGACCCGTGGTGACGACATCGACGCGGCCTGCGGCCAACTGGTGGGACGGGTGAACGACCGTACGCGCAGGCATCACCGGTTACAGGCCGTACAGTCATGAAGCTTCGCATTTTGATCGGTCCGCTAGTGTGCGTGGCGCTTGCCGCCTGCAGTGCGTCGAAGACGCACGGCGCCCGCTCTAACGATCCCTATGGTTCGCTCAGCGAATCCGATATTTATGTCCGGAAGGGCATTCAATACATGGAAGCCGGTAATTACGAGGTGGCTTTGCAGGATCTGACGCGGGCCGCCGAGCTGGATGGAGGAAACAGCGAGGCCTACAACGCGCTGGCGGTGCTCTATCAGCGGCTGGATCAGCCGGCCGACGCCGAGCGTCAGTTCAAGAAGGCATTGTCGGCCAGTTCCGATAATTTCGGCGTCCGCAACAACTACGGCCGTTTTTTGTGCGCGCAGGGCCGGTATGCCGAAGCCATGAGCCAGTTCCAGGCGGTTATCGGTTCGAAGCTCTATAACTCGCCGTGGATTGCGCTCACCAATGCCGGGATTTGCGCCCGGTCGGCGGGCCAAAAGGGGGAGGCCGAGCAGTATCTGCGTCAGGCGCTAGAATACGATCCCCGCTTCCCGCCAGCACTGATTGAGATGGCCGAGCTGAGCCACGAAACCGGTCAAGATATGTCCGCGCGCGCTTTTTTGGAGCGGTATCATGCCGTGGCGGAACCAGCCCCGAAATCGCTTTGGCTCGGCGCGGAGACCGAAGCGGCGCTCGGCAATTTCCAAGCAGCCGGAAATTATGCGAAAACCCTGCGGTCGAAGTTTCCCGATACGAAGGAGGCCGTGCAGGCCAAGCGCTATCTTCCTGTAGATTGACCCCCGTTTTTTAAACAACCCACGACATACCTCTCGACTATGGAAAAGATTCAGGCCATTCGCGGCATGCACGACATTCTGCCCGATCGCACGCCGCGCTGGCAGCATGTCGAGTCGGTCGTGCGCCGCGTCATGGCGAGCTACGGCTATGAGGAAATCCGTCTGCCGTTGGTGGAAAAGACCGAGCTGTTCAAACGCTCCATCGGCGAAGTCACGGACATCGTCGAAAAGGAAATGTATACCTTCGAGGATCGCAACGGCGATTCCCTGACGCTCCGTCCGGAAGGTACGGCGGGCTGCTTGCGGGCATGCATGGAGCACGGCCTGCTGCATAACCAGGTGAGCCGGCTGTGGTATGCAGGGCCCATGTTCCGACACGAGCGTCCGCAGAAAGGCCGCTATCGCCAGTTCCATCAAGTAGGTGTGGAAGCCTATGGCATGGCGAGCCCGGATATCGATGCCGAGCTGATTCTGCTGAGCGCCCGGCTGTGGCGGGAAATGGACATCGCGCACAAGCTCGAATTGCAGATCAATACGCTGGGTACAGCCGACGAGCGGCACGTCTATCGGGCCAAGCTGGTGGATTTTTTCCGTGCGCATTACGGAAAGCTGGACGAAGACAGCCAGAGACGCTTGGAGACCAATCCCTTGCGCATCCTCGACAGCAAGAATCCCGAGATACGCGAGCTGATACAGGCAGCGCCGGTTTTGGCGGGCGAGCTGGGCGAGGAGTCCAGGGCTCATTTCCAGCGGTTGAAGGAACTTCTCGACGAGGCGGGGATTGCCTACTCGGTGAACCCCACGCTGGTGCGCGGCCTCGATTATTATTCGCGCACGGTTTTCGAATGGGTAACCCACGAGCTGGGCGCGCAGGGGACGGTCTGCGCCGGCGGACGTTACGACGGCCTGATCGAACAGTTGGGCGGCAAAGGCTCCGCCGCAATCGGGTTTGCCCTCGGAATGGAACGCTTGATCGAGCTCCTCGAATCCCCGGAAAAGCTCGATGCCGCTGCGCTGCCTCACGCTTATCTGATCCGCGTGGGCGAGCACGCCGAACGCAAGGGCGCCGTACTGGCCGAGGCGCTGCGCGATGCTTTGCCGCATTTGCGGCTCGTGGTGAATTGCGGCGGTGGCAGTTTCAAAAGCCAGTTCAAACGGGCGGACAAAAGCGGCGCCGCGCTGGCATTGATCATGGGCGACGATGAGGCGCGAGACCAGTTGATCGGCATCAAGCACTTACGCACGGACGCCGATCAGGTGACCCTTGCGCAGTCCGAATTGATTCCTTTTTTACAAGCACTCATTTAACGCGACGAGGTTCGAGTGGAAGCTTATTTGACAGAAGAAGAGCGATTAGAAGCGCTCCAGCGGTGGTGGAAAGAAAATCGGCAATCGCTGATTCTCGGTGTTCTTCTGGGCGTCGCGATCATCATCGGCTGGAACATGTGGCAAGGCAATGTGCGGAGCCAGAACGAGCAGGCTTCCAGTCTTTATCAGCAGATGCTGAAAGCGAGCGAAGCCAAGCAAACCGAACCGGCCATCAAATTGGGCGAGCGGGTTATCGCCACCTATCCGTCGAGCAGCTATGCCGATTATGCCCGATTGCTGCTTGCCAAGCTCAAGGTCGACTCGAATGATTTGCCCGGCGCGAAGGCCGTGTTGGAAGAGACTCTCGCAAAGACCAAGGACGAAAACATCAAGCATATCGCACGGCTTCGCCTCGCCCAGGTGATGCTGGCGTCCGGCGAAACCGGCCCGGCGCTGAGCCTGCTGGAACCCTTGACCGTCGAGCAGATGGGCAAGTTTGCGGGGCTTTATCAAGAGCTCAAAGGCGATTTGTACGCCGCCGCCAATCGGCCGGAGGAAGCCCGCAAGGCTTACGAGGCGGCGAAAGAATCCGGCGAAATCTCTCCGCTGCTGGAGCTGAAGCTCAACGATTTACCGACCGCGCCGAAACCAGCCGGGTCCTGATGCGCCGTTTTCTTATCTTGTTCTTATTCGGTTTGCTGCTGACCGGCTGTAGTGGTCTTGGACCCCTGAAAGAAGCAGTCTCCGGCATAGGAGAGTATCTCGGAGCCTCGGACAATGCCGATCCTCCCGCGGAGCTCCGGGATTTCGAGCCCACGGTTAAGATGACGGTGCTTTGGGATGCCGATGTCGGCAAAGGCTATGCCAAGCAGTATGTCAACTTGGTGCCCGCCGTCACCGAAGACAAAGTTTTCGCCGCCGACCGCAAGGGCGAAGTTCAGGCCCGCAGCCGCATCAACGGCGACAAGCAGTGGTCCGTGGACACCGATCTGGCTGTTTCCTCGGGACCCGTGGCCGGCGAGGGCAAGCTCATAATCGGGACCAGCAACGCCGAGGTCGTGGCGCTGAACGACGGCGACGGTTCGGTGCTTTGGAAGACCAACGTGTCCAGCGAGATTCTCGCCTTGCCGCGCGTCGAGGGCGACACCGTGGTGATACGGAGCAGCGATGGGCGCATCACCGCGCTCGATGAAAAAACCGGTGCGACCCGCTGGTATCATGACCGTACGATCCCGGCGCTTTCGATACGCAGTCGAGGTTCGCCCACGATTGCAGACGATTTGGTGCTGGACGGCTATGGCAGCGGCAAGCTGATCTCCCTGGGCTTGGCCGATGGCAAACCCGGCTGGGAGGCGACGGTTGCGTTGCCCCACGGTCGCTCCGAGATAGAGCGCTTGGTCGACATGGATTCCGATCCCATAGTGAAAGGAGACACCATCTACGTGACTGGTTATCAAGGCGGCGTGGCCGCAGTATCGTTAAATGACGGCGAGGTGCTGTGGCGCCAAACCGAACTCTCTTCTTACGCGGGCATGGCGGCAGGTCGCCGCTCGCTGTTCGTGACCGACGCCAATAGCGATGTTTGGCAATTGGATGTGCGGAACGGTGCGGATCTTTGGAAACAAGACGAGCTGCACCTCAGGCGTCTAACGGCGCCCGCGCTGGTCAAAGATTATGTGGTGGTCGGTGATTTCGAAGGTTATCTCCATCTGCTCTCACAGGAGGACGGCAGCTTGGTGGGCCGGATCAGAGTGGACAAGAACGCGATCGAGGCGATGCCCGTCGTGTTCGACGATGTCGTTTATGTATATACCAGCGGCGGCACCGTCGCTGCCATTACCGTGGAGTAGCTTATGTTGCCCGTGGTCGCCCTGGTGGGTCGCCCTAATGTAGGCAAGTCCACCTTATTCAATTATCTGACGAGGACCCGCGACGCGCTCGTGGCCGATTTTCCGGGCTTGACCCGCGACCGGCAATACGGCCGGGTGAGACGCGGTCAACGGGATTATTTTGTGGTCGACACCGGCGGCATCGTCGAGACCGAACTCGGCATCGACGAGCAGGCCATGCGGCAGGTGAGTTATGCGCTGGAAGAGGCGGATCTGATTCTGCTGCTGGTCGACGCACGGCACGGCCTCAATGCCGGCGACGAAGCCATTGCCGAACGCTTGCGCAAGACCGGAAAACCCGTTTTTCTGGTGGTGAACAAGATCGACCGGGCGGATCTAGCCGTCGTGGCGGGCGAGTTCTACGCGCTTGGCCTCGGTGAACCTCATCCCATCTCGGCCTCCCACGCGATCGGAATCGATACGCTGCTGGACGAGCTGGAAGCCAAATTGCCGGCTTCGGAACAGCCCGAAACGGAGGAAGAATCGCCGGGCATCCGCATTGCGGTGGTGGGACGCCCGAATGTCGGCAAATCCACCTTGGTGAACCGCATTCTGGGGGAGGAACGGGTGGTCGTTTACGACCAGCCTGGAACGACGCGGGATAGCGTCTATATTCCCTTCGAGCGCCACGGTAAAGCCTATACCCTGATCGATACCGCCGGCATCCGCCGCCGCGGGCGAGTCTCGGAAGCCATCGAAAAATTCAGCGTCATTAAAGCCCTTCAAGCCATCGAGACGGCCCATGTAGTGATTTTTCTGGTCGACGCCCGCGAAGGCGTGACCGATCAGGATGCAACGCTTTTGGGCATGGTTCTGGAAATCGGCCGCGGACTCATCATCGGCCTGAACAAGTGGGATGGACTCAGCCCGGATCAGAAAGATCAGGTGCGGCGCCAGATCGATTTGAAACTGCCGTTTCTCGATTTCGCGGAAAAGCATTACATCTCCGCTCTGCACGGTACCGGCGTAGGCAATCTGCTCGATGCGGTGGAATCCATTTACGAGGCCTCGATGCAGGATTTGTCCGCTTCGCGGCTGACCAAAATCCTTCAGGATGCCTTGGTTGCGCACCAGCCGCCCTTGGTCCGCGGACGGCGCATCAAGCTCAAATACGCCCATCAGGGCGGTCAAAACCCGCCGGTTATCGTGATTCACGGCAATCAGACGGAAGAGGTTCCGGGAGCGTATAAACGCTATCTGATCAACGTCTTTCGGGATGCCTTGGACATACAAGGAACGCCGATCAAGCTCGAATTCAGGAGCAGCGAAAATCCGTTCAAGGGCAAGCGCAACGTGCTTTCGGCCCGGCAAGTCCGAAAGCGCCGGCGCCTGATCAGGCACAGCAAGAAGACCTGACAGTCTCCTAGATAGCGTGGGGTTGGTGTAACGTCCGTAAGGGCAGTAAACGTCTGTCTCATTTAGTCAGAGTGCTTCAGCCTTGCCGTCTTTGTAGGCCGGGATAAGCCTGTCCTGAGCCCCGTCGAAGGGGCGATAGCCGTTCCCGGCGAACGGCGGAAATGCCGTATGAAACGCTTCGCTTAGTCCGGCCTACAGTCTTCAAGTAAATGCCGAAGATGCAATTCGATGCGCGCCCTGGCATTGGCGTATCCTTCTCCCGCTAAGCTTAAGGGCTGTCCGAAGCGTACACTCACTTGACCTCGTCCCTTCGGGAGAAGCGTGTCGGGAGGCAGGATTTTCTCGGTCCCCTGAATGGCGAGCGGCACGACCGGAACGCCCATTTCGACGGCGACCACACCCGTGCCGCCTTTGAAGCTCAGCAGCGGTCGTTCGGACCGGTTCAGCCCTCCCTCGGGAAAAATCAGAACATTCCAGCCGTCGTCGAGCATGCGGCCGATGTAATCGAGCCCCGGTCGGATGTTTTCGTGGGTTCCGGTGGGAAACGGGAAGGCATTGAACGTGAGTTCCGCGAGCGGGGCAAACCATGGGAACTTGCCGTAGAGAACCTCGGTGCCGGCCGCGATGCCAAGGCGCGAGCGAACGGCTGCGGGAATGGCCCAGGTTGCGATGACGGAATCGAGAAAACTGCGGTGATTCGCCATGAAAATGACCGGCTCCCGAAGATCCTTCAGGTGTTCCTCGCCGCTTACGCGCAATCGGCAGAGGATCGAAAGCCACCAGCGGAAGAGAACCTGTTGTGCCACGGGACGCAATCGGCTGGCCCAAGCCGAGTTGGACCAGCGCGGATAGCGGGCCAGCTTAGGCATTCGCCCCTTTTGGCCTTGCACCAGCGCGCCCAGATCGGCGACCGTGAGTTCCTGCGTGATTTGCATTTCTTCGACATAAACCCCGAATTCGTCCTCGATCCGCGAAACCAGTTCGATCCGCAGCAGAGAATCCAGATTAAGGTCGGATACGATCTCCTTCGAATCGTCGATAGTTCCGATATCGGTTTGCGTTACTTCGGCCAACAGCCGCTTGAGCGGCGTGACCCGTCCAGGTTGAGTCGGCCGGCTGACCGGCTCGCCGCTGAGTCTCTTGATGACCTCCTCCTTTTTTACCTTGCGCGTGACGGAGCGCGGAAAATCGGGTTCCGGCCAAACCGACCAGCTCGTGATTTGCTGGTGCGGCGCCAGGTGGCGGTTGGCTTCGGCTACGATGCGGGCGGCTTGGCCCGGCTCGCAGAGGAGGGCGGCATGAATGATGGTCCGACCGTTTTTCGGCAAGCCCACCACGGCGCTATCAACGACGCCGGGCACGCGGTTCAGCTCGGCCTCCAGATCTTCCGGAAAGACGTTCTCGCCGCTCGGCCCGAGGATCATGTATTTCTTGCGCCCGAAGACGTAAAGAAAACCGTCCTCGTCGAGACGTCCGGCATCGTCGGTTTTGAACCAGCCATCGGCCAGGACGGCTTCGGTGCGTTGGGTATCCCGATAGTATCCCTGCATCACGATCGGACCGCGGACCAGAATCTCGCCGTCCGAGGCAAGTCTGACTTCGACGCCGTCAAGGGGTTTTCCGACCGAGCCCGTGCGGTGGGCAGCGGAGGTATTGGTGCTGATGACGGGACTCGTTTCGGTGAGTCCATAACCCTGCAAGACTTCGAAGCCCAAGTTCCACCATTTGTCCTCAATTACCGGATCGACCGGTGCGCCGCCGCACACGATAGTTCTAAGCGTTCCCGAGATGCGGGCGCGAATGCGGTCGCGCAGGGCGCGCCGGAGGAAACCCGGCATTCGGCCCAGCCGGCTTTCCAGGCGGTCCATTACGGTTTTGAGCACCTCCGGCACCGTAACCAGATGAGTCGCCGGCGTATAGGTCAGGGCTTCGCGGATGGCGCGGGTCGTCGGGGCGGTGAGATAGGTGACCGAGCATCCGCTGTGCAGCGAGCACAAAAAGCTCGTCATTTGACCGAACACGTGAAATAGCGGGAGCAAGGTGAGGATGTGATCGTCGGGTGTCAAAGGCACTGCTTTCGTTACGGCGTCGAGATCGGCCAGGAGATTTTGATGGGAGAGCATGACGCCCTTGGGGTCGCCGGTCGTCCCTGAGGTATAGATGATCTCGGCGAGTCCGGCGGCTTGCTGGAAAACGGCCCTGTCCCGCATGGCAGCTTTATTGATCGAGTAGACCGAGTCGACGGGCAAGCAAGGCACGGATTCATCGGGCCAGGCGAGCGAAGGGGATAGCAGGGCCAGTTTGGGCTCGGCGGACTTGCTGATTCGATTGATCTGGTCCGGCGTGCTTTTCGGATTCAGCGGCACTACCACGCCGCCGCAGGCCAGGATGGCGAAAAAGGCTGCAACCCAATACGGCGAGTTTTCGGCGCAAAGCGCAACCCGGTCTCCCGGTTCGACGCCGTGTGCGCTCAGTGCTTGAGCCAGTCCGAGCACGCGCTCCCGGAGCGTGTCGTAACGCCAGCGAATGGTCCGGTATCGCGGCCGAAAGCGAATGGCTTCCCGTGGTCCGTGACGCCGGGTTTGCCGGTCGAAGAACGTGGCGAGAGAATCCATAGGATTCGGATCGTTCTGAGTAAGAAGGATATTTTTCTTCATGTCGGGTATAGGACAGTCAGTCTTTATTCTCGCTGGCTATGGTGGCGACCACCGAGTCCGTCCGCCAGCTCGATTACGACACATTGCGTTTCACCAGGCCCTTTCGTATACGGAGCACCTCGAAAAACCTCGTTTTTCGGAAATAGGCGCTCTAAAAATTAGCGGCTTACGTTGCGAAATCCGCCTGAAATGGCAGTTTTTCAAGGTGCCCTACGTTTGACCATGCCTTTCAATCGATTACGCGCACTTGTCTTCACGTTCTGTCGCTTTTTCATCGAGAAAGCGGGGTAGAAATCATAGATACATGAGGCAACCATTTCGGGCCGATTTTGCAAGTATCCGGATGTTAGCTGATATTCACATGAGCTATTTTGTGATAGTTTTATTCATCAGAATAATGTTGTCGGCAAGCAAACGAGGGACGACACCATGACACGCTCGGCTTCCGCTCTCACCACAGACCGCTCACGCGTCCTCACGCGAGCCGTGATCGAGGCCGCTCACCGTTTAGGGTTAGGTCCCAGCGATTTGAAAGGCATTATCGGTGCCAGCCAGCCGACGGCGTCCCGATTGTTGAACGGCCGATATGCTCTTCCCGAAGGCGGTAAACCCTGGGAATTGGCCGCCCATTTCGTGCGCCTGTATCGCTCGCTGTCCTCGCTGGTGGGGGGCGATGATGAGCTGGCCCGAAGCTGGCTGAAATCGGCCAATCGCGCTTTTGACGAACAGCGGCCTTTGGAGGTTATCAAGCGGGTCGACGGCCTGATACATGCCTGCGAATACTTGGATGCCCATCGAGCTCGCGTCTGAGTCCCGCCCCTGGCGGGGCAACGGCTGGCGGGCGGTGGAGGCGCAGCATCGGGTGGCCACCATGCACCTGGCATCGGGCAATTTGGACGATCAGGCGCTGCTGGAGGATATCCTCGATGAGGCCAAGCCGCGCCTGCCGGCCGAAGCGCAAGGCTTGCACTGGCTGTTGGCGACGCCGTTCCGTTATTGGCCGCTGCCGGGCGGTTCGCGATTTCGCCGGCGCACCGACCCCGGCGTTTTTTACGGCGCCGAGGATCGCCGGACGGCCTCAGCCGAATGCGGCTACTGGCGGTTGCGGTTTTGGCTGGATAGCGAAGGCTTGTCAGGCCGCTCGGCGAGCGTCGAGCTGACCCTCTTCGAATTTCATGCCGCCACCGATAAGGCCATCGATCTTTCAGCGCCGCCCCTGGTGTCCGAGCGGGAAACGTGGATACATCCTTCCGATTACACGGGCACGCAATTGCTGGCGGAACAAGCCCGGGAAGCCGGAGTCGACCTGATCCGCTACGAATTGGTGCGTGCGCCCGGCGGTTTCTGCCTGGCCATGCTGAATCCCCTGCCGTTCAAATCGGTAAAAAAGCCTTACCGGAACAATCAGCAAACCTGGACCTTGCTGATTCAACCGCCGCACCGGATCGTTCTGCAGCGCCAGTTGCACCAGGAAAGCTGGGCATTCGAGTTCTGACGAGCACTCGGCAGGATTCAGCATTTTGGATGACAGCGGGGTCGAAGTATTCTTCCAGGGTAGTCTCGGCGACCCCATTCAAAATCGGCCGCGTCAGCGTGAATAGTTCTGATCGACTCCTTCCATCCCTGCGTCCCCGAAAGATCATCCATATCGACATGGATGCCTTCTATGCGGCGGTGGAGCAGCGAGACTTTCCCGAATTACGCGGCAAACCTGTGGTGGTGGGCGGCGCTCCGAACTCGCGCGGAGTGGTGGCGACGTGCAGCTACGAGGCGAGGGTATTCGGCGTCCGCTCGGCCATGCCTGCGGCTAAGGCTTACCGGCTGTGTCCCGAGGCGGTGTTCATCCGGCCCCGGTTCGACGTGTACCGGGCGGTCTCGGCGGAAATTCGGGCCATCTTCCTGGATTTCACGGATCAAGTCGAAGCCGTCTCGCTGGACGAAGCTTATCTCGATGTCACGGCTAGCCCGATCCTACAAGGCTCCGCTACCCGCATCGCTCAGGAAATCAAGCGTCGCATCCGGGAGTCCACTCTACTCACCGCCTCCGCGGGGGTCTCTTACAACAAGTTCCTCGCCAAGCTCGCCTCCGATCGCCACAAGCCCGACGGGCTTTGCCTGATTCCGCCGGCGCAGGGGCGGGCCGTCATCGCGGAACTCCCCATCGGCGCCTTCCACGGCATCGGCAAAGCCACCGAAGCGAAGATGCTCGCGCTGGGCATTCGCTGCGGTCGAGATCTGGAGCGCCTGCCGCTGGCCACGTTGACGCAGCAGTTCGGCAGGGCTGGCGAGCACTATTACCGGATCGCCCGCGGCATCGACGAGCGGCCGGTCGTCTCCAATCGGCCCCGGAAATCCTGGGGGGCGGAAATCACCTTTCCCGTCGATCTCTCGGATCGGGCCGAGATGTGCGATCACCTCGGCAAACTGGCCGAGGGCGTTCTGAAGAAACTGGCCCGGCACGGCCTCAACGCCCGTGGCTTGACCGTCAAAGTCAAATACGACGATTTCGAATTGGTCACCCGAGCCCGAACCTTGGATCGGCCTTTCCGCGACATCCGGGATGTCCTTCCGCATCTCGCCGAACTTCTAGCCCGTACCGAAGCCGGCCGCCGGAAGGTCCGGCTGCTGGGCGTCAGCTTTTCAGTCCTGGAAAACGCGGAACGTCCGGTCACATTGGACCTATTTACATCGGACTAACTCTGCTCGAAGAGCTTGTAGGCTGGGATGAAGCTTTGTGAAATCCCAGCATAGTCTGGCATTTGCGGTCGTTAAAAAGGCTGGGTCTCGTTCCTCGACCCAGCCTACTAGCCATACCCGGAGCGTAAGAGCGCTATAGGCGAGAAACGATCTATCAGACCTTCTTCAAAAAGCAGGCCTTCAGCATGAAATTGCCGTTATCCAGCTTGCAGTCTACCTCGTGGTCGCCGCCGACCAGACGGATGCTCTTGACCTTGGTGCCCATTTTAAGCGTGATGGACGAGCCCTTGACTTTGAGGTCTTTGATCAGCACGACCGTGTCGCCATCGGCCAGCACATTGCCGTTGGCATCCCTTACCACCGCATCCGCGTCGTCATCGGGGGCAGTGGTTTCCTTCATCGGCCACTCATAGCCGCAGTCGGCGCACACATAATTGTCGCCGTCGGGGTAGGTGTTCTCCAGGGTACATTGGGGGCAAGCCGGGATAGTGGACATGATTCTGCTCAAATATAAATTGGGTCGTGCATTATAAGGGATCGATAGCGGCCCTCGAACGAATGTATGCGCGATTTTGTCGTTCCTACACCATGCCAAGACAATCGTCCGAGTAAAGCCATAGTTAAACCGCAGTCTTCCGGAGTTCGGCCGGTGCCAATGCGAGTTGCGGTGAGTGTTCTAAGATTCATCGACGGGTCGCCATTCCTCCAGCACGGTCGGTTGGCAGTGATCGACGGCAAGCGGCCGCATTGCTTGCATCCGCTGAGCTGCAATGTTGAAATTCGCCGCCGAAGGTACGGCTAGGTGCATCCGCAGCCGAACGCTATGCAGCCATCTCCTGGCCCGCCATTTCCGACAGTGATCCTTCCGTCCGAATACCGCCGATGTTGCCGTCTTATCCAATATTCAAAATTGCAGTGTTCACATTGCTCCTATGTAATGCGGTTTTCTATGCCTTAGACGACACGCCGAGCAACGCTCTGGATGCCGTCGCCTGGTTGATCTTGCTTGTTCTCTTTGAATGGGAGACTGAATTCGGTGGTCGCTTACGCGCGAGAAGCGTCACAGCCGCAATTCACATCGTGCGGATCGCCGCCATCTTTGGGATCGGTGCAGCCACAGGCGCTTACGTATACGAGATGGCTTGGCTTGACGTGATAAATTCCAGTCTATGGGTCGCAGTCGTAGCGATGCTCGAATACGAAGTGCGCTTTCCACGCCTCGTAGCGCATCACTCAGCAGCATTTTTAGCAACAGCGGTCGGTCTTTACGTCGGTCTTGGGGTTCTGGTGATGGCCTGGGTCTGGGAGGGCGAATGGTTCGATGCATACGATGCATTGCTCTGGATCATCGCTTTTGCGACCATCGAAATGGATGTGTTGCGCTTTTCCGAGCGCGTGATCAGTACTAATTAACCATGCTCGAATGACGGCGAGGCGAAATCGTCGCGAAATATGCGAAGGCTGACGGGTAGGTAAACAGTTAAGCCCAGATCAGATCATGAAAAAGTAAAACATTATCTGAAAAAAGTTGTCGAATATTGGTTTTTGCCTCTCCGTTAATTATCAATGCCATCGCGGCCCAGTATCGAGTTAGAAAGGACGACGGACCCGCTAGTGGCAAAAACATGATGCAACCGATCTTCAAGACGCCTTTCGGATTATCGGATAACGTCGACGCACGGCTTAAATCAAAGTTCGGTCTGCCTTACTATGAAGCCGAGCGTCATATTCTCCTAATCTCTTATCAGCCAGAACGGCAAGGAGCGCCTACAGTCGGCCTTGTTTCGATGGGTGACATAATGCTTTTCGATGATTAGTACACCGTTAGCCCCGATCCCCGGTAAGGCAAAATCGGCGATACTGGATTTATATTGCCTTTCCCTCGATGCTGACGAGCCGAAGTTGTACTCCGCGGCTATTGAGGCCGCGGTTACCGTAACCCGCAGTGAAATTGGCTACTTCCATCTGGTTAACGAAGACCAGGAGACGGTCGAACTAGGGACCTGGTCGGCCGCAACCCTGCGCCAGTGCCAAGTGGTATATCAACGCCATTACCCAATCAGTGCTGCCGGTATCTGGGCCGACTGCGCCCGACATCGCCGGCCCTATATTCACAACGATTATCAAGGACTCACCCGCAAGCAGGGTTATCCGGAAGGTCATGTCCATCTGCTGCGCCATTTGGGGGTGCCGGTCGTGTACGACGATCGCGTGGCGCTGCTGGTCGGCGTCGGCAACAAGCCTGTGGATTACGACAACGAGGATCTCGCTTGCGTCCAGGCCATTGCCGATCACGCCTGGTCCCTGATTCGTCGGTGTCGCCAGCGAGTGGCGCTGGAACACTCCGAGCAACAGCTTCGCGATCTCCAAGAATTGGCAGCCATTTGCCTCTGGCAGTGGGATCCGGCAGATCAGAAGCTTCACTGTGATAACAACATTCGCCGCATCTTTGCTGCGGATCCCTCAAGCAATGTTCCCTGCAGCGTCGATAGTTTGCTGCGCTTCATCGATCCCCAGGATCACACGGCGGTACTCGACGTACTGCACACCGCCTCCGCCAGTTCGGCTTTCGACTTGGAACTGCGAGGCATTCGCGCGGACGGTATCCCCTTGATCTTGCATTTTCGAGGCACCGCTTACCCGCGCTCACAAGGCCGCGGCATCACCCTCCGTGGTATCCTCCAGGACATTACGGAGCGCAAGCGAGCGGAGGCTGCGCTGCGCGAGAGCGAACGGCGGCACCGGGAACTGGTGGAAGCCTTGCAGGCCGAGCAAGGCAAGCTGGCGGCAGTCATTGAGAACCTGCCGGTGGGCGTGGGGATCAGTGACCCACACGGCACAATCCTGTCGCTCAACAAGGCTGGCTTGGAACTCCACGGCTTTAACTCCGAGGAGGAGATGTTCGCGGAGATCGGTCAGTACGTTGGCCGGTTCGAGCTACGCTATCTTGACGGGTGGGTCATGCCGGTGGAGGAGTGGCCCGCTTCCCGAGCGGGCCGTGGCGAGTTCGTGCGCAACTATGATTTGTGCCTGCGGAACATGTCCAGCGGTTCGGAGCGGATTGTGTCCTACAGCGTTGCCCCGGTGCGGAACAACCAGGGCGAAACGGTCTTGATCGTATATGTGATGCAGGACCTGACGGAGCAGAAGCAGGCCGAGGAGGCGCTTCGCCGCAGCGAGGAGCGGTTCCGCGTCGCTCAAGAGTTGTCGTTGGACGCCTTCAACATCCTTTCGGCGGTGCGGGACAGCGACGGCCGTATCGTCGATTTCCGCTGGGAATACGCCAACCCGGCAGCGGGCCATATCTTGAAACGCGCGCCGGACGATCTAGTCGGCCGTAGGCTGCTGGAACTGTTCCCGGGTCACCGCGATCAGTCCGACTTGTTCACCCGCTACGTTCGTGTGATCGAGACCGGCGAGCCGCACGACATCGAGCTGAAATACGAGGCCGACGACATTGCCGGTTATTTCCGCAATATGTGCGTCAAGCTGGGTGACGGTATCGCCGTGTACTTCAACGACATCACCGGGCGCAAACGCGCGGAGGAAGCGCTGCGCGAAGCCGACCGTCGCAAGGACGAATTTCTAGCCATGCTGGCCCACGAACTCCGGAATCCCCTGGCGCCGATCCGCAATGCCGTCCAGATCCTCCGGCGGGCCGATTTGAGCGAAACTCGAATTGCGTGGTGCCACGCCGTCATTAATCGCCAAGTCGAGCACTTGGTGCGGCTGGTGGACGATCTTTTGGACGTGTCTCGCATCACCCGCGGCAAGATCGAACTCAGGAAGGAGCCGCTCGTGATGGCCGATATCGTGCAGCGGGCGGTAGAAACCAGCCAGCCAGTCATCGACGCCCGCCATCACAAGCTCTCGGTGCTCCTGCCGCGGGAGCCCATACGCATTGAAGGCGACTTCGTGCGGCTGGCCCAAGTGATCTCGAATCTGCTTAATAATGCCGCCAAGTACACCGATGAGGGCGGGCAGATTAGGCTGAGCGTCGAGCGTGAAGGCGGTGAGGTCGCCATCCGCGTCCGCGATACCGGCCGCGGCATCGATCCTGGGGTGCTGCGCCATCTGTTCGATCTGTTTTATCAGGTGGACCGGACTCTTGATCGAACCGAAGGCGGCCTAGGGATTGGTCTCTCGCTGGTCAAAAATCTGGTGGCGATGCACGGCGGCACCGTACAGGCCTTTAGCGAAGGCCGGGGGCTGGGCAGCGAATTCGTCATCCGCCTGCCGTGCCTAGAGGACCGGCCAACCGGAGAGACCGGCGATTCGACCACGCCTAGCGTGTCGGCTTAAAGCCGAGTAGCTCTGGCCCCGAGCTTTCGTTCCGCGAGCCTTGGCTTGAGCCGTATTCGAGATCGGTATCATTTTTTCACTGAATATCCTTATGGAGCCCTCATGATTGTCTATCTCCACGGCTTCCGCTCATCACCGGCCTCCGAGAAAGCTCGCCTTCTTGCACAGCGGATGGCTGCTCGCGGGCTGGCCGATCAGTTCTGGTGCGAACAATTGCCGGTCAGTCCGCGGCAAGCCATTGAACGGATCGAAGGCGTCCTGACCCAATCCCCGACAGTTCCGGTGCTGGTGGGCAGCTCTCTGGGTGGCTACTATGCGACCTATCTCGCCGAGAAATACGATCTCCATGCGGTATTGATCAACCCGGCGGTGGCCGCCCATCGGACTCTGGCCGCTTTCGTGGGCCCGCAGACCAACCTCTATACGGGCGAGACCTTCGAGTTCACGCCTGGGCACATGACCGAGTTGGCGCAGTTGAATGTGCCGCAGCTCCAGCGTCCGGAACGCTTCTGGCTCCTGGTGGAGACCGGGGATGAGCTGCTGGACTATCGCCAAGCGGTGCAGAGATATGCCGGTGCTCGTCAAACGGTCATCGAGGGTGGGGATCACAATTTTCGGCATTTCCCTGAGTTTTTGGACGCGATTATCGATTTTGCCGTGAATCCGGTCCCTTGACCGTATCAGGCGAGGCGCCGGCCGCGCCGATCAATTCAGCGGCATGCACATCTAAATGGCATCTGCCGCTAACGGGGTTTGCCGACATGGCGTTCAACTCGATCGATCTTGTTCTTTTTCTGTTGATTCTGCTCGCCGTCTGGGGCGGATGGCGACGCGGTTTCATTTTGGGTTTTCTCAATCTTCTGCGCTGGTTGGGCAGCTTGCTTGCGGGCTGGTTTGCTTATCAACCGGTAGCGGACTTGCTGGCCTCGAAAACCGGTTTGTCGGCCGTGTGGCAGCAACCGGCCGCATTTCTCCTTGTCGTTCTGCTTACCAGCTTGGCAATCGGGGTGTTCGGGAATGCGCTGCTCAAGCACTTGCCGCATGGCATTCACCGACGGCTCTTCAATCGTCTTCTTGGCACATTTCCGGGATTGGCCAACGGGCTTATAACGGCAGCCATTGCCGCCGCTTTGTTGTTCGTTGTGCCGTTGCCCGAGCATTTGCGCGAAGATGTTCGCGAAAGCGAGGCGGCCAACCGCTTCGCGGTTCTGGTCGAGCGAGTGACGACGGCCCTGATGCCAATTTTCGAGGATGCGCTCACGCAGACACTGAATCGCCGGTTCACGATCTATCCGGAATCGAATGAGCGCGTTCCGTTGCAGTTTAAAGTTGAAGCGCCTCAACCGCGGCCGGCGCTTGAGATACAAATGCTCGAACTCGTCAACCGTGAACGCGCTGCGGCCGGACTTTCGCCGCTGAAGCTCGACTCCGCCTTAACCGAAGTGGCCCGAAGACATTCGGCCGACATGCTGGCACGCAGTTATTTTTCTCATTACACCCCTGACGACAAAAGTCCCTTCGACCGGATGCGTGAATCCAAGGTGCGCTTTCTGATCGCCGGTGAAAACCTGGCTCTCGCCCCTAGCGTCCAGATCGCCCATGAGGGTTTGATGAACTCGCCCGGACATCGTGCGAATATCTTGCGACCGCAATTCGGTCGCGTCGGCATCGGCATTATGGACGGCGGCGTGCACGGTTTGATGGTGACCCAAAATTTTCGCAATTGAGTGGGCGGTCATTAAAAACGAGTTTTAGTCACGATTATTTCTCGATAATGGTTACATTCCGGAAAATTTATCCGAACCGCCGCTTGAGAATACTCGGGTTCTCAACTGAAATATTCCTGATTCAGGATCGAGGACGATTCAGAGATTGTGCTTGGTAGATATAGGGTTTAAGCGCATCTCGATCTCATTTGCACCCCAATAATCCCCATACTTCCGCAAAAAGGAATCGAGATCCGATTCAAACGCGACCCGCTGGGCCCGTTTAACTTTCTTACCGTTTTTCCTCTGCCACTTGGCCCACAGTAATGAAATCTGCTTGGCTTTAGATTTTGTATCGATAGATTGAATAATTCTTTCCACAGTTTTCCTCCCGGTAAGTGTCATATTCGGGGTTTTAATCCGAAGACCATCATTACCAAAAGCTTATAGTCATCCAATACGCAATTTTGCATACTTAATGTGCAATCCCGGTATGTATGAATCAGATATCACCACGGCCGTCTAATCAAAATGATTCTCGCGTACCTCATGTGTTATTCGCCTCAAGTCAAAGTTCGAAGGCAAGAGCCGAGGTTGCTGTCGGTGCCTGTATCTGGGGCTGTTCGCTACGGTTTTTCACGATCCCTCAGGCGCTCCGCTTGGCCTGAGTCGATCAACGCAAGCTCCGCGATCGCCGACCAGTCCAGAGCCTCTCCGCCTTGAGCCAGCAGTGTCAGGAACCGATCGCGCAACAAGCACGCCATCGGCAGGGGCACGCGGAGGTTTTCCGCCGCCGTTAGGGTCAGCCGGATGTCCTTGAATCCCAATGCCGCGGCGAATCCCGCGGGCTCGAACGCTTGTTCGGCGATGAGTGCGCCATAGGTTCGAAAAACCGGAGCGCCAAAAAGCGTTGAGGTCAGGAGATCGAGATACTGATGTCGATCGACGCCATCTTTGGCGACCAGCGCCATGGCTTCGCCCAGCGCTTCGATGATGGAGGCGATCAGGAAATTGCCGCTGAGCTTGACAAGGTTTGCCGCATTGGGCTTGTGGCCGACCCGAAAGGTCTTTTGCCCCAGTGCCTCGAACAGCGGCGAGGCGGCATCGATCGCATCCGGCGCGCCGGCCGCAACGATGTACAGCTTGGCGGCGGCCGCGGCTTCCGGTCGTCCGAACACGGGCGCGGCGATGAAACGCTGGCCGTTGGCAGCGTGCGCCGCCGCCAGTCTTTCCGATAGCGTGACGCTGATCGTGCTCATGGAGACATGGAGGGCGCCTGGGGCCAAGCTGCCGACGATACCCTTTTGGCCGAACGAGACGGATCCCACGGCCGCATCGTCCGCTAGCATGGTAATGACGGCATCGCCCCGGCAGGCGTCCGCCACCTCAGATGCGGCCCGCGCGCCTTGCTCGACCAGTGCCTGCGCTTTGCTGGGCGTGCGATTGTAAACAGTCACCTCATGGCCGGCCCGCACCAGGTTCGCCGCCATGCCCGCGCCCATATGCCCCAGCCCGATGAATCCCACTTTCATAACGCCACCTCCTTTCCTGTGCGCCGGGAATCTTGAAATCCGATCAACTCGTCTAAGTAAGGCATCGCTCCGCACCGGCACCTAAGTTCGACTTGATCACCACGGAAAAGTCCCGGTGCTTCTTGCGTTGTCCGGCGTTTACAACGGAATGCGGACGCTGGACGGCCATGTGGACGAGCAGATCGCTTCGGCCGTCTATTCGCTGGTGGCAAATCGGCTCTCCGGCGGGGCAGCACGAACGTACCTGGGCCGAACGCATGCCGCGAAGAGTGAGGAATGAACGGATCTCGACCGTTCAGAATACGAGAGTACGGCCCCCTTCGCCCCTAGCGTCAGAAGCCCAGCCGATCGCCGGCCGAGAGCGCCTCGGCCGGCGGGACGCGCCGGCCGTCGACCGTGATCACCTCAAGTCGAAGCCATGCATCCGCGCACGCGACCCACACCTCGCCTCCAGACGCGGTCTCGATTGTCCCCGGCGGCGCGGAACTTCGCTCTCCCGTCGGCGAAGTCTTCACGATTCCGATCTCCCGCGCGCCAGCGTGCGTCTTCGGCGCTCCCCAGGGGGACGGGAAGGGGAAATAGCAAAAGGCACGGACAAAGCGGTCGACGTCGGCTGCAGGGCGATCCCAACAAAGGGTGCCACCTTCGGGGATCACCCTGCCGAAGTATTCGCGCTTCGTGAGGTCTTGCTCAATGTGGGGAATAGAGGTCGGGTCGAGGGTGGCCGCCTCGATGAGGGTGGAGAGGAGAGAGACGCCCTCTTGCGCACAACGCAGACCCACCGAAAGCGCGGTGTCGCTTTCGGTCAGGTCGAAGAGCGTTTGATAGGCGATGGAGCCGGTATCGATGCCGGCGAGCATACGATGAACGGTGACGCCGTACCGGCGTTCGCCGCGGAGGATGGCCCAGCTCGGCGCATAAAGGCCGGCGTAGCGCGGCAGAGGGCCCGGGTGCACATTGAAGGCGCCGATATGCGGGGCCTCCAGGATCGCGCCCTTAATGACGTGGAGCGAGTGGACGTTGAGAAGAAGGTCCACTCCCTCTTTGCGGACGATGTCGGCGAAAGCGGCATCCTTGACAGCCGAGGCAGGAAAGAGCGCATGTCCTCGCCTTTCGGCGTAGGTCCACACGATCGAGCCGGGCTCGCCCGGCGGCGAGGTGAGCACCATCGCGACTCGGTGTCCGCTCTCGTCGAGCGCCTTCAAGGTACGAAGCCCCGCACCCTCCTCGGCCACTAGGGCGATGTTCAAGCAACGTCGCGCGTTCAAGGCTGCCATTCCTTAGCTTCCCGCGTGAGGTACGCAGTCTCCATGCGGAGATCCCGGGCGATAAGCGTTGGGCTTTATCGCCGATTCGGCTTTGAGAATGCGCGCTTAGAGGGGAAGGTGTCAACTTTGCTGCTGAGAGCAAACAAACTGTCCGGAGTTCGTTACACGTAATCGGTCCGGTTTTGCTCAAACCCGAGAAGGCACGGTGAGATGGATGGCGTGGCGACAGGAGCCCGGAAGAGGAGATTCGAAGAGGCGTATTATCTCGCTTCTTCGATTTCCTGGGATTCAGGCGCCGGCGATTCTCGCGATAAGTCGCGCGCTGCTTCAAACTTCTGCGGAGTGCGGACGCGATAAATGTCGTATGGCAGTGCAAACGTATCGAAGACGGCCGAAAAAGGCAGATCGAAAATAAGGATGGATGTCACTAATCCATTGAGCCATCCCGATGCCGGGCGTTTGCCGCTGAATATGTCACCCATCTCTCTCACGTCCTGCCGAACGCCGGGATAAACCGCCCACTCGTTATCGAGTATCTCGGTCCTCGCCCGGATGCTCGAGCAACCGGCGGCGAGGGCGCTCAGGAGAACAATGACGGTCCATTTTCCAACGTCAGCTTTCATCGCTTTTCCCTTAAACGAATAGAGGTGTTGCCGTCATATGGAAGCCGAGCTTACGCGGTGGACGGCTGAGCCGCCCGATCCTGGAGAAGCAACGAGAGGCGCGGTAAAGGCTTCCGAAATGAAGGCGGTTTCCCGACAGGTATCCTAATCCGGTTGCCTATTTGATGAGACCTGTTGGTTCCGCCATCGGTTCGAGCTCATCATTGATGAAGCTATGGCAAACTAGCTCTCGATGTCAAATTTCATCAATAAGGCATGTGCCTAGCTGAAGGGGTTGGTTCTAACATTCCAACATTTTCATCTATGCTTGAGCTAGCTCCCGAGGTCGGGATGTGCCAGCGCTGTGCCCCCTGTCATGGCGCGAGGATTTCTGCGGAGGGCGCCGAACGGATAGTTGGGCGGTCGCGGGGGAGATCTATGATCGGTTCAACCGGTTATTGCCAGGTGGCCGATTGCTCACGCAGGACGAGGGAAAAGAGCGTTACGTCTCTTTAGTTTTTATCGTACTACTGATGCAACGATCGGGTAGAAAAGGATCATCATTCATGCATTCGACAACCCCATCGACCGACTCGGCGAAATTGCTTGAAGTCAGGTACCCCACGGTCGATATCGCCAATGCCTTAAACATTATGCGTCCGAGTCTCGGGGATGATGCCGGAGTGGCGCTTTTTAGACTGCTAAGACTGGTAGCGATCGAAGAGATCCTCGGTAGGGGCGCTTCAGCCATGGCCTATTATGCCGGCAAAAAGCTGGGCAAGGGGCTGGGACTTGGCAAGCTTGAAGACTTTCTCGGGCTCTGTGCGACCCTTAAGATCGGAATCATCGATATTCCCTTGCTGACTGATGACAAGATTCATGTCGATGTCTACGAATGCGTCACGTGCAGCGGTCTCCAACCCGTGGGGCGCAAACTCTGCCATTTCGAAGGCGGGCTGATCGCCGGGGTGGTCGAGCATTTAACGCAGAGACGGACGCAAGCCGTGGAGGTTACTTGCATCGGCGGACTGGGGGATCGCGCCTGTGGTTTTGATCTCGAACTCCTCGGCGAGATCAAATAGCCGGTCAAGAGTTCTATTCCGAGCGCCCTGTCGATTGACCCGTCAGCTCGATAAGCTGCCGGATCGGCGGATCAAAAACCTAGTTATTTGAAATTTGTGATGCGCTTCCTGGGATGGCATCGGCCCGAACTCGCTTACGCGTGAGCAGCCATCCGAGGTAAGCCGCGGCAGCGACGTCATACGTGAGGCAGAAGGCAGGCCACCAAGCCGGCACTCCGGGGTTTGCGATGAACCGGCCATGGACGGAATCAAAGACGCCGTGTGCGAGCAGGGCGGCAACGACAAGCCACAACGTGTACTTGAATCCGGCGAGAGAGACGCCAAAAAACACCGCGGCGACGATGAGCTCAATAATCAATGCGTTCATGGAACCGCCCACGACCGCAAAGAGGACATAGTACGACGCGATGACGATCATCACCGTGGGATAAAACGCTCGATCACGGTCCAAGCCGAACAAGGTCGCCGACAGGCCGATCACAATGGCCAGAACCGCTCCGATCAGAAACGCCACGCTTGCTCCTCGATTGAATTGCTATCCGACGCAGTGAAAAAAATCGCTTCGAGCATTTTGGGACGTTTAATTCGTTGAATGTGCATAGGCTGAGTTTTCGATCCGAGGGGTTTTCAACATCCCGGCACTGATGTTCGGCGGATGCGCGCAAGCGGTGTCTAGCGACGCTGCGACCGGTCCGCAGAAATACCCGTTCGGGCTTCATCTATCCACGACGATGTCCACGAATATGCCCGTACCGATATCGAACTCCCCGATGACCCGGATGGTGCCGGGGTGATAGTCGTCATAGACGATCACGTGGACGTGGTCGGTCCTATTCCTCGGATGCCGGATGAGCCAGGCACCCGGAGGCACCTTGGCGCGCAACCGATGGCACTGGCCGGGAGGCGGCTGGTGCCCGGCAGGTCGGCCGGGATACCAGACGCGCATTCGCCCGGAGGGGGATAATGCCCCGGCGGGATATCGAGGCGGGTGTAGCCATGTTCGTGGAAGTAAGAATCATGCCCATCATCCCTCCGATCTTTCCTGTAGTCCCGATGTTGTTTCTCCTTCCATTCCTTTTCCGAGTAATACCCGTCCGTTCCCGTCTGCCAGTCCTTCCCACCTTCCCGATATTGTTTTTCCTTCCAGTTCTTGTCCAGGTAATGCCTGTCGTTTCCCTTTCCAGACTCGTCCTTTCCTTCGTCTGCCGCCGTCGTGCCGAAGCCGCAAACGGCGGCCAAGGCAACCGAAAAGAACAGCTTGTTCATTGTTTTTCTCCGAAACGCATATATCAGCACCGCGGGTTGGTTTAGGCAAATATAGCCGCGATTAACGGGGCTGGCGGTGTCGTTGCTGCGATTGGTTTCTTGCCCCGGCCGCACTCGCCCTCTACTTGCTGCGGACACGGCGGATCTTCCGCCGAGGGTAGCGGAGCGAGCTGCGTGCCGCGTGCCGCCGGAGTAACTACTGGTAGTGAACTTTTGTGGTCTTGGTCCATCGATTGCCAGGGAAATATGTGTGCAGATGCCTGAACATCGCGCCGGAGTCGGGTTGGCGGATACACCCTCCACGGGATGAGCGTACTAGCATGTGCAAAGCCTCTGGCAATCTCGGGTCGCGCGGAATCGTTCTCGCCCATGCCATAACCAAACCGGAAAGGTAATCGGTGGCATTCGGCGTTTCGCGCAGCTTCTGTCGTTCCACCCGGAGCGCCTCGATCGACCTCGGCGAGAGCAACTTGGGAGGAGGTTCGTCCGTAACCGTGCCATACCCCATCTGAGCCCAAAAGACACCGGAGGGAAAGCCGCACCACCAGTTCTCTCGTTCGCCATCCTGGGCCATCGAGCGACGCACATTGGCCCGTGCGAAGTCGTCCAGGTTCACCGAGTAGGTGATTTTGTCGCTCATGTTGCCGACCATGCCCGGATAGCGCGCGATCAGCATGGCGCCGAACGCCCGGCGTCGGTTTCCGTCCGACCCTCGAAGCATGTCGTCGACCAGACGCCCGGCTTCGGGGATCAGGCGTTTGATCCGGGGCGTGAATCGCCTTAGCACATCCCAGCGTTCGAGAACGAATGCGCGCGTCCAGACCACCAGCGTCAGCTCGCGGCGAAACTTGTCCGGCAGTTTCTTCATGGCTGCGATTTGCGCCAGTTCATCGAGCGGAAGCCCCTCGTTAAAGATGCGTACCGAGTCGCTGTCGATCGTGGGAGGAATCCCATATATCGACATGGCGCTGGTGCGAGGGGCGAAGCGGGCGAACTCGGCGATCGTCGCGGCCCGTGCGAGCCCTATGTGCCTAAACGCGTTGGAATCCTGAATGCCGACCGATCCGTCCCGCAACTCGAGTACGTCGTCGATGATACGGATGGCTTTTGCCTGATCGCCGATCAGCCGCGCCAAGTGATACCGCACCGTCAAATAGGCCGGCGAGCCTGGAGGGATTTTCTCCGCATCGGCCAGGAGTCCATCGAGTTTGGGAAAGTCCGGCCCGGCCGATTGAAGTGCGGCAATCAGCCAAGGTAATGCCCCCGTTTCCCGCCACCGCGCGATCGCTCCGGCCGCGTCGCTGCCCTGGCGCAGGGCCGACAGCCAGGACGCGAACGGCAAGGGCGAATACTCGCCTTCCCCTTTGGTATAGGCCATCCAGTAGTCGGTCACGTCCTGGCCGATCGAATCGGGCAGTTCGCTTGCCGTCAGTTGGTCATCGAGACGACGCAGAACTTCGTCCGGTCGCGTTCGAAGCTGCACGAACTGCAGCAGCCGCTTCACGTCCTGGCGCAGCTCGTCCTTGATGGGTTTGTCCAGGATCGCTTTCAGGCGGGATTCGGCCTCGGCCAGCTTCCGGGGATCGAGGGGACCGCCTTGAGGCGGCTGTTGAGTGGTGGCCGACCGAATGACGGCGCGAGCCGCCAGATATGGGGCGATTTCACGCCACGGCGAGTCGGCGTTCATGGCGATGGCGTCGAATTCTTTGACCGTCTCGTCATATCGCTTGGCATAAAAATGAGCGGCAGCCTTTTGATAAGCGCGATCCAGCCGTAGCCATTCCGGCGCCGACGCGGGCGCATCGGCCGGCAGATCGGATGGCGCCGCGCAATTGGCGAATACCTGGTCCTGGGCTTTAACCCAGTCGAGAACTTCCGGGCTTTGTCCGTACGCCGACAATCGATTGTCCAATACCGTGGCCGCGTTTCTGAACGCATCCGCGTGACAATTCAGAAATTCCACGAAGTTGTATTCAGGGTGAGACGAACGGGCTCCGATCGTCGGAACTTCGGGAAGCGCGCCGACCTTTGCCCGCGCGCTTTGCCACTCGCTCAAGGCAGACTGGAATTTATCCTCGGCAGTCGGTTCATAGCCATAGAACCCGCGCGCAGCCGTGTACCAGCAGGGATCGCGGGGACGGAGCCGTTCTATGTCTTCTTGTGTGTTCGGCAATCCGGCCAAGGCTCGATAGGCGATGAACAGATAAAAATGATCGTAGGTCGGCCTGATCACGCCCAGCCGCCCCCGCGCGTATGTTTCCAGGTCCGTCACAGGCCATGCCGGCGGCTCGAAGATATTTCCCGGATAGGACGGCCCCTCCGGGAACCGGCACTCGCGCTTTCCGGATTCCGCCCATACCGCGGAAGCGACGGCCGCAAACAAGGCAAGCAGGATGTACCTGGCAGATTTCATTCTTTTCCTTTTTCGAATCGTTTCAGCAGGCGCTCCGCAGCCGTTTTCTTGTTGGCTCCCAAGCGCCTGTCTAGGAGCCCGAGATGCAGAAAGCTCCGGCTTCCGGTCCGCGTCCCCGAAGACTGGTATAACGTTTCTCAACTCCCCATTTCAGCATAGTTCAGCCGATTGACTGGTGCAGCCGGGCAGCGCGGCTATGTCGGTTCGGGCACAATAACGGCTAGCGTTTGACGCGGACAGGATGGGAAAGGAAGCTGGAGCTTGGGACCTAGCAAATGTCATTTCGATCGACTCAGCCGGCCGTCTGCACGCGTGCCTGATAAGTCTGCATCCCACCGGAAAGTACCTTGACCTGAAAACCGTTCTGCGCCAATAGCCGAAAGGCGTAATAAGCACGCTGTCCGACGCCGCAGATCAGCGACCCATGAAAGGTGTCGCCAAGCAGGTCGAGAGCCTTTCCCCGACGTTAACGGGGCGGCAAGGGATTGTCGACCTACGAATGTTTGTCCGGATACTTATGCCTTCAACCGGAGGTGGAAGGGAAAACGCATAAGATAAACGAAAACGCCGGATACGCTTTGCTTAATCCGGCCTACAACTTTTCCCATAGGGAAGGGTCGTCCTGACGCTCCAATCGCAAACGGCCTGGCCGGGAGCGCCGGCCAGCCCCTTCCCAGGACGACCGTTTGCGATTGGAGAAGAGTGCTATTTAGCAACCCCGCGAAAATGCTGGGTTTCGTTCCTCAACCCAGCCTACATATAGGGACACTAGTTTTTGTGCATGGGATGCATGGCGCCGTGAGGGTGTCCCGGCATGGCATCCGGGCTGTGCTCGGCGAGCTGGGCGTCGAACCATCGGTGCACGGCGGCGATCAGGGCCGGATCGTCGGATGAATAAACGATCTCGGCCCCGTTCGGAAGCTCTCGGTATTCCACGCGCAGTTTTCCCGGTTGGGCACTTCTCAGTTCGGCGAGGCCTGGCATGTCCTCACCGTGGATGCGCGCCGGATCGGAAAAATCGCCACGGGCGAATTCCTGCGAAATCTTGGTCAGGTGCTGGCGGATGAGCCCGATCTGTTCGGCATTAGCCGGGTCTCTGGCGACGACCTGCTGTACCCCGCCCGTTTCGGTTTTGGTGAAAACGTGCTGAGTTTGCTTGAGGTCGAAGGGCATGACTTCAGCCCCGCGTTTGGCGACCTCCTCTATCCGTTCCGGACTTGCCGTCTGTGCCGACACCGTCGTGGGTACCCCAAGAGTGAGAACGATTCCGGCAAAGGCCCAAAGCTGTCGACTGCAGCGTTGCATGACACGATCTCCCGTCAATTAATTAGCGAATAGCGACGGTATATGCCCCTCGTTTTCAGTGGCCGGCGTTCAGTTGAATGTTTGCCGGACAGCATTCTTCGTAACCGGGAATGCCCGCGCGGCGTTCGTACCAAGCACGGCTGCGGTTGACCACGCCGACGGCAAGCAGCATTACCGGCACTTCGATCAAGACGCCCACCACTGTTGCGAGTGCCGCGCCGGATTCGAAGCCGAACAGGGCGATGGCGGTGGCAACGGCCAGCTCGAAGAAATTGCTGGCGCCGATCAGCGCCGAAGGCCCCGCCACGCAATGGGGCGAGCGTACGGCGCGGTTCAGCAGATAAGCCATTCCCGAGTTGAAAAGCACCTGGATCAGGATGGGCACGGCCAGGAGCAGGATCACTACCGGTTGAGTCAGGATTTGCTCGCCCTGGAAACCGAACAGCAGCACCAGGGTGGCCAGGAGTGCCGTCAGCGAGGCGGGGTGCAGAATTTTCAGCAGCCGGTTCAGCCGGGCGTATCCGTCCGCGTGGCGCAGGACGACCATACGCAGGAGGTTGGCCAGGATCAGGGGTACGACGATGTACAGCAGCACCGACAGGAACAGCGTGTCCCACGGTACGGTGATCGCCGACAGCCCCAAGAGCAGCCCGACGATGGGCGCGAAGGCGAAAATCATGATGACGTCGTTGAGCGCCACCTGGGACAGGGTGAAATGGGGCTCGCCGCGCGACAAATGGCTCCAGACGAACACCATGGCGGTGCACGGCGCGGCGGCCAGGAGGATCAGCCCGGCGATGTAGGAATCGATCTGATCCGCCGGCAGCCAGGGCCGGAACATCTGGCCGATGAAGAGCCAGCCGAGGAGCGCCATGGAAAACGGTTTCACGCCCCAGTTGACGCACAGGGTCACGCCCACCCCGCGCCAGTGCTTCACCACGCCTTTCAGCGCCTTGAGGTCCACCTTGACCAGCATGGGGATGATCATAAGCCAGATCAGCACCGCAACCGGCAGGTTGATCTTCGCGACTTCCAACCGTCCCACCATCTGGAACGCTCCTGGGAAAAGATGCCCCAGCCCTATGCCGGCGACGATGCAGAGGAACACCCAGACCGTCAGATAGCGGTCGAACACACTCATGCCTTTGGCTTTTTCGCCCGACCCGCGATCAGAGGGACGGACTCTTTGGGCTGTACTTCGGATTTTCTGTTTGTTCATGGCGATAGCTTTCGCAAGCGGGTCAAAGGGTTTCCGTGCCGATCCGGTTAAGCGCCTCGGCCAGTTCCGACCGGGACATCGTTTCCACCGGCAGTGCCAGCAGTCGGCGGGTACGTTTTTCGAGGGTCGTATAGGTCGCTTCGAACGCAGCTTCGATGACCTCGGGACTGCCGGTGACGTGGGCCGGGTCCGGCAAGCCCCAGTGCCCGCGAACGGTCGACCCCAGGTAAACCGGACAAGCTTCCCCGGCGGCCGAATCGCAGACCGTAATCAGGATGTCGATCGGCGTATCTTCGAGCGCATCCCAGGACTTGCTGGCATAACCTTCGGTCGGCAGACCGTGGCGAGCCAGCGTCGCCAGGGCGTTCGGGTTGACGCGGCCGGTCGGATGGCTCCCGGCGCTGAAGGCGCGGAAGCGGCCCTCACCCAAATGGTTGATCAGGGCTTCGCCAAGAATGCTGCGGCAGGAATTGCCGGTGCAGAGTACGAGAATATTGAGCGGACGCGGGCTCACGAAGGGATTCCTTATTTGGAAGGGCTGCAACAGCTCGAAGCGGACTTCATCTGTATGGCCGTGTCTTTGCCGAAGGTCGGAATCGTGCCTAGAGAATGAAACGCTTCCCAGGCGATGCCTTGGGGATCGACCGTCCAGTATTTGTCCGACTCGGCATAACAGCAGGCGGCCTGCTTTTGTGCCGCAACCGGCAAGGCGGTCTCGCTCAAGCCTTGGTTGACCTGCTCCAATTCCTCGCCGGAATCGACCTGGAGTCCTAGATGATCCAGACCCGGTCGGCTTCCCCGCGCGGAAATGGCGAAGTTGATGCGCGGATCGTCCAGCATCCACTTGGCATAGTCGGCTTTCCGGACGCTGGGCTCGGCCTGGAACAAGGCGCTGTAAAAACGGATGTTCTCTTCGAGATTATCGACGGCGATATGGACATGGAATCGTTTCATGGCGAAGGCTCCTGTTGGGAAGGGGCGGTTGGTGCGCAAGGCTTGCCGCTGCAGCAGTTTTCGGTCAAAAAACCGACCAGCTGGTTCATGGTCCGGAAATTGGCCGAGTAGATGACGTAGCGGCTTTCTTGCCGGGATGAAACGAGATTGGCGTGGGCGAGCTCCTTCATGTGGAAGGACAGCGACGAGGGCGGAATGCCCAGTGCCTCGCTGATCTTGCCGGCGGACAGGCCTTCCGGCCCCGCTTGTACCAACAAGCGGAAAACGGCCAGGCGGGATTCTTGGGCGAGTGCCGCAAGCGCGGTAACGACAGATTTAAGTTTTATATTTCAAATAATATAGAAATATAAAATAAATGCAAGCGGGCGTTATCCAGGATTGAGTGATGTTGCCGCTATCGAATGCCGCAGCTGTTTTTTGATATTTCTCTACGCGGCGGATTTGGCGAAATCGGCAATGGGAAGCGTGGGCTCCCGGCGGGGCTCCCAAGCCGGAGCTTGGGAGCCAGAGGATTGGAAAAACGCTTAGCCCGCAACCCCGAGGATGACCGATCCCGCCTTGAATACGGCGCAGGCCGCATCGCCTTCGCTAAGTCCCATCGAATCCACGCTTTCATTCGTGACCGTGGCGGCAATCGAGTCGCCGCCGGCCAGCTCGATCACGACTTCGGAATTCACCGCCCCTTTTTGAATGCGCTTGACGGTGCCCTTCAGCTGATTTCGCGCGGACAATCGATAGCCGCCGAAGTCCTTGACGATCATGACCAGCGGAGCCTTGATCAGGGCCATCGCATCGTCGCCGTTTCGGATGCCGAGCGAATCCGCCGATTCTTTGGTAATGGACGACACGATCGTGTCTCCGCCCTTGAGACCGATGCAGATCTCCACGGTCACCGCGCCGGTGCGGATATCGGTTACTTTGCCGAAGAACTGGTTACGCGCGCTTGCTTTCACGTTCAATCTCCTGAATAAGAAAACGAAATGCGGATTGGCCGCCAATTGCCGATTTTTCGACTCCAGAAAGCGGCGGTGTTCTTCCTGTAGCGTGTTAAAGAGGTTCAATAATCCCCGGCCGGCGGACGTGAGTTTCGTACCGCCTCCGTGCCGGCCGCCGACTGCGGTGGAAACCAGAATGTGGGGGGAAAGGTTGTTGGCCCGTTCTACCATTTCCCAAGCGCCTTTGTAGCTCAAGCCGACGTCTTTGGCCGCCCGGTTGATGGAACCGGTCTTCTCGATGGCCGCGAGCAATCGAAAAAGGCGCTCGTTGAGGCCGCCGGCCAGGCGCAGTTCGCCCTCGACCAAGGAGGGCGGATCGGTTCTCTCGGAACTTGGATTCGTCATCGATTGATGGCCTTTCATGGGCTGGGTTGCGAGGTGCGGCCGGGATTCCGAGCCACTTTCATCACGATCGGATTGAAGGCTTTGGAAACCAGCATCACCCTGTCGCCGACCTGGATGTCTCGCATTTCTTGTGCCGTGGCGATGACTTGCACCACCCGGTTACCGATCAGGATCGAGAGCGTGAATACGACATCGTTGGGATCGATGGCCAACACTTCGCCGGTGAACTGAAATTTTCCACTGATTCGGTGATTGCTGAAAACCTCGGCGGGTCGGCCGCGGGCGGCCATTCGGCCGTGTTCGATGACGATGACCTGATTGGATAGCCTGTAGACTTCGCCGAGATCATGGCTGACCATCAATGTGGTCATTCGAAGGTGCCGCTGTATCCGCAGAATTTCGTTTTGAAGACGCAGCCGGGTTTCACCATCCAAGGCGGAAAGCGGCTCGTCGAGCAGCAACAGCCGAGGTCTACGGGCCAAGGCCCGCGCCAGCGCCACCCGCTGCTGTTGCCCCCCCGACAGGGTGGTCGGAAGGCGCCGCTCCAGCTCCTTGATGCCCATCAGGTCCAAGAGCTCGTCCACATAGGGTTCGTCTTTAGGATCTCCCAGTGCGATGCGGAGGTTCTCGCGTACGCTCAGATTGGGAAAAAGGGCATAATCCTGGAACACGAAACCGACTCTGCGTTTCTGGGGCGGGACGTTGATGCCCTGGTCCCGGTCGAACCACACCTCGCCGTCCACGACTATTCTTCCGTGATCGGGCTCGGTCAGCCCGGCGATGCAGCGCAAGCAGGTGGTTTTTCCAACGCCCGATTGCCCGAATAAGGTCAGGAACTGGCCGGTCTCGACCTCGAACTCGAGATTCAGCGTCGTATTCCCTTCCGCCGTGTGCAAGTGTTTTCGCAGGGACAGCTCCAGCATCAAAGCGGTCTCAATGCGCGTTTATTGATGAAAAACACCGTGAGCAGAATCGAAAAGCTGATCGCGAACAGAACGAACGCATAAAAGTTGGCGGCTGAGTAATTGAGCGATTCGACCTCGTCGTAAATGGCGATGGACGCAACCTTGGTCACGCCGGGAATGCTGCCGCCCATCATCAGCACGACGCCGAATTCGCCGATCGTATGGGCGAAGCTGATGACTGTCCCGGCCAGCAAGGCCGGCTTGATGTTCGGCAGAAGAATGCGTATCAAGGTCTGCCATTTGGACAGCCCCAGCGTATAAGCCGCCTCCATGAGGCTGCGCGGCAGGTTCTGAAAACCCGACTGCACCGGATGGACCATGAACGGCAGGCTGAAGATCACGGAGGCCACAACCAGTCCCTCGAAGCTGAAAACCAGCCGCAGCCCCAGGGTTTCGTCGAGAAAACGGCCGAAGGCGTTTTTGGGGCTAAAGGCAAGCAGCAGATAGAACCCCAGCACCGAAGGCGGCAGGACCAATGGCATGGCGATCAGGGTTTCCATCACGGCCCTCAGGCGGAAGCGGCCGAAGGCCAACCAGTAACCGAGCGGCACGCCGATCAGGATCAATATCGCCGTCGTGATCGTGGCAAGCTTGAGAGTGAGGATCAACGGTTGCCAGTCATAGGTCACGGATTATTTCCCCAAGCATCACTTCGTTGGCTTTGACCAAGGCTTCGACAGAATCGCCTACGGTCAGCTCCAGACGGTCGATCGCCCGGCTGGTAATGACGGAGATCAGTCGATGTTCCTTGTAGTCCAGTTCCACCTCGGCCAGCAGTTCGCCCTTGTTGATGTTTCGCACCACGGCGTTCAGGCGATTGCGCAGGCTCAGCCGGCCCGAAAGCCCCTTGGCGAGGGAGACCTCGGTTTCCTTGAACATTACCGAGACCTCTCCTCCCACAGCCAGATAAGGTGCGGTTGCCGGTGTCTCGACCATGATGGCGGTCAGGGTGTCCTCCGCCACCGCCACATCCACCAGGGAGATGCCACCCTGAGTGGCGATCGCGGTAATCCGGGCCGGGAGCCGATTCATGATAGAAGATGACCTAGGCGGATGAACATGGCTTGGGCGAACGTTAACCGCCTGTCAGCGAACAGCCATCGGGGTTTCATCCCTATCATCGCGATGGCCTCGTGTTTTTGGGCTTGGCGGCACCATCCGGCAAAGCTTCGCCCGGCAGAGCGAAGCCGTAGTTCCGCAAGATGCTGCGCGCCGACTCACTGGCGACGAAATCGGCGAAAGCGCCGGCTAATGGATTTTTCTCGGCTCTCTTGAGGATGACGTAAGCCTGGTCGAGGGGAGCATGCAACGTCTCGGGAACGAGGTAGTACCCTCCTCTTGCCTTGAGGCTTGGGCTTTCCGCGAGCGACAGAGCGATGAGGCCGACGTCCACTGCTCCAGTCTCCGCGAACTGCGCCGTCTGCGCGATGTTCTCGCCGAACACTAGCTTGCTCTGTACTTTGGTCCAAAGACCGGCATGTTCCAATGCTTCCTGGGCACGCTGACCGTAGGGCGCATGCCTGGGATTGGCGATGGCGATTTGCTTGATTTTGGGGTTGGCCAGATCCTGAAGCGTCATCTTGCCGGCGTCCATGGTTGCGCTCCAGAGAACGACGCGGCCGCGGGCATACGAACGCACCTCGGACGCCGTCAAGCCCTGCTCCTTGAGCTTTTCGGGAAATTTGATGTCGGCTGAAAAGAAGATGTCGAAAGGCGCTTCGTGAGTGATTTGTTCATAAAACTTGCCGGATGAGCCGGTGACGAGATCCACCTTCGCCTCCGGATGTTGTTCTTTGAAGGTTTTCACCACCTCGTCCATTGCATACTTGAGATCTGCCGCGGCGGCGATGGTGAGCTTGGCCGACTCGGCGCTCAGGGCAGAATGGCTTATGGTCAGCAGATGGAGCAAAAAAATCAATAAGAAACGATGCATGGCTGAATTCCCCACAGTTTGAACAGATCGAGTTTCTCGCGAAATCCGGGTTTCCGAGTCTAGGATCAGAATTGGTACTGAAACCGGGTCAGGAACACTTTTTCGGTCGGACGATCCCGGCCTCGGGCCGCGCCGCCATTGAAATAGGTTTGGGCGTAATCGGCCATCAACTTGATATTGGGGTTGAGAAACCAGTTCAAGCCCAGCGCCCACTCGGTGGCTTTGCTGGCCGAAGTGGACGGATTGGCGAAGACGCCGTTGAACTTAAAGGTATCGTCGTCCACATCCAGCTCGCCCCAGCGGGCGGCGATCTGGAAAGCGCCCCAAGTGCCGGCGAAGGGATCGAAGTTGCGGGCCGGCTTGATCCCGAAGAACGAATTCCTCTCGCCGGTCAGCACATAAGAGGTCTGTACTTGCCAAGCGGTATTGTCCTGGCGCGCGGTTCTCGTGCCCGTATTATTGGCCAGGCGTTGCGATGACATGACGTACTCGGTCAGCAGTCCGAACGGTCCCCAGTACCAATAAGCCTGGGGCGTGACGCGGTAGGCGTCGCCGGACGCGGTGATATTGGCGTTATACGTCAGGAAGGCCTGCTGTCCGGCCGAAACCAGATTGTTCAGGCTGTGCCGCCGGGGTTGTCCCCAACTGCCGGCGATGCCGACGCCCAAGCCTTCCAAGGCCGGGATGCCGCTGTGCAGGAACGGATGGGAGAAGAGACGGCCGGCGAATTCTTTGTTGTCGTCCCGCTCGCTGTCCGTATTCGCCCCATCGCGGGCGCCATTGAAGACGCCCAACTGATAGCCGAAGAATTCCCGAAACACCGGCAAAATCGTGTACTGCGTGCTGTAGCCCGGATAGGGAATCTGGCCGTGCAGCATCACGCCGATGTCTCGCGCCGGTGTCAGGTTCTGGGTCAAGGCGCGCTCGACGAACGCGATATTGGGCGCTCCTTGCTGGCGTTCCAGGCCGTTGACCGGCGGTCTGAATTTACCCGCCATTAGGCTGGCGTACGGAAAATAGTGCAAATCGGCAAAGGCGTCGAACAGGCGCAGATTGCCGCCGCCGAAATCCGGCGAGAAACGGAAATCCGCCCATTTGAAGAAGGTGCCGTCGATGGTCAAACGAGCGCGGCGGATGGTGAATTTGTCCGGGATCGCGTCGCCCGATGAATCGTCCATGAAAAAGTTGCCGTCAGCCTGGGCATAGGCGCGGAGGCTCAAGCGGTAGTTCTCGTCGGCGGATTTGATAACCAGGCCGTTGCCATTGATATCGACTTTAGGCGCATTCTTCGCCGCTTCCGCTGTCGCCTTGCGATCCTGCTCGATTTTCTTTTCGAGGCTCGCGACCTTGTCGTTCAGCGCCTTCACCTCGCCGCCAGGCGCAGCGATAGACGGGCTATTTGGACTCGTTTCGGGCGCCCTGGCAGCGATCTGTTTGCGGAGTTGCCTATTTTCCTTTTCCGATTGTTCAAGTCGCTGTTCCATTTCGATAAAACGGCGCTCCATCGCCTGCATGCGTTCCTCCATGGTGGCCGCCGAAGCGCCGTGAGGCGCGACGAGGAGTAAGCCGTTACAAGCGACGGCAAGCGCTGTTTTTCTTTTTATCGTCACGAGATATTTCCCCCGTTTGTTTGGCCGGTAAGCGGCGACAGCGTTTTGCGCAGTCTCCAATCGCGGTAATTGGTTCAAATTTCGACGTCGTTCCCCCGTCTTCGAGTTATGGATCAGCCCAAAAAGCCAGTGAGCTTTGATTCGTTATGTAGTTTTGGTTATAACGACGATCAAGCAAAAGGCAGGCCAAGATCGATTCAATTGGATGGACGAGAGCGGACTGGCTGGTGGCGCACCGCTTGCAATAGCCACAGACCGCAGCAGGCACGTCGTAGAACGTTCCGGGGAGGGAACGCTTTCGGTCGCATTCTGCCGCTTCTGTTTGCTTTTCATTATATACAACTATACATAACGTCTGGGCCGCTCAATTGGCGAGTGTCAGCTGGATATCGCAGCGATAAGAATGTCGGTTTCCGAACAAAAGGTATGTCGGTTTTGGAACAAAACGCGATCGGCATTCTGCCTACGACGTTTTAGGCCGTCAGACGAGAACTTGGCTAAGCTTTCAGGGCACCGGAACGGGCATTGTCGCCTGCCGGTGTCTGAATGTTCTTTCCATAGGAGAAATCAGTGAACAAGATCCGTCAGTTCGGTATGGTGGGGCTTTTGTTGATCGCGGGCAGTCTGCCCGCTGTCTCGGCGGAAGAAATGCCCAAAGTATTTCGTGATGCCCCGGCCCAGAAAGGCCAATGGCGCATGGAGATTCTCAAATTCAATAGCGGGGAAGGCGGCGGAGAGAGCACGAACGTCATGCCCAAGAGCATGACCATGTGCATGGACAGCGTCATGGACATGGCCAAGAAGAACGAACAGCAGCAGGGCCCGAGTACTTGCCGCGGCAAGATTCTCGAAAACAAGGACAACCGCGCCGTATACGAAACCACGTGCGAGGACGGCGGCGTTTATCGCAGTACCATCACCCGCGAAGGACCGCGTTCGTTCATGATCGAAGCCAACGGCAAGAGCGAGGGACGCTCGTTCGCCATGACATCGCGTTACACCTATGAGGGGCCTTGCAAGGGAAATGGCGGACAGCCGGTCGTCGGCTTCGATAAGAACAGCGAGGCCTGTAAGGCGATGAAAGCACAGATGATCCAGATGGACCCGAAGAAAGCCTGCGCCGGCGCTACCGGGGCTGCTCGCCGGACCTGCGAACAGCAGATGGCGCAATCGCTCGCTCAGATGAAAGGGATGTGTGAATAGAGGCGAGTTTCCCTTAAGGCAGTTGTAGGCCAGGATAAAACGCCAGCCGTTCCCGGCAAACGGTGCAGGAACACTGGCCCCATCGGCCGGACGCCGGTTGGCGCACGCAGCGCCCGAGGGAGATGGCGCCGCCGGATACGCTTCGCTTAATCCGGTCTACAAATTGAGCGATTCGCGTTTGGTAGGCCGGGATAAGGCGATAGCCGTTCCCGGCGCATTGAGTCAGATTGCCCGACTAATCGGCAGGACAGCCGATTTGCACGCATGGCGCCCGAAGGGGGCGGCACACGGAGGTGCCGCATGGATCGCCTCGCTTGTTCGGGCCTATACCCTACAAGCGCGTAGGCCGAAGTGGAAAAACCGTACCGGTCAGGGGCTGTTGTACAGCACTTCGCCTAGTGCCCCGATATCGTAGCCACCTAGGCTTCGGGCTTTTTCCGCGAATTCCGGGGTGCGGGTGAATTTCAGCAAGGTTTGAAACGGCGGCTCGAAATAATCGCGCCGGCGGATGACGAGGTCGAAGCGCTCCCGCGCCAGCGGCAAAAATTCCAGCTTCATCTGCCGGGCCACGGATTGCACCGCGATGCCGGCGTCGGCCTGGCCGCTGCAGACCGCGAGCCCGATGTCGACATGGCCGCGGGCGGGCTGCGGCAGAAGATTCAGGCTCTCGATCGAGAGGCCCGACTGCTTGAGCAAATGCCGGAAGAGCAGGCGGCTGCCGGCGCCTTCCTGCCGTTCGATGATCCGCGCTCGGGTCCTGACTAAATCCGAGAGGGCACGGATGCCGAGCGGATTGCCGGCCGGAAGCACCAGTCCTTGCTCACGCCAGGCCCAGTGCAGGACGACGACCTCTGCGCCTTTCAAATGGGCCTTAACCGCCGGCAAGTTGTATTCGCCGGTTTCCGGATCAAGCAGGTGAATGCCGCACAGCACCCCTTCGTCGGCGGCGAACCTTTCCAAGCCCTCGGTGCTGCCGTTCATCTGCATCGCCAAAGGATAGCCGGTCTCTCCCAAGGCCCATTCCAGCAGCGGATCGTGGCTGCCGACGACCACTTGCGGCAGTTGGCGGACTTCCGCGCCGGGCTGTACCTGGAACTCGCTGTTTTGCTTGAGCCAGATGTCGATCTGCTCTTTGGGAAACAACCATTTGCCCGTGACGCGTGTGCAGGGAATGCGCTTTTGGGCGAGCAGGTCGTAAATTTTGCGCTCTTTAAGACGTAGGTAACGGGCCACTTCCGGAACCGTCATCATGTCCTGCGCGTCCGATTCGTCCTTTAGCATGATTGGATCTCAAATCGTTTTGAACGTAAATGGTTCAGGAATATACGCAAGAAAACTAAGGGGAATTGTAACCCAGGGATCTTGGCTACAGACGAAAGCCCATATCGACTAGCGCCAGCTTTACCCGATCATCCGTGAGCAATTCTCGAAACCGGCGAACGCCAGGTCTTTCCAGGCGGCTCTTCGGTACAAGGAAATCGTAATGTTCGTCCTGGACGGGAATAAATCCGAGACCGTATTGCGCGGCGACCGTTTCGATGGCGACGCCCCAGTCCGCGCGGCCTTGCGCTATGGCGGCGGCCACCGCGTTGTGCGATTTGGGCTGGACCGCATAGCCGGCCGGCGGCCGGCCGCCGAGCAGGCGGTCGATCAGGATGCGGGTTCCGCTCCCGGCATTGCGGTTGATCATGAGGCAACCCGCGTCCTCGCGCACCACGGCGAGTGCCGCTTCGAGCGGTTTTCCCGCAAACCGGGCATCGTCCTTGCGGAACACCATGCCTTGCATGCGGCGGTAGCCGGGGACGAGTTCGAGTTCCGGCGTCAAGAGGTGCCGGTTGTACTCGCCGGTCGTAGGGTCCATGAGGTGCACTCCGGCGACATCGCATTCGCCCCGCTTGGCCGCCGTCGCACCCCCCATGCTGCCGACGTAGAGGGCTTTGACCGCCAATCCGCGTTGCTGCAATAGCGTCAGCAGATAATCCAGCCCCGCGCACTGGCTGCCCACGAACACCAGTTCGGCGGGTTCCAGCGCCTGGCCGAGCAGTTGCACCGAGACCGCGCTGCCCGCCGGAACCTGTTCGGTGCGCTGATCGATGGCGATGAAGCCGTCGGCGAAGCTGAAGGCCGTCACCGCGCCCGAGCCTTTCCCCATCGGATACGCCGCGAGTCCGTCGTCGGTCGGCATCAGGCTCACCAGGAGATATTCGGTGCGCCCCCGTTCGGAAGCGACCCGCATCGGCAGCGTGGCTTCGACCGACCGTGTTCTCGCGGCGGGCAGTCCCGCCAAACGTCTCAATACCGGGGCGATGAACTCGTGGAAGTTGAAGATCGCCGAGGTGGGAAAGCCGGGCAGGACCACGACAGGCTTGCCGTCGGTCACGGCCAGGCAAATCGGCTTGCCGGGCTTGAGCGCCACCCCGTGCGCCACGATGCCGGGGTTCTTCAAGGAGCTGACGGCCCGATAGGACAAATCGCCCGCGCCTTTCGAGGTACCGCCAGAGAGCAACACCATGTCGCAGTCCAAGCCCTGCTTCAACGCGCTATCGAGCGCCGACTCGTCATCCGGCACCACGCCGAGGCTCACCGGTTCGCCGCCCAGTTCGCGCACGGCCGCGGCGAGTATCGCGCCGTTGGAATCGTAGACCTTGCCGGGACGCAAAGGCTCGCCGGGCGGGACGATTTCGTTGCCGGTGGAGATGATGGCGATTCGCGGGCGGCGATAAACCTCCACCCGGTCCAGGCCGATGGCGGCCAAGACCCCGAGCTCCCGCGACGTGAGCCATTGCCCGGCGCGCATCACCGTTTCGCCTTTGGCGACGTCGGTGCCGGCGAAAGCGACGAACTGGCCAGGCAGGGCGGGCTTTCGGACTTCGATGCGGAGCGGCTGGCGATCTTCCAGCAGTTCGGTGTGCTCGATCATCACCACCGCATCGGCGCCGCGGGGCAGCATGCCGCCGGTGGCGATAGGCGTAGCGCTGCCGGCCGTGACCGCAATCGAGGGTTCGACGCCGGGCGAGAGCACTTCGGGGTTCAGGGACAATACGGCTGGAGCCTCGTCGTTTGCGCCATAAGTATCCCCGGACTGGACCGCGAAGCCGTCCACGCTGGCCCGGTCGAAGGCCGGCACGTCGACGGGCGCGTTCACAGTGCGCGCCAGCACCCGGCCCAAGGCTTCTGCAAGCGGAACGATCTCGCAGCCGGACGGCTCCAGCCGGAGATGGGCATGGAACCGCGCCGCCGCTTCCGCGCGGTCGATGACGTCCAGAAATTGTTCCTGGCGGGCCGCGCGCCTGAGGTCGTCGTTATCGGACATGATTCGGTTCCGAATCCACGGGGTTATAAAGGAATAGGGTCACTTCGGCGCCTGCCGGATAGCCTTCGCAGTCCTCGGGCACCAGCAGAAATCCGTCGGCAGCGGCGAGGGCGGACAGGCGGCTATTGCCGCCGCTGGCGACGGGTTCGGCGCCATTCGGCGTCAGCCGGACCCGGCAATAGTCGGTGCTGCCGAGCTCCGAGCTGATTTTTTTAGTTAAAACGACCCGCCGTTCCGGGTAGGGCCAGACCGTGCTTCGGCCGCCCATGCGCCGTATGGCTCGGCCCGCCAAAAGATCGTAGGCGCAGAAGCAGGCGACGGGCTCGCCCGGCAGCAGAAAGACCACCGTGTTTCCGATCCGCCCGATGCCGGTCGAGCGGCCCGGCTCCAGGGCAATACCATGCCAGACCAGTTCTCCGATCGTTTCCAGCGCTTCGGCGGCGCGGTCGTTCCAGCCTTCGCCGCTGCTTCCCGCGATCAGCACCGCGTCGATTTCATGTGTGCGGAGCGCTTCCGAAATCATCTCGTCGGATACGTGCACGCACGCGTCGACTTTGCCGCCGTCCCGCGTCACCAGCGCTTTCAACATGGCCGAATTGGCCTCGATAGGCTGAAGAGCGTCGCGCGGTACTCCTGGAACGGTCAAATCGTCGCCGGTGGTCACGAGCTTTATCTTGGGCTGTCGAACGACGGCTATCCGATCGATTCCGCAGGCGGCTAGCAGGGCCAAATCCTGGGCGCGCAAAAGTCTCCCTTCGGGCAATAGCAGGCTGCCGGAGGCGATGTCCTTGCCGCAACGGACGATGTTTTCGCCCGGCGCGACAGCGGCCGCAATATTCACGAAACCGTCGGTCTCCTCGGCAAGCGAGAGCGGAACGATCGTATCCGCGTTTTCCGGCAGCGGCGCGCCTGCCGGGATTCTCGCTGCCGTTCCGGATGGTAGGGCGAGTGCAGTGTCGTGCAGTTTTAGCGAGACCGGGCTGTAAGCGCCCGCTCCGATGGTTTCGAGCCCGCGCACGGCATAGCCGTCGACCGTCGCACGGTCGAACGGGGGCACATCGATGGGCGACCGCATCGTTTCGGCGAGCACGCGTCCATAGGCTTCGGACACGGCGATCCGCTCCGGCGGCAACGCCGAAATCTGCCGGTCCAGCCGGCGCAGCACCGCGTCGACCGATTCGTAGCGGGTAAACGTTTTCATGAATGATGATTTGACCGTGCGGGTGATTCCATTCAATCCATCCATTCGATCACGTGATCTTCCAGGTACTCCGCTTCGGCCTCCGGTATCGCGTAACGGCGTATGGACACCCCGGCATCGTGTACGGCATCGGGGTCGCCTGAAACCAATGGATGCCAAGCGGGCAGATCTTTGCCTTCCGCCAGCAGGCGGTAGGCGCAGGTGGACGGGAGCCAATGGTACTGCGTGAAGCCGGCACGGAGGTTCAGGCACTCCGGAACCATGGCCGTGCGCTCCGTGTAATGCGTACAGCGGCAAGCCCCGATGTCGAGCAGCCGGCATGCGACGCTGGTGAAGAACAGTTCGCCGGTGTCTTCGTCCTCGATCTTGTGCAGACAGCATTTTCCGCAGCCGTCGCACAGCGACTCCCATTCCTGCTCGGTCATTTCGGCCAGTGATTTTTCGCGCCAGAAGGGAGTTTTCATGAGTTCGGCGATACGGCGGGTTGATTCGGAAGGCTCATTTTAGTCTCAAATCCGTCCGGTGAGTTCGGCAATAAGCTCTTCGGAAGCGTGCTGTTTCTTGGATTTGTTCCCCCTAACCCTTTCGGCGGGGCCAGATGATGCCGCTCTAGAGGTCGCAGTTTCGTTAGCCTATGGTCTGCACAACAATATGACATCTGTTGCAATAATGATGCGCTTTTGCCATAAAGTTCGCCCCGAGTGAGCCGTCGGCCGCGAAACGAATTCGTCAGCCAGTCCTGAATCGTTTCGGAACGCCATACCGCCCGCTGCATGCCGTGATTCCAGCCTTGCCCGAGACCTGATTTGCGAAGGTAAGACTTGTCTAATGGCTAGGTCTCTTTAATCAACCCCAACCCTGACAGGAGGATTTATGGACCCGAACGATATTTCCGTCTTAGACCAGCGTTTCGGCATCACCGGCGAGGTCGTCTTCAAGGAAGGGCCGAACGGGCAGGGCGTGGTGGAAATCAGCAACGGTCTTGCCATGGCGAGCATCGCCTTGCAGGGGGCTCATTTGATGAGCTGGGCGCCGCATCAAGAGGAACTGGTCATTTGGCTGTCGCCGAACGCGAAGTTCGGGCCGGGCGAATCGATCCGCGGCGGCGTGCCGGTGTGTTGGCCATGGTTCGGCCCTCATCCGAGCGAATCCTCTTTTCCCACTCACGGTTTCGCGCGCACCGTCCCATGGGAAGTGATCGAAGTGCAGGCGCTGGAGGACGGCTCGAACCGTCTGGGCTTCCGCCTTATTCAGAACGACGAGACCTACGCCCAATGGCCGCATTCGACGCCGCTGGAGCTTTACATGACCATCGGCACGGCGCTGGAGATGGAATTGGTGACCCATAACGATGGGCCTGAGCCGGTCACCATCGGCCAGGCTCTGCATACCTATTTTCAAGTCAGCGATGTCCGCCGGATCGCGATTCACGGTCTCGACGGCTGCTCCTATCTCGATAAAACCGACGAGTACCGCCGCAAGCAGCAGTCGGGGCCCGTGACTTTCGCCGGGGAAACCGACCGGATTTACCTCGAATCCACCGCCGATTGCCTGATCGACGATCCGGGCTTGAAGCGCCGCATCCGCATCGCCAAGCGCGGCAGCCGCTCTACGGTGGTGTGGAATCCATGGGCCGAGAGGGCCGAGGCGCTGGGCGATTTCGACGAGGACGGCTATCTCCGCATGATGTGCGTGGAAAGTGCCAACGCGGCGGACGACGTGGTGACGATCGTGCCGGGCGGGACCCACCACCTTTGGGTGCGCTACACGGTGGAGCCGTTGCGTTGAGCACCTCAGGCAGCGTGCGTCGTCGGGTTTCGCGAACTCCGGCTCTGGGGTGAGTGGGCCGAAAGTGGAAATCCTCTATCAAGACGACTCTCTCGTGGCGGTGAACAAGCCCGCCGGCCTGCTCGTCCACCGGAGCGAGATCGACCGCCACGAAACCCGGTACGCCATGCAGATCGTTCGGGACCGGCTCGGCCGCCGGGTGTATCCGGTTCATCGTCTGGACAAGCCGACCTCGGGCGTATTGGTGTTCGCGCTCGATGCGGATACTGCCCGGCGGATGACGGAATTGTTCTCGGGCGGCGGCGTCGACAAGACCTATCTCGCCGTGGTCCGCGGCTATACGGATGAAACCGGCACGATCGCTTATGCGCTGGAAGAGCAGCTCGATCGGATGACCGACGCCAAGGCGCGGCGGGACAAACCGGCCCAGCCGGCGGTAACGCTCTACCGCCGGCTGGGGATCGCGGAACTCCCTTTCGCCGTGGGCCGTTACCCGACCGCCCGTTACTCGCTGTTGCGGATTTCACCCAAAACCGGACGGAAACATCAAATCCGGCGCCACATGAAGCATATTTTTCATCCGGTCGTGGGGGATACCAGCCATGGCGACGGACGCCACAACGATTTTTTCCGGGCCCATTTCGGCTGCCATCGATTGCTGCTCTGCGCGACCGGGTTGGCATTCACTCATCCCGGTACGCGGAAGAGGCTCCGTTTGGAAGCCCCTTTGGATGATTCCTTTCAGCGCATCGTGGACAATCTCGGCTGGACCGACGTGTTGAGCGAAGTCTCCGAATCCGGCCGTTTACAACAAAACACTCTATGACCCATACCCCTAAAACCCAGATCATGGCCTTGTTCTGCGACTTCGAGAACATCGCCCTCGGCGTGCGCGACGCCAAATACGCCGCCTTCGACGTCCAGAAGGTTTTGGAACGGCTGCTTCTCAAGGGCAATATCGTGGTCAAGAAGTCCTACTGCGACTGGGACCGCTACAAGGAATTCAAAGGCGGCATGCACGAGGCGGCCTTCGAGCTGATCGAAATTCCGCACGTGCGCCAATCGGGCAAGAATTCCGCCGATATCCGCATGGTCGTCGACGCGCTCGACCTGTGCTACACCAAGTCGCACGTCGACACCTTCGTGATCATCAGCGGCGATTCCGATTTCTCGCCCCTGGTCAGCAAGCTGCGGGAAAACAACAAGGTCGTCATCGGCGTCGGGGTGAAAAAATCCACCTCCGACTTGCTGATCGCCAATTGTGATGAATTCATTTTCTACGACGATTTGGTGCGCGAGGCGACAAAGCCGAGGCCGAAGGCCAAGCGCGCACCTGCCAAGACGGCGCGCCAACCGGCGGCCGAAGGGGAAAAGAAAACCGACGAGGACAAGAAGCAGCAAGCGCTGGATTGGGTGCTCGAGACGGTCGAGGATCTTCTGGAGGAGCGCGGAGAGGAGGAAAAGGTTTGGGGGTCCATGGTCAAGCAGGCGCTGAAGCGGCGAAAACCCGGCTTCAACGAAAGCTATCACGGTTTCCGCACGTTCGGGAAACTGCTGGAAGAGGCCCAGGAGCGGAAGTTATTGACGCTGGATTATGACGAAAAATCGGGCGGCTACATCATTAAGGGCTTAGCCCGGGAAGATTAGGTTGTAGGTCGGCAAGCCTTTGCCGACGAACGTGTCTAGGGCGCTACACCAAACCGAAAGGCGTTAAGCACAGCGGACGCTTTTCGGAGAAAGATCGAGCATTCGCTATCTGGGCCCCACGAACGGTGGTCGTCCGAACTGCACGAAACGCATGTTGGCGGTACAGCCCACCGTGGCGCAGGTACCGCTGGGCACACCGGGCGGCGGGGGGTTGAGGATCACGTCGTAGGCCTCGGTGACGAACTGATCGTCGGTTCCGGGAACGAGGCGAACAGAGAAGTAGTCGCCGAAACGCGAAATCTGAGTGGCGTTGCTCGATGTCACCTGGTGAACCATAAAGTCGTCCTTGAAACCTACCGATATCTGTGGATATCCCAGCGTCCCGCCGCCCACCGCCAGCGCGATGGCGACGTCGGGCCGCACCAGATCCCTGCCGCTGCCCAGGGCTGCCACGGCGAAAGCGTAATCGCCGCTCCAGATATCGTATTCGCTGGAAACCTGATAACCGCCGTCGGAAGGGGTGAGGGTCTCCAGCCGTACATAAGCCTGGGGCCGCCCGCCGCCGGCGTTCGCGCCCGCGGTGAAGGCAAACAGGTATTCGGGCCGTGACGGCACGCCCAGTCCGGGGATCACGCTGCGGTAAGTTGCGCCGGAAATATTGCCGGGGAAGGACACCGCCAGCCAATCGCTGCCGTCGGGCGCGGTCGAGGTATAGTTCGCGCCCTGCTGGATCTGGCTGATGCCGATGGTGCTGGGAGAGGGGATGGAAGTCTCCCCGTCCATCCAGGTGAACACCCTCAGGGTGCTCGAATTGTCCAGGGAACCCACCACCATGCGGCCGGGCGCTCCCTGCACGAAGTGGGTCTTGTTGAGACCGTTGGATCCCGTCAGCTCGGCAAAACTGTAGTTCACCGCGGTCGCCGCGGGGTTGGCCATGTCGGCCAGCGACAATCGCGCCACGATGCGCCGTCCGGTATAGACTTGGCCGGGGGTGGTAAACCCGTGATCGATGCCCACATACAGGAAAGTGTCGGACCAGGCCAGATCGGGGTAGTCCAGCCACTCGTTATTGTTGATGCCGAGTCCGCCGGAAACGCCGGCCACGTTGGTGCCGGTGAGATCGGCGTAGGTCCACGCATTCCAGAAGTCGTTCCGGATGGCGGCAGGGGTTGCCCAGGCGATGCGCAGCCGATTGGGCGTGGTAATCACGTTGGGCGTCACGCCAGTATTCACCACCGGCTGGTACTGCAGCAGCCAGACGAACAGGTTTTGATTTTGCAGATACACCACCACTTGGTCGCAGCACAGGCCGCCGTCGTCTTGCGGGAAAAACGAGGTGCGGGCGGGATTGCCCGGCTGCGGGCTGAACAGGTTCACGTCGGTGAAGGTCTGACCGCCGTCGGTGGAATAGCTGATGCCCGTATTGTAGGTGGCGAGCACCACGCCGTTGGAGCTGTCGGCGGCAGCGTTGGGATCCGGCGGCGTGCCGGCGCTGCTCATACCGGTATTGCGCGGGATTTGAACCGCCGCCCCGCCCTGACTGGTGCCCACGCCGGTGCCAGCGGTATTGCTTGGATTGATGGGGGCGGGCAGCAAGCGCGGCGGCCCCAGAGGCACGAAGATGGGAGACTCGGCATTGGGGCCGAAAGTGGGTGGCGGTGGAGCGGGAGGATAGGCGGCCTGGTTGGGGTTCTGCGCCATGGCCTGGCTGGGCTGGCTGGTAAAAGGTCCGGGTGGCGTGACGTTTGGGGCAATCGTGCGGGTTTCGGTGAAGGTTTCGGGAAACGAGTCGCACCCGTATTGACCTGTCACGACCAGTTCATTCTCGCTTCCGTCGGCCGGCATCGTGAGCAGGCTATCGAATCGGATGTCCCTCCCTGCTTCCAAACTGCCTAGGGGAAGCGGAAGCGTGGCGGGGCCGGCATAGCTGCCGTTGCTTACGGTCACCTCGGTCACTTGCAGATTGCAGGCGCTCTCGCCGCCGGTATTTCGCAGCAGAATCTGGGCGCCGACGGTTGCTCCGTCGTCCCAGGCTGAGACCGCCACGTCTTCGATGACGACGTTGGCCGGGAATGATACCGAGTCCGATACTGCCGGGGCCTGCGTGGTCCCGACGAAGAACATGAGGAAAACGAACGGTAACCGTTCGAAAAAGCGAAGACTGCAACCGGATTGCATATTTCCTCCTTGAAACCTGACTCGGTTTCCGGGTTGAGAGTACAGCGCCGAGAATCAAAAAGCGCGGCGCGAAGTACTGCCCCTTTTCTCTCCTGGTCCTCGCGTTGGGTCGAGCTATGGATCTTCAGCACAGGCTCATTTTGGAACACGTCCAGATTTTCTTTGTTGATGCCGGGTAACCCGGCACGAACCAGAAAACGCCTAGTCGCGATCGATGACATTGCCGGCGAGCTTCCCTTCGCTTCCATGACGGCTTGTGGCGCGGTGGCATCTTATCCTGTTTCCATAACGCAACAACGCTATATTGATTAAGTGACTTCCATTCAATCTAAAAGTTCTATCGCTATCGCGGTCTCGCTGGAAAACTTGGACAAAGCCGCCTCGCTCAAGAACCGCGCCGAACCCCGTAATGCCCTGTCCGCCAATATCAGAAGCTGTTCGCCTTTGAAGGGGTGGCGCAGGAATTCACCAAGGATGCCTCAGGGCCGTGGAGCGTGAAACCGGTGCCCGTGGTCTCCGCAGCATCGTCGAAAACCTCTAGCGCAGAGCCCGGTTCGACCTCCCACTGAGGCCGACGTGGTCCGCCGCGCCTGGACAAGGCAGTGGTCGGCGGCGAAAGGAGCCTTGACCTTTGTGCAGCAGGCGGATAAGGGGTATGGAGGGGTAAGTTTGAGGGTAAACTCAGCTAGTCACGTCTGCGGATCGGGTTTTTAATCCCGTCCCATACGTTTAGAGAACTGCGGGGCCGATCTTCACCACGGCTTGCCGAAATACACCGGGCCTCGAAAGCCGCGTCGTCTGTACTCGCGTTCGATTTCGTTCTTCAGCCCCGCTGGGATTTCCCGCAGGTTCAACGCCGTTAGCTGATACTCCAAATAGAAAAACGCCGCGCGCGGATCGCCCAGCGTCAGATAATCGATATAAATCCTGGCAATCGCCGGCCACCGTTTCGGATCCGGAAACGGGATGATTTGAGCGGTTGATTCGACGGTTTCCATTTTTAGACCACCTTACGCGATTCGACTTTGGCAGTGGGCGCTTTGTTCATTATGAATGTCGCGCTCGCGCGATAAATTGATCTTGTCCTCAACTCCTCAACGCCCCCGGCAGCCATTGCCGGTTCCGGCAATCCGCCGCCCCTTTGGCGCGTCAAAAAATCGACGAAATGGCGATAAAAGTTCTCATGTCTTTGATTGTCAAAAACATATTGGATGGGAACGGAATCTGCATAAACGCGTCCGGTAAAACCAACATCGAGCGGAAGCGTTATGAAAGCCGTTATCGCAAAAGCATTGATCGGGTTGGGGCTGCTCGGCCTCTTCGTTCTTCTCCTGTGGGCCGATCCGTCGGGCCGGTATTTCAATCTCTCGGGCCTCTTTCTGGTGGTCGTCGGAACGTTTGCTGCCACCGCGCTTGCCCATTCGTTTCGCGGCGTGACCGATTTGTTGCGCAGGTTGCGGAGCAAGCTCGGAAACAAGGCAATGGAGACTGAGGATTTGGACGTGTTCTTGCGCGTTGTGGAAGCTCATCGCCACGGCAGCGTCCGCGCGGCCGAGCAGGCGGCCCGGCGGCTGCAGGAACCGCTGCTTCGAACCGGCGCGGAGTTGGTGATCAATCGCACGCCGCAAACCGATCTGACGCGGATGCTCCAGTGGAAAATCGGAGCGCTGCGGGAGCGCGATCAGGCCGAGATCCAGATCGTCCGCACCATGGGTGCTTTCGCGCCCGCCTTCGGCATGTTGGGAACCTTGTTCGGCCTGATCGGAATGATGTACGGTTTGGACGCCAATCGCATGGAGCAGATCGGCGAAGCCATGGGCTTCGCCATGTTGACTACGGTGTATGGGCTGGTGCTGGCCAACCTGGTGTTGAAACCCGTGGCGACGCGTTTGGAACGGCGTGCCAAGGAAAACCTGGCTTGGGCGTACGTACAGATGGAGTCGGTGCTCATGTTGCATGATCGGTGTCATGCGGCGATGTTCCGAGACTATTGGCAAGCGTTCTTCGACCAGCCGGAGGCGAGTGAGGCGGTCGATTCGCTCCCGCTCAGCATGGCCAAATCGTAGCCGGAGGTTTTCGGTATGCCATCGAACGAGGCACCGGCAAAAACGCGTTTCCGAGAGCCGGACACCGGGCGGGAAGCGGTCATCGATCCTTGGCTAGCGGCGGCGGGCGAATACGCGACCGAGCAGAGCGGCTGGCTGTTGAGCTATTTGGATGTAATGACGCTGCTGTTCTCGTTTTTCGTGATGCTGTTCGCCTATCAAAAGGCGCTGACGGTCGAGTCGAAAACCGCCCGCGCGGGAACAATGGCGACAATGGCCAATAATACGGCCCCAATCGCAAACGACGGCTCCAATCGCAAACAGTCATCCAGGGAGCACCCGGATGACCCTTCCGGGAGCGCCGGAGCCGCCCTTCCAATCGCAAACGGTCGTCCTGGGAGCGCCAGAACGACCCTTCCAATTCCGGTTTCTCCTGCGGTCATCAAAGCGTCGAAGACCGTATCGACGAACCGAACCTCGGCGCCTCTGCCGGCCCAAAACGCCGCGGACAGAACCTCGAAAGCCCAAGCCGAGATCAAGGTTCAGCCCGCTTATCCGATGGAGATGCTGGCTGTAGCCTCGGTATTCCGTAGCGAGTCCGAGGTTCATGTCAAAGCGACTTCTCCGGCGCAAAAAGCCGCAGAAACGTCGAACCGGGCCGAATCGTCCGACAAGCCGTTTCCGCCCGTTTCCGAAAAAGGCTGGATAGCCGAAGCCGGGGATACGACAGGAAGTGCGGCGATATCGCTCTCTAAAGCATTCTCCGACGCGGACCTCGGCAGCTCGGTCGAGATTTCGGCGGCAAGCGGGGAGGTCCGCCTGGAGATCAACGACGCGATCCTGTTCGATCCGGCCAGCGCCGAGTTGAAACCCGAAGGAGCGAACGTGCTCGACCGTTTGGCCAGCGTGCTCGGCGCTCAAGGCGGGACGCTCGCCGTGGAAGGCCATACCGACGACCGCCCCATCGCCACGCCGCGTTATCGGTCGAACTGGGATCTGTCCACGGCCCGAGCCAGCACCGTCACTCGCTATTTGATCGCTCACGGCGTTTCCCCCGAACGCTTGCGCGCCGTTGGCTTGGCCGACACCCAGCCGCGCGAAGCCAACGCCACACCGGAGGGTAGGGCTCGAAACCGCCGCGTGTCGATCGTGATGTTTCTGGCGCGCAAAGATGATGTGAAGACCTGAGCGGATGGGTTTGAGTTGCTCGATCACCGCCAGCGTAGAACCAAGCGGTGGCTATCAAGCATCTCCACGGCTCCTCCGAATTGGCTACTTTCCCGATCGAGCTGGTCCCGAATCCAGCGGAAATCCTCCGCGGACGGCCGGTTCAAGCGGAACCGCTTCATTTGCAGCGGGATCATTTCAAGGTTCAACAGTTTTCCGTCGGCGGCATTCAGAGTCGGGAAATACATCAGCGCCAAATCGCCGCGGAACGATTCGTAGCCTTCGATGCCTTCGTAATCGTTAATGAAATCGCCGCAGCCGTAAAGGATGAGTTTGTCCCGGTAAACCTCCACGGCTTTGGGGTGATGGGACGAATGGCCGTGGACGATGTCGACGCCCGCCTCGTCGATCAGAGCATGCGCGAAGCGGCGCTGTGCCTCGGGAATCGCGTAGCCCCAATTGCTGCCCCAATGGATCGACGCCAGGACGATATCCCGCGCCTGTTTGATGCGGCTGATGTTCTCGGCGAGCCGCCGTAGCGTTCCAGACGACAGGTCGGGGAGGCGATTCACGCCGGGTGTGTCATCCGCCGCCGCCCACTCGGACGGAATTCCGCTCGAACCGCAACCGGAGCCGAAGATCAGCACCCGCGCTTCGCGGCTTAGGTCCAGAATCGCTGGGGCCTCCGCTTCTTGGCGATGTCGGCCGGCGCCTGCGGTTTTCAGCGAAGTCTCCGCCAGGATGTCCAAGGTATCGGCCAGCCCCTGATAACCCCAGTCGAGCACATGATTGTTGGCCAGCACGCAGCAATCGATCCCGGCAGCGGTGAGACAGTGAATGTTGGCGGGATGCATCCGGTAGTGGATGTCTTTGTCGCGCCAGTAATCATTGCTGGCGGTGATCGCCGTTTCGAGATTGATCACGCGAGCATCCGGCTTGACGCGCTCGAATTCGGCGAGGGCTTCGCCCCAAATGTAGGAAAACACGACCGGCTGCGAAATGGGGCCGTTGAGCTGTTCGGCCAGCTTGACGTAAATCTTCGCGTTCCGGATATAGGGCTCGTACAGACGCGGATCGCTGGGATGAGGGAAGACTTGGTCGATACCCCGTCCGGTCATGACATCGCCGCACAAGAACAGTCTGATTTTGTTTGGACTCGGCTCCATGGATGCAACCTCCTTCCCGTAGACTTGTCGAAGCGGTTCGCGGGCGGCGAGCAGGCCGAGCCCGGCGATGCCGGAGCGTATGAGAAACTTTCGGCGATCACGGTCCATAGATCATCCCGTTTTTCCGTCGACATAATCCCGCCTTCGTTTCAACCGGTAGCAGCGGGGGAAATGCTCCGTGTCTATCGGTAAAGTTTGTTATGCTCTAGTCGCGACCCTTTCACCCGGTTCGTCCACCGGTGGCGTTCACCTGGCAGACGGAGCCAAGTGCGGATCGAAACGTGCATCGATCATGACAACGAGGGTCAAACCCGTCGCACGAACTCGACATGAGATCGAGGTAAAAGATATGACCGACGACGACCTAAAATTATTTCAACAAGAAATGGCCGATGTCCGGCCCATCGATCAATCCGGCCGCGCCATTCTCACCCATCGCGAGGCGCCCACGCCCGGCCAGCTTTACCGGCGCGAATCGGCTCAGCGCGGTACTGCCTTCGACGAAAATCAGCTTCCGACGGCGTTTGTCGAATTCGTTCATCCCGAGGCCGTCATCAGCTTCAAGCGCGACGGCATTCAAAACGGGGTCTTTCGCAAGCTGCAGCAGGGGGGCTACACCATCGAGGCCATGTTGGACTTGCACGGCCTGACGGTGGAGCAGGCACGCCACGAAGTCTATCGGTTCATCCGCGATTGCGTGCGCCACGATGTGCGGTCGGCCTTGATCAGTCACGGTAAAGGACGTGGGAACAAGGAGCAGAAGCCTTTGCTGAAGAGCTATCTGGCGCGCTGGCTGCCGATGTTTCCCGAGATCATGGCTTTTCACAGCGCACAGAAATGGCACGGCGGCGCCGGCGCCGTCTATCTCTTGTTGCGCAAGAGCGAGAAACAGAAGGAAAAGACCCGCGAACGCTTGGGGCTGTCCTCGGGCAAACCCGTTCCCTGATTATCTCGGCTTTATAGTAGAAGGTCGGACAAGCATGGATTCGAGCGAAATCGCGGACCGTATCGCCCGCCAGTTCGTGGGCGAAGATGACCATCTCAGCGTCGAGCCTTTGGGCGACGGGCTGATCAACGATACGTTTCTGGTTGCCGCCGAACAGCCGAGCGAAGCGCGATTCGTGCTCCAGCGCATCAACCGCCGGGTTTTCCCGGAGCCTCGGTTGATCATGGAGAACCTCCGGGTTCTATTGCATCACGTCAGGGAGCGTCAAGCCGGCACCAGCAATGTCCACGATCTGAGATTTCCCGAAATTCGGCCCACCCGCGCCGGCATAGGCTTCTGGATCGACGATGAAGGCGATTTTTGGCGCGCCCTGAGCTTTATTCCGGATACGCGGAGCCAAAACACCCTGCAGGATTCCGCCCAAGCGGAGCAGGTGGGTTATGCCTTGGGTCGATTTCATGCCTTGACCAGCGATCTCGACCCCGGTTCGTTGCACGACACCCTGCCGGGATTTCACATCGCCCCCCAGTATCTTGCCCGCTTCGATCGTGTCCTGGCCGATAGCGTAGAAGGGCCGCAGAGTACGGCACTTGGTTTCGCCTTGGATTTCGTCGATGCGCGCCGTTCGGTTTTTGCCGTTCTGGAAGAGGCGAAGCTGCCGCTCAGAGTCATCCACGGCGATCCGAAGCTCAATAACGTGCTGTTCGACATGCAGAGCGGACGTGCCGCCAGCCTGATCGATCTCGACACGGTGAAGCCGGGGCTGGTGCATTACGATTTGGGGGATTGTCTTCGTTCCTGCTGCAACCGATCGGGCGAAGCAGCGGACGATGGCTCGAGAGTGGCATTCGATCTCGACATCTGCCGCGCCATTCTCCGGGCTTATTTCGCCGAAACCGGAGCCATTTTGACGCCTGTCGAACGTCGTTACCTGTATGACGCGATCCGGCTGCTGCCCCTGGAGTTGGGTTTACGGTTCCTGACCGATCATTTAGAGGGCGATCGTTACTTCAAGGTCGAGCGGCCGGGGCAGAATTTGCAGCGAGCGCTGGTTCAATTCCGGCTGGTGGAAAGCGTCGAGGTCCAGGAAGAGGCCATTCGGCACTTGATCGACGAACGGCCTTGATATACTTCCGCATCAAAAACGGTCACGGTATACGATCATGGCGCGCTGGCGTCCTCCATCCTCGAAATCCTCACCCTATATCACCGCGGAAGGCGCGGAGACGCTTCGAGCCGAGCTCAAGGGGCTCTGGGAGCGTCGCGCCGATGTCACCAAGCATCTTTCGGCCGCGGCCGCCGAAGGCGATCGCTCGGAGAATGCCGAATACATCTACCGAAAGAAGGAGTTGCGGGAAATCGACCGGCGCATCCGCTATCTGCAGAAGCGCTTGCCGGAGCTGAAGGTGGTCACTCAACTACCGTCCGACAAGCATCGGGTGTTTTTCGGGGCTTGGGTGACCCTCGAAAACGCCGATGGCGAAGAGTCCACCTACCGCATCGTCGGTCCCGACGAGCTCGACCCACAAAAAGGCTGGATCAGCGTCGATTCGCCCATGGCCCGAGCTCTGCTCAAAAAAGCCATCGACGATGAAGTGGTCGTGAATACGCCCGCAGGGCCTTTGCAGTGTCTGATCGTGGATATCCGCTACAGCCCGGAGGCGTTCTGAGCGCGTATGGACCTTTAAAGAGGGCTAGTGGGTTTTTGGGCGAATCGTTTGGTCCTACCTACCTTAACCGCCCAGTCTTCTCTTCCGTTCGTCGATGTATGTGCGATGCCCAGCGCGGATTTTGTCCCGCTCCGCCTTGTCTTTCGTGCTATCCAGCTTGAGCAGATATTCGCAGCGTTCTTTCTCGCTCATGAGTTCCGCGCCATAAATATGCGAGTACACCTGAACGGTTCGCGCCTTATCGGTCAACTCCTGAATCGGTTCGCTGAACTGTTCTTCCTGTTGAGTCTCCTCCGTGCCGCTTTGTTCAGCGGCCTGAACGAAAGAGCCGGACAGGAACAAGAGGGTTAATGAAGAAGCTATTAATTGTCCCTTTGTCATAGCGTGCTTCCTTACTGTTGAAGTGTGGAAATGAAAAACGATAACCCCGAAACGACGATTCCAAACCTTTTGTAAGGCCATGCCGTCGGGAAGGGGCGATAACGATTTAGAAGAGTTATCAGGCAGGAAGTTCTTAAAAGACAGGCGGATAGGGCCGCGGACGGTTATTGGTTATACGGGGAACTCGTCAGCCGCGCATAATCCCCCGCGGTATCGATGTCCATGCAGGCTTCCGGTATATCGACGAATACGGTGGATTCAAGATGCCGAAGGATGATCTTCTTCGCGCCCTGATCGCCTGCGAGCTGGGCTAGATCGGCAAAAAGCGAGTGGTGAAACACCGCTGGTGCGCCGAAGGCATCGCCGTAGCGGGAGGCGACGACCGTTGGGCGGAAAACACAGAACGCCTCGACGAGGCTGTTCAAGTGACGGTGCTCGACTAAAACCTGATCGCACAAGGCCAGAAGCACGGCGTCCAGCTCCGGTGCCGCGTCGTTGAGGGCCGTTATGCCCACCCTGATCGAGCTGCCGACGCCTTCCTCCCAATCCGGATTGATGACGGTCGACAGCCGAAGTCCTTCGAGTTCACTGGTGAATGCTTCCGCGTGAGCACCCAGAACGACAGCGACCTTCGAGCATCGTGAGGCTAGAGCCGCCTTCGCCGCCCGCCGCAGCAGACTTTCTCCATGATATGACAGTGTTTGTTTCGGTTTGCCGAGACGCCGGGAGCCCCCTGCGGCAAGCAGTACCAGGCCGATTTTGGGCTCGTTCGGGTCGGTTGACATCATCAGGCGGCTAGGGCATGTTGCCGAATAAACGTCTTAGACCGCACATGCGGTGCGGTTTCTATTATAGACAGGAGAGAACACATGATCGCGCTGAACGTCAACGGCAAGAGTTATCAAGTGGACGTTTCGGGAGACACCCCCTTGCTCTGGGTTCTGCGGGATCATCTCGGGCTCACCGGCACCAAGTACGGCTGCGGCGTGGCCGTGTGCGGCGCGTGTACCGTGCATGTCGACGGCGAACAGACTCGCGCCTGCATCACGCCGGTTTCCAGCGTAGGCGGCAAACAGGTGACGACCATCGAAGGCTTGTCCGCTCAAGGCGACCATCCGGTGCAAAAGGCCTGGATCGAAGCGGACGTGCCGCAATGCGGCTATTGCCAGTCGGGCCAGATCATGGCGGCCGCGGCGCTGCTCGCGAAAAATCCCAATCCCGGCGATGCCGATATCGATAATGCGATGTCCGGCGTATTGTGCCGCTGCGGAACCTATCAACGTATCCGCAAGGCGATCCACCGCGCTGCAGATATGGCCAAGGGAGGCTGATCATGAGCGTCGAACTCACCAATCCCGGACGCCGGCACTTTCTCAAATCTTCCGCGCTGATCGGCGGCAGCCTGGTCATCGCCTTCTATCTGCCGCGCACCATGAAGTTCGCCATGGCGGCGGAAGACCCGGCCAAAACCTATCCGCCCAATGCCTTCATCCGCATCGGCGAGGACGAAACGTTCACGATCCTGATCAACAAGTCGGAGATGGGGCAGGGCGTTTACACCTCGCTTGCGATGCTGGTGGCCGACGAGCTGGAGGCCGACTGGAGCAAGGTCAGGGTCGAGGCCGCTCCGGTCGCGCCGGTCTACAACCATACCGTCTGGAACATACAGGCCACGGGCGGCAGCACCAGCGTCGCGACCTCCTGGGAACAGCTCCGCAAGGTCGGCGCGGCCGGGCGCACGCTTTTGATTCAGGCCGCCGCCGACACCTGGAAGGTCAGGCCGGAGTCCTGCCATGCGGAGGACGGCTATGTGATCCACAAACCAACCCAGCGGCGGCTCTCTTACGGTGCCTTGAGCGCCAAGGCCGCTGAACTGCCGATGCCGGCCCAGGTCAAGCTCAAGGACCCCAAGCAGTTCAAGCTGATCGGCAAACCGACTCGCCGTCTCGACACGCCGGCCAAGACCAACGGCACGGCCCAGTTCGGAATGGACGTGCAGCTGCCGGGATTGTTGACCGCTCTGATCGTGCGGCCGCCGGTGTTCGGCGCCAAAGTCAAGAGCTTCGATGCCGCCAAAGCCAAGGCCGTTGCTGGCGTGGTCGACGTGGTTCAGGTTCCGTCCGGTGTCGCCGTGGTGGCGAAGGATTTTTGGTCGGCCAAGAAAGGGCGCGATGCCCTGGAAATCGTGTGGGACCGGGGGCGGAATGCCGATCTGTCGTCCGCGAGGCTTCGCGAGGAGTTCGCCCGATTGGCCCGGACCTCGGGGCTTCCCGCCAAAGAAAAAGGCGATGCGACCGGCATTCTCGCCAAGATCGCCAAACCGATCAGCGCCGAGTACGAAGTACCTTATCTGGCCCATGCCCCGATGGAGTCCTTGAACTGCACGGTGGATCTCCGCGAGGATCGGTGCGAGATTTGGACCGGCACCCAGTTCCAAACGGCCGACCGCAACCAGGCGGCAGCTATCGCCGGGCTCAAGCTGGAACAGGTCGAGCTTCACACGACCTTTCTCGGGGGCGGTTTCGGTCGGCGGGGAAATCCGCAGTCCGATTTCGTCAGCGAGGCCGTACACGTCGCGAAGGCGGTGAAGAAACCGGTCAAGGTGGTTTGGACCCGCGAGGACGATATCAAGGGCGGCTATTATCGCCCGGCCTTCCACGACCGGCTGACTGCGGGCCTCGACTCGAGAGGCAGGCTCATTGCCTGGACCCACACCATCGTCGGCCAGTCGATCGCCGTCGGCACCCCGTTCGAGGCGAGCATGGTCCGTGACGGTGTCGATGAGGCATCCGTCGAAGGGGCGGCCGATCTGCCCTATGCAATTCCGAACATCCGGGTCGATCTGCACAGCCCCAAGCTCGATATTCCGGTGCTGTGGTGGCGTTCGGTGGGCCATTCGCATACCGCGTTCGTGGTCGAAAGCTTCATCGACGAAGTCGCTCACGCGGCTAACAAGGACCCGTACCGGTTCCGCCACGAGTTGCTGACGAAACATCCCAGGCATCGGGGTGTTCTGGAGTTGGCGGCGAAGAAAGCCGGCTGGGGCACGGCCCTTGCCAAAGGCCGCGGCCGCGGTATCGCCGTGCATGCCTCATTCGGCAGCTATGTGGCGCAAGTGGCCGAAGTTTCAATGGAGAATGGCAAGGTTCGGGTGCACCGGGTGGTCTGCGCCATCGATTGCGGCCAGGTGGTCAACCCGGACACGATCGAAGCGCAAATGGAAAGCGGTATCGTCTGGGCGTTATCGGCCGCGCTCTACGGGGAAATCACCCTGAACAAAGGCGAGATCGAACAGAACAATTTCACCGACTATCCGATTTTGCGGATCGACGAGATGCCGGCGGTCGAAGTCCATATCGTACCGAGCCGGGAACCGCCATCCGGCGTGGGCGAACCGGGGGTGCCGCCGCTGGCGCCGGCCGTGATCAATGCGCTGTTCGCCGCGACGGGTAAACGCATCCGATCGCTGCCATTGTCCAAACACGATCTCAAGCACGCGTAAGGAAGCACCATGTCGCAGAGCAAGGAATTGCAGGACATTCTGACAGCCCTGAGACAAGGCGGAAAGCCACGCGCCCTGGCAACGGTGATCGAAGCCAGAGGCTCCACCTATCGGCGTGCCGGCGCGCGTTTGCTGATTCTGGATGATGGCTCGATGGTCGGCGGCATCAGCGGCGGCTGTCTGGAAGCCGATATCTGCGTCCGCTCCGAGGATATCGTCGCGGACGGTCGGCCGGCCCTCGTTACCTACGACCACACCTCCGATGCGGATTTGGTGTTCGGGTTGGCGTTGGGCTGTAACGGCGTGATCCGCGTCCTGGTCGAGCCTCTACCCGACCGGGAGCTACCAAGCTATCTACTGGCCATCGAAAACAGCCTTACTTTGCGGCAACCGGTAGCGGTGGCCGTGGTCGTCAACTGCATGGGCGATCTTCGTCACCAACCGGGCGAGCGCTTATGGATCGGCGCGGATAGCGTCATCGGCGGAGAGCTTGGGCAAAGCCCATATGCCGAGCGAATCCTCGATGATGCTCAAATAACATTGAATAGCGGCCGATCGGAGTTGAGGACTTACGGCGACAATTCGGGCGAGATCGAGATATTCATCGAGGCGGTCCAGCCGCCGCTGGCGTTGACGATCTTCGGCGCCGGCCATGATGCGATGCCCTTGGCGGATCTGGCCAAACGGCTTGGCTGGCATGTCACGGTGGTGGACGGCCGCCCCGCTTACATTGCGCAGGAACGTTTTCCGTCGGCGGACGCCGTGCGTCTGTGCCGGGCCGAAGCGGTACCGAACGAGATTTCGCTGGACGGAACCGCCGCGGCGGTAGTGATGAACCATAACTATCATCACGACCGGGCGATTCTTGCCCATCTATTGCGCTCGCCGGTGCCTTATATCGGTATGCTCGGGCCGCGCAAGCGCACTCAAAAGATGCTCGAAGAACTCGCTCGAGACGGGTTGAGCTTTGATGAAACCCGATTGAACCGCCTTTATGCCCCGGTTGGCTTGGACATCGGTGCGGAAACGCCGGAGCAGGTAGCTCTTTCCATCGTCGCTGAGATTTTGGCTGCCTCGTCCAACCGTTCCGGGGCGCCTCTCAAGCACCGCGAAGCCCCGATACATGGATAGCCGGCAATTTTAGAGCACCCTGCATTTCCATTGCGGTTTACGCAAAAAGACTCGTTCGGTGAGTGGGGCGATGGGAGGTGTTAAAGAAAGGTGTACCGCTAATCCAGCGGCATGATTTTGGAACGATGGTGAACGGCATGAACCTTGATCCGGCAATCAGCTCGAGCGCTGCGCCCATTTGAATACCGCTTGCGGCAGCAAAAATAGACGGGGCAACCTGATCAAAAAAAGGCCGTCTATCTGTCCGATCTCGGAAGATAGACGGCCCTGCAATAGCACGGATTGAAAAAATCAGCGCCTTAGGCGCCGAAATTCTTCGCGACGAAATCCCAGTTGACCAGATTCCAGAATGCTTCGACGTATTTCGCGCGGGCATTGCGGTAGTCGATATAGTAGGCGTGCTCCCAAACATCGCAGGTGAGCAGCGCGGTTTGACCAGTCGTCAAGGGACAACCGGCATTGCTGGTGCTAACGATTGCCAGGCTGCCGTCCGCATTTTTCACCAGCCACGCCCAGCCCGAACCGAAGGTGCCGATGGCGCACTTGCTGAATTCTTCTTTGAACTTATCGAACGAGCCGAATGCCTTAGTGATTGCCTCGGCCAATGCACCGGTGGGCTCTCCGCCGCCGTTGGGTTTCAAGCTGTTCCAATAGAATGTGTGATTCCACACCTGAGCCGCGTTGTTGAAGATGCCGCCCGAGGATTTTCTGATGATGTCTTCCAGGGACAGATTCTCGAATTCGCTCCCGCCAATCAGGTTATTAAGGTTAGTGACATACGTCTGATGATGTTTGCCGTAATGGTATTCGAGAGTTTCTGCGGAGATATGCGGCTCCAACGCATTCTTGGCATAAGGTAAAGGGGGAAGTTCATGAGTCATCAGATTCTCCTTTTGTCTATTGGTTAAATCAGCGCACCCAATCTTGTCGACGGGCGATATTCCAAGTTAAATAGTAGGGAATATAGTCTAGCATCTGGAAGGCAACTCAAAAAAGCATGCGCAGTATTAGCCGATATATTCAGCCTCCTTGCCTTTGACAAAAAAAAGAGCTTCCTATGAGGCTCTTTTTCGGAATGCCTGATTTACAGGTCGATTTTGGACCATCGCGATCTTTTCCTTTTACAGGTGGATTGGCCATTCCAATCCCTGGATTTAAATCTTATGATTACCGGTCCATTGCTGGACTTGCGCCTTCCAGCTTCCGTCCGCCTGGCGTTTCAGTACACTGTAAAGCACGCCGTCGTAGCGATATTTCATTATCTGCAGCGGACCCTGGAGCGTCTTCACGTCGGACAGCTTGGTCGTGGCGACGATGGTATCATCCTTGTCACTACGCACATCGACGACATCCATCGCATAAACGCCTTTCTGGATCAGCACCTGCCAAAACGCGCGGATTTCGCTGACGCTCTTGGATACCGAACCGTTGGGCTGTACCAGCATCGCGTTGTCGGCATACAAAGACAGAATCTCGTCAACTTTGCCTTTAGCGAAAGCCGCATTCCACTTTGCAATACTGGACTCCGCAATTTGTCTAACATCTTCGGCTGCCTGGGACGCCCCCGTTCCCACGGCAGCGACTAAAACGCCTATCAATCCTAAGCTACGTTTCATGCGACTGCCCTCCTGAGGCAAAACTTGTTGCCCACGACAATAGACTATAGAGCAGCAAAATTGGTTTACAATATCCAAAAACCTTTATTAATTGTTTCCATAATTAAAATTATAGATTCGGATCACCATGGATAAATTGACTAGCATGTTGGTATTCACCAAGGTCGCTAAAGCCGGCAGCTTCGCTTCGGCCGCCAAAGAACTCGGGCTGTCCAGAGCAATGGCGACCAAGCACGTGATGCAACTGGAGAACGGCCTCGGAATCAGGCTGCTGAACCGCACTACCCGGAATCTCAGCCTTACCGAGGTGGGCATGGTTTATTTGGAACGGTGCTTGCAAATCCTTGACGAGATGGAAGAAATGGAAATCGCTGTCACCCGGCTACAGACGGAACCGCGCGGAACCCTCAAAGTGAATGCGACGCCGTTCTTTGGGGCATACCATCTCGCGCCGGCCATCGCCGCTTACATGGAAGCATTTCCGGACGTGAACGTGGAGTTGGTGCTGCAGGCGGGCTATATCGATCTGATCGAGGAAGGCTTCGACCTCGCGATCCATCTCGACGAGATGCGCGATTCCAGCCTTATCGCTCGCAAACTGGGCAGTTCTCAGCGCATCGTGTGCGGCTCGCCCGGCTATTTTAAGAGACACGGAATACCTAAAACGCCGGACGATCTCCGAAGGCACAATTGCCTGATCAACTCCAGCCTGCCGCCCCGCGACCAATGGCAATTCAGCATACCCGGCGGCGAAACCACGGTGGTCAAGGTGACCGGCAACATGGAGGCGAATGTCGCTGATGCCTTGCGGATGGCTGCTATCAGCGGTCTAGGCTTGGTCTTGCTGCCGACCTATATGGTTGGCCAGGACATCCGTAAAGGCAGACTGAATCCGGTACTCACCGATTACGTTCCCGCGGCTTTGGAGATCCACGCGGTTTACCCGCATCGCAAGCACCTGTCAGCCAAAGTAAGAACCTTTGTCGATTTTCTGAGCGAGCGCTTTCATCCGAAGCCCTACTGGGAAGACTGGGCGGATGCACAGGAATAATCCATTCATCCAAGGGTTCGATCGGTCTCGTATCCGGATCGCGAACCCTGATCGGAGACGGTTTTCCTTATCTTTCATGAATCGACTATGGCGCTTGAAATCGAACGTAAATTTTTAGTTCTGGACGATCGTTGGCGTGATTCCGTCAGGGAATCCGCCTACTTCCGCCAGGGATATCTGAATAACGAAATCCATTGCTCTATACGGGTAAGAATCTGCGACGACCGCGCTTGGCTCAACATCAAGAGCGTCACCATAGGCGCCGAGCGGCAGGAGTTCGAATACGAAATTCCGGTAAACGACGCTCACACGATGTTGAGCACTTTGAGCCGCAGACCCCTTATCGAAAAAACCCGTTACTTCGTTGACGTGGGACCCCATACGTGGGAAATCGATGTTTTCGAGGGCGATAACGCTGGCCTGGTGGTGGCGGAAATCGAATTGGACAATGCGGACGAAACGTTCGAAAAGCCTGACTGGGTAGGCGAAGAAGTGACTTGCGACCCACGTTACTACAATACGAGCTTGTCGACGACCCCGTATAAAAGCTGGCAAGATTAAACATGGCGAGGGGTGCTTTTCCTCCGCCGTTTTCTTTGGGGCTTTCAACGGAAATTTGGCTTCCTGGCCACTGGAGCCGGCAACATGATGACTTTTTTCTTCATCCTGCTGCTCTTCGCCGTCTCAATTATGGCGGCGACGTTTGTCGGGAAAAAATTGCCCAAGACCCATGTAGCCGCTAGTCGGATCCGCCTCAGCGTTCCACCACAAAAGGTCTGGGACATCATCAACGATTTCGAGTCTTATGCGACATGGCGGCCGGGGCTGAACCGTACCGAGCGAGGTCCCGACATCGAGGGGCTGCCCAGTTGGTACGAGATTTGTTCCCGGCACAGCCGGGTGCATTTCCGAGTGGTCGAACGTAGGGCGCCTTCGCGCCTCGTCACCAAAATCGTCGGCGACGATCTCCCCCTGCGCGGTACGTGGATTTACGAACTCAAAGAGGATGACGGCGGTACCGTGCTAACCATCACCGAACAGGAAAATATCCGTAATCCGCTGTTTCGATTCTTCGACCGTTTCGTAATCTGTTATTACGGCGTCATGGACGTCTATCTGATTGCCCTGGCGATAAAGCTGGGCGACTCGGCTAGACCGCAACATCTCAGCCTTAAGATCGACGACTCGAGCATGACGGCCTGACCTGGTCGACCCGGAGGCACTCCACATGATCCGGAGATAGCAGATGTCAATCAGCCAACGGCGTTATAGTAAAGTTGAGCGGATGCATGCCCCATCCTAGCGCACCTAATCTTCCGTTTCAGACTCATCCTACGGTTCAGAGCTGTTGAAAACGGCGATATAAAAACGGGAACAGGCAAATAGACAGGACGTTAAACATTTTAGCCAGTGAACGATTGCCTCGACTCGTTATCCCTACTCTTCAAAAAACCACCAGCTGAAAACGGCATTTGATTTCGACAACGGTTCGAGACCGGACCACCGTTTTTAACCGCTCGCTCAAATTAATCGAAGCACCCTAGTTGACAGGGCTTACAAGCCAGGCATAAAGTATTGACCCGATACTAAAAGCGGCGGTTAGGTATTCCGACGTGACCTGCCGCAGGCCGAAGAGTATCGGTACGGAACCCGTTTTTTCGGGTTCCGAGACGGGCTTCTTCGTATTCTAAACGCAGAGACCACAATGACCTTATACCTTTTATCGTCATCTGCGGCAACTCTGGCTCCTAACAACCCCTGGCCATTGAAGGCCAGCTTATAACCGGATTAGGGTGAAAAAATGAATGTCGAGAACCAAGCAGTGAAAAAAGATTATTTCTGGATTTATGTCGCTATCGCAACAGTAGCGCTGGTCGGCGTCATCGCGATGGTGAAGTTGAGTGAGAACGATAAGTACGACCCCATTCGCCAGCAACTGGCCGAAGAGGCGGCCCAAATGAATATCCGAGTTTTGAATTAATCGTCGCCTCATTTCACGAGACCACCATCAAGAGGTCATTTTTATGAGAACAAGAGCCTTAAGTTCCAAATTGCTTTGCCTGTTGAGCGCCTTCTTCTTTACCTGCGGCACGGCGTTTGCAGCCGAATATATCGAACGGAACCTTATGGGAAATACGATCCCGCCGCAGAAATGTGCCGCAAAAGATGAAGCTTCTCAAAAAGCTACCGATCGTTACACGATCGACAAGTTCACGAGACGGTTCTGCGAAACCCAAGGCTACGGATGGTATGTGTCCGAAGCAAAAGACCAGGGGAAGCTGGTTTGCGAGGAATGCAGCAGCGATGCCGGAGCCGGTAAATATCGATGCCACGTCGAGGATATCGTCGTAGCCTGCAAGCGGCTCAAGCCCGGCTCTGTTGGATTGTTCCCCGGAGAAGGTTAAACCAAGCCCTTTCGCCCCTCCGCTGAACTCGACAGTTATTCCGTCAGCTCTCGGTTCAGCGGTTGCCGGCGCGCACCATCAAAATATTGCGGATGTCCGCCTTCGCCGAACCAGTTGATAGTCCGTCCTGAATAACCTCAGATACGGAAACCGGCAGCTTTTGCAAAAAGGTTTGCGGTCGGATTGACTCGGTAAGCGCGAGCAATACAGAGAGCCAAAGAAGCCGCAGCTTCTTCAGCAGCAGCCGGATGTTGTGACCTGCGCCGCACAGCACCGCATGCAGGGCATCGCCCAGTGCACCTTTTAGGGGATTGCGCCCAAGCCGCCCGTCAGTTTTCATGTGCCCGATGGTCGGTTCGATGGCGCTGCGTCGTTTGATCATCGCGCGCAGCGTTCGCGTGATGCCGCGCCGCTGACCGGACCTCAGGATGCGCACGCCCTCGACCTAAACGCCCTGATAGCCGCGATCGACGATCACTGTGCCGGGTCGGCGGTCAGCGAGGATACTCACCTGCTCCAGGGTTTCCTCCAGTGTATGGCCATCCCAGGGATGGCCAGGCATCGAACGCATGCCGACCACCAGGCCTTCCTTGAGCGTCGTCGCGACCGTCACCTTCACGCCAAACTCGTACGGCGTTCTAACCTTCCCCTTGGACAGGCACTCCACTTCGGGGGCATGCAGGGCATACAGCTTGTGTTTGTCGTTCTTCTTCTGCTTCAGAATGCGCTGAGTCCGATGCAGCAGATCGCGGGCCTGGTCCTGGTGCGCGACGCTGATCTGATCCACCTGCCGGGTGATCTCCCGATGCACCCGACCCACCCGGGTGCGCAACTGGCGCAGCGACTTCTTCATGCGGCGGAACTGTTTCGCATGGGCATAGCGCCCCACCTGTCTGGCCAGTCGCGGCGCCTCCCGGTTTGTAGTTTTGCCGCAAGGACAATCCCTGTTCCTGGGCGAGTTTAACCAGGTGCTGCCGGCTCTTTTCCAAAAGGCGGCTGTCGGTCGGATGGGCAATCGCCTTGGGCATCACCGTCGTGTCGACGATCACCCGATCCAGGCTCTGTGATTGAATCAGGCCCGCCGCCTTCGCTGCCGCAATCGTCTGCGCCAGCAGCATCTCCACGCCTTCCTCGCCCACCCGCTTGCGCCAGCGCGTCAAACTGGAAGGGTCCAGCGGCGCTTCGATTTGCAGGTAGACCTCACCGGTAAAATACTGCCAATACGGATTCTCGACCCAGGTATTGACCGCCGCCTCGTCCGAACAGTCGTAGGTATGCTGCAGATAGAGCAGACCCGCCACCAAGCGCGGCGGCAAGGCCGGTCTCCCGGTGGGACTGGCAAAATGTGCCGCGAATGAACGCTCGATCTCTTCCCAGTTGATCAACCCCGCCAGTTTCACCAGGGGGTGTTTCGGATTGATCTGCTCGATCAAAGGCTGACGAAAAATGTCGCCCGTTTGCAGCCCACGTTCCTTCGGTCCCATCGAAAATTCTCCGCGAATTTGCAAGAAAACAGGCACCATTATCCCGAAACCCTGCAAATCCGGACACCGCTTATTGACCTGAAATCCGCACCAGACCTACATTCCAGAGATGTTCAGGGCGGACTTGATAGCGGTAGCGAGCACGTTTGAGTGCTCGGATAAAGTCTTCGCTCTGAGTTTCCGAGCCTGCATCGAAGTCCCTCGATCTGCCAACAAGGCAGACTTCCTTTTTTTTAAATAAAGGCAAGATCAGACCCAGCTCTTATCAATCGAGCTGTTCTCGTCTCGCCACGCGATGATTCGGCGCGTATCGGTCCGGCCCTGAAACCGTCCTAGGCCGTACGTCTTTTCCTGTCCCTCAAAGCCTTACCCCTATTCGGCGCGTCACAGCGCAACTGTTAATGCGCTATGCCATTTTCCGTTAGAATGACGCGCCTTAAACTTCACCGATTTTCCTAAACGTACTGCCGCCCATGAACGTCGTGCTGCTCGGCATCGTCGCTTACATCCTGATCCAACTGCTGATCGGCATGCTGGTGTCGAGACATATCTCCAGCGAAGACGATTATCTCCTCGCAGGCCGTAGGCTAGGGCTTAAGCTTGGCACCTTTACGGTTTTCGCCACCTGGTTCGGGGCAGAAACCTGTATCGGTGCAGCCGGCTCGATTTACCAGGGGGGACTTTCCGGCGGATCGGCCGATCCTTTCGGCTATGCCGCTTGTCTCCTCTTGATGGGACTCTTCTTTGCGGTGCCACTTTGGCGAAGAAGGCTCACGACTTTAGCCGATCTGTTCCGAATTCGTTATTCCCCCAAAATCGAGCGGCTGGCGGTGCTCATGCTCGCCCCGACGTCCATCATGTGGGCCGCCGCACAGATTCGCGCGTTCGGACAGATCATTTCCGCCTCTTCGGATTTCGAAGTGGAGATCGCCATTACGATCGCGGCCGCAGTAGTCATTATCTATACCGTTTACGGTGGCTTGTTCGCCGACGTCGTCACCGATTTGATCCAGGGCATAGCCCTGATCATCGGCCTTGCCGTTCTCTTCTATGCCATAAACGATGCCAATGGCGGGTTTGGAGCGAGTTTCGACAAGATTGATCCATCCCGGCTCAATCTGTTCGGCGGAGGCGAAAGGCCGTTGCTGGAGATGGTCGAAACCTGGGCGATACCGATCACCGGCTCATTGTTCGCTCAGGAACTGTGCGCGCGCATTCTGGCGAGCCGCTCACATCGCGTTGCCAAGATGAGCTGCCTGGCGGGAGGCGGATTGTATCTACTGATCGGATTGATACCGGTCTTCATCGGACTGCTTGGCGTTCATCTGCTGCCCGGCCTTGAGAATCCGGAGCAGATCTTGCCCAGACTCGCCCAGGAGCATCTCTCCACCTTTACTTACGTGCTGTTTGCCGGCGCGTTGATTTCCGCGATTCTCTCGACCGTGGACAGCGCCCTCCTCGCTGCCTCGGCGCTGGTTTCCCACAACCTCGTGATACCCTTGGCAGGAAACGTATCCGAATCGGGCAAGGTACGCATCGCCCGCACCGGCGTATTGATCTTCGGTATTGTGGCCTATGTGTTGGCGCTCTACGCCGAAGGTGTGTATGCGCTTGTGGAAGAAGCTTCGGCCTTTGGCGGCGCACCGGTTTTCGTCGTCGTCCTGCTCGGCTTGTTCACTCGCATCGGGCATGCTAAAAGTGCTGCCGCGGCTCTCATCGTCGGCATGAGCACGTGGCTCGTCGGCAGTTATGCGCTGGAGCTGGCGACACCCTATCTGGCATCCATGGCGGCCAGCCTGATAGCCTATCTTTTCGCGTCCGTCTGGGAGAATCGTACTTTGAATACGGCTGCTGAGGCCTCCACATAACTTGAAACGATGTTAGACCAACAACCCCCCACTCGATATAACCAGTTCCTGAAGATCGCCACCTGGTTCGAAGGCGGCCTGATTCTCCTTGCCTACGGAATAGGTTGGGTAGTTTCGATCAATCCTCTGGCACATATCGAATTAAGCCCAATGGCCTTGGTGTGGGGCGTTGTGGGCACATTGCCGCTCTATTTGCTCTTTGCCCTGTCTTACAACCTGCCGTGGAACGGCATGCGTGCCGTAAGAAACTTTCTGGTAGAAAAATTGGGGCCTTTCCTAAGCCGCTACCGCTGGCAGGAACTGCTGTATTTAGGGTTTCTGGCCGGAATTTCCGAAGAAATCCTGTTTCGCGGCTTGCTTCAGCCGTGGTTCGAGCAAAATTGGGGATGGATCGGCGGCATTGTGTTCAGCAATTTGGTGTTTGCCCTAGTACATTGGGTCACGCCTCTCTACGCTGTGCTTGCCGGGCTCACCGGCGTTTATCTCGGCATTGCGCTCGATTTTGGCGGCGAACGCAATCTGGTCGTTCCCATCCTCATTCACGCCATCTACGACTTTCTGGCTTTCATCGCCGTGGCGCAAACCTACCGCCAGGAACGAAGCCGGTCATTCTGATCCATTGTCTTTTTCAGACGCGGCTGCCGTTCCTAGTCGCAAAACCATTTCTGGCGTGGTGCGGCGACATCCATAGCCCTGGCGGCCATTTCAGTAGCGGGCTGCGTGCCCCCGTTCGCCTGCAAAACCGCCGAAAAAATCGCCCAGACCAAGAATCTGGCTGGGTCATCCAGTGCACTCTTAACGGATTTTGCCGACGGTAGAAAAAGCCCGCTTCACAGGCTATGTGAAAAGCAGACGATCCGGGTTCCGTGATTCACCCTTGGATGTAGCCCCCATAACTCTAATCACTGAGCCGGAGGGAAAAGTACAAACGTCTACACTTAACCGGTGCTTCTTCCGAATCCGTTCGATAACGAGTGTCGAGCGGAGTGTCTCTTAGAGTCCTCAATAAGGTCAGCTCATGGCAAAGCAGAATCTGGATAGTGCAATTAACAGCTCTTCGTTCCGTCCGAAAGAGATCGACGAGGGTGCCCTACGCATCCGGCTGAAAGCTATGGCCCAATTCGTTCAGGAGGCGGCCAGCCTTGCGGAGATTTATCCGAAGATAGAACGGGAAATCCTACTGCTGCTGCAGGCCGAGCGCATGACCATTTACCAGAGAAGCAAGGACGAGGACGAAATCGTATCCCGCTTCAAGACCGGTACGGATGTGCGCGAGATCAGGGTGCCGCTGTGCGTCAGTTCGATCGCCGGATACTGTGCGCTTATTCAGCAACCCATTCTCATCAGCGACGTTTACAACGAAGGGGCGCTTCGCGCGATCAATGCCCAACTGCGTTTCGATCGTACCTTCGATCAGCAAAGCGGCTTCAAGACCCGATCTGTCATGGCACTCCCAATCAGGGAAAACGACGGCGTCATGCTCGGTGTCATGCAACTCATCAATCGCGCGGATGGCGGCTCGTTTTCCGACCGTGAGTTGCAAATCGGCGGCTGGATAGCGACGATCATCGCCGCCAAATTCCGTTCCGACTTGAAAGCAACCGATTCTCCTTATGCCTATCTGGTTCAGAACAAGAAGATCACTCAGGCGCGCTTGGATCAGATCGTGGCGGGCGCTGTCGAACGGAAGGTTCATCCCAGCCGGCTGTTGATAGAACAAGGGCTGGTCGCGCCCGAGGAGATCGGCCGTTCCCTGGAAGCGTACTATCAAGTCCGCTATCAACCTTACGACCCGATGGTTCGCCCGCCGGAGAGGTTGTTTACCCGCCTGAACAAGGCTTATCTAAAGCACGAGTGTTGTGTGCCGCTTGAAGTGAGCGGCAACCGCGCCGTTGTCGCCATAGACGACCCGACCGATCGCCGCCGGATTTTGGAAATCCAGCGTGCGCTCAAGTGCGAGCACATCGTGTTGCGCGTCAGCTTGCCCGACGACATCCTGCGGTTCCTGGGCGAAGCGGATGCCGGTTTTTCCGCCGATATCAACACGCTGGTAGGCCAGCTCGGCGCCGAAACCGAGCCTGATCCCGGAGAAACGGTTGAACGGGATGCGACACTGGACGAAAACGCCGCGCCCATCATCCAACTGGTCAATCGCATTATCGCCGACGCGGTGACCATGGGAGCGTCCGATATTCATATCGAGCCGGGCAAGGACCGCATGCCGACCCAAGTTCGCATGCGCATCGACGGGCTTTGCCGGGAGATCCTGCAAATTCCGGCCAGCCACGCCGCCGCGGTCATATCACGCATCAAGATCATGTCCCGCCTCGACATTTCCGAGCGGCGCAAGCCGCAGGACGGCAAGTGCAAGCTGCGCTTCGGCGGTCGGAACATCGAACTGCGCGTCGCTACGATCCCGACCGTCAATGGCGAAGGCGCAGTCATGCGCGTCCTGGCGGCGGCTGGGGCGCTGCCGATGGAGAAGCTCAATCTGAGCCTTGAGAATCTCGAAAACATCAAGCAACTCGTGTCCCATCCTCACGGCATCTTTCTGGTGGTGGGTCCCACCGGTTCCGGGAAGACCACGACCCTGCACGCCGTGCTGGGCCATCTCAACACGCCGGACCGCAAGATCTGGACCGCCGAGGACCCGGTCGAAATCACCCAACCGGGGCTTCAGCAAGTGCAGGTCCATCCCAAGATCGGATTTGACTTCGCGGCGGCGATGCGGGCGTTTCTGCGCGCCGACCCGGACATCATTCTGATCGGCGAAATGCGCGATCGGGAGACCTCTCACATCGGGATCGAAGCCTCATTGACCGGACATTTGGTGCTTTCCACGTTGCACACCAATTCGGCGCCGGAAACCGTCACCCGCTTGCTCGATTTGGGGCTCGATCCGCTGAATTTTGCCGACGCGCTACTCGGCGTGCTCGCCCAGCGCTTGATGCGGACCTTGTGCCCGGACTGCAAGGAGACTTATCGAGCCGAGACGCGCGAGATCGCGCAGCTGCGCCATCTCTACGGTGAAGCGGCGTTTGACGAATCGGGACTGGGGACGGGCGAAATCACCCTTCATCGGGCCGTCGGGTGTGAACGTTGCGCCAATACTGGCTATCGCGGCCGCACCGGCATCCACGAATTACTGGTTGCCACTCCGGCCATGCGAGCCTTGGTCTCCCGCAAAGCAACCGTCACCGAAATTCGGGAGTTGGCCATAACAGAGGGCATGAAAACCCTGACCCAGGACGGCGTGCTGAAGATACTGCAAGGGCAAAGCGACCTCGCTCAATTAATGCGCGTGACCGGGGGATGAGTTATCTAAAGATGCAAATCGTCCGGTCCGAGTCACTGCGCCGGGATGCCGTTAAGCGTGTTCGCGTTTGTTAAACGAATCCGCCGCCCGTATCTCACCGCATTCCTATGTGGGATCGCCGTAACGGCGATCTTTCTTTGGCTGCAGTACAGCCGCCTCGGACTGGTGGCCGAGTTGCGACAACGCCTGGAACTGGTCGCCTACGATCTTCGCTTTGTCGCGGCCTTGACCAACCGAGCCGCCGATGACGTGCCTATTTCGATCGTCGACATCGACGACACCAGCCTGCAGCGGGTGGGGCGCTGGCCGTGGCCTCGGGCTACCCTGGCCGGGCTGGTGGGCCGGTTGTTCGAGTCCGGCGCGGCGGTCGTTGCTTTCGATATGGTGTTCGCCGAACCGGAGGAGAATTCACTGAAAGCCGCACTGGACCGTGTGATCGAGGCGGACCCGCGACAGGCCCGATCGATTGAGACATTGCGGTCGTTGATTGCCGCTTCGGACGGCGACCGATTGTTGGCGGAGAGCTTTCGGCAACGGGACGTTGTGATCGGCACCATTCTGCATCATCGCGACTTGCCTTCCGTCGGGCGCATGCCGGCGCCATTGACTGGCGTAACGCCAGAGCACGCGGCCGCTTTTCCCGAGATGCCGCGGTTTACCGGCAACATCCCTAAAATTCAGGAAACAGGCGTACAAGGCGGGTTTCTCACGACGAGTCCCGATTCCGACGGGGTCATCCGACGGACGCCGTTGTTGCTGCGCCACGGCGACCGTCTTTACCCGTCTTTGGCCGTGCAGGCGGCGAGATTACTGCTTTTGCTGGACGAGAGCGAAGTACGCGTCGCGACCCAGCAGGTGGGCGGGCGGACCCTGCCCGACGCCCTGATGCTGGGATCGGTGCGGATACCTCTCGATGCGGCGGGAAACCTTTTGGTGCCTTATTTCGGCGGCTATGCGAGCTTTCCCTATGTTTCAGCCGCCTCGGTCCTGAGCGGCGAGGCTTCGCCGGAGCTGTTGCAAAACCGGGTGGTCTTGGTCGGCACCAGCGCAGCGGGTCTGGCCGATCTTAAAGCGACTCCGGTGAGCCAGGCTTTGCCAGGCATCGAAATCCACGCCAATGTGATCGCGGGGATCCTAAAAAACCGTTTCTGGCAGGAGCCGGTTTGGATGGACGGCGTGAATTTCCTGGTGTTGACGCTGGCGGGACTGATTCTTTCGGCAACGTTACCGGCATTCAGGGCTTTGGGCGTGGTCGTCGCAACAGTAGCTGCCTTGATGCTCGTCGGTTCTGCGAATCTCTGGGTCTGGCATCGGCACGGGTTAGCGCTGGGACTCGCCGTGCCTAGTCTCGAAATCGTGTCCCTCGGCATCGTAAACCTTCTCGCCGGCTATCTTGCCGAGACTCGCGCCCGTGATCGACTCAAATCTATGTTCGGACAGTATGTGCCGCCGGAATTGGTGGAGCGGATGAACCAGAGTCCGGAAAGCTACAGCAATGACGGCGAGACCCGCGAATTGACCGTGCTGTTCGCCGACGTGAGGAATTTCACCACCATCTCCGAGAGCCTGACGGCGGCCGGCTTGAAGGACTTGCTGAACCGGTTTTTTACCCCGATGACCGAGATCATCTTCCGCCACCGCGGCACGATCGACAAATACGTGGGCGACATGGTGATGGCGTTCTGGGGAGCACCGGTTGAAGATCCCCGCCATGCCGTCCACGCCGTGGAGGCTGCGTTCGAGATGCTGGCGGCGGTGGAGCGCTTGAAGCCCGAATTCCGGGCCTTGGGCTTGCCCGAGATCAATATCGGCATCGGCCTTAACACCGGTTTGATGAACGTGGGCGACATGGGGTCGGCGTTCCGCCGCGCCTATACGGTGCTCGGCGATTCGGTCAACCTGGCCTCGCGCCTTGAGGGGCTGACCAAGTATTACGGTGTGTTACTCGTAGTAGGACCCAAAACCCGCGAGTTGGCGAATGGATTTCTCTACCGACGATTGGACTTGGTTCGGGTAAAAGGCAAGCGGACCGCTGTGGACGTTTTCCAGCCGGTCTGTCGGAATGGAGAGGCCAATGCGGCAATACTGGAAGAGCTGGAACTCCACGAACGCGCCTTCGCCCATTATCTCCGCCGGGAATGGGACGATGCCGTTCGTCTTTTCGAAGACCTTCAGCGCCGCTCGGCCAATCCCGGTCTCTATGCCATGTACCTGGAGCGAGTCGCTTCGCTTCGTGTCGAGCCTCTTCCGGATGACTGGGACGGCGTGTTCGAACGCCGCCAGAAGTAATCGGGATGCGGCTCAGAGACTGTTCAAAAACGTCGCGAGCCCGTTCAGAACAAGGCGCAAAAGGCCGACCCGGCGCGCGGGATCCGCGAAGGACGAGCCCCGGGGAGGGGCGAGTAAAAACCGGCGTGTACCGAGGCGTACATGACTACTTCTCCGGGAGAGAAATGGGACGCGCGGTAGCGCCCGGCAGGGTGATAAATCGGCAGGGCGAGGCGCCACGCGGCGAGCGGGCCGGCCAGGAAAGGCCGGCCCCGGTCTCGCGAGCGAAGCCGGATGGCGTAGCGCTGCGAGGCCGATTTACTCGCCGCATCCTTGAAGCCCGCCCGCCGGGCCGTGCTTCGCACGTTCCAATTTGCTCCCGGCAAATTGGTGCACGGCGCGGCCGCCCGTAGGGGCGAACCACAGGGACGTTTTTCATCAGCCTTCGGAGCCCTTGAGCAACGCCGGCAGGGCGGCGCGCCGTAGTTTGAACACAGCTTCTTAACGAGAAGCCCACCTGCGAGAGTCAGTCTTTCAGTTGAAAGACGGGGCCGTATTGCGTTTCGACGTTGAAATTTTCCCAGACGAAGGTCGGATTCGTGATCGGTTGAGTGGGCAACGGAGAGGTAATGACGTCAACTACGCCGGAGGCGATACGGCCTAGGGTGTGCAACCCGCCTTTGAGAACGCCGCCGGAGAATCCGAGCGTCACATTGGTTTCGTTGGTGGTGTTGATGATGTTCTTGGGAAACTCGACCCAAGCCAGGGCCAGATTGCTCAGTCCCGAACCCAATTTCACGGCGACGTCACGGCCGTAATTGTCCGAAGCCATTGCTGCGGACGACATGCATAATGCCGCCGTCATGGAAAGAAAAATGGTTCTGGTTGATCTCGACATGAGTCGCCCCTTGATGGCTGAGTGTTGATTTTTCGTGGCCACGGCTACGAGAAAGCTCGTTGATGCTCGAAGCTTGCCCCGTTCCGAAGTTCCCGCACTGCATCAAGCGTAGGCAAGGGTCCGTTCTTTTTCAAATAACCGGCCTCTTCTCAGGCTTTCACCAGGGCAGCTCACGGCCGCGAAAATCCAGGAACCGTCCCGAATCGCCGGGCCCAAACCCTTCGATCACCCGCCTAAGGCCCGCGACGCTTTCAGCCGGCGAGGTCGGCGCGTTCGACCCGCCCATGTCGGTCTTGACCCAGCCCGGATGCAGAATCAACACGCCCACGCCTCGATCCGAGAGATCGATCGCGAGGCTTTTCATGGCGGCATTCAGCGCGGCTTTGCTGGAACGATACATGATCGAGCCGCCGCTCGTGTTGTCGCCCATGCTGCCCATGAGGCTGGTTATGGCTACGACCAACTTGCGCCTACTGCGCAGAACATGCGGAAAAAACGCCTCGGTCATCTTGACGGGCGCCAAGGCATTGATCTGCAGAACCCGCGCCCAAAGTTCGTAATCCAATGCCCCGAGCCTATTCCGGCTCGAATCGCCATAAACTCCCGCGTTGTTGATCAATACGTCGATCGGCTCGGACGCCAAGGCGTGCGCCAACGCATCGATCTGATCGAAACTGCCGAGGTCTAACTGATGGATGGAAACGGCCGGATAATTTCTGGCCAAACCATGCAAATCCGAAGCTTTCTCGGGACGGCGGCAACACGCCAGAATCTTCCAGCTCGCTTCGGCGTATTGCCTGCAAAATTCGAGACCGATGCCACGATTGGCGCCGGTTACCAATACGGTAGCCATGCTGATTGCTCCTTAGAGGCTGTTGATAAACCTAGCGCCGGAAAGCGGCGCCGCTCGTTGGACCTTGTAAAATACTCGATAAATCCCCAACTCAGCGACACCCCGAACTAATCCATGCGGAGATCCTAATGCACACCGAAGAACGACGTCTGCTAACCGATTTTCTCGATCAGCTGAAGCAAGTCAAAGGCTTCAGCAAAGATCCCGATGCCGATACCCTGATCAATAAAGCCGTCGCGCAACAGCCCGATGCCGTTTATCTGCTCGTGCAGAAAGCGTTGCTGCAAGAACAAGCGCTGAATGCCGCTAAAGCCCAAATCGCGCAACTGCAAAACCAGGTCAACCAGCTGCAGTCGAAGCGCTCTCAAGGCGGCGGTTTTCTAGGCTCGGATCCATGGGGAACATCCCCGAGCCGCCCGGCACCCGCAGCGGCCGCCGGATCGCCGCAAGCATCGCCTCATGCTCCGAATATGGCCGGGCCAAGCGCCGGCATGGGCTTTTTGGGCACGGCGGCGGCGACCGCGGCCGGAATCGCGGGCGGCGCCTTCCTGTTCCAGGGCATCGAAAGTCTGTTGCACCACGGCTCCGGCGGCGGGTTTCTCGATTCGGCGTCGACCGCTCCCGAGAACGTCGAAAACATCACGATCAACGAGTACTACAACACCGACGAGCCAGCTTCCGATCTCGACTTCGACCAGGCCGACTTTGACGACTCGAACGATGGATTCGACGACTATGACGACGATGGGTCCTTGGACGTTTAGCTTGTGCGTCCGGCAAATGCAGTCCTAAGGAAGCCTTGAACAAACACACATTGCTTTCTCCGAGTCGGCTCACAAAGCGCCGACTCGGCCTTGCACTAAAAGGCCAAACCTATTCTTTGACGACTGCGAGAAGATCCGCCGCCGATGATTGAACCGGTCGAGCTCAAGGATTTCTTTCTCAACGTCTTCTCCGCCGCGGCGATCATCCTCGCCGGCGCCTCTTATGCCGCGCTTTTTGCCTGGGGCAAGCTGACGCGCAGGCCCGGATTCTTAATTTTGGCCTATGTCAGCTACGGCGTTCTGGCCGTCTCGGTTTGGCTGCTCGCGGAAACCTCCCATTTCGATGGCTTTTGGCGCATCATCGCCGGCCTCATGCTGATCGGCTACTTCGCCGCGCCTCAGGCGATCTGGCGGCTTTGCACGGCCACTCATGCCGGCGAACACGCCGAACACGATCGCCCGATCATCAACCAACAACAAGAGGGGGAACCATCGTGAACACCACGCCGCTATGGGCATCCGAAACGTTCTGGAAGAAAACCGCGATCTGGGTGACGGCGGTTTCGTTCCTGCTGCTGATCGTCCTGACCTTCGATTCGATGGCCAAGGTGTCGGCCGGCAGCACCGTGCGCGTACCCGCCTACAGCGTGATCAACAAAAAGATCGACTATCGTTTCGATGCCAAGCTGAACCGCTACATGCCTGTCATTGAAGGCGACGCGCCGCTGTTCGGCAAGACCTTGAGCGACGAAGAGTCGGAAAAGCTCGTTGCCCTCGGCAAGAAGACCTTTCAGGCGAAGAACTGCATCAACTGCCACACCATTCTGGGGAACGGCGCCTACTACGCGCCCGATCTGACCAAGGCTTGGCTCGATCCGAATTGGGTGGATGAAACCAACCGGGAGATGCTGATGCTGGCCTTCCTCCAGGACCCGCCCGGCAATGCGAGATCCTACGGCACCGGGCGCAAGATGCCCGATCTCGGCATCACCGAGGACGAGGCCAGGGGACTGATCGCTTTTCTCAAATGGACCGCGGCCATCGACACCAACGGATTCCCGCATAACTTCAAGACCCTCTACGCACAGGAGAATCCATGATGAGCGCGAGCGTCGGCGTCCTGGATAGTCGGAATCTCAACGGCGGCCAAAAGCTCGCGGTGAAATATTTCATCGTCGCCATGATTCTTTTCGTGGCGCAGATCCTGTTCGGCCTGCTCGCCGCCATTCAGTTCATCGCCCCCGGCTTTCTCTTCGAAACCCTGGATTTCAGCGTAAACCGGATGCTTCACATCAACGCCATGATCGTGTGGATGCTGTACGGATTCATCGGCGCGGTTTATTGGTTTCTCGAAGAGGAGAGCGGCGTCGAAATCGTCGGGCTCAAGCTCGGGGAGATCGCCTTCTGGGTGCTGACGGCCGCGGTCGCCGTCGTCGTGCTGGTCTACTTGCTCCTCCAGACCGGCGGGGGCGACGACGCGACCCGCTGGCTGATCAACGAAGGGCGCGAATACATCGAGGCGCCGCGCTGGGCGGATATCGGCATCGTCGCCGTCATGCTGGTGTTCTTCTACAACGTCGCGGGCACCTTTTCCAAGGGCCGCTGGTCCGGCGTCTCCGGCGTGCTCACGCTCGATCTGGTCGCCCTGGTCGGTCTATATCTGGCGGGGATGTTCTACACCACCAACGTGACCGTGGATCACTATTGGTGGTGGTGGGTGGTCCATCTCTGGGTGGAAGCGACCTGGGAGGTGCTGGTCGGCTGCATCATGGCCTGGAGCCTGATGAAGCTCCTGGGCGCCCGGCGCAGGATCGTCCAGACCTGGCTCTACATCGAGGTGGGACTGATGTTCGGCTCGGGCATCCTGGGGCTGGGCCATCACTATTTCTGGATCGGCACCCCCGAGTACTGGTTCCCCATCGGCGGCTTCTTCTCCGCCCTGGAGCCGATTCCGCTGGTCGCCATGGTGGTGCATTCGATCTACGACGCCGGCGTCCACAGGTTCAAGAGCACCAACCATCCCGCGCTGGGCTGGGTGATCGCGCACACTTTCGGCAATTTTTTCGGCGCCGGCGTGTGGGGATTCATGCACACCCTGCCGCAGATCAATCTCTACACCCACGGCACCCAATGGACCGCCTCCCACGGCCATTTGTCGTTCTTCGGCGCTTACGCCACGATCAACATCGCCTTCTTCTATCTCGCGGCGCAGCAGTGGCGCGGCAATGTGTGGATGGGCGCCAACCTCGCCGACAACGGCTGGAAATGGAAATGGTCGATGGGCCTTCTGAATCTCGGCGTGGTCGGCATGACCGTGGCTCTGCTCATCGCCGGCTATGAGCAATCCTTTATCGAACGCGCCATCGAGGGTTCGACCTGGAGCGGCTATTTCGCCGGGCAGACCCACTACTGGTTCACGCAGGCCATGGTCTGGCGGCTGATCCTCGGGGTTGTCACCGCTGCCGGCCTGGTTCTACTGATCTGGGATTTGGCAACCATCGGCGCCGGCGAAACCCGCCCGGCGCTGGTCATCGAACGCCCCGACGAGCCGGGAGTCAAAGCCGCCGTCGTACAGACGGCGTAAGGCCATTCGGCATTCAGATGAACATCATTCGTAGGGCGGGTTAGCGTAGCGTAACCCGCCGGTTTGAGACCCTTCGGTGGGTTACGGTGCGCCGAGAGTTCGGCGGACACGAAATGGTTCGTGGCAGTGCGCGCCGTAACCCACCCTACAAAACCCTCAAAACCGCTTGCTCGATCAGCACCGCATCCGCCTCCCCGAACCCGCCATCGACCAAACGCAACAGCGCTCTTTCGGCGGGTGCAGGAAACGCCCAGCAAGAGCTCAATGCATGCAGCAATGCAGCGATCTCGTCTTCGGCAGTCTGAGAGAGCGTTTCGTGCGGTGCCTTTTCCTCCCCACGCAAAACGCACTCGATCAGAATCGCGCCGAGGAAGCGCAAGCTGTGAATCACATGGGTATTCATGTCGCTGATGAGGTAATCGAATTTCTCCGCGAAAACCACATCGCTCAAATAAGGGCTGAATAAACCCTGTCGGACGGCCCGAAGGATCAACTCGAAGAATTTTCTTTGGCCTTCATGAAGATGCCGGTCATGGAAGAACTTGAAGGCATGCTCCAGATCGTGCACGAAAAACGCGAAACCGTTCGGCTTCTTGAGCACCGGCCGTAAGAGCCGCGGATAATCAGCCACAATGGTGACCGGCCGCCGCCCCTCCACCTGCATGTGCAGAACCTCTTCGGGAGTCGGAATCCGCTCGGTCAGCAATAGCGGCCATGCGCCGCGTAGCCAAGCCGAGAGCGTCACGGAAACATTCGGAATGACGCCGAGAAAATGATAGCGCTCGATGCGGTCGATCAGCAGCAACTCCAATTCCCTGCCGGTTGATCGGTCGAGATCGGCTAACCACTTTGAAGCATCCGGTCTCGGATCGTGCTTCGACTTGCGGGAGGCAAAGCGCTGCCCGTGCATCGCAATCTGCCAGATCAAGAAATACAGCGCCGCATAAGCGGCATCGCTCAAAGCCCCGGAACGCCAGCGTAAGGCCAACTCGGGAATTCGGGCTAATCGGTCGGAGAAATTCTGCACTTGCTATCTCGTGCGATGAGTATCGGACTCTATTTTCGCTCAGCCCAATGGCCCGAGCCATCGCCATGTGTTCGATGCACCCTCGCTGAGTTTTTTGCCGCAGCAAGCACGGCATTTCCCATACAGAAAGGCGCCATTAAATCTTAAGCGACTGTTTCTTAATACTCTTTTGTACTGGCCTGCAAATTGCCATCTTTAGCCGCTGGGATTCGCAGCTCAGCCAGTTCGCTTCGCGAATCATCTAGCCAGCCATATTCCAAGAAGAGTAGAGAACCATGGATAAATTAAAACGATTAAAACTAAGACACGTCATGCCCTGGTGCCTCGCGGCCTGGTTCGGGCAGGCCGAAGCCGCAACCCAAAACTTCACCCTATACGTCTCCTCCGGGACTTGGCCCATCAACGGCACTGGCGGTGCGGTCGTCAACGTCTGGGGCTACGGCGATCAAGCCGCCAACCCGAAGGTGCCCGGCCCGGCCCTCACGGTCTACGAAGGCGATACCGTCAACCTGACCGTCGTTAACGATCATTCTCTGGAGCATAACCTGGTGATCCAAGGCGTCAGCACCGATCTTTCGGCCATCCCGCCCGGCGGGAGCAAGACGTACTCGTTCAATGCACCCAGTGCCGGCACCTATCTTTATTCCGACACGCTCAACGACAACGTGAACCGGGAGATGGGCTTGTACGGCGCCTTCATCGTCCGGCCGGCTGATGGCAGCAACAGTGCCTGGACCGGAGGGCCCGCCTACACTTTCGAACGCACCTGGGTGGTCAGCGACATGGACAAGCCGCGCTGGAACGATGTCGCCGGCTTGGGCGGCACCGTCGATACCGCGGTCTACAAACCCAACTACTTTCTCATCAATGGTCTCGGCGGATTCGACGGGATGATGGATGCCGATACGACCATCGACGGCATGGTTGGCGAAACGGCCCTGGTGCGCATCGTCAACACGGGGCAGTACAGCCAATCCCTGCATTTCCATGCCAATCACTTCAAAGTTTTGACGAGCAACGGCGTGCGCCAGTCCAGTCCGTATCAGGAACTCGACACGATCAACGTGCCGCCCATGACCACCGCGGATGTGCTGTTTTATCTGAATCAGCCGGGACATTACCCGATGCATAACCACACCTCGCAGATGGAAACGGCAAACGGCGTTTACCTGAATGGTGTCAGCACCATGATCATGATGCACTGATTGCGGAGACCAAGATTTATGTCCATCGGAAATTACGAAAAAATCGCCCTGGCTTTCCTGCTAGGCGTCAACCTGTTGGGGCTGGGCACGAACGCCGACGCCGCCACGATCAACCGCAGCTTTTGCGTCAGCTCGCTGAGCAAAGCGCTCAGCGGCCAATCGGTGCGCTTTTGGGGCTTCGGCGACTGTGGTGGAATGGGCGGAGGCGGCATGATGGGCGGCGGAACGTCGCCAGGCCCTGCGATCGAACTGGGCGCGGGGGATACACTCAATCTGTCGCTGATGATCAATATGATGACGCCTCAGGAAGCCGCTCCCTACAACGGCCACACCATTCACCTGCACGGGGCCGATGTGCCCACCTCCGAAGACGGCGTGCCGGAAACCAACAACAATGCGGTGAACGGCGACACCTACACCTGGACGCCGCAAACCGGGCATGAAGGCACTTATATGTATCATTGCCATGTTCACACCGTGAAACATCTGGAAATGGGCATGTACGGGGCGATCGTGGTTCGGCCCAAAGATGCCGCCGGCAATCTGCTCAACCAGATCACCCCCGATCCGGCCAGCGCCTATCACTACTCGCAGATCTATGTGCTCGGTACGGTGGATCCGGCCTATCACACCGCGACCGGCGATTCGACGGTATTCGGCGACTACAATCCGCAATACTTCCTCATCAGCGGCAAGGAAGGCAAAACCACCTCCGCGCCCGCGGTATCGCTCGCCGCGGCGACCTCGAAAAAAGTGGCACTGCGCCTCGTGGGGCTGCACTCCACCAACGGCACCTTCGCCATCAAGGACAGCGCCGGAAACCTGAAACCTTTCACGATCTATGTCCAGGACGGACGCGCCCTGCCGACCCCGAAAACCGTCACCAGCGTGGACATCTCCCCCGGCCAGCGCTTCGACGTGTTGACGACCCTGCCCACCAAAAGCGGGACCTGGTATCCGCAAGTCACCTACAAACCGCTGCGGGATAACTCGCCCTATGCCACGGTGTACGGGAGGATCACGTTTTAACAAACCTCCTGCTCAAACCCTGCGCCATTATTGGCTCAGTAGAAAAAAGCCCGCTTCGTGCGGGCTTTTTTACCGTTAGGCAAATCTGTTAACAGCACGCCGAGAGAGCTATGGGCCAATCCTCCGAGTCAATGGAAAACACAGTCTCCGGTCATTGCAATAGAGCCACACTCTCGAAATAACGGCGCTTGATCGCCTGCGCGAGCTGATGCACGGCCATGGCGTAGTGGGTGCTATGGTTGTAGCGGGTGATTACGTAAAAGTTTTGATGACCCAGCCAGTATTCGTCGCCGGAATCGGCGCTAAGGCGGAGCAAACGCACCGTGGCATCGCTGCCTAACGAGGCAATGGGTTGAATGCCGTAACTGGTCAAGGCCGCCAGCGAATAACGGGTATCGAATCCCGATTCGAGGTTTCTGGCCACGGCGCTGCCCCGAGCCGCGGTCACGACGGGTTCGTCCGGCCGCCAGCCGTGGGCCGCGAAATAATGGGCGATGCTGCCGAGGGCGTCGACTGGATTCCACAGATCGCGATGGCCGTCGTGATCGAAATCCACCGCCCATTGCAGAAAACTGCTGGGCATGAATTGGCCGAGCCCCATCGCACCGGCATAAGAGCCTACCGGATAGGACGGATCGACCCGTTCGTCGCGCGTCATCAGCAGGAATTTCTCCAACTCGGTCTGGAAATATTCGCCGCGGCGCGGGTAGTCGAACGACAGCGTGGTCAGCGCATCGATCACCCGATGGTTGCCCACATTGGCGCCGTAAATCGTCTCCACTCCCATGATCCCGAGGATGTACTCGGGCGGCACGCCGTATAGCGTGCTAGCGCGGTTCAACTCCGAGGCGTAGCGGCGCCAAAAGGCGACTCCGCTGGAAATGTGCTTCTCGGTGAGAAATTTGGCGCGGTAACGCGACCAGGCGCCGGGGCGCGGCTGACCGCCGGCGCTCGACTCTTTGCCCAGGTAATCAAGCGTCCACTGCTTGCGCTTGGCTTGCGAAAACACCCCGTTCAGGTACTCGCGGGAAAAGCCGTGCCGGCTGACCATCTGGTCGATGAACTGCTGCAGCGCCGGGTAGCCGGCATAATCCCCAGTGATCCGGGACGCCCGGTATGGGCTGGCGACCGATGAACCGCTGCGGATCGAACGATAAGACGACTCGGACGTGCGCGGCGCAACGATGACCGCCCGCCCGGATGAGTTCCGAGGCAACCGGGCCGGAGGAACAACACTAGCCTTGGCGGTTTTTTTCGGCGGCTTCGCGGGCGGGCGGGTCGCGCAGCCCGCCACTAACACGGCCGCCAATATCAATAGGACTACGGGTTTCAACTTTACTGCCATGGGTATCTTCGAAACAGGGGGGAGGAAGGGGTCAGAAGACACATATCACACGTAGAACTACGTAGTTGTCAACGACCGGTTTCGACTCGGTCCGAACACCCCCACCTCGGCAATGAAAGCTAAAAATGAGAAGTGCGTCACGGAATTTGGGGGTTTTCCGTATCGCTTCTATGCTTAAAGCCAAAAAATTTCTCGCCGCCACCGGCCTCTCATCTCCATTACCCATCATGCACAAACAGTTTCTGGGCTTGTTTCTGGCCATGCTGGCCTCCGCCGCGGCTGCGGATACGTCCGCCGACATCGATGCGCTGCTCGAACAAGGCAAAGGGGCGGAAGCGTTCGAGTTGGCCAAAGGCCGCGCGATCCAGGAGGAAGGCGATCCCGTTTTCGACTTTCACTATGCTCTGGCGGCGCTGGCCTCGGGACGGGCGGATATGGCGGTTTTTCCTCTGGAGCGCGTGCTGCTGATGCAGAGCTGGAACGACCGTGCACGCCTGGAGCTGGGCCGCGCCTATTTCACACTGGGCGACTACCAGGCTGCGGGCACCCAGTTTCACAGCGTTCTCGACCACAAGCCGCCGTCCAATGTCACTGCCCGCATTCGACGGTATCTGGACGAAATCGACCAGCGCAGCCGCTTCGAACAGACCCGCTTCAGCGCCGCCGCGGAATTCGCGGTGGGCTATGACACGAACATTAACTCCTCCACCGATCGGGCCATGATCGCGATCCCGGCTTTGGGCATGCTGCTGCTGGGCGATGGGGGCCGTCAGCGGGAAGACGGATTTTTCGAGGTGGCTGCCAGCGGGCAGGTGCAGCACGCTCTGAGCCGGAAGCGCGGCATTTTCTTTCAGGCCGGGGTCCGCGACCACGACAATCTCGATTCCAACGAACTCGATACCCTGACCGTCGGCGCGGGCGGCGGCTATTTATGGATGCACGAGCGCGAACGGTTTCGCGTGCCGGTCCAATTCCAGCGGGTATTTCTGAACGCCGAGGACTTCCGCACGCTAGGCACAGGGGGCTTCGAGTGGACCCACTTCTTCGATGGCGGCGCGAACAACGCCACCACTTTTCTGCAGACCGGCGTGATCCGCTACGACGGACAGAGCCGGCGCGACGTCGACCTGCTGCTGATCGGCGAAACCCTGACCGGCTCGTGGCGGCAGAATACGGTCATGACGTCGCTCAGCACTTACTTGGGCAAGGAATTCGAGGTCCGCGAAGAAGGCAAGGAATTCGGACGCGGTTACGCCGGCGTGCGCGGCGAAGTCCAGTGGAAACCGGTTCCCGACCACATTTTCTACAGCTACGCCGGCTGGCAGTTCGCCCGGCATCACGCGGACGATCCGCTGTTCATGAGGCGCCGCGAGGAGACTTATGTCCAGGTCATTCTGGGCTGGGACTGGCTGATGACCAAACGCTTCGACATGCGGCTCGAAGTGGAGCTGGCGGAGAACAATTCGACGCTGGAACTGTATGAATACGACCGAAATCAGGCACGCCTCGGCGTCCGCTATCGCTTCGACTAAGACCATGAATTCTTCCGTCTCTCTTTTTCTGGCCGCCCTCCTCGGTTTTTTGGCGATGGTTCCTTGGGGCGATGTCTGCGCCGAGCCTGGGCCGGGAGAGCAGCCGGCCGGCAAGGTGATTCTCGTTTCCGGAACCTTGGAGGCGCTCAAGCCGGGATCGGCCCCTCGCCCGCTGCAACGGCGCTCGGAATTCTACGCCGGCGAAACCCTGCGCACGGGCCCCGGATCGGAGGCCCAAGTGCGTTTTTTGGACGGCGCCTTGGCGGCGCTGGCCGCCGCGACCGAGCTGAAAGTGGATGAATTCCGCTTTCAGGAGCAAGGCGCCGGTTCCGATAAGAACGTCAGCACGCTGGTCAAAGGCGGTCTTCGGGTGATCACCGGCGCCATCGGTCAGAAATCCCCCCCGTCACACCGGCTCAACACCCCGGTCGCAACCATCGGCGTCCGCGGCACCCATTTCGGCGCGGTGATGGGCAATGATCTGAACGTCGCCGTATGGCACGGCGGGATCGATGTCCGCAACGATGGCGGAGAACTCCCGCTCGGCGCCGGCGGCGAATTCAATTACGCCCGCGTTGAAGGGTTCCAGGCCGCGCCCACGGGGCTCCTCGAACCGCCAGCGGCGTTCCAGAGCGCCCGGGTCGCCAAAGCCCAAGGGCTTGCAGCACCGAATGAAGACAGCGCCGGAGACGATGGATCGAACGGCGAGAAAAGCGAGCGCGGCGCGGCCGAAACATCCGCCAGCGCGTCGACCGATGCACCGACGAACCCTGCGACCACGGCACTCGGCGACGATTCGGGCCCGGTGGCGCTCAGGACCAATCCGCTGTCCGCCAGCGATCCCGCCAATCCCACCACCGGCGTAGCCGGCTTCACCGGATCGGACCGGCAACTGACACCCGATCCCGTCACCGAAGCCGTATCCGAGAGCATGACTGTCCCGCTCTCTCCCATTCCCCCCGCCATCGCCAACGATCCCCGGCTCACCGATGCGGAAAAACTGGCTATGACCCGCATCGGAGCGATCGTATTCGGCGAAGCGGGATTCGACATGTTCCGCGGCGGTTATGCGACCTCGGGCAGCGATGGCAATCCCATATTCGCCGACAACACTTTCGCCCCCGGCGAACCCGGCTTCGTGACCGAGCCGATCGTCGAGGTCTTCCGGCGCGGAGGCGCCGCTATCGTCGGCGTCAATTCGAGCGACAAATACCCGGTTCAATGGGGCGTCTGGGACGGCAATGTCAACCCGATCGAGATTCAGGTCGACCTCAACGATCCGGCCAAGATCGCGCAGGAGTACCGTCCGGCGTTTTGGGTCACCGCGATCCCCACCCCGATCGAAGCCATCCGGAATCTCACCGGAACCGTAACGTATAACCAAGTCCTGATGGCGCAAGGCGGAGGCAGCGGAGGCATGGTGAACCCGGCCAACTTCCTGTTCAGCATGGACGTGAATTTCGGCAGCGGCGAGATCACCAACGGGCGTATGCAAATCCACAACGCCGACGCCTGGGATGTGCGTTTTGCCGGAAAAATCATCGGCCACGACATCGACGTCGTAAACTCCCCCGCGACTGCGTCGATCAGCACCGTCAACGGCGTACCCGGCGTGAATGTGGATATCGGCACCGTATTCGTGGGCGACCGGGCGCAGGCGGCGGTCGGCGTGTTCGACCTCGAGCAGAGCGGGAATCCGGCGCGCCATGTGGAAGGTGTCTTCCTGGTGCAATGCCCCGGAGGCAATTGCTGAGAAGCTATTGAAAAACTACTGCGCGCCGCCCTGCCGGCGTTGCTCAAGGGCTCAAAAGCTGATGAAAAACGTCCCTGTGGTTCGCCCCTACGGGCGGCCGCGCCGTGCACCAATTTGCCGGGAGCAAATTGGAACGTGCGAGGCACGGCCCGGCGGGCGGGCCTCAAGGATGCGGCGAGTAAATCGGCGATCCTACCGATTTGTCACCCTGCCGGGCGCTACCGCGCGCCGGATCGCCACCCTGTCGTGCCTTGCCCTGACGTTGCTCGTGACGTTTGAAGACAGCTTTCTAAAGCCTGCTTTTTTGGCAGGGACGGTGCGGACGATCCAATCTCAACTCATACCGTTTCATTCATCATCTTTCTAAGATTCTCTCCACGCTTCTTTCAACCGGAGATCGTCGCCGGAATCGAGATCAGCCTCGAGTCGAAATCATACCGGCCTTAACGAGTCCAAGGAGATAAGGGACAATCTACGACGTCGATCAGCGTGAAATCTCTATCGGTCCGGAATCCACGCGGATTCCAGGTTGTTTAAAATTGCCATTGCAAACAGTGACTTTGGAAGTTCCTGGACCTGCGCCAGCTGATCCAGCTTTTAGCTTTATTGACGCGCCGGGATGATACTCGACGCCGACCCAGGACGGGCGGACGATTTTTTCTAAGACGAGTTGGTATATGCCAAAGGAGAGAAAGGGCAACCCAGCCCCGATGTTCCTAAATGGGATGTCTGAATTCAAATCAATCGATCGCTTTACCCGAACCTTGCTGAACGGTTTCGACGATGCGGTGTGCCTGCTCGACGACGCGGGGCGTCTGATTTACATGAATCGGGCGGCGGAGGAGCTATTCGGCTATTCGGAAGAAGAGCTTTGCGGACGGCCGGTGCTTTCGGACCTGGAGGTGCGGGTGGAATCCACGCCACTCCGATGGGACCGTAAGCCTCAACCGGTCGCGCAGGAACGGTTCGTCAATCGCAACGAGACCCAGTTCCGCCGCAAGGACGGAACCGTATTCGCCGCCCGCTACAGTCTGACGCCCATAAAGGAAGGCGATCTCTGTCTACACCTTCTCCACCTGACCGGTATTGGGCCGCACGTAACACGCGATACCGTGCTCGACACGGAGTCGAACCTCAAGGCGATACTCGACACCATCAGCGATGGGGTTATCGTCATTAACGAGGTCGGGATCATTCAATTGCTCAACCCCGCCGCCGAACGATTGTTCGGGTACAAGCGGGAAGAGTTGATCGGGGAGAACGTCAAGCGGCTCATGCCTTCGCCGTATCGTGAAGAACACGACGGCTATCTCGCGAATTACCGCAGAACCGGCATACGAAAGATCATCGGCACCGGCCGGGAAGTCGTCGGTCAGCGCAAGGACGGCAGCGTTTTCCCGATGTATCTCTCCATCGGCGAGCTTCAGCAAGGGAATCGCCGATTGTTCGTCGGCATCACCCATGATTTGACCCGGCGAAAACAGAACGAAGAGTATCTATCGATTCTGTCCGGCGCGGTGGAGCAAAGCCCGAATGCGATCATGATCGCCGATCTCGAAGGGCGGATCACCTTCGTGAACCGGGCGTTTTGTCGCTTGACCGGCTACAGCCTCGATGAAGTCATCGGCCAGAACCCGCGGCTGTTGCAGTCGGGCCAAACGCCGCCGGGGGTTTACCGGCGGCTGTGGGAAATGATTCGGGCGGGCCATGAGTGGCAAGGAGAAATTCAAGACCGGAAAAAATCGGGCGAGCTGTATTGGGCTCTGGAAACGATCACGCCGATCCGCGATCCTTCGGGTAAAGTTACCCGTTATCTCGCGACCCAACGGGACATCACCGAGCAGAAGCGCAATAAAGAAGCCTTGCAGGAAAGCGAGGAGCGCTTCCGGCAAATCGCGGAAATGGTCGGCGAGTGGTTATGGGAGCAGGACCCGGAAGGCCGCTACGTCTACAGCAGCGGCTCGGTCTTCGCCATTCTGGGCTTGAAACCCGAGGAAATCATCGGCAAGCGCTACTTGGATCTCTTGACGCCCGAGGATCGGCAACGCTGGACCGAAACGTTGCCGCCGACCGGACGCGTTCACGAGTCCTTTTACAAGCTCATCAATCATTACCGCCACCGGGACGGACATGAGGTTTTCACCGAATCCACCGGAGCGCCGATATTCGACGACCAGGGCCGGGTCATCAAATGGCGCGGCATGGATCTGGATATCACGGCCCGCAAACGGGCCGAGGATACCCTGCGGCTGCGCGAGCGAGCCATCGAAGCGGCGAGCGTCGGTATCGTGATCGCCGATGCCCGGGATCCGCATTATCCGAACATCTACGTCAACCCGGCAGCGTGCCGGATTACCGGCTATTCGCGCGAGGAGTTGCTGGGACGAAACCTTAAGATACTGCAAGGGCCGGAAACGGAGGAGGACGCGAGAGAACAGATTCGCGAAGCCTTGCAGCAAGGGACCAGTTGCGAAGTCATACTGCGTAATTACCGAAAGGACGGAACGCCTTTCTGGAACGAGCTGCTGCTGTCGCCGGTGCGGGATGAACAGGGTGTCGTCACCCATTACATCGGCATTCAAACCGACGTGACCGAGCGCCGGCGGGCGGAAGAAGAGCGGCACGAACTCGAAATCGCCAAGCACATTCAACTGTCGCTGCTCCCGAAAAAACCGCTGCGGCTTCCGAGGGCCGAGATCGCCGGGGTCTGCGTGCCGGCCACCCATGTCGGCGGCGATTATTTCGATTATTTCCATTACGATGAAAATGCCGATATCGTCGTTGCCGACGTATCGGGCCACAGCGTCGGCGCCGCTCTGATCATGACCGAAATGCGCAGCACCCTGAAAGCCGAGACCCGAAAGACGCCGGACTGCCCGTCTCCGCAGAGTGCCGCCGAGGTTCTGCGCGCGCTCAACCATCTCCTTTACGAGGATTTGTGCGCGGCCGAGCTCTTCATCACGATGTTTTATCTGAAATACGACCTCAGAAGACGCCTGCTGCGCTATGCCAATGCCGGCCATAACCGTGCTTTGTTGCTGAGGCGGAGCGAGCCGACCTGTAGCGAGTTGGATGCGGAAGGACTGATTCTCGGCGTCAAGCGGGAGGTGTTTTTCGAGGAAAAAAGCCTGAGCCTGGAGCCGGGCGACCGATTGTTGCTCTACACCGACGGCGTGATCGAGGCGCAAAATGAACAGGGAGAATTCTTCGGTATTTCGCGATTGTGCAACCTCTTCGCCGCCGATCGTTCGGATTCGCCGGAAATGGCCATTCGAAAATTGTTGAATGAACTGCGGACCTTCTGCGGCAAGAATGAGTTCGCAGACGACATCACCATGGTGAATTTGCTGGTTCGTTGAGCCTGCGAATTTCGACTGGCGCGCCCGATTCGTCCGGCTCAGAATAAGCTCGGCAGGTCGGGGTTTCTTTCTCGATGCGGCTTTCCATCCAAATCGACACCCTCTGAGTGGCCTCGGAGACCTCATCGCTCATAGCTTATAGAACTAGAACGTTGACCTGTTTCTTAACCGGACAATAGTGATGCGCATGGTATTAAATCGTTTTATTGCCGCCGTTTTTTTCGCCCTGATCTTGGCCAGCTGCGCGGAATCCGAGACGAAAACGCCAATGCAGACAGCATCCCATCCGCCGGACTACGCCCGCGGCAAACATGTCTATAACGCCTTTTGTGCCGAATGCCACGCTTCCGGCAGAGGTGGCGCTCCCAGGCTGAATGATCCCGGAGCCTGGGAACCGAGGACCTTGGAATTGCCGTCGTTGCTGACCGACCATGCGACGAAGGGATTCCTGGGGATGCCGGAAAAAGGCGCGCATTCCGAATTGAGCGACGAGGCCGTTCGAGATGCGGTCCATTACATGGTCAGACAGATCGCACGCAGCGAATAGCGGTTGTATGAATGGCGCAATGTCGAGTACGCGCCGGGTATTTCAGGAACGGCACAGCCGCACGGATCGGAAGACCGCAAAACAGTCCGATCGATGAAACTTCTGGCTTGTCTTGGCTGTCTTAACGAGGTTTGTTGCATTAAGTAACTCTACTTACCCAGCACGGAGTGCTTTCAATAAGGAGTGCACTCACATCAAACGATTCTTGTTGAACAGCTATGTCGTGGCGGTACTCGGCACAACGGCCTTATCGCTTATTGTCGCGTTTTTCAACCCGGTTTTCGCGGGATCGCCGCCGCTGCTGCTGTTCCTGGCGGCGGTCATGCCGGCGGCATGGCGCGGAGGGCTCGGCGCAGGGATTTTCGCCACCGCATTGAGCACTTTTGTCGGCATGTTTTTCCTGGTCGAGCCCGGTTATTCGCTGTACGTGGCAGAACCCGCCGAAAGGCTGCGGCTGCTCATTCTTTTCACCGTTGGACTCCTGCTCAGCCTCGTTATCGATCGATTGAAAAAGGCCGAAGCCCGTGCGCTGAGAGCGGCTCTCGATCGCGAGAAGGAACTGAAGACGGAGATCGTCGATCATTGGGAGACCGAGCAAAAGCTCAAGGATGAAGAAACCTTCGCCCGTAAAGTGCTCATGTCTTCCCTGAACGGTCTTTACATCTACGACATCAAGGCGGGTACCGATACCTTCATCAATGCCCAATATACAAGGCTGACGGGCTATACGCTCGACGATCTCAACGCCATGAGCGGGTCGGAGTTCTTTGCCTTGTTTCACCCGGAGGACCAGGCGCGGGTTGCCGCACACCTGGAAGATCTCACGCGGATTGCGGACGGCGACGTGGTGGAGATCGAATACCGCTTCAAGACGGCCGACGGCCGTTGGATATGGTGTTTGTCGCGCGATGCGGTTTTTTCGCGGGATCCGGATGGGACCGTCCGCCAATGCATCGGGGCGTTCCTGGATATTACGGAGCGCAAGCAGGCCGAAGAAGCGCTGCGCGAATCCGACCGCCGCAAGGACGAATTTCTGGCCATGCTGGGGCACGAACTCCGAAATCCTTTGGCGCCGATTCGAAACGCCATAATGGTGATGAAGAAGATCGGCCTGCCCCATCCCAAGCTGGCTTGGGCAGGGGATGTGATCGACCGGCAGGTTAATCAACTGGCGCATTTGGTGGACGATCTCCTCGATGTCTCGCGCATTGTTCAAGGCAAAATCACGCTTCAAAAAACTCCGGTCGATCTCTCCAGGGTGATCGAGTTGGCGCTCGAAACCAGTCGGCCGCTGATCGAAGCCCGCCATCACGAACTCATCCTCTCGCTGCCCGAGGACCCTCTACAGGTGGACGGGGATGTCATACGCCTGGCGCAAGTGATCAGCAATCTGCTCAACAATGCCGCGAAGTACACGCCGGAAGGCGGAACGATCTGGGTGACCGTCGTCCGTAAGAACGGTGAAGCGATTGTTTCCGTGCGCGATACCGGCGAAGGCATTTCGAAAAATCTGTTGCCCAAGCTTTTCAAGCTTTTCACCCAGGCCGAACGTACCTTGGATCGGGCGCAAGGCGGCTTGGGGCTGGGCTTGACCATCGTGCAAAGAATCGTCGAATTGCATGGCGGCTGGGTTGAAGCCAGAAGCGAAGGCCCCGGCAAGGGCAGCGAATTTATTGTGTATCTACCGGCTATAGTGCCGGCTCTCGAGCCTTTTAAGGAAGCTCTAAACAAAACCGGAAGCCTTCCGGGGTGAGCGTCGCGGCGGAATCGGTATCACGCCAAAAACTTTGTCCTCCCTCGGATGCCTATAAGTAAAGCCCATTCGGGAGCAGGATCATGATTCGACTCGCATTTAACAGCAGTGACCCAGGGTACGGCATAATGCTCGGACCGGCACCTGTGTTCCGGGTCGGCGGCAATTTCATCCGGCAAGGGCCGGAAAAAGCCATCGTGGCGAGATACCGGAACCATTTCTGGGAAATTCAGGGCCGGCACTTCACGCGCTACGACTGTCTGGATGTCGCATCGATCCATTTCGAGGATGCCGCCGGCGATCCCTCGGAACCGTTCGGACCCTTTGCCTACTTCTGGGTAGCGGATGGGACGATTTATGCGGAAAAGAACCTTTTCGCCAAGTTCATGGAAGAATCCCAGCTCTGGCATTGCTATCCGACGGATACCTATTGGCCGGTCATGGTGATAACCCAGGCCGAACAAACCGTTTAGTTTTCCGCCGGCTCAAAACTTCGCTTGCAGGCGCCGGTCGTAAATTCATGATCTGAATGTTTGTGGCAGCGAGCGCTGTGGACGCCGGGCCTGCTGCAAACCCCAAGGAATGTGGAATGAATCGATGAGCCGTATCGTGCCTTTTGGAGCGGTCGCTTTAGCCCTCGCGCTCTTCGGGTGCGGCCGGCCGGATTCCGGTTCGATCCGTCTGACCGGCTGGATCGCATCGCCGGTCGAAGAAAATCTCACGCGGACGTTCATCGACACTTTCGAGCAACGGCATCCCGGCCTTCCGGTCCGCTACGAGCCGATCACGGCCAACTACATGGACAAGCTGCTGCTCATGCTGGCCACCGGGACCGCGCCGGATGTGGTGATGATCGAAGCTTTCTGGATTCCGCTATTGATCGAGTACAACGTTTTGTTGCCGCTCGACAGTTTCCTGGCCCAGGACCCCGGCTTTTTTCCGGACGACTTCGAGCCGATGCTGCTTGATGCGTTTCGTTCCAAGGGGGCGCTGTACGGCCTCCCCAAGGATTATTCGACCCTGGCGCTCTATTTCAACCCGGCACTGTTCGCCGAAGCGGGACTTACGGAAGTCCCGAGGACGTGGGGCGAATTCGCCGAGTATGCCCGGCGGCTCACCCGCGATACCGACGGCGACGGCAGTGTCGATCAGTACGGATACGCCCATGCCGAGGACCTCGAATACTCGCTGCCTTTCGTTTGGCAGAATGGGGGTGACTATATCGATGCGAAGGGCCGGGCTGCTTTCGACGATCCCGCCTTCGCGGAGGCGCTGAGTTTTCTTCAGCGGATGAAGGCCGACGGCATCGCCGTCATGCCCTCGGACGTTGGCGCGGCCTGGAACATGGATGCCTTCGGCCGTCGCCGCGTCGCCATGGCGATCTCGGGACTTTGGGCGGCGAATTTTCTGAACGAGACCCATGCGAGCACCCCCTATCGGGCCGCTTTGCTGCCGGTCGGAAAACAGGCGGCTTCGGTCGCGTTCGTGGCCGGCTATGCCATTCCCAAGCGGACCCGAAATCCGGACCAGGCGTGGCAGCTGCTTCGCTATCTCACCGGCCGCGAAGGCGGGCGCATCTGGGTTAAATCCGATGTCGGGCTGCCGGCGCGGCGCTCGATTGCACGGGAGTCATTGATCGAGCGCGATCCCCTGAAGCGGGTTTTCCTGCAAAGCCTCGATCATGCGCGGATCTGGCAATTCCGGGTGAACCAGCGGGTCTTGGATGAAACCCAAAGCGCGCTGCAAGCCATTTTTCTCACCGGCGCCGCGGTTCAACCGACGCTGAACGATCTGAAACAGCGCGTGGAACGGGGAGGGCGGTTTCAGGCCGATGCCGAACGCCATGAATTACAAGATCGGTCAGCGGCGTCCCGCTGACATGCCCGAGCGTCATCGCGAGGCGTGGGCCGCTTATCTCTTTTTGCTTCCGGCACTCGTCGTTCTTTCCCTGTTCGTGTTTGGGCCACTGGTTTTCATCTTCGCCGTCGCCTTTTTCGACTGGAATCTTTTCCGGCCCGACCAGCACTTCCTCGGTGCAGCGAATTTCGTCGAATTGGCGGGCGACGAACTGTTTTTCACCGCGCTGCGCAACACCACGGTCTATGTCCTGGGCGTCGTTCCGGCCCAGACGCTTTTGGCCCTGTTGCTGGCGCTCGCCGTCAACCAGAGCATTCCCGCCCGGGGATTTTTTCGGGCAGCGTTTTACATCCCGGCCATCACGTCCTCGGTGGTGACGTCCATCATCTTTCTGTGGATCTACTCGAAACCGGGCTTGCTCAATTACGTGCTGTCGTGGTTCGGAATCGAGGGACCTGACTGGATCGGATCGCCCAAATACGCGCTCGGTGCCATCATGGCACTGAACGTCTGGTCGACTTCGGGCTATTTCATGGTGGCGTTCCTGGCCGGGCTTCAGAGCATTCCGGCGTCACTTTACGAGGCCGCCCGGATCGATGGCGCAAGTCCCTGGGCGCGCTTTCGGCACGTCACGGTGCCGGGTCTCAAGCCCACATTGTTTTTCGTGGCGACTCTGGGGATCATCGGCACCTTTCAGGTGTTCGATCAGATCTACATGATGAGCGCGGGCGGGCCGGTCAACGCCACCACCACGCTCAGCTATTTCATTTATAACAGCGCCTTCCGGTATTTCCGCTTCGGCTATGCGGCGGCGGCGGCCGTGCTGCTGTTTGCGATCATTTTGCTGGTCACCCGGATGCAGCGGAAGATCGTTCGTCCGGAAGCGCCATGATCAGGCGCGGCACGATTCGGGACCTCAGCCGGCGAGCGGTCATCCTCGCGCTTTTGCTCGCGGCCACCGGCATCTTCACGCTGCCCTTCCTTTGGTCGCTGTCCCTCTCGTTTCAGCCGCCGGGGGATGTTTTCCGCTGGCCGATCGAGCTCATTCCGGACGAAGTCACTTTGCAGAATTACCGGCGGCTCTGGACTGAAATTCCGTTCGCCCGGTGGCTCCTCAACAGCATCGCCGTCTCGCTGACGGTGACGCTCGCGAACCTTTTCCTCGATGCCCTCGCGGGCTACGCCTTCGCCCGGTTGCGCTTTCCGGGACGGAATGTCCTATTCGCCCTGTTGCTGGCGACGCTCATGGTGCCGGCCCATGTGACCCTGGTGCCCAAATTCATGCTCTTGAATGCCCTGGGGCTGGTGAATACCTATACCGCGCTGGTCGTGCCGGCCATGGCTCAAGTGGTCGGCATTTTCCTGATGAAGCAGTTTTTCGAATCCATCCCCCCACAACTGGAAGAGGCGGCCCGCATCGACGGCTGCAACCGGTTCCAGGTGTTTTGGCGGGTAGTGCTGCCGGCGTCCCGGCCGGCGCTGGCGGCGCTAGGCATCTATACCTTTCAGGGCAACTGGAACGAATTCCTGTGGCCACTGGTTGTGACCACCACCAGCGACCGGTTCACCCTCCCGGTCGGCCTTGCCATGTTCCGCTACGAATTCAGGGTCGAGTGGACCCTGCTGATGGCCGGCGCCGTGCTCATCGCCCTGCCGACGCTGATCATCTTCCTGATCTTCCAGCGTCTTTTCATTCAGGGCATCGCCACGAGCGGATTGAAGGGGTAAACAGGATGATCGAAAACGTTTGCGAGCAGCAAAACATGATCGAGCGGACAGCCTGGCCGGCAAAAAACGCCGCTGATCGACATCGACCTCAGGGTCTGAGCGCCATAGGGCGAATTACGCTCCGCTAGTTTGTCCTACGAGCTTACTCTACCGGCGCCCGATAATTCGTCAGCCAGCTCACCAGGACGATTCCGAGGCCCATCGAGACAAAGAAAAACCGAGCGGCTCCGGTTTCCGGGAATCCTGGGAGAAACGGCAAAACCACCAAAGCGGGGCCGACGATTCGTTCGATCAGGCCGTGTATCGGAAAGAGGAGACGCCGATAGGCACCGAGGGGAAAGTCCGAGATTAGGGTGACGGCCAGATGCACGAAGGCCAAGGTTCGGGAAATGACGGCGGGGAGCCCGTCGAATCCGAAGAGCGTCGGCGCCAAAAGGAAGAAAACGACGGTCGCATAATCCAGATAACCGTGAAGGCTGGCGGAAATCGGTTTCATGATCGGTCCTCCTGTCGCGTTGAATGGATGAGGACCTTTAGCGTAAAACGCGCCTTCCGGCCTGTCTGTCATCTTGATTACACTCAGCGGCGGCTCGTTGCTTGAGCTTGTTCGAGAGCCGAATCGTTGAGGCAGATCAAATCCCTGGTGTAGTCCAAAAAACCGCCACGGCGAAGCTCGTTCATGACCTTGGTCACCACGGGGCGCGTCGCGCAAACCAGATCGGCCAAATCCTGCTGGGTCAGCCTGATTTCCAGCGCATAACCGTGAGAGCAGCGCGTTCCGAACGCGGCCGCCAAATCCTTCAGAACGGCGACGAGGCGCTGGTCCACGGTTTTCATCAGGATTTCGATCAGCCTCCCTTCGGCGCGTTGCCGAGCCTGAGCGATTTGGGCCAGCAATGCTGCGGCGAAGTCCGAATCGGCGCGGATCAGACGATCGATGTCGGGCTGCCCGATGCGAAACACACGCACGTCGCCGATTGCGGCGGCCGTATGCTCGGCCATGGCACTCGCCAGCACGTTCCCGAAAACGTCCCCGCGCCGCAAGATGGCCGTAGTTACCTGGTTCCCGTTTTCATCGACATGGGCCAGCTTGACCAGACCGTTCAGCAGCCAATATTGATCCTCCAGCCGCGTGCCTTGAGCATAGATTTCCGCTTTATCCCGGAATTCCAGCACCGTCAGCGAACTCGCCGAGGCTTGCCACGCGTTCAGTTGAGATTCCAATATCTGCGGATCGACGGTTGCCGATTTCATGGTAGACCTCCATCGTTTTGTGGGGCGGGTTAACGCAGCGTACCCGCTTTCCAAGGGGGCTTGGACCTTCGCTTCACATCCCACACCCGAATATCGATCGGAGCCGCCCAGTCCAAGGGGGGCTGTCCCAACTGGACGAATCGGTGAAAGCTCAAATGCGCCAATCGGCGGCGCGCTGTACCCAGCCGTGTTTGACCGGGTTGTAGTGAATGTAGTCGAGATGGGCGTCGAAATCGCTTTGATCGCGGATGGCATGTTCCCAAAAACGTCGCTGCCACACGCCGCGCTCGCGTTTCATCTCTCTTCGGGTTGATAGCCGTTCCCCCGGCGCAATGGCGCGCGCGAAGGCCGATTTGATCAAGCGCCAGCGTGTTGAGAAATCGGCATCGTTGGGCGGCAGGGTCCAAGGGTCCAAAGGCAATGTAAATGATCGGGGAGTATGACGATGGCCTCGATCCGGAACGGCCGTTGAGTTCGCACGGTACGGAAAGCTTCGCGTAACGCATCGATGTTTTCGGTCAACAAATGGCGGCGACGTTCCAGGAGGGCGACGGTAAAGAAGTAGGAGCGGCCGGGGACATAGGCGCGGATGTAGTTGGGCATAGCGGGAGTTTGCCAGATGGTCCGGCTTCTCGGAAGGCGGGTTACACTCCGCTAACCCGCCCTACAAAGCTGGAATCAATGCCCACCCGCAACCATTGGTGGCATCCATGCTCTTCAATGGCTTGTTGTCGCCAGGAGAGTATCGGCAAGTGCCTGTTACTGATCATGGTTTTTGTCCGGGGTGACTATGGCGCACCGGTTGCCATAAAGACCATGGACAATTCCGCATCCGCCGTCTTCTTGGTTCTGACCGTCGACTCATGATATGAGGCTGAGATAAAAATACAGACGGCCGAATCTAACGCTAAGCCGAGACAGGCCGATGAGCCGCAGGATTGTGTCTATTACGTGCCAAGAGGTAACTCGTCATGCTGATCAGGAAATCCTCCGATATCCGACCTTCGGAAATCACCCCGCGCGAGTTGTTTTATGGCCGGCGGCGATTCCTGCAACTCGCGGCCGGAGCCTCGGCCTTGGCGCTAATGCCGCCGGGGCTTGCTGCCGGGCAGAAACTGTCCGAGGTTCGGAAGAGCGATTATGTGCTGCCGGACAAGACCACGCCTTACGAAGACATCACCCGCTACAACAATTTTTACGAGTTCGGCACCGACAAGGAATCGCCCGCCAAACTGGCCGGCAGCCTGAAAACCCGGCCCTGGACGGTGGCGGTGGAGGGCGAAGTCCGAAAGCCCAAAACTTACGATATCGACGAGCTGCTGAAATTGGCGCCGCTCGAAGAGCGCATCTACCGCCTGCGCTGCGTGGAGGCTTGGTCCATGGTGGTGCCGTGGGTCGGCTTTCCGCTGGCGGAGCTGATTAAACGGGTGGAACCCACCGGCAACGCCAAGTTCGTGGAGTTCACCACCTTATTGGACCCCGCGCAGATGCCGGGCCAGCGGTCGGCGGTGCTGGACTGGCCGTATATCGAAGGGCTGCGGATGGATGAGGCCGTGCACCCTTTGACCATCCTCGCGGTGGGCCTTTATGGCGAAGAGCTGCCCAATCAGAACGGCGCGCCGATCCGGCTGGTGGTGCCGTGGAAGTATGGCTTCAAGAGCGCCAAATCCATCGTGCGCATCCGCTTCGTGGAACAACAGCCGGTCTCCACCTGGATGAAGGCGGGCGCACGGGAATACGGCTTTTACGCCAACGTGAACCCCGAGGTCGATCATCCCCGCTGGAGCCAGGCGAAGGAACGCCGCATCGGCGAGTTCTTCAAGCGCCCCACCTTGCCCTTCAACGGCTATGCCGATCAGGTGGCGCCGCTTTATGCCGGTATGGATTTGCGTAAGTTCTTTTAGGGCACATTGTGGTAAGGCGCTTCGCATGCCCATCGGGCTGGCTCCTCAGTCCAGCGAGCGAGCGCCGGGAACGGCTGGTGCCCCTTCGTCCAAGCTCAGGACAGGCTTATCCTGGCCTACAAGGCTCCGCAGGTTTTTATTAAAGGTATGAATCCCCAAAACCCCAGTCCCAAGACGTTAACTGCTCTCAAACGCGGGCTCTTCCTGATCTTGCTGATTCCGTTATTCAAGCTGATCGGCAACGGCGTGCTCGATCAACTGGGAGCCAACCCCATCGAGAAGATCACTCGGACCACGGGTTACTGGACGCTGACCCTGCTGCTCGTCACGCTTGCCGTGACTCCGCTCCGGCGACTTTCGGGCAGGCCCTGGCTGGGCCGTTTTCGCCGGATGCTGGGGCTGTTCGCCTTTTTCTACGGATGCCTCCACTTCTTCACGTATCTGGTCCTGGACCAGTTCTTCGATTGGCCCGGCATCGTCAAGGACATCGCCAAACGGCCCTATATCACGGTGGGATTTACCGCGTTCCTGTTGCTGATTCCCCTGGCGGTCACCTCGACCGACGGCATGATCCGCCGTCTCGGCGGGAGGCGCTGGCGGCGGCTGCACCGCCTGGTTTACGTGATCGCCATCGGCGGCGTGGTGCATTTCTGGTGGCTGGTCAAGAAAGACATCACGGCGCCGGCCGTGGATGCCACGGTCTTGGCCGTCTTGCTGAGTTTCCGGATGATTGGTGCGGTCCGGGGGCAAGGCACCGGAGCTGGAGCGGAGATGAACCGAAAATCACTGAATGTCGATGGGCTAAATTCGAATCGGCATCTGCCGCGCCGATCGGTTTTGAGCGGAAATAGCCGCACCGACACTTCACCCTAGTCCGCTCGTCATCGCTGCCGCCCAGTCTGCCGGATCGTTTCAGGCTTCCCTACCCGAGTTTCGGATTTTTCTTCGCTTGACAGCGTCTTAGCTGGGTCGCAACCTTTGGGCAGATCAGGTGTCGCCTAATCGAAACACCCATTCTTGTCCGGAAAAACATCGTGTCGCTTGAAATTCCCATGTTCCTTAACGACAAGAGGCTGCGCGTCGCCTCTCGAAAGCCGATGACCGAGCGGTTCAGCAGCCTCATCTCCACGGACATGTTTGACGTAGAACAGACGGTAAATGTTAGGCTGAGAGGTGCGCAATGATGCGGTTCAAGAAACAGCGCACCCCGGTAATCGATGCCGCCATTGTTGTCAGCTTGGCGATTGCCTTCATGAGCGACGTTATGACCCCGCGCGGTATCACGGTATGGACCATATACTTCATCCCAGTCGCTCTCAGTCTCTATGTGTGGCGTCCGCGGATGCCGATTCTCGTCGCGCTCGTGGCAACGGTGTTGATCATTGCCGGCCGGTTTCTCGCGCCGCCATCCGTAGAGCCTTTGCAGACGCTTCCGTGGCTGAACAGAAGCCTCGGTATATTGGCGATTTGGGTGGTGGCGGTGATCGCTCGACAGACGCTCCTTGCAAAGCTCAGGCGTCGCGAGGACGATTGGATACGCTCCGGGCAGCGTGATCTGAGCATCCGCATGCAGGGGGAGCAGAGGCTTCAGGGCCTGTGTGACAATATTCTGCACTTTTTTTGCGAGTATCTCGACGCACCGGTGGGCGTTCTCTACGCAGTGGAGCAGGAGGGCGGCGAGCTTCGGCGCATGGCGTCATACGCCGTCGGAACGGATTTGGAGTGTCCCGAGCATATCAAGCCGGGTGACGGACTCGTCGGCCAGGCGGTCAAGGATCGGCGGGCTCTCCGCTTCGATGACCTGCCGGACGGATATCTCCGGATTTCGTCGGCGCTCGGAACCGCCCGCCCAAGGCATCTCGTCGTGATGCCGGCGATCATCGACGGCAGGGTCAAGGCAGTGGTCGAACTCGGTTTCATTCATCCGGTGGGCAGCTCGGACATGGACCTCCTCAATACGATGTCCGAGCCGGTAGCCAGCGCAATCCGCTCCTCCCTGTATCGCACCCGGCTCGAGGAGCTCCTGGTGAAAACACAGCTGCAGGCCGAAGAGCTGCAGAGACAGCAGGAAGAGCTGAGAAGCGCCAACGAGGAGCTCGAGAGCCAGAGCAAGGCGCTGTCCGAATCTCAGGTGCGTCTCGAGGCGCAAAACGCCGAGCTGACCGAGATCAACGTCCGGCTCGAGGAACAGCGCGACGAGCTGGCGCGGGCCCAGGCCGAGCTGACGAAGCGCTCGGACGATCTCGCCCGAGCGAACCAGTACAAATCCGAGTTTCTGGCGAACATGAGCCACGAGTTGCGCACTCCGCTCAACAGCACCCTCATCCTCGCCAAGCTCCTCGCCGACAACAAGGCCGGCAATCTGACCCCGGATCAGGTCAAATACGCCTCGATCATCTACTCGTCGGGCAACGATCTGCTCGATTTGATCAACGACATTCTCGATCTTTCCCGAATCGAGGCGGGCCGCCTGGAAATACGGCCCGAGACGGTCGAACTCCGGCCCTTGATGGAGACGATCGAGCGGAGCTTCCAGCCGGTGGCGTCGCAAAAGAACCTCGCCTTCGAAGTGCTCATCGAGCCGGGGATGACCGGGACGATCACCAGCGATCCGCTCCGGCTGCAGCAAATCCTCAGAAATCTTCTCTCGAATGCCTTCAAGTTCACCCAAGCCGGCAAAGTCAGCTTGCGCGTGGCGCAGGCCGGTCCGGACCGGATAAGCTTTGCCGTCCGCGATACCGGCATCGGCATCCCGCCCGAGCACCAGGACGCCATATTCGAGGCATTCCGGCAAGCCGACGGGAGTACCCAGCGCAGGCACGGCGGCACCGGGCTGGGCCTGACGATTTCAAGAGAGCTCGCGCATCGATTGGGCGGAGAAATCTCGGTGGAGAGTGCGCCCGGCAAAGGAAGCGCCTTCACGCTCGTTCTGCCGACCGAATTCGCGCAGCAAGCCGGCGAGGAACCGCCTCCCAAAGCGGAGGTGATTTTCCTGGCTAAGGCCCGTCCAGCGGCCGAGAGTTCCGCGCCGAGTGCGGAGCCGGCCGGAGAGCCGGCGCAGGACGATCGCGAAGGCCTGGCGACGGATGATCGGACCATTCTCGTGATTGAGGACGACCAAGCCTTCGCGGGCATCTTGTGCGATCTCGCGCGCGAACTGCATTTCCGCTGCCTGATGGCGACCAGCGCCGGCGAGGGCCTCGCGCTCGCGGAGCAATTCCTGCCCAGCGCCATCGTCCTCGACGTCCACCTGCCGGACCATTCCGGGCTCAGCGTGCTCGAACATCTCAAGGGTCACGCCGCGACCCGCCATATTCCGGTACATGTCATCTCGATTTCGGACTACACCCAGCAAGCCCTCGAAATGGGCGCAATCGGGTACGCGCTCAAGCCGGTCATGCGCGAGCAGCTCGTGAGCGCTTTCCGAAAACTGGAGCGGAAGCTGGAACAAAACGTCCGCCGGGTCTTGGTGGTCGAGGACGTCGCGGCCCAGCGCGAGAGCATCGACCGGCTTCTCCGTACCGAGGGCGTCGAGGTCGTTGCGGTCGGGACCGGCAGCGAGGCGCTGAGTCAGTTGAGGGAGGCCACCTTCGATTGCGTGGTCCTCGACCTGAGCCTGCCGGATATGTCGGGTTACGAGCTGCTCGACAAAATGGCTTCGGGCGAGGCGTTTTCGTTCCCGCCGGTCATCGTTTACACCGGGCGGACGTTGACGCGCGAGGAAGAGAGCCGTCTGCGCCGCTATGCCAGCACGATCATCGTCAAGGGCGCCCGCTCGCCGGAGCGCTTGCTGGATGAGGTGACGCTCTTTCTTCATCAGGTGGAATCGCGGCTTCCCCGTGAGCACCAACAGATGCTCCGCAAGCTGCGCAACCGCGAGAAAGCCCTCGAAGGCCGCAATATCCTGGTGGTCGAGGACGACGTGCGCAATATCTTCGCGCTCTCCAGTGTGCTCGAGCCGAAAGGCGCCAAGGTGCACATCGCCCGCAACGGCAAGGAGGCGCTTGAGGTGCTCGAGCGCGCCCTGCACGAGCCCGATGCCGCAGTGGATCTGGTTCTCATGGACATCATGATGCCCGAGATGGACGGTGTCACCGCAACCCGCGAGATCCGCAAACGCCCGGAATGGAAGAATCTGCCGATCATCGCGCTCACCGCCAAGGCAATGCCGGACGACCGCGCGACGTGCCTTGAGGCGGGCGCCAACGACTATATCGCGAAGCCGATCGACATCGATAAGCTGGTTTCGCTCATCAAGGTTTGGATCCCCAAGTAGAGGACGCTTTGCACGACGACACCTTCGAAACCGAGCTCAAGCTTCTTCTTGAGGCGATCTATCTCAGGTTTCACTACGACTTCCGCCATTATGCGCCGGCTTCGCTGAGGCGCCGGCTCTCCCTGGCCATGAGCCGGTTCGGTTGCCGCTCGCTGTCGGGGCTGCAGGAGCGAATCCTGCACGATGCCGGAGTTTTCCCGGAGCTTTTGTCGTTTCTCACCATCATAGTGAGCGAGATGTTTCGCGATCCCGACTTCTATCGGGCTCTGCGCGAAAAAGTGGTCCCGCTTCTGCAAACTTACCCGTCCCTGAAGATTTGGGTCGCGGGTTGCAGCACCGGCGAGGAGGTTTATTCCCTCGCCATCCTCTTGCAGGAGGAGGGACTGCTCGATCGAAGCCTGATTTATGCGACGGACATCAATCCGGAAGCGCTGCGAAGGGCCAAAACGGGCATCTACGACCTGAAACGGATCGCCCAGTTCAGCGAAGCCTACCATGCCGCGGGCGGCCGCGCGTCGCTCTCCGACTATTACACCGCGGCCTACGGCTCGGCCGTGTTCGACAAGGCCCTGCGCAAGGACGTCGTGTTTTCCGACCACAGCCTTGCGACCGACAATGTTTTCGCCGAAGTCCAGCTCGTCACCTGTCGCAACGTCCTCATCTACTTTGACCGCGCGCTGCAGGATCGGGCGCTCGAGCTGTTTCGGGATTCGCTCTGCCGGAAGGGATTTTTGTGCCTGGGCGCCAAGGAGACGCTGAGTTTTTCGGATCATGCGGCGGAGTTCAGCGAATTCGCGCGTGAGGAAAGGATTTACCAGAAGCGATGAAACACGACATCCCACCGTCGACAATCCCGGTCCGGGCGGAGGCGATCGTGGTGGGCGGCTCCGCCGGCGCTTTCGATGCGCTCTCGACCTTGCTTGCCGATCTGCCCGGCGAGTTCACTCTACCCATCGTGATCGTGCTGCACTTGCCGCGGCACAAGCCCAGCGTGCTGCCCGAGGTTCTTGCCGCCAAGGCCGGCCGGCCGGTGCGGGAACCCCAAGATAAGGAACCGGTCTCAAGGTCGATAATCTATGTTGCTCCGGCCGATTACCACCTGCTCATCGACCGGGGATTGGCGTTCGCCCTCTCGGTGGACGAGCCGGTGAATTTCAGTTTACCCTCCATCGATGTCCTGTTCGAATCCGCGGCCGATGCCCTCGGCGCCCGGCTGGTCGGCGTTCTGCTCTCCGGCGCGAGCGCCGACGGCGCGCGCGGGCTCAAAGCCATCGAAGAGGCCGGCGGACTGGCCATCGTGCAGGCCCCGGAGGATGCCTCGATGCCCATCATGCCGAACGCCGCCATCGCCCTGTGCGAGCACGCCCGGGTGTTGCCGGCCAGTGACATTCGCGAACACCTGCTCCGGCTGGCCGGTTGCAGCGGAGCAGCCAAGCTGTAAGGAGTGCCATGACTGCTAAACCGAAAATCCTGCTGGTCGACGACTGCGAGGAGAATCTTGTGGCGCTGGAAGTCTTGCTGGAAGGGCACGAGGCCGATCTGCTGCGCGCGCACTCCGGCGAAGAGGCCTTGGAGCTCCTGCTGGTGCACGAGGTGGCGCTGGCGCTCGTCGACGTGCAGATGCCCGGAATGGACGGCTTCGAGCTGGCCGAACTGATGCGCGGAGCCGAGCGTACCTCCGAGGTCCCCATTATCTTCGTCACGGCCGGCATTCACGACCAGCCCCGAGTATTCAAAGGCTACGAATCGGGAGCGGTGGATTTTCTGTTCAAACCGCTGGATCCGCATATCCTCCGCAGCAAGGTTGCCGTCTTCGTGCAGCTTTACCGGCAAAAGCAGGAATTGGCCGAACGCGTGTGCGAGCTGGAAGTCACGCTCGCGGAACGGCAGCAGATCGAGAACGCGCTGAAGATGGCCGATAGGCGCAAGAACGAATTCCTGGCCATGCTCGGCCATGAGCTTCGGAACCCGCTGGCGCCGATCAAGAATGCCGCGCAAATCATGAAAAGGCTCAATGTGTCGGATCCGAAGCTTCGGATGCTCCAGCAGATCATCGACCGTCAAACCGGCCATTTGGCTCGCTTGGTGGACGATCTCCTCGATATTTCGAGGATCGAGCAGGGTAAGATCACGATCCGAAAGGAGCTCATCGACCTCGCCACGGTTGTCGATCAAGCCTTGGAGAGCAGTCAGCCCCTGATTCAGGCTCGTCAGCATGAATTGATCGTCTCAGTCCCGAATACCCCCATTTCGCTTATGGGAGACAGCGAGCGTCTGGCGCAACTGATCTCGAATCTGCTGAACAACGCCGCCAAGTACACGCCCCCGGGAGGGACCATTTGGCTGACCGTGACCCGCGAGGACGGGGAAGCCCTGATCCGTGTCAAGGATACCGGGGAGGGTATGGCGGAACCGCTGTTATCCCATGTGTTCGAAATTTTCACCCAATCGGAGAGGACCCTCGATCGCGCTCAGGGCGGGCTCGGGCTTGGCTTGGCCATTGTCAAGAACCTGGTGGAGCTGCACCAAGGGCGAATCGAGGCCCACAGCGAAGGACCTGGGAAAGGGAGCGAGTTCTCGGTATGGTTGCCGGTGCGGACGTGAGACATTGCTGAGCCGTTCATGACGCCGTCGCGGCGAAGGTTCCGATGAAACTTGGGGGAAGACCGAAGACGAATTCTGTCTAATGTCGAAACCCTTGGTGGTTTCGGGTTAGCGAGGAGGATTTCCGCCATGGCCGATACACGAATCAATCCTGCGCCGGAAGGCAAATCCGTCGCCTTGGTAACCGGCACGTCATCGGGCATCGGGCGGGCGACCGCCTTGGCGCTCCGGGCCGCCGGATTCGCGACCGTCGCGACCGCGCGCCGCGCGGCTGATATCGAGGAGTTGAAGGCGAAGGGGTGCGAGACGGCGCAGCTCGACGTGACCGACGACGCATCGATGCAAAACGCCGTAAAGGCCGTCGAGAGCGCTTACGGGCGCGTCGATGTGCTGGTGAACAACGCGGGATACGGGCAGTACGGGCCGATCGAAGAGGTGCCCATGGATGCGGTGCGGCGGCAATTCGAGGTGAATGTGTTCGGCCTCGTCCGGATGTGCCAGCTGGTACTGCCGGGAATGCGCCGCGCGGGCAGGGGCCGCATCATCAATGTCAGTTCCGTCGCCGGCGAAATCACCCAGCCGGGCGCCGGTTTCTATCATGCGACAAAACACGCGGTGGAGGCGATCAACGAAACCCTGCGCATCGAGGCAAGCGCATTCGGCATCGATGTGGTGGACATCCAGCCCGGACCCGTCGCCACGAAGTTCGCCGAAGTCGCGATCAGCACCATTCCCGACACGGGAGCGGATAGTCCCTACCGGGTCTTCAAGCAAAACCTCGCCGAGACGACGCGGGAAATGCTCAGATTCGGCAGAGCAGGGGTGCTGACGGCTCAGGAAGTGGCCGACGTCATCGCTAAGGCGGCGACAACCCCGCAGCCGGACACCCGTTACCACGTCGGCGCGCCCTCCAAGCTGATGTCCTTGTTGCATGGCTTGATGCCGGACCGGGTATGGGATGCGGCGGTCTCGCGGCTGGTGCCGATGGAACCGAAGTAGCTCCATGCCAGCCTTCGTTTTGACTTTTCTCCTGTTGGGAATAGGCGCTTCGTCGGGTGGGTTAGAGCATTTTCAGGTCCGGCGTAGCGCTTGGTTCTACAGAGGGTGAAGGATGGCCGGGATAAGCCTGTCCTGAGCGAAGTCGAAGGGGCGGCAGCCGTTCCCGGCACGCGACGGACGAAACGCCGGATACGCTTCGCTTAATCCGGCCTACGTTTTGGTCCAGGAACCCGCCTGCGGGGCGACTCTTTTGGAGTCGAGAGCAGCCCCGCTTAATGGCAACGCCTCACCCGTGCTACCGCCACACCATAGAGAAAAATGTTCGAGACGCACTCTGGCATCTGCTGGCGGTTGATCGCTGCGTTTCGAGTGCGCCTAAATTCCGGTTTCCACAATCCGCCGAGAGAACCGAGGAGTCGTAGATCGGCAATCCTCTGCCGACCATGGTCTCCGAATTCGGCATTCAGCCTTTTTCGTATTACTATCCCCGAAAAAAATGAAAACGGCTGTTGTCGCTCATCGTTTGATGAAAACGGGCGACACGGAATCTGGATTCGATTACGGCATCGTGCAGGGCACGCCCTGCATCATCCTTCGGTGGGATAGTTCATGTTGCGAGTCAGGCTGGCGCTGGTGGTCGCCATCTCCCTGTGTTTCGTCTTCGTACTCGGCTTTACGCTGTACTGGGGGTCTCACAAAATCGCCCTTTATTCGTCGCGCAGCCAGTCGGCTTATGAGGCGTTCGATCGGTATCAGCAGCTCTATCGGGAAGCTTATCGCTATTTCAAACAGCGCATGGATCTGCTTCTGGTCGACCAGCAAGGCACGGCGGCGGATGTGGAAATGTCCCGCCAGCGTCTGCACGATGCCGTCGAGCGCCTACGGAAGGCCACCGCAACGGATGTGGACCCAGCCAACGATATCCAAGCCTGGCAGTCTCATCAGAGCGAGCTGGACAGCATCGCCCGTCTGAGCGCCGCGCTCGAAGCCGGCATGCACCGGTTCGATCAGGTCGACCGCCTGCGTCATGAAGGGCGGCGCGAGGAGGCGTTGCTGCTGCTGTCGGACGTTCTGGAGGAAGATATCGACCGTAAATTCGATCCCTTGATCGACGGCGCGATCAGCCGCGAGCGCGAGCGGGCTCTGGTGGCGAGGGAGAGACTGATGGGGCTGGTCGGCCTTTCCAGCTGGATTTCCATCAGTACGGCGCTCATCTCGGTGGTTTTCAGCATCGCTGCGGGCGCCATGCTCTTCAGAAGCATCCGTAGGCCGATCGAGGCCCTGATGCGCGGCACCGACGAAATCGCGGCGGGCAATCTGCCTTACCGCATTCCGATCGATAGCCGGGACGAGTTCGGCTATCTCGCCAAGCACTTCAATCAAATGGCCCAAGAGCTGGAAGTCCAGCAGCGGAAGCTCGGCGAGGCGCGCGCCGTCCTGGAGCAAAAGGTCGCAGAGCGGACGCTCGAACTGAACCACCTCAACGGCGAGTTGCAACGCCTGGACCATGCGCGGCGGCAGTTCTTCGCCGATATCAGCCATGAGCTGCGGACCCCGATCACGGTCATCCGCGGCGAGGCGGAAGTGACGCTGCGGGGGAGAAACAAAGAGCCCGAGGAATACAAGGAGTCGTTGCTGCGGGTCCTCGATCTGTCGCTGCAATTGGGCAAGCTGGTCAACGATCTGTTGTTCCTCGCCCGCGCCGAAACCGCTCACATGCAGTTCGAATGGGAAACGCTCGATCTCGCCGAACTGGTCGTCAATGCGGCCGAGGACATCCGCGTGCTGGCGCAGAACAAATCGATCGAGGTGAGGTTGAACGTTACGGATACACCGGTGTGGGTCCGCGCCGACAAGCAGCGGCTTCGGCAGGTCATTTTTATTCTCGGGGACAATGCCTGCCGTTACTCGAGCACCAGTAGCCGGATCGTCATCGATTTGGAGACCGACGGCGCGGAAGCGATTTTGCGCGTCAACGATCACGGCATCGGCATCCCCGCTAAGGATCTGGAACTGATCTTCGACCGCTATTACCGCAGCATGAACGCCCGCCGTTCCAGCGACGACGGTACCGGCCTCGGGCTCCCGGTCGCCAAGGCCATCGTGGCTGCGCATGGCGGGCAGATTTCGGCGGACAGCAGCGAAGGGGCGGGCACAACATTTGCTGTAACGTTGCCGCAAATTAAACAGAATGAAAGCGCGCTCGATGCCAGTGCCGAGGATTTTGATTACATCCGAGAATCGGCCGCATAACTCAACGGATGATTTTTGTGGGAGAGGGGCTTTAGCCCGCGACCCGAAAGCCGCCCCGGATCGCGGGCTGAGGCCTGCTCCCACCGAGGTATGCGCTTCTTAGGCATGGGTGCGGCACGACATTTAAACCGAAAGTGCTCAAAGAGATCTCCGACGCTGCGGCCAAGTTTTGCTTGCCGCGGTTTCACGACCGGATTTTTTGGCTCATTCAATAAAACGCGTTTTAGCTGAGGTAATAAGAGCTTGGACATTCTGCTGGTGGAGGATGACGAGCGTATCGTTGAGTTCGTCAGACGAGGTTTGAAAGCCGAGGGGTACAAGGTGGATGTCGCCCGCACGGGACAGGAGGCGACCACGCTCGGTACGGCGGGGGCTTACCGATTGATCATCCTCGATCGAAAGCTGCCCGATCTGACCGGTCTCGAAGTATGCGAGCGCCTGCGCATCAATCGTATCGACACGCCTATACTCATGCTGACGGCCATGGATACGGTGCAAGACAAAGTGACCGGTCTCCGCTCCGGCGCGGACGATTACATGACCAAACCCTTTTCGTTCGAAGAACTGCTCGCGCGCATCGAAGCGCTGATGCGCCGGCGCGGGGGAGAACTCAAAGTCGAGTCAAAGGAACTCCGCATCGCCGATCTGGTGCTGAACCAGGAGACTCATGAAGTTCGACGCGGCAATCAGGTGATCGACCTCACGCCCAAGGAATTTGCCTTGCTCGAGAGTTTCATGCGGGCTCCCGGCAAGGTTCTGAGCCGGACGCGAATTCTGGAACAGGTGTGGGGCTACAGCGCCGATCCCATGACCAACGTGGTCGACGTGTACGTCCGCCAACTTCGGCGCAAGATCGATGATGGCTACGACCACAAGCTGCTCAAAACCGTTCGGGGTTACGGCTACAAGCTGGATGCCTCGCCGGAGTCGGATGTGATGGCCCAGGACGGCGCGGGGGGTAAATAGGACGCCGGGTCCGGTCACCTACAATAAAGTGGTCAAATCGACTGCTTCGAACTCATCACCAGGTGTATTTCATGAAAAGAGCTATCCAGAATAGCCTGTCCTCAGCCGCACGTTGCGGCGGGGTTTTGCGCGGGGAGGAATCAGGTTTCGGCCGTTTCCTTCTTTTTCTCGCCATTCTTCCGCGATGGTCGCTCGCGGTCATGGCGATAATCTTGGGCGGATACCAAAGCCTCGCGCTCGCCGATACCGTTACGGTCAGTCCGACCGCGCCTTCCGTACCGGCGAACGCGGGGACGGTGGACATCACTCTCACCTATTCGCGAGGGCCGAACGAAGACGTAACCGGTACGCTGGACGTGACCTGGATCACGGAGGATGGTACGGCAACGGCTCCATCGGACTATACCGGAGTGAGCGGACAGGCGAGCTTCGATCGCGGGGGAGCATTGACGCAAACCCAAACCATTACGATTCCCATCGTCAACAATCCGAGCCTGACCTCGCCGAGATCATTCACGCTGAATTTGAGCTGTCTCGACTTTATGAACGAGGGCTCCTGCGACCCCGCTGTGTTCCCGACAAATTCCGTCACCATCACCATTACGCCTCTGCCGCCTACGCCGCCTCCAGAGCCTCCACCGCCCACGGAGCCTCCGGCGCCTACGCCAACACCTCCGCCACCGACGCCAACGCCGCTCAACGAACTGCCCGGGCTCAGCGAGAATCAACGGTCCGTGGCCGTGGCCCTGATGAACGCCTGTGACGGCGCCGGCGGCGAACTGGTGCAGCGCTGCTCGGACCTGTTGGGTTTCGGACTGACCGACGCCGAGAAGGTCGCCGCCTTGAGCCAGATCACCCCCGAGCAGGTGGCGTCCCAAACCAGCATGCCCCTTCGCGTCGGCACCGGGCGCATGGCCAACCTGCAGCAGCGCCTGACCCAGTTGCGCCACGGCAGCGGCGGACTCGACCTAGCCCTGAATGTCGACGGCCGAAAGATTTCCTACGACCAGATCGCCCGTGCGCTCGGGAAGGAGTCCGGCGGCGCGGCGGGTGACGAGCCCGACGATCCGTTACGGGATGGGCCTTTAGGGATATTCGTGCAAGGCCGGTTCAACGGGGGCGATCGGGACAGCACCGGTGCGGAGCGGGGCTATCGGTTCACGACCGGCGGCCTCACCCTGGGCGCCGATTACCGGCTGACCGATCAGTTGATCCTGGGCCTCGCGTTCGGTTACGACGGGACATCTTCCGTCTTCAGCCAGGATTCCGGTGCCATGGACACCGATTCGTACCACGGCTCCTTCTATGGCAGCTATTACCTGCCCGAGGATTTCTATCTGGATTGGATCGGAAATTTCACCCGCCACGACTACGACATGAAGCGCAATATCCGCTATACCGGATTTTCATCGAAGGCGCGCAGCAATCCGGAAGGCAACCAATACGGTTTCGCCGTGAGTTTCGGCAAGGATCTCGCCATCCGCGAATGGAACCTGAATCCGTATCTCCGCATGGAGTACGCCAAGCTACAGATCGACGCCTATCAAGAACAGGGTGGCGGCGGCCTGGGTTTGGCCTTCGGCAGCCAGGACGATCATTCCTTGACCACGGACTTGGGGGCGCAGTTCGGCCGGTCCTTCAGCCTGCCTTGGGCGGTATTGACCCCGTCGATTCGCTTCGAGTGGGAGCACCAGTATCAGAACGGTTCGCGCGACATCAGAATCCGTTTCGCCGACGCGGCTTCCGGCACCGGCGGTTTTTCCATCTCCAACTCGGTCCCGGACCGCGATTATTTCAACCTGGGCGGTTCCTTGGCCGCCACTTTGCCCGGCGGCAACGCCGCTTTCCTGCGCTACGAAACCCGCCTCGGCCAGCGGACCGTTTCCAGCCATATCGTCGAAGCCGGCGTCAGGATTTCGTTTTAGGCAATGCGCCGGGAACGGCTTCGCCATATCCCGGCCTACAATTCCGTCAATCTCCTCCTGATTCGTAGGCCCGAATAAGCGTCAGCGATTCATACGGCACCTCCCTGTGCCGCCCCCTTCGGGCGCCATGCGTGCAAATCGGCCTCGCCACGCTACGCGGTCCCGCTTCACTCGCGAGTCCGGGTCAGGTCTTCCCTGGTCTGCCCGCTTCGCCGCGTTGCGACTCGCCCTGCCGATTTGTCATACGGCACTTCCGTGTACCGTACCCTGTGGGCGCTTCGCGTGCCATGCGGCTCCCGGCCGCTTGGTCCGGCATCTTCTACTCACGGCTTTGCAAAAGCCCGCCTCAAAAAAATAATCCAATCCTCATCTCATTTTAATTTTTCCCTCGGCTGTTCACTCATCTTGTTCCCGTAGGCTAATGCTCGAAGGCTGCTTCCGCTCCCATGCGTAAGGATGCGCAAAGGAGGCAGCCCTTCTTGATGTCGCGGGGAACAATAAGAGGTTGACGAACATGCCACTCGGTTTTGGAATCGTATTCAGAGGACTTTACAAACAGTATGGGCACACGGTGATCGTGCTGTTGAGATTTCTCGACATCGCGATGTTGCTGGGTGCGGCCTGGGTTGCCTTTTACTTCTGGCATCAGAAGCTCGTCATCGATCAGGACCACCGGGTCGTCATCGCGCTCGGCATTCTGGGCGCCATCATCTTCTTCGAGATCGGGCAGATCTATCGTCCCTGGCGGAGTGATCCGATGCGGGGAGAAGTCGTCCGCATCCTGCGCGCCTGGCTATTTACCCTGATCTCGGTCGTATCCATCGTCGCCCTGGTCCGACTGCATGTCTGGCTCGGGTCCAGCTATCGCTGGATCGCGACCTGGGGCGTGCTGGGTTTTCTCTTCGTCATTCTTTCGAGAGCCGTACTGTCGCGCGCGCTGCGGATATTGCGCGCACGCGGCTGGCAACAAGGCCGGATTGTGATGGTCGGACTGAATGAAATGGCGATCGCCGCGAGCCGCCAGTTGTACGATTCGCCGTGGGCCGGTTTGCAGGTGGTCGGTTATGTCGACGACCGCGCCACGCCTAGAGGGCTGGCGGGAGAGATTTCCCTGCCGCGGCTCGGCGCTCTGAAGGATTTGGCGTCTCTCGTGACGCGGGAAGCCATCGACGAAGTGTGGGTGGCGTTTCCGTTCAAGGGCGAGTCGCGCGCGGAACAGGTGCTTCATGAATTGCGCCATCTCCCGGTCAGCATTCGGCTGGTGATCGACTGCTTCGCCTTCAAGATGAGCAAATTCCTGAATCTGAACGAAGTCGCCGGCATTCCGACGCTGGATATTTCGGTGTCGCCGCTGCACGGCATCAACCGCTACGTCAAGGAGATCGAGGACCGGCTTTTGGCGCTGATCCTCTTGATCGTGGCGAGTCCCGTGATGTTGCTCGTCGCCCTCGGAGTCAAGCTGAGCTCGCCGGGGCCGGTGTTCTATCGGCAGGTGCGGGTGGGCTGGAACAACCGCTCGTTCGTCATGCTGAAATTCCGGTCCATGCCGGTGAACGCAGAGTCGAAAACGGGGCCGGTCTGGGCCAAGCCCGGCGAAAACCGTGCGACGCCGTTCGGGGCTTTTCTGCGCAAAACCAGCCTAGACGAACTGCCGCAGCTGATCAACGTGCTCAAGGGCGACATGTCGCTGGTGGGGCCTAGGCCCGAGCGTCCGGACTTCGTGGAAGTGTTCAAGGACCAGGTGCCGAACTACATGAAAAAGCACATGGTGAAAGCCGGCATCACCGGATGGGCTCAAGTGAACGGCTGGCGCGGCGACACCGATCTCACCAAGCGGATCGAGCACGATCTTTATTACATCCAGCATTGGTCGGTGTGGTTCGATCTGGAAATCGCGATGCGAACCGTCGTGTCCGGCTTCGTCAACAAGAACGCGTATTGATGTGGATCTTGCAGAAAAGGGGTAAGCATCCATGATTGCATCGTCATCCTTGAAAACGCCGATTAAAAGGCCGGGAGCGCTGGTCGGGATTCTGGCGCTGTGGCTGGCCGTTTTTCTCCCCGGCTGCTCGCTCACGCCCGGTATGGACATGAAGCGGGGCGGCGATCTTTCAGACGCGACCGTGCCGGTCATGAAGGACGGCAAGCTGGTCAAGGAAAAGGTGAACATCGTTCCGATCACCGCCGATTTGATCATCGAACGGGAAAACGCGAGGCTGCAGGACGCCAACAAACTCACGCTGCCGAGCGCGGAGCCGGAACCGTACCGCGTCGGGCCGCACGACCGGTTGCAGATCACGGTTTGGGAGCATCCCGAGCTCAACGATCCGGGCGGAGAGAAGATTCTTCCCGAGTTGGCGGGTAAGGCCGTTCAGGATGACGGCACGCTTTTCTTTCCCTACGTCGGCACCATTCACGTCGCGGGTAAAACCGTGCCCGAAATCCGGGACCTGTTGAGTCAGGGGCTTTCCAAGTATTTCAAAAAGGTCAAGCTCGACGTGCGCGTCCTTTCGTTCCAGGCGCACAAGGTCAACGTGGTCGGCGAAGTGAAGTATCCGGGCGTCCAGTCGATGGTGGACACGCCGCTCAATATCGCCGAGGCGATCAGCCGCGCGGGCGGTGTGACGGCGGAGGCGGATTTGAGTCACGTGACCTTGGCGCGCGGGGACAAGCTCTATCCGATCAACCTTCAGGCGCTTTATGAACAGGGCAATAATGGCCAGAACCTGCAGCTGATGGATGGCGACGTGGTGCACGTGCCCGACCGGTACAACAGCAAGGTCTTCGTCACGGGCGAAGTGGGCCGGCAGCAGGCGCTGCAAATCCATAAGGGCAAACTGACGCTCGCGCAGGCGATATCGGAGGCCAACGGGGTGGACTTCAACACCTCCAATGCGGAGGAGATTTACGTGATCCGAGCCGGACAGGCCAAGCCGGAGATTTTCCAGCTCAATGGGGAATCGCCCGATGCCATGATCCTGGCGGAGCAATTTTCCTTGCAGCCGCACGACATCGTGTTCGTGGGTACGGCGGGTGTCACCCAGTGGTCTAGGGTCCTCAACCAGTTGATGCCGTCGTCCTTCAGCCAGGTCATGACGCGCGGGGCATTCTATGGGTTCTGACGGGTTCGTAGGCCGGGAAAAGGTGTAACCGTTTCCGGCAAACAGCTCTGCGAATTGCATTTGAGATGCGAACGGACTTCCGCCTCTTTTAACCGAATCGATATGTGGATTGAGTCATGAATATGCACGGTCAACACGAGATTAGTTTGCTCCCGCCGCCCAACTTGTCGCGGATCGAGGAGCCGAGCGTCAGTATCAGAGACTATGTCGATCTGCTGCTCGAGGGCAAGAAGACCATCCTGCTTACATTGCTTTCGGTTTTGACGGTGACGATGATCTATCTGGTTTTCGCCCCCCGCACCTACAAGGCGGACGCCCTGTTGCGGATCGACAAGAACAAGGCATTGCTCACGGCCCCGCTCCGCAGCGAGGCCAGCAAATCACCGGCCGAGGCCGAGAATCCGAGGGCGCAGCGGGAAGTCGAAATCCTTAGATCGCGCTCGGTGCTCGGCAAAGTCGTCGATGGCCTGAGCCTGACGGTGGAAGTTTCGCCCCGGTACTTTCCGCTTGTCGGCGAGACGCTGGCGCGCTGGCACGACCCGCACGACGGCGTGGCAGGCGCCTGGTGGGGCTTCGGCCGTTGGGCCTTCGGCGGCGAGAAGATCAGGATCGCCAACTTCAGCGTTCCGGATCGCTATCTGGGGAAGGATTTCACCTTGATTGCCCTCGAAGGGGCGCGGTTCCAACTGCTTAACCCCAAGGGCGAACAACTGGCCGAGGGGCGGGTGGGCGACGCCGTCGAAATCGACGTGGGCGAAGATAAACCCGTGGTCATCCAGGTTTCGGAGCTCAAGGCGCATCCCGGCACCCATTTCGATCTGAGCCGCGAGAGCCAGTTGACGGCCATCGAGAAGCTCAAGAAGGCGTTCAGCGTCAAGGAAGCCTCGAAGGATACCGATATCCTCAATGTCGAACTCAAGGGGCGCGATCCGGAGCAGCTCGCCAAGTCGGTCAACGACATCGCCACCACCTATGTAAATGCGACGGTCAACTGGGAGTCGGCGGAGGCCGGACAGAAGCTGGCTTTTCTGGAAGGCCAACTGCCTATCATCAAGGAGCGCCTGGAGCGGGCGGAGCAGGCATTGAGCGCTTACCGGCAACAGCACGGTGCGGTCGACATTTCCACCGAGGCCGAGGTGCTGCTGAAACAAGCCTCGGAAATGGAAACCCTGGGCATCCAGCTCAAGCAAAAGTACGAAGAGCAGAGTCAGCGCCTGGAAGATGCGCATCCGGACATGGTTGCGACCAAGGCCCAGATCAGCCGGGTCGACCGCAAGCTGGCGGATCTGAACAAGCGGATCAAGGAGCTGCCGCGCACGCAGCAAAACATGGTGGGATTGTCCCGGGACGTTCAGGTAAACACCGAGTTGTATACCTCGCTGTTGAACAGCGCCCAGGAGCAGCGGGTCGCCGCGGCGGGATCGATCGGCAATTCCCGCATCGTCGACTTCGCCGTGATCCCGGAAAAACCCTACTGGCCGAAGCCGATGCTCCTGTTGGCCATCGCCACGGTGCTGGGTTTGACCTCGGGTTCGGCGATCGTATTCCTGCGCAATTCGTTGCAGCGCCATGACAATTACCCCGCGCTGCTGGAATACCGGGTGGGGATTCCCCTTTACGCGGCCATTCCGCACAGCAAGAAGCAGAAGCGCCTGGCGCGATTGACCGATCAAGGCCGGGACAAGCCCGCCGTACTGGCGAGCCAGGATCCGCACGACATCTCGGTCGAATCGCTACGCGGTCTTCGGACGACTTTGGAGGCGACTCTCGCCAGCAGCGAAAGCAAGGTCATCATGATCAGCAGTCCCGCGCCCAGCATGGGCAAGTCGTTCGTCAGCTCGAATCTGGCGGCGCTCTTGGCGAGCATTCGTAAGCGAGTGCTGATCATCGACGCCGATTTACGCAACGGTCGGCTGCACGAGGCCTTTTCGGTTCAGAAAGAGAAAGGACTCTCCGATCTCCTCAGCGGTTCGGCGTCGCTGGCCGAGGTGATTACCAGCCTTCCCGGCGTGGGAGTGGATTTCATCTCGAAGGGACGGAGCGCCCCCAACCCGGCGGAACTGCTGGTGCTTGGCGGTCTGGACGAGATCCTGGAGGATCTCAAGTCCTTCTATAACCATATCGTGATCGACTCGCCGCCGATTCTGGGCGCCACCGACCCTGCCATCATCGGAAAACACGCCGACGCCACCTTCCTGGTGGTCAAGGAAGGGCGCTACACCGCGCAGGAACTGGAAGTCAGCTTCCGGCGCTTCCAGCATGTGGGGATCAAGCCGAACGGCTTTATTATCAACGATATGAAGGAAGGTTCGTCGTATTACCCGTATTACGGGTATGCGTATCCGAAGGCGGTTTAAAGGGAGATTTTGGTTCAATGTTGGGAAAGGGAGACGTAGGCCGAAATAAGCGAAGCGTTTCCGGCGCTCGCCTGAATATTGAAGTGCGCCTTCGGCGGCTTAATTTAAATGCGGGTCTCGCCCCGCAGGCGAGATACTTTTCTTTGCGCGGCCAAAGAAAAGTATCCAAAAGAAAGGCCGCCCGGTTGCCGCTTTATCCTTGCGCTCCTCGCTTTCGGCCGGGGTCGCCAGAAGGGGCTTCCATGCCCATCTGTCGACGCGCGGAATCCATTCCGCGCCCCTCATGGGCCATTCCGGCCGAAAGCTCCGGTGCTCGGCGCGGCAAACGGGAGAAAAATTCCAGCAGGGTTTTCAGTATTTCCCCCGTATGGCGACCCCGAGCATCGGAGCCTTGGATCGGAATTGCCCAAAGGGGCACGCGAGGGATCGCGTGCGGCGACAGAGGGCCAGGGACGGCCCTTCTGTCGTCCCCGGTCCGAGGCGAGACGCGCAGGAATCAGGGCGCCATTCGGGTGGCCTTTTCTTTCGTCCCTTTCTTTTGGCCAAACAAAAGAAAGGGACCCGCGTGCGGGGCGGCCCCCGCTCCAAATTAACCTGCCGCGTTAGCGGCACCCTATAGAGAGTTTTGGTTGGCACCACAACTGCCAAAAACGTTTAACCGATGAAAATCCGACTCGAAAAAGACCTGCCCATCCTCCTGATCGCTCTGGTAAGCGTGTCGGCGCTCGCGTCGCTGCCTCAGGTCGAATCGGCGTGGAACGGGGTCAAGGAGGTTTACGGGGAGCAGGATTTTGGTCTCCGCATTTTGCGTGAAGTGATGCTGGTGATCGTGATCGCCTACGCGGCGCTCGAACGGCGGTTCTGGAACGGCGCGGCGACCGGTGCGACGTTCGCCTTTCTCGCGGTGGTCGCGAGCTATGCACTGTTCGAGGTCGCTTACGCGCTGTTCCTGGATTTGCCGCTGGTGGTGCCGCTGTCGGGGCTCCGGGTGTTCGAATACCTGCCGCTGGCGCTGATCGGTTTCATGACGGCGCGGCTGGGGGCGGGCGAAACAGTTATCCTGAAGTTCACATCGTTTCTTCGTTATTACATCGTCCTGCAAGGCATATTGGCCATCATCCAGGCGCTATGGTCGCCGCCTCTGGTCGGCGTGTCGATTCTGGGCGGCGGACGTCCCTTCGGAACCTTCGTCAGTCCCAACCTGTTCGGTGCGGCGATGTCGACCTGCACGCTGTTCTTTGCACTCGCCAAAGCACCGAACCTCCGGAAATGGATGTATGCGACCACCTTTCTGGCCTTGTTGAGCGGTTCCCGGACGGCGTTGCTCAGTTCCTTTTTGGTTCTCTTTTTTCAGTTCTTGTCGGTCGTGCGTCCCCGCGACCGCTGGGCGTTGGTTCTGCCCGCTCCGGCGCTGGCGGTCGGGGCGCTGCTGTTGGCCTCGAGTCCGCTGCTGAGCGGCCGGGACGATGCCGATCCCACGGAGGACGGCCGCATCGCGCTATGGCAAAGAATGCTGGGCAACAATATCAATGACCTGCCGGATCTTCTGTTCGGTTGGGGGCTCGGGCTCGGCTCCAATACCATTAACGTCTTGTACGGCGCCGAATATTTTCCGGGCCAGTTCGATTCGGACAGCCTGTACCTTTTTCTGCTCAACGGGTACGGGTTGATCGGTCTTTTGGCTTATCTGGTGTTTGTCTGGATGTCCGCCCGGATGTCCGGTTATCCCCAAAAAGGAATGGTGATGACCTTCATTTTCGTGGCGGGTCTGCCGTTCAATCTTTGGGAGTATTTTCCCCAGAATGCGATGCTGATGTTCCTGTGGGGCGCGGTGCTGGGAACCGCGCGTGAGCCGAATTCAGTGCCGGCATCGATGACGACGAGCTACCGCGGCTATGGCGAACAAGTCCGTTAACACCACGTCCGGCCGGCGCATCGTCGGGGATGCCTCGTGGGCCTTGCTCGGCCAAGTGGGATCGGGCGTCGTGCTGTTGGTGGGCACCCGGATCATCACCGAATTGGTTTCGCCCGAGGTTTACGGGCAGGTCGCTTTGTTGACCGGCCTCGTGGCGCTCGGGGTCGGCATTTTTGCTTATCCGTTTATTTGTGCGGGAATGCGTTTGCTACCGGAGTGCCTGGAAAAAGGGCAGCGACCGGCGTTGCACCGGGTCGTTCGCGGCCTGGCCACGCGTTCGACCGCGATAGCCGTGTTGTTTCTGGCGTTTGGCGGGGCGGTGTACAGCCATATGACCGGGTTCGATCCCGGGTTGTTTGGGGTCGCTGCCCTGCTTTTTTTTGCCACCGTGCGCCGGGAAATGGGATTTCAATTGTTGATCGGCGAACGCCGGCAACGCGAGGCCAGTCTTTGGCAGACCAGCGACAGCCTTCTGCGGCCGCTATTCGCCATCTTGCTGGTATGGCTTTGGGGGGCGAACGCCGCCTGGGTGTTGCTGGGCTACGCCTTGGCCAGCATTGCCGCAAATACGGTCTGGTCGTTCGTTCACCGGCCGAAACGGAACGAAAAGGTCCGGCATCGTCCGGCCGTTCTGCGGAATCTTAAACGGGATGTTTGGGCTTATGCGGTGCCGCTGATGCCGATGGAACTGTTGGCCTGGTTCAGCGGCCTCGGCGACCGGTATATCGTCGGCTACCTGATGAGCGCGGCGGATGTCGGCGTCTACGCAGCCGCGTATACCCTGACCAACGAGGCGTTCAACCGGAGCGCCATCGTGTTGTTGCGCACCTTCCAGCCGGTGTATTTCCAGCACTTCTCGGCCGGCCGAAAAGGGCAGGCGTTCAGGATCTTCTGGATCTGGTTGGGATGCGTAGCCGCCATGGGAGTCGCGGGCGTCGCGGCCTTGCTGGTGCTGAAGGACTGGGTAGCCGCGTTGCTGCTGGCAAAAACCTATTCTTCGGCGGCCGTCCTGATGCCCATCATCGGGGCCGGCTGCGCGCTGCAAGCTTTGGGCATGGTAGCAGCGCAACCGCTGTTGGCAGTCAAACGGACACGGCCCCTGCTGGTCGGCCGCTTGTCTGGGGCCGTCAGCGCCGCCGTCGCCATACCCTTGATGATTCAGCAATACGGTTTGATCGGCGCGGCCATGGCGGCGCCCGTTTATTTCGGTGTGGAGGCGTTCATCATGGTCCTGCTGGCAAGACCTTGGCGGATGATCGGCGCGGCTCGGCGGGACGAGCTTTGCCCTGAGCCGGACGCCACGCGCTGTTGAACGGTGCCCGGACCATGTGTTTGTCGAAAATGATTTCAATTCATCCCGAGGGAGTACGGTAAATGCCTATACCTCTGTATTTTTTCCATGAAATGCCCTGGGGCGAGAGCGATATGGTGTCGGCATCGGCCAACTCCGCCGTCTACGGAGAACGTCTGGACGAATGTGTCGCCTGCGGCGGCAAGGATCTGCGGTTTTGGCGCACGAAACGGTACCAATACACCCAAAACAACAGCGTCGAGGCATTCCATATCTATCGCTGCGCCGATTGCGGCACGGGCTTTCTGAATCGGCCGCCGCATGCGGATTGGCTGAAAACCATCTACCAATACTCCGGGCAAGCGCTGACCCAACCGGTGACGGCTGCCGACATCCTGGCTCGCGAAGCGAAGTTCCCGAATATCACGGTGGACGCCGCGCGGATGGCCCGCGATGCCGACCGGTATAACGCCTCGGGAAACAAGCGAGCCCTGGATATCGGCTCGGGCTTCGGACTCTACACGCAAGCGCTCAGAAGAGAGGGTTATCGCACGGTCAGCATCAATCCCGGCGAATACGAAAATGCCGTTTTCAAGGAGCTCAACGGGGATGAGCCGATCCCGGTGATGTTCGAATCGTTTCAGGATTCCGAACCTTACGGGGTGGTGATGATGTCGCAGGTGCTCGAGCATCTTCTGGAACCTGAACAGGCTGTCAGGAAAGTATCCAGACTATTGGCGCCGGGTGGGGCTCTGGCGTGCGCCGTGCCGAACTTCGAATCGTTTGCCGTGAAGCTGCTCGGCACTCGGGATAACGCCTGTTTATGGGTGCCCGAGCATGTCAGTTATTTCACCGGGAAAGGGTTGAGGGTATTGCTGGAACGTAACGGATTTAAAGTCATGCACACGGAACAGATCACCCGAATTCAACCCAACGCCTTGTCCAAGCGCGTTAAAAGCGGCGAGAAAATGTCGTCCATTCTGGAATCCCTGGTCATGCGTCTCCAGAGCCCGTTTTCGCAGGTCGTGAATGCGCTGGGTATGGGTACCTATATCAGCGTGTATGCCGTCAAATCGTAGCTGAATCACAGCCGGTTCAACGGGAGAGAGTGTAGGAATAATCGTATGTTGACCATCGTTATCTTGACCAAGAACGAAGAAGACAATCTCCCGCGGTGTCTCGATGGCATCCCCAGCCGACACCCCATTGTCATCGTGGATTCCGGAAGCACCGACCGGACGATTGCGATTGCCAAACAGCGGAACTGCACGGTTTACGAGAACCCTTGGCCGGGTTTCGCGGAGCAAAGAAATTTCGCGCTGCAGCGCTGCAATATCCATAGCCGCTGGGTATTGTTCATCGATGCGGACGAGATTTATCCGGCGAAATTCTATAACTGGTTCGAGTCGCAGATCGCAGCTTCGGACGCGGCCGATGTCATCATGGTGCCGTCGATCCTTTATCTCCGTGGAAAGCGGCTGAATTACGCTCCGGGTTACCCGATTTACCATCCGAGACTGGTGCGCCGGGATACGACGAAATTCGTCACTAATCATACCGGCCATGGCGAAGCCGTGCTCGATACTTGCCGTATTTCGTATTCGCCCATTCCCTACGACCATTATTTTTATCACGGCGAAATCATCGAATGGATGCACAAGCATGTCGGCAAAGCGGCGCAGGAGGTGCGTTTGCATCCCACCGCGGGTGCCGTGATGACGACGCGCGGCCGCTTGAGCGTGTGGCTCGGGCGCTCCGCCTTCAGGGTATTTGCGAGATTCCTGTATCACTTCGTATTGCGGCGGGGATTTTTGGATGGCGCCGCAGGGTTGGAGTTCGCTTTGATGTTCACCTGGTATGAAGCGACGATATACCTGCAAGCTAAGGCAGGGCGCGAATCGCAGGTCGGTTCTTTTCGACAGCGAGAAAGCTTGGTCGAAGGCAGTCCTTGAGTATGGCAAGAGGGGTTGGTTATGAAATGTTCACTTATTCTGGCGACTCTAGGAAGGGATGTAGAGCTGATTTACTTTTTGAATTCTTTACAGAATCAAACCTATCAGGATTTCGAGCTGATTATCATCGACCAAAACAAGGACGGAAAGATAGATTCCATCGTTGCTCCATATAAATCCCGTTTTCCGGTAAATCATGTGAAGGTGGATTTCACGGGGAATTCGAGAGCCAGAGATTACGGCATTCGCTTCGCGCAAGGCGATATCGTCGCCTTTCCGGACGATGATTGCGTTTACGAAAAAGACGTTCTGGAAAAAGTGGTTGCAGAGTTTCGCAATAAGCCGGAAGTTTCCATTTTATCGGCCGCTTCTTACGATTTTTCAGAAACCCGGTTCAGTATCGGCGTGAATTCGAAATGGCCGAGATATTTCTCGCAGTTCTACATGATGGGGGTCGAATTTACCCATTTTTTCAATCTGGACAGAATGGATCGGAACGAGTTTTATCTGGATCATGACTTCGGGATAGGTTCGAAATACCCAGGTGCGGAAGGATTCGAGCTGTTGTACCGATTGCTGCGCGCCGGGAATAAGGCTTTTTATAATCCTGATATAAAAATATATCATGCGGATAAAGATAATTATAAAGTCGGCACCAAAAGGATGCTCATGTATTCCGCAGGGGTTGGGGCTTATATCCGGAAATTCACGAATGAATGTGATTTGTCGATGCTGTATTACATTGTGAGAAAGATGCTTATCGCCCCTTTGGTGAAAATGGCCGTCGCCGCAATGTTATTGAATCGGAAAAGATTTATTTATTCGTATAACAATCTGGTCGGCATATGGCGAGGTTTTTGCGCGTATGGGAGATAAAGCCATGGGCAGCGAGGATACGGTAATGGATGTCGGTGTCGTTTCGACGCATATCCCCCCGGCCAAAGGTTATGGCGGGGTATCGGTAACGGCTGCTGTCTTGACCAGGGCATGGGCGGAGTTGGGGCATAGGATTTCGCTGGTCGCATCCAGCGAATCGATCGATCGCCGGTTGAAGCCGTCGGATGTGCGGCTGGGCGATACGGTGAAGGTCAGCCTTTACCGTGCCTATGGGTTCAAGCGCTGGGGGTTCGGGGTCGGTGCCATCCCTAAGCTGTTCGAGTTGTGCCTCAAGGCGCCGGTCGTTTATATCCACGGCATCGCCACCTGGCCATCGACACTCGCGGCGATTTTCTGCGTGTTGCTTCGGCGCCGTTTCATGGTGGCGGTGCACGGCGGCTTGATGCCCGAACATGTCGCCCTAATCCGCCAGCGAAAACCGCACAAATGGCTGTTCTATCAATGGCTGACCTTTCCCACACTGCGGCGCGCCATTGCTATTCATTGCACCAGCGATACCGAGGCGGAAGGCGTAAGGCAAGTCCTCGGCGAGGATGCCCGTATTCTGCTGGTCCCGAACGGCATCGACAGCCGGGCGGTGCCGGTCGCGGATTATCCCAAAGGAGAGGGCATCCAGATCTGTTTTCTCGGCCACATTCAGCAGGAGAAAGGCATCAACGCCTTCATCCGGGCCTGGCTCAAGACCCGGCGCGACGCCGACCGTCTGGTGGTTGCCGGGCGCAGCGTGGACGGCGCCTATTTCCGGGAATTTCAGGCGCTGGTCGAGCAAGCCGGCGGGGCCATCCGTTATAAAGGTTATCTGGGACAAACCGAGGTCGCGGCGCTGTTGGCGGACAGTCACTATCTCGCGCTTCCCTCCGGTCTCGAGGCGACGGGCGGGATGCGCGAGAACTTCGGCAACGTGGTGGCCGAGGCCATGGCCGCGGGACGGCCGGTCCTGGTCGCCCGAGGCTTGGCTTGGGATCATGTCGAATCGCTAGATGCCGGCTTCATCTTCGACCGCAGCGAAGCTTCCACCTGCGAAATCCTGCGCCGGGCGCAGTCGCTGAGCCGAGCGGATTGGCAGCGGATGTCGGGAAACGCTCGGCGGTACGTCGAAATGCATCTCGATCCGGTCAAGCTCGGGGAGCAGGTCTGGCGGGCATTGACGGACTCCAATATCGCCTCGCCTCAAGAAGCAGCCCTTTGTAGGCCGGAATAAGCCTGTCCTGAGCCTCGTCGAAGGGCGGAGCGTTTCCGGCATGTTGATATGCCAGGCGCCGGGAACGGCTAGCCGCCTTATCCCGGCCTACGACTGGGCTCAGGGCCGGCCCCGCGTATCCGGTACGTTGATGCGTTAGGCGTTCCCGGCGAAAACTCGATTCATTCGCACCATTCGGAGTTTCCCTATGACCAAGATCGGTCTGATCGTTCCCACATTGAACGCGGGCAGCCTCTGGCAGCCCTGGCTCGCCGCATTCGAGCAACAAACCCGAAAGCCCGATTGCCTCCTGGTCATCGACTCTTCGTCCAGCGACGACACGGTTGCCCTGGCGCGTTCCCGCGGTTTCGACGTGCAGGTCATCGCCAAGACCGATTTCAACCATGGCGGAACCCGCCAGTTCGGGATCGGCCTGTTGTCCGAAGCCGAGATCATCGTCTTCATGACCCAGGATGCCTTGCTCGCCAGTCCCGATGCCATCGAGCGCCTCGTGGAGGCGTTTGCCGACGAACGTGTCGGGGCGGCCTACGGTCGCCAGCTCCCCCACCGGGACGCCAAGCCGATCGGCACGCATGCGCGTCTTTTCAATTATCCGGCGCAGAGCCAGGTGCGCAGCCTGGACGACCGTTGCCAACTAGGTATCAAGACGGCCTTCATCTCCAACTCGTTTGCCGCCTACCGGCGTAGCGCTCTGTTGGAGGTGGGCGGGTTTCCCACCGACACCGTCATGAACGAGGACACCTTCGTTGCCGGCAAGATGCTGCTGTCGGGCTGGAAAATCGCCTACCGCGCAGACGCTCAAGTCCACCACTCGCACGACTATTCTTACGCGGATGAATTCAAGCGCTACTTCGATATCGGCGTCTTTCATGCCCGAACGCCTTGGCTGCAGCAGACCTTCGGACGAGCGGCCGGCGAAGGGCGGCGTTATGTTCTGTCGGAACTCCGCTATCTCACGAAAACCGCGCCGTGGCTGATTCCATCCGCCCTGCTGCGCACCGGCCTCAAATGGTTGGGCTTCAAGATGGGGAGCGCTTTGCACCGGAAGCTGCCCTTGTTTCTCAACAGGCGTCTCAGCCTGCATAGGGCTTACTGGCGTCAGGCTTTGCCCTGAGATCATCTTCCGGCGGAGGTATCCGGCATGAACGAAGCGCAAGGAAAAGTCCGGCTGGCATTGCTCTTGGGATGGCTCTCTTCCGCGTCGATCGCGGCCGAGGACTCGCGGCCGGTGGACCCTCTGATCGATGCCGCCAAACAGGGCAATTCGGTCATCCGTCGCGAGGCGGTGGAGAAACTGGGCGAAACGGGCGATCCGCGGGCCTTCGATTCCGTCGTCAGCGCCTTACGCGATGATAGCCCCGAAGTCCGGCGGAAAGCCGCGGAAGCTTTGGGCGAGCTCAAGGATTCGAGGGCGGTCGAGCCATTGATCGGGAGTTTGGAAGACAGCGATTCGGCGGTGCAATGGGCGGCTGCCGTAGCGCTGGGGGACATGGAGGGAGCGGCGGTCGAGCCTCTCGTCAATGCCCTCAAGAACAGCGAGCCCTCGGTCCGCTGGGGCGCGGCGAAAGCGCTGGGAGAAATCAAAGACCCTTCGGCGTTGGAGCCGTTGATCGGCGCCTTGTTCGACAGCGACGCCAAGGTCCGTCGGGAAGCCGCGGAGTCGCTCGGAAATCTACGCGACGTCCGCGCGGTGGGGCCCTTGGCCGAAGCCTTGAAAGACGAGGAGCCCTCGGTGCAATGGGACGCCGCGGTGGCACTCGGACGCCTGAACGACGCGCGGGCAGTCGAACCCTTGATCGTAGCGCTCAAAGACAGCGAAGTCGGGTTTCGAACCACACTTACGGAAGCGCTGGTGGCGATCGGTCCGCCCGCGGCCGAACCGCTGGTTGCGGCGTTGAGGCACAACGACCCCGGTATCCGGGCGGGGGTCACGGAAGCCTTGGCGAGCATGGGCCAACCGGCTATCGAATCCCTGATCGCTGGGTTTGGTGACGGCGACGGCGACGGCCAATTTCGGAAGGCGGTTAGGGACGCGCTGCTAGCGATTGGATCCGGCGCGATCGCCCCCTTGATGGCCGCTTTGCAGAATATGGATTGGCGAATTCGCTATGGAGCTGTGTCGGCCTTGAAGAAGTCCAAGGATTCGCGCGCGGAAGATGCCATCGCCGCAAAGACTAGGGATGCCGTCCCGGTGGCCGAAGCCTATGGCGACCTGATCGAAAAAGGAGAGCCCGGAACCGAGGGCGGGCTCATCGATGCTTTGAGTTTGCTGGGAAGTCCGCGGATGGCTTTGGATTTCGTCAACAGCGGAAATCCGGGGCTGGAAGACGCCGGGCGCAGATGGTCGGAAGACCACGGCCACACGATCCCGAGCTCGTCGGCGAAGGAGAAAGGAAAAGGACCGCAGTGGGGACAGCAGCAAACCGTTCCGTGATTCTATGACTAAAAGCTTGTAAGTCCTTATAGCGAATAGGATGCGCTGAGGTTATGAAGCGCATCACGCAATGCGCTTTCTTGGTCAGCGCATCCTAATAGTAATGGAGACTCAACCCCGCGGCTCTTAATCGTGGGCTGCGAGCGGATGATGCGCCACGTTCTCCTGTGAAATGACCTCCTCCGCCGTAGGCGATCCTTCGACGGCGCGCTTGATCGCCAATTTGGTCGCCTCGTAATTCCAGTCCTGGATCTTGGCGTCGTTGTCGGCTTCCCAGTGGATGAAAACGCCGACGCAGATGAAAAGATTTTCGGCTTCATTCTTCGGTATGACGCCTTCCTTGACGCTATCCACCACGGCCTTGGCAACGCCGCGTTGCGCCGGCCCGAACATCTGGGTCGCCTGCTTTTCGTTCTTGATCTCGACTTTGTTGAATAACACCGTCGGCGGCTTCGCCATGAGATTGGGCGCGACCAGCGCCAGCAGAGCGTTGTCGCCCCGCTTTTGGTTCGTCAAAGCGATGCAGAAGGCGGTCTCCGCGTTGCTGCCCCGCGGTCCCATGATCAAATCGATATGAGCGACCTCCTTGCCTTCTCCCACCAAGGCTTCGCCTATTAGCACTCGATCAATCTTTTGCGCTTGCATTTGCATGGTATTCCCTCCTTTGGATGCACTCATTGAGCGAGAGTAAACGTCCGATTCCGAGTGCAAAATTCGACTCTGCCCTCGGAATATCAACCTTAGAGCATGAGTCGCGTGAAATCGTTGCAGGCTTTTTTTAGATGAGTTGTCGGCTGGAAGGGGGAAGCGAATCCCGGCAAAGGAGGCTGTCAGTCTAATTGACGCGCCGCACCATCGGGCGAGTCGACACCTTAGCATCGTGGGATTTGGCGCGGTGCGAAACCGGATGTGCCGGTCAGCGATGTGCCCGCAGAGAGGGTCGCTGCCGTGCCGTTCGGCCAAATTCACCGTGAAAAATAGGTTCTGCCAGCCGTTTGACTCGTGGGTAGACCCGTACGAATCGCTTTGGCTGGGTTTCGTGCCTCACTCCAGATTGCTTGCCGGGCTAAGCGGCCTCGTTTTTCCTCTGTGTAGGCTCATTCCCGGATTGGAAAGAACTGTTTTCTACCGGTTTCAGAGGAGGTGGGCCGAAGCACAAACGGATCTCGCGCACTTCGGCCGCAAGGTATTCCAACAGGGCGTGGATGAAGATCACCATGCCCGACATTTCCATGAACTCTTCGAGCGTGATGATCAAGATATAACCGAAATTCTCTTCGCCATACCGGTCGGCCTGAAGTCCGCTGAACATTTCGACGCCGATCGCGCCGCCGACGAACACCGTTCCGGCGAGCAAAAAGCGTCTTCGGAGGGCTGGCGGCAAATGGAACAGAAACTTCGCGAACACCACCCCCATCGCGGCCACGAATACCCCTCCAGGGATCACCCAGGTGTAGTACAGCAGTCCGCCGGCATGCAGTAACTCGCGAAGCGGGGCGATGGGCGCCTCGTGGATCATGGCTATCTCATCGAGCGACAGAAGGAAAAACAACCCCGCCAGCCCCGCCCAGTGGAGTCGATAGCGGTCTCTCTTTGCGAATTTGGCGGCAGCGATGACTCCCAACAGGCTGCCGGCCAACCCCATCGTGCACGAGGAATACCAGGTGGGTACGCTTGATTCGCGGTCGAGGTTAAAGAGTGGCGCCAAGCCTTTGAGATTGCCAAGCCCTAGAAGAAACTTTGCCGATTGCCCAGCGAGATGCAGCGCGACCAGGCTAAGCACGATAGCTATAAGCCAGCATCTCACACGGTCGGCCGAGGGAATCCAAATCCGCAGCTCCATGGGATGACCTCCGTGTCTGTTTGTCCGAAAACGAGCCGAAACGGTAGGCGATTCACTGCGCCTCTCTCGTCTTATGGAAGAGGATGAACTTTCCTATGACGGAGTGTCAAGCAGGCTGGGATTCGCTTCATTCATCCCAGCCTATTAGACATTAGACACTCCCCTGGAGCGACTTGTTGGGTCGAATTGCTCTCCTTGATTTCAACTGCTAGTGCACCATGACCTTCCAAAGCAGATGACAATTTGGACTGCAGTTCTAGCTGCGATTTAAGCGCTTCTTCATGAATAGGAAAGCTCGTTACTTCCATTTTTAAAGGGAGATCGCCAGACAGCATCCCAATCATTAAGTTGCGAATCGCCCTTTGCTGATCTTCTAGCTCACCGTGTGCAACGGGTGAATAAGCGCCCCTTTTTAACTGCACTCTATCGAATTTGTAACCAACGTCTACCGCCATCGTAAACAACATATTTGTGAACAATTCATCCCCCTTTACATGCCAAATGCGCAAGGTCTCGTCATCCGCCTTGGTGTTTAGGTGGTCATGGTATTCTCGCCACGCGTCGATAACTGCCTGTTCCGTTTTTCTTCTGCGATGGATACCAAGCACGCGATTACCGTAGAACGCGAGATCAATCATGTTTAATCCTTGCACATGCTCCGGAGAGACGCGAGCCGCTCGAGTTGCCATTAACTGGTGGAAAATCCAAGACTTGCGTGAGTGTCGTTCCCGCGCATGCTCTACTGCCTTTTGTGCCTGAACTGCAAGCACTGGTCCTAGTAGCGTAGCTAAGATAATTGCAATGTCATTCATCGACTTCTCCCCCTCTATTGGGCGCAACGTGAAGTCGACGCCCTAAAGTATGTATTATTTGATGCCAAAAAAATGCTATCTGACGCCATAGGCTGGAACAAGCCAAGCGAATCCCAGCAAACAACCTACCGACCACGCGTGAGTCGCTCATAATCCGCCTTGCTCAGAATATACAAAGGACTCGCCGATACCCCAACGGTCGCCTTGCCGTCCTTATCGACCATAAGACCCTCAGCATGCCCCACCAAATCAACCACAACCCAAGCCTTCGCCGGATCGAGCTTTAGCGGCCAATCGCCGGTCTGCTCGTCCGTCCGCCAGATCATGAAGGTTTCGCCGAAATAGGCAGCCTGGATGTTGGCGTCCCGGGTGTCTACGGGCTTGTAAGGCAGGCCGTCGATCAGGGTGCCGGCGGTGTACAGGGCCGCTTCGGCGGGCTTGTGGCCCATGGAGTAGTCCCAGACCCGGCCGTAGCCCCAGTCGTATTCGTGGCCGAGGCAGAATGCCAACCCGAGGTAATCGCTGCGGCTGTTGGCCCAGGCGATCATTTTCGCGGCCTGTTCCGCCTGCCAGCGGCGACCGGTGAAGCCGTGGGCGGCTTTGGCGCCGGCTTCGCCCAGCCAAAAGGGCAGGGTGTTCTTGCGTCCGAGACTCTCGTAAGCGGCCAAGACGCCGCGCTCGTCTTCGGTGGAGCCGTTGCCGAGGGGGCCTCCGAAGCGGGGCGGGTGTTGCGGATAAGCGTGGACGTCCCAGGCGTCCTGGTACTTGTCGAGGCCGAGCTTGAGCACTTCGGCGAACCACTGCCCCGAACTCAAGCCACCGGCGTAGTTGCCGCCATCCGTCGTATCGCCGGGGCGCACCAGGCTGCCGCCGACGTAATGGCCGTCCTTCCGCGCCCGGTGCACCGCTTCGTATTCCCAACGAGCTCGCTCGACCCAATGGGCGGGATCGCGCAGCTTTTGCCATTCTCCTTCCCGGCGAATGTCGATTTCGTTGGTGGCCTTGAAGAAGCGGGTATAGGCCGCGGCCTTTTCGACGAAAGCCCGGCCGTCTTCCGGTTTGTCGTTGAGCCAGTGGCTATCGCCCGAGCTGTCTCCGAAGAAGACCAGCCCGCGCGATTTGGCGCGTTCCCACTTGGCCTGATGCTCCGGCGGGAATCCGGGATAGGAGCCGTAGCTCTTGTAGATGCCCATGCGCTCCAGCCAGGCGAAATAGCCGCCTTCCTGCCGGAAGCCTTTGTCGCCGTCGAAGAAGGCGTAATAGTCGTTGTTCCAAAGCTTTTTCTGGTCCAGCCGCTCCTTTTGCGCGGCGTTTCCCCGGACTACGGTAAAGCCGTCGGCGGGATAGGCCATGATCAGCTTGCCGTCGGGCGTGTACAGCGATGGGTAGACCGTGTAATAGCCCGTCTCCGGCGTTTTGCCGAAATCGACCTTGGCTTCGCCGGGGAAGAGACCCTCGACCTCCTTCACGGCGATTTCGTTGCCTCGGTAATCCGTTATCCGCAGGCGCAGCTTGGCGCGAAAACGGGGCAGGGGAGCGGCCAGATCGGTTTCCTCCAAAATCGGATGCCAGCGGATGTCGGCGCGCAGCTTGAGCGGGTCGCCCGGACGCGGCAGATTGGCCGGCGCGTCGGCATAGACGAGCGGCCGCAGTTTCGCGGCCACGGCATTGAGTGCCAGATCGGCCGCAGGATCGGCGAGTTGGGTCTTGATCGAATCGATCGGACGGCCATTCGTATCGGTAAAGCGGGCAGCGAAGAAAAAGCTTTGGCCTTTGTCGTGCTGCATCGCCAGCTTCACCAGCAGGCTGTGCCAGCCCGGCGCCAGCGCTAGAGCCGCGGCCTTTGGCGGTTCGGCGCGTTCCGGCAGGGCGGTGACCGCAAGACCTTCGGTAGTGAGACCCTGGAGCGCAGTCTTGGCCGGTTCGCCCGGTGCGGGGAAATCGGCTGGCGGGTTCGGATTGTCGGCGAAGGCGAGGGGCTGCCCATCCAGCCAGCCGGCGGTTCTGATTCCGGACTGGCGCAATTTCAGCAGCGCCTGGGTGGGCTGATCGACGTGGAGATAGAGCTGGGCGTAGCCGGTCCCGCGCGACCAGCCGTAGGAGTGATCGGTAGCGGGTTCGATGACGGTAACGCCGTTGGCGGCGGTCGGGGCCTTTTGCCAGGTTTTGATCTTGCCGCCCATCATCGCCGTGCTGAGGTAAGGCTGATCGGGGTTCGGGCGCAGGGCGGTTTCGGTATCGAGGCCGTAAATCGAAACGCCCGCCAATCCGTCCTGCAATCCGCCGACCAGCCAGGCTTCCGGAACGCCGTTCCGGAGCGGAGTCGGTGCCTCGGATTTCACGGCCGGGATCGCGAGCATCGTGCCGGCACGTTCCGGATCGGCGAGAAATTTAGCCACCGCCGCTTCGTTTTTCGGCGAGACGAGAGCGCCCAGCACGCTGTAGTGATTATCGGTTACCAGCGCGGCGGGCAGCGCCGGGAGATTCAGTTGTTTCGCCAGAGTCTCGGCTTCCGGGCCGATCGAATAATTCACCCGGAGCTTTTGCACCCGCGAGCGGGCGGTGTCGCTGGCCAATCCCCGAAACAGCGTTTCGCCCTGATCGCCTTTGCCGTCCAGCACGTAGAGTTGCCCGCTTGGGTTGGAGGCTGTCTTCGTCTGCGCCAGAAAGCGGTTGCGGGCCTCTGCCGCCGAGGCGCTCATCCAATCCCCGAGCGGCGTTTCCCGCTTGAGCAGAAAGGCATCGAACACCTTCGCGCCGTCGGCTTTGCCCGCGTTTTCGATCTGCAGCAGCTTATCGCCCGGCAAGATGGCCACGGTGGAAGCACCTTTCACCCACTGGTACTCCCAAGGCGAGGTGTTGGTCACGACGAAGTCGCCGCGTGCGGCCAGCCCGTTCGGATCGGAACCGGCTTTGACGGTGAAGGTCTGGGCGACTTGCGAGACTTCGCCGCCGCTCTTGTACCTTGTGAAAAAGCGATAGAGTCCGGGCGGAACGGCAGGGTCGAGGCCGAACCTAAAGCTCGCGCCCCAGGCACCGAAACCTTGATGAAAAACCTGGACTTCGTCCTTTTCGGTCACGATCGAATCCGCTCCCTCGTGGCCCGTAGCGGTTCCGGCATGGACCCGGACCGCAGGATTTTTCTCGGCAGAGGTCCAAGGCGGCGCCTTGCCCAATTCGAGCAGCACGACGGGAAGCTCCTCGGTGCCCTGTTCCGGCAGCGCCGTCGGCGGTTGCGGGCCCCCAAGCAGAAAAGCGTCGAAAATCTTGGCGTCGTGGCCGGCTCCGCTGTCGCGAATCTCGACCACGGCATCGTCGGCCTTGAGCGTCAGCGGAGCTTCCGCGCCGACCCAGGCGTATTCCCAACCTTTGGGCTTCAGCGTCACGACCGCGCGTTGTTCGAGCTTCGAGGCATCGGGTCCCGCCCAAATCTCGAAGGTCTGCACGCAGACCGCCGGTTCGCCGCCTTGCCGCCAGCGCGCCCAGAAGGTATATGGATAGGCATTCGGCCGGGGCTCCAGCTTGAACCGGAAAGCGACCTTCCATGCGCCGAATCCAGGATGCAGCGAGCTGATCTCGTCCGGGCCGGTTTGAATCGAGGCGTCTCCCTCGTGCGCGCTGATCTCTCCCTTGTAAATCCGCGTTGCCGCGTTCTGGGTAATAGCCAAAGGCGGCTGGCTGCCGAGTTCGAGCAGAAGAAGGGGATTTTCGGCGCTGCCTTGAACCGGCAATCCCGAAAGTTCGGCGCCGTTGGCCAAGGTCAGCCAGGTTGCCGTTAGAATCGCGAATCCGGTTTTCGAGAAATACGTAGTCATTTGATTTACCTTGTGGGATGTGCTGCTGCGCCGGAAATCGTTCGAGAGGCCATCACGTCATTCAACACGAGCGGACGATAAATCCCTATCATAGGGGGCGGTCACAAGAGTGTTACGGCATCATCGAGCTCACTTCATGAAACCGATGATGTGGCAATGATTGATTTGAAGCGGATGAGATTCGAAAAGTTATTCTCGCTGAAGTACTTGATCCCCATCGGGTTCGTCGTCGTTTTGGTTCCCTTGCTGTTTGCCGTGATGTACGCGGCCTTTGCGATGCGGGACATCGCAAAGCTGGAGCAACGGACCTTTTATCAAATCGTCGAGCAGGTGAAAACCGCCCGCTCGGCCTTACAGATGGTTTCCGATATCGAGCGAAAAGCCAAGCTTTTCGTCATTTTGGCGCATCCCGCCTTGCGCCAGCCCTATGAGCGCCAGTCCTACGAGACCGTTCGGAACTCCTTGAGGGAGGCCTTGGGCGAACTGCTGAAAATGGGCGTGAACGAAAAAGTGGCTTTTTCGATCAACCAGTTGTCGGAACAGGAGCGGCTGGTCTACGAGCAAATCATCAGTTCCGAGACCGGCGATCGCGTCGCCGTGCCTGATGACGGGGCATTTCAGGGGCTGCATGCGGCGGCCAATACCTTGTGGCGCGAAATCTCCGAACAGGTCGATCGGGAGGCGAAAGAGCTTTATGCGCAGTCGAAGTCGGTGCAGCAGGATCTTGTCATCAAGGCGGGGTTTCTATTGCCGATTTCCGTTGCCGTCATCCTGTTTCTGTTGAGCTTGTTTACCCGCTCGGTACGGCAGCTGGACGAAGCGATCCGGAGGTTGACGGCAAGGGATTTCGGAAAGCCCATCAGCGTGACGGGGCCGCAGGATCTTCGCTATCTGGGCGATCAATTGGAACTGCTGCGGACGCGCCTGCGCTCGCTCGAAGAATCGAAACGGCAGTTGATGGACAATGTGTCGGTCGAGATCAAGACGCCGCTGGCCCGGATCGTCGAAAGCGCGGAACTGATCGAGAACCGGATGATCGATGAGATCGGTCCGGAACAGCGCGAAATCGGTCGGACGCTGACAACCAATATTCAAAAGCTGCAGGAACTGTTGGCGGAACTGACCCGCTACAATCGGCTCCACGAGGAACCCGAACAGAATGCCGCCGAAAGCGTTAATATGCAGGACCTGTTAAAGTCCGTCATCGAGGATCATCGGTCTCGCTTGCAAGCGAAGTCGTTGACGGTCAAGGAATTGGTCCAGCCGGTCGAAGTGTCCGGCAATCGGGATCAGCTGCGAACCATTATCAATAATCTTATTTCCAATGCCGTGAGCTATTCGCCCGTAGGCGGCGAGATTCGAATCATCCTCCGCGCCGTAGGAAAGAGCATGGAGTTGGAAGTCGAAGACGACGGCCCCGGCATCGACGAAGAGGAAAGCAAGCATGTATTCGAACCGTTTTACCGGGGCAAGGCCGCATTCAGCCTCGGCACCGAGGGCTCCGGAATGGGGCTGGCCATCGCCAGCGAGTGTGTCGCCAATCAGCGGGGCAAGATCGAAGTGCTCGAACCGCGGCAGGACAAACAAGGCGCCCGCATCCGGGTGCAATTTCCGTTGGGCGAGGCTGCCTGAATGAAAACGCTTGCCCGCAGTACAGTTTTAATAGGGCTCTCGGTGTTGTCTGGGTGCGCGGAATTCTACCCGGACCGGTACAGGGCATCGTATTACACGCCGTCTTATGATGCGTATTCACGGTCGGATATCGACGAGCTGCTCGGCTTCGGAGCCGCATTCGCGAATAAAACCGGCGCGGCGCGCGCCGAGGAGTGCCGGCGATTGCTCAAGCATTACCAGAATGCCCCGGATGTGGGGGTGCGATTGCACCTCCTCATTGCACGAACATTTTCCGAAGCCTGTGGCGACACGACCAAGATTTTGGCGTCGGTCGGGGCCATACCGCCTCACCATATGCCCGATGGTCGCGTGCAGAACCTGGTCGCCATTCAAATGGAGACTCTGAAACGGGCAGGAAGCCTGCCGAGGAAATCGGCCGTAGCGGAACGAAAATCGGACCGCAAGCAGGCAGCGGGTTGTGCTCCGGATTCGAAGCCTGTTTATAAAGCCGATTCTCCAACGGACGAAGCGAGAATTCTCCGGGAAAAACTGGAGGCCATCAGAGCCATCGAAAAAAGCATGGATGCGCCGAGTGCCGGCACTCAGGCTGACGATGGGGGAGAGAAGTAAGTGGCTGGGGCAAAAAAAGCGGTAGGCCGGATTAAGCAAAGCGTATCCGGCATGTCCTTCGTTCGCCGGGAACGCTGCGCTTATTCCGGCCTACAAATCTGTGATCTGCGCGGTTGTAAGTCGGATATCCTTTGCCGACAAAGGTGTCTAACGAACCTCTTTAGCACCAATAAGCCCATCAATCTTCGAAAGCAGCCGTCCCAGCGGCGTGTAACTGATCCCGAATCCGAAGCAGACGCCGATGCTATTGGCGACCATGTCGACCGGGTCGAATGTGCGCGCGCCGCCAAGTCCCTGAAGAACTTCGAGCCCGACACCCAGGAAAAGGAGAAACATCGGCCAGCGCCAACGGGGCAGGAAGGCCTGGCGGAACCAATACATCAGCGAGGCATAGGCCAGCACGTGTTGCGCCTTGTCCCAAGCGAGCCATGGCGTCGGCGGCTGAGGCGGTTCCGGTGTCAGGCTCAGCCAGACCACGACGGCGACCATCAGCCAGCCGATCCCTTGCCAGAGGCGAGAAAAGCGTAAAAGGCGGCGCGTCTCGCCGGTGGCCGGACTCTCGATCTTGCGATGCCTGACTGTTTTCAGAAATCCTGTTTCCATGTGCATGAAACTTTCCTGGAGTTAAACGGCGGATTTTAACAATTCTACGGAGTCGGAATTTAATGCACGTTCCGATCAAGAAAGCTTTCGTTGAAGAAGGCTGGATCTCAATAAGGCGGTTCCAATGTGTCGTTCCCTGTTCGTTCGGCTGATATTGTTTTGACAGTCTTGGTGCTATTCCCACTCCCTCGTCTGGCCTCGGAACAGTCCGGTCGACCAAGCGTCTATGGACGAAAGTCCGCATCTCTAAATGCTCGCGGTGCTGGACTTGAAACTCCCCCGCGATCTCGGACATAGCAGCCGGAACGCCGAGCGGGCAAAGCGGATTCGCCGTCATGACCGAGGTTTTGTGGGTTCGGCCGTCAAGCAGGCTGTAGGTGTCCGGATTTTGAGCTGGCCGGCTTCCTTGAAGAGGCGCTATCCGCAGGCTTCAGCGGTATCGAACAAGATTTAAGATAGGAGCATCGTAATGTCTTTCTTAAGCAAAGTTATTTCAATCATGGTTCTCGCGGTCCTTGTTTCTCTTACGGCGAATGCGAGCTCCAGTCTTGCGGTTTTGGATTTCGAGCTGAATGATGTCACGTCGAATCCGGGCGTTGCCGAAGAAGTCGAAAGAACAGCCTCTCTGAAACGGATGCTGGAAGAAAGTTTAAGCGCCAAAGGCCATCGAATCGCTGCCATAGCGCCAACGGCTCAAACCGACGCCACTAAGGGATTCGGATACCTCTGGGATCATTCGGACGAAGCGGCGGCACTCGGGAAGAGCAGCGGAAGCGAATTCGTCGTCGTCGGGCGGTTGCATAAGCCGAGTTTCCTGTTCGTCTATCTCATGGCGCACTTGATTGATACCAGGACCGGGGATGTCGTCGGCGACTTCATCGTCGAGGTCAAGGGCCAGCAGCAAAACTTCACCGCCCGAGGCATCGAGGCTCTGGCTCGGCAAATCGATGAAAGACTCAAAACGATTCGCGGATCATAAAGCTCAGCGAGGCTGTGCGAGTTTGCGCAATACCTTGCGAGTCCGCTCATCCGCGACATATAAACGCAGCTTCCGTTCGACCGCCGCAGCAAACCGTGGAGGGGCCGAACCCGAAGCGACGATGTGAAGCGCTGTTCGCAACGCGTCGATCAAATACCAGTCGGCGTCGGTCATGCCGGATGACTCGTGAGGGCGGGAATGCCGGGCCCAACCGTCGATGTCGCCGGCGAACCGTCGGTATATCTCGAGCTTTTCAAGGGTAAGCATGATCAGGGGGAGTAGCAAATTACTCTAACGGTCTGCCGAATAGGATCGCCCTATGAGAGCGTACGTTATTCGCACGGTACGACGGGTGTGAGGACAGATTACAAACATCGAGCAATTTTCAACATATTCATCCCGCCGAAAGCCGGACGACCGTGCGGCCGTTAAGCCACACGGTCGTCCAGGTGCTTAGGCTCGAAAATCAATCGTCCACATCGGTAACGACGGGCTCTTCGTTCAGTCCATCATCGGGTTTCAGTTGAGCGACCTCCATATCCGGGTAGTGAGCTTGCGGTTGGCTGAGTACCGGCACATAGAAATCGAGAGGAATCATGGTCGGCTGGTCTTCCTGAAGCCGGATCCAGCGCTCCACGGTGACGTGATAGGCTGGTTCGATGACGCCATGACCATCATCGAACAACACCAGCTTAGCCTCGGTCAGACGCGACCTTTCGGATTTGGCGGTAGCCTCCCGGATCTTTTTGAGCGCGGCCTCTTGAAGCGTATCGGGAGACCGGAGCTCCGTGGTTCCCAACTCTATGCCCCGACCGATCGCGGGCCATTGGTGAACCAGTCCGGCGAGCGCTCCTTCCTGCCCCAGATGAACCACGATTCTTGAGCTGCCTTCCACGTCGAGCCCATCCAATATGCGGCTGAAACGGACCGTCTTGAGTTTCTCGTAGATGATCGTACCGCCCCTGCCGTCGGGTACGCCCATATTCAAACCGCCGACGTGCCGCGTCTTCAACTCCTGCTCGGGCGGCAGAAACTGAAGTTTTTCGAGCCATCCTCTCGCAGAGGGCTCCGCCGTTCTTGCATCCGGCAGTCCCTTGCTGCTGCCTTCCGCCCGATATGCGCTCAGGCCGCCGTTGAACAGGAAGTTTCCGGTTTCGCCATCGAACTCGAAGCTTGCCGACGGATCCTTCGACCCGCGAAAGCCAATTCTGGTTTTTGACAAGTAGATCTTTTCCGCATCGCCCAAGTGTTCGGTTAGTCCGCTAAAGACGCCCATCAACTCGGCTGCCGCTTTTTCCGGCGATTCGCTCGGCTTGACGATTCGATAGGTTTTCAACGGCTTTTCGTAACGCCCCATAGTTTGCAGCAGATCCAGCCCCTCAACCTCGGATGGACTGGTCAGCGCAGCGGACGTTGCGGCCGCGGCGTTCGCGTTCAGGACAAGCGTCAGTACGGCCGTGCAAACAGCGCGCATGGTTATCTTGTTTTTCATCAACATGTTGTCGTTCTCCCGTTAGTATTGATACCAGATGCGCAAACTGGTGTGGGTTTCTGCCGGATCGCTGACAAAGCTTGCGTAGGTATCGCCGTCGGCAGAAGGATGCATCACGGCAGATCCGTGTTCATCGCTGCGGCCTTCGGCATTGATGGCATCGAACCAGGATTCCCAAACGGCGTATCCGCTTGCGATGCGCGACCCGAAATAATCGGTGACGTCTTCATCGGTGGATTGCCAGGATACGGTATGAAATCCCAGGGCCTGATGCAGGCCGTCGAACACGTCGTCGGATTCGCTGGTCCAGTTGGAATACCAATCCGAGACTTCAATCGGGCTGGGAACGACATAACAGGATTCGAACGCGACAAACTCGGCATCGAGATCGCCATATCCCCGATGGCTGCTGGAGCCGGCCGTGGACAAGTCGACACTGCCGTCGAGGCCGGCGATCAACCAACGATTGCCGTGGCCGGCGAAGATGGCGAAATCCATCGCATCCACGCGATTATCGTTGTTCCAGGACCATTGGTGCTTGTAGGAATAATAATATTGCTGGTAATTGAAATGCTTCAGGAAGTTATAGACTACGGCGTCATGGCCTTCGTCGGTGGTGCCTGCATATCCGCCTTCTTCCCAGTCAACGGCGGCGGCTAGGGATGTCGTTAGCAGCAAAGAACATGCAACGGCATGGCTGATTCTTAATGGCAGCTTCATAGTATTTCCTCAGATGAAAAAGGATCCGATTCAATCGGAACGGCAACGCCGGTCGTCCGATTGAACGCGGTGAAATACTAGAGTCTGCGGGGCTGAATAACAGTGAAAAATTACCTTTATGAGTTCTTCATGTTTCGCCTTTACAGCCGCAATCCCTTGGGCGCCAGCCATCGTTCGGCGAGTTCGAAAACACCCTCGATCACTAGCGCGAGCAGGGCGGCAGGGACGGCGCCTTGGAGGATCAATCCCGTGTCGGCCAGGCGAATGCCCGTGAGAATCGGCTGTCCGTAACCTCCCGCACCGATCAGAGCGCCTAGGGTCGCCATGCCGACGTTGATTACGGCGGCCGTCTTGATGCCGGCAAGGATGGTGCGCGAGGCCAGGGGCAATTCCACCAGTCGCAGGCGGGCGAAGCGGGGGAGCCCGAGCGCATCGGCCGATTCGAGCAGCGACCCTGGAATGCTTTGGAGCCCGGTGCAGGTATTGCGCACGATGGGCAGGAGGCTATACAGGAACAGCGCGGCGATGGCCGGCCGGGCGCCGATGCCGAGCAGCGGGATCATGAACACGAGGAGCGCCAGCGACGGTATCGTTTGAAGAATCCCGGCGGCGCCGAGTACCAGCCGGCCCAGACGCGGCCTCCGCGCGCACAGAATGCCCAGGGGAACGGCCACGAGGATGGCAGCCGTCAACGAGATCGCAACCAGCGAGAGATGTTCGACCGTGTGGCGCCACAGGCTCGCGCCCAAGCCTTCCAGCCCCAATTGGGTCGGGATCTCGAATTGCTCCTGCAAGAAGTCGGCGGCTACCTGGCGCTCCGACACCTTGCCGAGCTTGGCCTCCGCGTTCATGGCCGTCATCGTTTTCTCCGAAATCCGGCCTTCGAGTTGTCGGAGTGCCGTGATCACCGCCGGCAGGCGTTCGGCGAGATCGGCCCGGTAAAGAAAAACGGCGCTATAGTCGGGAAAATAGCCTAGGTCATCCCGAAGCACCTGCAATGAGTAATATTGGATCTCCGCATCGGTGGTATAGAGATCGGTCACATCCAAGCGGCCGCTGGCAAGTCCGCGATAGGCGAGACCATGATCCAGACCCACGACCGCTTGCTGGGGAAGCCGATAGGCTTGCCTGAGCCCGGGCCATCCATCCGCCCTGGCCATGAATTCGTTGCTGAAACCGAATTTGAGCTCCGGATGCTCGCGCAGGTCGGAGATGGCGGTGATGCCCAGCCGATCCGCGCGCGTGGTCAGCATCCCCAGGGCGTAGGTGTTGTTGAATCCGAGCGGCTCGGTCATCGATACGCCCTGTTCGGCCAAGACCCGGCGCAGCGTCGTTAAGTCCCGCTGCCCCTGTAGCCGGTCGCCCAGAATCTCCTCGATCAGCGTCCCGGTATATTCGGGATAGAGGTCGATCTCGCCGCTTACCAGAGCCTGCCATAGGAAGCGCGTCCCACCCAGCTGCTTCCGGTATTGCACGTCGATCCCCATCCCCTCGAGGAGTTGAGTCGCGATCTCGCCGAGGATGACCGATTCCGTGAACTCCTTGGAACCCACGCCTACACCCTTCGTCTCCCTGGCTTCAAGCGGCGAGCCATAACCGACCCATAAGCTCAAGAGCAGGACCAGCCGGTAGATCATGCCGGCGGTGGCACGAGGCTGCCCACCAGACTGCGCTGCGCCCGCACGAAACGCACGACGTACTCGGTGGCCGGAGTATCGATCAAAGCCGCCATCGGGCCTCGCTGCTCGATGGAGCCTTCGCGCAGCAGCACGATTTCATCGGCAAAATAGCCGGCTTCGCTCAGATCGTGCGTCACCATCAGAACGGTTTTGCCGAGAGTCGTGAACAGCGTCTTGAGGTCGGTCTGGAGGTCGTAGCGGATCAGGGGATCCAAGGCACCGAGGGGTTCGTCCAGCAACAGGATCTCGGGGTCCAGCACTAGCGCCCGCATCAGGGCCACCCGTTGCCGTTCGCCTCCGGAGAGCTGGGCCGGGTAACGGTCGAGCGCCTCCGCGGGCAGGCGGACCAGCTCCGCCAGTTCGATCATTCGGGAGTCGATTCGGGCGGACGACCAATCGAGCCGGCGCGGCATCAACGCCACGTTGCCGCGGGCGGTCAAGTGCGGAAACAGCCCACCCTCCTGGATGACATAGCCCATGCGGCGGCGCAGTGCTAGCGCCGTGGACGCGGTGACCGGCGTGTTCATCAACTCGACGGTGCCTTGGTCCGGCAGGACCAGGCCGTTCACCAGCCGGATCAGCGTGGATTTGCCGCAGCCGCTCGCGCCGATGATTACCGTCACCCGACCCTTCGGAATCGAGAGATCGATGTCGCGCAGCACGGTAACGCCGTCGTAGCCTTTGCTGACCCGTGACAGTCTGAGCATGCGGCGATCATACCGGTAAATGGCCTGAATTGTCGGACCGGCCGTCCCTAAATTCGTTCCGGAGCAGGACGGGGCAGATCGGCGGCAAGCTGATTGTCCTTCGGCTTCCGATATGGCTCGGATCCTCACTGTAGGGGTATCGGACGTCCATTTCCAGATGCTTGTTTGATACCAGGACCGGCGGCGCCGTCGACGATCAGAAATACCGGGCAATTCTCAACTGAACATAATCGTCCCGCCGAAAGCCGTACAGCACGAAGTCTTCCGGTGGTGCGTCCATGAAAAAGCGGCCTTTGATTTCCACCTTCCAGGCTTCTCCGATTCGTCGGCTCGCTTCCAGATTGACGAATTTCGCACCTGTGTCGAGGTCCTGCACCGAGCCGGCCAGGAGCTGAGTATCCTGCTCGTCGTTGAATCCGAGCCGCACGCCGAAAAAGACATCGTTATCGAACGGCGTGGGCGGCGCCACGGTCGGGTTGCGGTCGCGTCCGTCGTAGGAGTACTCGGCGAGCAGACCTAAGTCCAAGCCTGAATTGAAGGTGTCGTAAAACGTATATTCGAAGCCCGCCGTCATCGCCGCGAAGCGCCTGCCTTGTCCGCCTCGGGTCAGGGCTTCCAATTTCCAGAGCCAGGCATCGTGGGTAAATTGCACGTCGATACTGGTCTGGTTGATGAGATCGTAGCGGGGGATCAGCTTGGGGGCATTCGGATTGTTAAACGAAAGATCGAAAGCAGGCTCTCGGCTTGTCCCCCAAAATTGCGCGACGCCGATATCCCATTCTCCCAGAGTATGGCTCCAGCGGACGGCGAAGTCAGGATGCCAAACTCCGAGCGACGACTCGTAGTGGGGGTGTCGATCGTCGATGGGCAAGGCGAACCGCAGCCGTCCCCGGAAGTTTTCGAAGGTCCGCTCCCGGAAGCGCGGCATGGCATACATGCTGAAGGTGCCGTAATCGCTGACGAGATTCACGTTGGCCATGGGCTGGCCGAGTTTTTCTTCCTGATCGATGTCTTCCACCAGGTCCGTCTGGTTGATGATGTCGACCAGGTGGCGGGATTCGGTAACGCCCCAGAAGACCTTGCCGACCCCGAACGATGCATCCCATCCTTCGCCCACGTGCAGCCATTTCATTTCCCGCAGGTCCCAATGGTTGCGGCTGTCGTCCTCCGGATCCACTCGCACGAAGGGTATCAAGCTCAGCCGATCCTTATCGTCGTTCAAGGCGTGGCGAAGTTCGGGCTGTAACATGAACGACGGGTAATAGGTGTTTCCCCGTTGATCCGGAAAAGCGGGGCTATAAAAGAAGACCCGGCTGTCGAAGGCGGCCACCCCGGAAAGCTCGGCGCCGACGGCGTTCGATGACATGATCAAGGCGGCCGCACTGGCTAGGACATGGAATAACCGCCTTTGCGCGGGCGATTTCAAAGAAAGCATACTAGTACGTTGAAGGGAGCAGTTCGATATCGAGAGGTGCAGCGCAACGCCGGCTTCCGGTGTGGAAAATCCGGCGTTGCGCTGGTCGGGGACGGGGATCAGGGGGTTTGCAGCAAAGCGTTTTGAGAGAAGCTGCTTTCTTTCAAGCCGGTGCGGAACCGATAGTCGCTCCAGACCATCTCCGTGCTCTTACCGGTTTGATGATTCTCCATGAGCATGTCATGGGGTCTCCAGTGTTTCCCCAGATACTGGTGATAATCCTTGAGCGTCAGGGTTTTGAGCAAAGCGTCCTTGCGGTCGTAAAACTCGATTTTCTGGAAGCGGTACTCGCTCTGGTCGATCCAGGCAATCTGTTTGGAGTAGCCCGAATTTTCGTAAACCGGATATCGCTCCACCACGAAGCACTTCAGATCGCCGCAAGGCTCGTCGCGCACATAGCGGTAGGTGTACTTCGCGACCTCGGGCGAGGTCATGTCCTCGTAGGCGAATTCGCTGCCCACGAAGGGCCCCGACTTGTTCGAGGTGGTAATCCGCTTGACCCGCTTGACGGCCGGCAAATAGAGCCATTGATCGTCCGCATCCTTGATGTGAGTGTAGGTCAGGAGGGCGGTGCTCTTGATGTCCAGCGGTTTGGAGAAGATCACGAACGACTTGTCGCCGTCGTCGGCCGCGGTGTTTTCCAGCGCCCTAATTTCGAGTTCCCGCTCGGAGCTTTCCCCCTGCCGGTTTCTCAGGATCATTCGAACGTTCGCCATATTGTCCTGAAAACCCTTGTCGCGATTATCGGCCTCCTGCGCGATGGCCAAGCCCTTTTCCTCGGGCGTTTCCGCGTAGGCGGCACAGGCACACAGGAGGCCGATCAGGACGATGAGATTTTTTTTCATATTGCTGACTCCACGATGTCGGACGAATTCTCGGATAAGGCGTCAAGCGGCTTGCTGCTGCCGGTTCAAGATGGATTTCAGGCGCTTGATATCGGCCTCCACCTGCTTGATGAATATTTTCTTGACCAGGGCGATGGGAACGATTCCGAAAAATTTGCCGGGATCCGCTTCGAAGACCCAATTGATCGAGGTGCCTTCGGCCAAGGGCTCGAACGTGTAATGGCCGCGAAATTTCATGGGGCCGGTCAGCGTCTCGTAGCCGAAAGACTTGTTGGTTTCATAAGCGGTAATCGCGGACTGGAACGGCATGTTCTTGCCGAGAAACCTGAAAACGATTTCATAGGTCGTTCCGGCTTTCAATTCCTCGCCCTCGGGAAGAATGACGTCTTGGCAGGACGCCTGCCATTCCTTGTCGTTCTTGGGATTGCTGATATAGGCAAACACCTTGTCGATGGATGTATTGACGGAATATTGCTGGGTTACGGTGATCATGTCGGTCTCCTGAAAAGTTATAGTCGAATGGCAATCAAATCTGGGGTTCAGCAATGACCTGGCCCAAGGCTGCGGCCAAGCCCTGGACATGGGGTTCGTACATCACGGAATTGTGATTTCCGGCGATGTCCAGGACCTCGGGCGCCTGCTTCAGTAGCCGGCTCCAGCCGAGATCGGGGCCGTAATCGGCTTCCTCGTCGCGGGCACGGAACAAGACGACCCGGCCGGGATAGGCGCCCGGTTGGTAGAGTTGCAGCGCGGCGCCATTGGCCAGGTACACCTCGAAATACCGGCGCAGCACGTTGCGATCGGCATCGGCGGGGATGACTTCGGCCTCGTGGGCGCGATCGAGCACGTAGTCGAACATGTCGTCCGCGTCCAATTGCCTAAGCTGCTCCGGAGGAATGTGCAGGGTCTTGTTGTACGGGACGGCGAGATCGCGGGCGAACCAGGACAGCAACATGACGTCGTCGCCGTCGGCGGGCGCGTTTTCCGGAATCGGCGCGCGGCTGTCGAACAAAGCGACCAGCGCGACCTCTTCGCCGGCCGAGACCAGCTGTTGCGCCGCTTCGAAGGCGACGACGCCGCCGAAGCACCACCCGCCCAGGTGATATGGGCCCTGGGGTTGCCGCTCCCGGATCAGGCGCACGTAATGGCTGGCCATGTCCTCGACGGACACCGCCGTGTCGTCCGTCTGCGCAAGGCCCGCCGCCTGAATGGCGTAGATCGGGCGATCCAGCGCGGCATGGCGGGACAGGGCCAGGTAGCAAAAGACCGTGCCGCCGATGGGGTGCAGCAGGAAGAGGGGGGATTCACGTCCGTCGGGGCGCAGAGTGACCATCGGGGAGTGGCCGCCGTCCGGTATTCCCTCCCGCATGAGATTCGCCAGGGCTTCCACCGTGGGGTCCTGGAAAAAGGCGGTGAGGGGAAGTTCCACGCCGAATCGGCGCTTGATTTCGGCGATCAATTGCACCGCCAGCAGGGAGTGGCCGCCCAGGTCGAAGAAATTGTCGGCGATGCCGATGGGATGCACCCCGAGCAGGGTTTCCCAAATCCGGACCAGTTCCATTTCCGCCGCGCTGCGCGGGGCACGGTAATCCTCGGACGTTGCCACGGTCTCGGGACGCTGCTTCTGCAGTGCCAGACGGTCGATTTTCCCGTTGGGCGTCATGGGAAAGCTTTCGGCCAGGACGAAGAACGCGGGCGTCATGTAGGCCGGCACCCGGTCCTGAAGGAACTGGCGCAATTCCCGGATGCTCGGGGCGCATCCGCTGCGCGGCTGACAGAACGCAGTGAGGGATTTTTCCGAGCCGTTCTTGTGCACCACCACGACCGCATCGTTGATCTCCGGATGCAGGCGCAAATTGGCTTCGATGTCGCCCAAATCGATGCGAAATCCCCGCAGTTTGATCTGGTTACCGAAGCGGCCGAGATAGTCCAGCTCGCCGTTCGGCCGGTAGCGAACCCGATCGCCGGTGCGGTACAAGGGGCGTCCGTTAGGCTCCAGTTCGGGGATGCGCACGAATTGCTCCGCGGTCAGGTCGGGCCGCCCGAAATAGCCGAGAGACACCCCATCGCCCGCGATATACAGTTCTCCGGCGATCCCTGCCGGCACCGGCTGCCGTTCGCCGTCCAACACATAGAGCCTGGTATTGGCGATGGGGCGGCCGAGGCTCGGTTCGTCCTCGCCGGGGGCGACCCGGTGCAGGGTCGACCAGACCGTGGTCTCGGTCGGGCCATACAGGTTCCAGAGCGCATTCCCGCCAGCGAGCAGCTTGTTCGCCAGTCCGCGCGGCAAGGCCTCGCCGCCCGAGAGCATGGTGAGCCCGACGTCCGGTTCGAACCCTGCCGACACCAGCATCTTCCAGGTCGCGGGCGTCGCCTGCATGATCGTCGCCCGGTGGCGGCGCAACGCATCTTGCAGCCTGATCGGATCGGCCGCGGTCTCGCGATCCGCCAGGACCGTGCGCGCCCCGGTCACGAGCGGCAGGAAGATTTCCAAAACGGCGATATCGAAGGACAGGGTGGTCACCGACAACAACACGTCGTCGGGGCCGATGCCGGGTTCTCGGGCCATCGACTTCAGGAAATTCGCCACCGCCCGATGGGGGATCTGCACGCCCTTGGGTTTTCCCGTCGAGCCGGAGGTGTAGATGACATAAGCCAGATCTTCGCCGGCCACCGAAATCTCCGGGTTGGCATCGTTGCCGCCTTCGAAATCCGGCCAGTCTTTATCCAGATAAAGGCAGGGTGCCTGATCGGTCAGCGCCTGTCCGGGGACGCTGCTTTTGGTCAGCACGAGCTTCGGCCGGGCGTCTTCCAGCACCGCTTCGATCCGCTTGCGGGGGTAGGCCGGGTCCAGCGGCAGGTAGCAGGCGCCTGATTTCAAGACGCCGAGCAGGACGGCCGGCAGATCTAGATCCCGTTCCATGTAGATGCCCACCCGGTCGCCCGGCCCGACTCCGCGCGCCGTCAGGGCATGGGCCAGACGATTAGCGCGGCGGTTGAGCTCGTCATAACTCAGGGATTGCTCGCCGACGGTGACCGCGACGGAACCGGGCGTCCGTGCCGCCTGTGCCTCGAACAGGGCGGGCAAGGAAGGCGGCGCCTCGAAGTCGATCCCGGTCCGGTTCCATTCCACCAGGAGCCGATGCCGTTCCGCGGCGGTCAACAGGGGCAAGCGGCCCAAGGTCTGGCTGGAATCTTCGGCCAGTCCTTCCACCAGGGTCACGAAATGCTCGGCCATGGCGGCGATGGTCGCGGCGTCGAACAAATCGGTGTTGTACTTGAGCACGCCAGTCAGTTCCCCCTCGCATTCGTCCCCCATTTCGAGGGCGATATCGAACTGGCCCTCCTGCTGGGGCAGGATGTAGGGTTCCAACTCGAACCGGCCGTAGCGGATGCGGACCGGCTCGCCTCCGGTGCTGAAGAACTGCGCGAGGTCATGCATCTGGGGCAATCTTTCCCAGGCGAAGCAAGCCTGAACCAAGGGCGAACGGCTCGGGTCGCGGACCGGCGCCAGCATCTCGACTAGGCGCGCGAAGGGATAGTCCTGGTGGCGGATGGCTTCCACCACCGTGTCGCGCATTTCCCTCAGCAGGACCCGGAACGGCTTGTCGCTCCGGAGTGCGGCCCGCATCGGCAGAAGATTGGTGAAATTGCCGACTACCGGCCGCCATTCCGGCCGCGCCCGCACCGAAACCGGGCTGCCGACGAGAATGTCCTCCTGGCCGGTATAACGGAACAGCAAGGTTTGATAGGCGGCCAGCAGCAGCATGTAGAGCGTGGCTCCTTCGGTTTTGGCCAGGTCCTTGAGCTTTTGGGTCGTCCCCGGTTTGAGGCGGAAGTTATGGCTCAAGCCGCGATAGGTCTGGAAAGGCGGGCGCGGCCGGGCGTTGGGGAAATGGAGTACCGGCAATTCGCCCGCCAGCTTTTCCCGCCAGTACCGGGACAGGCGCAGCCCTTCGGGGCCGTCGAGCTGCGACTGTTGACGGTCGACGAAGTCGGCATAATCCACGGATGCTATCGGCAGGTCGGCCGCCTCGCCCTGGCTGAGGGACGAATACAGCGTTCTGAGCTCGTTCAGGAGGATCGCGAGCGACCAGAAGTCGACGGCGATATGATGGACGGCGAGCAACAGAACATGCTCGTTCGGGCCGCGCCGGTAAAGACGGACTCTTAGCAGAGGCGGGGTGTCCAGCACGAACGGGCGGCGGCTCTCGGCCAGAATGTCCCGATACGTTTCGGCATCCGACCAGGTTTCCGCCGGGATTACGGCAAAATCGGCCGGTACGGATCGGTGGAAATATTGCCGGGGCTCGCCGCCGGATTCCGTAAACCCGGCCCGCAAGGCGGAGTGGCGGTCCATGAGCAGTTGCACGCAATGCCGGAACAGCTCCACGTCGAGTTCGGAAACGATGCGGGCGGAAAATACGAGGTTGTAGGCGGAAGTCTCCGTCGCCAGACGCTGGACGAAATACAAGCCTTTCTGGAAATCCGACAACCCCGTTTCCCATCCCGGGACGTACCGTTCTTGCCGGCTGTCATGGGATAAAGGGGCGGCGGTGTGGGAGTACACCGCTCTCGCGCTTGATTCGGTAATTCTCATGTCGGGTGCCTTAGAAACCTGTTTTATGCGTCGGCGGTCGACGGGGCGAAACTCAGCCCGGTCGTCGCTAGCGCTTTTTCCGTGAAAAGATCCTCTCCGGAATCCGAGGTTTCCCGGGCATCGGGATTGGCGACCGCTTCGGCCAGGTAAGTCGCCAAGGCCTCCCCGGTCGGGTAATCCCAAAGCAGGGTCGACGGCAGCTGGAATCCGAGCCAATCCTCGAGGTCTCCGGCCAGGTTGATGGCATTGATCGAGTCCAGCCCGTATTCGCTGAGCGGCCGTGCCAGCTCGATTTCCTCAGGCTTCATGCGCAGTTGTTCGGCCAGCATCGTGGTTAGGCGGTCGCTGATTTCCGCACGGGATGGACCGGATTGCAGGGCAGGGGTTTTATCGGTGTGTTGCATGGCGAATGTCCTCTTCATGTTGTTGAGCGGATTGAGCGAGTGGGAACGGAATCAGTGAAAATAGGCGATTTTCCTCGAATAGCCGGCTCAGCTGAGCGGCCATGCCGGCCTCGAACCGCGGCAATGCATCGGGCACCTCGAGCTCTAATTGCCGCAGCACACGGGACAGACAGAACACCAGCCATTCCCCCTGGTTGAAGAACGAATCCAGCGCTCCCTGGTTGTACAGCCAGAATTGCAGGCAGGATGCCCCGGCGTGCAGCAGGCAATAACGGCGGGACAATTCGAAGCTTTCCGCGCTCAGCGTTTCCCTTTCCTGGGAGAAAGCGCTCTTGACGTCTTCGGCAAAGGCGCGCGTGGCGTTCGCCAGGGTTTCGGCCAAGGTTGCGAGGTGGTCGAGCACGGCGGGATCGTGAGAAGCGCCTGTGCGGAGCGCCCGCAACTTGGACAGCGCCACGTCGACGCCCTGGAGCACGTCGTCCTGACCGCGGCTGAACAGATCGAGGCGTTTGCCGTCGAACGGCGGCAGCGGGTGGTTCAAGGAGAAAATGGCCGTCAGCCGCGAACGCAGCCTGACTTCGTCGCGGCGTGGGTCGGACTGGGCCAGGCTCCGCGCGAGATACGGCAGTTGCAGCGTCAGGGCCTTCAGGTTCACCACCGTGCTGCCGTCGAACAGGCTGACCACGGCGTTGTCCCGCAGCATTTTCTGGAAGATGCCGTGATGGTGTTTCTCGCGGAGATAGAAGCGGGCGCCGAGCACTACGCTAAGCTGCTGCACGGTCTGCTCCAGGGTGGTGGGCACGAAATATTTGACGACCGCCGACCAGACGCTGAATTGCTCGGTGACGACGTGCAGCCCGCGCGCGGAGGCGATCGCCATGCATTCAGAGATCAGCATGTCGGCGAAGGCATGGACCAGCGTGGTGCGGGCATGCGGGATGTCGAACACGCTGCCGCCGTACAGCCGGCGCTGCAATGCGAAATCCAGGGTCGCCCGCAAGGCGGTATCGGTCGCGCCGAGGGAAAGCCCCGCGCACAAGGTGCGGGTCACCTGGAAGGCTTTCAGGGCCAGATCCAGCCCGTGGCCTTCCTCGCCGATCCGGGCATTCTGAGGCACTGGGCATCGATCGAAACGCAGACCGCTGATTTCGCATCCCCGAAGCCCCAGGGTTTTGACTCTGGGCAAATGGCTGAAGCGCGACGGGTCCAGATCCGACTTGTAGAGCACGAACACCGAAAGGCTTCGGGAGTTCTTGCTGTCGTCGGTTTTCGCCAAAAGGACCGCCGCGCCGGAACGGGTAGCGCGGTTGATCGGCCATTTTTCGCCGCTGAGCAGATAGCGATCGCCGGTACGAACCGCGCGCATGTCGTTGGCCAAGAGGTCGCTGCCGTGGTGCTCCTCGGAGTAGGCGAGGCAGAAGGCTTCGCTGTTCTCGCGGATATACTCGGCCTGGCGGATTTTTTGCGTCTCGCTGCCGCCGATCCACACCAGGGTCGACCACACGAAGGTGCTGTAGGTGATGGCGGCGGTCAGATCGCGGCGCGCGACGATTCGTCCCAGGGCGAGGAACGCCTCGTACGAATCCAGCTTGCCGCCATAGGCGACCGGAATGTAATGGGCGTTGATGCCGAATGCCCTCAACTTGTCGATCGCCGGCTGCGGAAACTCCTCGCGTTCGTCCCATTCCATGGAGGTCTTGAAGGACCAGGTATTGTCCGGGTCCATGGGATCGCCCAGAAACAACTCCAATTCCCGGGCAGCCCGGTATTGATCTAAAGCTTCACTCATGATTCGTGCTCTTAGGTTGGCTTAGCGTTGATCGAGAAACAGCGGATTGAGGGCGCCAGAGAGAAACCGGGTCTTGGTCGCCCGCCGCTGGATCTTTCCGCTCGAGGTCTTGGGGATCGTTCCGGCCTTGAGCAGGACGATCGCGAAAACCTGCAACTGGTGCTCGTTGGAGACGGCCTTGCGGATGGCCAGGGCTATTTCCCGGAAATCGGCACCGGAACTGCGGGGATTGAGCTCCTGGACCACCACCAGTTGCTCTTCGCCCTCGCGCTCCACCGAAAACACCGCGCCGCCGCCCTTGCGCAAGTCGGCATGGCATTCGCTCACGGTGAATTCGATATCCTGCGGGTAATGGTTGCGGCCGCGGATGATGATCAGATCCTTGATGCGCCCGGTGACGAACACCTCGCCCTCGTCCAGGAACCCCAGGTCGCCCGTCCGCAGGAACGGCTCTCGGGAAAACGCGGGAAGCCGTGCCTTGAACGTCGCGGCACTTTCCTCCGGACGATTCCAATAGCCGGATGCGACGCTCGGCCCGGCCACCCAGATTTCGCCGACTCGTCCGGACGGCAGGGGCTCGTCGGTTTCCGGATCGACGATCACGAGCTTTTGGCTCCGGTCGACCACCCCGCAACTGATCAAGGTACGGGCCTGGTCCGAACCGGATTCGGCCGGCACCGCCCGGCCCTGTTCCAGCGCCTCCTTGGAAAAGGTCTTCGCGTGGCTCGGGCGCTTGCCGGGGGCACCGGTGACGTACAAGGTGGCCTCGGCCAGGCCGTAACAGGGAAAGAAGGCTTCCTTACGGAAGCCGCAAGGTGCGAAGTACTCCGCGAACCGATTCAGGGTGTCCGCGCAAATCGGCTCGGCGCCGGAGAAAGCCACCTCCCATCCGCTCAGGTCCAAGGCGTCTCGCTGCTGCGGCTTGATTTTCTGAACGCAGAGCTGATAGGCGAAATTCGGTCCGCCGCTGATCACCGAACGGCGGCCGGAAATGGCCGACAGCCAGGTAAACGGCCTCTGGATGGCGGCGGCCGGGGACATCAGGGTGATGGGAATGCCGCTGTAGATGGGCTCCAGAATGCCTGCGATCAGTCCCATGTCGTGGTAGGGAGGCAGCCAGATCACGGCATGCGACTCGTCGTGAATGCCCACGTTGCGCCGGATCTGCTCGAGGTTGTGGACGAGGGCGCCGTGGCTGACCATCACGCCGCGAGGCATCGCCGTCGAACCCGAGGTGTATTGCAGGAACGCCAAGGCATCCGGTTCCAGCATGGGCCGGCGCCAAGACGGAGCCGACTCCGCGGGGATCTCATCCGTCGCCAGCCAGAGCGCACTGCCTCCGACTTCGCGGGCGCCCTCGGGACGGAGGCCGGCGAGCGCCGCTTGCGTGGTCAACACCAGGGCGGCCTCTGCATCGGCGGCGATGCCGCGGATGCGGGCGTAACCCGCGTCTCCGCGCGGGGCGCTGGGGCGCGGCGTAAAGGCGGGCACCGCAGCGACCTCGGCGTAGAGACAGGCGAAAAATGCGGCGATGTACTCGCACCCCGGCTGATACAGCAAGATCGCGCGCTGTCCTTCCATGCGTTCGGCCTGCAGCCGCGCCGCAATCGTCCGGGCACGCTCGGCCAGCTGCGCGTAGGTGGTCTCCGCGATGCTGCCGTCGTCGCGGAGGAAGGTATAGGCCATGCGGTCGGGCGAAACGGCGGCGCGCATTTCCAGCCAATCCACCAGGCTTTCGGTTCGGCCGTTCGGATTCACGGCCAAGGCGGCATGGCTTCTCATCAGTTCGCCTCCTCGGTCTGGGGAACGAGTTTCGGCCGAACCGCTTTACGGGCGCGTCCTTCCACCGCCATCAGGAGAGGCGGCAGCATCAGGCCTTCCATCAGCAAACCGATCAGGATGGTCAGCATCGACATCAGCCCCATGGTGGAATTGATCTGGAAGGTCGAGAACGCCAGCAGTCCGAACCCGGCCATCAGGACCAGCGACATGATCAAGGACGCTTCGCCGACCTCGACGATCGCGTAGCGAGCGGCCTCTTCGGGACTCATCCCTTGTTTCCGGCGCGCATACAGATACTTGGAGGTGAAGTGAATCGTATCGTCGACGATGATGCCCAAGGTGATCGAGACGATGATGGAGGCCGCCAACCCGATCCTGCCGACGGCGATGCCCCAGATGCCGAACGCCAGGAGGCCCGGAAGAACGTTGGGGATCAGCGTCAGAAGACCGAGCTTGACGGAGCGCAGGGGGACGATCAGGAACAGCGCGATGCACACCATTTCCAGCACGATGCCGACCACCATGCTGTTGATGTTGCGTTCGGCGATGTGTCCGAACATCATCGACCAGCCGATCCCGGGCGCCTGCATCGAGGCCGGCAGGTTTGCGGCCGTCCAGTCGCGGGCCCGCTTTTCCAGCGCCAGCAGATCGTTGTTGGTGAGATTCTTCAGGGTGACCGTGACGCGGGTCGCGGACTTGTCGAGATTGACCTGATTGTTCATGTCCAGGCCGAAGGGCAGGGACATTTCGTACATCAGGAGGTATTGCGCGCTCAACTCGCGATTATCCGGCAAGCGGTACCAGGCCGGGTCGTCGCCGTGCATGTTCCGGTTCAGCCGCTTCATCGTATCGGTGATCACGTTGACGTGGAGGACCTCGGGCTGGGCGCGGTACCACTCGGCGAACTTTTCCAGATTCTGCAGAAATTCCGGGGCATTGATGCCGCCGGTTTCGCCCGCATTCACCGAATATTCGATGAGGCTGACGCCGGTCAGATTGTCCGTCACGAACTCGGTCGCCTGGCGGACGGGGATGCTGCGGTCGAAATACTTGACGAACTCGTCGTTCAGCTCGTTCGTCGTCACGAAGCTGCCCAGCACCAGGGCGGACAGCATGGAGCCCCATAACAAGGGCGTACGGCGGGCGATCACGAACGCCGCGAAGCGTTCCAGCCAGACCTGGCGGTTTCTCTTGACCGGCCGTTTCGGGTTGCCTGCCGGAAACAGGGTGACCAGCGCCGGCATGAAGGTCAGCGACATCAGCGCCGCAATCACCACACCCGTCGCGGTGATGTTGCCGAGGTCGTGAAAGGGTGGTGAATCGGCGAAATTGAGGGTTAGAAAGCCGGTCGCGGTGGTCGCCGAGGTCAATAGCAGGGGTTTGCCGTTGATCGCGATGGCCCGCGCCATGGCTTCGGATTTCGGAAGGTTTTGCCGGCGTATCAGGCCCAGGTAAGTCGTCAGGGTGTGGATGCAGTCGGCGATCACGACCGTGAGGATGATGAGCGGAGCTGCCGAGGCCGCCGGGGACAGCTTGATGCCCGCATAGGCGGCGAGGCCCATGGTGGACACGATGGTGAACAGCAGCGTCAGCACGATGGCGAACGTGCTGGCGGCAGACCGCGTCATCCACCAGAGCCCGAGGATCACCAGACCGAACATCGCCGGGATCAGGGTCGCGGTATCTTTTTCGGATGCCTCCGGAAAGGCGTTGTTCATCATGACGATGCCGGTCAGATAGACGTCGACGTCCGGATGGGTCCGGCGAATCTCGTCGGCGATGCCGCGCGCATAAGCGACGACTTCCTTGGTTTCCTGGTCGGGATTGACGTTGGGCAACTGGATCGTCGCGTTGACCCCGGTGACATGGGCCGATGGCGAAATCAGGCGATTGCGCAGCAAGGGCTCGTTGGTCGCAATTTCGCGCAACGTGGCTAGTTGCTGCCCACTCAAGCGGTCCGGATGAGCGATCAGATCGTGCACCTGAATGGTGTCGCCGTACGCTTCGCTGAATTGAAAGTTGGTAACCGAATCCACCCGGAGCGAGTAAGGAATCTTCCAGGCCGCCGCCGTCAGCTGGGATACCGCTTCGAGGGTCTTGCGGGAAAAGACGTTGCCGTCTTTCGGCGCCAGCACGAACAGAACGTTGTCGCTGTGGGTATAAATCTCCTGCAAGGCTTCCGAGGCTTTGAATTCGGGATCGTCGTCGGCGAAGTAGATGCGGTAGTCGTAGGTTTGCTGCAGGAAGCGCAAACCGCTGCCGCAGAGCCCGACGAAAACCAGGGTCAGCAGGATCGTCAGCCAGCGGCGCTTTATCAGAAATTCCAATTTGGCCATAAGTCTTCGGTCTCGTGTTTTGAACGGGATAGGTATTCAGTCGCGTGCCTGAATCTTGGGCGGCAAGCCTAAAGGCAACCTGAGGCGAGATCTGTGACTTAGTTACATTTAGGAGCATTTTTGTCACAAATTTGTGACGACCTGCTGATGGCGTGGATTGGAAAACCACTCCGGACGTGCGGTCGAGGACGGTTTCGTTTGGCGTGAGGGGAGCGGGTCACCCGTAGGCGGGTTCCCGGTGGGACCTATAAAGCGCTATTAGTGAAGATATACCTAGAGCACTTTCAGTTCGATGGGACGGTGAGAGAGCCGACGGGTTTCAGGTTCTCGGCGGGCGTTTTAAATCCCCCTTGATCCCTCTTTGCAAAAGGGGCTAGGGGGATTTCTTCCGTCGCCATCCATACACCCAGGGTGAAAATGCTCTAGACCGTTCAAATGCGCGATCTGATGACTGCCTGTTTCGGGGCCTTCGATCGGCCCGCGCTGTTGATGAAGACTATCGATCCGACGATGATCGCCGATGCCGATAAAACACGTGGAGTCAGCGGTTCCTGCGCGAACCAGTTTCCCAAGAACACCGCCACCAGCGGATTGACGTAGGCATAGGTCGCGACCAGCGGAATCGGCGCGTTTTGCAAAAGCCATGCGTACGAGACGAAGCCGATCATCGAACCGAACGCGATGAGATACGCCAATGCCAGCCAGGAGTCGATGGAAACCTCCGAAAAGCTGAATCCCTTCGACTCGCCGCTGATGAGGCTGACGGCCATCAGGGCAAAACCGCCGGTCAGCATTTGCGCGCCCGTGGTCATCAAGGCGGACTTCGGCAGGTCGGCGGTTTTGCCGTAGACCGAACCGATCGCCCAGAGCAGGCCGGCGATCAGGAGCGCCGTCATGCCGAACGGGTTGAGATGCATGTCACCCGAAAATTCTGAAGGGCCGACGAGCAGGTAAATCCCCGTGAAGCCGATGGTCAGGCCGGCGATCACGCGGCCTGTCGGTTTGGCGCCATTCGGCCTGAGCGCATCGGCGATCACCATGAACATCGGCACCGCGCCGATGATCAGCGCCGCGACGCCCGACGGGACGGTCTGCTCGGCCCATGAGACCAGTCCGTTGCCGCCGAGAAGGAGCAGGGTGCCGACGATCGCCGCCGACCGCCATTGACGGCGGGTCGGCAGCGCATCGCCCGCTGCGCGCCGCCAGATCAACAGGATCACGCCCGAGACGAGAAAGCGGAGTCCGGCCGATAGAAACGGCGGAAGAGTCTCCACCGCGAAGCGGATCACCAGGTAGGTCGAACCCCAGACGATATAAACCGCCAGTAATGCTATCCAAATCTTCGTTTTCATCAATTTCCCGCGAGGATGTTCCTCACCGAGTGCCGGTTTTTCTCTTATATCTTGTTAAGGAAGCTCTAAACAAGTGGATTCCGTTCATGGTTCGACAAGCTCACCACGAACGGAATCAATATGTTACCGTTCGTCCTGAGCCTGTCGAAGGACTTATTCAGAGATTCCTTAAAGAGGACGCTACGCGACCAAAAGCCGTTTCGGTTTAGCCGAGTGCGCAAGCCCTGCTCGCGCGGATGCCGCTGCGGGTTCTGCCGTCATCGGCCAACTCGCCCAAAATTTCCGCGAGCAGGGCGATGCCGCGCTCGATTTTCTCCGGGGCCGCATGGCTGAAGTTCAACCGCAAGGCCGGATAGTGGAGGTCGGGGGAGGGAAAGAACGGATCTCCCGGCATGAACGCCACGTTGCGCGCCAGTGCCGCCTGGAGCGCCGCCAGGGTATCGCACTCGCGGGTCAACCGCAGCCAGAAGAACAATCCGCCAGCCGGCGCCCGCCATTCGGCGAGTCCCTCGAAATGGCGCAGCAGCGCCGTTTGCATGGCGTCGCGCCGTTCCCCGTAAACGCGGATCATCCGCGCCAGATGGTCGTCGAACTCGGCCGAGTTCAGAAACCGCGCCAGCCAGGCTTGGCCGATCCGGTTGGTATGAAGATCGCCGGACTGCTTCAGCCGAACCAGTCCGGAAAAGAGCGAGGGCGACGAGGCGAGATAACCCACCCTGAGGCCCGGTGCGGTGATCTTGGAAAAGCTCCCGAGATAAACCCAGGGCGCGTGTTCCAGATAGGCGCAGAGCGGAGTCCGGTCGACCGGCTGGTAAACCAGATCCCGGTACGGGTCGTCCTCGATCAGAGGCACGCCGGTGTCGTCCAGGACCTTGGCGACGGCGCGCCGGACCTCGTCCGTGTAGCAATATCCCGAAGGGTTCTGGAAAGTCGGGATGAGATAGACGAAAGCCGGCCGGCTATCGGCGATCGTCCTGCGCAGCGCATCCGGGTGGATGCCGTCGGCGGACAGCGGAAGGCCCTGGAATTCCGCGCCATACACGTTGAAAGCCTGGATCGTGGCCAGATAGGTCGGCGCCTCCAGCACGACCGGCGAGCCTTCGTCGATGAAGAGCTTTCCGACCAGGTCGATGCCCTGCTGCGAGCCGGACGTCACCAGCACTTGATCGGCGCGGCAATCCATCCCCAGTGTGGACAGGTTCTGCGCGATCAGGCTCCGCAAGGCGGGCTCGCCTTCGCTGGGGCCGTATTGCCGATGATCGTCGGCCAGCCCGTCGAAATCCAGGGGCGGCATCAGTTCGTCCGCGGGCAATCCGCCGGCGAACGAAATCACGCCGGGGCGCTGAGTGACTTGCAGGATGTCGCGAATCAGGGAGCTGGTGAGCCGTTCGGCACGGCGCGAAAGTCGAAGGTTCATAGTCATCTTAGAGTCCAGGCATACTCACATAACCGGGCAAGGATTGAATACGTGCGGTCCATTGCCCGATGTAGGGAAAATCATCCAATGCGACGCCGCCTTCCGGAGCCAGCGCGACATACGGATAACAGGCGATATCGCCAATGGTTGGCCAGTCGGCGGCGAGCCATCGATTGTGTTTAAGGTGATTTTCCATGGCTTCCAATCCGCTCCTCCCCAGTTCCTGACATTGAGCCAGATTCCAGGAGCGGTTGAATCTGGTTACCGCGCGCGCCCGTGCAAGCCCGTATAGGATTTCATTTTCGGACACCGCCAACCATTGCATGACTTTCGCCATCAGACGGGCGTCGAGTGGGAGCCACCGATCATCTCCGTATTTTCTGGCCAGATACACCAGAATCGCCATCGAATCCCACACGATGGTTCCGGCATCGTCCAGCACCGGGACTTGACCGCGCGGGTTCAAGGCGAGAAAAGCCGCCTGTTTATGCTCCAACTTCATCAGGTCGACCGGGATGGATTTGCAGTTCACCCCCAGTAAAGAACAAAACAGTCTTATTTTGTAGCAGTTCCCAGATAATTCCATGTCATAAAGCTTCATGATCGTTCCTTATTAGGATTTGGTTTTTCTCAGTCCGTAATGTCATTAAACGTCGGATTTGACGCCTTTCCTGCTTGGTCTCCGACCGTACCGGCGCGCGCTGACTGACCCAAAGGCTTGTCACCACGACACCTGCCACGCCGAGCAGCGAACCGCTCAACGGCTCGCCCAGCCATAATGCGGAGGCGCCCAAGGTCAGGAATGGCTGCAACAGTTGTATCTGGCCAATCCGGGCGATGCCGCCTAAGGCTAGGCCGCGATACCACAGGATAAACGCCAGAAACTGACTGACCAAGGCGACATAAGCGAATCCGGCCCAAGCTTCGGACGGCGCCGAGAGATCGGTGTGCGCCACGATCCAGCATAGCGGTCCCAGCAACCAAGGTCCTGCCAGCACCAGGGCCCAGCTGATCACCTGCCAGCCCCCCAGGCTGCGGGCCAGCCGGGCTCCTTCCGCATAACCCAGGGCCGCTAGCAAGGATGCCGCGAACAGCCAGAGATCACCCGAACGAAGGCTGCCGCCGCCCGCTTCGAGGGCGAATGCGAACACCACGCCGGAGCCGCCCAGCGCCGCCATCCAGAAGCGTCGGGGCAGGCGTTCGCCCGCCAGCCAGGCGCCGAAAAAAGCGGTGGCCAAAGGCGTGACCGAGAGCGCGATGCTGCCGTGGGAGGCCGGCAATTCCTGCATGGCCCAGGCCGAAATCACGGGAAAGCCGATAATCACCCCCAGTGCAACCAAAATCAGGCTTCGAAGCTGATGAAGCCGCGGCCACGGCTGCCGGGTGGCGAGCAAGGCGATCGCCGCCAATCCCGATGCGAGGACGCCGCGTCCCAAGGCCACGAACCAGGGATCGAGATGCAGGACGGCGACCCGCGTCGCCGGCAAGGTCAGGCTGAAGCCGGCGATTCCTAAAAGAGCGAAAAGCCAACCCTGCCGTATCTTCGACTTGTTCGACTGCATGAGAACCAATTCCCCCGTGCGTGTTCTGTTACCGCGATGGCCGTACAATAAAACGCCGGGTGCGGACAATACATATACAGTTGACGATCGATCCGGCCAACCTGTACCGGTCGCGGAGCCATAACAGTCATGAATTCCCTCAACCTCGATCCCCACGACAGCCGTCCCTTGATCGAGCAGATCGTGGTGGGCATCAAGCAGCGCGTCGACGAACGTGCCTTGCGCCCAGGCGCAAGGCTGCCGTCGATCCGGCACTTCGCGGAAGACCATCGGGTCAGCAAGTTCACCGTGGTCCAGGCATTCGACCGGCTGGTCGCGATGGGCTATCTGAAATCCCGGCAGGGTTCGGGTTTTTATGTGGCGCATCGATCGGAATCCGGCGACGCGGCGAATCGATCCTGCCAGTTGGAGCGCGCCATGGACGTGCTCTGGCTGCTCCGCAACGCCTTGCAGGAACAATCCCATATCGCCATGCCCGGTGCCGGCTGGCTGCCCGGCGAGTGGATGGACGGCGCAGGGATTCAGCGGAGTCTCCGAACGCTCGCCCGTAAAAGCGGCGCCTATTTGACTGGCTATGGTCTGCCGGCCGGCTACGAACCGCTGCGGTCTTTGTTGGCGCGGCGGCTCGAAGATCAGGGCATCGGCTGCTCACCCCGGCAGATCGTCGCCACCCGCGGGGCCACCCACGCCTTGGACCTGATCAGCCGGTTGTTCGTCAAGCCGGGAGACGCCGTGCTGGTGGACGATCCCGGTTATTACACCCTGTTCGGTTATCTGAAGCTTTCGGGAGCGCGTCTGGTCGGCGTGCCCTGGACCCCCCAGGGACCGGACACCGCCGCGATGGAAAGCCTGATCCGGGAGCACCGGCCCAAGGTGTTTTTCACCAATACGCTGCTGCACAACCCGACCGGCGTCAGCATTACTCAGCCGGTGGCCCACCGGGTTTTGCAGCTGGCCGAGCGCTACGATCTGATGATCGTGGAGGACGATATCTACGGCGATTTGTTGACCGGACAGGCGACGCGCCTCGCGACGCTCGATCAACTGGAGCGGGTGCTGTTCGTCAGCAGTTTTTCCAAGACCGTTTCCGCGAGTCTCAGGGTCGGTTTCCTGGCCTGCAAGTACGAAATCGCCGAGAGCCTCACCGATCTCAAGCTCCTGACCAGCCTGACCACCTCGGAAATCGACGAGCGGCTGGTCTACGAACTCCTCACCGACGGCTATTACCGAAAGCACCTGGAAAAACTGCGCTCGCGCCTCCGCAAGGCGCGCGGCGAGGCGGTCAGAAACCTCGAAGGCAGCGGGCTGGAAATTTACCAGGACGCGGAGGACGGACTGTTCATCTGGGCCCGCCGTGACGAGGCCGAAAACGCCACGTCGCTGGCCACGGCGGCCGCCAAGCAAGGCATCATGCTGGCGCCGGGCGCCCTGTTCAGGCCTCAGCAGGAAGCCTCGCCCTGGCTGCGCTTCAATGCCGCAGGCTGCGGGAATCCGGCCATTTTCCGGTTTCTGGATGCCGAGCGCATCGGCGTGGATCGGTAGAACTTTAAGAAAGGTTTACCTCCGTTCCGAAGCCGGTATGGCAAATCCCGCAACGCTTCGGCATTTGCCGCAGGGATATCGGGATGATTCGCCGCTCTAGCCGTGGATTTCCCAGGCATTGCACGGTCGGCATGGAGATTGCCGTGCGGCTACGTCGCTATCGAAACGATGCAGCCTTTGTCCGTGACCCACCCCTTACCCGAAACCGCCGTCCATCACTGGTTCTTCCGTTACGCCGACGACCTGCTCGGCTTCCTGCGCCGCAAAGTGGGCGATTCCGACGCGCCCGACCTGGTTCAGGAAGTCTATCTTCGAATGCTCTCCTACCCCGCCGCAGCCATCCACGAGCCGCGCACTTTCCTTTTCCGCGCCGCGGCGAATCTGGTGGTCGATCATCTGCGCAAGGAGTCTTACCGCCGCCACGACGATGTCGACGACGTGTGCGAACAGGTTGCTGCGCCCGCCCCGGATCCGGAGGAAACCGCTATGGGCGACGAACGCCTGGAGCGATTCCGGACGGCGCTCGCCGAGCTTCCGCCCTTGTGCCGCCATGCCTTTGTGCTCAACCGGTTCGACGGCCTGACCCACGCCGAAATCGCCGAGCGTCTGGGGCTTTCGCCCAAAACGGTGCAGCGCCATATCCAAAAGGCGCTGGAACATTGCTTGAGTCACCTGGAACAATAGCGCGCCCGAACACACGCAACCGCATGGCATGACCACCGGTGACCTTCGAGATCGCCCTCGAACGCCCTATGATAAAAAGCGATCCTTAAAAGGCCGCACGCGACAACGACCGATAGACAGACATGGCCAATCCAGTTTCCCCTCCCGATCGAATCCGCGAGCGCGCTCTTTACTGGCTGATGCGCATCCACTCGGGTGAGATGACTGCAGCCGAGCGGGCCAGTTTCGAGCGTTGGCTGGCGGCGAGCCCCGAGCATCGGAAGGTTTACGAAGCGCTCCGCGCTGTCTGGAACGACTTTCCGCTTTCGGAAGCGGAACTCGCCGCTGCGCGCGGCTATGTCCGCCGCCACGGTTCTTTCCGCCGGCCTTGGAGGGCCGCTCTTGCCGCGGTGCTGGTCCTGGCGGCGGGGCTTCCGATTATCGAGGGCTGGCCCTTGGTCGATACCGGCGTCTACCGTACGGCCAAAGGGGAGCGGCAGGCGGTCGTTCTGGCGGACGGCACCCAGGTCGAGCTCAACGGCGACACCGAACTGGCCGTGCGCTACGGCTGGTTCTCGCGCTCGGTCGAACTCACGCAAGGAGAGGCGCTATTCAGCGTCGCGCCGAGGAAGCTTAGGCCGTTCGAGGTGCAGGCTTCGGGCGGGCTGATCCGCGATATCGGCACCCGTTTCGATGTGGACCTGCGCCCCGGATCGGTACGGGTGGCGGTTCTCGAAGGCGCGGTGCGGATCAAGCTCTCCGATACCGGGAATGAGCGGCACGTAAACCAAGGGCAGATGGCCCGCTACAGCCCGGAGGGCACGCTCACCGAAACCGAACCGGCCGACCTTGCGGCGGCGACCGCCTGGCGCGAGGGCAAGTTGATCTTCCGCGCCACACGCTTGTCGGAGATTCTGGCGGAACTCGGCCGTTATCATCCGGTTGCCTTTCGCCTCGCCGACCCTGCGCTGGAGCGGTTGTCCCTGAGCGGGGTTTTCAAAGCGGACGATCTGCCCGTGTTTCTTGCCACGCTGGAGGCGGCCCTGCCGGTCAAGATCAGACAGGCCACCGATGGGAGCATCATGGTGGAAAGGGTAAACCGTTAGCCGCTTTCCAACCGCGCTCAAGGCGGTTGTCAGATGGGTTTACGACCCGCGGGAGCGGGCTTTAGAGCGTTTTCATCCCGCTCGTATGGCAAAACAGGCTTGACGAAAGTCGTTGGCACCTTCAGTTCGGGTGCATTGCTTCAAACACTTGTAGGTCGGCAATCCTTTGCCGACGAACCCGTTGCCCGAACTGCACCGTCGGGAAGGGTCGCGATTAAAGCGACCGTTTGCGATTGGGGAAGGATTCCCGACCTACTCGCGAGCGCCCGTACAGTCGGTATGAAAATGCTCTAGCCCGCGATAGTCGCTTGACCGCGGGCTAAAGCCCGCTCCCGCACCAAGGCCATTTGCAGTCAATCCTTGAGGGCGTATACAGCGGTCGCCGGCCATGAAAAAGCGCCTGTCCAGTTCGGACCCGCCCATGCGTCTTTATCGGTACAACTTGTATCTGTTAGGGAATGCCGATGAAGAAACCGCTGTATTTCGCCCTTGCCTCGCTCCTCGCCGTAAGCTGCGCGCATGCCGAGGACGGGGCGATCGCTCTGGACATCCAGCCCCAGCCGCTCGCCGCCGCACTGGAACGCCTGGCCCAGGAGTCCGACCTGCAACTCCTCTATCCGGCCGAGGCGGTGGCCGGCAAGCAAGCGGCGGGGCTTTCCGGGACGTACACGCCGAGGCAGGCGCTGGAAAAGCTGCTCGAGGGCACGGGGCTCGCGTTCCAATTCACCGGCGCTCGCACGGTGGCGATCCGGCCGGACGGCCCGGTCTCCCGGCGCCCTTCCGCTCAGGCCGAAGACTTGTCGCCCATCAGCCTGGAGCCGGTGATGGTGACGGCAACCAAGACCGAGCGGGTGGCGTCGGAAGTGCCCGCCACTACCGCCGTGATCGACGAGAAGCAGATTCAACAGATGTACAACCGCGATCTCAGCGACGTGCTCCAACGCGCCGCCGGACTGGATGTACAACGAACCGGCACCAACGGCATCGCCAAGCTCAATATCCGGGGTCTGGGGTTTGGACGCACGTCCACGCTGATCAACGGCCAGTTCGCCGATTTTCTCGACCCCGGCATCGGCAGCCGCTCTGCCATCCAGACCATCGACTGGGACAACGTGGATCGGGTCGAGATCGTGCGCGGAGCGGGATCGGCGCTTTACGGCCCGAACACGATGGGCGGCGTGGTCAATATCATCACCAAAGAAGCGCCCGAAGGGCCCAACGTCACGCGGCCGTTCTTCCTGTTCGATTCCCTGCCCACCTATGGCGGCGGCTTCACGACCGGAGGCACCGTCGACGACGTCGGGTATTTTCTGGACTTCAAACATCTGAGTTCGGACGGTTACAAGTCCGCGCCCGATCCCGCGATACCGGCGGGCGAGATGGGCACGATGCTGCACTCGCTGGAAAAAGGCGAATGGAACAAGACCATGGCCGGCGGGCGCCTGAACTGGCGGGTGTCGGATCAGGCCGATCTGAAGCTCGGATTCAATTTCCTGGACGATCACAACAATGCCTACGACCGCCCCCACACCCCATCCGACGGCCAGTACGGCCAGTACAGCCTGGAATACGGCCACTGGCTGACCGACGACGACCAGCTCACCGTCAACCTGAGCTACCGCGACCATCAGGCCGACCTGATGTTCGACGCCTATTAATATCCCCTCTCTCTGAGCACCGATCCTCTATATCTTCAGAGAGAGGACGGCAAGAAGCTGAGCGGAGAAATCCGCAATCGCTGGAACATCGCCGAAGGGCATACCCTGCTGGTCGGCTTTTACGGAAGCCAGGACTGGGTGAGCCTGCGCACGTTCAATCTCGCCAGAGGACGGATGCTGGATAACCATCCCCGCAATGACATCACCAATTATGCGGTTTACGGCCAGTACGAGCTGGCGTTGTGGGATCGCCTGTTCCTGACCATGGGCGGTCGCGCCGACTGGTTCGATTACGAACTCGACAACGACGTTACCGGGCGATCCGCGCAACAGTCTTACGGTATCTTCAATCCGCGCGGCGGCGTGCGTTTCAAATTCAGCGACGAAGTTTCGCTGCGCGCTTCCGCCGGCACCGGGTTCCGCCCGCCCGATTCTTCCGGCCTGACGGGCGGAGTGAACACGGCGTTTTACGAGTTCAGGCCCAATCCGTCCCTCAAGCCGGAGAAATCGGACAGTTTCGATCTCGGCCTGGACGTGCTTACGCCGTTCGGCTCGAAACTGTCCGCCACCGGCTATTACAACGACCTGACCCAATACCAGCTCCAGTCTATGTACCTGGAAAATGGCAGACAAATTTACCAGATCCTGAATCTCGGAAAGGTGCGGAGCTATGGCGCCGAGTTGGAAATCCAGCAGGGTATCACGCCGGAACTGGCGCTGTTCGCCAATTACACGTACAGCCTCTCCGAGGCGGCCAGCGATTCGCCGCCCGGCGTCTCGGGCCTGCCCGAGAAAGGCCGGCAATTGCCCCTGACGCCCCGTAACAAGGTCGCCTTCGGGCTGGTGTACGAATCCGACCGCTTCAGCGGCCGCCTCGAGGGCCGCTACGTCGACCGTCAGTTCATCGCCGGCGATACCCGGAACGACCCGGCCTATGCCCTGGGTTCGTATGTCACCGCCGATTTCCGCCTCACCTACCGCCATCCTGTCAGCGAAAAGCAGACCCTGGATGTGTCCGCCGGTGTGCGCAATCTGCTGGATCGCCGCTACGAAACCCGGTGGACCGATGTGCTTGCCGAGCCGCGGGTGGGATTCGTTCAGCTGGGGCTGGCGTTCTGACGAGGCGGCCAGCCCTTCCCCCGGTCAGGGGGCGGGCGGGAACGCCATAACGAGACTCAAAGCGGGCCGTACATGATCATCAGGAGAGTTTGATGGATAGACGAAGTTTTACCAAGTTCGCTTGTCTGGGCGGTTGTCTGGCGCCGTTCATGGCCATCGCCGAATCGCTGGCCAGCCGGGAGGCGAGAAGAAATCAAGCCATGGAAGTATCGCGCAAGGCTCACGAAGCCGTCATGTCCGCGGAAGGCTTCAAATGCACGGCAACGAGCGGATCGCGATGCTGATCTATCCGGGGTTTACCGCGCTGGACCTGGCGGGGCCGCAATATATGTTGGCCTCGATGATGGGCGCCAAGATCTACCTGATTTCTTCGGCCAACGATCTGGCGCCGGTAAAAAGCGATACCGGGCTGTCCGTCGTACCGACCCATACCCGGGAAGAATGCCCGGACGCCCTGGACATCCTGTTCGTACCCGGCAGCGCCGTGGGTTTGCCGGGGGCGATGAGGGATGCCAAATTCATCGAATTCATCAAAACCAAGGCCGCCGTTTCGAAGTACGTGACCAGCGTTTGCACCGGCAGCATCCTGCTTGGAAAGGCCGGCCTGCTGCAGGGCAAAAAGGCCACCTCGCATTGGGTCACCCTGGATTTGCTGCCGAAATTCGGTGCGACGCCGGTAAAAGAACGGGTCGTGTGGGACGGCAACCTCATCACCGGCGGCGGCGTCACGGCCGGCATCGATTTCGGCCTGCAAATCATCGCCGCGCTACGAGGCAAGCTTTACGCCGAAAGCATCCAGCTGCAATCGGAATACGATCCGCGACCGCCGTATGACTCGGGTTCGCCGGACACGGCCAACGCGCTCGTCAAAGACAGCCTCAGAGGCCTATTCGAACGCTTGCACGTCGAGATCGAACTGGAAAGTTGACGTCGGTTCCGGGAGTGACTTCGAAGCGGCCGATTTTCCTGAACACCGGCGCGGGGTTCACGCCGAAGGTGTCGCGGAAGCTGTGGCTGAAGTGCGTCGCGTCGGCGAAGCCCGCGTCCAGCGCGGCTCGGGTCATGTTGTCGCTGGTATGGAGCAGTTCCAAGGCGGACACCATCCGCTTCCAAAGACGGAATCGACGGTAAGGCAGGCCGATGCACTGGCGGAACAGATGAAGGAAGCGGGAGGGCGAGAGTCCGATCAGGCGCGCCAACTCCTCCTGCGAGAAATTCCGGTCGGGCTCCCGGCAAATCCGCTCGATGACCTGCCGAATGCGTTCATCCAACTCGATCGGCGGCTGCTCTCGGGAATTCAGCAGCCGGTCGAGGCGCTGTTCGACGGCGATGCGGTTCGGGTCTTCCTCGTGAACCCAGCGAAAGCATTCGATCGTCTCGGCATCCTCGAAAAACCGGACTGACGTTTCGGAATAGGGAAAGCGCTCCCGGAACCCTATCGCATCGGGGCCGTTCCGCTCCACGAACAGCTTGCCGTGCACGCCGCCGGCCATATCCAGCGCGTGCCGAATCCCCGCGGGCACCACCGCGCAGCGACAGTTTCGCCATTCGCCGTCGGCCAGCCTGATCCGAAACGGCCGGTAGATGCCCACGTGCAGCACGTCGGCGCCGTAGACGTGGGTTTCCAGATGCTGGAGCGGGCCGCAATAAAGCACCCGTCCGCGTTCCATGTAAAGCTGCGAAGTCCTAGGATAAATCATGCGCATAGCCAGTTTATGCAAGTCCTTTCGGTCAGGCGTGAATACAATTCCAGGCGCCGCCATAAATGGAGGCGGTCTGGCGGTCCGGCGATCCATAACGGTAGGCCGAGCCATGATAATGAACCCGAACCGGTGTTTTCCAGAACTTCTACTGGGAGGATTTCCATGAACGACACACTGATCCGCACAGCATTTCAATCTCGCTTCGAGGCCTTGCTGAACCGGCTCGCGCCGGACGATCTCGTCGATTACGCCTTCATCGACGTTCCCTCGGATCGAAAGCCCTGGCTGGACACCGGCATCGACCTAACCGAGGGCGAGCGGGTAACGACCTTTGTCGTGGGCAAGACCTGCCTGAAGGGCACGGACCTCTGGTTCGGCGCGGACTTTCAATTGTGGTGCCGCATCGGGTCGGACGGCGAAATCTTCCGCGGCACCCGGGCGAGTAATACTTTCGTCGTAGAAAAGCCGGGCCGATTGCATCTCGCCAGCTATTTCCCCGGCGAATGGGCCACCCGAACCGGCGACTTGGCGACGCCGGACGAAGTGTACGAGCAGGCGAGCGGACACCTGATGGCGTTGATCGTACGCTGGCGGATCGAACCGATCGAAGGGCTGAAAAAACTGGCAAAGCTGGGCGAGGTCGACGGCCTGATCGCATCCGAAATCGACCGACTGAGCGATCCGGTGGTCCCGCCGCAAGGCTGGGATTATCTGTGGTTCTTGGGTCCGGCGGAAATCTATCGGCCCTGCCGGACGCCGGAAAAGGAACCCGCCATCTGCTGCCACACCCATCGCGACGTGGGTTTGTTGCAGAAAGACGTGTCCCTGCCGCTCGAGCGGAACACGCGTTTGCGCTGGGCCTGGCGCATGGATCGCCTGCCATCGGAAGTGCGCGAGGACACGTTTCCGACCCATGACTATCTGAGCATCGCCGTGGAATTCGACAACGGCCAGGACATCACCTATTACTGGAGCGCCGAACTGCCCGTGGGCACCGCTTACCGTTGCCCGATTCCCACCTGGACGGCGCGCGAAACCCACGTCGTGATCCGTTCCGGTCCCGAGGGTCTGGGCGAATGGTTCAGCGAGGAGCGCGACGTTTACCGCGATTATCTGGAGTTCATTGGTGGCACGGTACCGGCCCGCATCGTGCGGGTGTGGCTGATCGCGGTGAGCTTGTTCCAGGGCCGGGAAGGGGAATGCCGGTATGCCGACATGGCGTTTGTGACGGAGGATGGGGTGATGCCGATAGAATGAGATCACGGCGCCAGGAATCCCGTTTCGGAACGGGTTCCCGAACCTTTTTCGCCGATCGGCGGCCTGTCATCCGATTGAGAATTGACGCGGTCTCCGACTGTTTCGGCATTCTTTATCGCACCCGCTCGCTACGAGGAGAAAAACGATGTACCGCTGGAACCCGGAGGACTATTCCCGCCATTCGGCCGGCCAGGAAGCTTGGGCGCACGAGCTTTTGGGCGGCTTGGACCTGCGTCCGGACGACCGGGTGCTGGACATCGGCTGCGGCGACGGGCGCATCACGGCGGAACTGGCAAAGCGGGTGTCGCGAGGCGGCGCGGTCGGCGTCAATCTTTCGGAAGACATGATCCGCTATTATGCGGCCAGCCGGTTTCCGGCGCCCGATTACCCGAATCTCGAATTCCGCCAGGCGGATGCCTGAGCGCTGCCTTATCACGAGGAATTCACCGTAGTCTATTCCAATGCCGCCCTGCACTGGGTTCGAGACCATCGGCCGGTGCTGGCCGGCATCGCCCGCGCGCTGAAGCCGGGCGGGCGATGCCGGATGCAAATGGGCGGCCGGGGCAATGCCGCCGCGCTGATCATGGTGTTCGAAGAGCTTGCGGGCTATCCCGAGTGGCACGAGCACTTCGAGAGATTCGAATCGACATTCGGCTTCCACGATGCCGAGACCTATCGCCGCTGGCTCGGAGAGGCGAGGCTGAATCCTGAGCGGGTCCGGCTGATCGACAAGGACATGGCGCACGCTAACTGCGAGGCCTTCATCGGCTGGCTGCGCACCGCCTGGCACCCCTACACGTCGAGAGTCCCGGCGGAGCGGCGGGAGCACTTCGTCGAAGCCGTCGCCGAGCGCTATCTAGCAGGGCATCCGCCCGATCCGGCGGGGCGTATCCACATCGCCATGGTGCGGCTGCAGGTGGAGGCGAAAAAGTAAGCGGTTAGTTCGGGCCGAGTCGGGTGCAACAGAGGTGGTAGGCCGGAATAAGCCTGTCCTGAGCTTGTCGACGGGCCTGTTCTGAGCGAGGTCGAAGGGCGTCAGCGGATCAGGCGGCACATCCGTGTCGGGTGCTGCATGCTAAGCGGTCCCCGGCCGATTCGATTAGCGTTTATAAGCAATGTACGCCAGGCGCCGTTGAGCCAAGGGATAGCGGCCGTAATGGGATGAGACGGCCACTTCGAAACCCGCATCGACGAGAAGACGTTCGATTTCGGCGCGGTCCAAAACGCTGACCCGGTGCCGTTCCTCGGAACGCCGGTACCTCTGGCCGATCTCCCGGAACACGGTGATGTCCCGAATCAATCGGTTCTCTTGCGGCTGTTCGGATACCTCCACCAACACCGCCCAATCCGGTCCTTTGCGCCAGGACCGGTACTGCATGGGCTCGCCGTTCGAACGGACAAGGATGTCGAACGCGAAAACGCCGCCTTCCTGCAAGCCGGCAGCGATGTTCCGGAACAAACGGCCGAGCCGCGCGTCCGGCGGCGTTTCGCCGACACAATAGTTCAAGGCTTCGCCCAAGGCCGTGACGGCGACACAAGGGCGAAAATCCAGATCGTACAGCGAGCCTATGTGAAACTCGCCTTCCGGCGCGGTGCGCCGGGCCAGTTCGATCATGGCCGCGGACAGATCGACGCCCAAAACGGAGTAGCCGTGTGCCAGGAGTTTTTGCGCCCAGATTCCGCTTCCGCAACCCAGATCGATCACGAGACCGGATTCGAGACCGGCGGCGCGGAACAGCGCGAGCAACGCCTCGCCGACACCTTCCGCCAGATCGGGGAAGCCGACATGATGCACATAGGCGAGATCTTCCTCGTAAAACGATGTCATGTCTTCGCTCCGTGTTTGGGATGGCTGTCCGCCGATCAATCGGACAGCCGATCAAAGCCGGTCCATCCCGACGGGTCCGCTGCCATCGGCCTGAGTCTTGGCCAAGCGCCGTTCCACATCAGCCGCGGCGTTTTGGTTGCCCTGTTTCCGGTACACTTCCGCCAGCCCCGAGAGCGCCCAGGCGTCGTTCGGCGCATCTTCGAGAGTGAGCTTAAGCTCCCGTTCCGCCCCCGCCAGATCGCCTAGAAGAAACCGCAGCGCGCCCACCGAGCGGCGCACCGGGTAATACCAGTAGGGCGGCTCCATATATGGCAGCTTTTCCTGAAGCGCCGCCGCCCGCTCGAAGGCAGAGGCGGCGCGTCCGAGCTCGCCTTCGGCCTGCGCGATGCGGCCCGTGAGGACCTCCTGGGCGAGCCGCACGATGTCCGCCGCCGGAACGCCGGCGTCCGTCAATCCGGAAAAATCCGCCGTCCGGGCGATTTCGGTCAGGGCATTGAGCTCGGCCCGCGCATTCTGAAGAGAGCCCTTGGCTGCCGACGCAACACCCCGGGCATAGCGCCACATGGCTTGCACATAGGGAAATTCCGGCCCCGGATCGGCCAGCTTCAGGACCGTTTCGGGCGGACTGAACTGGGCGTGGGCGAAGTACGGCGCGGCCTTGACCGGCTGCATCCATGGCACCGCACGAGCCATTTCGTCGGAGATCACGCCGCCGAGTTTCTCCGCCGCCGAGAGCGCGGTCTTGCCGTCGCCGGCCATCTGCGCCGACACCATGAGGAAATGGACATTGTGCGGATAATACCCTTCCGCGTAGATGCCTTTGGCGCCGGTTTCCTTCAGATAGGCTTCGTCCAGCTCGATGGCGGCGCGGTTGGCTTCGAGAGCGTCCCGATAGCGGCCCAGCCGGTAGTACAAATGCCCCGGCATGTGCACCAGATGTCCCGCGCCCGGCATCAGCCCGGCAAGGCGCTCCGCGTAGGGCACCGCCCGCTCGGGCCGGTCGGAGGCCTCCATCATGTGGATGTAATAATGAATCGCGCCGGGATGGTCGGGGTTGTTCACCAGTACCCGCTCCAATACTTTAAGAGTCTCCGTCGTGCGCCCCTTGGGTTTACGGCCTCCGTCTTCCCAGTAAGCCCAGGGCGAGAGATCCATCAGGCTTTCCGCGTACAGCACGGCGATCTCGTCGTCCTTGGGAAAACGCTTAGCCAGCTTGCCCATCGCCGTGGCGTAGGCTTGATCCAGGCGCTTCCGGTCGGTTTCGGGGCTCTTGGCGTAGCGTTTCGAGAGCGCCTCGATCAAGGCTTTTTCCTTGGCGCTCGCGCGCTTGGCAAGGGCTTTCGCCCGTGTGATTGCGGCCCAGGCCGGACCCATGGCGGAAGGCTCCATCGGCGCATTGATATTCGGTCCCAGCACCAAGGCTTCGCCCCAGAAGCACATGGCGCACTTGGGGTCGAGCTTCTGCGCCATGCGGAAGGCCCGCTGCGCCTCCAGGTGGTTGAAGGCGTAGGCGAACCTCAAGCCCTGATCGAAATAGCGCTGGGCGCGAGGATCGCTCGTTGTGATCTTGTAGCTCAGCGTACCGAGGTTGTCCCACAGGGGCGGCTCACTGTCGACGTAGACGGCACGGGCGGAAGCCGTCTCCTTGGGGTAATGGCCCGCCTCGGTGTGCACGTGCCCGGCCGATCCGGTGCCGAACGCCGGTTGAGCAACCGTCAGCAGCAAAGCCAGCCAGCAAGCGCCGATCAAGGACGTGTGGACTGATTTCATGATCTCCTCTCTACCGTCTGGGGTGAATGTTTTCAGGCAAGCAGGAGAGCCTATTATTGCAGACCCGAAGCGCATCCCCACGTATGTGGGGAACAGTCCGCCGGGAACGGGATGCCCTGGAACACGTAGCGGTTCATCCCCACGTATGTGGGGAACAGCGCTGGTATTGGTACCGGCGCAGGCATGGGTGCGGTTCATCCCCACGTATGTGGGGAACAGCGGAAGAGATAGCCTATGGCGGCAATACCTATCGGTTCATCCCCACGTATGTGGGGAACAGGCAGGTGAGATTGATCGAGCCTAAATCACATGCCGGTTCATCCCCACGTATGTGGGGAACAGCAACACAGATGACGCCTATTGCGAAGCGGCGACGGTTCATCCCCACGTATGTGGGGAACAGGCCACGTGCGGCTTTGCGGAGCTTACTCATTTCGGTTCATCCCCACGTATGTGGGGAACAGGGGGGAAAGGTCGTAGATGACATCCTGAAGGTCGGTTCATCCCCACGTATGTGGGGAACAGGGGCTTTCGAACGGCGATAACATCGGCATCGTCGGTTCATCCCCACGTATGTGGGGAACAGGATCATGATTGGGCATCTCACGGCGCGGACGCCGGTTCATCCCCACGTATGTGGGGAACAGTCCATGTGTGGGCGATATTTCAAATCTGTAACCGGTTCATCCCCACGTATGTGGGGAACAGGGGGTGCCGGAGAGGTTGACCCAGCGCCTGACCGGTTCATCCCCACGTATGTGGGGAACAGGCCTTGAGCGCCCGGATGCCGAGGTCGATGTCCGGTTCATCCCCACGTATGTGGGGAACAGCCCAGCAGCGTCGCACTGGTGTAGACCGCTGGCGGTTCATCCCCACGTATGTGGGGAACAACCATTTCTAACCCATTGTTAGGAATGGCAAAAAACGCCGGTCGAAATTCTACCGGCGAATCGCCGCTTTGAAAACGCAAAATCTAGGTTGTTAAAGAGCATTATTTCCCTCCCCGTCGGCCGGTTCGGGCGGATAGAAGGACACCAGTTTCAGGCCGTCCAATTCGACCGGCATGCGCCGGTTCTTGCCGAGGGTGAGGAAGTCGAAGCCCGATTCCGTATTGGTGGACCACACCATCACCGCATTGCCGTCGCCGAGGCCGGCCTCGACTTGCGCCCAGAGCATCTCGCGCACCCGTTTCGACAAATCGCCGACGTAAACGCCGGCGCGAATTTCCACCAGCCATACGCCCAGGCGGCCCCGCAGCCGGGGCGGAACGTTTTCAACCACGATGACCAGCATCGCCGAGACTCTTGGGGTTGGGGATGGCGGGGCCGACGGCGTCTTCCGGAGCTTCCGGCGGTTCCAGGCCGCCCGCGGCCAGCACGTCTTCGATGGCGGGGATGATCTGCTGAAGCAGCTTGGTCTGCCGGAACACATCCCGACAGGCGAGGCGGACGGCGCGTTCCGGTTCGCCCGGTTCCTGGGAGGCGATCTTGAAGGCGACCGGCACGACGGTGTCGAATTTGAAGAGATCGGCGATGTCGTAGACGAATGACAGGGGCTTCCCGGTGTGGACGAAACCCACCGCCGGCGCATAACCCGCCGCCAGCACCGCCGCTTCGGTGATGCCGTAAAGACAGGCGGTGGCGGCGCTGACGCAACGGTTGGGCAGATCGCCGGAACCCCATTCGTCGGCGTCGTAGTTGCGGTGCTTCCAGGTGACGCCGTAGCGCTTGGCGAGCAGTTCGTACATCTTCCGGACCCGCGCCCCCTCGATGCCCCGGAGTTGCTGGACGCTGCGCCGTTCCGGCGGCTTTTCCTTGAACCGAAACTCGTACATCTTGCGCACCACTTTGAGCCGGGCGTCCTCGTCCAGGGCGAGCCTGGCCTGATACAGCAGGCGGTCGGAGCGCGCGCCGCCCGGTGCGACACCCGGGTGCCGGGTTCCAGCATGATGCAGGCGATCGAGCCCACCGGAATGTGGGTGCGCACGCCGGTTTTGTCGATGACCACGAACGAGCCGTCCAGCACGTCGATCTCGCCGTATTCAATGAAAATGAGCGAAATGCGCTCTTTCATGGCGATGGGCTTGAGGGGAGGGAGAAGGTCGGTCATCGCCAGTCCTTCAAGTGCATGGCGTGCTTATCGTCGCCCACGGCCTTGAGGTATTTTTCGTCGGCGGTGACAAAGATGCCTTCATTGACGATGGCAAGAGCATGATAGGCCGCGTCGTAGAAGGTGACGCGGTGGCGGGTCGTCAATGCCAGGATTTGGTGTTGCCAATCGGGGGCAGACAGCGATTCTCCCGGACCCAGGGCCACCAACAGATCGCCGAGCTGCTGCTCAGCCTGTGCCGGATATCTTCGAGCCAGCAAGTTGCCGACTTCGAAGAACCAAAGGGAAGGGACTTTGATCTCGACACGCCGGTCCCCAACTGCATCGCTGATCGCCCATGCCTGCTGCTGACAATCCTCGCTCCCGGGTGGCAGAATCCATTTGAGAATGACGGATGCATCCACGACCAACACATTCATTCGTGACTATCCCGATCCTGCCTAACCCATTCCTCCGCGCTCATTTCTAATGGTTCCATGGTTTTGCTTCTTTCGCGGATACGGGCAAACGCTTCCATCCGTCGCCGCCTGGCGAGAGTTTCGGCCAGGGATTCATTGATCACTTTGCTACGCTCGCCTTGGGGAATCTCCTGCAGCTGCGCCCAAACAGCGTCATCCAGAACGATATTGATGCGATGCGACATATTCTGCCTCCGTAATGGAGAAGAGTTTTACACACTAAGTATACACATTAAGCTCGCTTCACCAGCAGCAAACCGCAGCCGAAGGCCTTGGCGGGTCGCGAGTATCTGTAAGCACGGCTCTTGCGACAGAGGTCATCAAGCGGCGGCTCTTTCTTCCCATTCTGCGACTTCCACAGCAATACGCTTGTCGCGAGCTTCTTCCACGACGGTTTCCAGTTGGTCGGCAACCGAGTCTTCGATCCAGGCTTCGCCGCACAACTCGCAAACGAGTGCCGGCACGTGCCGAACGACCAAGACCCCTACGCCGTAGTCCACGGTGAACGTCGTCTTTCCCGACACCTTTTTTCCCCCGCAAAGCGGGCAGCATTGGGTCATATCAATCATTTTTCGATCCTCGTCTTAAAATCAGGCGCAAAATGAGCCAAATCCGAACGGTATGCCGTAATCACATGTATTTCACTGCGTTCCGGATTCAAAGCTACCACCGTATCAGCGGCGCATCTGTCACTCGACAAGGCAATGCGCTGGGAAAAGGCCGATCATCCGTATACTGCTCGATAATCTCTCCGACACGGATTGTCTCTTTGACCTCCGCCCGCGTAATTCCGCGTTCCAACATCCGTTCAAGCGCATGAGCGCGCCACAGGAGAGTGCCTCGATCTAGTGCCTCCAACAGCTGATCACGGGTCCACATTGTCGCTATATCCGCCGTACGAGCAGCAAACCGCAGCCGAAGGCTTTGGCGGGGCCGATGCCACCGAATAAAGCGTGCTCAACAAAAGCCATAGGTTCGGTCACGGTCAGTTCGCCGTGAAAATCAAGCGTACTGAATATGACCGGCTTATCGCCTTTTTTCAAAAAGCGATGTCGTTCATAACCATCGACTTCCAAGGATTCGATGTCGAGGCGGAATCCGTATTTGGCCGCCCGCGCCGTCAGCCACGCTGTACCTGCTCGCTGAATGACTTCGGCTAACGGCGGGCGATCATTCTTGGGCAGGGTTTTCCAGTTCAACGCGCGTTTAGCCTCCATCACCACATCGTGGCGGTGAGTCCGCGCCTTGCCGCCAGTGCGGATTTCGCCTTGCCGCCGCGCCACGATGGGATTGGCGCGCAGACGAAACTCCAACCGGTCGCCGACGGCAAGATTCGGCCGGTATTCGCGGGATTCGAGCATCCAGGCCGAGGATGGGGCGGCAGGCGGCGCCGGTGAAACCAGGTAATACGCAGTTTGGCCGCCGGAAGCGCGGGTGAACAGAAACTCTCTGCGCGCTGTGTCGGGAAATAAGCGCCACAGTAACTGATGTTCGCGATAAGGGTTATCCAGTTCGAGCAGGCACTCGCGTGCCTCCCGCCGGCTCAAATCCAATACGGCTTTACTAAAATACCTCACGTGTCCTCCCGCAATGCCTGATACTCCTCGCGCTCGCCGAATTGCCAGCGACTACGATGGATCAGCCGATCCTTGCGCTGTACCGTTTGGAACTTGCCGAAACCGCTCTCGACGCCGTCTTCCCAGTAATAATCCACGCCTTTCTGCCGCCGAATCCTGTGGTCCAGTTCCCCACAAGGCTGGAATTTCGCTTTTGCGAAGGCGTCTTTAAGGCTGTCGGCACTAATCACCTGTGCTTCCAGAGGTAACGCGGGAGGACAGGCTTTGCGTCCAAGATAAAGCGTGAAGCGCGGGCTGATCAGTGCTTCGCGCAGTTCCGCAAGGGAGTGCCTCGCTTCCGCTTTCGCCCATAGGCAGACGGTATGTACGGCATCGGCCAGATAATCGCGGGTGGAAAGAATGGTGTTCAGATCGTCGGCAGCCAGCTCTTCCCGCCGGGTGTTATGAACCGTGTTGCGCCGCGCCGGCGGCACCTGCGCGGTATGGAAATCGCGTAGTAAATGGCCCGGCAGATCGGTGCGCACGGCGAGACCGTAACCGTCATGCAAAGACCGGTGGACTTCGTTTTCCTCCCGCCTGATCCCGAGAGCAGCGCCCAACAAGCCGGCAATGGCGGCTTTACCGGGCCGGTTGTCGGTCGGCCTGAATTCTCCCACCGCCGTATCGCCCCAGGAGGCCAGCGGCGCATACAGGCGAAACAGCAAAAATTCCGGCATTATTCTTACTCCGTGGCGAAGCGGATCAGGTCATTCAAGCTTCCTTCGCCTTGCTCTGCATTGAGGGCGTAGCGAGCCGCGGCGCAGTCGCCATAAACCTTATCCAGCTTTTCCATACGGTCGTTCAGGCGGCCGATAGCCTGGTTGATAAAATCCGGCCCGACCACCGGATCGACGAAAGCCAGGGACAACGAGCGCGGCTGTTGGTCGCCTTTTTCAGCCAGCGCATAGGAGGCATAGGCGCGCGAGGCATAGCTGTTTTGTTTGCCGGTGGGAGCGATCTTGCACATAGCTTCCAGGAGCGCGGCCAGCGTTTTTTTCGTTAGTCCGTCATCACCTTGCAAATTGTCCCGCAGCAATTCCCGATTGATGCAGGCATAGAGATAGAACACGCCGGCGCCGAAACCGCTTTCACCCATGTGTCCCGCGCCCATGTTGGCGCGGTTCAAATCATCGACGGCAGTAAAGAAATCATCTTCTTCCTGCACCTTGTGGACGGTGATGGCGTGGGCGATCTGGGCGGCGGCCTCGGTATTGAACTCCGGCGAACTCGCCAACATGCGGCCGAACAGGGCGATATCGGCGGCCCGGTGTTCGTGACGTAGCAGCTTCAGCTGTTCCTCCGTGGGCGCGGAGCCTTGAGCGGCCAGAGTTTGCACCAGGCTATCGATGGCGGCCTGTTCTTCCGGGCTGAAATGAGCCAGCTGTTCGATGTCCAGTTCCGCCAGTTTGTCGGTGGTTTTCTTCAACGCGCCGAACCGGCCGGCAATGGCTTTGGCCCACTCCTTGGCGTCTTTTTCCGCCACGCCCCGCGCCGTCAGATCGCGATAAACCTTTCGGCCCATTTCCTTGGTGCGCACTCCTACATAGCCTTCCAGGGTTTGCGCGAATAATTCCGAACTGCGCCAGGCGCGCTTGAGGCTTTGGGAGGAAATCCGCAGGCGCTTGACGTCGCCGACGATGGCGGATTTTGGGCGGCTCAGATCGTCCCGGTTCAGATTGGAGGGCGGATAGGACGTTAGGAGGTGCAGTTGCAGAAAGCGGTGCATGGGAGATTTCCTTCTTGTTGTTGTCTACAGATTTAGGATTGTGGGGCGCTCTTGGCGGCCTGGGCGAAGTAAGCGTAGGCCCATTCCTTACGCATTGAGTCGTTCCAGTCATAGAGGCAGCGCGCCAAATCCCGGACATTGGCGGTTTTGTCCAAGAGGCCGAGAATGCGGCGCATGAGCGGATAAAGCTCGTCCAAGGTTTGGGCTTCCAGCAAACGGCGGAAGCGCGCGGCGCTGACCACGGGCTTGGCGTCGCCGGCCGCCATGGCTTGCGGCAGTTTTTGCGCATCGTTCGCGCGGACATGGGCCAACAGCCCCACGATGGCAGCCAAACCTTCACGTCCACGCGGGTCAAGGCCCACTTGCTCTTCCAATGGCTGGGCAATGGCGTAGAAAGCCGGACAGAGCAGCACTTCCGTGATCGTGGCGCAACGGGACAATGCCGCCCGCTCGCCTTTGTTATTCTCCAGTTGTTCCCACCACCGATATAACGCTTCGCTGGCAGGGCTGGCGGGTTGCTTCGGCTCGAATGGATTCTTCATGGCGTGTTCCCCTTTTCCATGTCTTCGTTCTTCTCGTCTTTGGGCTGGATTTTGGGCAGATCGAGCGTTTCGATACGCAGCTTTTTGCCATTCAGCTTCTTCTGCAATTCGATGTGCGCCAAGGCGATACGCTCGGCGTTTTCATGCTCCCAGGCGCCGGCATGGGCGTGATAATCGAACGAGTGCCGGGTGTGGTAGCGCAAATCACGATACCAGCGTAAAGCCAAGTCCTGGCGCTGTTCGAGTTCCAGCCCGGTGGTTCGGCAAACCGTGGCCGCCTGCTGCAACAGCCCGTAAAAACCGGCTTCGGTGTCATGCCAGAACGCCACATCGAGATAAGCCAGCTTGGTGGTATCGACTTTTTCTTCGGGGCCGAACCAGGCCTGGCGCAAAGCCGTGCGCAGATAGACTGCGCACAATTCCGCCGCTCCGATCAAGCGCCGCGTGAAATCATGAAACGCCTCTCGCCAGATGTCCGGTATGGCGTGCAAGGGCATGACCGATTCGTACCAGCAGCGCGGCTTCATATTGTCCATGTCGTAACCGAACGTCCACAGTTGCGCGGTGTCGCCGGTTTCGGCACGTTTTCCGAACTGGGACACCACTCTGGCCGCTTCTCCGTTGGTGTCGGCTCCGGTCGCCGCCAATCCCGGCCAATGCCGGTAAGTCATGCCGCCGGGCTGGGCGTGCAAAGGCAACGGCTGTTTGTCCTTGTCGTAGTAATAGGGGCTTAACGGATGTTTCCAGCCGACGTAATTCGCTCCATAGTTCTTGGTGATGTACTGGGTGACCAGCGTTTCGTGGGGCTCGCCCGACAGACTGCATAGGCCGCTTTCGGTGTGCTGGAAATCCAGGCGGATACGACGTGGCGTGGCCCAGTAAGCGTGGGCCGGATGAGTATTGGCCGGGGCATAGACATAGCCCGACTTCGCGTCGCTGGTTTTGATTGGCCCGGCCCAGGGAAACAGAGCTTCCGGCGTATTTGGCCCTGACCAGTCGTTCAGGAAATCCGGCTGCGGCAGCACGTTCCACCACAGCAGTTCCCACAGCGAGAGAGGCCGATTATCGTGTTTTGCTGGCATGACCAGGGTAGTCAATGGCCCGCCGCCACGCAGGGATGTGCGGTGCCCGACACCACCGCTGGGTGCGTTGGTTTGTAGGGTGAGCAAAGCCATCGCCGCACAGGCTGGACTGAGGCCATTGATATAACCGCGTTTGACGAAATGATCGGTGTTGTCGCGTTCGGCCTTGGCGCCGGGCGCATCGATGAGCAGGGCGCCGATAGGCTTGGGCTCACCTTCGACAAGGTCGTAATCCTGCATGAACCGAACCCCATCCCCTGCCAACTCAAAATATGGCGCATAAGAAACGAAATGCTCTTGCAAGATTTCGGGCGTGGGCGGCGACTCGCACCAATCCCGCCAAGCTTCTTCATTTTCCGGAGGGCTGAGGGTTTGCAGGAGCCCTATGAGGAATTGCGCCAGAGCGGCGTTGAAATCCAGGCGCGGCGCATCAAGCCGGACAATGGGATCGTCATCCAGACCTTGCGTGAGTTCATAGGGCGCAATAACCGCTGCCAAGCCGCTGGCGCGGCGTACCGGCAACCAGCGATCTGTAATCAGATTTAGCATGAGAGATTCCCCTTATCCGATCAGCAGTTTGGAAGCCAGCATCAGACTCACACCCAAAGCCAGGATTAACGCGAGCAGGGTCATGGCAAACAGACCGGGCAAGCCTTGACTGACTGTCGTCGACTGAAACCAAGCGATGATCTGTAACAGTTCTCTCACGATGTGTCTCCTGGCTCGTATGGAGTCAGGAATCATAGAAGCACTTAAATGAAATCTCAAGGGGTGATTACTCAGGTAAGTACGCGACCAGAGAATTCGTATAAAATAGACTTGGTCCCCACACTCAAGTAAGCCACTGGGAGGAAATCGCCCCCACCTATTTGCAGTGGGGATGAACCGGGGTGATTACTCGGTTATGTGACGTTCCCCACGCCCGTGGGGAAGGCGACGGGCTACGAAAGCCCGTCGCCTTTATCTATCGGCTATCGATCGGCGAAGACAAGCACTAAGGCTCAACGCTCAGCCCGGACCGTTCGGAATAACTGACCTTAACTCGCCGTTTCTTTCCATTCAAAGCATCACAACGCCAGGCACCGTCGGCTTCAATCAGCGGCAACAACACCGACCAGCGTCCCTTGCCTGGCAAGGATGGCTTGAGTTTCTCAGAACTTGTTTACAAATCTCGTAAGGAAATAGAAGATGAGGGAAGAGGCTGCCTGGAGTGAACCAGATGAGTTATCCGAGCGATGTGACTGACGCGGAATGGGACGAGATCAAGGACTTCTTCACGC